>Ga0209016_1000002_pt1 | contig 637492 bp, 573 predicted proteins | sample EPASupsiteSAE305_FD_187265 | JGI IMG/M metagenome (GOLD analysis project Ga0209016, IMG submission 187265) | Bioremediated contaminated groundwater microbial communities from EPA Superfund site, New Mexico - SAE3-05 (SPAdes) (version 2) | ecosystem: Environmental > Aquatic > Deep subsurface >...
AAAACCTCGAACAACCGCAGTCTGAATCATTTCCCTGAAATGATCGTTTTTCGTCATTTCATCCTCGCCAGGATCATATAGGCGATAATCAAGAGGATATGTAAATGAACCATCAGTCCAAACAAGAATAATAAGCCCGATACCCTTTACAACCTTATGATGCTTCCCACTCCATTGGTAATATGTCATTTCGATAAATTTTGAATGAATCTTATCGATCACTGTATCATCAAGGACAAACCAGCCATTCTTTTTCTCGACATATGGTTCAACCTCTTTCCACAACGCCTCGTTAGTAAGAGACTGTCTCGTCAGAAATCTGTTGAAAGAATCATGTGCAATACTGACTCCAATATCAGAATAACAATCAGCGGCTTTTACGCAGGATGCATCACATTGAGCAGCCATTAAAAAGTGAATGTAGTCTTTATTACAGCATTTTGGTAAGGGGGGCACGAATTATTTTTATTAATTTAATAATATATTGATCTTTCGGTTGAAAAACCGTTTCGCGTAAGTCCTACCTAATTATTTCGCTATTTTTCTCAATTCATCCGTGTAGTTCAGAATTTTTCGAATTGGCTTTTCATCTTCGCTCATCTGTATTTCATAAACTCTCCTAAATATGAAAAATATCCATTTAACTGTAGGTTTGTGTGTTTGTTTCTTATTCTGATCCCTGACAGTAAAGTCATTGGCCTTTAATGCCGCTCTGACCATCCATTCTGTTAATGAGTAGACAAGCAAACATAGAGCTATTATCATAGAAAGTGCCGCAATACGGTTCTTATTCTCAAGAAAAACATCTGAAACATGAAATGAATCGCTTTTTAGGAACCTGAATCCTTTCTCAACAGAACTCTGTTCTTTGTATTACTCAAGGCAGGTGTCAGGATCTATCGTTAAATCAGTGCTCGCAAGGATAAATCTCCCCATCCTCTCTTGTTCTCTGCAAATAATCTCCAGATTATTGCACAGCGTACATGAAATGTTGACACATTGTTCTATCTCTTCATTCATAGCAGGTCTTCCGCGTTTACCTGACTTCTTTCGATTTACTGTTTGGATATTTTGGTTTAAGCATGAATATCGTGGATGCTTGACAAGCCAGCGTTCAACCATTATTTTCGCATCCTTTTCACATGCAAACCCTTTCTGAAGAATCTTATTTAGTGCAGTTTGGTTCTTATCCAATTCGCGGGCCATTTTATTCTCATCATGTGCAACTTTTCTTTTGTGCATCTCCTATGAGTGATAGAGTATCCATCGCTGCGGTACATTTGCATAGTTACTTTCAAATATAGCGTATTTGTATCGTTTATCTTTGCAATCTGACCAGACAACATCAGATCCTATCACTTCTTTTACCTGATTGATGGTTTCAGGAGCTTTGGTTATCCATAAACTCCGAGTATCAAGACATTGGATATTTTCAGCGGTATAAAATGCAGAATCGGCCATATGGTAGGCAATCTGATCTGGGTTGAGGTTTTCCCGGATATGGTTAATCATCCGTGGCAGAATCTTTTTGTCCGAGACGTTTCCAGAAAGGGACTCCATAAAAATTTGAATTCCTCTTTGATCTGTATATAAAGCAAGGACTAACTGGTTGAGGTCGTCACGATGATCCTTCGAATGTCCACGAACTAGTTGAATGAGGCGGGTATTCAGAGAAGAATCATACTCCCCTGTAACATTGAAAGAAGTTGTATCATGATGGAGGCGTAGAATTTCAAGATCAATTAACTTTAAAATCTCAATAATGATGGTATTAAAAAGTTGTGGAAGGTCTTTTTTGAAGTAGTGAAAAACCATCGACATTCAGAGAAATGAATTACTGATAAGAAATGATGAGAAAAAAAGCCGATTTTTCTTATTTCGTAGGTAGGTATATATATAATTTTTAAAAGCCGCTGGAGGGACTTGAACCCTCGACCTGCTGATTACGAATCAGCCGCTATACCGCTAAGCCACAACGGCGTGCCTATATATGTCCATCTCCAAACATAAAAAAAAATCGTTCGATTATTCTTTTACGAGTACCCGGTCATTGAGGTTACGTTCTGTGCCTTTTCCTGTGATGCCTCAAGTGGCCGGAACTTCTGTTCGTATTCTCCAACTGTTCGCTGTAGTACCTGAAGCAGGTTCTTTGCATGGGTCGGAGAGATGCTGACCACTGCTTTGCCCCGTGCCTGGTTTATTCCCGGAATCTGGTGAAGGAACATGAATGTAAACTCATCCTCTTTATAAGCGATCTGGATCATATTACTGTATACGGGCTCCAGGTTCGGGGGAATAGTCACCTGAATCTCATTTGAGGTCATACCTACATCTTATATGGGATCTGCATTAAATTGACCGAATCGAACAATAAAACCGGAGATGCGATCCCGATCTCATCTCTTATTCAGGCATACCGGTGTCCACGACGATTCTATTTCTCAAGACATGACACATTCCAGGCATCAGGAAAATACATAATCTGCAAACAGGTCTCTCTCTGCAGGGATCAAAATCCTGATGAAGATACTCTCTGGGATGAGATCTGCCTTATAGATCCCGAAATTCATCCGGACATGAGAGAATACCTATCACTGTGCCTGGAGATGAACTCTCACACACCCCGGATAAATTATACAGACTGTGATATCCCGGTGAACTCTGGCCGGTACGGGATCTATGGTCTTGTTGACAAGTATGATTCATCAGAAAAGATTATCTCAATCATCAGAAACTCCATAGCTCCTGATTCCGGGTGCTGGTCAGATGACCGGATCAGACTTGCAGCATATCTTCTCTGTCTCAAAGAGTCTGCAGGACTTGATATTGTCGGAGGATACATCGAGTACATTCCTAGCGGAATAATCAGGTACTGCGAGCCACAACCCCGCGACCGGAGAAGACTTCTGCAGGCTCTTCGAATGGCACAAAAAGTGTTGAAGGGGGATCTTCCGGAAAAACCGGTACATGCCCCATGTAAAAATTGTATATATACGAATCAGTGCAACCAGGACAAGCCCCGGACCCTGTCAAGTATTCTCTTCAAGAAGTGAGAGAGACCTGATGAATTCCCCCTTCGCTTCCCGTGTGGTTCCGACGATGAGCCACTTCTGATCACCGTGCTTCTCCACGATACCCTGGGCCTCTATCCTCTCACCCTTTTTCGCCTGACCGGTATAGGTATGGGTAAACGATAACACACGGGTGATCTCCGGGTGAGATATCTCAAAGATTGACGGGCTGTCAAACGCGAAGGTATCATCAGTGACTGTTGCCTCTATTGTTGTGGTTCCAAGAACCTCCCCTTTCTTCATGACAAAACCAGGTAGGTCATCATACCCCCGGGAGTATAGCAGGTCGAAATATGTACCATCGATCTGCCCGCGGTTCCATTTCCGCTGTTCATGAAGGATGAACTCATCATACCCGAGATCAGGATTACGTTTCTTATACACCGATCTCCAGAGAACATCGTCAAGGTCTTCAATCTCACCAGATGCTATCCCTTCTCGGAGCCGCTGCTGAGCATGGGCAAACCATTTTCCATACACAACCCCGTCGATATCAGAACTGGAATCTGCTATTCCGCACAGTCGTGATCCGGTAACACCAAAGGTTCCATCCGGTAGATCAAAGATCTCCTGGAATCGCTTGACCTGCCCGTCCCGGGCCGCAACTGCTTTTAGCTGTTCATCAGGTTTTAATATCCCAATGATGTCAGAAGTGGGAATCCGGTGAACAAGTCCTGCATATTGTGGTTTTTTCTTCTCTATCAGTTCGAATGCTTCTTCAAAACCGACCTTCCGGTAGTGTGTTCCGGCAGGATCAACCCGGTCGCCTGCGGGGTCTGGGATATACCTGAGAACACATCCGGCACCGCCGTTTGTGTCATATGCTGCAACAGCGTAGAGCCAGTTATCTGAATCACGTATGAAATCACGAATTCTGAGAGGATGCGAACTCATTCAAGCCACTCCGCAAGCAATGCGGCTATCCGTTCGATATCTGTTCCCGGCCGGATGATCTCCCGATTCACGAGGTCCACCACTGTTGACGGGGTTCCCCTCAGAGCCCCGACATCAATGGCAAAGTCATGCGGGACCTGGGCATCGTTTAATGTCACTGGTGAAGGTGCATCAGATACATTAGCACTTGTTGCCGTAATGGGGCTGTCAAACCTCTCGATGATCTCAAGTGCCACGTCCTGTGCCGGATATCTGATACCAATAAGATTTGTTCCCGAAGTCAGCAGTGACGGGAGAACAGACCGTGCTTTCAGAACCAGTGTGACCGGACCTGGCATGAATTCATCAAGAAATGCTTCAGCGATCTCATCAACATAGGCAACGGCCGCGATCATGTCACGGTCACAGACAGCAATCGAGAGTGGCTTGTGATATTCACGCCCTTTAGCCTCGTACACCTTGTGAATCGCTTCTTCTGAAAGAGCGTCAGCACCGAGACCATACAGTGTGTCGGTCGGATATACAATGAGTCCGTCTTTCCTGAGGACATCTACTGCTTTCTTAATCTGTTGTTTCAAAATTTTCTCCCCTGAACTCTGTATATATTGAAGACTGCTATTGACGAGACATGCATAACTGCAAAGACTCCGGCCTGAATCGGATCTGTTACTACCAGGTCGGCATGATCAACAACCGTTCCTGCCATATTGAGAGCAATCACCGGGATTCCTGATGCTTTCACCCTGTCAACCGCATGAGAGACCTCACCGCCCATAATTGATCCGGCAAGGACAAGCATTGATGCTCTTGGCAGCCGGAAAACCGCGTCAACTGCCTGGGCAAGTGTCTTTTCACCGACAAGCGGGATGGTATCAACAGAGATCTTCTCACCCCTGATATTATGCCGGTCAGCCTCATTTACTGCTCCCAGGGCCACCTGGGCGACCTGTGCTCCCCCGCCGATGATGATCACCCGCTTCCCAAATATGTCCCCGAACGACCGGTGAATGATAACATCACTTACACCGGGAAGGTTCTGAAGGCTGGTGATGAGATGATCCTCGATGATCTCTCCCTCGAACTCCACGTAGAGTTCTTCAAACGATTTATCACACTGTCCTTCACAGGCTTCAAGATGTATCATGATGATGTTTGCCTGATGTTCGGCAAACACAGTTGCAATGTCTTTCAAAACCCCGGACTTGTTTCTTGCAATGATACATACTGCCTTGAGACCTTCTTCAGATGCCGTTCTACATCACACCCATATCATAAATACGTGAATTTCTTATTCAGTTCCTGATTCCAGAGTAGAGTTGGCGTTCCAAAAGATACAACTTTCCTTGATACATGAAAAAACGGGGGTTATGGATCACGCCTGTGCATGATTCCCTGAAGAAGCATCTTGATAACCATACCAACAGCAAAGAGGCAGAGCAGCAGGACAAACCACATCAAGACCCCGACATTCTCCTGAACCACCGGAACATTTCCCAGGATATACCCTGCGAATACAAGACCTCCTGCCCAGAGAAGTCCGCCTGCTATGTTATAGATCAGGAACCATCGGTAGTGCATGTTTCCGATTCCGGCAAGAAACGGGGCAAAGGTTCTGACATATGGCACAAACCTGGCAACGACGATGGTCGCTCCTCCCCATCTGGCATAGAACTCCCTGGTGAACTGAATCCATTCTCCTTTAACGAATCCTGAAAGTCTGCCGGTCATCATCCTCTCTCCGGCATACCTCCCGATCCAGAAGTTTGCAGTATCTCCAAGGATGGCGGCTACTGCAACGATCACAACGAGCGTTGGAAGGTTGAGCACACCGGATCCTGCAAGAGCTCCTGCGATAAACAGGAGTGAATCGCCGGGAAGAAAGGGAGTTACAACAAACCCGGTCTCACAGAAGATAATTATGAACAGAACCAGGTAGATGAGCGGTCCAAGTTCTCCTGCCATCTGGGAGAGCGAGTGGTCGAGGTTGAGAAAGAGATCGAGAAGATTGATGGACATGCTCATAGGAGATTGTCAGTACCACCTCATGAGGCTTCCCGCTTTTCATACCAGGATCATCCCCTGATCTACCATAACTATAGCCTCCCATAACTGTCCACTGCCGAACCAGGTGATCTGTACTGACTCAACCAGAGATACAGATGGATTATTCTGCTACTATCAGACAGGCTAATATCAGGAGAAGACATATGCAGATCATTCATGATCAGGAAAGTACTTACTGCGGTTGACGGATCACCAGAAGCAGACACCGCTCTTTTGAAGGTGATCGAGTATCTCAATCCACAGGAGATGGAATTACACGCAATTTACGTCATCTCTCCTTCTAAATATGCAACTATTGAGGGGGCAGCCGGTTATGAAGGGATATCCACGCTTCATGAGATCAGGGATCGCATCATCGCTGATGAGAAAGAGATGGTGACAGAGAGAGTCAAGAATATCGCACATGATCACGGTATCGAGATCAATCTGCTTGTAAGGCTCGGAGACCCTAGGAGCGAGATCCTGAAGGCGGCTGATGAGATCGGTGCAGACCTCATTGCAGTCGGTTCAACCGGAAAGGGCCTGGGACAGCGGATTCTGCTTGGCAGCGTCAGTACCTACATTGTTACCCATGCCAAGATCTCAACGATCGTGATCAGGTAACGCAAAAATACGTGTGGTCTCCCCGGACTCCACCTGCCAACCTTTTATACTCCTGTGCAGACTATTGCCCATGCTGCCCCAGACTCTTCTCTCAATGCTGCTTTGTGTGTTGATTCTGGTATCAGGATGCACAGCACTTGAAAAGTCATCAGACTCTGTTTTTCCATCCAATACAATGGATGAATACGGCTCGGCTCAGGAGGCAGCGGCCCCTGCCCCGGCTATGGCTGAAAAACGGATGGCCGGTGGTGCGAGTGCGGCTGCATCACCATCAGAATCTCTCTCATCATCTGAACAGAAGATCATCAATACGGCAGATCTCTCTCTCCAGGTAACGGATGTCAGGAAGACTGCTGAGTCTGTACGAGAGATTGCTGCCTCTGTCGATGGCACTATCCAGTCGTCATCAGTATCAGCAGGACGTGAGGATCGGTATACCTGTGTGGTTACCATTCGCGTTCCTTCAGCGAAGTTTGAGGAGGCTCTGAAATCCATACAAACCCTCGGAAAAGTCCTCACCAGCAGTGTATCAGCCCAGGATGTCACCGAAGAGTATGTGGATCTTGATGCACAGAAGACCGCTCTGACAAACCAGCTCGCCCAGTATAATCGGATCCTCGGTCAGGCTGTTAATGTATCCGAGATTCTACAAGTTCAACGGGAGATAGAACGGGTTCAGGTCGAGCTCGATCGGATAACCGGGAAGATGAAATACATGGATAACCGGGTTGCATTCTCTACTCTTACCATCAGGCTGTCAGAACCTGAGTCTGCAGTCCCTACAACCGGGTATTCAGTTTCATCAGTAATCAGTGAAGCCATATCAGGATTTACTGATACCGTTGTCTGGCTGGTGATCCTGGTAATGACGCTTCTTCCGGTCATCATCCTTGCTGCTGCCGGGTACTTCATCTATACCAGATGGAAGATCCGGCGATCAGGCTGATCTTTCCATCTACCTCATCTATTTTTCGCTAAACTGTACGTGAATCTATGACCTGCAAGGTCTAACCTGATGTATGGATCAGATGCAGGAAGTTCTGGTGCTGCGGGATGTCCTGATACCGGGAGGCAGGGTCTGTGATATTACACTATCAGATGGAAAGGTCACCCATGTCGGTTCCTCCGGGAGAGCAGATACGATCTGCAGGTGTGGTGATCTCCTCGTTCTTCCTGCAGGTATCGATATGCACGTGCATATGCGGGACGGAGCCCAGGCACACAAAGAGAACTGGGAATCAGGAACAAAAAGCGCTCTTGCAGGTGGTGTCACGGTTGTCGTCGATCAACCCAATACTATTCCATCGATAACCACCGGACAACTTCTAGAGAAACGGGCTCACCTGGCAGAAAAACAATCCTATTGTCACTTTGCCATCAATGCAGGAGTAACCACAGACGCGGACCTTGAAGGAATGGCCCGTGCCGGGGCGATGGCGTTTGGAGAGACTTTTGCAGGTCCCTCAAGTTATGGTGAGGCCCTCTCGCGTGATGATCTCAAATCTGCTATTGGGAAGATCAGGAGTCTTGACGGTCTGATTACCCTTCATGCAGAGGTCGTGCAGGAGGGTCAGGACACTACTCTTGCTGCTCATGACTCTCTTCGTTCCATTTCTGGTGAGAGAGAAGCAGTGAGGATGATCCAAAATATTTCCCCGCCCGGATCACGGATTCACTTCTGCCATGTGTCAGCAGCAGATACCATCAGAGATATCAGGAGAATGAATTCCGGAACTGTTGAGGTAACTCCTCATCATCTCTTCCTCTCGTATGAATCCTGTACCCCTGATGATACTCATGCCAAGGTAAATCCTCCAATCCGGACAGAAAAAGAACGAAAGAGGCTCTGGGAATGTTGGGACTCAATTGATGTCATAGCATCTGATCATGCTCCCCATACTATACAGGAAAAGTCAGCAGCCTTCCAAGATGCCCCGTCAGGTATACCAGGAGTTGAGACCATGATACCTCTCCTGATGGCAGAAGTGATGGAAGGGCGAATATCCCTGATTGATGTCATCGAGAAGACCTCAACAAAACCTGCACAGATACTCGGTATTGAACCGGCCGGATATCAGCCTGAAATGCGTGCCGATTTTGCGCTTTATCCTAAGACTGGCAGAAAAATTCGTGCAGAAGATCTGTCTTCTAAAGCAGGATGGTCTCCGTATGAGGGGAAGACTGGTGTATTCCCGACGCAGGTTATCATGTCCGGACAGACTGTGTATGATCACGGCACCTGTATCAGAGGAGATCCGATGTGGCTGAAGGGAAGAGGCTATATCCCGGAGAAGTGAATAGTGTGGTGTGCCTTCCTCATTTCCATAGGTCCCCGGGAGATCGAATGAAGACTCAAGAAATGATCCATGGGACAACCCGGAAATGGTACATATTACGGCACCGCCCGGCAGAGGGCGTTTAATGGGTGAAGGACGGCAAAAGCCACTGATGAACACCATTTGTTAATGCCGGGTGACAACTCTTATGACCACTCCTGATGAGATCAGGTCTGCACTTCTCGCATCTGATGGCGGGACTATTTTTACGATTGAAGTATCAGCAGGCAGCCGTATGGAACGGTTCCCTACCGGATATAATCCATGGCGTCAGGCGATAGGTATCCAGGTAAAAGCCCAGGCAGTTGAAGGAAAAGCCAATAAAGCGATCATCAGTCTTATTGCCGGTACACTAGCAGTTCCGAAAAATGCTGTGCAGATAATAAGCGGGCAGACATCATCGATCAAACGGATCAGGGTCGATGGGATCACTGATGAGACCCTCGGTCAGAAACTTGTTGAACTTATATCTGGTTGATCATAGCTTTTTTGATGGATTCTGTTGCTCTACATCGTATTGTTTAAATACTTTGTGAGAGACTGTCTTGCCATATTATGATACTTATTATTGCTCGCGGAGGTTGTAGGATTGTATGAGCAGGAGACTACGAAATACCGGATTCACCTTACCGTTCAGGCAGAAGGGGTGGTTGACCGGTCAGACGTAGTCGGCGCTATCTTCGGTCAGGTAGAGGGCCTGCTCGGATCTGAACTTGAACTTCGTGAGCTTCAGCGGCAGGGCAGGCTCGGTCGTATTGATGTCAGGGTTGTGAGCAGGCAGGGCAGATCATCGGGTGAGATCCTGGTGTCAACCTCACTCGATAGAGCAGAAACAGCCATCCTTGCAGCATCCATGGAGACGATCAGCCGGGTCGGCCCCTGTGCTGCACAGGTACAGGTTCAGAACATCGAGGATATCAGGGTCACCAAACGGAACCAGATCATTGAACGGGCAAAATCCCTGCTTCTGGAGTTTGAAGAGCCGGGAATTGATCCTGAATCTCTCATTGACGCAGTCAGGGAGAGCCAGCGGATCGAGAAGATAGAGACCATCGGTCCGGATAATGTTCCGGCAGGCCCGAACGTTCTGCAATCAGATGCTATCATTGTGGTTGAAGGCAGGGCTGATGTGATCAATCTTCTCCGGGCAGGTATTAAGAATGCAATTGCAGTTGAAGGAACCAGCGTTCCGGCAACGATCATCAACATGTGCCACAAGAAGACTGCCACTGCATTTCTGGATGGTGACCGTGGCGGTGATCTCATCCTCCGCGAACTCCTTGAAGTCACAGACATCGATTTTGTAGCATTTCCTCCAAGAGGAGAGTCTGTTGAAGATCTCTCGCGCAAGGAGATCATCAAATCACTACGCAATAAGGTTCCAATCGAGTATGTGCTTGAAGACCGGGTTGCAGAGTATCTGTCAAACCGGGGGAAAGAAGAGAAACCTGCACCGAAGGTGGAAGAAGCTCAGGAACAGGTAGTTCAGTCTGAAACACCTAAGATTTCTGAAGAAGCATCCGATTCATCCGAACCGGTATCAGAATCAATTCCCCGGGATTCAGTTGCATCTCCGGATGAGGAGACATTGGAACCTCCGTATCAGCCAAGGTCGGTCTTTAGCCATATCAGCGAGGTTCGGGAGAGGGGAGTTATACGAATACTCACCGGAGACGGTGATGTGGCACTTGAGATGCCTGTCTCCCAGATAGAGGAGTCAGCAATTCCAGATGACCAGACATTTCAGGGAGTTGTCATCGACCAGGATGTCAACCAGCAGCTCCTGGACCAACTCTCTCTTCTCGGCATTAAATTCCTGGCAGCACCCTCTTTTACCGGGATAGTGCGGCGACCTGCTTCTGTCCGGCTTATTCCTTTCAGATAAGCGAACTGGCCTAATATTTTATATTTTTCAGGTCAATGTGTAGATAAGGAGTGATAGTGTGCATAAAGAAGAACTGATCTCACTCCATCAGATGCTCATCGATGTGAAGGATTACCTTCAGGAGAATAACCCAGATTCTGACTTTAGTGAGTATGAGTCACTGAAGATAACTCCGACACAGATACACAGGAGCAAAGTGGAGCACAAATACGCGATATTTGTGTTGGGTAATGCTATCGCAAAAGCGATGAAAAATATTGAGAATCCTTCAACTGCCCACATGTCATCCCGTATGCAGGAGATGGCTGAGAAAGCTCTGAAGGAGATCGAGTGTGGATCCTGATCCCTGACTGGATCCACATACGTTAACTGGTTACTTTCTTTCCTGTTTTCTCTGTTCGACCAGATATTCAGCCAGCAATCTGGGGATAGGAGCTTCCATACAATGCCAGTTCGGTGTTCCGTTCACTTCCAGAACTGTGTATGAATCGTCATGAATCAGGAGATCAACTCCTCCATAGTCCACACCTGCACTTCTGGTTGCCCGGGATGCGATCTCATTGATCTCAGGAGTAATGGAGATCGCACTGCCACAGCCCCCCTGATGGATATTGTGGGTAAGGCTGTCTGATACACGCATGATCGCACCGACTGCTTCACCGTCGATCACAAAGACCCTGAAGTCACGATCATTAGGGATATACTCCTGCAGATAGTATGGCGGATCACCGAGTTGCTCTTCTGATTCAACAAGAACAATCCCTACCCCGTCAAATCCGTACACCGGCTTTGAGACTGCTTTTCCATGCTTTCTGATAAATTCTCCGGCAAGGTGACGTGACTCGGTAAAGAACGTTTCAGGTGTTGGAACCGCATCTCTCATAAGAAGGGCTGAAGTCTTCACTTTGCTGGCGCAGGTGACGATTCCTTCCGGTGGATTGATGACCCTGTTATGCAGGGCAAGGGCTGAAAGTGCCTCAAAGTTATGACCGTTCTGTCTGATCCCGCAGGCCCAGATGGTCTCTCCTTCCATTCCGCATGAGAACGGATCCATCGCTTCCAGGAACACAGCCTGGTATGGCTCTCCCATCCGGTCAAGTTCATCCATCACCATGCGGGTAGAGTTATCTGATGGAATATCAGTTGGTTTCGGAATTATCGTGATCATAATAAAAAAGGGTTATTCTGCCGGCTGGCTGAACTTCTTCCAAACCTGTTCGCGGTATACCGGTCCGCTGTTGTAGGTACAGAATGGGATCAGTTTCCCGTCTGGTGTGGCGTAATGGATACAGCACCGGTTCACGCGGTCGATATCATAGTTGTAGTTATCCATGAAATGCATTGTACCGATGAAGAGAGCATTCCAGTGGAAGGATCTGAGTGAGTCGAAGTTATGGGTGATCAGGGTTTTTCCAAGGATCTTCCAGACATCTAGTCCTTTATTCTTCTCATCGCCTTTGAACTGGTTGTAAAACTCACGGAGACCGTTGATTGCAACCATTTTCTTGGAGAGTGTACCGCTCTTCTCAAGTTTTCGCGTCAGTTGTTCTATCGAGTTGAAGAATGCATCCACATCAACGATCCGGTTGATCGGAACCATACCCTCATCCCTGACAAAGATATAGGTTGCAGCGCCGCAGTGCTGGTGTGCTGTGAATTTAATCTGTGTTTTTCCTGTGTATGCCTCGACAAAGTCAGAGACCGGCACAACACATGGAACCGGATAGAAATCCTTCTTCAGGATGGCTCCGTCAGTCTGTGATTCGATCCGGTCAAGAAGTTCAGGAATAGTGATCCGTTCACGGTCAAGGTCCTCCTGGTTAGCTGCACCGGTGAATGAGACCGGCTGGAAGTTGACTCCCCTGATGACAGAGATGTTCTCTGTGGCGAATCTGATTATTCCCCCAATCTCGTGATCATTCTTTGTCTTGATGATCGTGGGCACCAGAACGATCCCGAGCCCGACCTTTTTACAGTTCTCCACGGCCTTTAGATCATGGGGAAACTTGAAGTTGGTCTCCTTTGTTACCCCGTCAAAGTGCAGGTACACTGTCTGAAGCCCTGCTTCCTTGAGCTGACGTGCATACTCGGGATCTGATGCAAGTTTTATACCGTTAGTGGCAAGCTGAACCTGGAGAAATCCAAGTTCTTTGGCCATACGCAGGATCTCAAGGAGATCCTCCCGCATGGTCGGCTCTCCGCCTGCGAACTGAACCGCCGGTGCCGGATTGGGTTTTTCTGACCGCAGCACCTTGAGCATACCTCTGATCTGCTCGAAGGTGGGTTCATATACATACCCGCAGGCTCTGGCGTTCGCAAAGCAGAATTCGCAGTTCAGATTACACCGGTTAGTCAGGTCAATATTGGCAAGCAATGTCGTTGAGTGGTGGTGATTGCAGATTCCACAGTCATTTGGACAGTTGCTGATATCGGTGGTTATCTGAGGGTTATCCAGACCATTTCCGGTAATATTGTATTCATCATAACGCTTGTACAGATCAGCATCATCCCAATACAGAAATGAGAACGAACCGTGTTCGGGGCATGTGCGATCGATATATATCCGCCCCTCCCGCTCGTTGATTTCAGCATCAAGAACTTTTTTGCATTCAGGGCAGAGACTTTTTGTCTTTTTCAGAAGTATCATATCACCCACCACAGGTTTGAGGATAACAGGTTCGAACGCTTGTATCTGTTATTTATGCAGATTAGACGCTTATATTTATTCAGGAGTGGGCATCTATAATCTTCGATCTCCTTCTTATCATAGCATCAGCCTTCTGGGTGATGCTCCCCGCATATGTTCCGAATTCGGCAGCAGCGGCTGTTGGCGGGGGAATCCCTGTCGACTTCGGACGAAACTGGCGTGATGGAAAAAGAGTTCTTGGAGATGGAAAAACTATCCGAGGATTTTGCGGGGGAGTGGCATGTGGCTGTATCATCGGTCTGCTTCAGATTATGGCGCAGGGCTATCCTGCTTTCTCTGCACTTCCACAGATGAGTATCCTTCCGGTCTTTCTCCTTGCCACCGGTGCACTTGCAGGTGACATGGTGAAGAGTTTCTTCAAGCGGAGAGCCGGCATTGAACGAGGTGGAAGCTGGCCATTCGTGGATCAGTATGACTTTGTTGCTGGTGCATTCCTCTTCCTCTTCATCGGTGACCCTGCCTTTGCGTTCTCGGTCCTTACACTGCCGGTGATCATCACGATTCTTATTATCACCCCGGTACTGCACCGGGTGGTAAATATTATCGGATACAAAATGGGAGTGAAAGACGTTCCATGGTAGAAAAAAGTCTGAAAGATCTGTTGATCCAGGTTGAAGCCATTCGCTTTGGTGATTTTACACTTGCTTCGGGAAAGAAGAGTTCTGTCTATATTGATATCAAGATGGCAATGACACATCCTGATATTCTGAAAGCGATCGCAGAGTCTGTCAATGATAAGAATATTGACTGGGATGTTGTTGCAGGAGTGGCTGTTGGTGGTGTTCCTCTGGCTGTTGCATCATCGCTTGAGAGCGGAAAGCCGTATGTGATCATCAGGAAAGAGCAGAAAACACATGGATTATCCTCGCTCATCATCGGAGACGTTCAGGGAAAACGCGTACTGATGATTGAAGATGTGACCACATCCGGAGGATCTGCTCTCTTTGGTGTTGAGCAGATAAGACAGGCCGGCGGGGTTATATCCGATATAATCTCTGTAGTTGACCGGGGTGAAGGAGCCGAAGAGACACTCTCAAAGGCAGGGATACGACTGACACCCCTTGTCTCAAAGAGCGAACTGGTACAGAACTAAACAAAGCGAAAGTGTTGCTCTTATCATTTTCCGTTTTTGTGTTCTCTGCATTCTTCTGGGACAATTCAGGTGAATTTCAGAAGGCCGGGTAAACGAAAGATCGTCAGAGTAATTACGCATGGCCGACAAATAGTCACAGACAGAAAATCAGGCAGGCTACTGTATCATATATCTGATCTGGCAGCGGCCCTCCACGTGTTACTCTTATACACAATGATGCTCTGTATTTCCGGGTTATTGCTGTTCCCGGTTGATATCAAAAATTCCAGAAGATAGCGCATGAATACTAATACTCATCAGGAAAGCGGACAGCAGATGAAGGTTCTCGTTGTCGGGAGTGGAGGCAGAGAGCATGCAATAGCACAAGCTCTCTCAAAAGGCCGTGACATCATTGTGTATGCAGCGATGTCCCGTAAAAATCCCGGTATTGCTGCTCTTTCCAAAGAATATCTGATCACCAGGGAGACAGCATCCCGGGAGATCACCGACTTCTGTGCCAGACACCAGATCGGGTACGCGTTCATCGGTCCGGAAGTTCCTCTTGAAGCAGGAATTGTGGACTCCCTTAATACAGCCGGTGTGCTCTGTGTCGGTCCGAAGAAGATGGCTGCACGGATTGAGACCGATAAGGCATTCTGCCGGAACCTGATGAAGCAGTACAATATCCCGGGCCTTCCGGGATACTATATCTTTCCCGGACCTGATGAGGCAATTGCATTTCTAAAGACAACCACCGCTGATTATGCCATCAAGCCGATAGGACTTACAGGAGGGAAGGGCGTCAGGATCATGGGTGAACATGTTGATCTTGAGGGTGCCTGTGAGTATGTCCGTGAGATCAACGGCGGGGTTGTGATCGAGGAACGGCTCATCGGTGAGGAGTTCACCCTGCAGGCATTTGTTGATGGAGAGCATCTCATCCCGATGCCACTCGTCCAGGATCACAAGCGTGCCTTCGAAGGTGATACCGGTCCGAATACGGGTGGCATGGGATCATACACACTTCCTGATCACCTGATGCCTTTTATCACCGATGAAGAATATAACATGGCCTTTGGGATCATGAAGAGCGTGGTCTCTGCACTTGCAACTGAAGGGACACCATACACTGGTATCCTGTACGGTCAGTTCATGAATACTGCAAAAGGTCCGATGGTGATCGAGTTCAATGCACGGTTTGGCGATCCTGAAGCGATGAATGTACTCAGCCTGCTTGAATCAGACATCGGAGATGTTGTCAGAGGTGTTACATCAGGAACCCTTGACACAACCCGGGTATCATTTGCAAAAAAGGCCACAGTCTGCAAGTACATTGTTCCTGAGGGATACCCTGACAATCCGAATGCAGGAGACAGGATCACCACCGGGGATACCGGTTCTGCTCTCCTCTATTATGCATCGGTTGTCAGGGAAGACGGGCATCTGATCACTCAGTCTTCACGTACCATGGCATACGTTGGTATCGGTGATACCCTGGAGGAGGCAGAGAGGATTGCAGAAGTTGCTGCTTCAGCGGTACAGGGACCCGTTCGTCACCGCCGGGATGTCGGAACCATGGATGTCCTGAAGAAGAGGATCAGCCACATGCAGGAGATCAGATGAAGAAAGATTTTGTCTCGATTCTTGATATCTCCCGGGATGAACTTGGAGAACTTATCGCCACCGCCCGCAGGCTCAAGGAAGAGCGGAGGGTCGGGGTGTTTCCTCCGCACCTTTCACAGAAGACGCTCGGAATGATCTTTGAGAAGTCATCCACCAGGACAAGAATCTCATTTGAGGTCGGCATGTATGAGCTCGGAGGCCATGCCCTCTTTCTCAATCCCAAGGATATGCAGCTTGGAAGAGGTGAAGCCATCCGTGATACCGCACGGGTGATGTCCAGGTTCGTCTCTGCCATCATGATCAGGGCCAACTCACACAAGAGTGTGACAGAGCTTGCGGTCCATGCTGATATCCCGGTTATCAACGGTCTGTCTGATAGTGAGCACCCCTGCCAGATCCTGGCAGATATCATGACGATCGTAGAACATCTTCACCGGATAGAGAAGGTAACCATTGCCTGGGTGGGAGACGGGAACAATGTCTGCAACTCCCTTATACTGAGCACGATCCTCACCGGGATGGAGGTCAGGATTGCGTGTCCTGCTGGGTATGAACCATCTCGTGAGTTTATTCAGAAGGCACAAAGCGAGGGTGCAGTCATAGAACTTGGTGCTGATCCGGTTGCGGCAGTCAGAAATGCTGATGTGGTCATGACCGATACCTGGGTATCGATGGGTCACGAGGAAGAGACCCTGGAACGTGAGAAGATCTTTGCCCCGTACCAGGTGAACATGGACCTCCTGAGCCATGCGAAACCCGGTGCAATCGTTATGCACTGTCTTCCTGCACACCGCGGGTGTGAGATCACCGATGAAGTGATCGACAGCAGCCGGAGTGTTGTATGGGATCAGGCAGAGAACAGACTGCATGTTCAGAAGGCACTTCTGCTCAGATTGCTGGCCTAAAAAAAAGGGAACTTTCTTTTCTCCCGGTTATTGTGGATAGCAGGTTGTAAGCGACCTGCTTCCCGGATATTTACTCTGTTATCTCACGTTTGAAGATGAACATCGTTGAGATGAATCCGAAGACGATGTTGAGATAGAACATGATCAGCCGCCAGAGCAGTATGAAAATCCCCAGGGCTGCTGTCGGGACAAACAGGGCATAAAGCGAGGCTGCCGAGAGTTCGGCAACCCCTGACGCTCCTGGTGTGATGGGGATCATACTTACGAGAGCGATGATGATCTGTGCCAGCATAGACTCCCATACTGCAGGCGGGAGGCCGAGCCCCATCAGAATCACGGATGCAACCACGAACTCTGAGAACCAGAAGAGGATGGTACAGACCGAGCCCCAAATGAACCCGGACTTCCCGTGTTTTGCAAAGGCGTTGATCCCTGAACAGAAGTTATCAAACTCGACATCGGTCCGGGTGATGATCTTCTGAAATGAGGGCTTCTTCATTTTTATCTCAATCCAGTGAAGAAAATTCATTATCATCCGCTTTGCCGGATCCGGGTACCTGACCGCATACAAGAGCAGAAAAATAAAGAAGATCAACAGGAACAGGGAGAAGAAGATAACAAAGATGATCCCGCTGGAGAGCGTCCAGATGACGCTGCCCATGATGAAGATGCTACAGATGCTGAGTGCTACGAGCATGACCGCATCCAGAACCCTCTCCATGATAACTACTGCGGTTGCATCACCAACCGACATCTTTGCCTTATAGAGCTCGTGAATCCTGACCGGCTCTCCTCCGGCCTGACCGGGTGTCAGTGCACCTGCAAGAAGATTTGCAACCACCATGTTATAGCAGTGGGAGAAAGGGACCTTGTATCCAAGTGAGAGCGACATCTTCTGGATACGAAGGGCCCAGAGGGCAAACGAGACAAACCTGAGTGCCAGTGCAAGCATCAGAAAGAAGACGTTCATGTGGAGCAGGTAGGTCAGCGTCTCTTCGTTGAATGTGGAACCCACCATCACAGCCAGGATAACTACGCTGATCCCGATTGAGATATACACCCATTTTTTCTGGCTCTTATCCATTGCGTCTCCTGATATTGATATAAAACTGAATTAGTTGTACCCGGCTGGTATATCTCTTTTATGAAACTGATTCAGGTTTCTCTTTCGTTTCAGCGGGAAAAAGACCGATATTTTCCATAACATGCCCTGCTGCTGAAAGTCCGCCATCCTGATACACTGCCCCTACCAGAGCCTCAATACACTCTGCCAGAACACGCCCTGATGACCAGATATGCATTCTCCTCTCGCCGTTTCCCCAGTGAATATACTCATGAAGATGAATTGTTTCTCCTGCCCTGCGTAGAATGGACATGTTGACGAGATCCATCTTTTCCACCGAGATCTCGCCTTTGTCACTTCCTCCCTGTTCAACAAGCCTGGTGAGGATCAAAAGTTCAATCACGGCATCACCAAGAGTTGCCAGTGCATCCATGTGTCCGGTATCAGCGTAGCCCTGCTCCTGGCAGTATGCTTTTCTGCTGAGGGCCCGGTTCAGGATCCCGGGATCAGCGAAGCTGTATCCGATCACCTCTTCCAGATCAGGCCGGTCAGCATGGTTGAACATAGATTACCTGGAAGCCAGATAATCGCAGATGCTCTGTGCAGCCTTCTTTGCCCCGCCCATCGCCAGGATGACCGTTGCAGCCCCGGTTGTGACATCACCGGCTGCGAAGATCTTCGGATGAGCGGTTCTTCCATCCCCGTCAGCAACTACGTTTCCTGCACGTCCACGCTCAATACCATCTATCTCACGGACAAGTACCGGATTCGGACCCTGACCTATCGCCTGGATGACCACATCACAGTCGAGTGTGAAGATATCTCCCTCGATCGGTTTTGCTGACGGTCTGCCGCTTGCATCAAGTTCGCACATCTGCATCCTGACACATTCGATTCCGGTCACCACCTGTTCACCGAGAATCCGTGTCGGATTGGCACAGGTTACAAACTCGATCCCTTCTTCTTCTGCATGATGAATCTCTGCAAGCCGGGCCGGCAGATCTTCGGCACGACGGCGGTATACGAGCGTTACTTTAGCTCCCATCCGTCGTGCTGTCCGTGCTGCATCCATTGCCACGTTTCCTCCTCCGACAACAACAACACGGCTGGCTTTTGCGACTGGGGTGTCAAATTCAGGGAAACGGTCTGCATGCATCAGGTTTACCCTGGTGAGGAACTCGTTTGCAGAGTAGACACCATTCAGGTGTTCGCCGGGAATATTCATGAAGTATGGAAGACCTGCACCGGTTCCGAGCATGACCGCATCATACTCAAGAAGTTCAGTGAGTGGGACACTCTTCCCTACAAAGTGGTTAAGTTTTACCTCAACACCAAGTGAAAGCACCTGATCGAGCTCGGCCTTCACAACATCCTTGGGAAGTCTGAATGCAGGAATTCCGTATGTCAGAACCCCGCCTGGAAGATGAAGTGACTCATACATGACAACTGCATGACCTTCGCGTGTCAACTCTCCGGCTGCAGTGATTCCTGCAGGGCCTGACCCGACTACAGCCACTCTCTTTCCGGTTGACGGTTTTTTAACCTGTGGTTTGATACCGGTGCGTCTCTCTTCATCGGCTGCGAACCGTTCGAGCTGGCCGATCCTGACCGGTTTGTCTTTCTTGGCAAGGATGCAGAGAACCTCGCACTGGGTCTCCTGTGGACAGACCCTTCCGCAGATTGCCGGGAGCATGTTCTGAGTCTTTATTGAAACCGCAGCTTCTGCGAACTTTCCTTCTGCTATCTCTGCTATGAAGGCTGGAATATCGATGTTGACCGGGCAGCCATCCACACATGCCGGCTTTTTACATTGAAGGCACCGATTTGCCTCTGCAACTGCCTCCTCTGCGGAGAGGCCGGTATCAACCTCGAGAAAGTCATGTATCCTGACATCTGCCTGACGGTCTCCCATTTAGTTCCCCCCCTTGCATGCACATCCCTGCTGATTCCACAGTGCCAGTGCTTCTTTCTCCTGATCCATGTAGTACCGCTGCCTCTGCATCAGCAGATCAAAGTCAACCTCATGGGCGTCAAATTCAGGGCCGTCAACACAGGCAAAGACAGTCTTGCCTGCAACCTGACATCTGCACGATCCGCACATTCCGGTACCGTCCACCATGATCGGGTTCAGGGACACAAAAGTCTTGATACCCTTATCCTTTGTTGCCATCGAGGTGATCTTCATCATGATCGCAGGACCGATGATCCAGACTGCATCGACCTTCCGCTCGGCGATGAGTTCTTTCAGAACATCTGCAGCAAATCCGTGCCTGCCTTTTGATCCGTCATCGGTTGTGACAAACAGTTCGTCGCAGATCTCTCTCATCTCATCCTCGAAGATAAGCATTCCTGCATTTCTTGCTCCAATGATACCGATGACGTTATTTCCTGCGTTTTTGAGTGCTTCAGCGATGCACGGAGTTGATGATATACCAGCACCACCACCGACGATGACACAGGTTCCCCAGGACTTCACCTCGCTCGGGTGTCCAAGCGGTCCAACAATATCAGAGATAGATCCGCCTGCCGGTATTGCAGCGAGGGCATGAGTGGTCTTACCCACTGCCATAAAAACGATCCTGACCAGATCCCCGGAAGCGCGGGAGATGGTGAGGGGTATCCGCTCTCCGGTCTCGTCAGTGCGGATGATCACAAACTGGCCCGCCTGTGCGTTCCGTGCAACATGCGGTGCCTTGACCCAGATTTCAAAAATCTTATCTGCTATTTCGTGCGTCTTCTCTATTGTATACAAAGATATGTCACATCCGGAAAGCTGCTCGTGTGCCTTATTTATTACCCGTTCAACTTCTTTACTTTACGCACGCGAACTGCTACTCCACGATGTGACCTGATCATCTCTTCGGCGGACATCACTGCCCTGCCGGTTGCCATCGCATTCTCACCGACGACAAGGATCTCATCACCTTCCCTGATTGCAGGATCAGCCTCGATAACACCTGGTGCGAGGATGTCCCCCTGTGGTACAAAGTCGTCGATATACACACGGTATCCGGTGTCAATCATCGACCATCCGTCAAAGGTCGGTCGTAGCATACCTGTTGTGGGTTCCAGAGAGAAGATCTGCTGCCTTCCTTTCTTCACGATAAGTTCAGGATATGATCCTTTCACTTCGAGCCCGGGGATTCGAAGATCGTACCCGAACTGCATAGATACCATTCCTCTAAGAAGATGATTCTTCACCTTCTTCTCACCGGCAAGAGCCTCGCTCAGCTGTCTGAGTGCGTCAGCATCGGTAGGGTGGGATGAACAGGTAGACTCTAAGGATACTCCAGTCTGATCTGCAGCATCTTTCGCTATCAATAGGGCATCGCCATCGAGATGTGCAATGATCCTGCGGTACTGGTGTTTCATCAGGTACTTTGCGAGGGTATCAGCGATCTGGAACCGTTCCTCATGATCCCAGTATCCGGTTACCGGAACATCGTAATGCGCAGCAGGATACACGAGTTCAATGTCCCTGGGCACAAGACCGAGCGGGGACGTGAGTATAAGCTCATGTGCTCGTCTGCTGATTGCCTGGGTGAACTTGTGGTGGCTCTGCGATAGCGAGTATGGTTTTCTTGCCGAGCATGGCAGAAGAACTGCCACATCTGCGAGGGGAGGAATATACCTTGTGAGCAATCTCTCTGCGAACCGTTTTACTTCCGGGCGGTGTATGCTGTCGCCTGATGATGCAATGAACGGAGTGGGGCGGGTCACGGGTGTGTGCTGTTCCATCAGTGAACTTCGATCAAGGTGACGCATGATCGAGACATAAGCCGGCCTTGTCCTTACTCTCCCTTCAAGAAACTCCCTGAAAGTTCCTGATCGGATCCGGGTCCTGATAAGTGCGAGTTCCTGTCTGAGTGCACATCTGTTATGCTCCCTGAGATCCCCTGTCTGACATCCCGGGCACTGACAGAGCCCTTCTTCCATGACAGATTCAGGGTAATCACCATCAGGGAGACAGAATCGTCCCTGCACCGACTTGAGATCAACACCTGTGAAATCGAAGAGATCAAATCCTGAATGAACCAGGACAGCAACATTCTCTGGAAGACTACCACCGGGGTAATACCAGCAGGTGTCAGGGGGAATACGTTCTTTCAGGCTCTGCAGGTGTCTGATAAAATCCCGTGGCTGGTTGATGAGCGTATGCCAGTTCGGGGTTATGACCGCATCTCCGCTCTTGAGATCATCAGGATGATGGATATGAACCGGTACCGGCTGCTGTCCATCGGCAACGAAGAATTTCTCCACAAAATCAGGATTATCAGAGGGGAACAGTGCATCGAGTCTCCGCTCTGCAAGGGCAGGAAACAGTGACCTGACATCACCTGCCCAGGGAAGGAGGTATTCGGTCTCATCAATGCGAAGTCTTCCTGCCCTGCCGGTTCCGTCCCGTGCAGTAAACTCACAAGTCCTCAAGATCCACCTCCACACCCGGAGCAGTGCTTTCTAAGATATCCTTCCAGTACGACCGGCACCGGACAACGATCTTCGTATCAGGATTTGCTTTGGCAAGCCGATCTATTCCGATACATCCGCTTCTTACCATCTCACGATCCCAGTCAGGGATCTCGCTCTGCCCTATCGGGAATGTTTCAGAGAGTTCAGGCGGGTATGGCCCGAATGGTGGTTTGAAGAAGAATACTGCATCATATCCTGCGTGAATTTTCTGGTCGAAGGTGATGAGAGCCTTCTTCCCGACCTCGAACCTCTCAACCATGTCATGATACCTGAGCACTTCAGTGCGAAGACAGCTCTCTGTTCCTTTGTAGAAGAACCGTCGCTTTGAGACCCTGTCCTGTCGCTTCAGTTCATCGCCGAAGGTGAGCAGTTCCCGGTATCCCCGGAGAAGTTGCGGGTGGCCACGGCATCGCTCATCCACGAGTTCCCAGAGAACGCCGTCCTTTATTGCCTGTTTAATCCGGTTGATCTCAGCAAGTGTTACATGCAGGTTATGCAGTGCTAAAAGCCGCTCCTTATCCGGAGATTTCTGAAGGGATTCTGCAGTGTGAGTACTGCAGACCTGGCAGGCACAGGGGAGGTACGAGAGTTCGTGCAGATGATAACTCCCGTGTGTGGTCATATAGCGGCCTGCTTTTGCATATAGGGCATATGCTGCCGAGTCAAAGAGATCGCATCCCATGGCGACCGCTAGAGCGAACATGGACGGGTGACCGGCACCGAACAGGTGAACACAGATGCCCGGTTTTAGTCCCCGTTTTGCTGCCATGACAACCCTGACGAGATCTTTGTACCGGTATGTCTCCATCAGCGGCACTACTGCACCAAGAGGGCAGAACCTGAGACCCATCTCTGATATTTCCCTCCCTGCTTTCTCCCTGAGATCCTCGAAAAGTCCTCCCTGGACCGGGCCGGCAAGCGTGTGGTGTACATGGTCAGCAAAATCATTTGCTTCCCTCAGACGCTCAAGAGTCACCGCAAGTTCCTGCTCAACCTGTTCACGCTCTGTATCAGGATGGGTAGGTATGTCGAGCGGGACGATGATATCTGAGCCTATCGCCTGCTGGAACTCGATGGTCTGCTGGTTCGAGATCTCTACCTCCCCGTATACTGAAAGCTGGAATGATCCCGAATCGGTCATGATCAGACCGTCAAAGTCGAGCATGGCATGAAGACCCTCAGTAAGCGCCCGTTCTCTGAACTCACTGCTGCGTGAGATGATGTATGCGTTTGTTATCAGGGCCTGCACACCCATATCCTGCATCTCTCTTGGTGTGATGATAGGCAGGTGGGGATTGATCACCGGCAGAAGTGCAGGTGTCTTCACGGTCTTTTTTCCGTCGGAGAGCCGGCCAATCCTGCCGGCGATATCCTTCTCAAGAATCTCAAATGAAAGTGCCATTAATCGTGTTGCTCGCTAAATATCTGTCCTTCAAATGTAAATACCTGTACAAAGGATTCAAGCCATGACTTGGTAGGAAGTCCTGCTTTATTACAGGTATGGTCAAGAAATTCCCGTGCGGTCCATCCCCATTCAACAGGAACCTGTGGGAGGAGAAGGCCTGATCGCCCATATCCTTTCACGATCAGTCCATGCTTTCCCACTTCTATGGCCTTATCACGCTGCCCGGGATCAACCTCAAGCAACTTCGGTTCGGTGAGGATGGTAACCTCTACAGATATCCGTGATAACTCTTCTGGTTTCACCGGAGGAAACCGCGGATCTTCTGTAGAAGCACTACAGGCTGCATCATGAATCGCTTCTTTGAGCGGAAGGACCGGGTAGGGAAATCCGATACATCCCCTGAGATCTCCGTTGATCGTAAGGGTCACAAAGACACCCCGGTGCTCATTGAAGACTTCCGGCCAGGATGGTTCTGTACATGGTGTCCTGGCGATATGCTCATGCAATACACCCCGTGCATATGAGAGAGCCAGTCTGCCCTCATCAGCAGTGAGCAGTTCCATGCCGAGTAATGCGGCTCTTGTGAGGATATATATACCGGCGTGGATTACTGTAAGTAGTAGATGTTCTGTTCTGAGCTACCTGGCCATTTTACTGTGAGATAAGTGCCGTTGTTCCCAGGCAGGAGCCGCAATTTTGTTGATCCTTTATAGGATATGAAACACTACACTCTATTCAGATCTGCCAGCAGTATTCTGGAGTGATGGATGAACATGCGGTTTTATGTAAACATACCCGGCATTCTTGCTTTATTATGCATATGTGCGATGATGCCTTTCATTGTATATGCAGATGGCAACCAGTCGGCACCTGCATCAGGCAGCCAGACTGAGATTTTCAGTGGTTCAATCCCCTCCGGGGATGGTGTGGTCTCGATAAAAGCAGTTTCAGGAAAACTCTATCAGATTCCTGCCATGTCACCTCTTGGAGTTATTCAGGCTCTGGCAGGAACTGATATCATTGATACATACAAGGTTGGTGACGAACTGATCACCAAGCGGGGTATCCTGACGCTTGACGGGATTAATAATTATGTCAACTCAGGGGAAGACAGCTGGTTTGTCCTGGTAAATGAGAAACAGCTTCAGGATTATCTTCTCCCATCAGAAGAAGGTCTTAACACATTTCCCTTAAAGACCGGTGACAAGGTCACCTTTGCATTCGGGAATCCGACCAAGTCATCACGTGATGCCTCTGCTTCTATCAGAATAACCATCGGTGCCCAGTCTGATTCAACTGCCCTGGTTAAGACAGGAACTGTGGAACCAACCGTGGTCCCTGCGACACCGGTGAGCACAACTGCAGCCTCTTCATCTGTCACCCCGGCCCTTACTCCTACGGTTGAGATAACACCGACAAAAACCCCGGTACAGACACCTGCCCAGGTATCAACGCCAGAGGAGACACAAGAGCCGGTGGTATCAGGGAAAGATCCAAACCTTCCGGTGTATGGGGATGTGGAAGAGAAGACCGTAGTAACCTCTGAATCGAAGTCATCTTCTTCAGTGAAGGATCCAAACCAGCCAGTGTATGGAGATGAGGAAGAGAAGTCCGTAGTCTCCTCTGAATCCAGATCATCTTCTTCAGTGAAGGATCCAAACCAACCAGTGTATGGAGATGAAGAAGAGAAGTCCGTAGTCACCTCTGAACCCACACCTTCATCAGAGAAGAATCTGAATCAGCCAGTCTACGAGGATTCAGAAAAAGTGTCTAATGTAACAACACAAGTTACACACACCTCCCGCACCAGGGATCCAAATCAGCCGGTGTATGGGGATGATGAAGAATCATCAGAGGTGGCATCTGAAGCAACCGAAACCATCGCCACAACAGACACAGTCACTCCCTCATCTACCAGTGAGCCAGCTGCAGAATCAACTGAGAAACCTGCATCCTCGACAAACCTAAGCAGGTCCGGACAACAAATCCTCTATGATAGTGCAATCAGTCTTCCTTCCGGAAATGTGAATGTCACTGGAACGTCTGGTGAAGATTACGAGGTAAGTGCTGACACCCCGCTAGGACTGCTTCAGTTCCTCAATACCGACGGAAAGATTCCATCGATGAGTATCAATGACAAGGGAATGAGAAAAGGAAATATCCTAGCTATTGATAGTATCGGGGATTATCAGTATGGAGACGAAGGCTGGTTTGCACAGGTGAACGATGTCACGCTCCAGCATTACACGAATCCGGGCACCGACGGACTGAATGTCAGGAAGATCAAATCCGGAGATAAAGTGATCTTCTTCTATGGGAAGCAGGATCAGACTCCGGCCTCAGCAAAAGCTGCCATCTATATCACCATCGAATAAATACCAATTTTCATCTTTTTGGTCAGCTTCTTCAGCAAGTACAGATAACCCATAAGGTGAGAGGGAGAGTGCGGCTGACGGTAGCCTGTCTGATTCAGACAGGCAGCTGAGGAAAGTCCCCCCACCGACCGGGTACGCAGCCTCGTTCACTCGGGGATGGCGAGAGTCATGGCTATGGCACAGAAACGACACGGCCTGCTCTGAGCAATGATGCAGAACCAAACTGCAGAGCATCGAAGGGCAGGAGCCGATGGAACGGTGAATCCCTGCGGGTGCAAGCCGGAACAGGGCATACAGACAGCCCGGTGTCTGCCCGGGTTCGGCGCTTAGCTGAATGCCGCAATGAACAGAAGGGGGCTTACTCCTCCCACTCAATACTTCTGCTGAGAACGATTCAAGTAGCTGGTGTGGCTATTGCTATATATGGAGACACCGGCCTGGTATACTGGATGCTCTTTTCTTGATCAGACCCGTCTGCAGGAGTCCGTACCATCTTCGGGAACCGCAGCCGAGAATCCGAAGGTCTGTGGTACATGTGAACCATCACAGAACCTGATAATCCTTCCAAAACCATCCGATATTCCGATGGATCCCGTGCTATTAGGCGATACCATGGAGATGCGCCGCACGGTTCGCGATTATTCTAATGAACCCCTCATGAAATGGGAACTCTCGCTGATGCTCCATTACACGCAGGGAGTCAGTGATACAGGCGGAGCTCCACATCTTCGGAACGCTCCATCAGCAGGTGCACTGCACCCGTTTGAGTCATATATTGTTGTAAACCGGGTAGAGGGAATCGAGCCAGGAATCTACCGGTACCTTCCGCTTGATCATGCCCTGGTCAGGGAGACCTGCCATGTCGGGGGAGGAGAGGCAATTGCAGCAGCCTGCAGAAGACCTGAACTCGTACAACGATCAGCAGTAGCATTCCTCTGGATTGCAGTCCCTGACCGGATCTTATGGAAATTCGGATCAAGGGGCTGGCGATATCTGTTCATCGAGGCCGGACATGTATGCCAGAATCTCTACCTTATTGCAACCGCACTCGGATGCGGAACCTGTGCCATCGGTTCATACCGGGATGATGAGGTAAACTGTGCCCTTGGGATCGATGGCAAGGAACAGTTCTGTATCTACATGGCAACAGTGGGGAGAAGAAAAGAGTGATCTATCGGTTCAATGGAGGCCTGATCGGCAGATCTTTTCTGATGAGGTACTCCTTCACATCTGATACTGTCAACTCCCCATAGTGAAAGACACTTGCAGCCAGTGCGGCATCTGCCTTTCCAGATACAAATCCATCATAAAAATGCTCAAGAGTCCCGACACCTCCTGATGCAATGACCGGTATCCCGACGGCATCAGATATTCGTGAGGTGATCGGAATGTCAAACCCGTCCTTTGTACCGTCTGTTTCCATGGAGGTGAGCAGGATCTCACCGGCTCCCCGTTCTTCTGCCTCTTTTGCCCAACTGACCGCATCAATCCCGGTCGGCCGTGATCCCCCGTAGGTGACAACCTCATACCAGCAGGTAGTACCGTCTTTGAGGGTAACAGGCGAGGCATCAGGGTTGTCACTCATATTCCGCCTGACATCGATGGCCACCACGATGCACTGGGTGCCAAATGCATGAGCTCCCTGCTCGATGAGAGAAGGGTCTTCAACAGCACTCGTGTTCATGCTGACCTTGTCTGCTCCTGCACGCAGAGTCCGTTTGATATCATCCAGAGATCTGATCCCGCCTCCGACGGTCAGGGGAAGAAAGAGCTGGTCTGCAGCCCGGCCGATCACATCGATGATCATGCCCCTCTTCTCTTTAGATGCTGTGATATCAAGGAACACCACCTCATCTGCACCCTGTTCATTGTACCGTTCGGCAAGTTCCACAGGATCGCCGGCATCGCGCAGCCCCAGAAAGTTCGTCCCTTTCACGACTCGACCGTCTTTGATATCCAGGCACGGGATGATGCGGCGGGTAAGTACCATGCCTGAGATCTCCTTCGCCTTACCTGATGAGGGTTATGCTTCCGTATCTGATTCTTTTAATATTGCAGGCGTCCTTATTATACCGAAGACTGAAAACTCCTCTCCGACGCGGACACATGACCGGCGGATAAGAGAGTTTTACGGAAGATATCATGGACTCAGGGGATCTCAAGATAGAATGGGCACGGCAGTACATGCCGGTGCTTGGCACCATTGCAGAGCGGTTCAGAAAAGATAAGCCGTTTGACGGAATGACCATCGGCATGGCACTACATGTCGAGGCAAAGACTGCAAACCTGGTAAAAACTCTTGCAGCAGGTGGGGCTAAGGTCTTTATTACCGGATGCAATCCGCTCTCAACCCAGGATGATGTTGCCCAGGCATTAGACAGAGTTGATGGTGTTACATGTTATGCAAAGCGCGGATGCTCTGTTGATGAATATTACACAGCCATGGATGCGGTCCTGGATGCAAAACCTGATATCACCATTGATGACGGTATGGATCTGATCCACCGGATGCACACAACACGACGTGATGTCCTCAAGAAGATCATCGGCGGATGTGAAGAGACGACCACCGGTATCCACCGCCTGCGTGCTATGGCAGACGAGGGCAAGCTTGAGTTCCCGGTCATCGCAGTCAACGATACCCCGATGAAGCGGTTCTTTGATAACGTGCATGGAACCGGAGAAAGTGCCCTCACCGCTATCATGGCCACAACCAACAGCCTGATTGCAGGAAAGTGGCTTGTTGTTGCAGGGTTCGGGTACTGCGGACGGGGTATTGCCCGTAAGGCAGCCGGACTTGGTGCAAAGGTTATCGTCACCGAGATCGATCCTCGCCGAGCTCTTGAAGCATACATGGAGGGCTACCATGTCATGCCGATGACCAAGGCAGCAGAGATCGGTGATATCTTCATCACGACAACCGGAAACAAGGATATCATCAGAGAGGAGCACTTCCACCTTCTCAAGGACGGTGCAATACTCTCCAATGCAGGACACTTCAATGTTGAGATCGATGGTGCATGGCTGAACACACATGCCGAGAAGATAACTGAACGTGACGGGATTCACAGTTACCTGATCAACGGCCGCACTATCCACCTTCTTGCAGAAGGAAGACTTGTAAACCTGGCAGTGCCCAAAGGTATGGGTCACCCGATAGAAGTGATGGATCTCTCATTCGCACTGCAGGCACTTGGAACTAGATTCATTGCAGAGCATCATAACGAACTCGGACCCGGTGTTCATGCAGTACCTGACAGTATCGATCGTGAGGTTGCATCGATAAAACTTGCATCACTCGGTCTTGGAATCGATACCCTGAGTGCTGATCAACAGAAGTACATGTGCAGCTGGGACGTCGGGACGTAAATCCCTTTTTTTTACAAAATCAGTGGGCGAACTTGCCCTTTGCTTTCATTGTTGATGCAACTCTCGGATCAAGTGCGGTTGCTCTCTGGAAGCATGCAAATGCTTCACGTTTTGCACCAAGATCGTCTAAAATGATCCCTTTGTTCAGCAGGGCTCCCACATGCTTCGGGTCAAGCCTGAGTGTCCGGTCATAACACTGGATTGCCTCTTTATGCCTCACAAGGTCAGAGTAGATGAGACCCATGTGAAACCAGGCAGCTGCAAACTGCGGATCGACATTTGTTGCCTGGGTAAATGACTGAAGAGCCTCATAATACTGCTCAAGAGCCCGGTGTATCTTTCCCTTGTTGAAGTAGGCCTTTACGTTGAACCTGTCAAGGTTGATCACTTTCTCGTAAGAGACCAGTGCATCATCGTATTGCTTGGACTTGTGCAGGATAAGGCCCCGGTTGAACCAGGCCTCAACATTATTCGGGTTATCTTCAATAGCTACCTCGTAGTACTGAAGGGCATCGACATGACGTTTCAATTTATGGAAACATGATGCCCGGTTTCGCATCGCCTCAGTGTGGCGGGGGTTGAGTTTCAGGGCGTTTTCATAACAGGGAAGTGCCTGTTCGTACCGCTTCAGTTTATGAAAACAGAGCCCGCGAAGGTTCCAGGCATCAGCATTCCACTTGTCAACCACGAGAGCTTTTTTTGTGGCATCAAGGGCTTCTTCTATCTTGTTGAGTTTCAGAAGAAGGTCTGCCCGGGAGAGCCAGGCACTGATCTCGCGGGGTGTTATCTCTATCAGCTTTGATGAACTCTGCAGAGCCTCCTGAAATCGGTTCATCTTGATAAATGAGCGGATCTTAAAGAGCCAGGCAGAGAGATTCCTCTTATCAAGTTCTAGAACCTTATCAAATGCAGAGAGAGCATCCTGGTGCTGATCCAGTTCAAAGAGGCAGATACCTTTGTGAAGCCACCCTGCCATCTCTTTCGGATTGTGCTCTGTTGCAGCAGTAAAAGCGGATGCTGCTTCACGGAATAACTTCAGATTCTGAAGACAGTAGCCTTTGAAAAGCCATGCACGGGCATGCCTTTTGTCCTGAGAAATGACAAGATCGAATGCTGCTAGTGCCTCCTGATCCCGGTGAAGATTGAAGAGGCAGTAGCCTTTGAAGAGAGCCGCCTTGATTTGGGCCTTGTCAAGAGAAAGTGCCTTGTCAAAACAGCCGAGCGCCTCTTCATATGATTTTTTGTTATGAAGGATGCTTCCGCGATAGAGCCAGGCCTGAGCCTGATTCGGATCTATCTCGATTGTTTTCTCAAGAAATGGCAGGGCCTTATCGTATTCACCTGCGTGAATGAGGTTCACTGCCGTTACAAAACATACGTTCCCGAGATCCTGGCCTGACAGAAAAACGCCCGGGATTGCAGGTGTCTCACCCGGAGTACCATCCTCGGTCTCCTCAATGATCTCAAGTTCTTCTATCTGCTCTTCAAGGATCCGGTTCTCGTCAACGATCCCTGCTGAGAGTGTGGCATCGGCAAGGTACTGGCTCTCAGGGAGTTGGCCAGCCTGTGCCTCTGCCCCATCTGGTTGTGCTGCACTGTCTGCTGTGATATGGGGGTGAAAGCCCTCATCAGTGATGGGATCATCACCAATCGGCTCGTCAGAGTCGTAATCAAGGTCAGCCTGAACATTGTCTGATGTTTGTATCCCTTCGTCTTCTTCAGATTCAGAAATACACGTATCCGGTGATGTTGTGTCTAGTGTCTCACTGATATCTGTATCCGGGGTTTCCTCTGGTGTCAGAGTTACGGGATTTTTTTGTATTGATGAGACATCGTCGAGGAGATATGAAAGCATCTCCTCATATTGTGAGGTACTGATCTCCCCTTTGGCAAACCGGACCTTTAGTATCTTTATCGGATCCTCGTCAGACATCCCCAACCCCGCGTATACAGAAAATTTGGTGCACTACACATTAAAACTATTTTTACTCCCCTCTTCTGATCCTTTTCTGACTTTCACGCCTTGAGTTGTACGGACGATTCACTCTTTTTCCATCCTTATCTAGAGACCCCTTCTTTCGATCCCCTGCTGACTTTGGTGACGATGAAGGGTTTTTCGGTTTGTCTGTTTGTGAGCTGGAAGCAGAAAAATGATCCTGCTCATCATCATCGGGTTGTACAGGCTCTCCTGACCGGTATTCTTTCCCTGATACAGCCGGTTCTATTCGAGAATCCTGGCTGATAACCAGGTTCCATGCCTTATGCTGCTGATGGCGGCGGACCTGCACTCCGGTTATCGTCAGAGGATCACCATATCCCGATGCAAAGAGGGGTGTATGACCCGGTCTTCGGTTTCTCGCAGAAAGAACAAGGTATGTCGGTTCTCTGCATGTTCCATCACAGATCTTGAAAATGTGCATCCCCCGGTTTCCGATATCTCCTGACATTCTGAAACCGGCAACTGATACAAGCCGGCCAGCAAACTTTTCCAGATGAGAGAGGCGGACCATCCGGTTCTTTCTGGGAACCCGGTATGTGCACCGGGTCTTCTGATCCTTTGTCAGAATGACGTATGCATACTTCCTGTCTGTGTTTATGAACCGGTACCCTTCCTCTTCTCCTGCAAGAAGGGTCATAAGGGATGTGGGCTGTATCGGTTGTTCTTCCCTGAATGTCCAGCAGGAAGACGGATCACACCCGCTTCCCCAGAGATATGAGCATGGGCCATATACATGGAGTCCGTTCTTGATCAGTTCTTTCTGGAGCAGTCGAAGGCTTGTTGCATGTCGCAGTTCTGCGGGCTCTACAATGATGAGAAACCCGTCATCACTGAGAAGCCGGGCATATGAACTGACAATAGCAGCCCTGGCAGGAATACTCAAGTGTTCAAGTTCAGCAAGGACATTCTGAAATGTGATCAGTCCTGCTTTTTCCGGTAGATTCGGCAGATTCTGATCTGCAATCTTTGTCAGATCCTCCTCCAGTACCTGATGGATATTGATTCCGGGTCTCTCTTCTGCATACCCCCCGGTGAGGTACCTGAATGCCTCTATGTGTTCTGCAGAACGCTCGATTGCGTATATATCCAGGGTCCCTTTCTTCTGCTGCTTCCAGAGATCGATGATGGCCAGAGGAACAACACCCGGGCCGGTACCGATATCAAGTGCAACAAGATCGTTCTGAAGAACCCCTTCATTCTCAAGGTCCTGAAGGAGTGATCTGAACTGGGAAACATATACCGGTACCTGGTATGCAAGGTAGGAGAGGATATCATATCCCCTGCCATACTTAACCGACTTCCCGGGTTTTTCACGCCAGTATGACGCCTTCTGAGCGATGATTGCCTGACGAAGACGCTCGAGAAAAACAGGATCATCATATGATTTCCCAGTCTTTTCAGTGATATACCGGGAGATCAGGTCTTCAAGAAGGAGAGGAATTTTCGGGCCATCCGGTCGGGCAGGTTTTTTTGTGTGTGAACCAGGATGCCTGGCTTTTATTGCATCAGACCCTGAACCAGTCGCTGCCCTCTTTCTACCATGATCAGATCCGGAGATTCTGCTCTTATATGGCTCTCTCTTCTCGTTTCTATTATTATCTTGTCTTTTGCCTTGTTTCATGAACAGCCTGAAATTATAGATCTGGATTCTTGTGCAGCCCTGAAGTGAACCTTATATTCTTGTACCATATGAGTTATTATTAACCATATACCAGAATGTGAGGGACTGTGCAATAACATCGGATATGTATGGAGTCTGATTTCTATTAGTAACCGGTGTGAATAAGGAGAGTGAATCAGATGAGAAAAATAAGAAAGTTTCCAACACTCATTCCTTTCTCTTTCCTCATCATGTTGACAATGGTCACTGCTCTCATCCTCTTTATCACGGTCATATCAGTCATATCCTATTCTGAAACACGTCATAACCTTGAGAACAACTGGATGCTGACAATGAATAATACAGAGCAGCATCTTACCGATTCGGTTCATCTGGTATCGGACGGTCTGCGATTATTTGAACTCACCTATGATCCTGTTCTCAGGCAGGGTTTTGTTCCATTTCTTGAGGCTTATAATGAGTCTGGTCAGAACCCGATGGCCGTCGATCTGATGAGACTGAAAGAAGTGTTCATCTCACCTTTTGCTCCTGAAACTGATCTCTATATCATTGATGATCAGGGGATCATCATAAATTCCACCCTCAAGTCTGACCTGGGTCTTGATTTTAAACAATGGCCCCAGGTATACCGCGATATCACCAGGATCAGGGAAGGTGATCAGTTTCAGTCTGATCGTGCAGTTATCGGGTTCAAATCTGATCAGATAATCAGAAAATATGCATATTTCCCTACACCCGATCACCGGTACCTGCTTGAACTCTCGGTTGTTGTTGATGACTATATACATGAGAGAAAGGATTTTTCTCTCCTTCATGTAGCCGAATCAGTTACTGAGAAGAATCCGGATGTCATATCCATAACACTCTATGACTCCATGTTCAGATCTCTCTCTGCTGATAGTAATGATCAGTCAGGCCAGGATAATGAGACATTAGATATCGTCAGATCGGCGTTTGCTAAAAAGAAGAATATTGAGATCGTTGACACAAACGGGGTGGTTTCAGAGCGGTACATCTTCATACCGGCAGGAAGTAACGAGACCGTATCTGATACCATGCTTGATATGGTGGCTCATATCAGGTATGATCCTTCATCCTTCCTCTCCAGCCTACACTCCACGTTTCAGTATCATCTGCTCATCGGTATCATATCGGTTCTTCTTGCATTGCTGCTAGCCTACTATCTCACCCGCCACCTGACCCGGCCTATACAGCAGATCATCGATGATATCGACTCTATTGCGCAGGGTGACCTGGATCATCAGGTACATCACACCGGGAGTCCCGAGTTCACGAGACTTGAGGGGAGTATAACCCTGATGGTTCATTCGCTCAAGACCCTCATTGAGACTCTCCAGGATAAAGAGGATCGGCTTGTGGAAAGCGAACAGCGATACCGCTCGCTGATTGAGAGCCAGACCGATCTCATTATACGATTTGACCAGTCAGGGGTTGTCAGGTATGTGAATCAGGCGTTTTATCAGACGTTTCAACTGAGCCCTGAAGAGGTCATCGGGAAATCGGTTTTCGATCTGGTATCCGGAGATCTCCTCACTGTCACCAGGAGATTTTTTGAAAACATGGCTGATAACCCTTCAGCCAATACCCTTGAGACCCGTATTGAAAAAAAGGACGGGGCCACGATATGGGTTCAGTGGGTCAACCTGGTCATCACTGATCAGGGGAATACGATATCCGGGTATCAGTCAGTCGGCAGGGATATCACCAAGCGGAAAAATGCAGAGATTGCACTCAGGGAGAGTGAAGAGAAGTACAGGTTGCTCGTCTCCAATCTTCCTGATTACATCATCGTACATCAGAACGGGAAGGTTCTTCTGACCAATGATGCGACAGCTACCGTTCTCGGGTACAGGCAGGAAGACCTGATTAACACATATGTTCTGGATTATGTACCGCATGAGTATCACGATGTTGTCATATCAGGGATGAAACAACGATTACAAGGTGAAAAAGTTCCTGAATATGAGATCTCAGTACGAGGTGCTGATGGATCGCTGAGGCAGGTCATCGTTCGTGCATCAATCATCTCATCCAGCGGGATACCCACTTTTTTAACTGTCCTTACCGATATCACCGAACGGAAAAAGGCAGAAGAACTGGTCATTGAGGGGGAAAGGAAGTACCGCAGACTCATAGAGCAGCTCAACGAAGGGATCTGGATCACTGATACACATGAGGCTACTCTCTTCACCAACAGCAGGATGCAGGAGATTCTCGGGTACTCCGGAGATGAGATACTCGGAAGGAAATTCTCTTCATTCCTGCTACCAGAAGAGATCCCATATTTGAGGGAGAAGATAGAGAACCGGATCAAAGGAATCTCTGAACGGTACTCCCTGACTCTTGTTACGAAACATAATAAGCACATATTCACCGAGATCTCTGCATCGCCGTCAGTAAATCCTGATGGAACTATCACCGGCTCCATAGCTCTGATAACTGATGTAACCCGGAGAAAAAAGGCAGAACAGAAATTGGAGAAGTATACCCATGATCTCGAACAGAAGACAGTGGAACTTGAGGTCCTGCGTGATCAACTGTTTGCGATGAACAAGGATCTGGACCGGATCGTAAAAGGGCGTACCGAACAGGTGATGAAGCTGCTCACACAGAAGGATGAGTTCATCATGCAGCTCGGACACGATCTCAGGACTCCTCTTACTCCGGTACTCGGACTTCTGCCTGATCTCATCAGTGAAGCAGAGGATGATATGACGAAAAAAACACTTCATATCATTCATGCCAACGTCAGGTTTATCCAGGAGATATGTGACAAGTCACTCAAACTTGCAAAGATGAGTTCATTTGATATCAAGCCGGATATCGAGCCTGTTCCCATCCGGGATGTTGTCACCTCGCTTCTGAATGCCCATACGGTGGATCTTCAGTCTGCAGGAATAACAGCAAAAAATGATGTCCCATCAGATCTGGTTGCAGGAGCAGATCCGATCCTGTTCCATGAACTTATCGATAATCTTGTATCAAACGGAATAAAGTATATCCAGCGTAAAGACGGAGTGTTACTTATTTCCGGTGCCAAACAAGGAGATATGATCGAGCTTCGTGTTGCAGATAACGGTCAGGGTTTACGCGCAGATGAGACTGAAAAGATATTTGACGTGTTTTACAAGTCTGACCGCTCCCGGCACGATAAAACATCGACAGGTCTAGGGCTTGCAATCTGCCGACGAATCGTCGAAAACCACAGGGGTAGTATTCGGGCAGAGAGTCCCGGGCCTGGCAGAGGGACCACCTTTATTATTCTGCTACCCGCATGGAAATAATAGGAATCTGTATGGAGAGAAGGTTCAATGAGTGAAAGTGTTGAGAAAGGGATACTGGTTGTTGATGACGATGAGGATATTCTGTTTACTGTCCGTTCTATCTTCAAGCGTCACTCAGTGCCGATATTGGTTGCAAAGAGCGGGAAGGAATGCCTGGAGATCCTTGACAAAGGGTTTAAGGGCGTCGTTCTGATGGACATCATGATGCCCGGGATGGACGGATGGGATACCATCAGGGAGATCGTTGACAGGGGATATGCGGATGATCTCATCATCTCGATGTTCACTGCCAAGGATGTTCCTGACACAAAGATGGAATATCTGAAAGAGTACGTGATCGATTATATCACAAAACCGTTTGAACCACAGGATCTCATTGAGACCGTGAATGAGTACCTTGACCTTCTCTGAATCCATCTGTCTCGACATACATGAAATTCATAATAATCGGATCTTCGACCGGTGGACCGAGAATATTGTTTGATCTATTTACAGATCTTCCAAAATTATCTGCAGCGATCATTCTTATTCAGCACATGCCGGTATCCACTGCGAACAGGCTGGCTAAACGCCTCAGTCAGCTGACAGACAATACTATATATATCCCGGAAGATCAGCAACCAATCTCAACCGGGGCAGTCTTTATCGCACCGGGAGATCAGCATCTTATCCTGGATAATTATGAGCAGGTCCGCCTTACCAGTGATGAAAAGGTGAATTTTGTCCGGCCATCTGTTGATGTTACCATGCTCGGTCTGAAGCGGGATCTCAGGCACTCGATCCTTGGAATAATTCTTTCAGGTATGGGGTCAGACGGGGCTGAAGGCCTTGCCCATATCAAAAAGATCGGAGGTATGACAGCAGTTCAGGATCCGGCAAGCTGCACTATCAGAAGTATGCCTGAAGCGGCGTTAAAAACAGAAAAGGTGGATTATACCCTGCCACCGGAAGGACTCAAAAACCTGATGATTGAGTTCTCAAAATCAGGCATTCCGTAGGGTAAATACTTCCATCTCTTTGTGCATATTGGCAACAGCTTCGTTGATCAGGTCAATAATCTCCGTGATCTGGGAGACGACTGCAAGAGCCTCTTCACTGGTTGCAGATGAATGGGTTGCGTCATCAGCCGTCTTCTTTACAAGAATACTCATCTCGTTGGCACTTGCAGTGATCTCCTCAAACGATGCTGCCTGCTGCTCTGTCGCCCGTGCGATTGTGAGCATTTTCTGGTTGATGGTATCAACCGAAGAGGTCAGCTGAGTGAAGACATTGAGTGTATCATTCAGTGCCCGGTTGCCGTCCTGAACTGCTTTTCCTGCTGCCTCGATAGCAATTGCGGCATTGTCTGATTTACGTTCAAGGCCCTGGATCATGTCTGCGATCGACTCTGCAGAGGTTCTGGATTCCTGTGCAAGGGATTTAACCTCCGATGCAACGACTGCAAAGCCTCTTCCTGCATCTCCTGCACGTGCAGCCTCGATTGCGGCGTTCAGTGCAAGGAGGTTTGTCTGGTTTGCAAGATCAGTGATGATGTTGACGATCTTTCTGATCTGATTCATCTCACTTCTGATCTCGGTGATGATCGACTCGACTTCAGAGGATGAGCGGGTGATGCTCTCCATACCCTTGTCAGCATTCTCTGCATGTTCGGTACCTTTCTTGGCAAGGTTATTTGCGTCCTCGCTGAGGCGTGCAACAGCATCTGCGTTTCCGGAAATATCACTGACCATCACGGTGAGATCAGACATTGCACGAAGAACCTGATCTATTCCATCCTCAGATTTTGCTGCGTTTGCAGAGGTTTCTTCCGCGTTCTGTGAGATCTCCTTGGCTCCCCTGCTGACATCCTCGACACCGAACTGGGCTGTTGCTGCATGATGAGAGAGGTTGTCCACCTCTTTCTTGAGGGTTGCAACAGTACTTGATATCTCATCTCCGATGTGGTCCAGTGAGTTCTTGAACAGGGAAAAGTCGCCATCAGCCCGGACTTTTGTATCAAAGATCTCAGCAAAGTTGCATTTAGCATACTGATCAGAGACACGCATGGCTTCTTTGAGCGGATTGACAACCGCCTCAAAGGTCTGGTTCATACCGGTGACGACACGGGCAAAGTCTCCCTGATGTCTGAGTGGATCAGCCCGTCTTTCAAGATCTCCTTTCACGGCGGCTTCTGAGAGGAGGTTTGCATCATCGATGAGAAGATGGATGGCATTGATACACTGGTTGAGATTGTTCTTGATCTCGTTGAAGTCTCCCCGGTATTCATCCGTGATGACAGGCGGCAGATCTCCTTTACTGATCCTGTCGATGTACTCGGCAGCGAGGTTTAGCGGGCTTATATAAGCGTCTAGCATCTGGTTGATGCCGAGCAGCATCTTTCCGTTCTCTCCCGGATATTTTGATGCATCTGCCCTAACATCGAGTTTCCCATCAAGTGCTGCCTGTATGAGCATCTTGATGTCCGCATTTCTCATATGGACGATATCGATGAGAGCGTTGAGATTGTTTTTAATCTCATTGAAGTCTCCCCGGTAATCCTCGGTGATCTTTGGTGGAATGTCTCCCTTGCTGATCCTGTCGATATATTCTGCGGAGACGTTAATCGGTCCGATATATGCATCAAGCATGTGATTGATGCCATCAATCATCTTCCCGTTCTCTCCCGGGTATTTTGATGAGTCAGCCCTAACATCGAGTTTCCCATCGAGTGCAGCATTAATGAGCATCTCGATGTCCTTGTTTCTCATATGGACAACGTCCATGAGTGCGTTGAGATTATTCTTAATCTCGTTGAAATCGCCGTGGTACTCCTCGGTAATCCTTGGTGGGATGTCTCCCTTGCTAATCCTGTCGATGTATTCAGCCGAGACGTTTATCGGTCCGATGTATGCATCAAGCATGTGATTGATGCCATCAATCATCTTCCCGTTTTCACCCGGGTATTTAGATGCATCTGCCCTTACGTCTAGTTTCCCGTCAATTGCAGCATCAATGAGTGACTTGATGTCTGCATTTCTCATGTGGATGACATCCATGAGTGCGTTGAGATTATTCTTAATCTCGTTGAAGTCGCCGTGGTACTCCTCGGTAATACGTGGTGGAATGTCTCCCTTGCTGATCCTGTCTATGTATTCAGCCGAGACGTTGATGGGTCCGATGTATGCATCAAGCATGTGATTGATGCCATCAATCATCTTCCCGTTTTCACCCGGGTATTTTGAGGAGTCAGCCCTTACGTCTAGTTTCCCGTCAATTGCAGCATCAATGAGTGACTTGATGTCTGCATTTCTCATGTGGATGACATCCATGAGTGCGTTGAGATTATTCTTAATCTCGTTGAAGTCGCCGTGGTACTCCTCAGTAATCCTTGGTGGGATATCTCCCTTGCTGATCCTGTCAATGTATTCAGCCGAGACGTTGATGGGTCCGATGTATGCATCAAGCATGTGATTGATGCCATCAATCATCTTTCCGTTCTCTCCCGGGTATTTTGATGAGTCAGCCCTTACGTCTAATTTCCCGTCAATTGCAGCATCAATGAGCGACTTGATGTCTGCATTTCTCATGTGGATGACATCCATGAGTGCGTTGAGATTGTTCTTAATCTCGTTGAAATCGCCGTGGTACTCCTCGGTAATACGTGGTGGAATGTCTCCCTTGCTGATCCTGTCTATGTATTCAGCCGAGACGTTGATCGGTCCGATGTATGCATCAAGCATGTGATTGATGCCATCAATCATCTTCCCGTTCTCACCCGGGTATTTTGAGGAGTCAGCTCTTACATCGAGTTTCCCGTCAATTGCAGCATCAATGAGTGATTTGATGTCTGCATTTCTCATGTGGATGACATCCATGAGTGCGTTGAGATTATTCTTAATCTCGTTGAAATCGCCGTGATACTCTTCGGTAATACGTGGTGGGATGTCTCCCTTGCTAATCCTGTCAATATATTCAGCCGAGACGTTGATCGGTCCGATGTATGCATCAAGCATGTGATTGATGCCATCAATCATCTTTCCGTTCTCTCCCGGGTATTTTGATGAGTCAGCCCTAACATCAAGTTTCCCGTCAATTGCAGCATCAATGAGTGACTTGATGTCTGCATTTCTCATGTGGATGACATCCATGAGTGCGTTGAGATTGTTCTTAATCTCGTTGAAATCGCCGTGGTACTCTTCGGTAATCCTTGGAGGGATGTCACCTTTGCTTATTCTGTCAATGTATTCAGCCGAGACGTTGATCGGTCCGATGTATGCATCAAGCATATGATTGATGCCATCTATCATCTTCCCGTTCTCACCCGAGTATTTGGAAGAATCAGCCCTAACATCAAGTTTCCCGTCAATTGCAGCATCAATGAGTAACTTGATGTCTGCATTTCTCATATGCACTACATCGATGAGAGCATTGAGGTTATTTTTAACCTCATTGAAGTCACCCCGGTAGTCATCGGTGATCTTCGGTGGAATATCTCCCTTACTGACCCGGTCAATATATTCAGCTGAAACGTTGATCGGTCCGAGATAAGAGTCAAGAATCTTGTTTATTCTGTCAATGAGGCCACCGTGATATCCGGTGTACTTAGAGATGTCAGCCCTGAAGTCAAGGCGGCCCTCCTGGGCTGCTGAGGCTAAGAGTGATATGTCTTCATTTCGCAGATGGATAACATCAATGAGGGTATTGAGGTTGTTCTTGATCTCATTGAAGTCTCCCCGGTAATTTTCAGTGATTTTTGGGGGGAGATCTCCTTTGCTGATCCTGTCAATGTATTCAGCCGAGACGTTAATCGGTCCGATGTATGCATCAAGCATCTGGTTGATGCCCTCGATCATCTTCCCGTTTTCACCCGAATACTTCCTGGCATCTGCCCTGAAGTCGAGTTTTCCTGCAGATGCAGCATTTATGAGGGTTTTAATGTCATCATTACGCAGGTTTGTTACATCTATGAGATTGTTGAGATTATTCTTGATCTCATTGAAGTCTCCCCTATATGACTCGGTGATCTTTGGTGGAATGTCTCCTTTGCTGATCCGGTCAATATATTCTGCTGAAACGTTTATTGGTCCGATATAGGCATCGAGCATCTGGTTAATGCCTTCTATCATCTTCCCGTTCTCTCCCGGGTATTTCTTCGAGTCTGCCCGGACATCCAGACGCCCGTCAATTCCTGAATTGATCAGCATCTTAATGTCTTCGTTACGCATATGGACGACATCAATGAGAGCATTGAGATTATTCTTGATCTCATTGAAGTCTCCCCGGTATGCTTCAGTGATACGTGGTGGGAGATCTCCCTTGCTAATCCGGTCAATATATTCTGCTGAAACGTTTATTGGTCCGATATAGGCATCAAGAATTTTGTTGATCCCTTCCAGAATCTTACCATGGTATCCTGAATATTTCGTAGCATCAGCCCGTGCATCGAGGTTTCCTTCAACTGCTGCACTGATGAGCATGGAAATATCGGCACCTCGCATCTTTGAAACATCGATGACCTTGTTAACGTCCTTGAGAATATTTCCGATATCTCCTGAGTATTTATCTGCAGCCAGGAGATCAGGTACTTTCCCTTCTGCAAAGTCAGCAAAGGCTCCTGCTGCTATCCGAACCGGGACACTTATACTATTATATCCTGAATCCAGGGATTCTATCATCTCTTTGAAACCACCCTGGTATCGTGCTGGATCTATCCGTGCTGAGAGATCACCCGAATTACATGCATCAGAGAATCTGGTGATATCAGTCTGCATAAGAGAGAGGTTTTCACATATTTTACCAAGTTTGTCTGTTACTACACCTCTTGTTCCGGGGAGCCGGGGTATGTCAGAATGAAAAGAACCATCAAGAATAGACCCCACTGCTTCTGATATTCCCTTCTCTTCCTGCACAAAAAGATCGACAAGCTGATTAACAAGATTTAAAACACTTAGTTCATTCCCTGAAAAACGTGTTACATCGATTCGGGCGTCTGATAGTCCGGATCTTTGAAACTCAAGCAACTTTGAAATTTCTTCATAAATACGATTAGATATTTGATATTCTCCTTCTGGAGATGTATCTTGTGGCCCCATCACAAATCACTCCGGTATAGACAGCACGTTTAAAGAATGTAACGTGAATGTGTCAGGATTATGTTATCTCATGTATTTAAAGGGACTGCTAACTGTTCCTCGTATACTCAACTACATTATTGAATGTTGAAACCATATGCATAATATTAAATATGGTGGAAAGAAGTAGATTTCCAAAACTTATTTATATTGATCACGCCAACATATGATCAACTACCTTGGAGGTAGATCGATGAAGTATGGAATGAAAAGCGAAAATTCGGGTGTCTCTTTCAGGTCTTCTGTACCTGTTCCGACCGGAGTCTGGTCAGGCAGGATGTCAGGACTGAACTGTGTCACCCATTACAGGCATATCTCCTGCCTACTTCCGGGCGGAAAGACCACGGCACCTATCCGATGATTCAGACATTCTGAATATTCGGACATTATCACGCCTGATCAAAAATCTGAAGGTTTGATCAGAGCCAGCGGTCCTGAACCGGGAGTTGGGTGAAGGAAGAGAGGTATCGAAGAACCTGGCCTCTCTGAAGCATTGAATAGCGAATAGCATTGTAAAAATCAAAAAATCGAGGGAATAAGATGAGACAAGTCGCAATTTACGGAAAAGGTGGAATCGGAAAATCCACAACCACACAGAACACTGTGGCAGCACTGGCTGTTGCCGGAAAGAAGATCATGGTCGTTGGCTGTGACCCGAAAGCAGATTCAACAAGACTTCTGCTGCACGGTCTTTGTCAGAAGACTGTCATGGCAACACTCCGGGATGAAGGAGATGACCTTGAACTCGATGATATCCTCAAACCGGGATTCATGGGAGTAAAATGTGTCGAGTCCGGAGGTCCGGAGCCTGGTGTCGGGTGTGCAGGCCGTGGAATTATCACGTCTATCAACCTGCTCGAATCAATGGGTGCATACACACCGGATCTCGATTACGTCTTCTATGATGTGCTCGGAGATGTGGTCTGTGGAGGGTTTGCCATGCCAATTCGTGAAGGAAAGGCAGAAGAGATCTACATCGTCGCTTCCGGAGAACTGATGGCTCTGTATGCAGCAAACAACATCGCCAAAGGTATCCAGAAGTACGCTGACACCGGAAAAGTCAGGCTCGGCGGTATCATCTGCAACAGCCGTAAAGTAGACAACGAATATGCTCTGCTCAAGGCTTTTGCAGAAGAACTCGGCTCACAACTGATCCACTTTGTCCCCCGTGACAACCTCGTTCAGAGGGCAGAGATCAACAAGAAGACGGTCATGGACTTTGAACCTGAATCAAACCAGGCTCAGGAGTACAAAAAACTCGCCCATGCGATCGACACGAACACGATGTTCGTGAAACCAAAACCGATGGAGCAGGACCGGCTTGAAGAGCTGATGATGCAGCACGGATTCCTTGATGCAATGTAGGGAGAAGGGAGGAATCAGAAATGTTACTCATCAGAGCTATCGTCAGACCTGAAAAGAAAGACGAAGTACTTGCATCCCTGTCAAAGGCCGGGTTTCCGGCTGCAACCGTTGTGGATGTTGTCGGTAGAGGAAAGCAGAAAGGTATCAAGATGGGTGGAATGCTCTATGATGAGATTCCAAAAATCCTCATCATGGTTGCCATTCACGATGAAGAGCGGGAAAATATCATCGATGTGATCCTCAAGACTGCCAGAACCGGAGAGGACGGAACATTTGGTGATGGTAAGATCTTCATCACGCCACTCGAAGAGGTTTACACGATCTCCCGGGGCGGCCGAGGTCTCTGAAGGCGAGGCAAATCTCATGAAAGAGATCATGGCAGTCGTCAGGATGAATAAGACGAATGCTACAAAAAAGGCATTAATTGAAGCCGGAGTCGCTGGATTTACAGCGATTAAGGTTCTTGGCAGGGGAAAGCCTGTTGAAGATCCGGCGATCATCCAGGAGCGGAAGAATAAGTTACTTGAGATGGCAGTGCACGAAAGCATTGATGTGGAAGAAGCAGAGCGTCAGGTTACCAGTTTCCTTGATGGATCCAGGTTATTTCCACGCAGGCTCTTTACCATCCTTGCTCATGACGATGATGTTCCACGAATCATCGAGGCCATTACCAAGGCAAATAAGACAGACAACGCCGTCGGTGACGGGGCAATCTTCGTGATGCCGATTGCCGATGCAGTGCGGGTAAGAACCGGAGAAGCCGGAGAAGCAGCAATCTGGTAATACAGGATTTGATTGAGATGTCAATGAGCGAAGATATGATGGGGGATATGCTGGAGAAATATCCGGAGAAGGTTCTCAAAAACCGGAAGAAGCATATCACCATCGTCGATACAAGTCAGGCCTGTCAGCAGATAGAGGCGAATACCCGGACTATTCCGGGTATCATTACCCAGCGTGGCTGTGCATACGCAGGATGCAAAGGTGTGGTTGTCGGTCCGATCAAGGACATGGTCCACATCGTTCATGGTCCGATCGGATGTGCATTCTATGCCTGGGGAACAAGGAGAAACAAGGCACGTGCGGATGAGAATACACCAGCAGATCAGGTCTTCTCAACGCTCTGTTTCTCAACAGATATGCAGGAGAGTGACATCGTCTTTGGTGGAGAGAAGAAACTCGCCAAGATGATAGACGAGGTCGTTGAGGCATTTCATCCCCGTGCAGTCTCGATCTGTGCAACCTGTCCGGTGGGACTTATCGGAGATGACCTTGGTGCAGTAGCAAAGGCTGCCCAGGAGCGGCATGGAATTCAGATCCTCTCCTTCAACTGTGAAGGATACAAGGGTGTGAGCCAGTCAGCAGGTCACCACATCGCTAACAACAACCTGATGGAGTATGTCATCGGAACCGGTCCAGACCGGGATCCAAACGACAAGTTCGTGATCAACATCCTTGGTGAGTACAACATCGGTGGTGACGGCTGGGAAATGGAGAGGATTCTGGGAGATATCGGGTACAAGGTTAACTGTATCCTCACCGGGGATACCAGTTACCTTGAGATCAAGAATCTTCACCAGGCACATCTGAACCTTGTCCAGTGTCACCGGTCGATCAACTACATCGCTGAGATGATGGAGACCAAGTACGGAACACCATGGCTGAAGGTCAACTTCATCGGCATCGAGGCGACAAAGAAGAGCCTTCGTGAGATGGCCCAGTGCTTTGGAGATGAAGCACTAATCAGGAAGACTGAAGAGGTAATAGCCAGGGAAGAAGCAAGAATCATGCCGGTCATCGAGCATTACCGCAAAATATGCCAGGGCAAGACAGCCTTTGCATTTGTCGGTGGTTCACGAAGTCACCACTATATGCACCTCCTTCGGGATCTGGGCATGGAAGTAGTAGTTGCGGGCTATGAATTTGCTCACCGTGATGACTATGAAGGTCGTCAGGTAATACCGACAATTAAGCTTGATGCAGATTCAAAAAACATTCCCGAACTGCACTTGAGCCCGGATCCGGAGAAGTACCAGGATGCTCATGTTCATCTAAACATGTCAAAGGAGAAGTTCGAGGAGCTGAACAAGACGGTTCCACTCAGCTTCTATGAAGGAATGCAGCCTGATATGAAAGACGGCGAGGTTATGATTGATGACTGCAACCACCATGAGTTCGAGAAGATGGTTCGGGCATTAAAGCCAAATCTCGTATTCGCCGGAGTCAGGGACAAATACTTCGCACAAAAACTCGGAGTGCCTGCAAAACAGATGCACTCATACGACTACAGCGGACCATATGCCGGATACAACGGAGCACTGAACTTTGCCCGTGATGTCGCAAATGCAATAACAACCCCGGCATGGAAACTGGTCACCGCCCCCTGGGAGAAACAGACCCAATAACAGGAGTGATAGGAATGCTAGAATGTATGCCAGAAGGTGAGGTAGTTCATACGGCCGGAAAGATCAACCCGGTCAAAACCTGCCAGCCTATCGGTGCAATGTATGCGGCACTCGGGATTCACCGGTGCCTACCCCACAGCCATGGATCACAGGGCTGCTGTGCTTACCACCGGATGCATCTCTCACGTCACTTCCGTGACCCGGTACTTGCATCCACAAGTTCCTTTACCGAAGGAGCCTCGGTGTTCGGTGGAGCGGCAAATCTGAAGACTGCCATAAAGAATGTGTTTGAGATCTACAAGCCTGATATCATCGCTGTTCACACGACCTGTCTCAGTGAGACGATCGGTGATGACCTGCCGACGATCATCAAGCAGTCAGAGGTTCCGGAAGGCAAAGTCGTCATCCATGCAAACACCCCGTCATACCAGGGATCCCATATCACCGGGTTCTCGAACATGGTCAAGGGCATGGTCACGTACCTCGCAGAGCGGGATGAAGAGATTGTCAGAAAGAAACGTGTCAATATCATTCCGGGTTTCATAAACCCGGCAGACATGCGGGAGATCAAGAGGATCACCGCAAGTCTTGGAATTGATATGATCATGTTCCCTGACACAACCAATGTGCTTGACTCTCCGCTCACTGCCAAGTATGACATGTACCCCGAGGGTGGAGCAACCGTTGAGCAGATCAGGGACAGCGGAAACTCCCGTCTGACCCTGGCAATCGGAGCATGGTCTTCTAATGCAGCCGGTGCAGCACTCCAGGAGAAATGCGGAGTGGCATGTGTTCCGCTCAAGGTTCCAATCGGTCTCAAGGCAACCGATGACCTGATCATGACCCTGAAGGAGAAGTTCGATGCAGTAGTTCCCGATGACCTTACCCTTGAACGTGGTCAGGTTGTTGACACCCTCATCGATACCCACTTCCATTACCAGGGGAAGAAGGTTGCAATCTATGGGGATCCTGACATCGTGATTCCACTGGTTGAGTTCGTGCTGACTATGGGAATGATTCCCAAGTACGTCATCACAGGAACTCCGGGAAAAGCATTCGAAGAGGAAGTCAGTGCAATGATCGAGGCAGCCGGGATAGAGGACTACCTCGTCAAGGCTGAAGGAGATCTCTTCGAACTGCACCAGTGGATCAAGCAGGAGTCAGTAGATCTCCTGATTGGAAACACATACGGGAAATATATCGCAAGAACCGAGGATATCCCACTCATCCGGGTAGGATTCCCGATTCTTGACCGGGCTGTTCACCCCCTGATGCCCATTACCGGGTACAAAGGATGTCTGCGGCTCATAGAGATGATCTCAAACGCCCTGCTTGACCGGCGTGACCGTGATTGTCTGGACGAAGATTACGAACTGGTACTATAGACCCCCGGGTTGAAAGGGAAATCCCCTTTCGGTACCACAATATCAAAAACGGTGAAATATTATGGAGCATGTTTGTTCGCTGCCAACCGGGGATACCGGATGCATTAGCGAACGCCAGAACTCCATCATAACCACAGGGAAAAACAAAAGCCGCATTCATTGCGCAGACGACAGCCTGGCCGGAGCGGTCAGCCAGAGAGCCTGCGTATTCTGCGGAGCACGGGTTGTACTGAATCCGATAACGGATGCAATACACCTGGTCCACGGTCCAATCGGCTGTGCCACGTACACCTGGGACATCAGGGGAAGTCTCTCCAGCGGTTCAGAGATGTACAGGCATAGTTTTTCCACAGACCTGAAAGAAAAGGACGTGGTTTTTGGTGGCGAACCAAAACTGGCTGCCTGTATCGATGAAGTAGTGACAAAATATCATCCCCCTGCAGTGTTTGTGTATTCAACCTGCGTGGTCGGAATGATCGGGGATGATATTATTGCCGTCTGCAAAGATGCGTCCGAACGGTATGGAATTGACATCATTCCTGTGGAGTCATCAGGATTCCTGTCAGGAAACAAGATCGTCGGGTACCGGGCAGCTGCAGAAGCGATAATGAAACTCATCAGGCCAAAACCCGGTGAGGTCGTCGAGAAGACACGAAAACTCAACTTCCTGGGTGAATACAACCTGGGAGGAGAGAAGTGGCTGATTGAAAGGTATCTCAAAGAGATCGGCATCGAGGTCAATGTAGCCTTCACCGGCGATTCAACCGTTGCAGCACTCAAGAAAGCACCCGGATCATGCCTGAACATCGTTCAGTGTACCGGGTCGATGCACTGGGTTGCCCAGCGGCTGGAGCAGGAGTACGGGATTCCCTACCTTGATGTGAACTTCTTCGGGGCAGAGAATACAGCCGACAGTCTGCGAAGAATTGCCGAATTCTACGGAGATCCTGAGATCATCAGAAAGGCCGAAGAACTGATTGCACGGGAAACTGCCAGGATTGAACCCCTCATTGCGAAGTACCGGGGCAAACTGACAGGAAAGCGAGCCGCAATTTACGTTGGCGGAGCCTTTAAAGCCGTCGCCCTGATCAGGCAGATGAAAGATCTCGGGATGGAGGTTGTCGTAACCGGAACACAGACCGGAAAACAGGAAGAGTACGAGACCATCAGCGGTCTTCTCAGTAAAGGAACAATCGTGGTCGACGATGCCAACCCGGCAGAGATCGAGCGGTTCCTTCTCCAGATGAAGGTCGATGTGATGGCCGGTGGTGTAAAGGAACGGGTGCTTGCATACAAACTCGGTATCGGATTCGTTGATCACAATCACGACCGGAAGAAATGTCTTGCCGGGTTTGACGGGGCCGTGACCTTTGCAAAGGAAGTGTACATAACAACCTGTTCACCAGTCTGGAAACATCTGAAAGAGAGCATACAGGAGGGATAATCATGCAGACCGTCAGTGCCCACCGGGTAAAAGAGGTCAACGAGAACCAGTGCCACATGTGCATGCCGCTTGGAGGAGTAGTAGCCTTCAAGGGTATCGAAGGAGCTATGGTGCTCGTGCATGGATCCCAGGGTTGCAGCACGTACATGCGGCTTGCAAATGTGGAACACTTCCATGAGCCTGTTGATATCGCCTCTTCGTCACTGAACGAGAAACAGACGATTCTCGGTGGTGAAAAGAATCTGAAGAAGGCACTGGACAACGTGCTCCGGGTCTACCAGCCGACGATGCTCGGGATCCTGACTACCTGTCTTGCCGAGACGATGGGTGAGGACATGGACCGGATCATCCGGTCCTACAGGCAGGAACGGCCTGATATGGGTGTTGAGATCGTGACGGTAGCAACACCAAGTTATGGCGGGACCCATTCGGAAGGATTCTGGGCTGCAACACGGGCTGTTATTGCCCATTATGCAAGGCCATGCGACCAGCACAACCGGATTAACGTGATCATACCGAACATCAGTCCTGCTGATATCAGGGAGATCAAACGGATCCTTGGTCTCTTCGGTCTTGAGTACACCCTGATCCCTGACTTCTCAATGACCCTTGACCGGCCATACGGTGGCAGCTACCAGAAGATCCCAAGTGGTGGGACAAGTCCTGCTGACATATCAAGGATGCCAGGAGCTCCGTTCACGATTCAGTTCGGAAAGACCTGTCCTGATGCAATCTCTCCGGGGTTATACCTGGAGCAGCAGTTTGGTGTCAGGCTCGTCAACCTTCCGATCCCTATAGGTCTTGATAATGTTGACCAGTTCATTGCAGCGTTAACATCGCTGACCGGCCTTCCGGTTCCTGAACAGCTTGCCCTGGAGCGTGGCTGGCTTCTGGATGGAATGGCTGATTCACACAAATATAATGCAGAGGGCAGACCGGTCATCTATGGTGAACCGGAGATGGTCTATGCACTTACCTGTGCCTGCATTGAGAACGGGTCTGAGCCGGTGGTCATCGCGAGCGGATCACCACATAGTAAACTCAGGGATCTGATCACCCCATTGACCACAGACCTGCTTGAACAGCCTGTGTTTATTGAAGAGGCAGATTTTGCCTCGATTGAACATGCTGCTGTCTCCACAGGTGCGACCATCGGGGTCGGTCATTCTGGAGGCAAGTTCCTTACCGAACGACACGGGATCCCGGTGACCAGGATCGGGTATCCGATTCACGATCGGATCGGCGGGCAGAGAATCTTCTCTGCAGGATATGCAGGAACTCTTGCATTCCTTGACCGCTTTACAAACACCCTGCTTGAGCAGAAATACAGCTCATACCGGGAGAAGACCAAAGAAGAGATGTTCAATCATATCTGAAACAACAATCACAACAAAATTAGGAGAATATCATGCAAAAACCATCACACCACATTTTCATCTGCACCAGTTCACGACCGACCGGCCAGCAGAAAGGATTCTGTCATACCAAGGAAGGCGTTGATGTTATGGCAAAATTCATGGAAGAGATTGAGGAACGCGATCTGGGTGGTGACGTTTTCGTCACCAATACCGGATGTTTCGGGATATGCGAGAAAGGACCGATAGTCGTAGTTTATCCCGATAATGTCTGGTATGGCTCGGTAGGTCCTGATGATGTGGAAGAGATCATGGAGTCACACATCGAGGGCGGCACAGTCGTGGAGCGACTGGTTATCTGAGGAGGCATTATGATCCCCGAGATTGCAGCAATGCTGGATCAGGAGGGGTGTACAACTACCCTGACAGGACCCGGTGAGGTTGTCGTATACTCTAAGGTCTTATCCTCCTGGGAGCCGGTCAGGCGAATGCCGTTTGCCCTTGACACCAGTCAGGGACTTGCCCAGCTGAGATCAAAGATGGCAGAACTGGTCACATTCCTTGGCGACTGCAGAATATTTGTCGCGAGATCTGCATCAGGAGCAATATTCTTTGAACTGGAGAAGGCCCGGTGCGGAGTCTGGGAGATTCACGGGAGACCTGATGAGTTTCTTGATCAGGTCTGGAAGGAAGAAGAGGATCAGGACTCTGCAAACGAGGTAACTACAGCAGATATTCCGGTCCCTGTTGAGATATCACCGGGAAAGTATTACCTATCAATCAGGGATATCCAGGGGAAGAGACCGGATGTAAGCAGCAAACAGGTGCTTCAGAAGTTTATCAGGGCTGGATCATATCAGACACTGGAAGTGATCTGTGATCATGTACCCCCATGGATTCCACTGGAGTCAACATGCTGTGGGTTTACGTTGCAGAGTGAACGTCTCGGACCGAGTGAGGTAAAATTAATACTAACCAGGAACCCCGCTGACAGCTGCGGGTGTAGCTAACAACGTTCTATACCACTCGATTACTCAAGGATATACTATATACCATACCACACCTTTTCGGGAGAGTTATGCTCTCCCATTTCCTCCTATCACTATCAATTGTTAGATCATATGGACTGTTCTGAATCTCCGTACGTGATATATGATTCTGAAATTTCTAAAAAGGAATAACCCATAAAAATTTGGGATCTGATTTCATGAAGATCTATTCACTCGAACATGATCATGACGATGGACCGGTATTCATTGCCAAATGGCTTGAGCAGCATAATTACTCGCTCACCCGGATTCGTCTCTATAATGCTGAACCGCTTCCTGACCCTGATCAGGTAGACCTTCTCATCATCATGGGTGGTGCCATGAATATTTACGAAGAATGTGAGTACCCATGGCTCATTCCAGAGAAGATCTTCATACGGACTGTGATTGATTCAGGAGTCCCGGTTCTTGGTGTCTGCCTTGGCGGTCAACTCATCTCCTCAGTCCTTGGTGGAGTTGTTACCCGGGCCGACCCGCCGGAATATGGATGGTATACTATCAGGGTACGGAGCGTTAGTGTAGATCAGCCACAATATGTTACACCGGTATCTGGGCAGAATATTTTTCCTGATGCCATCACGGTGTTTCAATGGCATAATGACACGTTCAGTATTCCACCCGGTGCGGTGCATCTGTACACCTCTGATACCTGTCAAAACCAGGCATATATCTATGACTCCCGGGTGATCGGTCTGCAATTTCACCCTGAGATGGATAGTGTAACAATCCAGGCGTTTCTAAGCCAGTCAAAAGAAAAAATGATTGAAGATGGTCTTCTTTCGGTGCATGATGATACATTGTCAAGGATCCAGTTATTCTCTCAGGGAAATGAGTTTATATCCGGTCTGCTGGATTATCTCACAGGTCTTGTGAGAAATACGATGTCTGTCCGGTGATTCGGGTTTTTATCATCATGGTCTGATCTCTTTTTTTTCCGTTCCAGATGAAGAGTAAACCTGCTTCCTTTTCCGGTTTCAGATCCTGTATCATTTCTTCTCTGTATTTTTGTATTTTTTTCAGATACTTCAGGTACATATCCGGAATATTTCCGGAAGAAATTGTGTTAATGAGCATGAATAAACGAGATATTAATATGGTCATGATAATCAAGTGATATATGCAAGATAATCCGGTTTTTAAGATTTTTGAATCCGTTCCCAGACAGGGTGCCGGGGATGATGAGCACACTGGAAAGGCATTTTCGCTCATCGCAGATCAATTTCAGGGAGGTGGAGAGATCCTTGATGTTGGGTGTGGGAAGGGTGTTCAGACCATGGCCCTTGCCCGCCTGTGTCCTTCATGCAGAATTACTGCGACTAATATATACCAGCCTTTCCTTGATGCGGTTGAGGAAAAGATTGTAGCCGAAGGGTTTGGAGGAAGGATCAAAACCGTCTGTGCCTCAATGGATGATCTTCCCTTTGGAACCGATTCATTTGATATTATATGGGCTGAAGGATGTTCATCCATTATCGGGATCGAAAAGGCCCTCAAGTACTGGAAAACACTTCTGAAGCATGGCGGATATATAGTAATATCAGATATATTCTGGTTTACATCTGCCCCATCTGATGAGGTACGGGAGTTCTTCGACGAGTTCCATCCTGCAATGATGACCGAGGAGAAAGGGTTTGAGATCATCAACAATGCCGGGCTTGACCTTGTTGGATCGTTCAGACTACCTACCCATGTATGGGAAGATAGTTTTTACGGACCATTACGGGAGAAGTTCGGGGCTCTCGAAGAAGAGTTTGCTGATAATGAGATGGGTCAGATGGTAATTGAAGGGCTCAAAAGGCAGACCAGATTATTTGAGAGATATCCTGATGAGTTTGGGAACACGTACCTGATAATGAGAAAGGCGATGTGAAGTATTTCTGATTAATTAACCCCTTTCTTTCTGATCAATCATGAATGTGAAATAACTTTAACCTGTTATGAGTTATTCTCTCTCCAGCGGTTTTGACCGGATTATAACTGAATTGAATGATGTAGTCTATTCTAATTGGAAGACCAGATCCTGTTACTGGTTATCTGAAAAAGAAATGTTCTGAGCAAATTCAATAATTTTAAAAAATTCATCTGGAACAGTCATCTTGCAGGAATGAATCAACTTCAATGAATTATAATTCCGAATAATATACGTATTAAAGAACATTTTTACTATGGCTCATCGCTGGCGCCAATAAAAATCCTTTTTTATGTACTCATACCATTTAGGTAGATATGAATTCTGACTCTCCACAGATATCCCCATCCTCTGATTCAATATCTGACATTACTATTCTCAAGGAGAAGGTGGAATCACTCAATAACGAGATAACTATCCTGAAGAGAGAAAAGAAACAGTATGAGTCGATACTTCGGTTTAATCCCAATCCCATTCTCATCTGGAATACTGATCTCAAAATTATCGATTTTAATGATGCATTTATTAAATCGACAGGATATTCTAAAGATAAGGTACTTTCACTCAGAATCTCTGACTTCGTGTACCTGGACCGCAAGGGTGACGGAATCCAGGAGACAATTCGTGACCGGACAACAAAAACAGGTGAGGCCACATTCCAGTTTCCGAGCGGTGTTTATACATGGATACGATATACAATTCCGGTTCTCGATGAGAATGGAAATGTGAAGGTAATAATTTCGGTGTACAACGATGTTACTGAACTGAAAAAGGACCTGAATGAGATCGAGATCCTGAAAAACAGGTCAAATGCAATTGTGGATGAAAATCCATATCCAATGGTGGTCTGGGATCCTGATCTCAGGGTCACTACCATGAACACTGTGGCGATGAATCTCATGGGATTCAAAGCTCAAGATATCGGCCGAATTTCTATCAGGGATTTCAAATATCTGAAAGAGTCCGGGACAGGTGTGGCGGATACATTTAAAATAGGTAAACCAAGTCAGGGTGAAGCAGTATTCGAGTTTTCAACCGGTATAAAGACATTAGAACGTCACAATATTCCCCTCATTGATACAACCGGCAGAGTCACCCACGTGTTATCTGTGTATTATGATCTCACTGATCAAAAACAGGCAATAAATGATATAATACAGGTGATTCGGATGGCACAGGGTGGCGATCTGACAGCCAGAACAGATGAGAATCGCTACACCGGTGATTTTTTAGAGATCTCCAAAGGAATTAATCAGATATTAGCTATCATTACAACCCCGTTCAGAGTGTTCCAGGAAAAGATTGTCGATATTGCTTCCGGTGCTGAAGAGGTCAATGCGAGTGTGGAAGAAGTGTCTGCCGGAACAAATCTGCTCGCTCAGGCTTCTAATGCTCTTAGTGAGACCACAGAGCATGGGGAAGAGGGGGTCAGACAGATCCTCCGTGCAATGGAAGATCTGTCTATAACGGTCTCTAATATGGCGATTGATAGCGAATCGGTAGCAAAACTCGCAAGTGTAGCCGATGATAGAAGCAAACTGGGTATTCAACTGGCAAAAAATACTGAACAGGCCATGGACGGGATCACCAGGACATCAGAGGAAGTAGATACTATTGTTAATGATATCAGAAGTCAGATGGATCAGATCGGTAAGATCGTCAAACTGATCTCTGATATTGCAAACCAGACGAATCTTCTGGCTTTAAATGCTGCGATTGAAGCTGCCCGTGCCGGAGAGGCAGGCCGTGGTTTTGCCGTTGTCGCAGCTGAAGTCAAGTCACTTGCACAGGAATCACGCCAGTCTGCTGAAAGTATTACTGAAATGATCAGTAATCTTCAGACAAAATCACAGAAGGCCGCTGAAGCAGTGAAAAGTTCTGTAGTAAATGTTCAGGAAGGAAATGCTTCCCTTACTGAAACCATCACAGCGTTCTCAAGTATTGCACAATCCATAGAGGATATTTCGCTAAAAGTTACCAATATGGCCTCGGTTACTGAAGAACAGGCTGCCTCGGTTGAAGAGATTACCGCCAGTGTGAATGAGGTTGCAACTCTGCTCAATAATACCGTCCGGCAGGCGGTGGACTCTTCTGCTGCGACAGAAGAAGCATCTGCAGCTCTTGCCCAGATTGTGCAGGCAATCCAGGATGTCTCACAAAGTGTCGAGGCAGTTTCTACTGAGATCTCAAGGTTTACGGTGTGAGATCGGATGACCACCCTTGAAAAGGCAAATCCGGGTAAAAACTCGACTGATGATGAGATTCAGGTTGTTGAGTTCATTCTTGGAGATAACAAGTTTGCAATTAACCTTTTCGATGTTCGGGAGATCGTTGAGTCGATGCGAATCACCCCACTTCCTCATACCCCTTCTCATATCAAAGGTATTATTGATCTCAGGGGAGAGATCACCACGGTTATCGATCTGAAATCCCTTTTAAAGATTCAGATAGCCGGTACAGAAAGTCAAACTGACTCAAGACTGATTGTTCTTGATAGTAGTATCACAGCCATAAAAACCGGAATTCTTGTTGATGATGTATCTTCGGTTCTGACCGTTTCGATGGAAGATATTGATCAGTCTCATACCAATGATGAAGATGCACATATTTTGGGAATAATTAAGAAATTCCTGGATAATTCGAATGATTCAAAGAGCGAGTTAGTGATCTGGCTTGATGTAAAAACTCTTCTTGAGAATGTAACATCAGGATAAGATATCTTTTGAGAAAGAGTATACGATACCATCTTCCTGATAAACCTGAATTGTAACTTCACTTATCTCGATTTTCTATCATTATTTTCCCATATGCGCAATTCTATCGGCGCCAGTTAAAATTACTTTTTATCTCAATTGATTCATTTCTATATTCATGAGTTATTCCTATTCAGAGTTTTCAGTTACCTGGAATGATAATGCCAAATACCTGGATCTGATTCTGATATGATTATCTGCCTAATACCAATTCGAAGCTTACTGAATGAAAAAATGACAGATCATCTGAACGGTTACCATATGACCTTTGAAAATATTTTATATCAATCATTCCATAATCCGTCTCCATTCCTGTCAATTTTAATGAGGGGTTGTTCTCTATGAGTTATGTTTCCATTGCATCCTGCAGATTTATGGCAACATTTCCCTCACAAATTCTTTTATCTTCATCAGAGGTTTCAGATATCTCCGGACATTCCCCTGAAAACCTGGAACTGATCGGGGGGTTTGAACAATATATTGTAAAATCTGATCTCTCCAGACGAGAGTTGGCTATTCGTCATGCAATATGGACCAAAAAGACGTACTCACTTAAATATGGATTTAATCATGCGGATGGAACCGTACACACTTTTTTTGAACGGGGAAATGTGTGTACTAATGCCTGTGATATGTGGCTTGATGTTGTGCTCATTGATATTACCGAACAGGAAAGATCATATCTTGAGGTTGTAAAAGAGCGTGATTTATTAGTACAGGCTCTTGATTCGGTCAAGGATTATGTCTCAATCGTTTCTCCTGATAACTGGATATTATTTGTCAATAAATCATTAACAGATCGGATTAACGAATCACCTGATCATTATATCGCCACATTCTGTAGTTCACCTGTAACCCACAATACTATTCCACTAAAATCAGAGCAGAAGGATGAGGTTTATGATGACTTTGTCCAGAAGGTCTATTCAATATCAAGGACTTCTATTCAATCAGGTAATCAGGGTCATGTCGGATATATTCAGATATCCCGGGATATATCAGAAGAAAAATACCGGCAGGAATCCCTGGTGCAAACGATAGAGGCGGCAACTCGGAAATTATATGAATTGGGCAGGGTTTTAAAGAATCTTGAAGAGTCAAATATCCATCTTGAACAGGAAACATTGAAACAGGTTGAAGATGTCACCAGATTATCAAAAATAGTAGATGACAAAAACCTTCTTGTTGAGCAACTGGTACACCAGAAGGAGTTCTTCATCACACAACTGGCACATGATCTCAGGACTCCATTAACTCCGATTATTGCAATGCTTCCTCTGATTTCAGATAGTATACAGGATCCTGATTCAAAAGAATTACTGCAGTTGTTCAATAATTGTATTGAAAATCTTCAGAACATGGTTAATACAATCATTCAATATGCTACCCTGAATCAGGTGACCAGTATTGAAGATTGTGCATTATTTAATCTGGATTATCTGATTGAGGACGCACTGAAGATTAATTCCTTCCTGATAAGGGAGAAAGAACTCAATATTAATATCTCTCTTCCTCCCGATGTATCAGTTTCACTGTCTAAAAACCTGGCACCGGTAATATTTAGAAATTTATTATCAAACGCCGTTTCCTATAACATTTTTCGGGGTTCAATTGTCATTCAGGGAGAGATCCATAAGGGAGTGATAAGAATCCTGGTATCAGATTCCGGAATCGGGATTCCTCCTCATTTACTTGAAACGATGTGGGATGAGTTCGTGATTGGGGATACAGCCAGAAAAAATCCTTATTCAAAAGGTCTTGGTCTTTCCCTGGTCAGACAGATCGTGGTCATGCATGGAGGAACGATTACTGCAACAAGCAATGGAATCGGAACAGGAGCAACATTTACAATCACCTTACCTATGAATTGTAGCGAGAACCCGGTGTTGTGCACAGTATCGACATTGCAGTAATGGTATGATTGATGAAACCTTCTGAGTGCTCATATTCTAAATCCGGGAATACAAATTCCAATACCCAGAATTTGGATACTGATGATGCATTCAATCGTTCATCAATTATCTGCAAACATGATGAATATGATAGGTTCCTTAACAATCTACCCGGGATCTGCTTCCAGGCACAATATCTTGATACAACTACCATTCTGCATGTCAATAACCAAATTCATGATATTCTCGGATATAATCCTGAGTCATTCACACATAATCAGATTCAATTTGAGACTCTGATACATTGTTCTGATTATTATCGAAGGAAGAAAAGTATTGAAACAGCCTTGCCAGGTCTCAAAATATATAATGTAGATTACAGGATACAAGATGCCAATGGAAGATATCAATGGGTGAATGAATCTGGTCAGGTCAGGAAAAATCCATCCGGGATATTTGAGATAACAGAATTCATCAGGAAGACTGAAGAACTGGATAAATCGGTTGAATCCTGTATATGTCAGATTGATCTATACCGTACTATTTTTGATTCTGTTCCTGAACTTATTGCAGTAGTAGATAGCAGCAACAATATAATTGATATCAATAACACAATGAAACGGAAATTTTCGGTATCCTTTCACAAATCCAGGGGAACGAGTATTGATAGTATTATTCCGGGGCTATCTGAAATGGTACAGAACTCTTCTGGCAACTCAAATCAGCATAACCCGGTTCTTGTTTATAATAAACCAGAGGGACTTGAAGAATATTTTGAGATAACTGCGATCCCCTTCTACTCGAAAACCGGGAACCTGAGAGGAACTGTTTGTATTGCTCATGATATAAGTAACCTGATACATAAACAGACCGTTCTCGAAGGATATGCGAAAAAACTTGAAAGGACTAATGAATTACTGATCAGTTCACAGGATGATATGGCTCAATTTACTACTACTCTTGAATGGAATCTGGTTAAACAGAAACAAGAGGTCAGATCATTATCTGATGAAGTTATGGATCGGAATCGTATGGTAGAACAGTTGCTTAAACAGAAAGACATGTTTATCAACAATCTTGCCCATGATCTCCGTACCCCATTAACCCCCGTAATTGCTTTAATTCCTCTGTTAAAAGAATATATTGCGGATGCTCATATTCAGGAAATAATTAAACTCTTCGAGATCCGGATAGGATATCTTCGGGAGATGGTTGAAGAGATAATCTCTTATGCTCATCTGAATAGTCAGGTTTACATTGATGATTATGTACGATCTAATCTGTTTGAGTTAATTGAGGATATTTTGAAACAGCATTCCTCGATCATAGAAGAGAAACAGATCCATGTGAGAAACCTGATTCCCCGGGATATTATAATCAGACTTTCTCGATCTCAAGCCCCTGCCCTGTTCAATAATCTTATACTTAATGCAATTCAGTTTAACTCAATTTCAGGATCCATCACTGTTACCGGAGCTATAAAAGGGGAATGGTGTTCTATTCAGATAATTGATACCGGGACTGGTATTCCCATGGATATGATCAATCATATTTGGGAAGAGTTCACAATCGGTGATCCTTCAAGAAGTGATCCTGTTCACAAGGGTCTTGGGCTTTCAATGGTTAAGAAAATTGTAGCCTTACATCGGGGGTATATTATTGCTACAAGTGAAGGAAAGGATATGGGAACAACATTCACCCTGACTCTGCCACTGGTTCCGGTACCTGAAATACCGTAAATATGATAAACCCCTGAATCAAATTTTTTCAGGTTATTCTGGTCTTTCTCTGCATTGTGTATCATTTGCCTTTTGAAGAGAAATATACGTATTTTTAAGTTCCAATTCAATCATTCTCTTATCTGTGATGTTTAGCAGATGGATCAAATATCCCACCTCATCCGGAGTCATAGTCAGAAGCGGAGTTATTTTCATATCAAAAATTGCAGACCTGCTTTTATTTGTGGGGATCAAACCCTTTTCCCACAGATCATCAAATGAGATAGTTATCTCGTGACTGATTTTATTTCCGGAAAGAATGGCGATATGTTCTTCATTGGTTAACGGGATAATATTCCAGATACATTGCCCAATCAATGCCGAATTGTCTTTTATTCCGAATTCATCCATTAATACCTGATTGATCTGAATTATCTTCCCGTAATGATCACAGAGAATATGACTGATAGGGGATTCATTAAAAATACTTTTAAACATTGCCTCGCTCTTCTGAAGAGCGTGTTTATTATTCTTTTCTTTAGTTATGTCACGAGAAAGTCCAAGTATACTAATTACCTTTCGGGATGAATCTGAGATCAGTGTAGCCGATATCTCAATGACCATCAGGTGACCATTACGATGGCGGTGTTCTATCTCAAACCGTGAATATCGTTTTGATTCATCTCCTGATTCAAAAAGAGTGATCTTCCGATGAAAACGTTTCATTATCTCATCATATTGTGGCTTTGGAATTAATCTGGAAAATGGTTCTCCTATGACTTCACTCGGAAGATATCCATAGAAATTCTGAATTGAAGGACTTACAAACAAAATGTTTTGTGTTCCAACAGAGATCATCCAGATGAGATCATGTACGTTTTCTGATACAAGCCGGTATTTCGCTTCACTCTCTAAAAGTTCCTCATGAAATTTCTTTTTCTCTGAAATATCTCTGATAATCCCGACCAACTGGATCTCACTGGAAGTTGGATTGAGAGAAAATTGTGAGGAGATCTCCACCCATATTTTTTCTCCGGTTTTAGTCAGGGCCTGAAGATCTTCAGTAAAAAATAGTCTTTCCTGGGTCTGATGAATAAAACCATGGTATCGTTCCCTGATTGCCTGGATTACATTCTCATACATATCTGATGGAATGATTATTTCAAATCCTTCAGAAATGAGTTCTTCTGGTGAATATCCTAGTAATCCCAGAACTGATGGACTCACATACTGTAATGTCAGAGTAACAGGGTCAATAATCCAGACAACATCTTTTATTGATTCAGCTAAAAATTTGTACTGACTCTCGCTCTTTTTTAATTTTTCTTCAATTTTTACGCGAATTGATATGTCACGCGATACTCCTAATACATGAGAATATCTTCCTTCAGAATCACGGAGAAAACTGGTTACTACTTCTGTTGGTACAATCGTTCCATCTTTTCGGATCTGGTCAACTCTGGAGGTATTATACGGAGTAATTATCCCGTTTTTTAAATCCTGAATAATTTGAGGAACTTTGGTAATTATTCTTTCATATGATTCTTTTGTCATAACCTCCTGCATTGACTGTGTCAGAACTTCTTCAGGTGTATACCCCCGCAACCGGTACACTGATGGACTGACATAGGTAAAGCGTTGTGTGGCAATATCCAGAATCCAGATTACATCCTGGGTATTATCGGCAAGGAGCCGATACAGCTCTTCACTTCGTTTAATCTGTAGATCGGCTTCTTTCTTTTCGGTTATGTCACGAGCAGATGAGATGAGGCACATCTGCTCTCCGATATTAATTTTATTGACTACTATCGAGATATATGCGGTATCGCCGTTTTTCTTAACAACCTCAGTTTCCAGTCTATTAGTATCATCAGATGAATTTAGATTCTGTATGATCCTGTCCCGAATGGACGGATCTTTAAAGATTCCAAGTTCACGGGTAGAATGTCCTATCAGTTCTTCACGTGTATACCCTGTTATCGTGCAGGTTGCCTCATTTACTTCAATAAGTTCCCCTGTTTTAAAATCACTAATTAGAATGGCATCAGGTGATGACTGAAAAGCAATAGAATACTTTTCCTGAGCTACCTTAAGATCGGTCTCAATCTTTTTCTTTAAGGTAATGTCTGTAAAGATAATTGCGATCTGATTTGGTGCATGTAAGAGAGAATAACCGAGAATTGTTATCTGAAACCATCGTAGATCGTCATTTTTGATCTCAATAATTATTGGCTTTTTGAATGTGAACTTTGTTAATTCATCTAATATTGAGTTTCTTGTAATAAAGGGGAGGGACAGGTCTGATATTTTCTTCCCAACTGAACCGCTTAACGTTGACTTAAAAAATTTGAGGGCTGCATTGTTAAGATATTGAATATATAAATTTGAATCAAGTATGATGATAAGATCTTCACTCAGATCGATCAGACCTGATATGGGAATATCTTCGATGATCATATACTTTTTTGCGACACCCTTCTCCACCTTTTTGACCTTTCCAAACATTTCAAGGATATCAAGGTGACGAGCTACAGTATGCCTGTTAATCCCTGTTTTTTCTGCAATCATTGAGATCGACATGGAACTGCTTTCTGCTGCTAAAATCTCAAGTATTTTAGATTTCTGGTTATCACTTTGGGATGGCATTTAATTCACCGGTACTATTCTTCAATGATCCGAATCAGGTGGTATTGTGATGTTTTATGAGATCTGGAATCTGTGTTCAAGGTGTTTATCTTCCAAATGCCAGATTGTCATTGTATGAACTTGTAAATGGGAAATTATCGTACTACCTAGTAGATTACGTGTATAGTCTGATTATTACCTATCCATTGTAATACCTGATTAATCTTCATTAGTTCTGTAATTTTTCCATGTTCAATTGTTTCTGCATATGGTCCTGAACATTCCCTGGAAAAGATATAGAGTAATGAACACCGGGATTCAGACGTTCAACTGAAACATGGCCTGATAATTGTCTGACCAGACCATGTATCAGGACAGATCCGAATCCTTCATTATGTTGGGTATTGTCTGGAAATCCTTTACCATTATCACGATAATCAAGTGTGTACAGATTTGTCAGCGGATTAAATAAAAATTGTATCTTTATTTCTCCTTTCTGTCCATCACAAAATGCATGTTTAAACGAGTTTGTAAATAATTCAGATAGTATTAAACTACACGGAACGGCTTTTTCAATTGTAAGTTCTACATCAGGGCAGACAAGATCACAGGTAACAGTCCCTTTGGTGATCTCATGAGACTGCATGAAATATTTCGCTATTTTTTGAATGTATTCGCGATAATTAATTTTATTGAGGTTTGTAGACTGATACAGTTGCTCATGTACGAGAGCAAGAGATCGGACTCGTGCCTGGGTTTCTTTAAAAATCATCTGGATATTTGGATCTTTGATGGTACGTGATTGCATGGAAAGGAGTGAAGAGATGATCTGCATGTTATTCTTGACACGATGATGAATTTCTGTCAGTAATATCTCCTTTTCGAGGTATGCCTCCTGAATCTCTTCTTCCATCTTCTTTCTCTCTGTAATATCCTGGAAAATGAATGTGATAGATCTGTCTCCGTTCAGATCATCATTGTTAATTTCTCCTTTTCCCATGATTGCACATTGGGTTCCATCGCTCCGGTCAATCCAGAATTCGGAGGTAAAAGGAGTTCCAGAGTTGATTAGTGAGTCAAAAGATGCTGATACAAGGTCAAAATTTGAGGGTCTTACTAATATGAGAAGATCAGAAAGAGATGGAACCCCATCTTTTTTATTAAACCCAAATATGTGTAATAACTCGTCTGAAATAAATATTTGATCTGAAGCGATATTCCATTCATATATTCCAAGCCCAGCAATTTCCTGAGCTTTTTTAAGGGATTTTTCGCTCTGTTTGAGGGCATTCTGTTTTGATTTCAGTTCTTTGTAAGCGTCATTGAGTTCTGAATTTCGGATCTCGATTATGCCTGTATACTCAATTAACTTATCTTCTTTACTCTTCCATTCTGAGATACAGGTAACCATGAGGATGCTTCCGGTTTTTTTAGCATTTTCCTGGTTAAAGGGAATAACATCGACAAGATAGAATTCTATTTTCCCTGATATTGAAAGTGCGATCTCCTCTTTCTTTTCAGATGAATGGTCGATCATGTCATAAAGAAAATCACCCATTGGAAGGCAGGTGTGAATTATTTTCCCGATTACATCAACTTTAGAGACCGAAAATATTTTTTCTGCTTCTCTGTTAATGTCACGAATTCTTCCCTCATTATCAAGAACGATGAGCCCTGAACCGAGAGTATTGAATACGGTTGCGTATGCTACCGGAACAATATTTAGAAAATTGTATTTGGTAATGATCGGAAAGAGTGTGATTCCTGTAATTAATAGAGAAAAGGGAGTAGAATCTATCGGAATACTATTTCGAAGATAAAAATTTAAAAAAATGCTCAGCAATGGTGCTGATACTCCAATGATGATAAGAATCGATAATTTTTGATTCTCCGTATCTGAAATAAATTTTTTTACCAGGAGACCCAGACTGGCAATAAGAACTAGTGCATTCCAGATTGAGATAACAAACCACCAGATTCCTGGTTTCATCTCAAACCCTGGAAGAATTGATGTTGTATTCATCCAGGCTTGTTCATAAAACCAGGGGATTATGAATGGACTCCAGATTAAAGCCAGTGTGAATACCGGAATCATGAGAAGAGATGGAAGTATTCTGCTGATTGTCCGGGTTGAAACTCCAATATATCTGATAACAAGAAGAAATACCGAAACCGGGGCAAAGACGATACCAATATATTCAATACCGATAATCTGTAGTGTTACCGGGAGGGGAAAACTCTGTAATTCGAGAGCGTAGCCGAAACAATATACTGCTAATGATGAGAATAACGAGATCGCGATATAATTATTCTTTGATATTCTGAATGTACCAATAAGAAGACTCAGTAAGAGTACCCCTGTAAATAGTGAAAGTCCGGTAAATACTATCGAATAATTCATGAATTAATTGTCAGATTCATATCTCACGAATATATCAGAGCCTCTTTCCCTTCCCTAAAATGTACACTGACGTTTATTTTCCCTTTTGTACTGAATTTTTTTGCCCAATAGTTATGGAAATCACGTTACAACCGATTTCCATGCTGATAATGACGCATAAGGAATGATCTCACCTTATTTGAGATGATCCATCCCTTGTCCAGCTGAGTCACAATATCATCGATCCGTTTAACAGCCTTGAGAATCTGAGGACCTGATGGAGGCTCATCGAGTGAGACGCATGTTGCAATAATGGAAAGCGGGTTCCTGATCTCATCATTTAAGATCTGGAACTGCTCCATATTTTTCTCGATCTGGATTATACCCTCCTCATTGAGTTTATTTTGGAGACGAACTGAATCCGTGATATCATATGCTATCCAAAGAATCTGGCTATGATCTTTTACATGTGGATTCAATGGTATGAGGGTGGAGGTGATCCATATCTCCTGATCGTTGATGATTAATTGTCCCTGAATGTGCCTCTTTTCATGCACCTGGTTGACAGTATTCATCTCCTGAAGAAGCTCTACCACGAAAGGCGATGAAACAGTATCTGATAGTGAATATCCGATAAGCCTCTCAGGTACCGTCTGTAACAATGCCAATCCTGCATTATTTATATATTCTAATTTTCCATCTCTATCAATAATTGCGATGAGATTATCAGAAGATTCTGCGATGGTGCGATATCTCAGTTCACTTGTTTTCAGTTTATGTTCTACTGAATGCTTGTATAAGGCCATCGCAATCGATGTTTTGAGACTCCGATCATCAAACGGCTTTAAAATATATCCAAATGGTTCCGATTCTATTGCCTTTGAGATGGTAGCATCATCTGACTGTCCTGTCAAAAAAATGATAGGGATATCCAGATTTTCTTTTATAAGATTTGAAGCCTCAATACCTGTCATCTCTCCCTTTAGATTGATATCCATCAGGATGAGATCAGGAGAATGCTTCAGAGCGAGGGATAAGACTTCTTCTGCAGTATCAGTAGTTGCAGGAACTGAAAATCCCATAAATTCAAGGTTTTCAGCCAGATCCATGGCTGTTATGAATTCATCTTCTACGATTAGGATCTTCTTTCTTTCATCTGTCATGGTTCATCCTGAACTGGATCTAACGGGAAATCGATAGTAAAATGAACCCCATTATCGTTATTCTGAACAATTGTTCCCTTAAGCTGCTTTGTAAGCCCATAGATCAGTTGCATTCCGAGTGATTTGATCTGTTGTGGGTTTATTTCATCAGGGAATCCAGGGCCTGAATCCCGGTAATCAAGATGATAGGATCTGGTCTCAACGTTGCATGTAAATAGAATTTTTATCGTTCCTTTCCCTGTTTGATTAAAGGCATACTTTAATGAGTTTGTAACCATCTCATTTACAATAAGACTGCATGGCACAGCAAGAGTGAGGGGAATTGTCGTTTCAGAAGCTTCTATCTCCACTATGATCTCTTTGCAGTTGATATTGTACGTTCTAATCAGGTTTGTTGTGATCTGAGTGAGATACTCCCCGTAATTTATATCACGTAAATTTTCAGTCCGGTATAGTGTTTCGTGGAGTAGTGCAAGAGATTTTATCCGGTTCTGGCACTCAAGAAAATATCCTTTAACAGTTTCATCGCTGACTTGTCGTGATTGTATAGAGAGCAGAGACCAGATTATCTGCAGATTATTTTTTACCCGGTGATATACTTCTTTAAGTAGGATCTCTTTCTCCTGAAGTGAACTCAGGATCTCTAATTCATGCTTTTTTCTTGAAGTGATATCATAAATAAAAAAGAGAGTTGAGGGTTTATTCTCAAAGATAATATCAGTAACAACAAACTCTGTGTTGATCTTTGTTCCATCTTCACAGATCATCTCCCCTTCAAAATGATTCCAGTTTACTCCCGGTTCTGTAGACAGAGACATCTGTTCAGAAAAATGATCGATATGATTTGGATCAATATACTGAACAAAAGAGGTTGTTTCGATCATTTTCGGAGAAGAGATATGGAGCATCTTAAAAAAAGCATGATTAGAAAGCACTATAGAGCCATTATGGACAATACAGATGGAGATCGGTGATGAAAGAATCAGTGATTTGTACTGCTCTGTACTGATGCATAAGGACCTGTTAACCTCCTGGATCTCATTGGTCTTTTGAAGAAGTGATTTCTTTGCATCTTCCAGATCCTGAACCATAGAGTTAAAGGCGATAGAGAAATCATGAAGAAAATCAACTTTCTGACTAAAATCTCCCTTCGCTATGGCCTGAGTTTTCCATGTGAGGTGTCGTAAATTTGATTGAAGATGTTTTAAGGCACCACCAAAAGTGCCTCGTAATTCGATATTTGAATCAAGTTTGCCTTCAGATAACTCAAGTAAATGAAGTTGTGAACTTTTCAATGTGACAAGGATTGATCTGAGTAATTCCTGTTCCTCCTGTGTTCCCGGGAGGAAGTCAGGTATTTTTCCCTTTGACTGAATAACTGAGGAAATAAGGGTTAGTGCCTGCTTGAGATCTGACTCAGATACTCCACCTTCAGCACTGGTCGGGAGGTTACTTTTTTGTGGTACTATCATTCTTTTGCTAGCTATGAACGAAATTCAATGCTAAACCGACATGTCCTCTCGCCTGTACACCAGCAGTCGATCTCCCGCACCTGACATTTTTTTCCTGTATATTGTTCAAAGATGCCTGCAAGAAATCCTTCATCATAGGTGCAGACTCCATATCCAAGTTCTGGCAGTCCGGAGCAGTCGAGATCTTCAGATACCGAAGCAGTTATTAAATTTCCATCCAGGTCACCTTGTTCAATCCTGAATATTCCAATCTTCAACTGTTTTAATGTATCCTGAAGGGCTCTGATAAACTCCTGTTGATCTGTTGTAGATGGCAGGACATGATGGTAAAAACCAATACCCGCCTTTTTCCCGGCTTCATAGAGAACAGATTCACCCTCACTGACTCCCAGTTTATCCTCTATGACCTCACGAAAACAGTATTGCATGAGCCTGTATACTTCCAGAGGAACAAGAGGACCTAAATTCGGTCTTCCTTCTGTTGGATCTCCAATGAGATCCCATGTAAATAGAAATTTTTCTCTGTGATCCATATTGTTGTCCTCAGAATTACAGGTAGGAGTTATACCTAACAGAGTATTCTTACACTCGTTATCGTATTAAAAACTATATACTAATTCATCTCTTCAGATTCCTGAAAAAATGTGGTATAACCATTTTCTACAATTTTTAATAGATAAACCGGTATCATACATATGAAAGCCGGGAAAATATGAAGATGACTTTACTGGCGCCAATAAACTTACCTGATATCTCTGGTTGATGCTCATAAATTTGAAAAATGTAGGAGATTTAAACTATTTTTAATCTTCACCGGTGGTTGAACCTGTCGCACCAGAAAATGGGTTTCACCGGGAAAAAAATATTGGTATAAAAAGATAGCTGAAGATTCTGTCTATGATGATAAGAATCGGAACACTGCATACGCAAGATCTGGTATCGGCGCCAATAACCACCAGTTTATCCGGCATACTCTGAAATTATTATGAACTGTGACAGGGTTTTTAATCATTCTTGCCAGTGATTAGAAAATTTGTCCGATATATATGCCCATAAAAATCCTGGTACCGGCTCAATCAGAATCATACATGGATACTACCGGTTATGTAGTGAATCGCGTATGGATGGATAGGGATTGAATAATCGTTCGAACATGGCTTATTGGGGAATTTAACCAGACCTGTATTTTAACGCATTACATTTATGCCAATCCGAATAAAACCTGACGACAATCAGTATCACATTCTGTATGTTGATGATGAACCCTCTCTGCTTGAGATTGGAAAGATGTACCTTGAGCGAAGATGGGGGTTTGAAGTAACTACTGTTCAGTCTGCAAAGCAGGCACTTGAACATCTGAAATTGCATCTGTGTGATGCTATCGTATCAGATTTTCAAATGCCTGAAATGAATGGTATCGAGTTGCTTCAGGAGATCAGGATCCAGTATCACGATCTTCCATTTATTTTATTGACAGGAAGAGGTCGTGAAGAGGTTGTCATTCAGGCTCTCAATGCAGGTGCTGATTTCTATTTGCAAAAAGGGGGTGATCCAACCGTCCAATTTGCGGAACTCGCAAATCAATTAATTATGGCAATTCAGAAGAGGCAGGCCGAAATTGATCATCATCAGGCAGAACAGGCTCTTATGGAGCGTGATGAGATGTTTCAGTCCATCTTCGATTTCAGTCCGCTCCCGATTACGACAGTATCCTGTTTAAATTCTCACATTCTCACTGTTAATTCTTCATTCCTCACGTTAACCGGTTGTACCGAAGAAGAGGTTATCGGGAAAACCTTTGGTGAACTGGGATTATTTTCAGAGAATCAGGCCCGCTGGTTTACAGATATTTGTCAGAATATGTCATGTATTATTGATACACCGCTAACCCTGACCGGGAGGACGGGTGATCAGATTGAAACGCTGCTCACCACAACCCCGGTTACAAGTGCAGGATCTCCATTCCTTCTGACGACATTTGTAAAACATACTCACTATAACCTGATATCAAGTAAAGGAATACAACTGAATGGTATTCCTCAATCACCCCATGAGCACCCGACATTCACGAAAGAAGAATTCTTTGAAGATAACCCTGAAGCACGGATACGAGAGCAGGGAGTGCCGGGAAGTGAAGGCGAATGTAAATTTCTTATCGATAGTTGCTATGAAGGCATTCTCCTCACAGACCTTCAGGGGGTGATTCTGTTTGCGAATCGGGCTACTGTCAGGATGGTAGAATTTAATGACTGTTCTGAAGTTATTGGTAGAAATGTTCTGGAATTTATTTCCGAAGAGTCTCGTGAAGATGTCCGGTCGCGGTATAAACATGCAGGAAGGACGGATGAACCTCTCTATTCCCACCATAAAGTAATAACCCGCACTGGAAAGCCAATTTTTATTGAAAGTTCAGGGAGAATTCATACCTATAATAATTCACCTGTGTTGCTCCTAACAGTTCGTGATGTAACAGAACGGCTGCTCTCCGATGAAGCTCTCAAGACTAATGAGATGCGATTTCAAGCGGTATGTGAGAATGCCGGCTCATGGATATGGGAGATCGATTCTGAAGGAATATATCGGTATTCAAATTCTGTTGTCGAACAGATACTTGGGTACAGACCGGATGAACTTGTGGGAAAGGTTCATTTCTATAATCTCCTCGATCCGGCAGCCAGAGATGATCCCGACAACGATTCTATCATTGCCTTTTCGAACTTTGCCCCTGTCAAAGATTCCGTCTATATGTTTAAACATAAAAATGGAGATACAGTCATTCTCAATATCAGCAGCACACCCGCATATGATAAAAGAGGACGAATCTCCGGTTACTATGGTGTGAGTGAAAATATAACCAAGCGCAGAGCAACAGAGTCTGATTTCCAGAGACTGGTGGGAAATCTTGTTCGAAAAACAGGCATTTCTTCAATCCGTAACATATCTGAAATTCTTCGTTCCTGGCTTGATGCCGATTGCGTTATCATCGGCAAATTAACTCCGGATTTAACAGGGGTACAAGCATTATCAATGATACTCGATGGAGAGGAGATCTCTGACGGGTTTTACTCACTTCCTGGAACACCCTGTGAGAAGACCTGTGAACAGGAATTTCACATGTGTGTTGATAATGTTATCAAAAAGTTTCCTTCTGCTGATATTTTGAAAGAATTTCAATTTAGAGGATATTGTGGAACACCCATTCGTAATTACGAGGGAAAGACAATAGGAGTCCTCTGTGTTCTTTCGAGAAAACCACTGGATCCACCTGAAGGTATCAGGGAGATCATGGATATCATCGCAGGAAAAGCTGCAGCAGAGATCGAACGTTCCCAGATTGAAGATGCATTACGAGAGAGCGAAGAAAAGTTCAGGATGCTTGTTGAGCTCTCACTTGATGGTATTATTATCATTGATAAGAACGGAATCCTCTTGTTTGGAAACCAGGCTGCAGGGAGAATTTTTGATCTTGATATTCAGAAACTCATTGAATCAGGTCACCAGAATGTCCTCGAATTTATATCCCCGGAGTCCAGGGATCGGGTTATCTATGAGATTGGTCACGTTTCAGAGGTGATAGAACCGTATACCGTGGATTATCAGGCTGTTACATCAACAGGGGAAAAGATATGGATCGAGGGGATAGGAAAAGAGATAATCTTCCATGATTCACCGGCAATATTACTCTCTTTACGGGATATCACCTCACGGAAACAGATGGAAGATGCAATCCTGCGGAAAAATAAACAGCTCAATCTTCTGTCAAGTATAACCCGGCACGATATTCTGAATATGATTATGGTGATCCAGGGTTCTCTTGAGATAATCCAGATGGATCACTCAGACCCGGGACTGATAGAATATATTCAGAAGATGAGGATCGCTGCGAATACAATAAAAACACAGATTGAATTTTCCAGGTTTTATCAGGATATGAGTTCGCATGAAGCCCAGTGGTTTGATCTCGCCTCCTGTATACCATTAGAACATGTTCCTCCGGAAATTAACCTGAATAATAATCTGAACGGAATAAGAGTATATGCAGATCAGATGCTTGGAAAGATCTTTTTCAATCTTCTTGATAATTCGATTCGGCATGGTCAGGTTGTTACAACCATCAGGGTTGGAGCATGTATGGATGATGAAAAACTGGTTATCTTTTGGGAGGATAACGGGATTGGAATACCTGCGGATCTGAAAGAGAAGATATTTGAACTTGGCTATGGTAAAAACACCGGGTTCGGGCTGTTTCTCGTCAGAGAGATCCTTTCACTTACCGGTATCACAATTCATGAGACCGGATCATATGGTGTTGGGGCAAGGTTTGAACTGGCATTTCCAAAAGGAATGTTTCAATATATTTGAGCCGGAATAATCAGTCATTATTTTCATCAGACTCTTCTATTCCCAAAATCTATCCTGATAAAATCTGACTGGCGATCCTGGTGACCGGATATCATATATATCTGATTCTCAATTGACCTGTGTGGTAATTCATCGGTCATTTTTCTTGTTTTATGAATTATCTGGATATTTTTTACCAAATCCGGGTCCAAATTCTTGTATCCATATTTAGATAACCAGTATCTGAAAAAAACCCATATCGCCTCCCGGGTGCAGTATCGGATGTGTTTTGAAAAATGAAGTTTAAAAAGCCTCACAATACGTTTCAAAATTCTCAGATACATTTATTTTTGACCGTTCTCGTTGCCTCGGGTATGAGTCCGGAAACATATTGCCCTCTGGGGTGAGAAGTAGTAAAAGTTATTCTGAGTCTCTGAAGAACTGGAAGATACTATGACTCAAATAAGTTTTATTTTAAAATTAGGAGTATGTATACTCCTGGTTATGGTTTGCAGTGTCTCTGCAGATCGTTTGCCTAATGAACAACCTGAAGAGTACACGATATCGAATGGAATTTCAGGACTAACGATACCTTCAGGTTCATCGCTGAACGTTTCAAAAACTGTTACACCTCAAACCGCGGTAAGCAGGGATAATTCCGTAATTTCTCATCTGATCGGAATAATCCCGTTTTTAGGTGATAACGAAGAGAATCCTCTGGCCTTAAAAAAGATCAGTTCTGCTGAAGGTCTGGAACTGTATTTCTTAAATCAGACCCGGGCAAAAGAAGAAAAACTTGCAAAAGATAAAGCATTAAACTCTGAAAGAAAAATTTATGATTTTGCCTCTACGGATTCGGGGAAAGGCCTGTATAATATTGAATCTCAGGCAGTATCGGCACCCCTTACAAATGGAGGATCACAGCATCCCGTAATGGAGCCTATGAACCAGGTATTCACGTTACAAAAGGCAACTGCCTATTCCCTATCCGGATTAGTTACTGATGTTGCATCAACATACTCTACAACAAATATCCAGGTCACCGGAGTGGATGAACCGGATTTTATCAAAAATGATGGAAAGTATATCTACATCATCAGTAACAAAAACCTGACGATTGTTGACGCATATCCACCACAAAACGCCAGAATTGTTTCGCATATTCCGGTTGAAGGCGATGTATCTGATATCTTTTTGAATGGAGATCGTCTGGTTATCTTTACCGGAAAGAATGGTCAGGGCTGGATAAAACCGGCAGGATCAGTTGCTCCGGTTCCAAGTTCAGAATATCAGACCCATGCACTTGTCTACTCGATACTTGACCGTGCTCATCCGGAGGTATTGCGTGATATTTGTATTCCGGGAAGATACCAGAACGCACGGATGATTGATGGTGACATCTATGTGCTCAACCAGGAGAGCCGGACTGCCGGGGACTACCATATGCCGGTCCTCTATGATGGGAAAAAGGAGATCGCTATACGAAATATCCGGGCTCCCCAGGTTCCTCCTGATAATTATGTATTCTACTCTCTTTCATCATTCAACATCCATAATGATGCTCAACCCACTGCAGAATCATTCCTTCTTGGCCGGGATAGTACGCTCTATGTTTCACCGGGAAATGTATACATCGCCTACAAGAATCCAACAATAGTTCCGGGATCTCTTTCAAATCAACAGGAATCAGTCGTACACCGGTTTGGTATCAAGGATGGAAAGATATCTTATAAATCCACGGGGACATTCCCCGGATATCTTCTCAACCAGTTTTCCCTCGATGAATATGAAGGAAACCTCCGGGTTGCAACAACGATAGACGAACCTGCTGCCAAAGGCGGGCGTTCGAACGGTGTTTATGTTCTTGATCCTGATATGGTCGTGATCGGCAGTCTTGATCACCTGGCATCAGGAGAGAAGATCTATTCAGCCCGGTTTATGAGCGACCTGTTATACCTGGTCACGTTCAAAACGATGGACCCGCTCTTTGTGATAGACCTCTCAAATCCGAAACATCCGGGAATTTTAGGTGAACTCAAGATACCCGGATACTCTGATTACCTTCACCCGTATGATAAAACTCATCTGATAGGAATCGGAAAAGACACCACTCCGAATCAGTGGGGAGTATCTGCAACCGGTATAAAGGTTGCATTATTTGATGTATCAAATCTTACAAACCCCCTGGAGGTAGGACATGTCATTATCGGAGAGAAGGGTTCTGATTCAGAAGTACTGCATGACCATCGGGCGTTCCTATTGGATCAGAGCAAAAATGTGATGGCTATTCCCATTAAGGAGATAACAAACACCCCGACACCGGGAAGTCAGTATAGTGGTTCATATGTCCCAACGATCTGGCAGGGGACGTACGTGTTTGGAATCGATCAAAAGAACGGGTTCACCGAGAAAGGAAGGATAACAGAGGAGACAAGTAACATGAATAATTATTCTGAACAGGGTTCTGCGGTGAAACGATCCCTTCTGATGGATTCAGTCCTGTATACGATCTCTCATCAGAACATCATGGCTACTGATATCTATGATCTTTCACAGCCGTTAGCAAATATAACACTATATTGAGGAGAAGTGGATCGATTCAGGAACACTCTTGACCTGGTCCCTGACTCTGGCACTTTTTTTATATTTCGATAAAATTTATCCTAATCTGTTTCTTTTGTAGAAAAAGAGCTGGTTAACATTTATGCTAATCTTATTATGATTTACAGTACATGATCCATACTATTGATTATATACTTTGACATTCGTTGTATGGTTGTGGTACAACCATGTTGGAGAGGCAGGACTTCCCTCTGTGGGGAGCGATAATTTTAGTTGTTTTACTGACATTAACAACATTAGTTGCGTATGCGTATCGTTTTTTTACATTTGAGAACGCGGGAGGGGCCGAATTTTATCTCTCAATTCTATTGGTTCTCAGTGTAATTTTACTTCTTGTGTTTCTGACATTTACAACTGTCATCTTCAAATATCTCGGTCTGACGGATCGCTCACAATCCCTGGGTCTTCCTGAAGGGAGTATTCGGGCTGTAATTGCATTAAGTCTCATTCTCATATTCATGACAAGCTCTATCCTCCTGTACGAGGAGGTTGAGAAGCACAGCGGTCCTGTAGTGTATAATTGTACAAATATTACGCTAGATCAAATTGATGTCATCCCGAAAAATGAGATCGTCTATATTCAGCAATCGCTCGTACAAAATAATACGACTCTCTTCAATGTAGGGAGAACGATGGAGAAGAGCAGTGCTGCTGAAGACATTGCGAAACAGATCATCACCACGGTAAGCACATTGGTTGTTGCAGTGGCAGGTTTCTATTTCGGCAGCAAGGCTGTTGGTGGTTCTGGCGGAGTTGTTTCCGCAGTTCCGGTTATTCGGAGTATTAATCCGACTCAGGCAAAACGGGGTACTGAGATTGACTTCAATATAACTGGTCTGAATTTTGAGTTGGTGAGGGAAGTAAAACTTATTTCTGATTCAATAGAAATTCCATGCAAAGATGTAACTTCCAATTCAACGCTGGTTGTCTGCAAATTAAAAATTCCAGACGATAAAGCTGGATATCCCGGTGGAGCCTCAAAGAAATGGTCTGTAATGGTAAAAAGTTCAGATATTGGAGATTCCATACTTGTGAACGCATTTACCATAACTGATGATAATGATGAAACAGATACTGAATAACCTTTTTTTCTAAAAATAACACGTACTATCCCTGTTGTCATGGAACTGGCCAGGCTGTGATCAGTACCCTGATGATCTGATACAAGTCGTGAGCCGGAGAGAATCGGGATGATGTATACTGATTGAGAACCTTTCCTTATTTTAATATTCCCGGCTAGTCACCAAAAAAAGGAGACCCGAATCGATGATTCCCTACGGGGTATAATCGACTATCGTTGCTGCTCTGCCTGGATTTATCTTCTCCCAGACACCGGAAATCTTCCATCCTATGGAGCCATCTGATTCTTTTTCCAGTTTCCAGTATGCATAGTATGTCCGGATGCGATCACCTGCAGCATTGAGGGAGCCTGCTGCCAACATGCCACGATAATGATTTGCCGTAGTGAATACGGCCTCTTTCAATGCTTCAATATCATCTGATCCATGAAGAAACGCAGTCTGTGCTGCGATACCGGTCATATCATATGATGTATACGCGTACCCGTTTGGTTCATACCCGAGTTTTTTTACGATGTTACCATACTCAACACTGGTCCCCAGATCACTGATGTAGGGTGTATATCCGATAAATCCATGGTTAAGCCCGAAATTTGCTGATGCTGGAGAGGTTAGCAGTTCAGGATTGAGGGTGTTTCCATCAGTACCGATTAACCGGATATGAGTCAGATTCGGATACGTCTTTTCATCTGCTGCTTCTTCCATGATCGGTACGATATCATCAAAGGTGAAAACGAGAACAGCAGTATCCTTTTCATCAGCCTCCTTTAAAACCGACCCGACCGTTGTATCCAGACGGGATACAATCTCATCAACTCCTTCGGTTCCGGGATTATATCTGACTTCTTCATGAGGCGGTGTGGTATTCATCGAATTGTCCAGGATTGTCATTTTACTGAAATTATCCCAGAGATCTTCGCGAACCAGTGGAACTATTACACTGATATTCTCCCGTTTTAACAGAGTACTGAGAGCGTCCCCCTGACTCGTATCATCCGGATTAAACCGGTATATATTGTCATCAGGGATTGAGAGAGAGATGGATGAACTTCCGGTAGATAATATGAGGATTCCGTGTTCATCTGCATATGGCTTTACCGCTGCGAGCTGAGAACTGCTGAAAAAACCGATAACCATATGAACACCCTCATCGTGCAACTTCTTCACTGCTGCCAGGGCAGAAGCAGGATCAGATGATACTTCATGAGTTTCCAGCCGAATAACCCGTGGTGAACTGACATTCTGGTAAAAAGAGTTAAAATCCTCGACGGCCTGTTGCATCGCTATCTCTGATGCAATCCCAAGTTGGGCCAGGTCACCATTCGTTGGAACAACTGCATGGAGTGTAATCTCATCAGGGGATCCGCCTCCATCCCCGGTAACCGCAGATACCAGAGAGATACATGCCGTGAACAACAGGAGCCCACATAGTAAGAAATATAAAAAAATCTGGGTTTTCTCTCGCATTTTATTCAATATGCAGACTATATATTTCAAGACTATGAATTGTAATATCCAAAATACTTTATAAAACGAGCCTTGCAACAGGATCATTCGTGGATATACCGGATGAGGATTCTGATCAGGCAGTGATACCAATCCGGATATTCATATCAGGACCAGATTAACTCAGTCACGTGTGTTTTTCTATGAATACTCCGGGAAGAAGTACATGATAAGCAGCCCGAATCAGATCCGGTCGATAATCGTAATTCAGTACTCCATGTTTATATGAGTTTTACATCCTGAAGATCGAAGATCTATTATTATTTTCTGAAAATTGACCTGGTGAATTGAAATTAGATTTTATCGGAGAATAATATCTATGGTTATTGTTTCAGATTTTTTCCTGTGGATACCTATACTAATATTTAATTCTAGTTTGAAGATATCACGACCTATAAGCAAAAGATCTCGCTTGATTTGCAGAACGGTGTAATATTCTGGTTTACTCTATTGTGATAACTTTTAATATTTAACCTAGGCAATGGCTTTACCGGTATGACCGCCTATCTATGATATAGGAAATGACATCGGTAGATCTCGAGACAAGAAACAGAATATTAGACGAAATTATAGCAGAACGCCGGACTCATCGGAGTTTCACCGATGAGGTCGTCTCTGATGAGACAATTATGAGTATCATCAATGCAGGATTACATGCTCCGTATGCCGGTGCTGCGGCAGACGGTGCAGATGATGTCAGAAAATTCATCGTTATCAGAAAAGAGTCTGAAAAGATGAAAGCCATCAAACCGTTACTCTTTATGGAGTTGGAAGAGATGGCAAAGAAACTTGAGAAGGCCGCTGCCTCTAACGATGAATTTGCAGAGAAGGCAGGCGGTTTTATCAAACGAATCTCAATGATCAAAAAGATGGGGATGGTTTCCGGGGTTGGAAATGCTCCGGTCTACCTGGTGGTCGCGGAGAAGAAGGGCTTTCCACCTGTGCAGCCGGCCTCTCTTGCTCATTGCCTTGAGAATATGTGGCTGAAGGCAACTGCTCTCGGTCTCGGGTTTCAGCTCGTCTCTATCACGTCACAGATGGAGACATTAGATGATTTCTGTGAGATGCTTGATATATTGCCCGGAGTCTGGGAACTCATGGGGTGTGCTATTGGATATCCGGGAGAAAAACTACCACCATCAGTCAGACCGGATGTCAGGGATGTCGCAACCTGGCTCCAGTGAGAGATCTTATCTGGTGTCGGGCTGCTCTTAAAGCGACCCAGCTGTTCTTTTTTACGTCTGCTTTGTGGTCGTGTCTGTAAACCGGTATTTTCCTTCCGGGATTCTGATCTCAAAACGGACACCTATACCGGGATCCCCGGTTTCATGAATGGTAATCCCTGTTATGGAGAGAATCTCCCTGATCAGGAATAATCCAAGTCCGGTATTCTTCCCATATCCTTTCTCAAAGGATCGCTCCTTCTCATCAAGTGGAATTCCTCCCCCGTCATCCTCATACCAGATGACCAGGTCATCATTCTCCCTATGAGTGGAAAGGGTGATTCTTGTAAGATTCTTCCCGTGCCTCTGTGAGTTTTCAACCAGATTGTACACCACTTTTCTGAGCATCAGGTCTGCGTATACTTCGAGGCTTTCGAGGTCCGACTGGAAGGATAATGGTTTTAAAAATTTCTGTATCTCCGGGATCTTGAATAATGCTCCAATATTCTGCCATTCAGGAGCAGCTGATCCAAGATCCTGATACAGTCCGGTAAATTCTATGATGGTCCTGATCTCGCTGGTTGACTGGACAATCGCTTTAATCTCTTTCTGAAAAGAATCCTTTGGAAGATGTGCAATGAGTTCCTGACCGTAAAACTGCACCACCATGATCCTGTTGAGAATATCGTGCCTCGTAATGCTGGAGAGAAGGTTTAGTTTCTCATTAACCTGAATGAGTGCCCTTTCTGTATATTTGAGTTCAGTAACATCGCTGATGCTAGAGAGGATACATTGTTCAGAGCTGATAGTTACGAGATCTGCTGAAAATATACCTGAAATAATTTTTCCGGATTTCGCCTTTATTTCAACCTGAACACCTCTTACCTTCCCTTTTGAGATATCAGTGACCAGGAGGGTTCTGTCCTTTGGCTTCTCCCATATTGACAGTTCAACGGTGGTCTTACCAAGAACTTCTTCAGGATGATAACCGGTGATGGCGGTAAACCCGTCGTTGATCTCAAAGATTCCACCATCAGATACCCTGGTTATGATGATTGCGTACGGAGAAGAATGAAATGCCGTGTTAAATTTTTCTTCCTGCACCCGGATCTCTTCAAGAAGTCTGCTTGTAACCATCATGATCAGGGCGATGATGACCAGAATTCCCATAACGAGGTATGTTGTCGGGATTATCTCCCCGATAATGCCGGATAAGAAGAATCTTTCTCCGTTGAAAGGGATCAGGATCTCAAGCCAGAAAATAAGTATGCTGAAGATGAGGTGAATGCCCATGACGATGGCAATGATCTGTGTCACCTTCTGCATGATTCCTGTTACCCTTCTCCATAACAGATAGCAGATCTGGATATCGATGAGGATGATCACAAGTTCCATCCCCAACTCGCGTAACGTGAGATCCGGCTGAATATAGAGGAAGAAGGTTTCGTTGATGAAAAAAAGAGTTAATATGATATAGTTCTGAATCTGTGGTCCCGGCTTTCCGGTGAACCGCTCAAGACCGATCAGGAGGAATACCCACCCGATCAGCATCATCCCGTTTCCCAGGATGACACTGAACATATCTGGGATGATTCCGTTGAAGAGTACAAGGCAGATTCCTGCTGCTTCCATTATCATACACAGCAGCAGGCAGGAGAGTCCGGGAAACCGTCTTTTGTACTGATGCCAGATAATTAAAGCCACGAATACATTAACAAAATTGACTAAAAAGTTGATGAGTATCAGGGTTTTGATATCAAAAACCATTAGTCATACATCGAGGTATTCCTTTAAATAACATATACGGGATTGAGGCACCCTGTTGAGATCTGTTCATATTCCTGCAGAGTCTGAACCAGTTCTGAGTGGAAACCGGTGGTATTCAGTTGTATTGCAGAAACAGGATATGATAATACTGAAACATACCCGGTTTGGCCGGATTTTAATATTCTATCATCCGGAGAGTGTTTTATCCTAAATAATGATGGACCGGATTCAAGAGAGAAATTATTATCTCGTTTGTGAGTGACAATACCGTATGAACGGGTATGGTGCTGTATTGCTTCTCTGTATGTTCGTTTGTGTGACCGGTGTTGCCACGGCTGATATTCCGAATCTTGTCGGGAACTGGACCGGCCCCTATCTCGAATATAATGCCAGTGAGGGCTATTCTGAAAATGAAGGCGGATTTTTCTTCCTGAATATTACTGAGCAGCAGGACCGGATTTTTTCCGGGAACTCTTCGTATGTGAAAGCGGATGGAACTCCGGTCCTGATGAAGATGGCTGGTGTAATCAGTGCAGATGGGAAGGAGATATCTGTTGTCGAGCAGAATAACGGGTATTCACACGGTACGATCCTCGGTCCTGATGCATTTGAACTGATATATCTGAATGATAAAGAACCAATCTCTGTTGCAGTCGATCAGTTTAAGCGGGTCTCATAACGAAAGAAAGGTTGCTGTTCAGGCAGTGGTACACATTCGTGTACCTTTATGCCTGAATTAATTCTCATTTTTTTCTAAACTCGAAGAGATTCAAGTTCTCTGTTGAGATCAGAGGATGACCCGGATATTCTTGGTGACTGAACCGGATACTACCCGGCGAATATCACAACGGAACTCCGGATCGGTTTCTATAGCATATTCACGTCTTTGGTTTATATTGGATAACGATATGGTCCCTGTCAGTTCTTGTCTTCAGGCCCGGGTAAGACTCTCTATCGTAATCACGAGAAACATTCTGAACTACCCGGATGTTCACATTATCGTTGATACTCTGTGGTTCCTGACACAGTGTGAATGATAACATATGATGAATGGTGATTGAAGAATGGTGATTCGAACACAAATGGATGATATCCTTATTCCACCATGATCTTCAGAGTTTCAGGACATTTCAGTATCTGGTTTCAGCATCCCCTAATTGTATACCGTAAACCCATATCTAGCAAAATCGCTGATATCGAGGTTTGAAGACTGATCCCTTGAGATGATCGACGGTATGATGAACCGGAAGATCTCACCTGCATACTGATCAAAACTGAACCCTTCAGCCTCTATCACCTGTTTCCACTTCGACTCCATTGAGAGGTTGTTCATGAACGAGATCATGAGGTACATGGATGTGAGAAAGGGATCGAGATCTGATCGTATAGATCCATCATCGATACCCTGCTGGACAGCATCCCGCAGTATCAGCCGGCATACCCCGTATCCTTTCCCGATATCTGCATTACATGGGTTTTCCTTTGAAAACCGTTCAGAACCGTAAAAATGTATCATGCGAAGATATTCCGGATACTCCTGTGAGAACTGGAAATAGGCCTGTCCCATCAGGGCTACTTTGACAACTCCCGGAGCATCCGTATCCATGCACCGGGTATACTTTGCCTTCAGAATCTCGATTCCCCGGAGAACAACTGTTGCATAGAGATCCTCTTTGTTTTTAAAATAGAGATAGAGGGTGGCTTTATTGAGTTCAACTTCCCGGGCAATATCATCCATGGAGACATCTTCAAAGCTCCGGGAGAAGAAGAGACGCTGTGCAGCATCAAGAATGTCAGCTCTTCGCTGCTCCTTCTCACGCTTTCTTCGTTCAGCAATTCCCATCAGTCAGCATCCTGATTTGTCTGTTTCATGTTCACGGTCGTCATAGGGTGTGATTTTCCGAATAATTCACACAATTTGAGATGAGCAATAATGATAGTATTGCTTTTCATTTCTTTCCTGAAAAGAAGAGGATTTTGATGAGGTTCATCAGTAACTTACAGGTAATACTCCGGATTTTTTGGCTCGCTATAGAGGGTATGAAGTCGTACTGCAGCCTCCTGAACTAGCCCGGGTTTCATAGATCTGGCGTGCATCGGGCATCCTTTGATACATGCACAGCAGGTGATACATTTCTCCGGGTTTATTTTGGAAGTGTTCTTTGAGTCAATAGCCCCGGCAGGGCATTGTTCTGCACAGAGGTCACAATCAGAACAGTCATCACTCACTGAAATGAAATCAACAACCCATAACTTCGAGTCGCTCCGGTATGGAAACTCTCCAGGGACCTGAACTTCGGAGATCCCGGAACCGGCTGAGACAGACTGGAGTTTTTCCCTGATCTTTCTTCCGAACTCCTCTGCATGGTGAAGATCATCCGGATTCGGTCGTCCTGCTGCAGTCGGTGTTTCATCATCCGAGAACGAGTGTTCACCGATATAGGCACCTCCGGCTATAGGGATGGCACCGCATTTTGCTCCTATATTCTTCAGTTCCAGCAGTGCATCCTCGTATACCCGGTTTCCGTACACAACAACACAGACCATCGGTGTCTGGTGAGCCCTGATGGTATTGAGCCAGTTGATGATGAGATCCGGAACACGTCCCATGTATACCGGGACTCCGATGATAAGCAGATCATCTGACGACGTTTCTAAGGGTTGTTCTCTCCCTTTCGGATTTGTGATGTCAATGGTTTCGGTTCTCTCCGGGTTAAGACCCCGGACAATAGCTGAAAGCACAGTTTTCGTGGTTCCGGTCGGTGAGAAATATACCTGTTTTACTGAATGTAAGATCATTTTTGCTCCGGTTGGTCTCAAACGCGTAGTTCATCTTCAGGGAGGTGAATGGAGGACTCATGGGGGAGATCAGACATGATCCTTTGAGAGGTTGTCTGAATTATTCTCTATCTTTTAGTTATATTATAACTATCGGTTATTAGATAACTTGTGGTAAACAGTAACCGGTTGGATTGAATCTTTGATCTTTTCTCAAAACCTGTGAGGTATAACATCAGATCTGCTTTCGTGAATGAGTGATGAAATGATCAGTGCATAACAGCAGACCGGATATCAGATGTTCACCGTATCCGGTATTGGGAAAAGAGGTAGAGAATTTCAGAAACTGATGAATTGTACCAGAGATACGATTGCTTCTCACAGAGAATATGTCTTGTATTTTTCCTTGATCTGGTCTGCGAATTCGTCTGCATTCTTCAGGTCCTGATCATTCGGTCTGCCTCTGTTCATACCTCCGAAGAACTTCAAAAAACTGTTAGTGTTGAATCCTTTACAACTGAATTCGCCGATTATCGAGTATCCTTTATATTCTAATTTTTCACGAAGATGACGATGATCATTCCGGGTTTTTGATTCACCGGTCAATGCAGCGGTTGAGAAGAGAAATGCAGGTTTCTGGCTGACAGGAGGGAGTGTATCTGCCAGTGATAACAGGGTATCATGGTGTTTTGCCGAGTATATCCCTGAACCAAATCCAATGAGATCATAATCTGACAGACTATCAGGTTCGATCTCCTGAGGGGTTTTTATTTCTGCGTTGAGGATTGCTGATATGTTCCTGGCTACTGCCAGGGTATTATTGTGATGGTAAGAGTAGACGATCAGGAGAACCCTGGGATCAGGAACAATGGTCATGAGAGATACATAGTTGATAGGTAATCATCAACATTCCGATAGTCGGTCCCTCATCGTCGGTAGTTTTTTGGCAGGACAGTATCTCATAGATTACCCCAATCTGAAGATCGGGGAACTAGAGAGATAGGCATTTGTTAGAGTATGAACAGTGTTGAATCAAAAACCGGAGATTCTGGGTGGATCTGTTTCTACCCCGGTAACCTATCTAAATTCTGAACTTTGCCATCTCTCTTGAGACCGTATCTGCTATCCCACTAACATTCCCCACAACCCTGCTGATCTGTTCAATAGAAGCAGATGCTTCCTGAGTTGCTGCCGCTGCGTCTCCCGCTTCTTTTGTGGTATTCTGTATAAGACTGCTCACTTCATTCATACTTGCAGTTACTTCCTCTACAGATGCAGCCTGTTCTTCTGATGATGAGGCTACATCGGTAGCATTGCGTGTGATGTCATCAATGGATGATGCAATCTGGTTAAAAGAACCCAGAGTTTCGAGCAGAGTTGCACTTCCGATATTTACCGTCTCACCTGCCTGACCCATGGCAATATTTGCGAGTTTAGCTTTGTTCTGCAGATCAGAAATCATATCTGCGATATTTTCAGCCGACTGACGGGAGTCCTGTGCCAGTGATTTGACCTCTGCTGCAACTACAGCAAAGCCACGTCCTGCTTCACCTGCCCGGGCAGCTTCTATCGCAGCATTCAGGGCGAGAAGGTTGGTCTGGTTTGCAATATCAGATATCAGCCTGACAATCTTTCCAATCTCGTCCATCTGCTTATTAATATCCTTGACGATCTGATCAGCCTCTGCGGAAGATCGTTTAATTTCATTCATCGCCGATTCAGACTTCTTTGCCAGTTCAACACCGGTCTGTGCAAAACTGTTTGCCTCTGTTGCTGATACCGAGACCTTCTCTGCCCTTTGTGATACCTCAGTAACAGTAATAGTCAGATCTTCCATCGCCTTGAGAACCTGAAGGATACCATCTTCTCCTTTCGTTGAGTTACCGCTGACCTCTCCGGCATTTCTTGCTATCTGCTGTGCACCGGCTGATACCTCTTCAATACTTGCTGTTGCTTCTTCTGCATTCGAAGCGAGGTCGAGCAGTTGCTTATTGATAAGTTCTACTGCCTCTGATACATGAACTCCGATCTCGTTCAGGGCATCTTTAAACGCAATCCAGTCTCCTGATACATTTAATGTTGGATCTACCCGGGCTGAGAAGTTCGAGTTTGCATACTCTTTACAGACCCGGAGTGCTTCATTGACCGGAATGATGACACTATCCAGAGTCTCATTAACTCCTTCAACAATCTTATGAAAATCTCCCTGATGTTTTGATGCATCTGCACGGGTCTGAAGGTGACCCTCCACTCCTGCCTTCGATAACATATTGACATCTATGACAAGTGCTTTGATGCTCTCCCTCATTTTTATCAGGTGTTCATAGATCTGGTCTTTGTCTGATGCTTTACTGATCTGTGCGGTCATATCACCGACCGATATTTTGGTGACATAATCGATCAGATCTGATAACCATTGATGAACCCCGTTGATGGCATTTTTCATCTCTTCATGATCACCATAACACTCAATCTCAACCCGTTCCCGAAGATTTCCTCCTCTGATCTGTCGTAATATCCGGTTCCCTTCACCTATTGGGAGGAGGATTGCATCGAGCATCTGGTTGATTCCCTGGACAAGGTTCTTCCAGTCGCCTTCAAATTTCGTGGCATCAGCCCGGGTTGATAGTTTGCCCTGAGATGAAGCGGTGGACAGATCGTTCAGGATAGAGATGAGGTCAAGGATTCTGTCTCTGAAAAGGTTGACATCATGGGTGATAAACGCCTTCTTACCAGGTAACTGTTCCATGCTTTGTGAGAAATCACCTTCATTGAAATGCCTGATTATTTCTACAATCCTCTTTTTAACCGCGATATGATCTCCAACCTGCTCGTTGACTCCCTCAGCCATCGTGCGATAGGCACCGGTGAACTTTTCAACCGGAATAAACCATTCAATGTCTCCCTCTTTTTGTTTTGTCCGCATGAGGGCCATTTCATCGATGAACAGGTTTAGTTCCGCCTTTTCTGCTTCGAGTTTTAGGATTTTTGAGCGTAGTTCTTCAATAGTCATTGTATTAAGATCAGGTATTTGTGTCTCCTGGTTAGATGAAAACTTGATATCAGCCATTTGGGTCCCACCTCATTATCCGTAAAATCTTACATTCCAATGCAGTACTCTGAATTTTATGTAAAATCAGAAGATCTTCTGCAGGTAATACCGGTGTGTTTGTACGGATTCTATTAAATATTTATGTAACAATCAGGAAGCAGTTCTGTTTTCCGGTGTGAATAATCTGTTCAGTTTTTTTTCAAGTGACCTGGCAGGGTTATACCGACAATTTTCAGATCCAAAATCTACAGATTTCTGATAGATATTGACCTGATTAGGCCTTTTCTCCCTGACCCTATGAGGGTCATGTATCTTTCGTTGTGACTTACCCGGATGGAGGCGGGTCTGATCCTGAAATCAGGATCCGGGGTGAACAATGATTCTTGCTATTATTCAGAGGAGATCTAAAAGACCCTGGAGTTGTAGATAACCGGAGTGAATTGTGCATCGGGTCATACAATACCATTTCAAAATGGGCTCCATAAGCGACATAAGCGAAAATTAATCAGGATATACCTGAAATATTACCACACTTCTGGAAAAAATATCAGATGATGAATAAATATCTCAATTACATTCTCAATGAGCCTCACCCACTTTCAGATTCACAGAGAGAAGCAGTCCTTGCAGATAGCAAATATGTCCGCCTTGTAGCAGGAGCCGGGGCAGGAAAGACAGAGACCCTGACCCGGAGAATCCTCTATCTTCTCTTTGAGAAGCACTTCTCTCCCGGATCCATCGTCGCATTTACGTTCACTGAAAAAGCTGCTGCCTCGATGAAGAACCGGATCTTCAAACGTGTGCTGGGTCTTGGAGCGGTGGAGATCTACAATACACTCGGTGACATGTATATCGGGACCATCCATGGGTTCTGTAACCGGATCCTGGAGGAGGAGTTCGGATACGGGTCATGGGAGGTCCTGGATGAGAACCAGGAGATGGCTCTTCTCATCAACATCTCTGACCGGATCGGGCTTACAACCGGAAGAAACACCACCGACAAGGCATCCATATTCAAGCAAAGCCTCTCTGTGATGTATAACGATCTCCTCTCCCGGGATGAGATCGAAAAACAGGCTCCGGAATTTTTTGCTTCGGTCAGGGCCTACGAAGCGTATCTTGACCGGTTTCACCTGCTCACGTTCGACCGGATGATCACCCTTGCTCTCACTCATCTCCAGGAACATCCGGATGTGACCCGGAGTATCAGGCATCTGATCGTGGATGAGTACCAGGATATCAATCCGGCACAGGAGGCGTTGATCAAAATTATCGGCCTGGATGATATCTTTGTTGTCGGTGATCCACGGCAGACCATCTTCCAGTGGAGAGGATCTGATGAAGGGTGTTTCCAGCGGTTTGCAACCTTCTACCCGGATGTCTATGATATTGTGCTGCCTGAAAACCGGAGAAGCGGAAAACAGATAGTAACCGTTGCAAATACGCTTGCTTCACATTTCAGGACCGGACCGTACGAACCGATGACTGCGACACGGCCTGATGCCGGTGCTGTGTACCGGATCGATTATCCGACAGCCGGGGATGAGGCTGAAGGAGTTGCTGATCAGATCCTCACTCTGGTGAACTCCGGGTCATGCAGGTATCAGGATATCGGGATTCTTCTCCGGAGTGTGAACAACAGTGCAACGCCATTTATCCAGGCACTCCGGAGGTATCATATTCCGTTCATCCTTTCCGGTCAGGTCGGTCTGTTCAAGAGGCAGGAGATTCTGGCACTTGCGAAGATCTTCTGCTGGCTTTCTCCAAAGGGGTTCTTCCCGGCATCCATCAAAGACCGGAAGAACACCATCTCGGGTGATCTTCTCCTGGACTCTGCGATTGACGACTGGTTCTCGGTCGTGTCACCGGTCTATACAAAAGAGGTTGTCAGAAAGACTCTCGGGTACTGGAAGCTGGCTGTTCTTGAGAATAAAGCGTACAGGAACTTCACAACAGCATACTACAATCTTCTTTCAATCCTTGGGTTTCACGCCTTATCACCGGATACTGCTGAAGATGCGGTTGTGATGGGAAACATTGCAAGTTTTGGAAGGGTGCTTGCTGACTTTGAGTCTTCCCAGCATTACGGGGGAAAGACCGCTGATATCGCTCAATTTGTCCGGGATCTCCACTGGTATCTGTTTCTGTATGCATACTGGCGATACGAGGAGTCTGCCGGTGAACAGGATAGTGCTGTAGATGCAGTCCGCCTATCCACAGTTCACCAGGCCAAAGGTCTCGAATGGCCGGTTGTGTTCGTTCCTGCCCTGATTGACGGGAAGTTTCCCTCATCCCGGGTTGGTGAGAGGAAGAACTGGCTCATTCCCCGTGAACTCTTTCCTGCTCTCCGGTACGAAGGCAACACAGAGGCTGAGCGTCAGTTGTTTTACGTCGCCTTAACCCGGGCCCGTGATCTGGTTTGCCTGAGCTGGTACGAGGAGGAGGGCGATTCAGGTCTGCAGCCGTCGCAGTTTATTGAGGATGAGATAGGAAGGGAACCGGTCATTCCTCATCCATATACCCGGCCTGTTCCAGGAGTGGCTTGTCAGGCCCCGGAGCCTGATGCCGAACTCCATTCATTTTCTGCAAAAGATCTCATCCTCTTTCAGCAATGTCCATACCGGTACCGTCTGAATAAGGAATGGGGGTTCCTTCCCGGGCTTTCTCCTGATCTCGGGTTTGGAAATGCTCTCCACTTCTGTCTTGGTGAGATCTCAAACCTGCTCAAACAGGGTGTTCCTGTAGAGCAGGCTGTAGACCAGTCGATTGAGTCCGGGTTCTTTCTGCCATATGCCGACCGGAACCGGTTTCTTGGTATGAAGCGGGTGGCTCATCAGCGGCTTTTGTCGTATGCAACCAAGAGAAAGGAGGATCTCCTCCGGGTTCATGCATCTGAATTCAGGATCGAGTTCCCGGTCCGGAACGGAACGATCATCGGCAAGATTGATGTCATGCTCGATTCAACCGAAGGGCTTGAGATCCAGGATTACAAGACCTCTGATGAGGTGATTGCTCCGGAAGCAGGAGCAATGCAGGTGAAGATCTATGCCTACGGACTCCGGCTTCTTGGTAAACCGGTCTCATCGGCAGGGGTTGCATATATCGAAGATGCACGGGTTGATCCGGTTCCGGTCCGGGATACTGAGATCGATGGGGTCCGTGAGATTGTTGAGGGGCTGATTGATCAGATCCAGGAGAAGAGGTTTCCGGGTAAACCCGGGAAACAGTGTGGTTCGTGCGATTATTTCCAGATCTGCAGGTTCCGGTAAAGAATACAGATAGAAAAGGACTAAAGGATAAGAATTGTATAGAGTTTATAATCTGAATACTCTATAGAACCAACAAGAACTACATCTACAATACGAGTAGATTCTAGGAATAATTCACAGAGCCAGATATATTATGAAAATTAAAGATCTCCCATCAGAAGTACGATCTAATATTATTCCTCATTTTCAGATCTCTTCGATGTGGATCTTTGGTTCAGCAATTCGTGATGATTATTCAGAAGATAGCGATATCGATCTGGTTGTTGAGTTTATGCCGGATGCACGAATTACACTTCTTACACTTGCGTTACTACAGACCGATCTGGAGAGGATATTTGGAAGAAAGGTTGATCTCATCACCCGGAAAGCTATCGATGATTTCATGAATCCGATTATGAGACAAGAAGTTCTCTCAACCATGGTGAGAATATATGAATCGTGATCTCTCTCTTCTGGAAGATATCAGAGAGATGTGCTCATATGTTATTAACCAATCAGAGATTGATTTCCCCATAAAAATAATAAACGGAGGAGAGTAATCATCTTTTGTCTATCTGATCTAATCTCCCAACCTGAGGGTAAGACACTCGAATTTAAGCGGGACCTTTCATCACCAAAAAATATTCTCAAAACAATCGTAGCCTTCGCTAATACTGCAGGTGGCCGAATTATTATAGGAGTTGAAGATTCTTCCCGGACGATAACCGGCGTTACTGATCCTCTTGGCGATGAAGCGACTCTGTAGTCTCATCGCTGATTTGATTGCACCCAAGCTCGTCCCTGATGTGGATCTAATGTCTGTAGGAGAGAAGACGCTTCTCTCGGTTCAGGTCTATCCAAGCGGCCAAAGGCCCCATTTTCTAAAAAAGGAAGGTCCAACAGAGGGAGTATATGTCCGGCTCGGGTCAACCAACCGGAAGGCAGATCAGGAACTTATTGCGGAATTATCGCGTTCCTGTTCAGGGACATCGTTTGATGAAATGCCGGTGCCTGATCTTACAATTAATGATCTTGATCTTAATGCAGCAAAGAGATGGTTTACAGGAGTTCGTGAACTGCATGATAAAGAACTGGTGACACTACGTCTTCTCACGTCAATCTAGGGAAAGTTCGTTCCGACGTGTGGTGGAGTACTTCTCTTTGGAAAGAGACGTGATGATTATTTCCCTGATACCTGGGTTCAGTGTGGACGCTTTATCGGCACTGATAAAGCGGAAATATTTGATCATATTGAGATTCATGAGCATCTTCCAGATGCAGTAGAAAGTATCATCCTTTTTCTCAAAAAGCATGCAATGAGAGGAGCAGATTTTTCGGAGATTCGACGAAAGGATCTCTGGAGTATTCCTCTCATCATGCTCCGGGAGGCGGTGATAAATGCTATCGTTCACGCTGATTATTCCCAGAAAGGAGCACCTATTAGGGTTGCATTTTTTGATAACCGCATTGAGATAGAGAATCCCGGTATACTTCTGCCTGGTATGACTATTGAGGATGTAAAGCAGGGTGTCTCGAAGATCAGGAACCGGGTGATTGCCCGGGTATTCAGAGAACTAGATCTGATTGAGCAATGGGGTTCAGGATTTCGAAGGATTCTTCGGGAGGCTGAGGAACTTGGGCTAACAGATCCGGTTATTGAAGAGATTGGGATGCGAGTCAGGGTGACGATATTCTTCGCAGAGAGTCATCAGATACAAGTAACCGAACAAGTAACCGAACAAGTAACCGAACAAGTAACCAGACTGGTTCACTACCTTAAAGATTCAGATTTGAGTGTAAAAGAGATGATGTCTGGTTTAGGATTGAATCATCGTCCAACATTTATGTATGATTACCTGAAACCTGCCATAGAAAGAGGTTTTGTTGAGATGACACAGCCGGATTCACCGAAAAGCCCTAAACAGAAGTACCGACTTACCAGGCGGGGAAAAGCGGAGCTCTCGGAAAAGGGTGGATAAAATTGTGATGAAAACTGGCGTCATTTTCTTAATGTAAACGGATTCATTAAGGACAAACCCCTAGATAGATATTATTGAAGAGATGATGGTTCATTTACCGTGAATGGTTTTAATGTGTAGATATCTGGTCATGAGGATACGTATTGTATATTTCAAGATCACACAAAATTCACCAAAATTCATCTTTTCCTATCTGGCTCTCTATTGTTTGCAGAAAGAGTATGCTCCAAAATGAACCATGTATTAAAAATCTCTGGTCAGGTCATTCAGAATCAGACCCTGAATGAAAAAATTAAATATTCGTCCCTCTGATAATCTGACGCTATCTCATTATGCAGAGACTCACTGAGAAAGACCGGGTTACTGTTATCAGGGATCTAACAGAAGTAGTTCCGAATTTAAAAACCAGGTTCGGAGTTATCAGGATCGGCCTTTTCGGTTCTTTTATCAGGGGTGAGCAGTCAAATAAGAGTGATATTGATATCCTCGTTGAATTCAACGACGAATATAAAACCCTGAAAAATTACGTTGCGTTAGTTGATTATCTTGAGTCTTTCTTTGACAGTACGGTAGATCTTGTTACTCTTGAGAGTCTAGATCCATATATTCGGCCAGATATTCTGAATGAAGTAGTCTGGATTCCCGGATGACCGGATATACCTGAAGCATATTCTTGATGATATTTAATTTTTAGAACGAATATCTGAAAAAAAACATAGAGGTATATCGATAAATCTTCTCAATGGCGTCGAGAATGTCTAAAACCATTCCCGTTCATCTCTTATAAAAAAACCGCTTCCTGAAGGATTTGTGTCTTGAGTAATGGATGGAGTGCAGGTTCAGTAACAAGATCCACCTTCCTGCCCAGAATATCTTCAAGTTCATTAGAAAAAATCGCTATATCAAGAAGACTTCGGTCTGAATCAACATCGATGAGAAGATCAATATCTGATGTGTCGGTTTCCTGTTTTAGTGATACTGACCCAAATACTCTTATTCGTGTTACTCCATGCTGTCTCGCCAGACGATAAATCTCATTTCTCCGTGTGACAAGCATATCATATACACTCATGGATACAGTCTCTTCATTTTTCGATAGAATTTAATTACAATGAAACCCTGCTACAGATATAACTTATATTCTTCGAGTGTTATTCCTGCCAGTTTTAATGCAAACGAAGAGTTCCTGCAGCTAATTCATTATGCATGGGAATAACTGTCCCAACTCCGCCTTCAGGAGTATTTTCTGAATGGCGTACATGACTATTCTTTCTGCCAGATATCTCAAACCCGAGATTCTTACAGAGAATCTTTATTGCTTCTGCTCCGGAAACAGGTTTATTGGGTGGTAACAGATGCTATCTCAAATGTAGTTATGAGACTCCGGGATATCGGAGAAATAGGGAACTCTTCCAGATACAGTTCGGTTGCTTCTTTGAGATTTTCAATCGCTTCCTTTATAGTATTCCCCTGGCTTACCGTTCCGGTCTCAGGGCAGAGTGAGACGAATAATTCTCCCTCACTATGAATTATTGCTGTTAAGGTGTTCAATGTTCACCTCTCTGTATAATAGTGAAAGATCCCATATATCCTTCTTAGATCCCTAGACAGATCATGTTCATGTCTTCTATTCAAGGTTGTGAATTCGTATTCAGGCCATTTTTATCCATGATACGACCCCGAGCCCCCGTAAGAAAGTATCTTATCGGTTTATTCCCTTATTCCGTATAATGATAATCATTTTGTCTGATATGATGTAAACACAATTTGCATAGTGTAATTATTTATTTTACCCTCTCCATACGAATAAAAACCAGATCGGTGAGAGAATAGAGTTAGTAGAATTACTTGCAGAAAAAATCCGAACTAGGTCTCTTCGGTCCAGTTCATATCCCGGACTTTGATCTTCTGGTGCCGGTTATCATTTCCAGGTGAGCCTGTCCATTTTCATGTGGAGGTCTCATTCTCAACTATCTGAACCAATGTTGTAAATTGATAGATACTGGGATTTCTTCCCTTTCCTTCCCTGATTATTTCAAGTATGCCTGCATCACGAAGTTTTTGTAGAATCCTCTTTCCGGATTCAGGAGGGATTTGTGATATTTCCATAAAATCGGTAGATGATACTATAGGTCTTTGAAAGAGGGTATCCATTACAGCGATTGAGTATTGAGACCTGATTACCTGTGGAATTATACCCTTCATCGAATCATAGAGGGATACAATATCTGAAGCACGGGTGATATTGAGAAGTGCCTGGGTACGGATGGCATTCAGAAAATAGGCGATCCATCCGTTGAGGTCTCCTGATTGTGAGATCTGCCGTAACCTCGTATAGTATTCTTCTCTGGTCCGGTCAAAATATGCACTGATATAGAATGCAGGATATGAGAGAAGGTTTTTTTCTATGAGAAAGAGGGGTACAATCATTCTGCCGATTCTTCCGTTTCCGTCACAAAATGGGTGTATGATCTCAAACTGACCTTTCAGAACTGCAAGCTGGACAAGGGCATCCTTTTCAGATTCGATGAGGTACTCTTCCCAGTTATGGATCATCTCTGGAAGTAACTCAGGAGGGGGAGGGATATAGGTTGCCTGCTCAATGGGTGCCCCGATTGGGCCGATGTAGTTCTGAATATTCCGGACACTTCCCACATATGGACTCCCTCTTACCCCATCCAGAAGAATAGTATGCAGGGAAAGAATGAGATCCCAGGAGAGATGATCGGTTTTCATTATCTCCTGTGCATGACTGAGAGCTCTCTTATAATTCATGACCTCTCTGATATCCTGCCGTTTTTCATCAGTTTCTGCTGATTTTCCTGCTTCAAATAGAAACAGGTCTCTCATGGTTGCCTGTGTTCCTTCTATCCGGGAAGATATGACTGCTTCCTGAGTGATAAGCGGGGTGAGGAGGAGGTCCGGATTCTGTATGCTTTGGAGCAGACCGTCAAACCTGGCTAACGCTGCGTTTGCAGCACCAATGAGAGGGATATGACTGATCCAGTCTATATCTGATGGGGGCAGGGGTTCTGGTATGAACGGTTCAGGTTTCATGGATGAACAGGTATTTGTGGGTCACCAGATACCAGCTAGATTGTTAGTGGATCATCTGGGCACGATCTGATACCTACAATTAAGTAGGGTATTTTATAGTATGATGATATGAGGTACTCGGTAAAGAACTCATCGATGCTTCTGGAATGGATCTGGGGAATGATATTTCTCACATAGAGTCGAGTAGATCTTCAAAAAAACTGCCCATCATGGGGATCAGAGATATATGACCTCTGAAAGAATCCTGGTCTTCAGTCGTGGTTTTATTCCTTCGGCATCTACGAGGTCTACACGTGCTTGAAGAGTATCGGATAGAAATGCTTCAATCTCGATGAACCTGAATAATCCAGGGGAATCAGAGAACTCAACCAGGATATCTATGTCACTATCATCTGTTTGGGTGCCTTTGGTTACAGATCCGAATACCCCGATACGGGTGATATGATACTGTTCAGAGAGCCGGGGTTTGATTGATTGAAGAATAGAAATTATGGTATCTAATCTTGTTTTGTCGTCCACCTGGAATCATCCCTGGAAATATCTGTTATATGTTCTATGTCCTTGATTAGAAAGTACGATCATTGACCACATCCAATGGTATGCTTCTTTCGTTTGAAAAAAATTCCTTATGCAGCGCCTTATATGGGTTTTAGGATTCCATACTCATCTATCTCAAAAAATGATACTTCAGCATATCACATGTATTTTATTGAGAGACAGAAAGAAAACAAAATAATTACTATCAATTCGATACCTTGCTGCTGACAATTCACGTGAGTTTTTTATGAAGATTATTGGAGTATGGGACATTTTTGATTCCGGTGTAGAACCTTATGGAAAATTTATAGAGTCTCATAGTAAATTTTATTCCGCATTAACCAGTTCTACTACTCCGGAATCTGGAGTCCGGGTTATTAGATACGATATTAAAAAAGGTCCGATTCTAGCCGGAATAGCGTTCGGTGCTGATGCAGATTTCTACATTCCAGATTGGGAGAACGTAGACACTCTTCTGATATCTCCAGATCTGATAGAAGTAACATCATTTCATGGCAACAAGTCAGTCTTCCCGGTACATGATGCATTATTTACTGAATCTGATACTCTCCTGTTACAAGGTAATCTTCAAGAAAAACAATTAAAAATGTTTCTTGGATCAATATCATGGTTTTATCCTGATAATACAGCTGCTGATGAAATATCTATCAGTTCATATGATCCATCATGGCCTGTTATGGCTACTTCTTTCATCGATACTTTTTATGAAGAATTTGGTTCTGATATCATCACGAGGATGGAGCATTATGGGAGTACTTCTATTCCCGGAATGCCTGCAAAACCAATTTTAGACTTCTTAGTTGAGGTCTCTTCATTACAAGAAGCCATTGTACGAATCGTTCGGCTGACTGATACAAAAAACTGGGAATACTGGTGGTATGGTGCTCATATCACTCTCATTAATCGGGACGAAAAAACCAGAATTAGAACACATCATATTCACATAACAACTTTTGGTCATAAAATCTGGAACAATGTAGTATTCAGAGACCGGTTGCGATCCAATCCGGTTTTAGCCACCGGGTATGCTGATCTGAAATATAAATTGGCTGCAGAGTTCAAAGAAGATCGGGAAGCGTATACCAGAGGAAAGGGAGATTTCGTCAGAAAGGTGATGCGTATTAACTCCGGGGTTTCAGGGCAAAGTGGGAAATAGGCCCTCTGTATAGTCTCTAACATCCAGCAGGGGGTCTGGTATGAAAGGTTGAGATTTCATAGATGATCAGGTGTTAGTGTGTCACCAGGATACGATATGATACATACAATATATCCGAATTTTATTTTCTGGTGGTTTGAGTTCACCGGTTACGAACTCATTGTTTCCTTGGAGGGATCAGGGTGATGATATTTCTCTCTACGTTTGGAAATGCCTTCAACTTCTGTTGGGTGAGATCTCAAAACTTCTCAAACATAGTATTCCAGTAAAATTAACAGTCGATTGAGTCCGGGACGGGATTATTATCTGTAGGATAGATGTAAAGCTCGACTCACTGGAAGGATTTGAGATACAGAATGACAAGACCTCTGATAAGGTGATTGCTCCTGAAGATACAGCAATACAGGTGAAGCTCTATGTATACGGGCTCCGACTCCTCGGAACGAGTGTATCATCCGGCGGGGTTGCATAAATCGAAGATGTAAGGGTTGATCCATTTACTTTCCGGGAGATTGTTGAAGGGTTGGTGTATCAGATCCAGGAGAAGAGATTCCCGGGAAAAGCCGGGGAAAATTGTAAAAGATTTGATTATTGTATGCTGCAAAAAGATTTAGAATTATACTCTAGATATTGTCATGTATTTTGGTTTTTTCACTAACCGGTGGAAATTAATTTTTTTGAAGAAATGATTATCATGAAAACAAATGAGGGATACTTTTTCCCGATATATAAGTTAAGCTAAGCGATATATCTTTCATATTATAAAAATAATAAAAAACAGTAATCTCCATATGCATAAATAAAAAAATTATTATATTCATAAAATTTAGGTTAAGTATGAATGATATTAATAAAAGTAAAACCTATGGATACGAAATATTAGTTGCTACTTTCGAAGTGAGTTTTAGGCAATATCTATCTGCGGAAATTGAAATTATTAATGGGAAAAAATGGAAGGATGTTATACCACAAGGAATTTTTACAGAATTAAAAGAATATTATGAAAAAGAGATTAAGGATGATATTGCAATTGAGGATTTTTTTGATGAATTAAATTTTTCACACTTGAAAGAAATTTCGGTTTTTAGAAATAATTATTCCTTTTTAACATCATTTTTTGGAGATTTATCAAAAGAAAGATTCACTTTCTTAATGATTGAATTGAATAGTTATCGACGGCAAATAGCGCATGCTCGATCATCTTTCAGTGAATACGATTTAGATATTATTATTGATTATATAAAAGAAATTTGTAATGGAATTGAATCAATAGATATTGCAAATTATATCAATAAAAAAGGATATTTAAATGCAAATCCTATTCCAGAGTCATTTTTTCAAGAATATTTAACACAAAATAATTTACCCTCTGAAAATTATGATTTAGATGGGGGGTTTGTTGGAAGAGAGAAAGAAATTAAGGAATTACAAAAATTAATTTTATCTAAACAAGATAGAATTATTACTATTATTGGTGCAGGTGGTTTAGGAAAAACTGCAGTAGCCTTAAAATTAGCATATCGATTTTTAACTAATCCTGATAATCCATTCCAAATAATTATTTGGTTAAGTGCAAAAAAAGATAAATTAACTGATGACGGAATTGTTAAAATAATTCCAGATATTGATGATTCACACAGTTTAGTAAAAGAAATATTAAAATTAGTTGACTATTCAGCCTATGAAACATTAAATCGAGGTAATGTTCCGGTTGAATCATTTCAAGAATACTTATTTAATATATTTAATAAATTAGAATGCCTATTGATTATTGATAACCTTGAAACTATTTTAAATGATCCAGGCATCATTGATTTTTTAAGAGAATTTCCTAGACCCTCTCAAATATTAATTACAAGTCGTAAGGGATTAGGAGAAATTGAACGGCGATATCCTCTTCAGGATATGGCTGAAAAAGATGCTATAAGACTATTTAGGTTGGTTTCCAGAAAACGTGGGAGAATAGATCTTTCTAAGTTATCTGATGATATTATTGCCGGATTGGTCAAACGCGTAAGGTGTTACCCACTTCTGGTCAAATGGTCTATTGGGCAAGTATGTTTGGGAAAATCAGTGGACTCAGCATTTTCAACGATATTTACCGGTGAAAGTGAAATAGCCAAATTCGCTTTTAACGATGTTTTTTTAATGATTTCTGAAAACAGTAAGAAAATTGTATATTCTATGGTAATTATTGGAGATGAATCAATTTCTAAACCGATATTGATTCATTTATCAAACCTAAATGAAGATAAATTTGATGATTCCATAAAGGAATTAATAATTACATCATTTGTGTATCCAATAACCCAACAAACTGTGTCAGGAATAACAACTGAATATTCAATGCTCCAATTAACTAGAGGATTTATTACAACTAAGTTGGATGAAGAACCAAATTTAAAAGATTCACTAATTTTTAGATATGATCAACTATCTCGTCAAGTACAGGCATTTGAAGCCGCCAAAAAAAGTTATATTCAGTCATTTTATTCACTAGGTATTCAATCAGATGAAGAAAAATTAGCCCATACTTATATTAATAGTGCAAAAAACTATATTGGAAGTGATGATTTCCTTAATGCAAGTATCAATTTTGAAAAAGCTTATCAAATAGCACCTGATTCTCCTCATGTTTTGACAGAATATGCAAAATTTGCAGAAAAACAACGGCATTTTCAAAAAGCATTAGAATTAGCAAAAAAAGCTGTTGAAATTCGACCCGATTACTTTTATAGTTGGTTAATTTATGGCGTTTTGTTAAGAAAGCAAGGACTTCATGAAGATGCATTAAGATGCTTAACAAAGTCGAAAGAACTTAATCAAGAATATTTGCCTGTTTATACTGAATTAGGAAAAATATATTCATCGATGGGAAATTATGAAATGGCAGATATTGAATTTCAGAAGTCACTAATAGAGGAGAAAATTCCAAATTATAGGCATCAAATGATTGTTTATCAATCTATGGCTGATAATTATCAAAAATGGGCAGAAGCGTTTTATTCAAGAAAAGATCCTAATTGTCAACAAGAAAAATTAAATTTAGCAATAGATGCGATTGAAAAGGCATTAAAAATTGTTCCTGATGATATAAAATTGTGGAAAAAACAACGGAAAATATTAATAGATTATGGTAAAAATCTTTGTGAAGTAGGAGACTATAGAACAGGTAAATTATATTTCCAAAAATGTCTCTCACCTGTAATATTTCAACAAAAGACTATTATTAAACCAAATATTTATGATCTTAGCAATGCATATTTTTATCTAGTACAATATGGTATAAAAAGTAATTATTCTAACATTGATGAACTTCATAACTGGTTTGAAATTGGCAATTCATTAGCAAAACGTGATAAATATTTATATGGAAAGTATAAAAAACTAAAAAATCTCTTGGAAGGATATGAGATTCAACTTAAGAGTAAGTTAAGAAAAACAGGGTATATCAAATATTATAATATGAAGAAAAAATATGGAATTATAAAATCAGACAAAACTACATATCTTTTCTTTTTAAATTCATTTTCCGATCCTATTTCCTCATATAATACTAAAATGATGGTAGGGGAAATGGTTTCTTTTATTCCAAAAGAGTCAGAAAATAAAATCATTGCGTCCGAAATTAATATAATTAATAAACTATAAAAAATTCTTCACCATTAATTTAATTTTTATCTTATGGATAATAATTGTTTAAATGAAACATTTTACAAAAAATAGGCCCTAACAGGTTTAATCTTTAGAGAGGAGCCGTCAGTAGAAATCTGATCCAGAGGTTAGTCATAATGGTAACCTTTCGTGCTAATTATTTATAGTCATCATAATAGATCTTCACTCAAAAAAAAATTTTACATGAGAGAAAATTGAAATACATTAAATTTTATAAAGAAATGACTTTTTATTGTAATTCATTCAATATGTTAATTAAAAAATGAATCTGTTCATTTATTACAATTTGCTTATAAGATTTAATTCTATCAACTTTATTCAATTTTTTCGCAAATTTATTTAAATTGTCCAATGGCATATTAAATATATCAATATCAACATCTTCAAAATATATTTGAGAAATTTCATTGATATGTTCAATAATTTTTTCTCGTTGTTTTATTAAATTATCTTTTTTATTTATTAGAAAATCTGTGTATTTTGATATAAACTTATTGAATTTCTCATCATCAAATATGTATGAAGGACGCGACCGAATTATAAATGTATAAAATTTTAATTCATTTGGTTCGATTTCACTATCAAAAATTCTGGGAATACTATCGATTCCAAGAGCCTCTTTCAGTATTGTCCTGATATCAGAAGAATTCCACGATATTGTTTTTTTCTCTAATTCAAATGGTTCTTCAAAATCAGTTATTATCAATACTCCATAATCCTTCAATGATAATAATAATTTCTTTAAAATATATGGTAGTTCTATTGGATTTACTTCATGTATTAGTAGTATAGATGTAATAAGGTCATATTTTTTATCTAAATCAATATCTGCTATGTTATTGATATGTAAATGTATTTCTAATTTTTCATTTTTGATTCTTCTTTGAATATCATAGATTTTTTGAAAGTTGTCAGATGATAGATCAATACCATCATAGTATATATGAGCTAACCAATCATCTGGCTTAAAATTTGATAAAATCTCTAAGCATCGACCATTTCCACACCCTACATCTAACCATTTTAATGTATTATTTTTGTTTGCAATTATTTTATCCGTTAAATATAACCCAACATCAGTCAAACTTTTAGAATTTGCTTCTTTCATGTAATCCTGGTATGTTTTTTGATGAGTATTGGCATTTGCTAATGCTATTGCTTCAATTAAGGCATTAAGTGAAAATTCAGAATGATTTTCTTCACCTGGGCGGATTTTTAATGTCGTCACAATGATTCCAAGATCTTCTGAAGATAATACTCTTTCATGTCCAATAATTACAGGTATTTCAAAAAACAAATCTTTTAATTCGTCATCAGACTTGATATTAAGAGTTAATAATGGATGCATTAAATATAGATATAACAAAGATTGTGGAATTTTTGAAAAGGATGAAAGCAGGTATCTCTCGGATGGATCTAAAAATCGTTGTATAAATTCTTTAGTAATATCATCCTGTTTTATTATTCCAATAATACCATAATTGTATAGAATGGTATGAATATGTTCGAGTCGACATTTTAAACAATTAAAATTGCATAATGTTTTTTGGTTATCATTATTATAATTATTACATATTTCTACCAATTGGTCTAATGATAAAAAATTAAATTTAAAGTACTTTAATAATAATTTAATATCCAAACTTTGGATATTTTTTAAATCTAATAAATAGTCTTGTTGAAATATAAATAAGGCCTCATTATTGATTTCTCTTAAAATGTTATCGTTTTTCCTATTTTTAATTGATATTCCTGATATTGCTCCACTAATATGAATTATATCACGAGGTCTTTGAATGCTATGACGATACATATAATCGAAAATATCTTCAGATATCACTTCTGGGATATCGATTGGATAATTTCTATAAATATCATCATTTATCTCTCTTTTAATGGTTAATTTATTTAACCCTAAAAATGAGAAAATTGGATTTGATTTTATCTTTTTTGGATCATATAAATTATCTAATTCATAAATTTTGACTCCTCTTATAAATATTTCTTTTAAATCTTCTTTTGAATATTTTAAAATAAGCATATGGTCTTTATATCGGGCGAAATTGCTATTACTTTTTAATTTCCCTAATATTTCTTGTCTAATGCTGGTATATATCTTAATGTGGTGTGATTGTGAACAATAATTATCAATAGCAATTATTAATCCAATTTGTGAGGAATGCCAAATTTTTTGTAAAGATAATAATGATGGTTTATCTCCGCTATACGTATACATCAAATCATCAAAAGGTTTATCAACGCGATCTATAAAGACGACAACCCCACTATGTATTTTCGAAAAAAGAATATCATACAAATAACTTGCTATTTGATTGAATATACCCAAATTAATTATATTTAGTTCTAACATTGTAATTATTCTAGACACAAAAAATGATGGGTTTTTTTCTCCTTCTAATGTCCATTCTATCAATTTTTGGAATAAATTAGAATATTTGTTAGAAGGATCACGATAACAAGTTGGTATTCGTTCTATGTCTCTTTTTATATCATCGGGATATGTGTGAAGTACATTATAATTACTAATGATAGACAATCCGATAGATATCATCCAAATATCAATCCAATTGTTTTCATCTTCTAGTAAAGGCCATTTTTCTGACGTGGGATGAAAATTTTTAAAGGAGTCTAACTCTTGTCCTGAATGAGATGGTATAAAAAGGTAACTTCCTTTTTCAGGAACGGGTAATTGGAGGAAAGATAATCTTTTTGCTCTTAACAATAATGTTTTGCCAAACCCTCTTAATCCGCATACATACCAATTGCTTGAGTCAGATGACAAAAATTCTTTAATTTCATCTGTTTTATATACATATTCTAAAGGATTTTCAGTTATTGATTCTGCATCATAAGGCCATTTATTTTTCTTTCCTGCATATAGTACATTATCCATGTAATAAAATTAAATCACTTAATTATTAAGTTATTTATTTTTTTCATTAACTAATGTATATTTAATTTAATGAATGTAATTATTTATTCATCTTTAGTGTTTTTTGATGTAATTATAATCTTTATTTCACATTTACCCATTTTATAATCAATAAGAATATACGAAAGGAAAGAAATTTATATTAGTATATACTCAACAATATGTTATTTAATGAAAATTGGAAAGATGATAATATAAGTATAATTTTCGTTTATTCTGTTCATAATATTATTACATAGGAGAGTATAGCGATTAACCCCCCAGTTTTAAAATGGAGTATATATGCTGCAAATAAATTCGGCTTCTCCAGGAGGGGGTTATGCACAATCCTCTGGAATATATAATTTATTCAATTATTTTGGATACACTTTCAATATAATTTTTTATTTACTCCGAAAATTTCAATTAACAATTGGCTAACTTATATGATAAATACCTTTCAAATCTCTCTTATTTTTTAGTAATATATGTAACCTAACTTTACCACTTTGACCTCCGATACTCAATAAATTCATCACCTATTTTAATCGAATTATCCCGAATTTCATCGAGAAACTGTATTTGACAGTTGACTATTTTTCCCTTAAAATTTTATGTAACCACACAATAATGGTCTAAAATAACCGGGTAGATGGCATAAAAATTGGAGTGAATGAACTTTTTTGTCTTCCTTTTCCACGAATCAATGGTAACTGTTAAATTCGATAACGCTATTTTTGATGAATTTCGTTGGGGTATGCTTCATATTTGAACGATTCAAACGTTACTAAAAACACATTAATTTGTTGTTAGTGGCAAACTTGGGATATATAAAATTTTATTATTAAATGTATGCTAACAATAAAAGGGAAGGTTTTCTGAACTTAATTATAAATTATAATATTATACGATATTCTAAAAAAAATGAAAAAAAATCTAACAAAATCAGATTAGATCACCGTCTCTCGTAAAAAATATTAATAGTAATTTAATTAAACTTTTTTGAAATATCTTAAAACTATTGAGATGTAATTAGTAATTAGCATAATTTATTAGGAATACACATCCTGTTTTTCAGTTAATCATTTCCAATTTTATTCTGGGCCCATACCGAATATTTGAACAATAACCAGGATCATAATAATCGAAAACTTGGCCATTTCTCCAAATATCTTGTTCTCGTTTTATAGGTTTCTTAAATACCCTTATTCAAATAATCTATGTAGTATCTATCTTAGTTATCCCCCCACCTCCTCAAACAACGCTGCCTTCTTCCGGGGCCAGTACTCCAGCATATTCCACACCTGCATCGCCACCGCCACAAACCGCCCTCTCTCCTCTCCCGGAATCTCGAACACAACCCCGTGACCGGACGGCGACAACCCGACCGTTCCCCCGGGCTCGATAGCTATCCCTTCCACCCGGTTGATCACATCCCGGGCATCCTGCTTTGAGATCCTCCCGATCTCACCCGGACCGTCGATTATGATCCTCACTATATCTGTTTCGGGATCAGGCTTCAGCCTGCCAATCTTCCAGAGTGCTGAACAGCTGAAGATAAACCAGAATAGATGAGGCAGATTCATTCGGAAATGAGAGATCATTATGATCCCTCCCGGAGAATTCGTGATCTGCACGAGTCACAGACGGCAGTATGGGTCTCCGGGTCGTGCCAGGTAGCCTTGAATGTATCACAGACCTGGCATCGTCCGAGATCAGACGTCACTTTCACCAGAGAGACCGGGTTGATCACCTGGGGAAGAGCCCGGAACGATGCAGCCTCATCACGTTTTGCCTTCTCATAACATGATCTGCAGATCTTCCGATTCAACCGTGCCGGAGCAGACATCCGCTCCCGGGTCATCCGTTCCTGGAAATGAACCCATTCTGACCCACAGCAGTCACATGGCCCCTCACCAAACCCCCGGTCAATCTCACAGAAGTCAGATGGTCTCACCTTGATGGGTTTTTCCGGATTCACGACCCTCGCGGAAGTTTCCTCTGTTTCCTGCCCATTCCGGGTGTTCGCGGCGTCGTCGCGGAAAATGGGGCGAGTACCATCATGCCCGGAATCGCAATCCGAAGATACACCGGCCCCGGATCCCTGGTCATGATCACTCGTCGCGGAAAACTCAGAGTCACAGGCACACGAACATGATACCGTGGTATCAGAAACTACCTCTCCTGTGTTTTCAGATTTTCCGCGAAGAGTACCTGAAGTACAATAATTATTATTATTTTTACTAATTACCCCTGAATTCTCATCCCGATTCGTCGCGGAAACTTCCGCGACAATGCCGCAACCTTCCGCGATTCCGCGAGATGGATCATCATGCTCACTGGTATGACCATTCTTCTCATCGTTACTCGCAGGATCATCATATGTTGAATCATCAGGATCCAGCCAGCATCCACCCTCAAACCGCCAGTTCTGGTACACCCGCTCATCCCAGGAGTACGCCTTTGACCTTCGGTATGCAGCAGTAGTCCCGCTCTCATCAACAACAAGAGTCCGGTCACAGACCGAGACAGCCGGACACTTCTCCAGTAGACCGGAATATTCACGCCCATGGCTCGAAGACCCATGGAGGATCTTGTAGATCACCGAGTTCGAGAGATCAGTGATATGCTGCAGCTCTGCTATCGTTATCTCACCACTCCCGTGAGACCTGATTGCATCGACGAGGAACGACTCTCTCCGGGTCAGTTTCGACTCCTGACCTCCGGATGTGCTGTTCAGGGCGGTATAGAGACGAGTTGCAGCATCGAAGTCCTCCTCAGTCGCCAGGATCTGACTCATCCCGTCGGTATCAACATGCACACGCTGGCACTGCATCAGGATCGCATGAGCCCTCACCAGATCAAGGATCATATCAGGATTTCTCCGGTTGATTGTCGAAGAGAACCTGATCCGGTTCGCAAACGGGATCACAACCCAGGCCGCCTCAATCTGCCTCCAGATCTCCTGGCAAACCTGGGATTCGACCCTGACATCATACTTATCCTGCCGCAGACCGGCAGCCTCATTCAGGGTCTTGGCGATCACCGCTGCATCCTGCTCCTCTGAATCATCGATCCAGCAGGTCAGCATCCGGTTCCAGACCTGATCGTCACCGGTCCCGTCCACCTTTGCAATCCACCAGACACAGCGTTCAGGGATCACACAGGTCTCACCGATCCGGTCCTTGGAGACGGTCCGGTAGATGAACGGACGACGAAACGAGGTCGTGACACCCTTGAGAATCTCCTGCATCTGGTCAGAAAGTGAGACATCGTCGAGTGTGATCACACTACCGGGCTCCATACCCTTGATGTAAAAGAGGGCCTTCTCACTCATCCGGCCTTCAAGCCTGAACTCCGGGGGAATCTGATTCATCATCGTCTCAAATGCATGAGACTTCCCCTTTCCCGACTCACCGGTCACTGATACATGCAGACCCCGGGCATTGATCACCCTCCGGGAAGCAAGAGACATCACCAGACACTCTGCCACAACCGGATCACCGATATGATCCAGGGCAAATGTCTCAAGCATGAACGAGAGTGGATCGCCGGTTTTGAGGATCTCTGATGCTTTCGTCTGGATATCATTCGAACCGGGATCATCAGGAGATCTGTCCTGATCTCTCCCTGGTTCTGCACCGGCTTTGGTATCAGGGAAGGCAGTCCCCTGGTCGTTCTTCTGCTCTGTCTTCTTCTCCTTCTTCTGATCTGCTTTCAGTCCGGCCTTCTTCTCTGCTCTCTCCCCGGTCTTCTCCTCTGACTTCTTTGCAGATCCCGGTTTTGTCCGGCCCGGTGAACCGCCATCCATCATGGCCCGGAGTTCAGGCCACCGTTGCCGTCCTCCTCCGCATGAGTCGTGATGACATCCTGCAAATATGGCACCGTTCGGGAACTGAATCGCGTATGCACCGTCGGTATGGTCCTGTGAGAACGGACATGCATCAAGAACAAAGAGATCTCCGTGAGCATACGGCCTCTTCCGGTAACCGATCGAGTGATGTTCGAGCCAGAGTCCAAGGTCGAGGTTCTTGCCTCTGTTCTCCTGATCCCGGGCCGGTTGCGAGGATTCAGCCTCTTGTGGAAACATTCCGGCAAGGGCGGTCAGGAACTCTTCAGATACGATCTCCGGCTCAGTAATGTCAGAGAGGATCTGTGCCTTCCGGTGGGGCCGGGAAGCGATGTTGTCGCCTTTCCTGCTCGTCGTCCCGTAGAGTTTCCAGATCCGTGCTGCATTGAAGACCGAGGTGTCGATCGTGGAGGCTGCATCAGAGAAGAGAAGGTCCAGTGTCTCAAGCACACCTCTCACAAGATCCCGGGATGCATCATCGTTCGGCAGATCAATCCGGTAGAGCAGATGGGCACCGTTTCCTGAATCTGCCATAACCGGGGCCGGCCATCCAAGACCGGTAAGATATGCTGCTATCCGGGCTGCTTTCTCTATCGCTGAAGTATGCTCTGCATCAGATGATGACACACCAGACGGCCGCACCGGATCGATATCAATCGCCAGCCATCTCCGGGAGAGGATATCCTTGTCTCCTGCCGACTTCTCGTCTTTTCCAAGCCGGGTCTCTATCCTGTTTGCCCGGCGGGCGAGAAGATCAGGATTCACCGGGTTCAGGGTCACATAGATCCCTGAATACTCGCCCCGGTTATCAAACGAGACAGCATCTGCACTCAGTTTATCCAGGTTATCATAGTATCCCGATGCAGTACCTCTCTTGCCGATAAGCCTCATCTCAACGGTCTGGCCCGCTCTAAACAGGATAGAGCAGGCAGACCGGGTGGGATAGGGAGCCTGATCAGATCCAGGCATCATCCACCTCGAAGGAGTCATACAGTTCCCGGTCGATCAAAAGACAGATCTGGAGCGAATCATCTCCGGTGACAATTGATCTACAGGCAGTGCATCTCTTCCCGAGACAGGTGACCAAATCCCGTCCTGATGAGATGAACGGACAGATCCGCTCTTCAGAGTGAGTCATCGATCCCTCCCTTGAGAAGCAATGCCCCGCCTGGTAAGATCTGATAGATCAGCCACGTGTTAGATGTAAAGATCCAGAACTGTACCATACCGGGCAATGGATGTTTACTGAGAAACGAGGCTATCTCTCCGACTTCTTCTGAAAACTGGGAGATGCCGCCATTTCGTGTCCGTTTTATCGTAACAAAGAGGACATTCTTTCTGCTCCAGGCAACCAGATCAAACAACCGCTCAGAGCCTGCAACCCTGACGGAATGATACCCGGCTCTCTCAAGTTCTGTCGCTGCCGTATAGAGGATGGTCCGTGCGGTCAGGTTGGTTCCTGTCATTCAGCCCTCCTGTTCCAAAATCCGGACCGGAGACCGGAGGGATATGCAGAGAACAATACTGAAGCGTGGGAGCCTGATCTGTGTATCAATCCGTTGATAATACCCTGGCAATTTCCGGGATGCAACCCGGTTGACAGAAAGGTACAAACGCTCAAAAGATTATACAGGTAGTTTACCCCCGCCAATCTTCCCGTCCGGTCAAGAAGGAGAAGTGTTGTGCGGGGCCTTTCAATTTTTAGTATGCTAACATCTCCGTGTCACTGATATGATCTCATACCATTCTGTGTTCACGTGAACAGTCCATGATCGTCAGATGAATTCAGCCCCATATCTCATGATCCGGTATCGTTCAGGTCAGCAGATCAGAGCAGATTTGCTGAAACTCGACCATTGGGGAACGCTGATCAGATTACAGAGATTATGGGGAATGTTCGTGAAATATCTGGCCTGCAGGGGTGCTGAAGTATGGTCAGAATGAGTATGACACATGGTGATTCAGCACCGGGGTATCTAAAGATTAGGGATGCAGGGCGAAAGTGATCGGGGTGATCCGGAGATGTGCCAAATCATATCCGGTTCACCGATCGGTGCTCATATACTCGAGGATACACTTTTGCCACTACTAGTTCTGGTATAAATCTCTGCCGATGTGATCACAGCATGACCTGATCATGTACTGTCATGTTTCCTGAGACAAAGCCTGTAGATTCTGAAGTCGAGTTTCCTTCACTTCCTGATTCAAGAAGTATGAACCCGGTCCCGTTGATGAGACTCTCTCCTACGAGATCCGGGTCTGTCACACGACTCATGGTATAGGTTCCGCGTTCAAGGATACCTGATGTGTACATGTGTGACCGGCCCGGTGCATTGATCCTGTCAGCGGTGAGTAAGACACATGCCGGTGTAGCAGGATACACCCGGTCTTTTGTGGTATAATCAGAGAAGAGGACCGGACCGGCTCCGTGAACAGAGAGTCCGATTCCTGAGTCTTCTTCGGTGATTATCCGGGAGAGTTCAGAGGTTCCTACTGCCATCACCCGGGATACAAACGATCCGTTCTCATCCTCACCTGCCCCATACAGGTGAAATGTCCCGTCTGTGCTGATGGTTGTGCCAAGATACTCTGCTCCGGTGAGAGAGGCAAGGATCAGAAGAACTGATCCTGATGCCAGGTAATTCCACCGCATATTCCCTCCCGGTGATTATGCCAGGAGAGCAACGGTGTCTGCCCAGGATTCTATCCCGGTAAGGATGCTGTCTGCCTCGTATCCTGATACCACAACACTGTCACGTTTGAATGTGACGGTGAAGAGTTCTCCGTTTGTGTTGTGGCATTTGAGAGCACAGCTGAAGGTGTCTTCAGAACTGTCATGTGACGGTGTTCCCCCCATTGCGGTGTTTATCGCCGTTGTGCCCATGATCGTGCTGATATCGGTGCTGAAGGCTGCAGAGGTCGGGGCCCTGACTGATATCTGACCTACTGTCTTTGCCTGTGCATTCTCATACACGACCTTCCCGGAGTAGTGTTCGGTCCCCCTGACGACTGCTGCCACGGTCTCGTTGTTGGAGGTGTACGATGTGCATCCCCAGGGGTTGTTGTCGATGATGTCCTGGACAAGAGCCAGGAAGTTTGCTACCGTGTCGATGGGTGAGCTGAGTTTTCGCTCAGCTGACTTGGTGACACTCTTGGTTGTAAAGTCTGCCATTGTTCGATTCCCAGCCGCATTTCACGGCTATATATAATGTCGACCGGTAGGGAAAAATAAGTTCAAAGGAGTGGGGAACGGGGTGAGAATTGGTGGAGAATGTGAGATCCGGGTGAATTGAAGAATTTTTTTGTGGTAGAAAGAACTTTCAGATCTGTGTCTGAGGTGACCGGGTTGATCCATAGGATGGGCAGGATAATTCGGTGAATAAATCGATCCTTAAATTCACAGGATTTGTGATGGCCTTCCTATGTTGAACGTAATATCAGTTCGGTGTAGAATCTGGCCAATTAGTTTCTATGTACTTATAGTTCTAGCTCCGGCTGTATGTGTACTTGATGTGACTGAAACGGTTGAATCGATTAGACCAGAACTCATTCTAAAATTGCTGTCCGTTCGTATGCTCTGCTATGATTGATAACGACTGATCTCATACATAGAGGTCCAACATTCTCAATACCATTAATGAGTGGATTCTTTAGAAATATGCTCTAATTTTAATAAAAGAGGCCTTGTATTTGACCCAGAGATTTATTCCACAGTTCCTGTATTCAGGGATTACAATCTCTAGGTTTTGAGAGTAATTCCTGGATCAGGTCGATTGCTAGGAATTACTGTTTAGTTACATCGGAATTTTATCTTATATCCGTGAGATATTAACTGATCAAAAAAAAGGAGTGAAAGGGGCGGAAGATTAGTACTGTTTGTATGTGACGTGGTGAGGTAGGTTATTCCAATGTGCCTGATATTTAATAATCTCTTTTATTGCTTGATCATATTCTGCTGATACTTTAAGAAAATCTTCTTCAGTTTCAGGATCTTGGCAGAAAATAACATCATCTTCAGGTATATGAATTTCGATACCTTCTTGGTTCGTAGCTCCATATTCTTTACTATCTCCATTTACAAACTGAATCTCTATTGAAGCTGGAACCCAAACCCCTGCATTTGAAAAATCTAGGTAACAAATTATGTCATCAATACCACTCATACTAATAATATATATTTTTACAAATAATTAAGGTTTATACTATATTAATTGAATAATTATATTAAACTCTTTAAAAAAGGCTAGGTGATTTCACAGAATTCATTATCCGTGCAATAATGCTCGCTGAATCAACCAGTTTATCATTCTTACCCTTAAAAAAAAGAACAATTCACGTCCAGATGCTACCAGACAGGGAATGTCAGACTGGTATATACATTCCCTCCCTTTTTTTGCGTAGCAATAGCAACGTTACAGGAAAATTTTTTAGCATTTGTTGGAATTTAATTGAATGGAAATTCGGCAACATGAAGGTATTGTAGGATTATAATTCCGATACCATTCATATCAATTTTTTATTGTTATTAGACTAAGCCGATGATATTTCATCCCAAGATTGTCTACTCATTCAGGGACGTTCATTTGTTCTTTCATCTCATAATAACCAACGAAAAAACCAATCTTCAATATATTTAATTTAATATATATTAAACCATAAAATCCTATAAATTTGAATAAAAATGTGCTTTTCATAATTTACTCTGACGTTGAATATTATTAAAAACTGTTCCGTTGATGGAGTTAGATATAATGTCTTAAGTCTTTAATAATCAACAAACCTTATACTTGAACCAGTAAGGTCGTAGGTCTGGAATTTTGGAGCTGATTTTTCAAATTGAGGTCATCACTGAAAAAATATGGTCAATATCATCCATTTCAATTCTCGAAATGAACAAACACCTTGTTCATCTCCCCGGACCGGGTGACACTCAGCGAATCAGAATGCTCTCTGACCATTGCAAGTGCCAACTGCAAAAACGAATCCGGATCTTCCATCAGTTCTTCATGAGACGGCATATCCCGGGGAATGCTGGTCTGGTCTCCCTGGTATTCGACGTGGATGTCAAAGTTATACTCATCAAATGAAAGCGTTACCATTGCACCTTGTTTGAAGATCTCAAATGAAAAACCGCTCTCCATCAGTTCGAGGAGTGCAGATCCGGCTTTTGTGGCAACATCCCGGCGGGCTCCCCACATCCGGGCATTCTTATCAATAAAGGAAAAGACCGTATCAGCCAGATCCTCATCATCAGGCATGATCCTGATGGTAGCATATTGTCTGATCCCGATCCTGAACACAAGAGTGAGCCCGATTGCGATAATGGTTGAGAGAGTTAGGGGTGATGTCAGAAACTATACAAGCCATGATTATTCTGCCGGAAGAATCACACTGAAGAATGTGACTGGCACACAATCCAAAGACAAGCGAGATACCAATTGTAAAAAACCGCCTGGTATCCATCATCCTTGTCATCATCACCTCCATCCCGGTCATCACCATGTAGCAGATCGAATAGATGATTGCAACCCCGATCACCGGAAGAGGCATGATAAGGAAAAAGGCAGAGACCGGTGGGAAGACAGCCAGAAAGACAAGAATAATACCTGCGATGATCCCGATCCTCCTGCTTGTTGCACCGGTATCAAGTGAGAGCCCGATGTTTCCGGATGATGTGCTCTGACCTAGACCCCAGGGGCTCCGCAGATGATATTTGTCACTCCTTCGGTAAGGGTTCCCTTGCTGCAGTTATCCATGTCTGACCGGATCCAGTTCGCATCGTTGATCTTCTGACAGGACGTCTGATTTCCGTTCGTCTTGAACACTCCGGCAAAGGCGGCAATAATGAATGGAAGCAGTAATCAGGAGTCAAACGTCCGGAAGAGAAATGTCGGCCTTGGCACTTCTATCAAGGCAAATGCAAGGGAGGTAAAGATTGATGAGGCAGGGATCTGTCCACAGGCATAAGCTGCAATGTACCCGGCGATGATTCCGATAAATGTCGGATACAGTTACATCGATCCTTTTCCCCGGATACTTGCAATGACGATTACACCGAGTGTATCGATAGTAATAAACAGGGTATCTGCATAGAATGAACCCTTCTTGTTCTCGAGTCCAAGAAAACTCTGAATAGAGAAGGGAATTGCAGAAATATATGTGCAGATTAGTCTTGATCTTAAGTGCTCTCACTAGTTTCTATATTGTGATTAAAACATAGAGTAATGATATCTTGTAATAATTATGACCTCATTACATCGATCCCATCTAAAAATCTCTTATAAAAGGCATCGTGGTATTAACTCACAATATAATAACTACACGGGAATTCTCAGGCGACCGCCTTCTTTTGCATGAAAAAAACCACATGCGAAGGATGAGTCTAACTCAATATAATAAACTGGAAAACAAATTTCTCAATTAATTTATTTTTGTTTCATATTTTGTAACTACAGGGTAGAAATATACCCCTAATTGAATAATTACAACTATCAGATTCATGAGGCATATTACCTCTCAGTGGTTTCTTTTGTCTAATTAATGAGAACAAAACATTATGATCAACCAAATAAAAGGTGGAGCAACTATCGTAGTTGATGATGCCCGCATGGTTCCGAATCCCGGATCAAATAATCAAAAATCCGTGGACCTAAAAACTGGTTCTGATGATCTCAAAAATGTACCCCATAATATGGATAGTACGGTTACCTCGTCCGTTACTAACAAGAAACTCATTTGTCCTCAATGTGGGAAACCAACATTGTATGTAGAATTCCAGGATCAATATGAAGCCTGGACAAAATGTTCGTCTTGCAAGTTCTTTATCGGAATGGGTAAGGATGACTGGTATCGTATGGAAAATAGTCCTAATATTGATGAAAAATTAAGAAAAATGGCTATTAAAATGGGATTAAAGGTGTTGCCGTAATAAAAATCCTATTCAGAGAAATAATGTTCAGACTTCTATCCGGTAAAAAAATCTCATTAATTGGTGAGTTAAAACCGGCTCAGTATCTGATGTAATGATCTGGTGGACCAATTCAACTCCTAAACGTGATATTGTTCAAATTCATTAGATATTGTAGAAGAAATTTAGGCATATCAAAAGAATTCGTATGAAAATAAGACAAAATTAGGAGTATCTTCTAATTTGAGTTTACCTATTTCCATTTTCGGAAGTGAACGTGTACACATGAAAAATAATTCACATATACCAAATGAATCAGATGATCAGGATTTGGAGATACTCAATGAAGATACTATTGAAAATCAGATGATTGTAATTGATAACTCCTCCTTTACCGGTAAAATAAATAATTGTTTCAACGATCCTGTCAGTATCGATTCTACCGATTGTTCTGCTCCGACGATTCATAGTAGTACCGAACCAGGTGGATCGATCATGAGCAGATATCCTGAAAATCTACCTGTTGATATACCCACTTCTCATCAGAATGATGAAATAGGTAAGATCAATAGGAATCGTGCACCCTTGAAATCTTTTGGATTACCGATCTTTAGTAATCCAAAATTGATAGTATCGGAAAGAAATTCTATTGAAGAGGTAAAAATGAGACGTTTGACCGATGAGATAATGCACATTTCCAAAGAAATCCAACATGGTAATCACTCAATACGGGCAGATTTACCATCATTTGAAGGAGATGATCTGGTGATTCTTCAACAGATTAATAACATACTTGATTATATCGTTGTCCCATCCATTACAGCATCCTTTATTGAAAGAATATTAAAAGGGAAATTATCTCCAAAAATACCCGGGTCAAACGATGGTGAATGTAACGAGATAGTGACGAAACACAACTCATGTATTGACACACTATCCTATCATTTGAAAGATATCTGCAGGAGTAAAAAAGAAATCAATAAACAGATAAAAATGACTTTAAATTCTGGGAATAAAAAAATCCTTAAAGAGAATGAAAAAAATTTTGGATGGAATGTTTTATGTGGGTTACCTGAAACTGAAGATCAACAGAATCAGATTGAAGAAGAAAGTGTTAGGAGTTGGGTTGGGCCTGTACCTCTACCTGAATATCAGCGGAAACTACCTAAAGAAGATATCGGATGGAGCCGGTTATGTGGATTACCTGACTCCACAAGCCATATTTAAAAATTTTAACTGTTAATATAGAATAACTGGCTATTTGTCTCTTTTCGTGAGTATGATGCAGGATTCCATTCAATATGAGGTATAAGTTTTGCAGAAGTTCTCATTCGGACTGTCCTTCACTTACCTGGTCCCTGAAATATATCCTCAATAAATTTCACAGAAGGTAAGCGTACATGAGACTTTGGATTGGATTTTCTTAACGCTCACGATTTCCTTGCCCAGTATGGAATCATGTAAATTGCGTATTCCATGATATAACAGCCATAATATGGCGTCATGTAGACTTTTTTCAACATCTAATCTTTCTTCATGGAAGGATCCCTGGACTCGTTGGTTTTAATGGCCCTTCGTCAGTTTCAGTGGGTAAGATGTATGTTGACTTGCAATAATGTATTATGATTATTGCCGACGAAATCTTTCGGGCTGGCCTTCATTCAACTGCTCCCGGGAAAATTTTTCAATCAAATTTGAGGAAAGGAAACGTAAATTAGATATTTGGGTTGACTTTCCAAAGAGTTCCCGCTTTTCCTGTCCTGAATGTAATCATTTAGATTGTGAAGTCCATGACACTACAACCCGATCGTGGCCTCATTTGGACTTTTTTGAACATCAGACATTTCTCCATGGTCGGGTTCCACGTTTAAATTGTCCAAACTGCGGAGTTCGACAGGTTAAGATACCGTGGGTAAGAGAAAGAAATGGTTTCACCCTATTGATGGATGCTTTAATTGTCTTTTTTGCTCAAACAATGCAGATATCACAAATATCAGAGAAATTGGATATTAAAAATAAAAGTGTCTGGCGGGTTATCTCTCATTACGTTGCACAAGCGTTAAGTGAGGCTGATTTTTCAAAAATCACATCGGTAGGATTAGATGAAACATCCCGGAGTAAAGGCCATCTATACATTACCGTTTTTGCAGACATCGATACAGGTCGTATAATCCATATCTGCAAAGGAAAAGATGCATCAGTTCTTTCTTCTTTTTCTGATACCTTGGAAAAACACAATAGTATAGCTGAGAAAATCGAGGATTTCTGTTGTGACATGTCACTTGGTTTTATTAAGGGAATTAAAAAGCAATTCCTATTAGCTACGATAATTTTCGATACATTTCGTGTATTAAAGACGGTCAATGAAGCAGTAGATGAAGTAAGAAGAATTGAACAAATGCTCAATCGAGTATTAAAAAAGACTCGGTATATTTGGCAAAAAATCCATCTACATTAACAAAAACGCAATTGAAGGAGTTAAGGGGATTGAAGGAAATGAATTTGCAGATGTTCGAGCATAGAACTTAAAACTGAGTCTGCAGATGTTTTGGAATATGGAGGATTATGAGTCAGCTGAAGCATATTTCAAAAAATGGTACTTCTGGGCTAGACATTGCATGTTACCTGCAATGATTAAAAACGTTAAAACTCTCAAAAGTCATTGGAATGGGATTATCTCATTATTTAAGGACAGACATTCGAATGGATTACTTGAAGGATTAAAACGTATGATTCAAGCGTTTAAAGCTAATGCCAGAGGGTATCGAAACGATGAAAATTTTATGACTATGATGTACCTTCGTCATGGTCAACTGAAACTTAACTTACCCACTTGAAAAGACGAAGAGCCAAAATTATTTTAGTCTGCGATAATTTGAATACCCATACAATAGGGGTATCATATAAAACATTTACTCCTAAAGAAGCATTGAACCTTTCCAAAAGATTAGAGATCCATCACACACCAAAACACGGTTCATGGTTAAACATTGCACAAATTGAGTTGAGTGTAATGACCATGCAATCTTTAAACAGAAGAATCGGTGATCCAATTTCATTGAATAATGAATAAAAACTTGGCAAATGAACCGAAATGAAAATCAGAAGTCAATAAATTGGCAATTCAAATCAGAAGATTCACGAATTAAACTGCGTCACCTATATCCACAAATTTAATTGGCGAAGGACACTAGTCAATACACATGTGATGGTGGGATCCCGTTATAAGATCCATCCTCCATTATGGAGTCGGATTTTCAGGGAACATCTACATGAAATGGCAATAATTTTAACAACAGAGTTTAAATTAGGTGTTTAGTTGAATGAGAACTGGGATAACTTCTTTCTTAACCTTCGCCGCCATCAGTTTACCAATTAAACGCGCTCAATCTCGTCTCTTGGATCCACTGCAGTAATTATCCTCTGCATTCCGGGGTAAATACGAAACCCATACGAGATAACTATGGCTATTGGTTTTTTCTTGAAAATTGGGTCCTAATTTATGATTTAACAGTAATTAATCATTTTCGGAGGGGTAATAGTATCCTTAAGAATATAGAGCTGGATTTTCTGTGGTAGATTAGGTGCCGCATTTTATTCACGGATATTGGGATTTGTTGAAAATTATTTTTTGCGAAAATTTTGCAAATGTGTATGACTCGAACCTTTCGCCGTCGTTAACTGAGATACATGTAAAATACGCAGTTTACAATGATACCTATAGTGTGTGGGGCAGAGTTGGAAGAAAAGGCAATTCAGAGCTATAAATATGTCCATTCTTTTTGGATACCTCCAAGTTACAACTGATCATACATTTGCATAAAAGAGTATAACCTAATACGTCGTAATTCAACAATATAATTATGAACTCAGAAACATTTCCAACAGATGAAGTAAAAACAAAAATTAAAACGTACTGGAATGAACGAAGTGAATCGTTTGATCAGGATATCGGACATGGGGCTGATGCAACAGAATCTGCTCTCTGGAAGAAACATCTTTCTCAGATCATTGGGACAACCCCACAAAAAATTCTGGATGTAGGCACCGGTACCGGAATGATCGCCCTGAATATGGCAGAACTAGGGCATACTGTTACCGGAATCGATCTTGGGGAGAAGATGTTGGCGATTGCAAAAAAGAAAGCAGAGACCAGAAATCTTGATGTCTGTTTTACCCCCGGAGATGCTGAGAACCCGCAGTTTCCAGATAATTCATTTGATTGTGTTATCTGTCGTCATCTTCTCTGGACTCTCCCCCATCCAGACAAGGCTATCAGAGAATGGGCTCGTATCACCAGGCCCGGAGGAGTAATTATTGCAATAGACGGGCATGCACAGCCCATAAATTACTTCCCACAACCTGATGAGAATCAGCCTGTAACATCAGACCGGGAAAAACTCTGGCATCAGATGTATTGCCAGGAAGTTGTTAACTCGCTGCCATATCGGGAAAACCTGACAATAGATGCGATAAAACAACTCTTTACATCACAAAATCTGATTGATGTCAGATCAGAATACATCCAGGAGATTTCAGAGTATCAGAAAAAACTCATGGAAGGCAGTACCTCAAATGATCATGCAGAAGTTCAGATAATCTACGGTCGAGTGAAAGAATAGGGGTATTTGACTCTCTTTCTTCTTATACAAACATGAATCGTGAAATTCAAGGTTTCCTGATATCCATGATTTTTGAGAACCCATACAACCGATGTGATACCACAATTTTTCAGGACCAAAACCACGCCGGATAATTAATTTACAGTAAATATTTCTTCAATTTTTTTACATGAAACCAATCCTTGAGATATCAGATCTTTCAGTCTCATTTCCTGGAAATGATGGCGTCCTTTCTGCGATAGATAACATCAATCTTACGGTCAGAAAAGGCGAAACCCTGGCTGTTATTGGGGAAAGCGGGAGCGGAAAATCTATTTTAGGGCTCTCGATTATGAGGCTTCTTCCTGCTAATGCCCGGATTACCGGAAGTGTTCTCTTCACCGGGACTGACCTTCTCTCAATTCCTCACTCTGAAATCGAGGCTATCCGTGGAAGTAAAATCGCCTGGATACCTCAAAACCCAAAAACGAGTTTTAACCCGTCAATGAAGATGTGGAAACAGATCGCAGAACCAGCAGTTGTTCATCTGGGTAAATCCTGGACACATGCCCGTATCCAGGCTGTAAAACAATTAGAAACATACAGCATTTTCCCACCAGAGTTCTGGGCTGAGGAATATCCGGTAACGTATAGTGGCGGGATGCTCCAGAGGGCAACAATTGCCATGGGAACCTCAACAAATCCGGATATTATTATTGCAGATGAACCAACGAAAGGAATCGACAGGATAACCAAGAAAGACATTATTGAGAAGTTTGCCAGGTTAAAAAAGACCGGAGTTACCCTCATGCTCATCACCCATGATCTGGATTTTGCAACAGAACTGGCTGATCGAATAGTTGTGATATACTGCGGGCAGATTGTAGAAATTTCAGATGCAGGATGTTTTTTAAAATCTCCTCTTCATCCCTACTCCCGGGGATTGATTCATTCTCTTCCCCAGAATGGTCTCTTTCCAATTCCCGGGACTGCTCCTCCGATGCATATGCGGTTTTCAGGATGCAGATTTAGAGAACGTTGTGCAGACCGGTCGGATCAATGTGATTGTGATATCGGGTTAAACCAGTCAGGAGATGGATATGTCAGATGCATCCAGTGTGATAATTGGGACCGGACTAAAAAAACTGTATGAATCGGGCATAGTTTCAAGAAAAAGAACGTATGCAGTCAATGGTGTCGATATATCGATTCGACGTGGTGAGACATATGTCCTTGTGGGTGAGAGCGGGAGTGGGAAGACAACTCTTGGAAGAGTCCTCCTCCTTCTCATTCAACCAACAGACGGGGAAATAATCTGCAATGGTATCAATATTACCCATAAAACCCATTATGAGATGATACCATTTCGAAAGAAAATGCAGATTATCCCCCAGCATCCGGAAGATGCCTTTAACCCGCGATGGAAAGTCAGCCGTTCTATCCTTGAACCATATTATCTGCACCCTGAATCGTTTCACCTTCAGTCAAAAACTGAATTATTAACCGGTTTATTGCAACAGACCGGGTTGGATCCTGAATATGTGAACCGGTATCCTCACCAGTTATCAGGGGGAGAACTTCAGCGTGCAGCAATAGCCAGAGTAATTGCTTTAAAACCTGAATTTATCGTCTGCGATGAACCAACTTCCATGCTCGATGTTTCTGTCCAGGCCTCGATAGTACATTTGCTTAAAGATATCCAGAAAAAAACAGGAGTTTCTCTCTTATTTATTACTCATGACATACAACTTGCCAGAGTCGTGGGAGACCGTGTTGGAGTTATGTACAAAGGACAGATCGTTGAAGAAGGCCCTGATATTCTTACTAATCCACTCCATCCATACACTCACGCACTTACAACGAATTCTCTTCCAGGAGAAAAGTCTTATGAAGCACGGTATGAATCCGGATGTACGTGGCGTTCAGTATGCCCTAAAGCAGATGGTATCTGCCATACAATGCCGGCGTTACAGGCATGTGGTCCTGTAAAAATACGGTGCCATCATCCCACTCACTGAGAAAAAATTTCGTATTAGTTATTACGAATTTCAAATAAATATACATTTATATGAATCATCCCCATCTTGTATTATGAAGATGGCTAAACTTCTTACCTTCTTTTGTCTAGTCCTTCTTCTTTTCTGCAATACCATGGTACTTGCAGAAGGAGGAGGAAAAACTCTTGACATTGCAGCCCCATGGGATGCAAAAACCACGGACCCTCATGTAAATGGAGCTATTGCCCAACGAATGGGCGTAACCGAGACGCTCGTTGACATAAATGATGAAGCCCTGATTTCACCCGGACTTGCCACGTCCTGGGATGTTTCAGGCGATCAGAAGACATGGACTTTCCACTTACGCGATGGCGTGAAATTTCATGATGGAACTCCTTTTACTGCACAGGCGATGAAGAAGTCTCTTGAAGATTCTCTTAAAAAGTCACAGACCTTTTCAAGTGTCCCGATTCAGGAGATTCAGGCAGTCGATGACAAGATATTAAATATTGTACTCAAGTCTTCTTTCCCATCTTTACCTGCATATATGGCAAAGGGTGAGAGTGCAGCACTATCTGAAGCCTCTATCGATCAAGGGGATATCTCTATACCGTACTCTACCGGTCCGTTTAAATTCAGTTCCTACACCCCGAAAGAGAAGTATGTCGGTGTAAAGAACCCTGATTACTGGGGAAAAATCCCATCTGTTGATGAAGTTGTGTATCATGTCGTTCCTGAGGCAGAAACGAGATCTATGATGCTGAAAGGAGGAGATGTGCAGATCGCCCAGATTCTTTCTCCTGATATCACTGAAGGGTATAAATCTTCAGGATCATTTACCATTAATACTGAACCTATCTCAAGAGACAGGATTCTCTCATACAACTGTGAATCCGGCCCGTTCGCAGATACAGCCGTTCGCAAGGCTATGAATTATGCAATCAACCGACAGGATCTCATAAACTATGTTCTTGAAGGAGTTGGCGAATCGGCCACCAGTCTCTTCCCACCAACCTTCTACTGGGGAAATAAGGAGATCAAGGCATATCCATATGACCCGGAAAAAGCCAAATCCATGCTAGCCGAAGCAGGCTGGAAAGATAGTAATAATGATGGTATTCTTGACAAAGATGGCAAGAAGTTTTCCATAACGTTAGTTACGTATCCTGAACGTGCTGAGCTTCCGCAGATGGCTGAGATTATTCAGGATGAATTGAAGAAGATTGGAATAGATGTTCAGGTAAAATCGGTTGATATTGATACTTCAGAAACTCTGAAGAACAGCGGTGATTTTGATATGTATCTCGGAGGGCGATCTCTTATGAATGCCCCGGATCCAGACTGGATCTTTATGGCAGATTATCACTCTTCAGGTACTTTCAACAATGGATACGGCCCTTACCACTGGAAGAGTGAGAAACTGGACAGTCTGCTTGGTGAAGCCAGGTCACTTACTGATCAGGCAGCACGTAAGAAGATCTATGATCAGGTACAGGAGATCATCAATGATGAGGCACCGGTTTCAGTATTAAGTTACTATGTTAACCAGGATGTCACATCAAATAGCGTAAAAGGATACCGGATGCACCCGACAGAGTTTGCCTTCCATCTGGAAGATGTATCCTTGTCATAACTTTTTTTTGTTCTATCATGCGAACATACATTCTCTTTCGGGTCCTTCAGACTATTCCGGTTTTAATCGGCATCTCATTTGTTGTTTTTGCTCTGCTTCTCTATTCTCCCGGGGATCCGGCAGTAATTAACCTTCGGGCAATTATGAATACAGAACACCCACCTGAAGAAGCTGTTACTGCAATGAGGATCGAAATGAATCTGGATAAACCATGGTATACCCAGTATTGGTCCTGGCTTGCACGAGTTTCAACAGGTGATCTCGGGTACTCATATCAAAGTCGGAGAAGCACTGTTGAAGAAGTAGGAAATGCATTCCCTGTGACCTTTCTCCTTTCTACCCTGGCTATGTTTATTTCCTGTATTGTTGCAATTCCGCTTGGAATCCTCTCGGGAATGCGTCAAAACTCCTGCATTGATCATATAACCAGGGCAGTTTCAATTATTGGCCTCTCTATTCCTGATTTCTTCATAGGAATTATCGGGATTATGGTGTTTGCAGTTTACCTGAACTGGGTTCCTGTTGCAGGATATGAAGGATTTGAATACCTTATTCTTCCTGCAATTGCCCTCGCAGTCGGGATGTGTGCAATCACAGTACGTCTGATGAGAACCAGCATGGCAGAAGTACTTGAAGAGGATTATATCAGAACTGCAAAATCAAAGGGTATTTCACAGCGATTAGTAGTTCAGCGACATGCACTCAAAAATGCAATCATTCCCGTCATCACGTATATGGGCACACAATACGGATGGTTGTTTGGAGGTTCCATGATCATTGAATCGTTATTTGCGATTCCCGGTCTTGGAAGACTTTTTGTTGAATCTGCCTCTACAAGGGATATAATGGTTCTTCAGGGCTGTGTTCTTGTCTTTGCATTGGTTTTTGTCTTTCTCAATCTCTGTGTTGACATCTTGCAGTATATTCTCGATCCACGGGTGAGACAGGAGTATGAATAATCAATTTTTGTTAAGTCCAATTTGGGACAATCTTCATGAGTACCAGGCAAAGATACAACAAAGACCACTCCTGCTCGCTGGACTGATAATCCTTGTTTTCATGTGTCTCATAGCAATTTTTGCTCCCTTTGTAGCCCCTCATAATCCTGATGAACAATCACTCAAAAACCGGTTTATGGGTCCCTGTCTGGAATACCCGCTTGGAACTGATCAGTTTGGGAGATGCATTTTAAGCCGGGTTATTTATGGATCACAGACTTCTCTTGCGGTTGCAGTACTAACCACAACAATTGTGGTGGTCATTGGACTATTAGTTGGATTATACGCAGGATATTACCGGAGACTGGACGGTCTCCTTATGAGATTTACTGATATTATGCTTGCATTCCCGTCCATGGTCATTACCCTTGCCCTTGTCGGAATCCTTGGGCCAAGTGTCCCGACAATTATCCTTGCTCTCGCAATTTCGGGATGGGCAAAGTATGCACGAGTGGTTCGTTCAACGACAATATCTCTAAAAACAAGTGGGTTTGTGACAAGTGCCCGGGCACTCGGAGCAGGAGACAGACATATTATTTTCAATCATATCCTTCCAAATTCTCTGGCTCCTATCATGGAGATTGCAACACTTGGACTTGGAGGGAAGATTATCTCAATCGCTGGTTTAGGTTTTTTAGGGCTCGGGATTCAGCCTCCTACTGCTGAATGGGGGACAATTATGAACCAGGGGCTTGCGTATATAGGTAAAGCTCCGCTCATCACCCTGTCGGCTGGGGTAATGATAGTGCTGTTTGTTCTCTCAACCAACCTCATTGGGAGTGAAATCAGGGATTTGATGGATCCTAAATCTGATTCGATTACAATCTGATATTGGAGGCATAACTTTGTCATACAATTTTTATGCCGGTTTTTCCGCACCGATATCCGGAATAACGGTTAGATATCCGTCATTGTCAATAATTCTGACCGGCAGGCCATACACCTTTTCTATCATCTCACTGGTTATCTCCTCTTTATTTCCACAGGCAAATATGTCCCCATCTTTTACAAGAAAAACCGGTCGATAAATCTAACAGCCATATTGAGATCATGCATCGTCATTACAACAGCCATCTCGTGTTCCTTGGTAACCTGCTTCATGACCAGTAAGATTTTTACCTGATTATGGAGATTAAGGTTACTTGTCGGCTCATCAAGCAACATAACCCTCGGCTCCTGTACAAGAGCCCTGGCAATAGCAACTTTCTGAAATTCTCCACCGCTCATTTCGTTGATAAATTGTAATGCCAGGTTTTGAAGCTCCATTCTGGAAATGGCTGGATCATCTTCTGGAGATATGTTTCTGAAAGAGCATATCCGATATATGGATGGCGACCAAGAAGAATTGGGCTCTTCGTCGTTACATCTGGGTAAGTTGAATGTTAACTGTCCATGACGAAGAGTCAATATGTCTATCAATATTTCCGGGATACCAAGACCTCTCAATCATCTGTTTGATTGAGCACTACCTGATTAGATTATCCTTCTATAGTTTTCTTGAAATCCGTTGGTAAATATAATGTAATATATAAAAAGGAATTTATTAATCAGATATGAAAGCGCATTGAATTATATCCCGTATTAACCTGATATTAATTGAATTGTGAGGACTTGGAAAATAGATCTATAAAATTAGTTCTATAATTAAAGTTTTTGAAAAATGGGTTTTTATTTCTTGTTATTCTTTAAGTTTAATCAATTTTGATGAGAATTCACAGTATCAAGCGAGAAATTTCTTATTCTATAATAGGTCCTTCAAGGTATTATTGAATCAAAATTATTTTGTTACCCATTCTTTTTTATACTCTTTCTATAAATACACAGATAGAAATCATGCCATCACGTGTGATTATCTTTCCCGCCACCTTGCTTTTTTTTGCATTACGTACGGCTGGGTGTGTTCTTGAACATTTCCGCCGGTTTCAATTAGTTCCTTTGAGACTTTTGCTTTATGTCCCCCCTTTGAATTGCTGCACATACTTGAGCTGGGAGAAGTTTCAGAGGATTAAAAAAAGTAATCAAATTCTGATAAAGGAAAACTGGGGCTAATACAAAGGGGTATAGAGATGAAGACAACTATTTTAACAAAACTTCTTGTTGTAATGCTGATACTGACTTTGGTTCCTCTCGGCATCATGGGATATCTGGCATTACAGGATGAGAAGGCAATTGGTATGAATGCTGCGAATAATGCCCAAAATATGGGTGACGTGGCAATCAATGACAGTTCAAAGGCTTTGATGGATCTTGGTGAAAAACTGATCACTCAAAAAGCCATAGATTCTGCAGCCCAGGCAGAAATATATATCAAAGCGAATCCGACTAAAACATTGAGTGATCTTCAAAACGACACAGAATTTCAAAAGATAGCGGTCCAGAAACTAGGAGACAGAGGATACGTTTGTACTGTCGAATATAACAATATAACTTCCATTATTCGGTTCCATCCTAATCCGAACCTAATTAATTTTGATACCTCTCCTTTTGAAGTAAAATATCCGTCTTTTTGGAACGTAGTTGAGCCAACATTAAATGGAACACCACATGGGGGATATTATGACTGGCCTGATCCAGATGGTGTAACCAGATCCAAATACATGTATATCCAGCCTATTGGAGTTCCAACTGCTGATGGAGTGACGTTACAGTCTTCTGCAACGACTTATATGGAAGAGTTTACTGTCCCATCCAAGCAACTCAAACAAAAACTCAATTCTTCAATCCAAAACACGGTAAATGATATAAAAATAGCAACAGAAAGCATGAGTTCAAGCAATACTATCCTGCTGATCACAATTATCACCATGATCATCGTCATTATCATCGTGTTTATAATGGCCATGAGCATTTCCAGACCAATTAAGCAACTGACAGAGATTGCTGACAAAGTAAGTATGGGTGATCTTCAGACAAAAATTGACGTTCACACCAACGATGAGATTGATGATCTGGCAGAATCTTTCAGACGGATGATCAATGCCTTTAAAATGATGGTCTCTATGCAGGAAGAACAGGAGGAAGAAAAATGAGTCTGGATGGCGATATTACAACCGTCTTGGCAAAAAGTATCGGTCCTTCTGCACCGATCTTCCTCAAGCAGGTTTGTATGAAGATGAAAAAATCACCTGCAGATCTGACCAAAGCCGATATGGATACTCTTATTGATTTAATTTACGAAGGTGTGAAAAAGACATTGGGTGATGAAACAGCCTTGAAGATCAAAGAAAATCTGAAGGCCATGAAATAATTAATTCACCCTGTTTCTCACATAGGAAGATACGGGAATAATTTATCACCATGACTAACGCTGTTCATTTAATGAGTGCCATGAAAATAAAGAACTCATCCAGAACCCCCATGATAGATGATGAGCACTTACAATCTTTTTATGACACATTCCCTATAGGCCTGTACCGGACCTCCCCGGAAGGCTGTATTCTGGATCTTAATTCTGCTTTAATACAACTCCTCGGCTATCCTGATCGGGAAACCCTGATGGCAGTTCCGTTGCTTTCATTATACTATCATCCTGAAACGCGGATAAAATGGATGGAGATGATAAACCATGATGGGATTGTACGGAATTTTGAGACACAACTCATCAAATATGATGGCACTCATATCTGGGTAAAAAATACCGGAAAGGCAGTATTTGATGAAAACGGGGTAGTCAGATACTACGAAGGTAGTATTGAAGATATTTCTGAGCGAAAACAGATGGAAGATGACCTGAAACGGTCGAATGAAGAACTTCAGGCAAAAACTGTAGAATTAATTGCAAAAGATAAGGAAGCACGTAAAAATTATCAGGAATTACTCAAAAAAGAACAGGAACTACTTTCAATCATGGAACGGAATAGCACTATTCTTGATGCTATACCTGATATCATGTTCATTATTTCTGATGAAGGAGAATTCCTTGACTCCCATATACCCGAACAATCATCTTCATCTGACCTGAAAGACTTTGTCGGTAAAAATGTCCGAAGTATTGGTTTATCCAGAGAAATGATTGATATTTTCAAGAAGAAGATTGCTCAAACCCTTAAAAATAAGGATCTATGTCAGTTTGAATATGAGCATATTCTGTCAGGACAAAGAAAATACTACGAAGCACGTCTCAAAATCCTGAATGAACACCAGGTACTTGTTATTGACCGGGATATTACAGATAGAAAGGAACAGGATTTAAAAATTAAGGACGCTATTACCCAGATCAATACCAATATGGAGACTCTTTCTACATTGAACGATCAGATTCGAAATCCTCTCACCATTATCAGTACACTTACAGATGAGATAGAGAAACCTGTTGCAGATCAGATCAATCAACAGGTAGCTGCCATTGATCATATTATCGACCTTCTGGATCAGAGATTGATTAGATCTGAAAAAATACGGAATTTTCTGTTGAAACATTATTTAGTTCCAATTAAACAGTTAACCGACGTTGCAAACAGGGTAAGTATGGGGGATCTTGAAGTAGATGTAGATAAGATCTCCTTTGAAGAAATTGATGAATTAACCGATTCGTTCAAACGAATGATTAATGCATTTAAAATTATGGAAGCAATCAATTCTCAGTTACAGGGGGATGAAGAAAAATCTGAGAAGAACCTGGATTATTTAATGGAAGAATATGTAAAACCAATTCAAAAACTTACAGATGTTGCAAAGCAGGTTAGTATGGGTGATCTAAATGCTGAAATTAAAATAGATACCAGCAATGGTGAGATTGGGGAATTGGTCGAGTCTTTCAGACGTTTAATTAATGCATTTAAGATTATGAAGGCCATGAATCAGGAGGATATTGATAATTAAAACATCAGATTGCTTGAACCGGATTATTTTGGATATTACACAATATATATCATCCAGTTCTGGTGGGTTTATGTAAGATGGTTCAGTTCGTTACAACGTGAGGTAGTAGTAAATGTCTAATCCTGAATTAATTAATCCTGAAGATTGTAAGAAAGTACTTGATACAATCCCTCAGGCAATTCTGATTATCCAGAATGAAGTACATGTATTTTGCAATAATTCTGCATTAACTCTATTTCACGCAAGTAATACTGATGATATCATCGGAAGGAAACATGAGATCGTAAGTTCTTCATCACAACCTGATGGAAGATCGATTGAGTATCTGACTGGAGTTATCTTCCCCCGGGTGCTTACAGGTGATTCTGTTACTATTACATGGAATTATACAGACCTTGAAGGTGATTCCTTTATATCAGAAACTATTATGTCCCCGATCACCTGGGGAGATTTTCCCGGAATTCTTGTAACTATCATACCCCGGAAGACAAATGATTCAGGGCCGAATCCATATGAGTTGAGTATTACTGATCTTGCAAAGAGCTTGCAGGCGGTATCTTCTGGTGATCTAACTCTCTTGGTATCAATTAACGATGAAGATCCCCTTTCAGAGATAAAGAATGACTACAATAATACTATCATTTATCTCCGAGATGTAATTGAGAAGATAAGACAGAAATCTTCTGTTCTTGAGAAGATGATCACCGAGATCTCATCGACTACCGATCAGGTAGTAGGGGTAAGTCACAAGGTATCAGAAACCGCTCAGTCAACAGAACTGAAAATTATTAAACAACGGGAAAATGTAAGCAATATTGAATCAAAAATTAGTGATCTTTCAGCATCTATCCAGGAGATTGCCGGTAGTATCCAGGAGGTTAAAAGTCTGACCGGAGATGTGCATTCTATCGGTCAGGAAGCTATTCAACTTGGAAAAAATACCTCAAAAAAGATGCAGAAGATCGGGTCTATCTCTAAAGAGGCTGTGGATCAGATCACTGAGCTTACCGAACGTGCTACAGAAATAGCGAATTTCTCCAGGCTTATTGGTGACATCGCCAGTCAGACGAACCTTCTAGCATTAAATGCTGCAATTGAGGCAGCACGGGCTGGAGAACATGGAAGGGGTTTTGCTGTGGTTGCTGGAGAAGTGAAATCTCTTGCCCTTGAATCACGGAAAGCGACCGGGAAAATTGGCGAAGTTATTGAAGGAATAGTCAGAAGCACAGAGAAAACCGCGGCATCTATAACGTCAGCTCATGAAGAGACTGTTAGTGAGATAGAGAATGTCAACAATACTATCGCCTCATTAAACGGGATCGTTCTGACGATTGAGATGACTGTCACCAGCATCTCTGATATATCAAAAGCGACTGATTCACAGGCAGAAGACACGACAATGGTTAACAAAGATATTCAGGATCTCTCTCGCCTCATCAACGAAGATGAGAAAGAAATGGATGAACTATCTGATCTAGCTGAAAAATCCAATATATCGGCAGAAGAAATGGCCAGTGGAGCCTCAGAGATATTGTCATTGGTCAAAGATCTTCAGATAATGACATCACATTTTAAAATTTAACCCTCTTATCAATTGAGATATTTTCATATTCTCTTTCCCATATTATCAAATATTTGGTTTCGGGACCTATTGCCCTGATTTCTTGTTGTCATGGTTGTGTATAAAAAAAAATGGAACCCATCAAATCAGATGAATTATGACTTTTTCTACAACAGCATAAGAAAGGCTCTTCGTCAGTTTCAGAGAGTAAGAAGGATGAACCAACAAAGAAACTGAATTTTAAAAAAACTCGTTACACTTGGCTAAAAAATCCATCATCCTTAACTCAAAAACAAACAAGTTTACTTGGAAGTTTACAAAAAAAGAACCTGAAAACTTCCCGAGCATATATTATGAAATTGTCTTTGTATATGTTCTGGAATATGGAGGATTGCGAGTCAGCGGAAGCATATTTCAAAAAATGGTACATCTGGGCTACTTACAGTTAATTACCTGCAATTGTTAAGGTCGTTAAAACTCTCAAAGAGCACTGGAATGGGATAATTAATTATTTTGAAAACTATTTCTCATATGGGTTATTAGAAGAATTGAACAGCATGATACGGCTCTTAAGACGAATGCCAGAGGGTATTGTAATGACGAGATTTTTAAGACTATGATATATCTTCGTCATGGACAGGTAAAATTCAACTTACCCCCATGAAACGACGAAGAGCCATTATTCATTTCTGCCCCTCGATTACGGGATTCGCTAATACATCGGAGTCATTGTTCACGATTAAACCGGTTACCTGCTGTTTCAAGCGTGATACTGGTGATCTGATTTCTCTGTAATCTGACCATCTTCCCAATGTCCCTGAAATCAGATCTCGATAGATGCAACACAAACTGTTAGGCTTGTGCCCATCGCTATATAATTTCACTACGATATGCGGGGGAAGAGATCTTGAAATTAACTGAAGAGAAGAAGTAGTATACAGTTGTTTTAATGGCGCAAAATCTGAATCAATTCAGAATTTCAGGTATGTTCATACAATGTATTCTTCATCCCCAATTCCCTTGAATTTCGACCTCCAATTTATCTCACTGTTGGTAAAATTGTTCACCGAAACCTGTCATGTATAACAAATTTCAAATCATACGTAGACCATGCCGATTTTAGATACAACCAAAATTACACAATTTACAATAGGTATATGTCGAATAAATTTTAGGTTTAAGAAGTAGGAGAGATTATATAAATCAACTGAATGGTGACAAAAAAAGAAAAGGGTGTATCTAACCTTGGAGAATTATCCGGTATTCCACCCCATGATCTTTTTTACTAAAGATCCCATGATGAGGTGAATTTACATGCCTGCACCGAATAAGGAGCCACCAGACAGGAAGGTTGTAACTGCAATTACCACAAAAATGATGACACATCATCTCGTTATCTCCATGGAAATCCAGTTATCCCACGCATTCCCAGTACCGCAAAGACCCGGGCCAGTACAAGGAAATAAACTGAAAGGTAGATTAAATCAGCCCTTTATTATCTACATTACTTCTTCTTCAAATTTGACTCGGTCTGGTGAGCTGTGATTTTAGCGTCAGACTCAGTTTTATGGACGTTGATTTTGGCATTGTCGATTATGGTTTGTATATCTTTTTTCCCATCTTTTCCGACATTATGGGCTGCGAGCGTTATATCATCAATTACCGCATGTGCTTTCACACGGGCATCATCAACAGTTTTATGGGCTTTTACCTTAAGATCATCAGTCATTTATTTCGAGCTCCTTCCCGATATGTTCTTCAATTCATACCTGTATTTGTACTCTGAATCTGAATACCGGATTTGACATGCACTACACATTTAAAAGGGTCATATGATGCCCCAATTATGAAATACCCCCTACTCAGTAAATATTGCGTAGTATATCTATGACACTACACGGAAATCAATAGACTTTTTCAATTTTTGATTCCGGGTTCAATGTATACTTTTCTGGTGTGTAATGAATCGCTTCTCCGCTTCTCAAGCATGAATATCATACACATACCTGGGATACTGTTCATTTAGAGTATACCTATATATCAATAACCAGGAATTGCTAATCATGAATCAAAAATGATATTCAAAGATATTTATTGAATTAATCAGGGATTATTCAATTTTTGAAGTTGAACAATTATCCGGTATGGTCTCTGATTTAAGATACCAATGGATTACCGATCTGATACCTTTTCAAGGCCTTAATAGTTGAAGAAATACTTGCTTAGTGCTTCTCGCTACTTAAATTTGTGGATAGAGATTATTGAGTTTAATTCTTGCATCTTCTGATTTGAACTGCCAGTTTACTGTCTTTTGATTTTCATTTCAATTCATCAGCCAAACTCTAATTTCCTATTTTAATGAAATAGGATCCCCAATTTTTCTGTTTAAACATTGCATAGTCATTACACTTAACTCAATTTCTGCAATGTTTAGCCATGAACCATGTTTGGTGATTGATAGATCTCTAATCGTTTGGATAGCTTCAATGCTCCTTTAGGTGTAAATGTTGCATATAATGCCCCTATTGTATGGATATTCAAATTATTGCAGATTAAAATAAGAATGATCAACGTTCTTTTGATTGGGTAGGCTTCTGGTACGACCAAGCCACCGGGACATACTTACCTTTGAAATGTATCAGGTATTTAATAATCTGAAGGTTTCAGGTATCAGTTTCTGTGAAGAGACAGACTGTACAGGCAGGTCACGGGAGGCCTGGAAAAAAGAGTATTAGTATTACTATAGTTATCCACACACCAGGTGAGTACATAAATCTACACAATCATAGGGGTTAGGATCATTCCGACAATTATTAACACACGTATCACATTGTAAACCCGATTCTTGTCCATTATCTGGAGCACTTTTTATTATCTCCATATATAACCCGGTTTCAGTAAAGGTTTTTTTATCCAGCTGGTGGAGATTTTGTGTCTCCTGTGCATAGGGACTCAGGAGAGTTCTGTCATAATAGTCAAGTGGTTGTACCTGAAGGGTAAGATATCGTTTATCCTCTGAATAAGTGAGGTTTTGAATTTTTACTATGGATGCTGATTTCGAATCCTTATCATTGAAAACCGCCACTGCATCTATTGGAGGGGAAAAATAGGTTAAAAAACTAACAGGAGTCGATGTAGTGTTACCGTCTTTTGTGATATTTACAAAAGTGTCAGGATTAGAAACCGTGATGGTCATCATATCTTCAGTAGTATTGACAATCGTACTCTCTTCCCCATGGAGGTATGCAAGGTATTCAGGACTATCTGCCGCACAGCAGATTCCTGTCAGAGAAAGAAGTAATCCGAGAACAATGAGTCCGGTGCCCTGATATCTATCCATATTATCATGTTACTTTTGATTAATTTTATTTCAAGGTTTTGTTTTGATCAGATCTGCGAACATGAAAGGAGTAGACCAGATTATTTATTTATAGTACCAAATTTGGGGTCTCGCCACTTAAATTTGAGTCTTGCACATCAAGATGCCTTTTATGAAAATTAAGAGACGAGAGGCATTAGTTGGCCAGATTATAGTGACTAAAATGTCATAATAAAAATTTTAATTTAAATATAGCCTATATTTCATTGGAAATAACTTTAATTATTTTTTTCCTTGATTTTGCTCTTTTTATTAAATTTTCATATTCATCATTGTTCTCAAACCACTCTAACAATTTTTTAATTTTGTTTCGTGTAGTTGTTGGATTTCTACAATTTTCTAAAAAAACCATTTGAATTTTATGAATGTTATCTGCGACATAAATTCCATAAGGAGCATTTACTAAAACTGCGTCAGGATATCCCAAAACTTTTCGTGCTTGTGATTCAGTAATCCTTTTGTGACACCCAATAATATGTACAGGACCTATTTTTTTCCCAGACAATATTTGGGAAAACTTATAATCCGATAAAAATGGTTGCCCTGTTTTTTCCTTCGCTTCTGATATTGATACAGAATCCGGTATAGAATTGATATGAAATAATATTTCTGTGTTATCTGATTTAAAAAAAATCTCGTTATTAGTAATAATACTTCCTTCTTCAATTAATGTAGATTTTATTTCCTGAATTATGGCATTCTTTCTGGATTCAAAACTCATTTGGCTCCATTTTAATGAATCGCCAGTATGATATTTACCTTGTTCTGCGTCTCTTACACCTCTCTTGATCAGTAAACGACAAATATCATGCATGGATTCCATTACTAAATCAATAACATCATCAACATTTTCACAAACTTTAGAACCCCTAAAATATTGAAAATTATCTACATATTCTTGAAATCTTTGATTTTTTAATTGATCCTTCGGGTCATATTCATCAATATTCTTACCCTTTAATCGAATAAATTTTATTTTACCAGGTGCGATTTCCATTGCTTGTTCTAATTCTGAATGACATATTCCGATACCTGCATGATTATCCCAACCGGCATTCCCATTATATAAAACTAACATTACATCGCACTTTTTAACAGCATCAAGACAGAACTCTTCTGAATTCCAATCTCCACCTTGAGGGGGTTGTTCTTCATTTATCCAAACTTCAAATAATTGTTTTCCGAAAAGGGTTTCCTGTTCTATAATATCTTTTAATTGAATACGAATTTCAGATAATTCTAATTGATTTTCGCCTGTTAGAGGTAAATTGTCTGTGCAACGACTTGAAATCATCACAAGAATTTTACTTGAGTGAGCCATGAAAAAAAATAAGAACTAATGTATAAAAAAACCTCCGGTAAATGTTCATTTATTTCATCCACAATTCTTCTATTTTTTTAACTAATAGTCTGTGTCATATAAATTTGAAGATCGATATCCAATGGATTTATTACGAAATAAAGAGACGTGGTCCCCTATGGGTTTCCTTCTGATTGTTGTAATAAGTATAATGGTATGTGGTATCAGGAATAACTCGTTTTTCCAGACACCCCATGCACTATTTCTGGTAGTATAAACCGGGCCATCTACCCGGTTACCATAACATGAAAAGGAGATGGCATTCTCTTCAGGATATTCTTCTTCAATCAAATTTCGCGTAACCGGTGACAGAACCTCTACACAAGTGATGTCGTCATCAGAACAAAGGTTCCATCCCGGAATACCCACCTGTCCTGGGCTGGACCTGCAGCATGATGAGAATCGAAGACTTTTGGGCCACTAACCCCGTAATACCGGGAAGCATCTAATCCTTTCCTGATAGTCTCTGCTGTTACCGTATGAGTATCACAGGCAGGTGGCAGGGCCTCTGTCACAACCTTCATGGAATCGTAGCCATATCCGGCAAGAGTCCTTGTGGGATCCTGATGAAACATCTTCTGATATGCGGAAACAAACTGTTCTGATTGTATCCCGGGAACCAGGTTTGTATAGGAATCTATCGTAAAAAGGGAAAACTGTGAGAGCACATCAGAGTTCTCCTTCTCCAGACTGTTCATAAGCCCGGACTCAGACAATATCACCTGACCACGGAAACCTGCCTCTGACAGATTCCTGATGATGGGGATCTGACGATTATCATACACAATGAGAATAATCGTATCTGGTGCACTATCCAGGATTGAATGAGATAGAGCAGCATAATCGGTATCATCCTGACGAATCGGCTCTTTTCCGGAGACAGGAATGGATCGGTTGGTAAGATCTGACGCAATATTGTTCATGACTGATCGTCCATACTCGTCATCGCAGTACATGATCGCAACCCGGTCAGAAGAAAATGAGACCCATTTTCCAATAAATTCAGCAAGATAGAAAACTGGTGGATTAATCTGATAAAACCGGGGAGAGATCCCATACAATGCTTCTCCATTTGCCTGGGGAGAAAGTAGAACGGAACTATCAACTTTTTTTGTCTCTTCAGCCATCTTTAGCGTGAGTTTGGTAGAATATGATCCGATAACTACAGGAACTCTCTCACGTTGCATCTCCTGAAAAAGAGCATGTGACAGGTTTGGATCTCCCTTATCATCTTCTATATCAAGGATAATTTTCCGCCCGTCTGCTGTATCTCCGGTATTGAACTCATCGGTTGCGACCTCAATGCCATGCAGGATATCAGTACCGATATTGCCTAAATCTCCACTCAAAGGGAGGATAACGCCGCAGGTGATTGTAGAATTATCTGCAGCAGGAACTGGAAGTGGGGAGGTGATGAAGATGGGGAAGATGGTGAGAATTATTACGATGGAGAGAATGATGAGGATAACGAAAAGAGAAAGTGTTTGAAGATATGAAAAATGGTTGACATCACTCTGCTCATTATCTGGTGAAACTTTTTGCTCTGCTCTATGAGATCGGTTGAATGATTGACTCATGTTCATCCCAATGGACGTAGCTTTAGAGTAAATACTCTCTCTGATGGTTGACCGGATATTGCAGACCGGAGAGTTCGTCATGTTACACTCCGCCAAAGAAGAGTCCTGCCGGAATGTCCAATGATGCATTGTGCATAGAAATCGTAGGGTGTGAAGACCTGACATGGTAAAAAATCTGCTGATAGAGCTGGCGAAGAGTAACAGACGAATCAGAGTTTTTGAGTCTGGAAATGAGCTCTGTGGTGAACTCATCTGATAACCAGGTTGAAAGTGCAGAGTCATATGATGCAGCTTTTGACGTCTCATTCTGTGCTGAAGCAGTCATTACAATGACCCCCGGTGTTGTTATTGAATCAGCAATAACCCCGCTGAAACAGGATTCAAGAACAATGAGCATTCGCCCAAAAACCTTCTTCTCTCTCATCTTATCTACAATTGAAGCAAATTCTACAGGTGTAATCCGCTCACTATCATTACCAAATAACAGGTCTCCTCCCTGAACTCCATGTGATGAAAGATATACCAGCACGGTTGAATTTTCATCAGATTGAAGAAGTGGTCTTCCATCAGATTCAACCTTTTCAAAAAGAACATCAGTCAGTGTCTTTTTATCGACAGTTTCACCGATATAGTCCGGAATTGCCCGTTTCCTGACCTCCTCTTCCCCTGGTTTATGATATACCTCGCCAGGTCTGGTATTTTTTTTGTCTGTTGGGATATCGTCATAGATGAGGAGAATAATATGATCATCTGAAACTCCCTGTGATTTCAAATACTCATACATGGTCAGAGCATCAGCCTGATGCCGGTAATTTGTCCACTCCCGGGAAAAAGCTCCTATCACCGCCCAGAAATCACCATGAGATATGTTCTGGACTGGAATAGTGGATAGGTCGGTTGAATTATCGCCAATACCTGATTTATTATCTGATTTGGTCAGGTTCTGATGGAGTACAGGATCTGAAACAATCTTCCCGTCTTCCATGCGATAGGTTCCATACCAGGGTTCACGCCGGTCAGTTCCTTCAGATTTGAACAGGAGTGGACCGGTTGCACCGGTAAAGACCGGAGTCAGTCCTTGTTGAATCTGCTTGAATGCTGATTGAAACCCCTCTTCTGTTCTGGGCACGAGTTCGCCTGAATCATTGGTCAAGATAGATAATGCTGCATTCATTGGAGATTTTTGACGATATGCAGTAATACGGGCCATTACACCGGATGCGACCAGCAGGGCATCATAGACCTCAGGAGCATAATCTGATTGACCATATTTCGATATCGTGTATTCTTTAAAAAAGCCCGGATCCCATTCTCTGGACATGAGCATAAGAGTTTTATCGGGAATTATGGTTGAAAGAACGCTGATATTGTGTATATTCCATAGTCCTGATTCGAGGAGTTTCTGTTGATCTTGTGCATCAGGTCGCAGCAGGATCTGTCCCTCTTTGTCAACAGTAGGATATATAAAATATGGAATGGTAGAAGAATTCAGTTCTTTAAGCGTTTCAATGGCAGATCGTATCTCATTCCCTGATCCCGAGTGGACAAAAATTAGGTAATCAGGACGTACTTTACATAACCGGTCTACTGCCCCGGCAATATCATTCTGTGTCGAATACTTTTCTTCGCCTGTGATAGTAATGTTATATTCAATCGCCCAATAGGGAATCCAGTCATAAAATGTATTGCCATACGTGCTGTTTATGGTAAGGAGGGCAACATTTTTCCCTTTATTCTGTTTGATATGTTGGAGAAGCACTGAGGTAATATCACCATCATTTGATACCGTTCTCCAGACTGAACCGGTCCCTGCAAATGCCCGGTAGATCTCATCAGATGATGCAGACGGAGATATAAGCACCTTCTGTTTTTTAATAAATACGTCAGCAACTGCAAAGAGATCATCAGAGGAATACGGTCCGATTACAACCTTGATTCGAGGATCTTTTGCTAGGTCCTCAGCATATTTCATGAGATCCCCGGTACTGGTATCCCGCAGTATCAGCTGAACCGGTCTTCCACCAATTCCTCCCCCTTCATTGATCTGGTTCTGTGATAACAAAAGGGCGTTATACAATGGTTGTCCTTCAGGCCCATTGAGAGGGAGAAGCACTCCGATATAGAGTGGCCCGTCTTCTTCAGAGAGGACACAAGGAATACAAACCGAAATAACACAACAGAGAATCAGAAGAAAAACAGTTTTTATGATGAATTGTACGTATGTCATATGACCATACTCTCTATCTGCCTGTATTGAAGCACGTGATATGGTATAGATGCTTTGATATGGCGTATTCCTGGAGGGTAGGGGTTAATGCTCGAAATGAACATGTACCTTGTTCATCTCCCCGGACCGGGTGACTGTCAGCGAATCAGAATGCTTTCTGACCAGTGCAAGTGCCAGCTGCAGAAATGAATCCGGATCTTCCATCAGTTCTTCGTGAGAAGGTACATCCTCTGGAATACTAATCTGGTCTCCCTGGTATTCGACGTGGATGTCAAAGTTATACTCATCAAATGAGAGCGTTACTGTTGCACCTTGTTTGAAGATCTCAAACGAAAAACCGCTCTCCATCAGTTCGAGGAGGGCAGATCCGGCTTTTGTGGCAACATCCCGCCGGGCTCCCCACATCCGGGCATTCTTGTCAATAAAGGAAAAGATCGTATCAGCCAGGTTTTCATCATCAGGCATGATCCTGATAGTAGCATATTGCCTGATCCCGATCCTGAACACAAGAGTGAGCAGGATTGCGATAATGGTTGAGAGAGTCAGGGGAGATGTCAGAATCGTTGCAAGCCATGAGTATTCTGCCGGAAGAATCACACTGGAGAATGTACTTGCACCAAACCCAAAGACAAGCGAGATACCAATTGTAAAAAACCGCCTGGTATCCATCATCCTCGTCATCATCACCTCCATCCCGGTCATCACCATGTAGCAGATCGAGTAAATGAGTGCAGCACCGATGACCGGAAGAGGCATGATCAGAAAAAATGCAGATACCGGTGGGAATACAGCCAGGAATACAAGGATGATCCCTGCAATGATTCCAATTCTCCGGCTGGTTGCACCGGTAGCAAGTGAGAGCCCGATGTTTCCGGATGATGTGCTCTGACCAAGACCCCCGATGGCTCCGCAGAGGATATTCGTCACCCCTTCGGTGAGTGTCCCCTTGCTGTAGTTCTCCATATCTGACCGGATCCAGTCTGCATCATTGATCTTCTGACAGGATGTCAGATTTCCGATCGTCTTGAACACTCCGGCAAATGCGGCTATGACGAATGGAAGCAGTATTGAGGAGTCAAACGTCCAGGTGAGAAAGGTCGGCCTTGGTACTTCTATCAGGGGAAAAGCCAGCGAGGTAAAGATCGATGATGCAGGGATCTGTCCACAGGCAAACGCTGCAATGTATCCGGCGATTATTCCGATAAATGCAGGATACAGTTTCATCGATCCCTTTCCCCAGATACTTGCAACGACGATTACGCCGAGGGTAACGGTCGCAATGAACAGGTCATCTAGAAAGAATGAGGCCTTCAGGTTCTCGAGTCCAAGAAAGCTCTGGATCGAGAAGGGAATTGCAGATATCCCTGCCATGATGATGACAAGACCGGTAACCTCCGGAGGAAACAGGAACCTGAGCCTGCCGATGAACCGGGAGACTGCAACCTGAATAACTCCGCTTGTGGCAGTCATTGCAGACATGAGACCAAGTCCACCGAGGGCATAGGCAGCAGTGGATGGTGGGATAAAGAACAGGGCAGCAAATGAAGGGCATAAAAAGCCTGACCCGATGTACCGTCCTTTCAGTGACTGGAGGATTGTTCCGATCCCCACCGCCATGATGGTCATCGAGAGAAAGAAACCGGCATCAGAGGTTCCCATCCCTGATGCCCTGATCAGAATGAGGGGAAATACAAAAGAGGTTGCAATGAGTAGAGCGTGTTGTAAACCGAGGAGAAAACATGGAACCGGTGGCGGTATATCATCGGTTGTATATGTTAATTCATATGATGGTTTCTTGGCAATGATGTATCCCTGCGGTCCGGTTCCGGTAACCGGGTGATACCCGGTGTCCTTGCATTCGGTTCACTCTGATCTGTATTTAACGGGACTCTAGTTCTGTTCTATCTTCAAATAGGAAGTCAAGATACTTAATAACGGCTCTTCGTCAATTTTAATGGATAAGATATAATCAGGATCTTAATGTCTGTTCAGGGTTACTGCATAAAAACTTATATGTTCTGCTCTTCATATAACGGTTAATTGGGTAATTTCGTCTATGGGGTTCGGTGAAGGTGAATAAAAATTAGAGATTTAGATTAATTTTATTAGAAGGATCAAAGTTTCTTTATTCCATATCCAATTCATTGGATTGTGAAGTTCTTGATTTTTCAAACAGACACTTGAGACCGTAGATTTTTTTCATCAAACCTTAATTCATAATCGAATTCTCGGAATTAATTGTTCAGTATGAGGAGTAAAACAAGTAAATGACCCTGGCTGGAGAACGAAGTGGTTTTATTTTACTAATGGAAGCCCTAATTTCCTTTTTTGGAACAACCATGCAGATATCACAAATATCTGAAAAATTGAATATACCTAACAAAAAGATATGGAGAATTGTTGCATACCATGTTCAAGGTGCTCTAAAATGAGCCCATCATTCAAATATAAAATGTATCGGTCTTGATGAAACATCACGGAAATAAGGGCAAATATATATTAGAGTTTTTGTAGACCTGCTTTCAGATACAATCATTCATATCTGTTCTGGCAAGGACTCATCAGTAATCAACCCTTTTTCCGACTCCCTCAAAACTCATAATGGTTATCCATTCTAAATATCAACATTTAGTAGTAGTAAGTCCCATGTCTTCATTAATGGAATGTTCAAAAGAAATATTTTTAAAGGCACAATTCCCATCTAAAATAATATGGATAAAGAATTATATTACGATTTGCGGAATCCCATAATCTCTCATGAATTTATAACAAATATTAGTCTTATTAAATCATCAGTGAAGAAGATTTGGAAAGATGCCCCAATAATTATTCCTGAGTTTACAGATCATGGCCTTGATCATTCTGAAAGATTAATTGATCTATCTAATTTTATAATAAATTCAAACCAATTAATCAGGTTAAGTGAAAATGAAATATATTTGTTAATTATTAGTATTTATTTACATGATATTGGAATGCAGTGTGATCTTAACAACTTTCCAGAAATAAAAAAAATATTAAATAAATCATATGGAGTTGAAATCAGTCTCGAATTTAAAGCTGATTCTGCAACTTCTTATTCACCAAATGAAAAGATGTTAATTAGAGGAATTCATCATTTAACTACTGCTGCCTGGATAGAATATGGATATAGGTCGGGTAAGACTGATCTAGGTTTAGCATTACAGGAGATACCAAAAGAATTGATTTCTGATTTAATTGATATTTGTAAATATCATTCAAAATTACCAATTAATAAATGTGATATTTCATTTACGCGATTTCCTAATGATCGAAAATGTTTAATTGCTGCTATATTAAGACTAGCGGATGAATTAGATATTTCATCAAACCGAGTAAATTTGCAGACAATTAAGGATTTTAGGATCCCTATTGAAAATGCATTTTATTGGTGGCTTCATTCATGTACAACAATTGCTCCTAAAAATTCATTTGAATTCTTTATTACTATTACATTGAATCCTGATGATTTTGTTAAATATTCAGATATTATTCGTGTTCTGTATATTGATGGTTTTATAAAAAAAAATGACTCTATTATCTCAATATTGAATAATTATAACTATCCCATAAAAATTAGTGGTAACTCAAATATTATATCGGATAATAATTATGATAAGTTACCCGTTTTAATTGTTGACTACTTAAATAAACAGAAATTGGAATAAATATTAATCTGTTTCAATTTCAAAAAGAAAGTCTTTTTAATACGCAATCACTATCAATATTATATGGATAAAGGATCATATTATGATTTAAGAAATCCCATTATCTCTGAAGAATATATTACAAATATCAATCAGATTAAATCATCAGTAAAGAAAATTTGGAAAGATGCTCCAATAATTATTCCTGAGTTTACAGATCATGGCTTTGATCATTCTGAAAGATTAATTGATCTAACTAACTTTATAATAAATTCAAATCAATTAATGAGATTGAGTGCAAATGAAATATATTTATTGATTATTAGTATTTTTTTACATGATATTGGGATGCAATGTGATCTTAACAACTATCCAGAGATAAAAAAATTATTAACTGAATCATATGGGGTTGAGCTCAGTCTTGAGTTTAGTGCTGATTCTGCAACTTCATATTCAACTCATGAAAAGATGATAATTAGAGGAATTCATCATTTAACATCTGCTGCCTGGATAGAATATGGATATAAATCGGGTAATACTGATCTTGGTTCAGCATTACAGGGTATACCAAAAGAATTAATTTCTGATTTAATTGATATTTGTAAATTCCATTCTAAATTACCAATTAATATGTGTGATATTTCATTCACACGATTTCCCAATGATCGAAAACGTTTAATCGCTGCAATATTACGATTAGCGGATGAATTAGATATTTCATCAAACCGAGTAAACTTGCAGACAATTAAGGATTTTAGGATCCCAATTGAAAATGCATTTTATTGGTGGCTTCATTCATATACAACAATCGCTCCAAAAAATTCATTTGAATTCTTTATTACTATTACATTGAATCCTGATGATTTTGTTAAATATGCAGATATTATTCGTGATTTGTATATTGATGGTTTTATAAAAAAAAATGACTCTATTATCTCAATATTGAATAATTATAACTATCCTATAAAAATTAGCGGGAATTCAAATATTATATCTGATAATAATTATGATAAACTGCCAAATTTAATAATTTCCTATTTAAATCAACAGAAGTCTCCAAAAAATTATAATAAACAACTAATCGATGAAGTATTATTATGGCTTAGTGTGTTAAAATATGAAGTTGAAAAAATAAATTTAATTGATGATAGAACAGATGAATTAAAATTAATACTGAATAATGGTGCTATTCAAAGTAATTTACTAATAAGATGTATTACTGGAGAAATTAACATATCAGATATAGAAGCATTGGATGAAAATCTGACAAAAAAGTGTCCATATGGATGGATAATAAGTGAGACAAGAATTTCTCCAGCTGCATATGATTATGTCAAAGATAAAGAACTAAATATAAAAATTTTTACATTCAGTGACTTTTTAAAAAACCAAATCTGGAGGCCATATTATGATTTTATCTGCAATACTATAGAAAATGACAAAATTGATAAAAACTATGTTGATTTATCATGTTACAAAGAAATACTAGATGATAGGGGAAATGTTATTAAAAAGGATATTCACTCCAATATTGATATTTATATTGATAATTGGCTACAAGAGCGTGGGAAAAATCACATTTCACTATTAGGAGAGTTTGGATCTGGAAAAACCTGGTTTTGTAAGCATTATACATATCGGCAATTAATCCGTTTTTTTTCAAATCCATTTACTGAGCGATTTCCATTGTTAGTAACATTACGGGATTTTACAAAAACAATGAAATCTAAGCATTTAATATGCAATTTATTAGATGATTATTATAAATTACCCTTTATGGGTAACTCCTTTGAAGTATTTGAAAAATTAAACCATGAAGGAAAATTGCTTCTTATTCTTGATGGATTTGATGAGATGGCTCGAAAAACAGACTACCAAACCGTAGTTGATAATTTTTGGGAACTCGCCAATCTAATCGATATGAAAAGTAAGGTAATTTTAGCAGGAAGAACTGAGTATTTCCGCTGGGCTAAAGAGTCTGAAAAAATTTTAAGTGGAGAAGAATATGGAAGAAACATATTGGCATTATCTCCTCCACGGTTTGAATTACTCTATTTAAAATCGTTAAATTCTCAACAAATAAAATATATTATTATTAATCAACTTGGTAAATTTAAAGGAGAAAAATTTTACAATAAAATTAGAACAAATGATAATTTATTTGAAATTGTAAGAAAACCAATTCTTATAGAATTAATTATTGCATCATTAACTGATGTGAGTGAAAAAGAGATTTCAAATATTGCAGATATTTATTTATATTCAACTAATATCTTATTGTTACGAAATATAATAACTGAAAGAACCTTTACAAATTCGAGAGATAAAATCTTTTTCTTATGTGAATTAGCATGGGACATGATTTCTAAACGCGAATTATCAATCCATTATTCTCAAATCCCGGATATTATTAATAATCACTTTCGAGAAAAAGTTAAAAATCCTCATGAATTAGATAATTGGGATTTTGATATAAGAAGTCAATCATTATTACATAGAAATTCCGCTGGTTATTATGAGTTTACTCATAAAAGTATAGCAGAATTTTTTGTAGCTTTAAAATTTGCAGGAGAATTAGGTTTATTAAAAACAACTGCAAAAGCATCATATACTGAGAGAGATGGTAGCAATTGTATATTTCCATATGAAGAGATTAAATACGATTCTTTAGTTAATACTTTTGGAAAATTCACTTTACTTGACCCTGAAATGCATGGAATTCGTAAATTTCTTAATGATTTATTGGATCAAAGCTGCTTTAACGATTTAGTAAATGTGGTGAGGGAAACATCAAAAACACCTCCGGATTATCAATATCTTGCAGGAAATGTTTTTACACTGATTGGAGATAATAAATTAGACATCCGTAATATGGATTTTTCAAATTCACATATTAGTGGAGCTGACTTTTCCTATCTTGAAATTTCTAATAGTAACTTTGATAATTGCGTTATTTCGCAATCATTTTTCTATAAGACAAATTTTTCAGATTGTAGTATAAAGAATTCGGAAATTAGGGAGTCATATCTTTTAAAGACTTATTTTAAAGATTGTTCTTTTTACAGTTCAGGTCTATATGGAAATTTGATGGTAACAATAGGAACAACTGATTGTAATTTTGTAGACACTGATCTTTCAAATTCAAGTATATTGGTACAAAATATTAAAACTATCTTAGATCTTATTAATAATGCACTTATCGAAAATTCTGATATTAGATCGATTGATAAAATATCTAACAATGTTCTTCCAAAAATTCACCAATACAATTCGAATTATGCCATTAAATATTGTAATGCTAATAAATTTGTAATGGATTTTATGACTTCAGGATATGTTTATAATACTGATATTGACTCAAAAAAATCATCAGAATTACATTCAGTTGATTCATTAATGAGTAATCTTAATAGAAAAAACAATGGAAATCTCTTATATCGGAGTTACTTAGAAACCATACAGGAAATACCTCATTACCTTTTAACAGATAATAATGAGAGTTTATTGCTTAATAAGGATATGATGAAATTAGTGGCCATTACTTCTTTTCGTGAGAAAAATCAAAATATTATCTAGTGGATAGCGATAACTACCCCTTTTTCATGATAGAGTGTATACGTAAATTATAATCCAAATCTTTTCAAGAGGGGGTATAGAAAATCCTCAAAGGTTAATCAGTTTCTAGATGATCTCGAGGCACGAGGTTTACGCTCTGTAACCCAACTTTGCCACTTACAAAAAATTGTTCCTATTGATTGTGGATCGACCAAAAAAACTTACATCAACGAAATTCATCAAAAATAGCGCTATTGAATTTGACAGTTGCGCTGTATTCGTAGATGAGGAAGACTAATACGGTTCATTAACTCCAATTTTGAAACATTCACTACCATGTTTTTTGTACAAACTGTGGTGATTACATGCAATTTGAGGAGAGAAACTTCAACTGTCAAATACTATTTTCCGATGAAATTCTGGAAAATATTGATCAAAATAGGGGATTATCTCATAGAGTGTCTGATGTTAAGTGGCAAACTTTGGCTGTAACAAGACCGGTAACCTCCGAAGGAAACAGGAACCTGAGCCTGCCGATGAACCGGGAGACTGCAACCTGAATAACTCCGCTTGTGGCAGTCATTGCAGACATGAGACCAAGTCCACCGAGGGCATAGGCAGCAGTGGATGGGAGGATAAAGAACAGGGCTGCAAAAGAGGGACATAAAAAACCAGATCCAATGTACCGTCCTTTCAGTGACTGGAGGATTGTTCCGATCCCCACCGCCATGATGGTCATCGAGAAAAAGAACCCGGCATCAGAGGTTCCCATCCCTGATGCCCTGATCAGAATGAGGGGAAACACAAAAGAGGTTGCAATGAGTAGAGCGTGTTGTAAACCGAGGAGAAAACATGGAACCGGTGGCGGTATATCATCGGTTGTATATGTTAATTCATATGATGGTTTCTTGGCAATGATGTATCTCTACCCACTGGTTCTGATAATTGAATCATATCTGATATTCTTCCGTCTCCATACAACCTGATCTATGTGTCCGGGAGGGACGATATGTAATACCATCAAATAGGAACTCAATATACTTAATTACCCTTCATTTGAGATTTAAGGAAATGTGGCGTATCGTCTTGATTCTTCTGAAAAATGAGGTGTGTAATATAAGCGAAGAAGTACTAGAGAATATGATCTTTGTTTATGAGTATTCAGTATCATCTATCATGCATGAGAGTTCTTGAAAAAGAGCTAAAATTGAAGAATTATTCATTACTCTCTGTTATGATTCTTTTGACGTGCAGATGACTGATTGAAGATCGATCCTCCGGAATTTTGATATCTGATAGGAATGTTTGTTGATAACTCACCTATCTTTTGAAATACCATCTGGTCATGTTCTCTCTGATCAAAGGGTTTCAAATGTCCCAATGTTACATTCTCTGATGAGAGAGATGGTACCGGAGATGATGGGGCTATTGGTATACCGTTGACATCGATAGTCTCGGTGATCTGGTGATTCTTTAAATTGGATGTAAGGGTATTCTCCCTGGCATTATTCAGGTGTTTAAGCAGTTTTGCTCTTTTAATTTTTATATTTGCGATTTTGTGTTCTTCAGCTGCGAGATCGTTCCTTTTTTGAATACTGATCCTGAGTGTGTCATAGTTTTGCATAATAAAATCCTCTTAATAGAAAGTAGTAATGGGGCGTGTAATGAATTACATTTGGAATAATCGAATTAAAATGAAAATTATTCCCGGATGTGCTGTTATTCGTGATTCCTTGAATAATGCAAAGACTCAGAATTATTCTTCAGATATCTGCATTATACAATTATTCTGAACTCGGAGATCTGATATGAAGTATTTCATACGGATTCCAAAAATCAATATGAAATATCAGGAGATTCACATCAGAATATAGGAATACATGTAGGAGGTTGTATTTAGGTCTGTTTGTTGTTTACAAAATACACATCATATATGAATATCTTGTATCGTGAACTAAAACCATCTAATACCGTAATTATTAGCGTATTCCTTCCGGGCCATTGTATCAGTGTTATTCCGGCTTGATCACTTCTTCCGGTTACCTGCTAAAACCTGGTGTGCCTTGATCTTTATCTTTGAACTCATTTGATTTGCTTTCATTTGAGCCAGGTCTAATATTTTTTTACTTTTTGCATCGGTGCTGACCTGTTTTCCTTTGTTCCTGGAAACTCCCAGAGTACCATGAACCTGACCATCTGGTTTATCATCTGGTACCTGAGTAGGTTTCATCCCGGCTTCCCCGGATTTTTTGTCCTTACCCTGGATATTATCCTTGGATTTCATAGAGTGTACTCAATGGTTGGTGGTATATACCTGTCCGGGAATTGCAGATTTTGCAACTCAAAGGTGCAGTATAGACCGATCCTGTCAATAATAAATAGTAAATCTATTCTGGTCAGGAGTCGAAATGAGTCTACTGTGTGTATAATCTATCTGATTCAATACGAATGATTCAGTGTCTGATAGAAAGTAGTCAAAATTTATGATTATTTTTGAAGAACTCTATCTGTCAGCACCCAACCGGGAGAATCACTCCTCAAACCATCATGTTTCCATCATAACTAACACAAGATAGAGGGTTGTGTTCGTGGTATGACGAAATGAAAAACTCCATCTCAATACTCTTTCTGGGAGAATTCTTCCAAATAGCATCATATCAGATCAAACGAGGTCCCCATCATAGACCGGTGCAAATATAGATTCGGGGTGAAATTGCAAAACCCAATTCTCTCTTACTCTCTCTCATATCATCTTCCGAATTCTCTATTGTTTGTTTTCTGATATCGTTCATTCTCATCCCAATTAACCGGATATCCATCCATTGACATAAAATGGCTATCATGTGATCAGACACAAATAACAGGATTAATAATCTATTCACTTCTCATTATTATTTGTAGTTCTGATGTTAGTATCAGAAAGATCATGTCATCTCTACGAGTGTGATTTTATGAGTAATACAACCATTAAGGCTGTCAGTATCCTTTTTGCTGCAATGATCATCGTCCTGCCTATCGGATGGGGCCTTGTCTCAAACCAGCCGCCAAGCCCGTATGTTACAACAGAAGTAAACCAGGTACTTGATGCTCTTAAGGCAGCAGGACTTACGTTCTGTGACAAGACCGAAACTTCCTGGAAGGTAACCGGAGCTCAGGGAGGAACAAGTATTCTTATCTCGTCTGACTGTTCCAAAAAGTCATCAGATACGGCAATATTTATCCACACTCAGAAGTTTGACTCTGCCCAGGATCGTGACAATGCGGTCAAACTGATACAGAGGACGATAAACCTGAACGCCCTCAACGGTGGGGTTTATACGTATGGTTCGTTTGTTGTGGCAGTACAGGGCCCGACCGGAGGCGAACCGATCACTGACACCGTAGCCAAAGTAAAGGCTGCATTGCAGAGATAACCAATTGGATATGGGCATGCTGGCAAACATGACCCTCAACTTTTTTTGTATCATATCAGGTCCGGAACGCAGTGTACTCTGTGATAGTATACTGATCAGAATGAGAGAAATGTCATAGATTGAGAGCCAGGTACAAAACGACGAAAGATCAAAGGTACGAACCTGTATTATACTACCTCAATGTGTAGATCACCCATCTCTTCTGTGATCAGATAGGATGGAACAGGTTTGTGTGCAGGCCCATTCACTACCTCACCAGTTTGTATGATAAAAGCCGAATGATGACTCGGGCATCTGATTGTTGTTCCATCAATTGCCCCATCGGCAATTTTCATCCCCTATGAGTGCATATTCCTCCAATTACAAAGATTTCACCACTTAATATTATTATAGGGATCTGTTTTTTAAGGTACAACCTGAATAAAATTGATATGTATTGAATATCTTTTTCTATCACCACATCGTTATGACAGTATGTCCTCTCATGCACGGTATGGCATTCTGATAACAGGAATAATCATGCTGATCATGGCATGTATGGTTGCAGGATGTTCTTCATCTCAAAATGCACCAACTTCTCCTTCTGTGGCCCCGACTATCAATACTGATGCCAATAGCATCACCATCGAAAATTTCGCGTTCAATCCGGCAACATTGACCATCAAGCCCGGATCAAAAGTCTCATGGACAAACCGGGATGGAGTAGACCATACAATTGTTTCGGATTCAGGGTCACCAGTTCTGTTTAAATCAGAAGCATTGGCAACCGGAGCATCGTTCTCGTTCACCTTCACCCAGCCGGGAACGTATGCCTATTACTGTTCAATTCATCCATCCATGAAAGGAACAATAATAGTGCAGTCATAATCTCCTTTTTCATACATACCTGTACGATTTCAGCGAACAGATGCAGAACAGATCCCAGAATGAAGATCAAAAAAAGGGTGTGCCGATGAATTTACGTTACAACAACTGCACCGGGAATTCTCAGGCTTCCACCGTAGTTCTCATTTTTCACCGATAATGTAACCGGATAGGAACCTGCTGTTGTATACACATGTGACGGGTTCTGAAGTGATGAATGATCCCCATCGCCAAAATCCCAGTCCCAGGTTATCGGATTACCGGAACTCTTGTCCCTGAAATCAACAGTGAGCGGTGCATTTCCTGAGGTCGGGTACGCTGAGAATTGTGTGGTGATCTTGCCCGGCACAGGTGTCTCTGTGGGCTGTGGAACTACTCCGTCTGTAACGGTGATGTAATTGTTCCACACTCCATATCCTCCGGTCTGGTTATTCAATGCACGTAAGGAGACCGTATAAATTCCGGGAATTTCATAGGTATGGATCGGGTTCTGGGTTGTATTCGTAATGCCGTCTCCAAACTGCCAGTACCATGAGGTCGGTGACCCGAGCGACTGTTCTGAAGAGAATGAGACGGTCAGGGGTCTCTCTCCATACCGCTCTGATCCATTAAAGAACACATGAACCTGACCCGGTGTTGGATTTCCAATTGCCTGGATATCATGGTCGCTGGTTAGATTGGTAAATGTCCAGCTGGTCACGTTTCCTTTAGATTCAGAATCTACAATAACATCAGTCATATCTGCCCCGGGTTTTGGCTGGGTGATGAACGTCTGGTTCGTGTATGACCGGTATGAACTGTTCCCGGCAGGAACAATAATGGCCTGATCATTTGCGGTAGCGTTGACTGTAACCGGTTTGAGTGGAACCAGTGGTGCAGTATCGTTCACCGGGGGTGAAGTCACGAATGGAGGTATTATAAATCCTGATACATTAGGAGTCTGTTGATCTGACCATCCTGTTCCGGTAAGGTTACTCCAGTAATTACCGGCAATAAACGGACCACCTACAACATTCGTCCCCCGCACCGGGCCGGAAGGGTTTGTCCAGGCATAGGAGTAATTGCTGAAATTGCCGTAACCGCCGATATTGTTCACACCTCCGAAATAATTATTATAGATTTCTCCAATCCCTGGTCCGGTTATTGGTTCATAATAAAAATCGCAAAGGATCATAAGATCATCTCTGCTCGAACCATTGATCTGATTTCCGATAACAGATGTATTATTGAACGTATCAGCGATTCCTATTCCAAATAGCGCATTGGTTACGATATTATCGTGTGCCTGTGAGTTATTGCCAAAGCATCCTATGCCATAGAGATTTGTATTCCTAACGATATTATCTGATATAGTTCCGTTATCGCCGCTTATCATGATACCATACCGAACACTTGAATATACTCTATTTTTTATTGCTTTGCAGTCGTTATTCGATGACATGATACCATATCCATCGTTATACAATGTATTCTCTAAAAATGTGGTATTATCACCCTCAGCACGGATACCATATCCATATTCATCCTTTGTGTCAGTGATCGTATTGCTTTTTATTGTTGTATTAGGTCCAATTGTGATCAGGTTGTGGTAATTCTTACTGATGGTGTTTCCATTGCAGGTAGCTCCACTCCCTTCAAGGATGACTCCGTATTCTTGATTGTTCAGAACGTTATTTTCTATAAATTCCAGGTTATTTCCATAAATCAAAAACCCGTATAGATTATTATTTATTGAATTCTTCTCTACCGTCATGTTGTCTGCATTAAAACTAAAGAAACCGACTTCATTGTCAGATATCGTATTCTCTGTTATTAAAGCATCAGAACCTGACATGTAAATGCCAATACTATTATTCAGTATGACATTCTGATGGATAGATAAATTAGGACTAAAGGCAGTGATTCCACCATACTTATTATCAATCCATGAATTATTTACGAGTGATATCTGATAACCATTGGATTCAATGCCATAAGCGAATTTTTCGACTCTTAAAAAATTCCTAACTGTTGTATTATATACATCAAACCACGTGGTGATACCTGAATTTGCAGCATTTCCAGTGATTGTTTGTGCATTTCCATCAAGAACAACATCTGATGCTCCAATCCATATTGCAGTATTGTTTTCAGTTGAAAAGCCGCTCTGGAGTGTGTATATTCCTGGAGAATAGATGTAATAACTCTGATCTCTTTCGGTTGTATTGAAGTACGAGTATCCGCTTCCTTCAGGGGTCGGAGTAATGGGAACAAGGATTACATCTCCCATTGTTGCCATGCCTGTATCTGCGAGGGAATATACAGATTCGGACGGAGTCTTTACGTTTGTAGTGTCATACGTTTTCCTGATAGCTGAAATATTGACCGGTGGTGGTGGGATTGTGATGGGGGGTATATCCTGAAGTATTATCAGGGATTCGTTGATTTCACTGGTATTGATTCCTGGTTCACTGATGGCAGGCTCTGCTGTACAAACAAGGGCCCCGGATATCAGAATTATCAGGAGACAGAGGGATATAATCTGCAAAAGTCCGGATTTTATCTGCATCAGCAATCACCTTTTTCTATTACATTCGCAGGTCTGCACCTTTTCTGAAAGAGATGTGCCTTCTGTGCATCCTTAGGAACAAGCTGATTGTTCCTGTGCCATGTGATTTTATTCATTACATCCATCACTCCATCACCCATAAAGAAGATCAAAAATAAATATGCTAATGGTTAATTACATTTTCAGCTTATAAAATTATGCAATAGTAATAGAAATCCCGGTGTCAGGAGATATTTTCGATATACTTGAGAACAGGGAACCGGGACGAATGGTTTGATGAGTAAAGTGTATCAAAACGGTTTCTAAACATCAATAAAAACCCGATTATCTTTGAAATTTACCTCTACTATTAGTGTTCCTTTGTGGAAGTCACTATTCTGATTTGATTAGTATGGGCATCTCGGATTATTGTTTATATATCTAAAGATTTGATCATCAGGTATGGTCGTTGAGTAAAGGGTATTAGCCTCGAACAGGTATCAGGCTATTATGTTTGGATTATGCCCTCGACCCCATAGGGACAAATAATTCATGAAGATCTGACTTTCATGGATTCTGCTCAAGAACCCTGTTGATCTCCAGCATGAGCTGTGGACGTTGAAAGGGCTTTAGAATGTATCCCCTGGCACCACAGGTTATTGCAAGTTTGATCATTTTTACCGACTGAATCGCACTCACCATCAGGATTCGAGCCGTTGGATCATAGGCCATGAGTGTTTTCAGAGCCATAATCCCATCCATCTTAGGCATGAGAATGTCCAGAAGCACAATATCCGGGCGATTCTGTGTGTATTCAAAGACTCCCTGATACCCGTCTTCTGCCATTCCGATCACCTCATGACCTTCATCAGATACAATTGCCTGGAGCATGGTTCGCATAAAGAGGGTATCATCAACGACGAGGATTCTTGCCATAGGCACATTCACATCCTGGCGGATGAATCCGGAGATGGATTGGGTTGATCTTCAGCATAGTCTCTCTTTCTTGGGACTTGTTGCTCTGAATCGGATGAAGATCTGATCGAGAGATCATCATCACCCTGGGCCCAGCGGGTGATGTTGAGGTTCATTCCCATGACACCAAGAATACCATCATTCAACCTGACCGGTCTGAACGAGTCAATGATCCATTCGGATCCGTCTGACTCGATGATATTCTTCTCATTCTCTCGGGTTTTTCCATTCAGAATGATATCGAGGCTCTCCTTCCAGTAGAGTTTTGTATCATCTGATATTGGCAGGTCTTGTATCGGTCTTCCAAGAAGATTCCCGTACTTTGCACGATGTTTTGAGTTCTGGAGAATGATCTCCCCGGCCGGGTTGAGAACCCATATCTCGGCAGGATACGAGTTGAGAATCGAATCAAGAATCTCCTCTTTTTCGGCATATGCTTCTTTCAGGATAACCTGCTCGGTGATATCAATGGATACACCGACGAGCCCGGTAATCACCCCGTCTTTATCAAAAACCTGGCGTTTTTTCGTAAAAAATGACCGTGTTCCTTTATCCGGTATGGTGATCTCTTCCTGGATCTCTAGTTGTTCGACCCCGAATTTGAGAAGGAGATCATCGGTCTTTATCCGTTCATCTGCAACCTGATCTGAAAAAAGATCCTCATCCCGTTTCCCCTGGATATCAGAGAGGGGTACCCCGACCAGATCAGCAAACATCTCATTGGCATGGATATAGTGTCCGTCTTTTCCTTTCAGGTATACGACACCGGGAATTGTTGATAGAATTGTCTCCTGGATCTTTCGCTGGACAACACACTTATCTGATGTCTTTTTGAGGTTTATGTGCGTTTTAACTCGGGCGAGTAACTCCCTGAGTTCGAACGGTTTGGTTAGAAAATCGCTTGCTCCTATTTCAAATGCAAGTTCCTTATCAGCACAAAGACTCACGCCCGTAAGCATGATGACTGTGATCTGTTTCAGGGCCGGATCTCCTTTTATCGCCCTGAGGACCTCTATTCCATTCATGCCCGGCATGATGATATCAAGGAGGATGAGGTCAGGTCTTGATTGCTCATGAAGAAATGCTAACGCTTCCACACCGTCTGATGCTGAAAATACCCGGTATCCTTCAGACTTCAGAACTGTCATCAGGTATTCCAGTATGGTTTCATTATCATCAACAATCAGAACCGTTGCAACATCATCCATGATTATATCCCCTTGGTTTTAGTTCTCTAATATACTCTACCGTCTCGGTGAAAAACTCACAATCTGATAACCTCCGGAGCACTAAATCAGGTGGAAGTCCTGAATATGACTATACAGGTCGTTCTGTAGAGATTGGTTTCGGTGTCCAGGTTGAGATATTGATTCCTGAAGAAAGATTCAGTGATTTTCGTAGCAGTTGGGTTTGAATATTCCATATTTCCACAAAATAAAAAATAATTGGGAGATCCTTACTTCAGATCTTCATAAATAATGAAATTCCATCTCTTTGCCTTGCTACGTGCCAGTTGGTATGGATGGTTCCATTGGTATCAAAATATACTCCATCTAGTAATCAAGCCTCAATAAACCATCTATAATGCCAGATCTTCTTCAATGATTTGGTAAAGACTCTCGTTCAGATACTAAAAAGAGTGAAGGATGGTCTGATATTCTGCGTCGGACTTCCATCTACACATAGGGATATTGCCTTAAGTATTCGAAAAAAAATTCGTAATTGTTTTAGACCTTCATCCTGTAAAATTTGATATATGCCTGAATCAGGCACAGGATGCATATCTTCCACTGATCACAACATACTGGAGGCCTTCGCTTCCATTTGTGAGCCGGTAATAACTCTCTTTAGGAAATATCCCGGAGAGTGTCGGATGTGACAGAAGGTAATGAACCCATCCGGTCCCATGATCAATGGCTCCTTTGAGCATCTCATCACGGTACATGGTACCGGTTACATCCCCTTTTCCTGACATGTTCCTTCCGACTACATCAGGGTTTCCGGCATCAGCCATGTTTGTTCCATTGAGTGCATACACAAACACATACAGACCCGGAATCACCGGGTCTTTGTATGGTGCAACATCTGCATTTATCTGCTCAAGGGTTTCCGGAGTATTTTGAGACAGTGCATCTGATGTAATGTTCACGAGATTAGTGACCATCTCCGGTGTTATTTCAGATTCACCGCATTCCACAGCCTTGTATTTATAAATAATTTGTTCGTATTCAGATGATCCGGTCTCTGATCTGTTGATCTTCAGGTTTGATATGGTGTTGTTGAATGCTGAAACAAATCCGGGATCTGTGTTCTTATTGAACGCAAAATACTCGTCTATTGACCCGATTTTCATGACCGGTGAGAATGATTTCGGATCATCTGCATACTGATTAATCATGGACTGGCCTGATATTTCGCCATAACTCCATACGTCCACGGATCCGTTCTCAACCATCCTGATTGCCTGCTCTGGAGATGACACCTCGATGATCTGATCTGGTGCTGCCCCTGCATTTTTTGCCATACTAAGTCCGGTATCATTTTGAATAGCTGCTATCCGGTATGACTGTATATCGGGGGTAAGTGCGGTATCGTTCTTTGGGATTCCCCACAGAACCTTGGTATCGCTGATGACAGGACCGGCCCATAAAAAGAGGTCTTCCCGCTGAGGTATACGACCGGTGCTAAAGAGAATTGTATTGTTTCTCGAGAGAGTTGTATTATAGGCTTCTGCCCAGGGGAGAATTCTGATCGAATCATGAGGGATATCTATGCCCATATGGCTGAAAGCTGAATCAAGGAAATCTACAGAAATCCCTTTCAGGGTTCCATTTTCGACATAATTAAAGGGTGGATATTCTTCTGTAACGATTAGAAGATCTGATGGTATACTCTGGGCCATCACACCGGGTATAAAAAGGCTGAGTAAGAAAATTCCAAAGAATAGCATTCTTTGTTTCATATTATTACATAACGGAACAATGGCGATAAATAATCTCTGATTTAGTTCTGAATGAATGTCCTGAATTTCATTAAACATTTGTCAAATGACATATTTTTCGAGAATTTACATTACGATGTGAAATGGCTTTTTACACCTGGAAAAATTGAATAAAAATAGAGGAGACTGCGATGTCAGATGTTGTACCTTCAATGGAAGATTACAGGACTAACCCCGCAATCACCAGTGTCGGAAGCAGTGTTATCAATCCGATATGCGGGGCATATGCCGGAGCAGTCTGGAAGTTGTACTTCAGAACCGGATACATCCGGGTATAGGCCGTGATTACTGCCACAACCTGAAGTGCTCCTCCTAGGTAATAGATACCGGAGATGCCTGACAGAAGGGCTGCCAGTGTTGTTATCAGTGCCAGAATGAGTACCCCGAAATGTGGCGCAAGGCTCATCCCCTGCATCCTGAAGATGATAAAACCGGTAACGACGCTGCTAATCATCACAGCGAGTGATATGACAAAGAATATCTCTTCCATGTTCATCCCTCAGAAGTTCACGATACTAAACCCGGGATCTGACAGAAGCTGAAGATAGGTAGCGGCTCCTGCTATCTTCACGCCATCAACGAGATCTGAGTCAGATATTCCGCGAAATGATGCACTCAGTTCACAGGCAAATACTGTGGCCCCGGCGTCCAGAACATCTTTCATCATAACATCCAGCCGGTCAAATGCCGGATGTTTCACAGTAGCAGCAATTCCAGCCCTGGCAAGGCTTACCCCGTCCATGAGCAGGAATATCGTAACCGGTTTTCCCATGCTCTGGGCTACCTTTGCAAAGAGAAATGTTGCAAAGGCACGTTCGGCATTCCCGATACCATTGCTCTGAACAATCAGCACCCGTTCTCTCTTAACTGATGATCCGGTTGATGGTGGTCTCTCAGCCTTCTCAACCACAAGGAACAATCTTCCCTCTGCTTCTCCTGTAGAGATGATCGTTGATCCTGCCGATGTCACCGCTGCAGAGATATCATGTACAGAATCCTCATTTGCAGCAATTATCTTCAGCCGCTCTCCGGTTGCCATATCCTTGAGCAGTGATCCAACCGTGATAACCGGACCGGGACAGACATCTCCACAGACATCAACCTCCTGCATGGTCTTGCCGGTGGGGATAAACCGCACCGATGTATCGGTTCCGGCCTTCTCAGTCTCAATGGAATATCCGAATGCCCGTGCAACCGGTTCGAGCCCGCTATCAGCCCCTGAACTGACAATGAACCTGACCTCATCCTTCTCATCTGAATTCTTCAGAATATTCCTGATAAGGAAAGAGAGGTTTGGCTGCTCTATCCCGTGCAATGGGATGACTCTCATTATTACCCCCACTTTTCCTTGAAGATCTTCAGAGCCTCGACCATGGCAGGAAGGTTCCTGGCCGGAACGCCGATAATCACCTCATCATCAGCAATTCCGGAGTTCTTGCGTGATCCGTTGCATCCCAGTGTCATGTTCAGGACCCCACGCTCTTTGACTGCACAGACTGCATCAGCACACACAGATTGAATTGCCGAGTAATCGGCTGCAATTCTTCCGCCTTTCTCATTGAGGTATGCCTGTGAGAGACGGAGGGCCTGTTTTGGATTGACGATAAGTACAACTGAGTCAGGTTCAAATTCTGCTGATTCCAGTGGTGAATACACAGAAGCGTAGTATGATTCAGAGACTTTCGGAATGGAAGCCATCGTCTCTCTGGCACCTTCTGCAGTCTTAAAGTTCCCCAGTTTTAGGTAAAACTCCCCGGTGGTAATATTTTCGGGCATCGGCTCAATCCCTAGCACTGCTGCTCCACCTTTGCAGAAATGCTCTGCCTCGGTTGCATATCCCTTTGTTCCCTTAAGCCGTGCATCCTGAACAAACTGGCAGTGTCTGCTTTTCTCAGGCATTTTTTCATATCCTGCCGGGATATCTAATGCAGTTTTTGCCAGCATAACCGCAACAGGGCTTCCTTTCATTCCAAGCAGTTCCTTCAGTTCTTCGGTAATCTGTGTATACATCATATTGGTTCTCCTCACCATGAGCCTGTGATTTGACTCTTTAGTGCAACTATACTGTATAGTATAATTTTATTTATATTTGTTGGTATTAAACAAACAGCCGGTAAATTTAGGTGTGGATAACGTTAACTATACAGTATAATCTATGAGTTCATCTCTTGTTGAATCTGAGCAACTTATCCTCTCGTATATCAGGACACATTCTCCGGAGGACTGTATGCTCGACAAGATCTCTCTTGGAATCGGGAAAAGCAGGGCTACTGTTCTCAAATATCTCAATACATTACATGCCCGGTCAATTCTGGATTTTAAGATTATCGGGAGAAATAAACTATGGATTATTTGTGATACTTCTGGTACAATCGAACTGGAACAACCGTCCTTTCTGAGTAAAAAAAATCAGGATGCCATTTCTTCACTCGTATCGTATGCATCCGAACTGCATGACCTTACTATCAGGAGAATGGAACTCACACAACTACTCGATGCCTCTGATCGGGTTATCTTGACAATTTCTTTACAGTTTACAATCATTTCAGCGAATGAACTCTTCAATACTCAATTTCCGGACACCTATTCATTACAGCAGATAATATCCGGGGATCAGATGAGCAGGTTAGATCTTGGGGTCTGTTCTGCATGTAATGGAGAGACAGTCGAGATGGATATTGATTTCCAGGAGAAGAACGGGCTTGTCCGCAGGTTCCGACTCACACTGGTTCAGTCAAAAGAGAAGAAAGGGCCGTCGTACGTGGTTGTGATAGGAGAGGATATCTCAACTCATCGAACTCAGATTGAGCAGGAATCTCTGCTCTACATGATCAGATCAGCTGCAGGTATAGAGACAGAGAAGGACCTCTTTCCTTTCATGATGTCCGGTATTCACGATTCACTTCTTTCGTATCGTAAGGGATTGGTGTTTTTATCTGGTCATACTCTTGTGTATAATTCAACAGAGATACATCAGTCACTCCTGGATATGATCTATCCCCATATTGACCTGGCAACCGATCTCTGTGAGACCCGCGTTTTCCAGATAGGCAATGAAGAGAATATTGCATTAAAATATGATGATTCCCTTTCAGAGGTATCATATTGTATTATTATTCCTCTTATTGAGGAAGAAAAATCCCTGGGGACGATAGTTCTGTTCACGGACCATGAGATAAGCAGGGTTCAGGTTGATAATGTTGAGATTATTGCAGATGAGATCGCAAATTTTCTCAGAATCAAACACCTGGAACGTGAACGGTCTGAGCTCATCCATACCCTTGAGGCGATAAACCGGATCTCTGAAATTCTTAATTCTGACAGCAAAGAAGAGTCCCTGCTAGGACAAACCATTGATAGTGCCATGGAGATCCTGGGATTTGATGTCGGATGTGTGTACCTGATGGATGATAGTATGGACTTACTCCCGGTTGTTCAGAGGAACATGCCTGACAAGCTCCTGGATCTCTGTATGTCAGGTCATTTCTCATCTCTTTTTATGAAAGCATGCGAAACAAACTCATTACTGCTTATAACCAGTGCTGATCCTGAATTTTCTGCCCTTGGTCCTGATATTACAAAGATTGGAGTAAAAACGATTCTGGTTCTTCCGATACGGTTTGGCAGTACCATTCTCGGGCTTCTGAATATGGGTAGCAGAGAAGAGAAGATTTACCATAAAGGAAGTCTCGACAACATCTCGTCGCTTGGAATGCAGCTTGGGATAGCACTTGAGCGGACAAGACTTGCACATGCTGCACAGTCAGGTCACCAATCATCTGATGCATAATATCCCCTTTCACAATTTTTTCCAGGGAATCCCGAAGGGAAGATACATCATACGGGATAATCAGTTGATAATTGAATTGGAGATCTGATTCAAAAAAGAATTATGAATTTACTGGAACAGCATTCTGGTTATATGGAACACGCTGATAGACCAGTGAGTTGTCAGAACTGTCAGTTAATGTTAATTCCTGGTTTGCATTCACCAGATAACTGGTTGCTCCGCTCAGGATCTGGATATATATTTGTTCAGTATTTTCACCGTTTGCACATGGTTTTGGTGAGGCCATTTCAGTCTTGATGGCGATTCCCTGACCAAATTTCGTTTTTAATCCGGTAAGGGAATATGAACCCTGATAATCATTACATCCGGTATACCCGGTGATCTGGGAATTATTCTCAAATGTAATCATGGTTTCAGGATTAATCGTCTGAACTATCGCCGTTCCGTTCTGATCTGACATAAGTTTCAGATACCAGGTTCCCTCAAGTGCAGGATCTGAAACTTCCTGTTTCACAGGTGTTGAAGGTATCACGGTCTCGGCCTGTGTTGGTGTGGCAGTGATACTTACAGTTACCTCCGGCTGGGCACTGTTCGCTGGAGCCTGGCTTGTACAACCTGCAACCATCACAACAAATAGTAATCCCAGAATTATCCAGACAAAAGAAATCTTCATGCATGATGGTTAGGTAACAAGTCTTAAAAAGCCTTATGATTGTGAGATCCTGAAATTCATTGGTCCCGCTGTGGCATCGGCTATCATGTTCAGCCATTTAATTGATTGTAACTATCTGAAAAACTGTATCCAATCGGCGAGGCTCATTGATGGGCGGGCTTATTCTACCGGTCATTATATTTCAAGAAAATCAGGGAATACAGGATATGGATCACCTGATCCAGGTAACCTGAGGTTGTTTTTTATCATGAGGCTCCGGTTTCTCATCAGGATATCCGAAAACGATAGTTCCTACCGGAGAATATCCCTCAGGGATCTGAAATCCTGCCATGATCTCAGGATTATCATATGCAACCTCTGTTGACCCGATCCAGCAGCTCCCGATTCCCAGAGCATGTGCAGCGAGCATCATGTTTTCTGCACAGAGTGAGCAGTCGATCTCCCTGAACCGACTTGTACTCTTCCCGATTACCATAATCATAACCGGGGCATGATAATAGATCGAGTATCCGTCACTTTGCAGCAATCTCCGGAACTCATCAGACATCCCGTCATGAGCGTCCTTCATCAGGGAGATCATGATGGGTTTGCAGTAATCGGAAACCTTCTGCATGAATTCACTGTTCTGAATAACAATGAACGCCCAGGGTTGAAGGGCAAGAGCTGATGGAGCATATGTTCCCGCATGTATAATCCGGGAGATAACGTCATCAGGGATCTGATCTGGTTTAAATCTCCTGATACTCCGTCTGGTCATAATACAATCAAGTGGTTCCATTGTGATCATGATATAGGTAAAACCCTGTTACAAATTTAATAATATCTGTTTCCTTATCTCCGGGTTCAGGTATACATGCACATCTTCGGTTCTCTGATTGCTGTTACGATTGTATTCGTATACGAATCCTGTATCTCCCTGATATATTGAAAAAGAGATTTCTGCTGGGTTAGCACATGAATTCTTCTTACTCAATGAGCAGAAGGGTTATCCTGTCAGGAGGGATCGGGCAGGGAAACTGGATCGTTATGCCTGCAGATTTTGCTGTTTTGATTATGTTTATCCCAACCGCTTCAATAGAATACCTGAGTTGTGACGGGTGCATACATATCCCGCTTTTTATGTTACATTTTTTGCAGAGATCACAGCAGTCAACGGTAAAAGCAATTGCAAACGGGTGTCCCAACTGAAATGCATGACGTTCTATCTCAAGCATCCTGTCATGAATAGCCCTTGATTCTTTGTTTAAGGCATCACTGAACACTGTTGTCTTTTCTTTTACATCCTGTGAGACTGAGGGATCTGACTTGTTTTTGAGCAGGGAATGGATGATCTCAGGCTTTGCTTTAACAGTAGATCTGAACCTGATAAACATAGCATCCTGATAATCCTGTAGCATCTTTCGAAAATCCTGGATCGAAGGTGCAAAAGGCGGGCATGTAAGGCTGTTCCCGTACGATGGACACCCTGTCTTACATTTCAATTGAACCCGGTCTTCTACAACAATATCAGATGATCTGATCGGTATTGCGTCGGTCGCTCCTGCCTTTATTGCTGCTTCAATGAGGGATGCATATTGTTCTTCTAATTTTGTAATTGTCATATCAATGATATGGATTGGTCTTAGACTATATCATTAGTTTTCATCTGTCTTCGAGAGAATATGATCGGTAGTCTCTAACTAAATGGTATATTTCAATATTTGTTCTGAAAAAAACCAGATCAAAATAAGAAAGGATTTTAACGTCAACACTCAAATGTTGACTGGGGGCAATGGAATAATTCTGGAGATGTTGGTTCTATCAGAGATCAGACAGGTTTCTGATACATTGTGTACCACATCTCCGGATAAAATGTCCATTGTCTTTGATATGTAAAACAAAATGCCTATCTTGTTTTCATACATATCCTGTACCGGGAGGAACGATGTTACAGATATTATTATCTCCGAAATTATTTTTCGAAACATGTGCTGGATCTGAACCATCCCTGAAAAAACCCGCTTTGATCATCTTTCTGATGTCAATACTTACTGCAATCAGCGGGTATCTGATTGGTGAACTCACCGGAAAACTCCTCTCCGGTTTCATGGAGGGAATAGGTCTCATCACAGCAATAAGTACAGCCGTTACCTCATTCCTTGCTCCCTGGTTCATATGGCTTGTCATTGCCGTGATTCTCATGGTTATGACCCGGATCCTGAAAGGTTCAGGTTCATTCAAGCGGTATGCAGAGATCGCAGGATACGGAATGCTCCCGCAGCTTATCGGGTCAGTGATCAGTGTCATCCTTGCATTCTGGTACCTTCCCCGCATCCAGGTAAATCCGATAAAGGTTACAGATCCCACCCAGATTCAGTCACTTATGACTGACTTCATGAAAAATCCCCTGATGCAGGAGTATACTCTGCTCTCGACTATCATGTCTGTTATCCTTCTCCTCTGGACCGCAAATATCGCAGCAATCGGTCTTGAGAAGTGTTGTGGTCTCACCTCAAAACAGTCCCTGATTGCTGCAGGTCTCCCAATTGTTGTGTATATCCTCTACTCGCTGTACACCCTCAGCACGATGCTCGGATGGCTCTGAATGAAGATCCCATTCTATCTTCTCTTCATCCTCTGTCTGCTCTGTGCTTCTGTATCATCTGAAGCAACAGATCCGACAATAGCAGCATCCCAGGTAGAAGTATCAGAAATCAATATTGATCCTGCTGTCCTGATGCCGTATGACACAGCTGTTGTCACGATCATCTTGAATAATTCAGGTCAGGATCCTGTCCCGATCAATCATGCAATGATGTATGACAAGGACCTGACAATCCTTTCTGACAATTATGAAAAAGTAGGGTCTATTGGTGCAGGAAATACCCTGAAACTTGAGTTTACCATTCAGGCCGGGGATAAGACCGGGATATTCTATCCTGTTCTCTCTATGGACTTCAGGGGCGCTCATTTCCTGAGATATCCGTTCCGTGTCCAGGTCCAGAAGGACCCGATTGAGATATCAGTCCTCTCAAAGCCTGAGACGTTTGTTGAAGGTAAGAAAGACCAGGTTCTGATTCATATCGGAAACCCCAGGGATAATGAGGTCTCCGGTGTGACGATCACCGCAAACGGACCAGGGCATGAGATAACCCCGGTCTCCTACTTTGTCGGTGCCCTTGGATCAGATGTGGCCGCTGATATTCCGTTCAATATCACACCGTACGGAAACCAGTCGGTAGAGTTTACACTCTCATACCAGAACGGAATTAACCAGCACAACGTCTCATATACCCTTCCGATAGTGCTTGGAGAGAGCAGAAAACATGCAAATCCGGTTCTCTCAAATGTTATCGTAACAAATGAGGCAGAAATAATCAGAGTCACCGGTGATGTCACGAACTCAGGCCTTGAGACTGCAAATGGTGTAGAGGTTACATCTGCATCACCGGCTGTTCCGGTCTTCCCGTACAAACTCTATGCGGTGGGAGCACTCAAACCTGATGACTTCTCCAGCTTTGAGATAACCTTCAAGGCAGATGCAAATATCACCGAGATTCCACTCAAGACGAGTTTCAAGGATCGTGATGGAAATATCTTCTCTTCGGACACCCTCCTTGATATCCCCCGTGTTGAAAAGGTGGTCGAACAGGAGCAGGCATCACCGATTCCTGACAAAGCTGTATACCTCATACCGATAGTTCTGCTGCTCCTGGTCATCATTGCGATCTGGCTGAGCAGGCGAAATAAAGCATGACTCTGCCGATCATGACTGACACCGGGCCGGTCATGGAGTTTTCAGGGGTATCCAAGATTTACCCCTTATCTTCAGGAAATGTAACAGCCCTCACTGACATCTTTCTCCAGGTTATGCCTGGTGAGTTCATCGCTATCATGGGGCCTTCTGGTTCTGGCAAATCAACCCTGCTCAACATGATGGGCTGTCTTGATGTTCCTTCAAAAGGGGATGTCTTTATCAGAGGCCGGAGTATCAAGACGCTATCTGATGATCAGCTGACCACCCTGCGACGGGATGAACTCGGTTTTATCTTTCAGCAGTTCAATCTCATTCCCCTTCTGAATGCACTTGAGAACGTGCGGTATCCGCTAATTTTAAAGAATGGGATGTCTGCATCCCGGGAACGGTGTCAGGAGGTGCTGTCTGCAGTCGGTCTTGCTTCTGATCTCTGGAATCATCGGCCAAATCAGCTCTCCGGTGGTCAGCAGCAGCGAGTTGCGATTGCCAGATCACTTGTGAATGATCCGGCCATCCTTCTCTGTGATGAGCCGACCGGGAACCTTGACACAAAGACAGGACAGGCGATCATGGCTCTGCTGGAGCGGCTCTGCCATGATGAAGGAAAGACGATCATCATGGTCACTCATGATCCGAGAACGGCTGAGTATGCACACCGGGTGATCAGGATAGAGGATGGCACGATCAGGGAGGAGACCTGATGGCCGGAGGTTCACTCTTTTTCAGTCTTGCAGTCAGGAACCTGCAGATGCACTGGCTCAGATCCCTTCTCGCAGCCATCGGGATCATCATCGGAGTGATGGCTATCTCGTCTATGGGGATCCTTGGCAATGCGTTCTCACTCTCGATCACAAAATCACTTTCAGATGTTGGTGATTCGATCATCGTAACACCCCATGTCGGATACCAGGGCGGGATGAGTAGCACTTCAACAAGTGAACGTCTTACCGACCGCCAGATTGAACTTATCAAACGGGCAGCAGGGAACAACAAGGTCTTCCCGATCTATGCCGGAGGTGACCGGGTCAAGGTCCAACGTGATACCCTGTATGCTTCGGTGTACGGCATCGATCCCAAGGATCTTCCCTCGCTTCTTACCATCGAGAAGGGTCAGTACCTCCGTGGTTCATCTGGTGTGATGATCGGTGCTAAACTGGCCAAGGATAATAATCTCACCGTGGGATCCAGGCTGCTTATTGGGACACAGGAGACCGGGGTCAGGGTTGTAGGTATTCTGAAAGAGAGGGGAATGGGATTTGACATAAACCCTGACAACGCAATCGTTACATCTGATCTCTGGTATCGTGACTTCTATGATGTGAAAGGGCATGATCAGGCGATCATAAAGGCCTCTGATATTAAGGAGATCAGCCAGATCAAGAGTGCGATCGACAAACAACTCAACAAGCGTGACACCGAGGTTGATATATACGATACCAGGATGATCCTTGACTCGATCACCCAGACATTCGGTCAGATCACACTGTTTACCATGGCAATAGGAGGAATCTCTCTCATCGTTGCCGGTGTTTCGATCTTCAATGTGATGATGATGTCGGTGATGGAGCGATACAAAGAGATTGGTATTCTTCGTTCCATCGGGACAAAACGTGCTGAGGTCAGGAGTATGTTCATCTATGAAGCATTCATACTCGGACTTACCGGTTCAATCGTTGGTGGATTACTCAGTTTTGGAGCAGGGTACCTGGTGGTTGCAGTGCTGCTCAAGGATGTATCATACCTCTATAACCCGGCGTCGTTGATCCAGATTCCATATGGAATGGCCTTTGGTATTGTCACCAGTATGCTCTCCGGTCTGTATCCTGCATGGAAAGCCTCAAGTCTGAACCCGATTGATGCTCTCCGGCATGAATAATTTTTTTTCAGATGTTTATCTGATAATTACGGATTTCCGGGTATCTGATTCTTATTTCATGGTATCTAATTTGAAACGAATCCAATTGCATCTGATAGAAAGTAGAAACTCAGTCTCCCCCCATTTTTCCTTTTGATGTTCCATATTTCACTGCGATTATTACTCCGGTAAATACCAGGATCACCCCGATATATCCCTGAACCGGTAATATCTCCTGAAGAAATATGTACCCAAATAACGAGGCAAAGACAGACTCGAGAGTATAAATAAGACCGGTATGTTCAGGAGAAGTAAATTCCTGGGCTACAGCCTGGAGAACAAAACCGATTAATGTACAAAATATTGCAAGATAAAGAATTATTCCCCAGCTATCCAGTGGTGCTGACCTGAATGGCATCTCAAAGATGACCATTGCTCCGAATGAGAACAAGCTTGTAAATCCAAGCTGGAGGACACCGATTGTAAGAGCATTTTCTCCACTGTTCAAGACCCACTTTGTTGTTACAATTACTATTGCGTAACAGATTGAACAGATGAGACAGAGTATCGCACCAAAATCAAGTGCCAGGCCATTCCGGAGTGTCAGGAGGCCGACTCCGGTTAAACAGATTCCCACCGCCATGAGGATGTAACGATTTGGGATTCTCTGGAAGAAGAAAATCTGAAGAATCGGGACAAATACAACCGTTGTTGCCATAAGAAATCCGGCAGATGTGGTAGTGGTGGTTCTCATGCCATAAAGGAGGAGTGTAAATCCACAAAAATATCCAAATCCGAGAAGGGCACTGGATGCCAGTGTGTGCATGTATATTGGGGAGCGATATCTTAAGAGGAGGAGAATTCCGATACCAAATGCGATGCTAAAACGGAGTGTAATCAGAGTGAAGATCCCAAAACTCTCCATTCCCCATTTCATTGCAAGATATGTTGAACCCCATATCAGGACAACAAGGACAAGTATGAGATCTGCTGATTTCTGATTCATGAGTTATTGTAGAGAAAGAATATTGTGTGCAGTATCTTGTTTCGGCTTTTATCCAGTAATTAAGTATGGATCAATAAGTTCATAGAAGGGATATAAGTTCTAAAAATGTAACTCAATATATTACTTCTAAAAGTTCATTCTTGTAATTGAAAATAAGAGCTGAATATGCAATATCATGATTATTGAATACATTAATGCTGCATTGGCACAGGCACGATATGAATTGATTGAAGATGAAGAGCCATATTATGGGGAAATAACTGATCTTCCTGGTGTTTATGCTACAGGAAAAAATCTCGAAGATTGTAGAAAAAAACTGGTAGAAGTCATCGCCGGGTGGCTGGATCATACGTCTTCGAAGAGGAATGCCAATACCATCTATACATGAAATTAGTACGTTTGATTTTAAATATTGATTCTCATGTAATTTTTCCTAAATATTTTCAAGTTATCAGAATTAAACGGAAAGAATCTATCAATCATGATTTTTTTTAATTTTATATAAATAGAATAAATATACAATCAATCTATCTCCTATCCAATTTTATTCACGTATATTTATCGGCCCTTACACTAACCATTAGGCGGAAATGTTGGATCGTATTCTCTCTACAGGGCTGAAAGTTCTGAATGGTGGGTCAATCACCAGAACGGAGGCCCTGGATCTTGCACAGGCAACTGGGGCAGATATCTATATTCTTGCAGCCCTGGCTTCCAAAATTCGCGAACAATACACCGGCAGCAGGATTGATCTATGCTCAATTATCAATGGGAAATCCGGGAACTGTTCAGAGAATTGCAAATTCTGTTCCCAATCTGCTTTCAGCACCTGTACAATAGAAACGTATCCTCTTCTTGATGAAGAAAAAATCATCCAATATGCTCATACTATGGAGAGATCGGGAGCTCACCGGTTTGCCATCGTAACCAGTGGGAGAGGCGTGACAGAACAAGATCCCGATCTGATCTCAATTATTCCGATCATTCGTCGACTGAAAGCAGAGACGAATCTCAAATTATGTGTATCACTCGGAGAAGTAACCGAAGCTGCTGCAAAATTGCTGAAGAATGCAGGTATTTCCCGGTATCATCATAATCTTGAAACATCTGAAGAGTTTTTTCCTCACATTGTTACGACCCATACGTATCAGGACCGGATAAAAACCATTCAATGTGCCAGGGAAGCTGGAATGGAGATCTGCTCGGGAGGAATCATTGGTCTGGGAGAAACTATGAACCAGAGGATAGATTTGGCATATGCACTTCATGATCTCGGTGTCGATTCAGTTCCAATCAACATACTTAATGCCATACCAGGAACACCGCTTGGCGATGAGCCGCCTCTTTCTCCCCTTGAGATCATCAAGACATTTGCCCTATTCAGATTCATTCTTCCTCATACAGAGATACGGTCTGCAGGAGGTCGTGAGAAACATCTCCATGATCTGCAGTCAATCGGTCTTATAGCCGGTCTGAACGGGATGATGGTTGGAAATTACCTCACCACGAACGGGCGGGAAATATTTGACGACCTGAAACTGGCTAACGACATGGGATACTCATTGTAACGATGCCTGGATATTATTGTATTAAGATGCGGGCGTCCCGGATTTCAGATCAGGGTGATCCTGACTCCGAACCGGTACATGAGCATATCTCAGGAGCAGAACGGATTATCCTGAAAGAAGAGATTGACATTGTCAGCAGAGCCCTCATTCATCGTGCACAGAATCATGCGAACGGAGTTCCTGACTTCATCAATCTGAAGATTCAGTCAGTAAAACCCGATAATATTGAATATATTTCGTCACTACCGGTTTTCCTGGTTCAGGTACCAGATCATCTATCAGCACAAATAGCCTGCAGACACATACTTCAGAATGCAGATATATCCCTTCAATCTATCGAATACGCTTCTGATTTTCTTATGAATGGTGATTCACAGGGGAAGGGCCTGCCAGGTGCTCTAGTTATGGACTCGTCTTCCACATTAATAAAAAACCCGGATGAAAAAGGAATCAGGGCAACAAACATGGATCTCACTCCTTCTGCTCACCGGATCATGGATGATATCCTACGTGATCATGACCTGTCTCATACCAGGCTCAAAGAGGCCCTGGTTCTGGCCACAAAAGTGGCACATGCCCCATCAGCCATGGCTGAATTGTGTTATTCAGATAATCCAAATTATCATATTGGCTACGTTTCAGTCACCGGGAAAGGATATTTCAGAATCCCACACCTGAAACCATCATCTGCAAAAGGTGGCAGGGTGTTTTTCGTGAAGAATGAGGGATTCTCATGGGACGAGTACTCCCGGTATCTCAGAAAGACCCCTGTCCTTATTGACAGGATCTCACCATTTTTTACCGATTATTCACTAGATCAACTCCTACCGTATTCAGAATCTAAATCATCCCGGTAATTATCATGACCGATCAAACCATCCAAACAGACACCACCATAGAAGCCATCGATAAACAGTATGTCTGGCATCCTTTTACCCAGATGAAGGAATGGCAGGAAGAGAGCCAACTTGTAATAACCGGGGGAGAAGGAGTCAGGCTCTGTGATCAGCACGGGAACTGGTACTATGATGGCAACTCATCGATGTGGGTAAACCTGCACGGGCACAGAAGACCAGAGCTCGATGAAGCTATTAAACATCAACTCGATTCAATCGCACACTCAACATTTCTCGGTATGTCAAGCCCTCCCGGGGTCTTATTAGCAAAAGAACTCATCGAAATCTCCCCCCATGGGCTGACCCGGGTATTTTACAGTGACAGTGGTTCTGAAGCAGTGGAGATTGCCCTGAAGATCGCCTTCCAGTACTGGCAGCAGCGAAAGAACCCTGTGACATCCAAAACGAAATTTCTCCACCTTGTAAATTCGTATCACGGGGATACCATCGGCTCAGTATCTGTTGGAGGAATTGATCTCTTTCATGCAACGTATCATCCAATGCTTTTTACAACCATCAGCGTTCCCTGCCCGTACTGTTATAGGTGTCCATTCGGATGCGACAGGAAAACCTGTGAAATGATATGTCTCGACTCGTTACAAACGGTGATCGAAGAGCATCATGAGAACATTGCAGCGTTTATCATCGAGCCACTAGTGATGGGTGCAGCCGGGATGCTGACCTTCCCCGACGGATACCTCACTAAGGTCAGGGAACTATGCAGTAAATACCGGATTCTTCTGATAGCAGACGAGGTTGCCACCGGATTTGGCAGAACCGGGAAGATGTTTGCCTGTGATCATGAGGGTATCTGTCCTGATATCATGACCGTTGCGAAGGGGCTTACCGGAGGATATCTGCCTCTAGCTGCAACTATTACGACTGAAGAGATCTTTAATGCATTCCTTGGTGAACCAGGCGAGTCAAAGACGTTCTACCATGGTCATAGTTACACCGGAAACCAGCTCGCCTGTGCTGTTGCCCGGGCAAATCTAGAGATTTTTAAGAAAGATAAGATAATCCCGGCATTACCTGAAAAGGGAAGAGTAATTGAATCAGGATTGGAACAGTTCAGAACACTATCTCATGTCGGTGAGATACGACAGGTCGGTATGATGGCCGGAATTGAACTGGTAAAAAAACCTGATTCAAAGGAGCCGTATCAGCCTGAAGACGGTGTCATCAAGTCGGTCATTCTAGAGGTGCAACGTCGTGGAATGATCACCCGTCCTCTCGGGGATGTTATCGTATTCCTCCCACCACTCTCTTCTACCATAATTGAATTGCAGGATATGCTTAGTATCCTGTTTGAATCCATTAGATCGGTTACCGGTGATTGAATGATCCGGGATGCAGAATCCAGACTTCTGGCTATTAAGCGATCAGGGACATATCGTCAGCTCCGCGTTGTGGAGCAGACATCTGGCCCTGAATTTGTGATGAACGGAAGGAAACTACTAAATTTTGCATCGAATAATTATCTCGGGCTATGTAATCATCCGGTCATCTGTCAACGGGCATCAGAAAGTATTGCCACCTGGGGTACCGGTTCTGGTGCATCCCGGTTAATTACCGGAAATACATCACTTTATGAAGAACTTGAACAAAAGATTGCAAAATTTAAAAGCCAGAATTCTTCTGTCCTCTTCAATTGCGGATATATGGCAAACGTAGGAGGAATTACTGCTCTCACTGATGCCAGTTCTGTCATCTACTCTGATTCGCTGAATCATGCAAGTATCATCGATGGTGCCCGTCTCTCAAAGGCAATTATATCAGTTTATAATCATTGTGACATGGAGGATCTTAAGGCAAAGATAAGAAGTCATGGAACGACAGGCGGGCTCATCGTTTCTGACGGAGTCTTCAGCATGGAAGGAGATATCGCCCCTGTCCCTGAACTGGTGGAGATAGCCGGAGAGAGTGGATGTGCACTGATGATAGATGATGCCCACGGCACCGGGGTATTGGGAAAGTCCGGGAGAGGAGTTTGTGAACATTTCAACCTCAAATCCGGTGTAGATCTCCACATGGGCACATTATCCAAGGCCCTTGGTGCAGAAGGAGGGTTTATAGCCGGATCAGATATTCTTGCCGATATCCTCAGAAATGTTGCACGCCCGTTCGTCTTCTCAACTGCATTCGCTCCTTCTTCGGTTGCTGCAGCATCAGCAGCCATCGATATTTTGCTTGAAGAGAACTGGAGAATGAAAAAATTATCAGAAAATTCCCGGTATCTTCGTGAGGGATTACAATCAGCCGGCCTCGATGTTCCGGATGGAATTACTCCTATATTGCCTGTAATTATCGGGAGTAACAATGATACTATCCTGTTCAGTTCGGTTCTTGAGCAGGAAGGGATATTTTCTCCGGCAATCAGGCCTCCCACTGTTCCTGAGGGTTCAGGAAGAATCCGGGTAACTGTAATGGCGACACATACCCGTGATGATCTTGATATGGCGATCTCTTCATTCGAGACGGCAGCACGAAAAACAGGACTGATCTCATGAAAGGGTTTTTCATAACCGGGACAGATACCGAGATCGGAAAGACTGCCGTAACTGCAGGTCTTGCCAGGTATGTATCCAGTCGATATCAGGTCGGTATCTTCAAACCGGTACAGTCTGGTGTTACTGATCTCTTTGAGAGTGATGCATCCTACCTTTCCCGGGCAATAGGATATCCGGGACCGTGTGAGGATTCTTATGCCTATTCATTCACAGAACCACTCTCTCCCATTCAAGCGGCAGAGTATGCTCACGAATTTATCTCTCTGGATAAGATCCTGGATATATATGAGCGAGTCAGAAAAAGATCAGAATTCGTTCTGGTAGAGGGAGCCGGTGGATTGATGGTTCCGGTTGCAGAGAATCTCCTGATGGCAGACATTGCAATCAAATGCAATCTTCCGCTGTTGATTATTGCAAGACCGGATCTTGGAACTATCAATCATGTGCTGCTGACCGTTCATACGGCCCGGTCATTAGGGATCAGGGTGAGAGGTGTGATTATTAACGGTTACCGTGTTCACTCATCTGGTCCTGATATTGAAAAAACCGTTTTCCTTATCCAGGAGTTTGGAAATATTGAGGTGCTCGGAGTGATTCCATGGATCGAAGCTCCTGATACCATGTCATTAATTGATCAGATCTCACAGTGGATACATACCTCCAATCAACCAATAGCGAAACTGGTATGAGTATACTCATGACCGGTAATGGTGGGAGGAGGGAATTCTCATAGTTTCTGGGTAATGAGAGATGTATCATATCAGATAACAGGATTAAGTGAAATATCCGGAGTATGAGAATCCAGCACAGATGGTTGCTTAAATTGGTACAAATCTGGTTTTTTCAATGATGATGGTGAACGAGGGGGAAAATGATAAATGAACATTGTAAAGATCAACGATAGCGAAAAGCCAATGTATATGGAACTGCTGCTTATTGGAGATGAGCAGACAAGTATGATTGAAAAATACTTGTATCGTGGTGATATGTTCGCCCTGTATGATAATGATATCAGGTCAATTTGCGTTGTAACACATGAGAAACCAGGAATATTTGAACTTAAGAATATTGTTACCGTTCCAAAATATCAACGCAGGGGATATGGACAAAACCTGATTCAGTTTATTGTTAATAACTACAGAAACCCTGGCAGTGAATTATACGTTGGAACCGGCGATTGTCCTTCGATACTTCATTTTTACGAGAAATGCGGATTTGTAAGATCACATGTTGTTAAAAACTTTTTTTTAGATAATTACGACCATCCTATGTATGAAGAGGGACATCAGCTTATCGATATGGTATACCTGAAACGAAATCTGTAATGATCATCTGTTCGACCAAATATCTTCATATCTTATGATTTCTTCGGTTTTTTCAATTATTACAAGCGTCAGGAACGGTAAGTAACTCATGAGTTCTTATCATCAGGAAATAGTACATGACATTAGCCCGGATTGCTCATCAAAATTTAAAAAAAGTTAAAGAACGATGTTGTGTATCAAACAATCATTAATTTAAACCAATTTTTTAGCGGTCCTTTTTTAGTCGTGGTCAGGTAGTGTCTCTCTATTCTGTTCTCTGACAACTGCTGATAAAACGAGTGCCAGGAGAGAAAGAATAAACCCGACAGCCATGGCAGTGTGAAACCCCTGCATGAATTGATCTGGATTCAGATCAGAGAACGCAATCTCCCCGTTTGTTGCAGTCCCAACCGTAAAGAAGGTTGCAAAGAGAGCAGTTCCTATTACACTGCCAAGATATACTGCAGTGACCATCAGTGATGATCCCGTTCCTTCTTCTCCTTTTGGAGCTGTCTCAACAACTCTGCTGGCAACCGGTCCCCCGGCACATCCCCAGAAAATGCCCATACATAACAGAGCAAGAAGAAGCGGGATGAATCCTGATACCGGTTGTATCATCATAAAGGCCCCGGTAACTGCAATGATACAGAGTGATCCTGCTATCGCAAAAGGTCGTCTGCCTTTCCGATCAGACCATGATCCCATCGGAACCCCGATGATAGCCGTCAGTAACGGAGGAATGAGCAGGTAGAGTCCTGATACCACTGGATCATAATTCATTCCAGCCTGGAGAAAGAAGGGGAGTAGATAGAGAACTCCCATATACACACATCCGAACAGAAGAAATGCAACGAATGTTGCAGTAAAATCAAATGCTTCAAATATCCGGAGTTGTATCAGCGGTTCCTGACACCTGCGTTCATGAAGCATAAATCCGATCAGACTCACTATGCAAATTCCGGTACAGATCATGATCTGTATATCTGCAATACCCAGATGAGGAATACGTTCCAGAACATACACCCCCGTTGCCATGAAACAGAAGAGAAATACTGCTCCAATTGTATCAAAAGACTGATTTTCTCTTTTGATATCTGGCGGTATCACATTAAAGGCCAACAGAATAATGATGATGCTGACAGGGACATTGATCAAAAATGCCCAGTGCCATGAGAGGTATTGAGCGATGAATCCTCCGATGGCAGGCCCTGCGGCAACTCCGATGGATACAGACATTGAAATTGTACCGAGAGCCATGCCAAGCATCTCTTTTGGCAGATAGGTTACACAGATCAGCGATGCGGTTGCTGCTATCATGGCAGCCCCGATCCCCTGGATGATCCTGGAACCCAGAAGAACTTCCAGATTTGCAGATAGTCCGCATGCAGCGGATCCGAGTGCAAATACAAAGAGTCCGATGAGAAATATACTCTTGATATGACCCCGTTCGGCAGTCTTTCCTATGATGAGGATGAGACCTGCCATCATCAGAAGATAGGTGATGATGACCCAGGATACCGTTCCGGTATCGGTGCCGAAAGAATCTGCAATCTGGGGAAGAATGATGGTCACGATTGATCCATCAAGGCCGTCCAAAAACATCCCGACTGCAATAACTGCAAGAAGAAGTCTCTGGTGGAGTTGATTGGAGGTGATTGAAAACATGGGGTATCACGTTGTGCTGAATGTTATAATAAGGATTTCCTGTAATTGTGAAGAATGGTAAAAAATAATCGTGAATATTCGGGGGATCTGGCCTTGAGAAACCGAAAGTCGCAGATCGGTATGGACTGCTCTCTGATATACACCTATGCCGGATGACAATAAGGCTCTATGGATTTTCCGTTCCCTTCTCAAGCCCTGATCTAACCGGCAGGTAAATCTGTGATAATTGTTACATCTCAAATGGCTGAAGCATTCCTATCCGGTTCCCCTCTGAATCGATGACAGCTACATACTGCCCGATACCGGGGATCTCAACAGGATTCCCGATTACTGTTCCTCCTGCATCTGCAGCACGTTTCATTGCTGCACTAATATCTTCAACCGCGATGACCACAGACGGACATGTGGGCATATCCGGACCTTTCAGGAAAAAACCGCCGCCAATTGTACCGGATTTCAGGGGCATGTGGTTTTCATCAGTTTCAGTAGTTGAGGCTACAATATACTCCCCCATCTCCTTCCCAAGGTAATTCATATCCCAGCCAAATACCTGTGAATAAAATTGAACAAGACGCTCTCTTTTTTCGTATGGCATCTCAAAATGCACAACCGGGTTCATTGTTTTCATCTGTGATTCACCTCTGATGATGATCTATCAGGTGTCATGAAAGGATATATCTATTACACCGGGTTCGGTACCATGAATGATCTATGATCGAATAAATTCAGGATGTGGATACCATATCCAAGATGGCATATTTTAATACATGTAATGAAGGACAAATCATCAGTTATTTTTAAAGATTTATCTCAATTATCTCATTTACTTTGTAATGGATCAAAAAAACCATAGTTAACCTTATAAGAATTCTAATCGGGTAAAAAAGATACTCCAATTTCAATAATTTTACTATGGATTATTTTTGAAAAAATCTAATATTACTATGAGATATCATCTCCTCATTCTAATATTTCAATAATCTGGACCGGACAAGTATCGGATGCGTCGCGAGAGCATTCTTCCAGTTCTGGTGTGATCTCTCCTTCGGCAATGTTTCCATTAATCCTGAACTTTTCAACGATCTGACTGAAAGAGTCATCCGGGTTTTCTTCAAAAACTTCAGAGCACGTTTCCCAACAAGACCCGCAATTGGTACATTCTGTGCGTTCAATTTTTATTTTCATGTCAACTCCTCTCCTTCGTTGATAGTTCATCATTCATACGATATGTATAACTGATTTCCCCCAGATATTCCTTCACCTGATCAATTTATCTGAATGAGTAAATACTATCATTCCCCAAAAAAATTGCATCGGATTCTTTATTGCTGGTCCATAATTGTAACTATATACTACGGTTTTTCTCGAATTATCATAGATAATGGAGCCGATCGATATCTATGAAGAACATATGAGATGATATTTCATTTAGTAGTAATGATGAATCTCAAAAAATGTAATCAGATGAAAAATTACTTGGCGTGAATTAATTATCTACGTATAAAACCATACTGGTTTATAATCAAATAATAAGAAAAATCTGATTTTTGAAAATCTCTGATAAAAACTAAGAATATGGATTGCCTTAATTTTTATATATTTGTTGTCAGTTATTATATCAAACATATTTAAGAACCAGGAGTATATTGGGTAAAACTTTCAAGTCTCAATTCATAGTAATGTTCTGAAAAATTTGAGACGATCGTTATCTTTTTTTGTTAATTTTTTATTCTTTCATTTCACAATTTTCTGATACAGATCTTCTTGTCATAGAAAGATACACATGGATTATCAGAGCGATCGCAAATGGACCCCAGAGGAAGAAATGTATGCGATATGAAAGCATTTTCCCAAGAATACCTCCGGTTACCGGACCGATTATACCAGGTTCAGTAATCCCAAGACCGGTTAGAACCATAAGGACACTGAGAATCATGAGTACATACTGGACAATCTTTTTGATTACGCGTCTATTCATGCTTCATCCAAAGAAAGAACGATTGAGATCCCCGCCTTGTGCATAACCTCTGCTCTCCCAGTATCCCCGGTATGATGGATCATTGGTAATTTCAATACCTGTTATCCATTTTGCCCACTTATATCCCCATTTATCCTCAGCTATCAGATGAAATGGAAATCCACGCTCTTTGGGTAGAGTTACATTGTTCATCTGATATGCCATCATTATGGGATTATCTACCAGGTATGACAGAGGAAATGAGGTGGTATACCCATCATCTGCATGAAAAATGACAGTATTTGCTCCTGGTTTCAGTTGTGCATAGTTCAGGAGATCTCGGACAAGTATTCCATCCCATAGAATTGTTACATCCCATCCTTCAACACAATGGATTGTGACTACCTTCCGATATGAGGGAAATGAGGTAAGAATCTGATTGTATGTAAAATTTTGCGGATGCTCGATGAGTCCGGTAATCAACAAATGGTACGTGAGTGGATCTATTGTCCTTGGTCCTTTTATAGAATTTTCCCGGAAGTCATCCAAATTTCCCAGAGGGGTACCCTCATATTCGTGAACTTCTACCGGAGATAGGGTAGTTATCCCATTATCAGGAAGAGAAGGACCATTATTGAGAGTCATAATCCATACCCACGTTACGAATAAAATTAGTAAAATGGTAATAATCAGACCGTTCTTCATTAGATATCATCCATCCATAGACTGTCATAATTAAGAATTCAGGGCCGGATAGTCGGTATACCCTTTTTCTTCACCCACATACCATGTCGAAACATCAGGGGAATTCAACGGAGCATTTCTCGAGAAGCGTTCAGGGAGATCAGGGTTTGCAAGAAATGATGTACCGAAGGCAATCAAATCTCCTCTACATTCATTAATGGCGGTATTTCCGGTTTTGGCATCGTATCCACCATTGAGTATGAGTGTTCCACTAAATTTGGTCCGGAGGGTAGGGGCCAGTTGAACAATTTTCGGAGTTGCCTCAAATCTGCCTCCGATGGGCTCAATAAGATGGATATACCCAACTCCTAACCGGTCCAATTCCTGTGCAAGATATGAATACGTTCCCTGTGGATTCGAATCTGTCATATTGTGCAGAAAAAAATGTGGCGAAATCCGATATCCGACACGTTTGGGATCCCATTCTGATATGACTGCTTTTGTAATTTCAATGGGGAGACGTGCCCTGTTCTCCAGACTTCCGCCATATACATCGGTACGAGTATTCGATCCATCACGGAGGAATTGGTCGAGGAGGTACCCGTTAGCACCGTGAATCTCGACCCCATCAAACCCGGCCTTTTTTGCGTTTCGAGCTCCGGTCCGGAATTGTTCAACAATCCCGGGAATTTCCTCTGATTCAAGATCCCTTGGAACTGGAATTCTCTGCTTTCCGGAGGGAGTGTGAATCTCTTCATCAATCGGCAGGGCGGATGGTGCAACAGGAAGAGCACCATTAAGAAAGTCAGGGTGCGACATCCTGCCTACATGCCATAGTTGGAGAAAAATTGTGCCACCTGCCCGATGAACACCCTCGGTTATTTGTTTCCATCCTTCTACCTGCTCTTCTGAATGTATACCCGGTGTCCGGGAAAACCCAATACCCATCGGGTCAACCTGGGAGCCTTCTGTAATGATCAGCCCGGCTGAAGTTCTCTGTTCATAATAGAGTTTTGAGATTGGATTTGGGACATTATCGGCAATCGCACGGCAACGGGTCATCGGTGCCATCACCATCCGGTTCTTCAGTTTTAGATCATTGAAAGAATAGGGAGAGAAAAGATTCATGAGGCAAATGAGTAGTATCATATGATAAATTTTTGTGTGATACTCATTTTTTGCGATGAGTGTAACCAACCTTCATCGTACCTCAATTGCCATAATCACAAGATATGAGAAGTTTTTAACTCAATGATAAAAATGAAGATAATATTACTCAATGATGCCTTATGTGATCAGAAGACTGAGTGAGAGAAGAACCGGATTTTCCGTTGCTCCTGCTGGCCAGATGATACTTGTTTTTCCAATGGCCGGCCATCATTGATTTCTGGAAAGCTCACCCTGATGCAAGACCTGCACTAAGACCCCCGGCCAACTCTTCATAACCTGTTGGTAAATGCCCGTTAGAACATCCTTACAATCTTCAGCATCGTATTGTTAGCAATAGAATACTCATCTGCAGTAATGATCTCATAATACTGCTATCATACGCATCTTGCATGATCCGGATCGGGAGATTACTGTTTTGTGTTGGTAATACGAGCCTCATATTAAGAACGGTAAACCGGAATAGTCCTTTCAATTAGTCTGATTACACAGGATTAACCCCCCTGTTTCAATCGTATTTCTTTTGTAGAATCATCATCCTCAAATACTTTTCAGCACAGATATCCTCATATGTTGTACCGGTATCTGATTGTTGGATTTCTGGTTCTGGTCTTCAGTTCCGGCTGCTTTGCAGCAGAAACTGAAACCATATCACCTGTTCTGAATGTCTCTTCAGTTCAGGAACTTGTGAATTTTGTTAACGAAGCATCATTTTACTCACAAAAGGTTGGGAAAGAGCCTGCTCTTACGATGTATGCAGATCCCAATGGTTCATTTACAAGAGGGAATGTGTATATCTGGGCGTATGATTTTTCAGGAATAAATCTGGCTCATCCATTTCATCCTGAATATAAGGGAAAGAATAAACTGTCTCTCACTGATCCTGATGGAAAGCGAATGATCGCCATGATGCGGGATACTGCCCTGAATGGAAGCGGATTTGTAACTTATCAGTACGAAAATCCAATCACCGGAAAGACAGAACCAAAGCTTGCGTATGTGAAGCGGGTTGATGAAAACTGGTGGCTGGGTTCTGGTATATATGGAGATATATACTCAATACCGAACAGTTCTCCTGAACTGATAAGAGAATCTCTGACCGGCACGGTAAATAATGCTTTAAAATACGTCGATGAAGTCGGAAAAGAACAGGCATTAAAGGTTTTTAATAATCAAACCGGACCATTCACAGTGAACGGATCATATATTTTTGGTTTTACTATGAATGGGACTACTCTGTCTCATCCGTTCCATCCTGAAAAACTAGGATCCAATGAATCCACCTTTACTGATATCAATGGGGTTTCTATTGGGGGAGAAAAACTCTCGCTGGCAAAAGAGGGGGGCGGTTTCTGGTATTATGTATATAATAATCCTGATGCAGAAAACAAACCTGAATTCAAGGTATCATACATCAAACCTGTTGATGAAGATTGGGTGATTGGTAACGGCAGGTACATAGGTGATGTGCAGGTCAACTTCTCGCCGGATGTCAGAGAAAAACTGACGACGAAGGTAGAAGAAGCCAAGTCGTTCGTGAATGAACATGGAAAAACTGCTGCTATCAAGGAGTTTAACGATCCGAACGGTTTATTCTCTGATCCGGAAATGTTTATTTATGCTATAGATCTGAACGGCACGGTCCTGGCGAATTCATTCCTTCCCGGACGGGTAGGACAGAATTATTTCAATGTTCAGGAACCATTTGGAAAGTATCCTGTCAGACAGATGATAACCAATGCAAAAAATGGCGGTGGATTTACGTACTATTTCTATGCAGATCCAAAGTCCGGATATGAGAATAGATTAAAACTTGGATATTCTGAACTGGCTGGAGATGATATGGTCGTCTCAGCCGGTGTCTTTGCACAGCCCTAAATCCCTTGTCATGAATATTCGGGAATACTAGGGTATCAGGGAAAAATCCATCTCTTTTTATGGAAAAAATACAAGTACCTTGAATCAGGCACCTGTGAATGATACAAGGATTGAATTGTTGATTTAGTTATAAATTTTGCATCCACAATTCCCGCTTTTTCTTCTCCCGTTCTAGTATTTGAGTAGTAGTTATCTTTCCTGACAGAAGGTTTATGATATCTCTCTTCACTTCATCATATGGTTTAAAAAGATCTGCAGATAAAAAATAATACCTATTCATATGGAATGAGTTTTCTTTATCTAACACCAGAGAATATATTTGGGCCGGGTATGGGCCTTCTCCATCTCGTAACATACCCTTGTTACCTCTCCATGAAGTCTGGTTACCAATCGAACCCCCGTCGCAGAAAACTGGAATGGTATCTCCGATGTGGAGCGGTGAACTATTCGATTGATGAAGAACATCAAGTACCGTTAAATTGGCAAGAGTAATTATCTTCCCGCTATGTTTCTCTGGATCTTCAAATGTAACAACAATGTGAGATAAATTTCCATAGATCAGTATGTCTGTCTGGGTAATCCTTTTGACATATGTATTTTCAGGCGGCCATGGCATTTGTGTTGCTTCACAGATTAAACAAATCAGTAGAAGACTAACCACCAACAATATGATCCATTTTTATAACATCCATCTTCTCATCATAAGAATTAATAAAAAAATTATGGTCTCTTTTTAATATTTAGATTCAATTAAAAGATCGATCTGATTAAGTTGTCAATTTTTACCTGAGTTACTTCGGTTTTTTCATAAAAGAGAATGTCCTTATTTTATCATTATTCTATTCGATTAAATACCTAAATACATCCGTGTCGTAAACATTATTATGATGATTGATAGTTATTTGTCTCGCATTTTCATTTTTATCAGGTAATATTCATATTTTATGTCTGAAAAAATCGAAGAAGATACTCTCAGAGCCTGGAGATAACACTGATATAGGCTGAATCCGTATATGGTTGATTACTCGTATGATACGTGGAATAGTTCGCCTGCTTCTTCTTTTGGCTTTGTTAATAATAATTGCATCTTCTACATCTGCTGATCCTTCTATGGGCTTGATAACAATAAATCTCTCCATATCAACGGATTTTAAAATTTTATCTGATATTATTAATGTAAACATATTTACCATCCCGGACTCATCTCATCAGACCAGTTCGAATTCAATTATACCTGATACATCAGAAAAACCTAACAGTAGTAAAAAAATCGATCAGTCTGTCTTCTGGTCCAGAACCATGAACGGGATTACCCATACATACCAGGCAGTCATTGCACCTGGAATTACCTGGAATCAGGCGAGAGATGCTGCAATTATCAAAAAAGGGCATCTGGCAACAATTACATCAAAGGATGAAAATGATCTCATGCTCTCTCATATTCAGAATACATCCTACTGGTCCTTGTGCAGGGGGAATATGTTCGGGCCATGGTTAGGAGGATGGCAACCTTCAGGAGCACATAATTCAAGTACCGGGTGGGCCTGGGTGACTGGAGAAAAGTGGGAGTATACGAACTGGCATGCTGAAGAGCCGAATGATTTCCAGGGAGAAGAAGATAAGTTGTTCTTCTATGTGAATACCTGCACTCCGTCATCCACATGGGGTGATCATCGTGATGATGGTGATGGAGTTACAGCATATATTATCGAATGGGAGAAACCAGTGTACTCTCCCCATATAGTATATTCACCTTCTACTCATTGGAAATACGCAGAGAAAGTGCCTTAATACCCATTATCTGATGACGTTGTTCATCATGGTTTTTGAGGGGTATGTACCTATCATGTTTCCACAAAAAAACCTGGTCATCCGCATACCCGCAAGACCAATCAGATTTTATCCATTTCCAGACGGTAGGTGTACCATCCTAGCCTCGAACCACCGATCGTTTCATAGAACCTGATAGATGGCTCATTCCATGTCAGAACCATCCAGTCCATCCGTCCACATCTTCTAGTTCTGGCTTCATTCAGACAATAATTAAATAGTTGTCTCCCGTACCCATGACCCCGGTATGATTCAAGAACAAATATGTCTTCCAGGAATAAGGTAGGTCGTGCAAGAAAAGTTGAATATGTAAAGAAAAATGTGGCAAACCCTACCGGTTTGTCATCATTCCATCCGATGTAGGCCTCATATTTTGGTGGGGTGGAAAAGAGATCTTTCAACAGCCGGGACCTAGCTTCTTCATCCGGCGGGGTGAGATGTTCGTATCTGGCAAGTTCACAGAGAAGTGAGAAGAAGTCAGGAAAGGTATCCCGGGTTACCTGTTCGATAGAGAAGTTACTCATCAAGCACTCCGGTCTTCCCTGCCATAATGCATGGAAAAAATTTCCAGATATTCATCGCCATAACAGGTGCAGTCTGATCGCAAAGAGAATTCAGGTCCAAGAGTCGATTTGAACAGATCATTCCACTCAGTCCGGAGCATATGATAATCAGTTCTGACTCCCCGTGGCTGGGTAAGAATGGAAATGAGTTCTGTCATGAGAAACGAGTCTACACAGTCTATGGCTAGATCTACCGGTGCATCATGTGCAAATACGTGATCTATTATTCTTCCATAAACCTGGTGCACTGATAAGGCTAGTTCAGGAGAGTATAACTCCGGAGTATCATGATTTGCGTCCATCTCAAAGAGAAGAAAATGATCGATCCAGGGTTTCAGGCGTGAAAGATGAACCCGTTTATCCTCGACCGGCATGTGATGATAAGCGAGTGAGCTCATTGCTACATCGAAATGCCTACTGATTGACGAAGAACAGTCCTGAATCTTTGCACATTCGGTTGATATGGTAACCCCTGGAAAAGCAGCCGAGACATTCTGAGTGGCCAGAGTTATCATGGCCGGTGAGGAGTCTATGAGCAGGATCTCAGAGACTCCCGGGATCTTTCCTGAATGCAGGAGGCCGGTGAGGAATTTGACAGTGAGTGCACCGTCCCCGCAACCGATATCCATAAACCTGATCTGATGATCAAATCCAGGGAGTGAGTGAACTAAATCTTGTACAACATGGTTTCGTGACTGGACCATGAACGGTACCTGGGAAAAGTGAATGAATGGTCTCGGGTCTTTGAATGCAACTGCAGGAGCTACCATCTCTCCATTATGCCGCTGGAGAAAACCCATCAGAAATGTTGATGAAAAAAGACCGTCTTCTTCACAGAGGGTTCCGGTGTTGAGCCATTCATCTGCCTGGTCGTGAAATCCCTGTGCAGCAAGAGTTGTGGCTATATAATAATAAAACGCTGATTTCAGGTTGGACCGGATGATATCGGTGAAATCATCGGGTTTTTTCTGATTCGCTATAACCTCATTTGCATATCTGACCCAGTCATACTTCTCACGTTCTGATAGAAACAGCATTTATTTACACCAAAAGTTTGTTGAGAGACGATTCCAGGTATGAAAATAGGGGGTATTTCTTCAAGAGTGTTTTGTTTATGAGTGATACATGTGAATCGCCGTGAGTGAAAAGCCGGTTTCCTTTCTGATACTCTGAAGATTTTATAGAATCAGGGAGAGATGATAGCGGTACCGGAGCAGGGCATTTGTAAGAAATTCCCTTTCATAGATGTATATGGCCAGATTTCCATTTTTATTATCCCGGGCACGGGATTTATTTCCAGTACATTCAATCGAAGATACTTGTACAGAACTTGCGGGAAAACAAACTCTGGGAGAGCTCGGGAGTTCCATTGCTACACTGGTACTTACATATTCTCCCCGTGATCTTGAACAGATGAGATGGAATTTCTCAGAAAAGATCAAAGATTACTCACCTGATCTGCGCAAACGGCTCGAAGAGACGATCACTGCCCATCTACACGGAACATATCAGCAGATTCGGCTCATGAATCAGCAGGGTTTATTTATAATAATGCAGGAAAAACTCCCTGAACATGTATCAAAGTACTGGAAGATGGTACATACCCAGTGCTCAACCGGCGATACAAAAGGTGATCAGATACGGTTTCTGAAGTTCCTGCTCTCCGGTTTCTGTATGTTTGTTCAGAAGGTTCCTGGTCATCCGGTTGGTATGCCTTTTCCCGGAGGTGATAAGGTTGATTTTATTGATGGGATCTATTACTGCCCGGTTAGGACCAAGGCAAACGATGTGGATTCTGCCTTATGTCCGTTCTGTCCTGCAGAACAGACTCCTGAAATTGGGTATCTCAAGCCCCCGGTCAATGCCAGTGAGCACCGGAAGCAGGAGTTTATCAAAAACTGTTATGACTTTCACCATTTTAACGGGTGAAACCTGGTTTATCTTCATGTACAGTTTTTTTCTATCATATGGATACAATATCAGTTGTCTATGTTTCATTACTGATATCCATTAACTGGAATATGTGGAAAAAGATGGGGAAGATTATGTATCGAGTACCTGGAGAGCCCCGGGAAGAAGACAACTCTGCATGTCCGGGTTTGTAACCGTAACGTTCCACAACCCTGTTGAAACATTCGGGATGGAGAATGAGCAAGAAAGGGTCTTGTTGGAGACCAGGGCCGGATGGTTTGCAGAAATCATCACCCCATCTTTTTCAATATCTGCAGTGGCTCCTGTAAGAAACCCGGTTCCTTGAATTATCACACTGATATCATCTCCTGACCTGACGGTTTTTGGTCTGATTGATACCACATCCGGAGGAGAAAGCGGTCTTATTGAGAATGCATCCGCCAGACTTCCTGTCTTTCCATCCGGGTTACTGAGAGAAATATTGTACATGCCTGATGGTGCAGTTAGTGGAATCCGGAATGAACTGGTGAGTTCTGTTGAATCAGAATGATTCAGAACCTCTCCGGTGATATGTTCACTATCATGCTGCAGGGATACCGTGGATATATTGGATAAATTATTCCCTGACATTATCAACCGTAGAGAATCTCCAGGACTGCCTTCTTCAGGCTGGATGCCGGCAACCGAAATATCCTGATCAGCTTCTCTTCTGATTCTGCCATCGTATGGGATAACGATTGGAGCAGGAAGCGATTTGATGTATGAGGTGAGGGCATCAATATCTAGCGGCCCGGTAATTTCCGGCTGGGAGAGTGTCATTACAGTATACCCGTCACCACCGGAAGCTAAGAATCCGACTGTTGCAACAGAATAATTCCTGGTTGGATCTATCGGAGTTCCGTTGTATGTGATACTGAGAATCTTTGAGTTGACAGGGTTTGAGTCATCATACGTGTAGTTGAACCCTGATATCTGTATCATATGATCAGTCGCGACAGTCCGGTTCCATTGCTGCTCAAGAACAAGTCTGATCTGTTCACCAGTCATGTTCACCGTTATCACGTTGTTTCCGAACGGCAGCATCTCATACATCTTCCCGGTTGTGATATTTCCCGGGTATATATCAGCACGGACTGCACCCTCGTTGATCATCCCGAGTTCAGACTGCATTGCGATTCTCATCGAGTCAGTCACCAGATCATAGAGATTGGATTCACCATCTGCATCTCTGTCAGCACTGATGTTCATCTGTGTTGAAGAGATAACTGTGTTGATCAACGGACTGGTAAGATTAAGTGTATCGTTCAGCAGCCGGGATGCCTCAGAGTTTGGCCTGGTTCCTGAATCGCTGTTTGTATACGGGACAACAATAGAGGCTGACTTCCAGGTGATATCACGGCTTACAGGATCGACTGCAAGACTGATATTGGCAAAGCCCTTGCTGTACGAGTATGCCTGTGTTACAAGGACTGATCTATTCCCTGCATTTTGCAGGAATGCATTAGTAAAATTATGTGTATGGCCAGAAATGACGATATCAACATCACTGTCGAGATGTGAAACGATATCCACAACTCTTCCAGTGACCTGCACAGGCGATCTCGTCTGACCTTCATATGCAGACTGTGATCCACCTTCATGAAGCAGAATAACAAATGCATGGATTCCGAGCGCCTGAAGATCTCGTACCTGATTGTTGATGGAATCAGCCTCATCAAGGAATGTAAGGTCTTTCACTACATTATGGGCGACAATGGAAGGGGTAGTGGTTGTTATTGCTCCGATAAAAGCTATCGGAATATTGTTTATTGTCGTTATTGTATATGGAGAAAGCAGAAGTTGACCTGACCTGTTGTATCGTACATTCGACACGGAAAATGATGCATCAGATCCCGGATACGGATCCTGAAGATGTGGAATGGTTGTATTCCCGTTCCCTCCCCTGATCTTGCGTATGAGTTCTGTGATATTGTGATCAAACTCATGGTTTCCTATCGTAGCCACAACCGGACATGAGGTTATGGGCTGATATGTCCTGTTTCCTGAAGTATTTCCCGAGAATAGATTATAGAATAGCAGGGTCGGCTCATCAAGAAGTACTCCTGATTCGGGTGTTGAGGCTCCTGTGATATCTCCCGGCAGTGCTATAATTGTGTTATTAACACCGGAAACATTCACGGCATCAGTCAGATATGTAGCAAGGGATCCAAGACCCCCTACCGGAGAGTTGTTGACCATCTTTCCTGAGGTAATCTGTCCGTGAAAGTCATTGATTGCCAGGATGGTAAGATTCACAGGTTGATCAGTACTCGCTGATGATAATTCTGCAGAAGAGATACCTGGTATACTCCAGATTAACAGGAAAAATACAACCAATATTTTCAAATATCGGGATATAACGGCCTGTTGGTGTATATACTTATGCAGAGTCTTATCCTTTCTTTTCATTCTGGTACATTTTTCATCTCTTCCACTGATAATAACCCAACAAATGTATTTGAATTCGTCATCTATTCTACCCTTCAGATATCCATAATCGTTTATCCTTATGTGAACAAGGATGGTTATGAACCTCTCACTGCGTGATGACTTTATCAGGCGCTGGGACAGGTATTTTCCCGGTGTTCCTCTACCTATAACCTTTGAATTTTCGCAAGACCTCCGGGGTCTGAAACCCCCGGAACCTTCAGATAATTGGAAGTGTCTTGTCTGTGATCTGACAAAGGTCAGGAATGGAAAAGATCTGGTTTTAGATGCAACTTCGATCACATGCAAAGGTGGTCAGAGATACTGCGGATATGGAAAGGAGGAGATACCAAACTTCGGATATTTCCTGTCATATGGGCTTGAAGGGAAGACTGAAGGAGAACGGTACAAAAAGAGTCCGGAGGTAGTTACTGAGTGGATGAAAGATTTTACGCCACTTCCTTCTTCAGGTTCATATCTCATCTTCAAACGATGGGACAACCTGACTGCAGAAGATACCCCGGTGGCTGTGATATTCTTTGCACGTGGTGAGGTTCTGTCAGGATTATTTACGCTGGCAAATTTTGATCGGAAGGATCCCTTCGGGGTTATCACCCCGATGGGTGCAGGATGCTCATCTCTGATCTATTATCCATGGCATGAAGAACAATCTGATGATCCAAGAGCTGTTCTGGGCATGATGGATCCCTCTGCACGCCTATGTGTTCAGATGGACATGCTTTCATTTGCAGTTCCCATGAAGAAGTTTACCGGTATGGTTGAGGATATGGATGAGAGTTTTCTCATAACTCCTGCATGGGATCGAGTCAGGGCAAAGATTGTACGGGGACAGGAGTTGCAGAAAAAAACATGACCTTCATGATCTAAGCCGTAAATTGCAGATCCTTTGAATTCAGAGATACACAGCCGCGACCATTGTATAGTTTCCCCTCAAAATTGTAAAGGTGTTTTTCAAAAATCCTCACCTCTCTCCCCCACTACCGGAAGAACGGTACAAGTGGGTAGCCCTCACCGTCGCTTCATTAGGCACACTGGTTGGTATATTAAATGCCAGTACGCTTATCATCGCCCTTCCAACGATGATGGTCGGCCTCGACACCACACTGGTAAATGTGATGTGGGTGCTGATCGCCTATATGTTGGTTATGACGATCCTTGCCCCGGCAAGCGGACGTCTGGCAGACATGTATGGCAGGAAGAAGATCTACATCTTCGGCCTGGTAACCTTCACCATCGCTTCTCTTCTCTGCGGGATAGCTGCAGATGTATTCCAATTGATCGGATTTCGTGTCTTCCAGGCAATCGGCGGGGCAATCATCGTTGCAAATGGGACAATAATAGTTGCAGATGCGTTTCCAAAACATGAACTTGGCCGTGCCATGGGAATCCTCTCGATGATTATGGCAGGAACGTTTGCCATAGGTCCGGTAATCGGTGGCTTTTTAACCTTAATAGACTGGCGTCTGAACTTCTTCCTCAATATCCCTATCGGAGTCTTTGCAAGTTATTACGCGTTTAAAAATCTGAAAGAAGTACAGGAATTTTCAGGCCTTGAACCCTTCGACCTGATGGGTATGGTGCTGTTTGCAGTCGCTTTTCTCTCACTGACTGTGTATGGAAGTGCTGCCATCATGGTAGGACTTTTTGATCCGCTCATGCTGGCATTATTGTGCATCGGATTGATCACATTGTTCGGATTTATCAGGCAGGAACTGACCTTCCCGTATCCAATGATCGATCTCTCCCTCTTTAAAAGCAGGATATTTCTCTTTGGTCAGTCCAGTGCATTTATTAATGCGATAGCCCGGGGTGCCGTGATGATGCTCCTCATCCTCTTCTTCCAGGGATTGCAGGGGTATGATCCCCTGATCGCCAGTATTCTTGTAATGCCTATGGCGATTGGAATTGTAATTTCAGGGCCGCTCGGGGGGTCACTCTCTGACCGTTACGGGTCGAGACTGATCACTACTCTCGGATTGGGTATCTCGCTCGTGGGCCTGATCGGACTTGCCATGATGCAGTACGACACCGCCTACTGGACCATTGCCGTCTGGCTCTTTATCAGTGGATTTGGATCAGGCCTGTTCCAGCCCCCGAACACGAGTGCCATCATGTCCTCAGTTCCACTGGACAGAAGAGGCGCTGCCTCTGCCATGAGGGCATTTTTCCAGAATACCGGAATGGTTATCTCGATGACAATAGCGATGCCACTTCTGATAAACACCGTTCCGCTTGACGAGATGATGAACATGTTTGTCTTCGGTGGTATCCATCAGCCTGTTGCAATTCAGGTTGCATTTACCCATGGTATCACCCTGGCATTCTGGATCTCGTCAATTATTACAATCTTTGCGATTATCGTATCTGCCTTACGGGGAACCGGAGATACTGTGCGGGCAGTTCAGGCTTAATATTATATTCATCATCTTTTTTCAATGTGTGAATGAAATTAGGAATAATTTATTGGGTTTTGTGACAAACGCTGAATGTGAATCCGCTAACATTACTCATATCATTTTCTCCATGGATCATATTTGGCGTCCTTGCAGGCCATAGCCTCATCCAGCTCGAAGCATGTCTTGTGATCTGTCTGCTTCTTTCGGTAGTTGTGAGCTGGTCTGATCTGAAGAACAAACTGATTGTTCCCTGGGTAACATTACTTTATTTCTTTGTAATCTGCGTTTTGGTAATTCCACTCAAGGTTTATGCAGTCATCCCCTATATCGGTCTGCTCTCTGGCGTTGTCCTCACATTGATAGCCTTCGGATCGATTGCTGTAGGCAACTCCTTTACTATTCAATATGCAAAAAAAGAGGTTCCAAAAGAGAAATGGAATGATCCAAACTTTATCAGAATCAATCAGGTTATGACCGGATTCTGGGGGCTGCTGTTCTTCATCGGAGCAGTGAAGAGTGTTATTGAACTCTTTATCCCTGATTACTTCGGTGTCTTCGGTGATGCGTTCCTCTGGATCTCTATGATAATCGGTATTACATTTACCATCAAGTATCCACCATATGCCAGGAAGAAGATCGCCGAGAGAATGGCACAGTAATTCTTCTTCTCTATCTTATTCCTTTTAGATAACACTATGATAATAACTGATGATTCTCATATTGTTGACCGTCCATCAGTCCGTATTGTATGCACGTTTCACAAATTCATCTATACATAAAGCCCGCGAAAATATGCATCAAAAACCCAATTGTCTGACCCTGTATTGAAACAATTCCTCTGATCTCTATTCTGTGATCTGTAATCATGAAACCTCTGCCAGATAATGACATATCTCTTCCCAAAACTGCATCTCTCAATCTTAAACAGATAATCGCCCTCTATATCGGTTCGGTGCTGGGCTCAGGAATTCTTCTGCTTCCCGGTCTGACTGCAGAACTGGCAGGGCCGGCATCCTTACTGGCATGGTTGATCATGAGTCTTCTCGCGATCCCGATGGCTCTTACCATGGGGCTGCTCTCGATTAAACTCCCCCATGCCGGTGGTGTTTCACATTTTGTATCACGGGCATTCAATCCGGCCATCGGATCTCTTGTGGGATATTACTTCCTGTTATCTGCTATCATGGCAGTCCCGGTGATTGCCCTTACCGGTGCAGGATATACCTGCAGTGCCTTTGGTCTTGGTGACTCAGCCCGTATTCCGGTTACAGTTTGTATTCTGGCAGTCGGTCTCATCTCCAATTATCTTGGTATGAAGCTCACCGGGCAGATTCAGCTCGCGGTTGTGGTTGCAACGATCGGCATCCTTGTAGGTGCAGTACTCGGGAGTATTCATTCTATAGATCCTGCAAATCTGACTCCGTTTCTTCCGCATGGATGGATAAGTGTGGGACACTCTGCAACTCTGATCTTCTGGTGTTTTCTCGGATGGGAAGCAATTTCCCATGTCACCGAAGAGTTTGAGGATCCCAGGCGTGATGTCCTGAAAGGAACGATCATCGCATCGGTCCTGATCAGTATCCTGTACCTGGCAACCGTTGGTGCGGTCATCGGGACCCACAGCTATGGGCCCGGAGTCTCAGAGGTCTCTCTGATTCATCTGATAGGAATTGCTGCCGGACAGAATGGAATGTTTATCACCGGGTTTATAACGCTATTTATTACGATTGCACCATCTATAGCCTATATCGGTGCTGCCTCCAGGCTCGCGTATACTCTTGCACAGAATGGTAGTGCTCCTCAAAGACTCTCCCTTCTATCCCGTCGGTACTCAACACCAGTGGGCGGGCTCCAATTTCTAATGGTATGTTTTGCTGCAATTCTTCTGGTATACAGCACGGGAATTGTATCGCTTGCAACTCTTATCCAGATCCCGAATGCAACATTTATTCTGACATACCTAGGAGGTTCAGCAGCCGGGCTTATTCTGCTCAGGGATACCGGTCTGGGAAAGATTGTAAGTGGGATCTCATTTCTCCTCACCGGTGCGATATTATTTTTTGTGGGATGGGCGATCATCTGGCCGGTGCTTGTGACAATAGCCTGGTGGGCATACCGGACGATCACCATCAAAGACCTGAAAGCCTTCTATCAGGATAGAATATAAGACTCTGATTTTATTTATTGCTGAATCACTATGCCATAATAAATTCGGAGCCTGTTTTGATGGAATATCATCAAAATCATCGCTCTTTTAATGGTTTAGTTGGTGTGTATCTTGTTGTCATTGATGACTTGACCGATCAGAAAATGAGCAGGTTTTACATATTTACAGATAATCTGTTTACCATTTAAAAAAATGAACAAAAGAGTGATGCTAAAGTCAGGTTACTACGATTGCATCTGGTATCGTCAGGCTTGCACCATAGTTTGCATTAGTTGCAGATAATGTAACAGGATATGAACCTTTTGTGGTGTATGTATGAGATGGGTTCTGCAGTGATGATTGTTCACCGTCTCCAAAGTCCCAGACCCAAGTGACCGGGTTTCCAGAACTTAAATCCCTGTAGTCAACGATGAGCGGTGCATTTCCTGCAGCCGGGTATGCAGAGAACTTTGGTATAATATTACCCGGAACCTGAGTCTGGGTCGGTTCTGGTACTGGCCCGTCTGTTACGGTAATATAATTATTCCATACTGCATAACCCCCGGTCTGGCTATTGAGAGCACGTAATGTCACTGTGTACGTGCCGGGAATATCATATGTATGAACCGGGTTCTGGGTTGAGTTGGATGTTCCGTCTCCGAATTGCCAGTACCATGAGGTAGGTGTTCCGAGAGTCTGTTCTGATGAGAAGGAGACAGTCAGTGGTTTCTCTCCATAGCGATCAGAGGCATTAAAGAATACATGGACCTGACCTGGTGTTGCATTGCCGATCGCCTGAATAGTGTGATCATCAATCAGTTCAGTAAAGGTCCAGGAGGTTACATTTTGTTTGGAAACAGAGTCTACAATCAGATCAGTAATATCAGCACCGGGTTTTGCCTGGGCGATAAATGTCTGGTTCGTATATGACTGATATGAACTGTTCCCGTTGGGAACTATGATTGCCCAGTCATTGGCAGTAGCATTTACAGATACAGTTTTTTGTGGAATGAGCGGAGCAGTATCGAATATTCCAGAATTTAATACTACTTCGTATGGTGTAGTTGTATATCCGGTAACATTTGGAGTCTGCGTATCAGACCATCCTGTTCCGTTCTGATTACTCCAGTAGTTCCCGGCTATAAACGGACCTCCTCGAACATTGATTCCTGGTTGTGGACCTTCCGGATTTGTCCAGATATAATGGAACTTACTGAATCTCCCAGATCCATCAATATTTAATTCACTTCCAAAGTAATTATCGTAAATTGCTCCTCCTTCGGTTCCCTCTTCATTCTCGTTAATAAAAATCCCCGTAGTACTTGACGTATTAATCTGGTTTCCTGTAATGGTTGAATTGGTTAGATCGAAAATAACTGCTCCAATTGATACATTTGAGATAATATTGTTTGTCATAGCAGAATTATAACCAAGTAATTGCGTGCCAATCCCTGTTGTATCACGGATTATGTTATCTGAAATTGTACCATTATTTCCAATAATTCCAATACCATTTTGATTTAAATATGCCCTGTTGTTTCTGACCGAACATGAGTCTCCAAGTGCGATAATCCCAAGTCCATTGTTATTTAAAATATTTTCTGACAATGTAAGATTATTTCCCAATGAAAATATACCGTAACCATACCAACCGGTTGTTGAGGAGACGGTATTTTGTGTAATTATTGTATCATTTCCGGTAGTATGCAGGTTTTCACCGCTCTGACTGAGCTCATTTCCTTGAATTAATGCTCCAATACCGATAACAGCAGCATCAAAATATTCATTTTGAAAAATCTTATTGCCATCGACTATAGAATTGTCACCATAGCATCCCATTCCGAACATATTGTTATGGATTGAATTTTTCAGGATGTTTGCACCGATTCCATTTATATAACCTCCGAAATTACTATTGTTATAGAGGGAATTTTGAGTCACGGTGATGTCATTTCCGGTTGCATTGATCCCGTTAAAGTCATTATCAGATATTGAATTATTTGTGAGGATAACCTGATTGCTAAAGGAATCAATTCCGAAGTAAAACTCTCGTATTCCTGCAAAATTTCTGACCGTTACATTTTGAATTCCTGAACTAAGTATCCCGGTATTTTCGAAATTTCCGATGATTGTCTGTGTATTTCCATCAAGGATAACATCTGAAGCACCAATCCATATCGCTGAACTGTTATTTGTAGAAAAGCCGTCTTGGAGCGTGTAAATTCCTGACTCATAAATATAGTAATTTGGATCAGTTCCAGTGGGATTAAAATAATAATACCCACTCCCTTCTGGAGTTGGATAGATAGGAACAAGGACTGCACTAGCCATCGTTTCCAAATCGGGATCAACGAATGATTGTGCAGAAACAACCTGGTTGGTATCATTAGGTATCAGGGCTGTCAAAAAGTTCTTTGTATTGTTTACCGTTGGTGGAGGAATTATGATCTCTTCAGGATATGGAATAATTGTCAGAGAAGAATTCTGAAAATTTTCAAAACCTGAGGCAATAATCTTGTTATCCGCTGTACAACCAACTACCCCGAGAGATAATAGGAGGACTAGAAAGATAGAAAGAGTTAAAAAATCTCTGGCATATGAAAACATCAGATTCCTCCACACTGAGATCCCATAGTCTCTCTCCACCTTTCATCTCTTACTTCAGTTCCCTGTTCATAATTGTAATATTCCCTTTTTTCTTGAAGCAAAATGATTCCATCTTTTGAACCCATCTTTTTCTCCATCTCTCATCAACAAAAACCAGGAGAGATATATTATTGGTATATCATAATATCAAAAATATAAAATTTTGTATTTATAATTCATCATTATCGTGTATGGATCGATCTTTAACAATACTATATAGCATCAGGTATGAAAAAATACATCAATTGGATTCTCCTTTTAATTTGATATTCTGGAGTTAATTTAAATTTATGATATCAGAATCTGAGTTGACTCGATCAATAGGATAAATAATATGCTCAGGTCCACATCCCTGATCAGGATATATTCTGATGGTCCGTGCTGATATCCTGGTGACCTTTCCCTTATCTGCAGTTATTGTATACAGAGTGCCGGCTGAGTAATTCTTTCCGGTCGGACCATTGTTTCCATCCTGAAAATCAGTTATCTCCTCAACAACCGGATATTCTTCTTGCCATTCGAATTTTACAAAATGAGCCCGTTTATGACCTGCCATGATAATCGCAGGTGACTGGATAATGTTATCTTTGATATCCCTTCCAAGTTGCGATAGACTCCCGTTCTTGTCCATGTAATAATGAGTTGCAATGAGTGTCAGTAAATGTGGGGACTGGTTGAGAGTATCTTTGATAGTGCTGAAATCTCTGGATGGCAGCGTTTTTTTCACATACGGGATGGTTATAAGATTGAAGTCATTGAGTGTTGTGATGGTGTACCTGTCAGTATTCCCTGTATATGCTGAGTAATACCGGTCATCTTTCCCGTTATTGGTATCATGATTTCCTGCTGCAATATAGATCGGAATTGAGGTTTTGCTGACAGCGGCCGCATATGCATCCCACTCATCTCTGCTGTCATAGGTGTTCACCAGGTCACCGGTGATAATAATTGCCGAAATATTATACCTCTCTCTGTTCGATTCGAGATAGGAAAAGGTAAAATTATACGTGTCATGATATGAGGTTGCAAGATTCTGGGTATCTGACAGATGTACAATGGTATATGTTCCGGTGATGTCAGATCCTTCTGAATTGTTCGTTCCCTGATAAGGTTCAGGTATAGCAGAGACCTGAATGAACATTACACCAATTAATATGAATAGAGCGGTAAATGTCAATCTGTACTTCATAAATCCTGAATTATTTTCTTTTGTGGTTGTCGTATTGTAGGGTTTATCCCGTTATTTTAAATATCTGCTTCAATAGATCGGAAGAGAAAACGTTTTGAAACCAACTAATCTGGTTAAATCGCTAGGATATGGTAATGCTATGATGTCCTCTTCCAGTAAAAAAAGTCCGGTTTCCCGGAGAAATGAGTGTAAAAAAATTTTAACAGATTTACGCCTTTTTACGGTATACGTTCAGTCCAATCTTGATATCATCGTTGTCAGGAATCGAAATGTTGCCTTCTGATGACCCGATCACTATTGACTTTCCTGATTTTGATTCTCCAAATTCCTTTGCAAGATCGACAGTGATTGTGAGAGTAGATCCTTCTACCTTCATCTCCATATTCTTCATAATAGTACTGTTTACCCGCAATAGAATATCCTTTTCGATTGGATTTTTCAAATAGTAAAAATGCTGATTCGTTTATGTCGTCAACTCTCCTTAGTGATACCGGAGGTATAATGTCTCCACGAAACATTTAACAATTCAGACCTACTATTATGAATGTCTTCATCTTATGGTATCATAGCCCTCCTAATCTGCTTTCTGATCTTTGCACCAGTCAGTGCTGATCTGAAAGTCCATTTTCTAGATGTTAATGAGGGTGACGCGGTTCTTTTACAGGCTGATGGGAAAAATATGCTGATTGATGCCGGCACTGCCGGTTCAGGTAATCTTACAAAGCATTATCTGAAGTCACTCAATATTGCTGAACTGGATCAGGTGCTTATAACCAGTCCTGAAGAAGGAAGGACCGGGGGACTTACAAATATCCTCAATGATACTCCTGCCAGGAAATACTTTGATGGCGGATGGAATGTCTCTGGTGGATCATATCAGAATATCATCAATAAACTTGACGAGGATCAGATTCCAAGGACAACAGTCCTGGCTGGTAGTGATATAGGGTTCGCAGAAGGAGTCAACATCTCAATACTTAGTCCTGAAGACCTGACCGGTGAAACAGGAGCAGATATCCTCATCCCCCTGATAACATATGGAAACATGAAATTTCTCCTCATGGGAAGTCAGCAGAATGTTCCGGGAAATATTAGTGCGCAGATTATGAGGGTTGCTGATCATGGCTCCCGACAGGGAACTGATCCCGGTTTTGTCATGAAGGTGCATCCAGAAATTGCAATTGTGAGCACCGGGGTGGAAAATCCTGATGGTAATCCTATCCCGACGACCCTCAATACTCTTCAGACAGCAGGAGCTCAGGTTATGAGGACAGATACTGACGGAACGATCACCGTTATCACGGATGGGAATGAGTACTCAGTTGGAAAACTCAGGATGGAGCCGGAGATCACCCTCTCGCTTGTCAGTGTGGTAGAGACCAGAGCACCAGCCTGATTATTTTTTTTGTCAGATTCATTCTTCACGGCTGTCAAATAAAAAAAAGATCTACATCTCTACCCTTGTAACAACTCCGTGTACCTTGTGGGGCGGGAGCCGGTAGTACTGGACAAATGAAGGGCAGAGCCGTTTGATCACATAGAAGATCTGCCAGATAAGATTTCTGGTAACAATCTCTTCCATTCCGTAGAATATCGTCTTCTCCTCTATCCCTGCTTGCCGGATGATAAACATCAGATCGATAACCTGCATGTACCCGTATCTGATCGAGAGTGTGGCAAGGCCCGGTGCAATCTCTTTGGTGACATTATACTCGAGACCGTATGGCTTCTCGGTGATATCTATGGATATAAGAACATTATTGTGGTAGATGATCTCGTTGTTGAACATCGTCCGTGAGATGTATGTCGGGACACTCTCGATAGACCGTGCAAAAAAGATCGCTGTACCCTTCAGATGCCGGCCGCTGAAGTAGGCACGGGTATACCTTCGTAAAAATTGATCCTGGGTCATCGGATGCATGGCCCGGTATAATGCCTTCTGTCCATGGGTATAGATCAGGATAATCGAGAAGGGTATAGAAGCGATGATCAGTGAGAGGTATCCGCCATGAGTTACCTTGCTGAATGTGGACAGGAAGTAGGTAATATCAAGGGATGTGACCAGGACTGCGACCAGTGCAGGCATGTACCGCTTTCTTGCCAGGAAGATCGAGATCATAAATGTCCCGGTTATGGACATCGTTCCGGTAACTGCCAGACCATAGGCATTTGCGAGCCGGTCTGAGTACTGGAACATCAGAAGCACCAGGATCACTGCGATACATAACAGCCAGTTTACCGTGTTTATGTATATCTGGGTCCTGAGTTCATCTGATGTATAATCGATATGAAGCATCGGGAGAAGATGGGTGGTGATCGCCTGGTAGATGATAGAGAATATTCCGCTGATAACCGCCTGGGAAGCTATCACTGTTGCTGCTATCATCAGAATGAGGAATGGAATATACAGAACTTCCACCTCGGTAAAGACCATCTGGAAGAGAGGATTTCCTACATCTGCATGCCTGAGAAGGAATGCTGCTTGACCGAGATAGGATGACAGTACTGAGATAAAGACGAGAATCCAGGCATATTGTATCGGCTCTCTGCCAAGATGCCCCATATCTGCAAAGAGCGCTTCTGCCCCGGTAGCACAGAGTACGATAAGGGACATTGCAAAGAATCCGTGTATACCGTTATGCAGGAAGAATTTGGCAGCGTAAATCGGGTTGATAGCCGTTAAAATCTCCGGGCTTAAGATGATCGAGAATAGTCCGGTGAGAAAAAGGGTTACGAACCAGAGAATCATGATTGGCCCAAAGGTGTCAGAGACCCCTTCGGTTCCTTTTCGCTGAAAGTAAAAAAGCCAGCATGCAATGACAATTGCAAGAAGGATGAGCCACTCCTGGGCAATTCCCTCCATTCCCGGTATCTGTCTGATCCCTTCAACTGCAGACAGAATACTGATTGCAGGGGTGATCACACATTCTCCGATCATCAGTGATATTCCGAGGATTGCAAGAAGAGTAAATATTGATGCAGTACGTGGATGCCTGATAAGCGGGAGCAGAATTCCTTTCAGGACAAGAGTTCCTCCTTCCCCGGTCTGTGAAAGTTTCATGGCAAGGATGGTGTATTGCACAGTAACCATCACTGTCAGTGTCCAGAAGATCAGCGAGATTGTTCCCATGATATTGGCACGGGTGGGCTCGATGAAGAGGTAAAGAACGGCAAGGGTATAGATCGGACTCGTGCCGATGTCACCGAAGACAAGACCTGCTGCTTTTTTAACTGACGCTGCCGAAGGAAGGGCTTCCATAAATCTGTATACTCAGTCAGAAGGATCAGATATGATTGTTACCGCCAGCAGGTCAAAAAATTGGCTTTGCCGATTAGAGATAATCAATAAACCGACTTATCTGATCCGGTGTTCCGAATGCATACACTGCATCACCCGGAACTATCTTTTGATCAACATCTCCTGGAAAGATAAGGTCTCCAGCGTGATCCACAGCAATAACTACAGATCCCGTTGTTGCCTGTATCGTTGCAGTAGATGTGACATGTGTCTTTTTGATATCATGATATCTGACAACCAGGAGGTGTTGGCCTCGCATGTTCATCAGTACCTGAGAGGAGTCGTAGAGGATAAGACGACCGAGGGCCTGGGCGATGATGGTAGGGACATTGATGACATAATCAGCACCTGCCTGGTACATCCAGGGAACTGAAGCAGGATCATTCGCTCTGCAGAATATCGTGAGATCTGGGTTCAGTTCTCGTGCCATCAGGGTGGTGAAGAGATTGATATCATCGTCATTGGTCACTACAAGAAGGAAGTGGGCATTCTTTACTCCTGCTTCTATCAGGATCTCTTCTTTCTCTGCACTTCCCAGAACATTAGGCCCTGATGAAGTATCGGCATCGATTGTCCGGGTGGAGATCCCAAGTTTTGTAAGATCGCGACCGATCATCATTCCCATGTCCCCGTATCCGGCGATGATGGCTGTCAGTTGTTTTTTATGAGGTGTGATGAACTGTTCCATCACCATTCTGAAAAGATTTGCATTATTGCCGAGAAGGATAAGGACTGTGGATTCCCTTATTATATACGAATCAGATGGAAAAAGGAGTATATCACCTTTTTCAAGCACAGCAAAGGAGGTAAACTGATAATTCACAGGAAGATTGAGATCGCCCAGTGTTTTCCCGATCGCATGACTCTTCCTGATCACCGGAATACGAGTTATCTGGCAGGATCCAAGAACTGTTGAGGTTTTGGTCAGCACATCCTTCATAAGATCGCTGTCTGCAAGTATTGCCGGGTCCACATTGAGCAGGGCATGGAGGGCCGTAATTGCACCAAGAATATCCTTTGTTGAGATGACCTGGTCTGCTCCGCAGATTTTGAGATACTTCTCAAGTGAGTTGTCGGTAATTACAGCTATGATCTCGGTTGATGTGATCTTTTTGATCCCGAGTGTTACCCTGGCACTGATCCGCTCCTCTAAAAAGAGGATAATATATCCTGCCTGAATAACTCCCGCTGCTTTCCATGTCTTCTCCTCATGATAATCTCCCCATATCACCTGGATATCAGGAGCCATTCTCGATGCCAGCTTCAATGCCTGGTCCTGATCTGCCTCTATAAGGACCACGGTGGTTCCGATAACTCTCAGATTATCTATGACCTCCTGGATTACCCGGGAGTATCCGAAGATTACCACATGATCCTTTGGGATAAACGAGAGTTTCTGTGGTGGTACTGGTCTGATTCGTGACTGGATCATCGGAGTGATAAGAATATTGATGATCCCGAAGAATGCCACGATTCCTGATGCCATGATCACGATGGCCACAAATGCCATCTCATCGGTTTTGAAAGGAACAAACTCTCCATACCCTACGGTGGTGATAGTCTCCATGACAAAGAGGAAAGATTTCATCAGCGAGACATTCTGGCCCTCATACAGCGGGTAATAATACCAGAAGATAAGCACATACGAGAGAATGACGAAGAAGAATGCAGCCATGTAGAGGATGAGCTGCAACCGGTACGAATGGGTGATCCGGGTTCTGATTCGTATGATAATCTTTTTGAAGAGATTCATAATTTCAGTAGAGTAGCCAGTATTGTCTGGTACCGGATTTCATTTTCATGATTATAACTCAACTCGTGTGATAACTCCGTGTACTTTCTGGGCTGGCAGACGGTAGTACTGAACAAATGAGGGGCATACCCGCTTGATAAGGTAGAACACTTTGTACAGGATTTTCCTGGTTACGATCTCTTCCATTCCATAGAATATTGTCCTCTCCTCGATACCTGCAAGATGGATGATCCTCATCATGTCTATCACTTCCATATATCCGCGTGTTATTGTCAGAACTGAGAGGCCATTCTCAATCTCCTCCTGAAATGATGAGGTCTGCCCATATGGATTCTCTGTAATCTCCATTGTAACGATGATCGTCTTTTTGTACAGGATGCCGCTGGTGAATATTGTACGCGAAATGTATGGCGGAATACTGTCTACTGATCTGGCGAAAAAAATGGCAGTTCCGGTGATATGACTGGCTGTCCGATATGCTTTTGAGTACCTGGTCCTGAAGGTCTTCCAGTCCATCGGGCGCATTGTGCGATATAATGCCCGCTGTCCTGTAGTGTATATCATGATGACAGAGAATGGAACCGCAGCGATTATCAGGGACCAAAATCCTCCAAATGGGATCTTGGTCAGCATGGAGATGAAGAAAGCCAGATCTACAAGGGTTACTAATACAGAGAGGCCGAAAAAGAGTCTCTGACCTGTGTGCCAGAATATTGCGGTCATCAGTATGCCTGTAATGAGCATGGTGCCGGTGACTGCGATACCGTAAGCCTCCGCCAGTCTTTCAGAATACTGGAATATAAGCAGCATCAGGATCACTGATGCACAGAGCATCCAGTTCACAACATCAATGTAGATCTGGGTTCTCATCTGTGATGATGTGTAATCGATGTGAAGCATCGGAAGGAGATGTGTAGATATTGCCTGGAAGGTGATAGAGAATATTCCGCTGATGACTGCCTGAGATGCGATCACACTCGCTGTTATCATGACCAGAAGGAACGGAATGTAGATGAGTGAAGCTTCTGCATATACCATTTCAAACAGGGGATTTTGTGCACTGCCTGTCCGGAGAAGGAAGGCCCCCTGTCCCAGATATGAGACAAGGATTGCGATGAATACAAAAAACCAGGCATACCGTATCGGTTCTCTGCCTAAGTGACCCATATCGGCAAAAAGAGCCTCTCCTCCGGTGGCACAGAGGATGACGAGGGAGAGTGAGAGGAATGCATCGATCGGATTGTCAATAAAGAAACTGAATGCATATGTCGGAGAGAGTGAGAAGAGAATGTGGGGAGTCTGAATGAGTGAGTAAAGTCCGGTCCCAAACAGCATTACGAACCAGAGTACCATGGCAGGTCCGAATGCAGATGCTATCTTCTCGGTTCCACGCTGCTGTGCCCAGAAGAGAAATAGGGTGATAAGGATTGCAATTCCGATCAGAACTCCCTGATCTATTCCTTTCATTATTGGGATCAAAGGAATTCCTTCCACTGCAGAGAGGATGGTAATTGCAGGTGTTATCACGCAATCACCGATCATCAGTGAGACACCGAGTATCGCGATAAGGGTTACAATTGCGAGGCTTGCAGGATGTTTCAGCATTGGTGTGAGGAGTTCTTTTAGCACAATTGTTCCTCCTTCACCGTTGTGAGAGAGCCTCATCGCAAGAAATGCGTACTGGAGAGTAACAAGGATGGTAAGTGTCCAGAAGATGAGTGAGATGAGCCCCATGATATCCTCTTCGTTAGGTGGAACCAGAGCGAAGAGAACAGCAAGTGTATACATCGGGCTGGTCCCGATATCCCCAAAAACAAGTCCTGTTGCTTTGATGATCGATGATAGCGGAGGAATCTGCTCCATAAAGGTCTCAGGATACATAAACCCCGGATGAATATGAGGGTTTGTACTGAACAGTCCGGGGGTTTAAAATGGTCTTGTGCAGGTCAGGTTACCTGCTCATTTGATTCAGGCAGACAGATCTCATCCTGATGATTCTCTGACTGATCAGGGTCCACTTCACAGTGTTTGCGTAAAAAATTCAGGATTTTTTCAGATTCAGCCCATCGGCGGTCAACTCTGGATACCATCTCATCAATAAGATCGATCTGTTTGAGAATCTTACTGGTGATATCAGGGTTATTATAGAGTTCAGCATATCCGGAAATCGCCATCAGAGGGTTTCTGATCCCGTCATTCAGTATAGCGAGTTCGGCGAGATTCTGCTGAATCTGTACCTCTGCAACATCCCGTTGTCGTTCAAGCCTGAGTTGTTCGGTGATATCCTGTCCCTGGGCAATCGTTGCCACGGGAGTGACCCCGTCACTTTCATACAATGTTGCAGAGTTCCAGAGTACTGTCCTGATAGATCCATCAGAATGAAGAATCTCCAGCTGGACAGCTTTCTTTGATGCACTACATAATGCATGGAGGATAGAATCCATATCATCTTCTGCCTTATCAGGAGGAAACAGGTTCTGGACTGATCTTCCAATAACAAGATCTGCAGAGATCCCGATAAGTTCCTCTCCTGATCTGTTTATTCTGGTGATTATTCCTTCAGGGTTAAGGATGATGATCGGAACTGATGCAATTGTGATAAGGTTTTCAAGGTACAGGTTGGTCTTACTCAACGCCTCCTCGGTCTTCTTCCGGTCTGTTATGTCGAGATTTGTACCGAAGATCACCGGTTTGGCATCCGGTTCTGCACTGAGCAGATGTCCCTGTGACTGGATATGCCTGATTTCACCAGTATCGTACCTGAAGATCCTGAGATCAATATTGTATGGTTCACCTGTATTGAACAACTGTTCAAGTGAGTTCTTTGCCAGAGCCTTGTCATCAGGATGGATTGTATTCTGAACCTCCTGAAGTGTCGGAGAATAATCTGATGGAAAGCCGAATATTGCAAGACCTTCATCAGAACTGGTAAATATCTGCTCTTCCAGATTCAGGATCCAGTTACCAATATGTGCTATCTTCTGGCTCCGTTTCAGGTTAGCAAGGGCATCGGTAAGTTCACGCTCTGAAATCCTCCGTTCTACCGCATATCGAATTTTACTTGCAAGTTCTGCAAATTCTGATCGTGGATTGCCTGATTTCTGAATATAAAAATCTGCACCTTTATTGAGAGCTTCAATGACGACCTCTTCACGCCCTTTTCCAGTGTATATTATAAATGGCGTATTGTTTCCACTATCTTTGAGTCTGGTGAGAAGACCGATGCCATCCATTGTTGGCATATGATAGTCAGAGACGATGGCATCGAAACTCTTCTCTGATAACAGGTTCATGGCCTCCGTGACATCAGAAACCGGAGTGATACACATGGAGTCTTTCTTCTCCAGGTATACCTGGGCGATGTTCAAGAGCCATGGGTCATCATCGATGAATAGAACCTGTAGGGGGGGTTGGGTCCTGGTCATGGTGGCCTATACAGACATATATGGTTCAGATAACTTATTAACCCGGATCTTAATGAGAGTCAGGAATCAGATGTTCGACTGAAAGCACCTCGTAGAGTGTCAGCCGGACCGGTTCTGCTGTCCAGTCAGCAGTAAGAACCTTGTGCTCTTTCATATGCGAAGTTTCAAGATGGGAGTCAAGATGTTCTTTGGACTCCCACTCTTCAAGGATGAGGAATAGTCCGGGTTCTTCGATACTTGTGGTGGTATCGTACCTGGTGCAGCCTGGCTCTGCCCTGACAAAGTCAGTTATTCGGGCCATCTCTTCTTCAAACTCCTGCCAGTGATCAGGAAGAATGCGACATTTAGCAGCTACGACAAGCATACCCACTGTTCTTGTTCTGTTACTATATATCTGGTCTTCAAATGAAATTTTCCGGGTTTACATCACCGGGGTGGAAGGTTCAGATCTGCAACTACACCATATGCCCCGTCCTGATAATACATCGTCATGACGAGGTGTTTGGCTTTTCCAATAAAGGGATCATCTATGGCATAGTAAACACCATTCTGCGGACTACTGACCGGAGGAAATGTGGCCTGCTGATCATCGGTCCCTTTTGTCGTGGAGATAACTGTCTCAACCCTGTCGACAGTTGACAGGTCCTGGTCCCTGTTAAACATAAATTCGATCCGTTTGTCTTCCACTCTGACGGTTACAACCGGAAGTATGTGAATTTCAGGCTCCTGGGATTTCATCCAGGGGGTAAGAAGACCCTCATCAAAGGAGCCATCAAGAATAGATCCGCCCTGAGTCTGGTACTGTGAGATGAACTGAAAACCAAGCACCATAATCAGGATGGACACAATCAGAGTGACCCCGAGCATTATCAGAATATTCGATCTTCTGATAGATCTTCTGGTTTTCAGAGGAGGTTGAGGAACACGAGGTTTACCGGGTGGAGGAATTTTTTCTGATATCTTTTTCAGATTCCGTTTGTAGGTCTCATTTGTGGGATCAAGGGCATGTGCTTTTAAAAAACAAGCCTTTGCCTCTTTGATTTTTCCGACCTTTGAATAGGTAACCCCGAGAGCATTGAAGGATTTATGCATTACTGCATGATCCTGAATAGCCTTCGTAAACTGGGCAGCAGCCTCTTCATACTGCTTATCCTTGAAGGCTGACATCCCTGATCTGAATGTCTGGTCCCCCTCGTCAGGCATAATGAGCGTTTGAGGGGAGATCGGTTAAGGGCATCGATAACAAAAAGGGAGTAAAGAATTTATTCCCGGTTTCACCAGAACACTTTTTTTAGGATTTATCTAATGGAACAATAATAAAGTAATTTTTCATTATAAATAGAATAGATTTTTTTACCCAGTTAGAGATGATTTCAATAATTACATTTTATTACGGGTAATTAATGAATCCTGGTCAGGTATTCCCTAAAGAGTGAGTAATTCCCGGGATAGTTAGTGTATCTGTAAATGATTCCTCATACCCATCAGGAAAGATTACTTTTGATGTATGGGGAATAAAATTTATATCAAACCTTTGGACGATCCACTGCAGACCTGGATCGACGAGTGATTCTACCGGGACATAGGTGAATGATGGTGTTGTTATTTCATTCTGGTTCACTGTTGCCATATTATATACAGTTAAATGCACAGATTCCGGAGTTATTGAATCAACAACCACTTCCCGTTTAAGGGCCTTTTCTAGTTCTGCTTTGCCGATTTTTTTTATGTCAAGAGCCTTTGTTATCAGGTCATACTGTAGTTTTTCTGTTCCATTTAATTGGTATATCATATCAACAGTGCCGTTCCCGTCATATTCTACAGAATATGTGATCTCCGAAATCGAGAATGCAGAGACTCCTGCTGCCATACAAAAAAAGATCAGTATGATAAATGTGATGATAATTAACCGGGTCATATGCTTATTCAGGATGGATCGTGATTATTTAAATGCTTCAGTGTAAATCTCATTGATTCCGGTATGGGATCAAGGCGGGCGGTATGGAAGATTCATTGTATGCAAAAAAAGTAACCTGGTTACCAGGCTTCAACAAAGGCTGAATTGGTATAGAGATCTTCAAGCCGTGCCTTGTGGCCACGCTCCATCTTTGCCAGTTCAGTAAAGATCTTCTTCTGGTCAGGGTCAGCACTTGCATCTGCAAGTTTTTCATACATCTGCATTGCTTCTTCTTCTTTCTTGATAGCCAGTTTGAGCCCGTCCAGCGGTTTCATATCAGAAGAAGGAGCAGGACTCTCGATAAGTTCTGATAGGTTGTAATCCTTTACCTCATCGAATTTCAGTACCTTCTTAGATCCTGACAGGTACTCCTGCAGGGTCTTGCGGTGATAGGTCTCTTCCTGTGCCAGTTCTCTGAATGTGCCCTTGAGTGCACTGTCTTTTACTTTGTCTGCAAGGGCGGTATAAAGGGCATAGGAATCAACTTCCCTGTCAATGGCTTTAAGCAGAATTTGTTTAAATTCTTCGGTTTTCATAGATAATCTCCGTTTGCTCAGATATTTCTGATATACAGGGATCCAGGGTAAATTACCCCGATCCTATGTCATGTTGCATCGTCTGGTGGTTGTTGCTGACTATACGCAGTCTTACTTGGTTTTTGTGTAGGTCGTCTGAGATGAGTGGTATCAGTGCTACGTTAGTTGGTATATACCGACTTTCCAAGTTTTGGTTCAAACGCGTTGTCTGCCTCAACTCTGATTGCATGAGAGAAGAGGGCCAGCGGAATCTCCATCGGACATAATTCTTCACATTGTCCGCAGTTGATACAACTATCTGAAATATGTGCAAATCTTCTGAGGTGGAACATCGGGTCTGATGGTAGTTTACCCCTTCGGACCATCAACGATTCGTCCCTGCCTTTGAATGCCGTTGCAGTACATACCGGGCATTTCTCGATACAGGAATAGCATTTCACACACCGGGAAGTCTCTTTGTTGATGGTGTCCCAGAGATTGTCTCTAAGTGTAGTGAAGTCATGCTGCCTCCATTTGGCTCCGAGTTTGAGCATGGCTCCCTCAACCTTGCCCCTGATCTCGATACCTTTCGGGTTTGCAGCTTCAACATCGAGTTTCTTTGCAGCTACTGCCTTGGTAAGCAGATCTGCACCTTTTTCGCTGCAGACCTCAACAAATGTTGCCTTTCCTGCCTTGTCGCCGATGACTCCCCAGTTACCACAGGCAAGGTCGGCCTGACGGGGAACTTTATACAGGCACCGACGACAGTTAGAACGTCTACCAAACCCTTCTTCTTCAAGTTCATCGACTGATATGCCTTTATGCCCGCCTTCATACTCGATGATGAACTGACCCTTGTCGATCTCTTCCTTGTGTACAGTGTCCGGGTCTACGCCGTATTTTGCCTTGATCATCTTCCGGGCTACGCCTGGATTGACTGATCCACCACAGTTGACACCGATGGTGATGATGTTCTTCATGTCGACATCATTGCGTTTTGCTTCTTCAAGCAGGCCCATAAGGTCGCATCCTTTCACCACAACACCGAGCTTCATCTTCTTTGCCCCGTCCAGGTAGTTCTTGATGAACGTGGCCAGGAGCAGGGTTCCGCAGTGAAGTGAACCGGCAGTCGCATCAAGATCCTTGGGATCAGTGATTGCAACCGGGACAGCATCATAGATATCATATCCCTTGGTGACAGCAACTACGGCATCGACCATCTTTGTCTCGAGGGCATGTTTGAGAAGGGCGGTTACTGCTCCTCCACATTCTGCCTTCTTGGCAAGTCCGCTGTCTGTGGTCCATGCATACAGGAGATCTCCTTTTGTTGCCATGATTATTTCCCTCCTGCAATCTTTGCAACCGAAACAGCGCAGTGCTTCAGCTCCGGCATCTTTGACAGGGGATCGAGTGCCGTGTTTGTCAGGTTGTTTACACCTTCTGCAAAGTGCATGGACATGTACAGGACACCTGGAGCAACATCCTCGCCGACCCATGCAACTGTCTCGGTCTGACCCCTGCGGCTCTTGAGAAGAACCTTCTCACCCTGGACAATTCCAAGTCGATTAGCATCAGAGGTGTTCATCTGTACATACGATGCGGGTACCTCATAGTCGAGAGCTCCGCATCTGCCCGTCTGGGTCCGGGAGTGGTAGTGGAAGATCAGCCGTCCGGTCATCAGTGTGAATGGATACTCCTTGTCAGCAACTTCTGCCGGTGGTTTGTATTCCAGACCGAAGAACTGGCCTTTACCGTTTGGCGTTGCGAACTTCTCACGGTGAAGGATCGGGGTTCCCGGGTGGTCTACGGTCGGACATGGCCAGATTGTGGATTCTGGTTTCTCCATCCGCTCATACGTGCAACCGAACATGGACGGGGTAACGGCCCGCATATCGTCCCATACATCTTTTGCAGTCGGGAGGTTGAAGGTCTTCAGACCAAACCGCTTTGCCAGTTCTGCAATGATCCAGATGTCTTCTTTTGCCTGTCCTGGAGGGTTTACTGCCTTGCGAACACGATTGACACGGCGTTCCGCACTGGTGAAGGTTCCATCTTTCTCTGCGAAACAGGATCCTGGAAGGATTACATCCGCATACTGACAGGTCTCAGTCATGTAAATATCCTGAACCACCAGGAAATCGAGCTTCTCGAGCTGACGTTTTACATGATTTGAGTCAGGATAGGTGACTGCCGGGTTGATACCGAGCATGAATAGTGCCTTGATCTCGTCTCCGCACTGGTTGATCTGCTCAGTGAGCGTGACACCGTACCAGTCCGGGAGATCGTTAACTCCCCAGGCCTTCTCCATCTTTGCTCGGTTCTCTGCGACTTCACACTTCTGGTAACCGGAATACACGTTCGGGTATGCACCCATGTCACAGGCACCCTGTACGTTGTTCTGTCCACGCAGCGGGTTGACACCAACACCTTCACGCCCGATGTTACCACAGAGCATTGCAAGATTTCCAAGTGATCTGACATTGTCAGTACCGGTGGTCAGTTCGGTAATACCGAGGCAGTAGATGATGACTGCATTCTTGGCATCTGCATATCTGAATGCTAGTTCTTTCACTCTGTCTAAGGGAACACCATGGATCTTTTCAGCATCCTTGTAATTCTCGACGGTCTTCTTCAGTTCTTCAAAGTGCTCGGTCCGTTCCTCGATGAACTTCTTGTCATGCTTGCCCTCTTTGATGATCCAGTACATCATCGAGTTAATCAGGGCAATATGGGTAGACGGGTTGAACTGATACCAGGTATCTGCAATATGCGCAGTGGTAGAGAACCGTGGGTCAACAACAAGGATTGGAATCCCTTTCTGTTTGGCCTGGGCAACACGTCGTCCTGCAAGGGGATGTGCCTCCATTGCATTGGAACCCCACATTAGGATAAGATCAGAGTTCAAAACATCCTCAAAACCGTTTGTTGCAGCACCTGATCCGAAAGAAAGAGAGAGACCGGCTACAGAAGGGCCGTGACAGATACGGGCACAGTTATCGACATTGTTTGTCTTAAATGCACACCGGGCAAACTTCTGGAAGATATAACAATCTTCATTCACAGTTCTGCATGATGTGTGGAATCCAAGTCCTCGTGCTCCGTACTTATCGTAAGTATCTTTCAACTTCGATGCAACGAGGTCAAGAGCTTCGTCCCAAGACGCCTCTGTAAAATTGCCATTCTTCTTGATCAGAGGAGAGGTAAGCCGGTCAGGGTTTTGTACTGATTCCCAGCAGGTGACTCCTTTCGGACAGAGTTTCCCTTCATTAATCGGACTTCGTTTGCAGGGTTCAACCCCGACCAGTTTTTCATTTTTGACGACAAGGTTCAGAGCACATCCCACACCACAGTACGGGCAGGTAGTCTGAACATATCGAACAAGACTAGTAGGTTTAGTAGACATCTAGTTTCCCCGAGTTTCTATACAAGCGGAAAGGACACCAAGGCGCCCTTGGTTCACCATGTCTCAATACTGTTCATCTAAATGTCAGGAAACTTCCCGTTGAATCCTGCCAAAGATCATCCTGTCAGAACTGAATTTTAATCGGTTTATCCGGGTGATCTGATGAATAGTCCGTTACCGGAATGAGTACACCGTAAACATAGAATCTGTTTAAAGGACAGACGATAAATATATCGATTTCCATATCAGAGAACATGAAAATGGGATCTTTCTTGTACGAGAAAAGATGTAATTGAATTAGATTACTATAAAAACTATATTATGGTGAATATTCAATGCTGCTATTTTTATATTCTGTGAAAGGGCTCAATTTGGAGATTACTCATTGCGCCCTTTGACCGGGAGAATTAGTTTGATACGTATGGATGGGATCTGAAGATCCCTTCCTACAGATTTCCCGCTTGTATACGATAATTCTCGGGAAAGAATTATCACCCGGAAATACTGATTCTCACTATTCAGCACGAATAACGGCTTTGTAGATGAGTACATATCTTTCTTCCTTGGAATGATATATTCGCAGGATTATGGGAGTCCATAGAAATTAATATTAAATATTAATGTATAAACAAGAACGTTTTTTTCAAAAGGAAAAAGATACAATAGTTTTCAAATCATACTTCACAGAGTAAAATTGTCTTTTTTATCTATTCATGATTAGGGAGTTCATGATGTATTCAGATAAATTTCAGAATTTTTTTTCATGAAACTGGAATTTCATGGGCTGTAGCATACAACTGTTCAGGTTTGAGTGCAAGCAGAGTCTCTGAACACACGGTTCCAAACCTGCCAATCTCCATCAGTATTCTGGTCATTGCCTCTTGCGATGGTGCCTCGATAATTGCAATAAAATCATACTGTCCGAAGGTATAATGAAGTGAAACAAGTCTGCCTCCGGCCCGAATAATGATCTCTTCTGCATGTTTGTCTCGTTCCTGAAATCCTGCAACCTGATCCCATGCGAGTTGCGTCTGGCGTCCGAGAAGTATGAAAGTCAGCATGAGGTATACTCGGGCTCATCAATAATAAAGGTCATTATTGCAATAAGTACCGATAGAATTGGTACTATACTATTGGGCATTAATAACTGATTGTACCTTATGAATTAGTGTTTCAAACCTGGTATAATCACTAAATCCTTTCTTATAACTGAAATTCTGATATCGAAAGGACCTCTGAAGAAAGAACATGTCGGTATTTTTGCTTCCTGTGTACGCTATAAAATTCTGTTCATTCTATTATTACAGGAATAGAATGTCAGCGTCTTCATAGGAGGATATAAGGTTGTCTCTGAAATTGAATTTGAGAATCAGATCCATGTCAGATGTTCACTATGGAGAAGGGAATTCTTGATCAATGGTAAAATTTCTTTCCTGATTATAGGATCTACATATATTTCTACAGTAATCAAGGATTGTTTTCTTGAAATTACTATGACTGGGTATAATCTCCTCACCTAAAGGCTCGATAACTTTGCGAACGTTTTTCCAGCAGATCAATTTAATTCTGAAGATCTCACACGGGTAAACCTGATCGTCTTCATTATTACCTCCAAAGTCAGAGTGGCCTTTATACGATGTCATGATGAGTCAGACCGGTCAGGAGTATGAATTACTGATTTACCTTCTAAAAAAACCTTTAATTTGGTGAGGCTCGGTGATCTTTGCAGTAATAAATCTCTAAAATATTCTTCCATGACTCCAACTGATGACACAATCCCGGCAGTCATATCTTCTGGTTTGTTTTTGAATATCAGGGTATAATAGATTTAGATCATCCAAAGGTATTGCGGCATTAATGAAAAGATTTCAAAAACATGGTTGCCATTTTATGTGAAATTTTTTCGTAATGAGATACTGGTAAATGTTTTTTGAGTTATTTATTCCATTAGTTTTATATGTATAATAAGATATTTTTAATACAGGTAAAATCATGACAGACTTACCAATTGCAGCAGTCATTCGGATTGCCAAGGCCCATGGTGCTGAGCGGGTCGGGGCGGATGCAGCAGAAGTGCTTGCCAGGAAGGCAGAAGATTTCATCGGACAACTTACCCGTGATGCCGAGAAACTTGCATCCCATGCAGGAAGAAAAACCATCAAGAAAGAAGACATCGAGATGGCTTTTAAAAAGAACTAATCATTTTTTCTCGCTTAAGACAGTTTATGCCCGGTCTTGCAAAGCCCGATCTACATATTTTATTGTTGAAATTCGGTTCTGAATCTTCATAATCCTGGAATCCGGGTAGTCTTGTACAAATGATAAAAAAGTAATATAGCAATGACATGCTACAACATGTCAATGTATATATCAGACAGACGAACAATGATCTAAAGGAATAGCAGAAGTTCAGGAGACTTCAGGCCGTGATTCCTGGTCCTGGATGAAAGCATGTCCTGTTTCTGATAATGGATGGTAGATTGGATTGGATCAGTTAGCACTTTTTATTCTTGCAATTATACCGATATTGGTAATATTTATCGGCCTTGTGTTCCTAAGGATGTCAGGAACACTGATGAGCATCATCGGGTGGATTGTCACCGCGATTATCGCGATATTCTTCTTCAATACCACCCCTGCAATAGCGGCATATGCATCCTGGAACGGGATACTTGCCTCATTCGGTATCTCTCTGATGGTTCTCTTTACAATCCTTCAGGTAACGATGATGGATGTGACCGGGGCAATCACGGCGATAACAGTGTACATCAAGTCGATTGCTGCAGAGCGGTACGAACAGATCATGATCCTCAACGTGGGATTTGGATCTTTCCTTGTCTCAATCGGAGCGACCCCGGTGACGATGCTTCCACCGATCATGCTGGCACTTGGATTCTCTCCCCTTGCAGCAGTGGCACTTCCCTGTCTTGGGTACGACCCACTCACCTCGTTTTCACTTCTTGCTGTCCCGATAACGCTACCGGCAACTGTGTTTAATCTTGATGTGAGCCATCTCGGCACCAACATTGCATTCTTCCTTCCAGTCATCTCAACCGGTTTTGCACTTAGCATGCTCTGGGTCGCAGACGGGATGGCCGGAGTAAGAAAAGGCCTGATTCCGGCAATCATCGCTGGTCTCACGTTGGGTATATCCTGTATTATCTTTGTTCATATTCTGCCTCCGTCTGCAATCGGACTTGTCGGAGTCTTCTCTGGTCTCGCTACCATACTTATGCTCTTTCTCCTAAGAGCACTGAAAGGAAAACCAGTCCTTGCCAGACTTGACGAGTCAGAGGTTGCAAAGGCAGGCATGCCGCTCTGGAAGGCAGTTCTTCCATGGCTCCTCTTAGTCGTCTTCTGTATTGTAATCAGCATTCCGTTTATCCAGACCGGGCTGTATGGTCTGCTTGGTCCGCTCCAGAAGGTCACCATTGTTGCCAACAAATCGGTTGATCTCAAGATCTTAAACCAGGCCTACTTCTGGGTGTTAATCAGCACGCTGATTGCTGCACCGGTCCTAATCAGAACGAAAGAAGAAGCAAAAAAGATCGTTACGGTCTGGATGCGAAGAGCTTGGGCTCCGACGGTTGCTGCAGCGGCTCTCTTTGCTGTTGCATATATCATGGACTGGTCAGGACAGAGTGTGATCAATAACACACTTACCTTTGCACCAGGCATGGCTGACCTAAACATGAATGCAGTGATCGGCCTCACGCTTGCACTTGTATTCGGAGTCGGGTTCCCTGCTGTAAGTCCTATACTCGGACTGTTCGGATCATTTGTTTCAGGCAGTGAAACCTCTTCCAATGTGATGTTTTACGGAATCCTGAAGAAGTCAACCGATGTCCTGAATCTTGATTTCATGAAGGTATATGCCGCACATGCAGTGGCAGGTGGTATTGCATCAGGTATAGCACCTGCGAAGATCATCAATGCAGCCGCAGTGATTGACAGTCTGGGGATAGAGGGAGAAGTCATCAGAAAATGTGCATCTGTTGCAGTTATCCTGACATTGATAACCGGTGTGATGCTCGTAGCCTTTATCTATCTCTAACTTTTTTCCAAAAAAAGGAGGACTAGTCAGTATCTCCGTTCAGTCCGACCTGGATAAATATCCACGGTGCTCCATACAGGATCCATATCCCAACAAGTATACTGACCATCCATAAGAGCAGGTTTGCTGCATACCCTCTTACGATAGGGATAAGAATCCAGAAGATAAGCCCTGATAAAACAATTCCTGATAGTCCAAGAAGGTACCGTTTCAGTTGTAAACCAAATGGTCCGGCAACATTGAACGGTAATCCTCTGGCACATACTCCACCGGTTATGATCCCGAATAGAAACCCAGAAGTCAGGATGCTGCTCTTCATGGAGAAGAGAACAGAATTTGGAATTACTGCATGATCAACTCCTGCCCATCCGGTCGGTATCGAAAAAGTGCTCTGGCCTGCAGATATGAACGTTGTTATCAAAATGAGCAGAATTGAGAGAATTAGCCCAGTACCTATTATTTTAAGCGAAGACCATTTTGCAATATGATCGGAGACCGGTTTGTCTAGAAACATAAAAGCGACGAAGAAGAGTAGACCAAACAACCAGCCTCCAAGAACATCTACGGGAAAATGAAGCCCGAGGTACATTCGGGAAATTCCTATCGTCAGGATAAAAAACATAATTGCAATCAGAAATTTCCATGACTTTATCCAATACCCGATCATTCCATAGAAAGGGAGGGTCATCTGTGCATGGGCAGAAGGGAACCCAAAACTGAGTTCAGGCTTCAGGTTCAGCATCTGAACCTGTGAGTTTACCCAGCAAGGGCGTGGAAGCTGCATTGATAACTTCAGAATATCATTGATCCACCCGGACAGACCTGTGATCAGAGCAAGCCGGACTCCAAGCCTTGGGTCATAACACCAGTAGACTGCAGAGATAATGAGCAGGTAAAACTCTGTTGTTCCGAAGAGAGTAACCAGTTGCATGGCTATTGTCAGCCAGTTGGGACCCTGCTGGAGGGCCAGGTTAATATCCGTCCCTGAAATAAGATCCATCATCTCCGGTTGTATCAGAACTCAATTAAAGGGTCGTCTGGTAAAACCGGATCATCGTTCCGCAAAGTTCCTGAATATGAGAGATACATAGATATGTAACCGGGATGCCCGCATCCCAGATTTCCTATGGCTGTAACACTTGAAATTTTTATTATATTTATCTTAATCATCCTGAACGGCCTTTTTTCGATGGCTGAATTTGCTCTGGTCTCTGCAAGGAAGATCCGTCTTCAGCAGATGGCGGAACGCGGAGAAAAAGGGGCTGATACTGCTCTCTCTCTATCGGAAGACCCAAATACATTCCTATCTACCATTCAGGTCGGGATAACCCTTGTCGGGATCCTTGCCGGCGCTTTTGGTGGTGCTGCAATAGCAAAAGAGATAGAAGGATCCTTCACTGTCATTCCTGTACTGGAACCGTACGCAGGAATCATAAGTCTTTTTGTTGTGGTGCTTATCATCACGTACTTCACTCTTGTATTTGGAGAACTTGTACCAAAGCGTGTGGGCCTTGTATATCCTGAGCAGATCTCGGCTGCTGTCGCAGGCCCCATCATCATCATCTCAAAAATATTCAGTCCCATAAACAAACTGGCCAGTCTCTCTACCGATGCTGTCCTCTGGATATTCAACTCCCATGCTCCACAGGATTCTGTTGTAACCGAGGAAGATATCACATCATTACTAGAGGAAGGAACACAGGCCGGAGTATTTGACGAAGCAGAACAGGAACTCGTACAGAGTGCATTCAGATTTGGAGACCGGGAAGTCACCACTCTGATGGCTCCAAGGCCTGATGTTGTATTTCTTGATCTTGAGGACTCATTTGAAGAAAACAAGACAAAGGTACTGGCGAGTGGTCACACCCGGTATCCTGTCTGTCGAGGAGGGCTTGATTCTGTAATAGGTGTTGTCTCGATCAGGGATCTCTGGTCACAGATGGTATCAGGAGATGAACCTGATCTTTCATCACTCCTTCAGGAAGCCCTGGTTATACCTGAACATATCACTGCATTACGACTGCTTGAACTCTTCAGGACCGCAACTACCCCTCTTGCAGTCATCATGGATGAATACGGCTCGGTGGCCGGAATCATAACACTCCATGATCTGCTCGAAGCGATAGTAGGAGATCTGTCAACCGTTGACGAACCCGATGAGGAACCCGGTATTATTGAACGCGAGGATGGATCATGGTTTATTGATGGAATGCTTCCTGCAGAAGAACTTCGGGAACTCCTCGGCCTTGATATCCTGCCTGGTGAGAATGAAGGGGTATACCGGACTGCTGCCGGATTTGTTATGGCAGAACTTGGAAAGATACCAATACCCGGTGACCACTTTGTAATCGATGGTATCCGGTTTGAGGTTGCAGACATGGACAAACGCCGGATAGACAAGATCCTCGTCTCCAGATCCAGACCCCGGTATGATGAGAACTCTGATTATGAGTCTCATCAGCATACGGCGATCTGAATTCAATGTTTAATGGTGCTTTTTTTCAGACTCCTTTTTTCCTTTCACTGACTATTGGAGTTCCCTTCTGTATATTCAAGATCCTATTCGGAGTTCTGGCATTCCGGGTTGGTGAGTCTGGAGGATCAGTCCCTCTTCAGGCAGCCGGATTTCTTATCGTCATCTGGGCCTGTGCTGATCTTCTGATGAACCTGATTCGTGCTATTCTGGATATCCTGGGCAGAAGTAATGTAATCGAGTTCTGTACTCTCGCTCAGGCCGGGAGAATACTTCATGCCCCTGCCGTATTTCTCGCACTCGATACCGTTATCACCTTTTCCATCATCAGTTTCGTGCTCTGGTCAGGCTGGATCGTCAGACTTGCCCCGCTTGAATCGTATCTCTGGTACTTTGCGACTACTCTAAACCTGATCAGCCTTTCGCTGGTGGGTCTTTACACTGAGCTGATTCGGTACCAGGATCAGAAAAAAAGTTCGTAATGGTTCAGGTTGTGAACCGGCTCATCTCTTCTGATATATGACTAACAGAACTGGTGGCCTGTCCGATAACCCGTGTGATCTGATCCAGGGCAGCAGAAGCCTGCTCGGTTGCTGCTGAAGAGTCAACAGCTTCTTTTGCGGTCTGCTCTACCAGTGTTCCTACTTCATGAACACTCGCACTTATCTCCTGCACTGATGCTGCCTGCTCCTCGGTTGTTCCGGCTACCTCACCCATTCTTCTGGTAACATCTGTTATCGCTGTTGCTATCTTTTCGAATACAGCAAGTGTCTCTTTTACTGCCTGATCACCTGCTGTTACATCTTCAAGTGATCTGTTCATTGATGCAGTAACATTCTGCGACTTTTTCTGGAGATCCGCAATCAGGGTGGCTATCTTATCTGCAGAATTCCGTGACTCTTCTGCAAGATCCTTAACTTCTTCTGCAACGACAGCAAATCCCATTCCAGCCTCACCTGCCCGGGCAGCTTCGATGGCTGCATTTAGTGCGAGGAGGTTTGTCTGATCAGCAATACCTCCGATGACGCCAACGATGGATCCGATCTCCTGCATCTGCTTATTGATCTCTGCTACAACCTGACTTGTCTCCTCAAATGAACCTTTAATATTCTGCATCCCATTTTCGGTCTTTCCGACAAGCCGGGTGCCATCTTCAGCAAGCGTATCTGCATCCTGTGTTAGTGAAGCAACTCTGCTCGTGTCAGTAGCGACTGCAGAGACTGCAGTTGCAAGATCATTCATGGCATGCAGGATCTGCTGGATTCCATGGAGGGATTTATCAGAGAAGTCACTCACCTGTGAAGCATTCTGAGCAAGGTTGTGTGCTCCTGCTGATATCTCTTCAATACTTGCATTCACCTCCTCCATTCCGCTCATCAGCAACTCGACCTCGTCACCAACAGAATGGATTGCAACACCGGTCTCTTTCCCGATCGTATTCATCGCCTCTTTGAACGGGATAAAATCACCGCTTACCGGGACAGCCTCTGAAAACCGTGCAGAGAAGTCTCCGCTGGCATACAGTCCGGCAAGTCGCATACTTTCGTTCACCGGTCTAACGATATTCTCAAGTGTGGTATTTATCCCTGCGATGATCTCCCTGTATGAACCCTGGAATCTGGTCTCATCTCCCCTGACTGAAAGTTCTCCCCTGACTGCTGCATCAGTGAGCATGTTCGTTTCTGCTATCAGATTGTTTATAGTATCCACCGTTGCTTTCAGTGCAGGTCCGATTTCATCGCGATCATCAATAACCGGAACAGTATCCACCTTTTCACCCGCTGCGATCTTCTGCATGATTCCGATGACCGATGTCTGTAGTATCTCAGCAAAATCATCCATCTCATGGGCCATCCTTCCGACCTCATCACCCCGGGTCATCATAAGCCTCATTCCAAGATGACCTCTACCCATCTCCTGTATCATCTCCATCGTTTTACCCAACGGTCTTGTGATACTGGTTGTAAGGATTAATGCAAAAGTGAGCCCGAATATGATCGCAAACAGAGTGATTAGCAGGAATATCAGTGAAGACTGCTGATATAGATCTGCGATCTCATTCTTAAGCAGCTTTGATTGATCCTCGTTATAGATCTCGAGCTGATTTATGGCATCCTGTGCAGCATCACGGGGTACTTTAAAATCATCACTGTATATTCCGGTAAGGGCAGCCTCCTCTTTGCCCGCCTTCATATTTTCGATAACACTGTGCAATGAAGTCTCAAAGATCGGCCAGTTGGAATTAAAGGTTGCGAGTAACTTCTGTTCCTCCTCTGAAGTGGCATTCTTCTGGTATGCTGCCAGCTTCGCCTTGATATTTGCGATTTCCTGATCAACTTCAATAAATTTATCCTCTCTTTCATCTTTTGCAAAGACAGTCTTGTAGATGTTTACCCTGATATTGAGAAAACTCGCATCTGCGTTCATGAGCCCTTCCAGTGCCATGACACGTTCAGAGTACATCTTGTCAGCCTTCTCGGTCATGGTTCCCATCGAGGAGAACCCTATGAGTGAGATGACAACAGCGATGACTATCATAATGCAAAAGCCTCCAAGAAGTTTCGGCTTTAATGCAAAATTATCCAGAAACATTACCCTCCCTCCTGTAAAGAACTACACGACTAGCGTCGTAAACCAATGAATGAGAGTAAAAGGCAATAAATACTTCCCAAATGGGAATATCAAAAAAGAGACTGGTTATTCCATATCAGGAGTTGAATCATCATCGCCTTCATCAATGATCTCTGCCTGTGGAATGTCCTGAAGTTCCTGAGACTCTTCAGGAGACAGAGATGTCACTCCGACAACGCGATCTTTGGCACCAATTCTCATGATCCTGACACCCCGGGTACTGCGCCCCTGTATCGAGATCTTGTTTACCTTGGTCCTGATGACATTTCCTTCAGCACTCATCAGGATGATCTCTTCGTCCTCTGATAATGCAAATGCTGTTACAACACCATCATTACGGCCGACCTTGATATTTCTGACCCCGAGAGTCCCCCGGCCATGACCACGATACTCATCGAAGCTGGTTCGCTTTCCGTACCCTGCCTCGGTAATGGTGAGCAGGAGTTTACCCTCCTCTACTACAGTCAGACTGCGGACTACATCGTCATCACGCATCCGCATTCCGATGACACCGAGAGCGTTCCGGTGGCGGAGAGAGATCTGATCCTCGTGGAACCTCAGGCTCTGTCCGTACCTGGTGGTGATGAGCACTTCCTGGCTCCCATCAGTCACAATCACATGCACAAGGTGATCACCTTCACGAAGGGTAATGGCATTAACCCCGGTGGAACGTGGACGGGAGAACTCGTCCTGTGGGATCTTGATCGTCATCCCGTGTTCGGTCAGGAAAAGGAAGAAACGGTCTGCACAGAATTCTTTTACCGGGATAACTGCGGTAACACGTTCATCTGCATTGAGATCGAGCAGATTGACGATCGCCTTGCCTCTGCTCTGCCGTGACCCTTCAGGGATATCAAAGACTCTGAGCCAGTATGCCCTTCCTTCGGAGGTGAAGCAGAGGAGATGATCATGGGTATATGCGACGAAGACCTGCTCAACAAAGTCTTCGTCCTTGGTTGAGATACCCATGACTCCACGACCGCCCCGTCCCTGGGTCCGGTATGCATCAATATCGATGTACTTTATGTAGTTATGATGGGTTAGGCAGACCAGTACCTGCTTGTTTGGAATGAGATCTTCCTTGTCGATGGTGGTCGAGTCGATGGTGATCTGGGTTCTGCGACTGTCGCCAAATTTTGCTGCAGCCTCGTTCAGTTCCCTTGCAATCTCTGCCCTGATGTTTCCCTCTGATGAGAGGAGTTCTACCAGTCTGCGAATCTCTGCCTCGAGCAGTTCCCGCTCGTCAACTAATTTCTGTTTCTCAAGTGCAGCGAGACGGCGAAGCTGCATCTGCAGGATAGCTGTGGCCTGTGCTTCGTCAAGATCAAATTTAGAGACGAGTGCCTGTTTTGCATCATCTGCAGTCTTTGAGCCTCTGATCGTTGCGATGACGGCATCGATGTTGTCAATAGCATGGAGCAGGCCTCGCAGAATGTGGACACGCTCTTCTGCCTTCCGCTTATCAAATTCGCTTCTGCGGGTAATGACGATGATCCGGTGTTTGACAAACTGCTCGATGAGACCTATCAGACCGAATACTTTCGGCTGGAGATCCATTATCGCCAGGTTGATGATACCAAACGTTGTCTCAAGAGCGGTATGTTTGTACAGGTGGTTCAGGATCATCTGGGGATGAGTTCCCTTCTTCAGATCGATGACGATCCTCATCCCTTCCTTGTCTGACTCATCCCTGATGTCAGATATGCCTTCTATCTTCTTCTCTCTGACAAGTTCGGCGATGTGTTCGATGAGTCTTGCTTTGTTCACCTGGTATGGCAGCTCAGTGATTATGATATGTTCCCGTTTGCCGGTCTCATCAATGTCAGCAACGCCCCTGACTGTAAGTTTTCCATACCCGGAATGGTACGCGGACCTGATACCGTCCGTGCCCATTATTACACCACCGGTCGGGAAGTCAGGCCCCGGCATGATCTTCAGCAGATCATCAACTGTGGCTTCAGGATTTTCCAGATAATAGATGATGGATCTGCAGACTTCACCAACATTATGCGGTGGCATCTTTGTAGCCATTCCGACCGCAATACCATCTGACCCGTTGATTAACAGGTTGGGCAGTTTTGCTGGAAGAACATCAGGTTCTTCAAGAGATTCATCGAAGTTCGGAGAGAATGATACTGTCTCTTTATCGATGTCAGTGAGTAACTCCTCTGCTTCCGGTTTCAGACGGATCTCGGTATATCGCATTGCTGCAGGGGCATCACCATCAATAGATCCGAAGTTACCCTGACCATCAGCAAGCATCATACGGTATGTCCAGGGCTGGGCCATCCTGACAATCGTATCATAAATGGAAGAATCACCATGCGGGTGATACTTACCCATGACCTCTCCGACTACACGGGCGGATTTCTTGTATGCCTTATCATGGGTGTTACCCATCTCCCACATGGCAAACAAAGACTTCCGGTGAACAGGTTTCAGACCATCACGGACATCAGGAATTGCCCTGCCGATGATAACCGACATGGCGTAGTTGATGTATGAGGTCTTCATCTCCTCTTCGATATTGACCCTTTTAACCCGGGGATTGAGGATACTAAGCTCGGGCTCTTCAGATGTCAAGGTTGGTCACCTCTTTGCAGTGCCTCTTAATGAAGTCTTTTCGGGCGGTCACATCATCTCCCATCAGTTTCTCGAAGATCTCGTTGGCATAACTTCCATCCTCGATCTTCACCTGTTTGAGTATACGTGACTCCGGATCCATTGTGGTACTCCAGAGCTGGATAGCATTCATCTCTCCAAGACCTTTGTATCGCTGGACTCCGACTCCTTTTTCACCCATCTCCTGCATCAGTCTTCGCATGTCCTCCTCGGCATATGCGTAGACCTCCTGTTTGCCTTTGGCAATCCTGTAGAGAGGAGGCTGTGCCAGATACACATACCCGGCCTCAATGAGGGGAAGCATGTACCGGTAAAAAAAGGTCAGAAGCAGAGTTGCAATATGGGCTCCATCGACATCTGCATCGGTCATGATAATGATGTGATGGTATCGTGCCTTCTCAAGATCAAAAGTTTCCCCGACTCCGGTACCAATTGCTGATATAAGAGCCTGAATTTCGTTGTTCTTTAGGATCTTGTGAACTGTTGCCTTTTCAACATTCAGAATCTTACCCCTGAGTGGAAGGATGGCCTGGAAGCGTCTGTCACGTCCCTGCTTGGCACTGCCACCTGCAGAATCTCCTTCCACAATATAGATCTCACTCTTCTCAGGAGATCGTTCAGAGCAGTCTGCAAGTTTTCCCGGCAGTCCGGATGAGTCGAGAGTACTCTTTCTTCTTGCCAGTTCCCTTGCCTTTCGTGCTGCTTCTCGTGCCTGGTATGCAAGCACTGCCTTCTCGATGATGGCACTGAGATCCTTGGGATGCTCCTCGAAGTACTCACAGAGCGAAGAGTACACCAGCGAATCAACAATCCCTTTGACCTCACTGTTCCCGAGTTTCATCTTGGTCTGACCCTCAAACTGAGGATTTGCCATCTTGACCGAGATGATGCAGGTCAGGCCTTCACGAACATCTTCTCCCTTGAGTGAGAAGTTCGGGTCTTTGATCGCTTTGTTCTCCTTGCCCATCTTGTTGATGGCTTTGGTGAGTGCTGATCTGAATCCCTCAAGATGTGTTCCACCTTCACGGGTGTTGACACAGTTGACGTATGTGAAGATTTTTTCGGAGAATGAGTTTGTATACTGGAATGCAATATCCACCTCAACCTTGTTCTCGAGGTCACACTTCTCCAGTGCAATGACACTTTCGTGGATTGGAGGTGTGTCCTTGTTTAAAAATTTGATATACTCGGTGATACCGCCGTTATATGAAAAGGTCTCACTGCATTCATTCCAGTCTTCGCATCTCTGGTCGCAGATTTTGATTGTGATACCACTGTTCAGGAATGCGAGTTCTCGCATCCGGTGAGCAAGAACATCATAATCAAACTCGACAGTATCAAAAATTGAGATATCAGGTTTAAATGTGATAATAGTACCGGTGACTGCAACCTTGTATGCCCTGAGAAAATCTTCGCGATTATCCGGAGCATCTGCAGGAAGGGAACCGTACCTGCGTATATACCGTTGTTTGAGTTCCTCCAGTGACTCTACACGGGTGGTCATCTCCTGGATAACTCCTCCGCGTGAAAACTGCATCTCGTATTCTTTACCCTCTTTCCAGACCGTTGCGGTTAATTTGATAGAAAGAGCATTGACAACCGAGACTCCAACACCATGCAGACCACCAGAGACCTGGTAGGTATCTTTATCAAATTTTCCACCAGCATGGAGAACAGTCAACACCGTTTCAAGAGCACTTTTGTTGTCGTTCTCCTTCATCGGATCGATCGGAATACCCCGACCGTTATCCTCAACACTGACGCTCCCGTCCTGATGTATGATAATATCTATCTGGTTACAGATTCCGGCAAGTGCCTCGTCGATAGAGTTATCCACAACTTCGTATACCAGGTGATGGAGACCCCGTGTATCAGTAGAGCCAATATACATTGCCGGGCGTTCACGTACCGGTTCAAGCCCCCGCAATATTTTGATATTTCCAGAATCGTACGTGTCTGACAAATTGAACCCCCATTCAAAATGGAAAAGTTACGATAGTACCCTATACTATCGCCCTCTGGAGACTTAAATATCAGGTTTAATTTTTCAGAATTGGGCCTGCAACAACCAAAAAAATTCATAAAAATAGTGATGATGACCAGCAGTGGTCATCATACTGGAGAATATATCTCCCGAATACATCTAACAGACAGGCTGAATATACTGTGGATCTCTCATTGATTTCACAAGGAAGTATCCCACTACTCCAAAGGTGATAAGCGGAGAGACAAAGGTCGGGATATGAACACCGAATGAATCGATGATCATGATGCATCCCAGGCAGAGGATCGAATACATCGCCCCGTTCTTCAGGAACCTGTACCGTTTGATCCGATCAACATTGCTCACGGTGAGCTGACGCACCACTATTGCACCAAGGGCATTCCCTACAAGAATCAGAGGCACTGACATCGTGAACGCAAAAGCACCGAGCACTCCATCTATTGAAAATGTCGCATCAATCACTTCAAGATAAAAGATCTTGCTGATATCTGACATGTTCCCCCCGATGAGTTCCTGCTCCTGTGCCTCTGCATTCTGTCTGAATCCATGTACTATAAAAAAAGCACTTGATCCGACAACCGCCCCGAATGCCATAAGGGGATGCTGCTCCAATGCAAACCAGACGATAAGAGCCAGAAGAATGGAGACGATGGCAAAGAACCAGACACCTTTGGATTCGAGATATTTTTCACCCCGAAGTCCGTACTCTTTGTCTTCAAGGAAGAGCCAGTGCAGGAAGAGAAATACAAGAAATATTCCTCCACCGACAAGAAGCATCGGTGATGAGGCTTCGATGGCTTCTTTGATCTCAGGGCTGTCACTGAACATTGCAGTAAATACTTCCCATGGAGTCAGGGATGGCGTTGCAGCCCAGACCAAAATCAGGGGAAGAAGGCCCCGGACAACAAATACCGCGAAGAGAATTCCCCAGAATAGGAACCATCGCCGAAATTGAGGCTTCATCGTTGAGAGAACCTCGGCATTGATGATTGCATTATCAATGCTCGAAATTATCTCAAAGAGACAAAGACCGAAGATGATCAGGATGATAGATACAATATCCACAGATACATATTCGATCTGCAGATCTATTAATCTCCCTGATGAGTGATCACTTCATCATGTATAAAATGAGTACAGATCCGAGTAAATATAAATAGTCCTGATCTGATCCATTTGTATGAACTATCGCTCACTCTTCATGGTTTTTCTCCTTGCCGGACTTATACTATCTGCCGGATGTATCACTTCCAAGCAGGACCAGACCAGATCCGGACAGGTAGCACCGTCAACACCCACACCTTCTTCTCAGGTACCGGTACCAGGTGAGACTGATACATCTGTCACTTCAGGAACTGATTCGATGGTTCCTCAATCCACGCAGTCTCCGGTTTCGTCAAAAGATAGTAATAGCGCATCAACGATAGAGAAATCCCCTGATATGGCTGGCTTCATATCCGGAAGTTTCCCAAAAGTCACTGATACCTATATCGCAATTAAAAAGTCCAGAACAGCACTTGACTGGAAGAAGGTCCAGGAACAGGCTCTGGCCCTGCAGATTCAGATTCAGGATCTGAAGAAGACATATCTGCTCGACGTACCAAATCCTGAAAAGACAGTGTTTCCCGGCCTCAACAGCAGAGAACAGATCGTATTCCTGAAGTATATCAATTACCTCGATGACATGGAAAGTTTTGCAACTAATCTGAAGAATGCAGTATATTATCAGGAGAAGGGTAGCAGCACTGACGCTCTACAGAACGCACACAGGTACCAGAATCTGGCTGATCAGTTTGAGAAACAGGCTATTGCCGAGGTGAAGACAATATCAGATTATTCTAACGATTTCAAGTATACCTTCATGAACCCGGGATCAGTTCAGGAATATCGGTATGTCTGATCTCTTTTTCTCACCTTTTTAAAATGTATTTGTATTCTCTCTATTCCAAATCCAGTTAGTATCATGCAATACTGACAGTTCCGTCAGTACCATTCACTTCTGCGAATGCTCCTGCGGGAAGGTCGGTAAGGGAAACGGTGAGGCGATCAACCATAGGGATGTGCCCGATGATTGCACCGACTGCTATGATCGTCTCAGCTTCTGTATTGATGATCGCTGCTGGTGCATGACCGCTTCTGGATAATGCATAAAGGATGTAACTTCCAACTGTCGAACCTTTTCCATATTCAAATGCGAGTACCGTCCCGGTGATATCCTTTCCTTCGAGAGGGTGTCCTTTCTCCATGACGATTCCGGTCTCCGGATCCACTCCGGATAGAAATGAGATCGGATCCGGGCCGATTAGTAGAGGCCCTCCTGCTGTTCCTTTGGAAATTCCCCGTCCGTGAAGGATCATATAATATAAATTATGGGATATTCCCGGTAATATGCTATCCTGTTCTAGGTGGTTACTGAATATCAAAAATGAATCTAAAAAAAGACGTCTGAATCAAATCAGACAGTGAATCTTCCCATCTCGTGTGATATCCGGTTTACCGATTCAGCCTGGCTGGTAATCACTTGAGAGATCTGGTCGAGTGCTGCGGAGGCCTCTTCACTTGCAGCTGCAGACCCGATTGCCTCTTTTGCTGTCTGCTCGATAAGGCTTCCGACTTCGTTCACGCTTGCCGTAATCTCCTGGACTGATGCTGCCTGTTCCTGGGTGGATCCTGCTACCTCACTCATGTGGGAACTGATATCATTAATCGATTTTACGATATCACTGAATACAGCAAGACTCTCTGAGACAGCGGCACTTCCGGCCTTCACCTCATCTGACGAACCCTCCATAGCCTCGTTCACTTCTTTTGACATCTGCTGGAGTGTCCCGATAATTCCCGCAATATTCTCGGCTGACTTCTGTGATTCAAGAGCAAGTGATTTTACCTCATCTGCGACCACAGCAAATCCGAGACCTGCATCTCCTGCCCGTGCAGCCTCGATTGCTGCGTTTAATGCGAGGAGGTTTGTCTGATCGGCTATATCACTTATCACTTTAACAATCTTACCGATATCACCCATCTGTCTTGAGATGTCGCTGATCAGTGTATCTGTCTTTGCAAATGAGGATATGATACCCTGCATTCCTTCCTCAGCCCGGGTCGCCTGTTCGGCTCCGTGATTAGATAGTTCTACTGCTTCAAGACTGAGGCCTGAAACCTGTTCTGCCTTACTTGCAACTGATGATACAGCAGTGGACAGATCCTCCATAGCAGTCAGCACCTGTTTTACTCCTTCTCCGCTATGCTCAGCGAGTTCGCTCACCTTGTTTGAACTCTGTGCAAGAACTCCTGAACTTGCGGTGACCTCTTCCACACTGGCACTGGTCTCTTCCATTCCTGATAGCAGAAGTTCAACCTGACGCTGAACTTCTGAAATTGCTTCAGATCCTTTTGCACCGATCTGATTCATCGCGTCTCTAAATCCGGTAAAATCTCCTGCAACTTTCAGGCCTGGATCAAACCGATCAGTATAGATTCCCATACTGTATGAGCCAGCAAGTCGCATCGACTCCTGAACCGGGGTCACAACAGCGTCGAGCGTCATGTTGATTCCCCTGATAATATCCTGGTAGTTACCTTTGAATAACTCCGGCTCTCCACGGATTGATAAGTTGCCGTGAGAAGCAGCATCTGTCAGTTTGGAGATCTCGCGTACCAAAGAGTCAAGGGCCTTTATTGTAGTGTTGAGGGCGGGAGTTATCTCATCAGCTTCGTCCCGGCTGATTACCAGGTCTGTCCTGACACCATCGGCGATATCTTTCATCTTTCCGATGATGTCGTTCTGCAGAGAGTCTGCAAAGCTGTCCATGGTCCGGGCCATGACCCCGACTTCATCCTTGCGGGAAAGATTAAGTCGCATTCCGAGTTTTCCAAGGGAGAGATGCTCAAGCATCAGAACAGTCTGGGCCAGGGGTTTTGTGATGCTCCTGGTAAGATACACACCCAGGGTGATACCGACAACTGCAGCCAGAATGGTCAACAGGGTCATCGCCATCATAGCAAAGTCCGAGTCGCTATCCTCTGTCTTCTTTAGCTCGTCAGCCCTGTCAAGGTTGGTCTTTCGCAGTGAGGTCATAGCAACATCTATCTCACCTCTTGCTTTTGCTGTGGCACTACCAGCGGCGATTCCCTGAAGTGCCGCATCTGTCTGACCTGTCGAGATATTTGACAGGACATTGGCCACCTCATTCTGATAAGCACCCCACGCCTTCTCGAAGTTTTTGACCTGCTGCTCTTCGTCACCGACAAATTTCTTTTGTTTATACAGGGCAAGTTGGGCGTTGATAATATCTATGGCATCTCTGGCCTTCTTCAGACTGGCCTCCCTTTCATCAGGGAGAAGAATCGCTTTATAAGCCTCACCTCTGATCATCTGAAGAGAAGCCTCTATTTTTCCCAACTGATCGGTGGGAAGGAGACGATCCTGATAGATCTCGTTCATCATCGAGTCCATATTGGCGATAAAGAAGTACCCGATAACTGAGATGATCACCGCTATTCCAACAACGATGAGGAAACCACTGATGAGTTTCTTTCCGATTTTAATGTCATCAATAAACATAGCCCTCCCTCCTCACCGAACCCTTCGCAACATAGATCCGTGCGTCTCTCCCGGTGAATGTGATGACATTACGGATATATCTATAAATAGATATCGTGGAAACAAAAAATTTTAGTATTACAAAGGATATTCGTTCTTAAACTTGGTTAAAACATAAATTATTCTTTAATCTGAATATAAGTCAGAAGGGTTGTATTGTTCCTGTCAGTCATGGTGAGGTTCTTATCCTCACCTGAAACCATTGCCACCTGATGAAGAAGTTTGAGATAAGCAGTCTCGGTCTCCATTGCTGACAGATCCTGACAGGCCATTTTTGTTCCTGCAATCCTGGAGAATGAAAGATTGGTCCCGGAGAGATTGTATTGGCCAGTATACGAGTTACATCCGGATGATCCACTGATAGTGTCTCCTTTTATAAATAATACAGAAATTCTGGTATTGTTGGTGATCCTGACTGGAATACCATCACTACGGAGGTATGAGGTCAGAAACCATTCAGTATTGTCAAGTGTTTTATTTCCTGAAATCGGGGATATTGAATTTTTTGCCAGGATCATCTCAAACTGATTGATCATTGGTTCAAGTAGCAGAGGAATTGATCCGTTAGATGCCTTGATTGTCTGATTCTGGTACCTTATGGTATAGATTACAGCACTAGGAGAGGGATTTACCGGTAAAGCCTGGGTTTTTACCGGTGTAGTATTGATTCTGGTAAACAGGGCCGTGAGGTTATCCATCTCATAATCTGAAAGATTTATCGATCGAATCTGTGTCCATTTTGTAATCTCGCCATGTTTATCCGGAAAAATCTTCAGTTCTTCAAATGAACCGGTTATTCCCGCTGCCTTCTCAAATGATATAAGTGGCTCTGACTTGTTGATGATCCGGCTTCCATCTTCCGGTTCAATGGAGATCACTTGTACCATATCCCCGGCCATAATAACTGATACCATATCGTGAACCGGTTGCAGAATATACGATACTCTGGTCCCGTTTACCTTGAGATCCGGGGGAAGAAACAGCGGCTGATAGCGATGGCCGTTATCGTCTTTAATAATATATGCTCCTCCCTCTAGATCCTCAAATAAAATAACTCCAGCTCCTGAAATCGTTGAAGCGTTTTTTTCTGTTACTTCAGGTATTGTGGCTGTAATTTTTGCTTTGAATTCTGATCTATTGTCATTCACTGAAGTGACTTGTGTTGTTGGTACTGGACTTTCTGTTGTTGATCTGCTCTGATCTGTCGAAAGACATGCAGAAAAAAAACAACTTAATACCAGCACCAGGATAAGACAGACGAGAAGAAACTTATACCGCCCCATGTTCTCACCGATTAGCATATGGTTACCCTGACTGCTATGAGAGTCTTCTGGTAAAAATAGTATTCATGGCAAATATTCTCTATCGTTCCTGGTATTCAGGAAGGACATTTTGACCCGGTTCTAAACAACCCCGCCGGAATCTGAATCTCGAACCGTGCCCCCTTACCCGGTTCTCCTGTCTCTCTGATGCTGAGTCCGGTTGAGGTAAGAATTTCATGAACCAGAAAAAGACCAAGTCCGGTATTATGCCCGACGCCCTGCAGAAAAATCCGATCCTTATCTTCAGGTAAAATTCCGATTCCATTATCCTGAAGAATGAGTGTGAGTGAACTGCCATCAGGTATGGCATGCATCCTGATACAACTGACATGTTCCCCGTGCCTGAGTGAGTTCTCCATCAGGTTGTAGAGGGCACGGGAAAAGAGTGGATCTGTCCGGACGGAAATCCCTGAAACAAGGTTTTCAATAGTGATACCATCTAGTGGGAGCTGGGTTGCTGCCTGATCAAATGCACTCCCTGCATCAATCCATTCACAATCCCGTATTCCCAGACTCTGATAATCACGGGTAAATTCGATAAGATACTTTATACCATCAACTGCATTCTGTGCCTGACAGATAGTATTTGCAATATTTTTTCCATGCACATCTTCATCGTTGACGATGTCAAGAAATCCACCCAGGGTTGTCAACTTATTCAGAATATCGTGCCTGGTGAGATCTGAAAGGAGTTGCAGCCGGTGATTCTTCTGCATCAGCGCTTTCTGTACTTCCTTGTATGCAGAGATATCCCTTCCAATAATCTGAATGCCGGTAAACTGACATTCATGGTAGATCGGCACTCCACGCATATCAAGTGTGACATATCTGCCATCCCGGCTTCTGATCTGTATCTCAAAATGTGACAGGGGTTTGCCGGAAGCTACCTCTTCCCGCATACGGGAGATCTTCTCCTGATCGGTATAAGAGAAGACGTCCATTCGGAGCGGTTTACCAAGTACCTGCGAGACATCATACCCGGTCATGTAGTGAAACGATGGAGATATATATATCGGGACAAACCGGGTGTCGAGCATGATGATAAGGTCTTCACTCCTCTCAACCAGCCCACGGTATCTCCCTTCACTCATCTTGAGTTCGTTCTCGGTAATTCTGATCTGCTCGTATGCTGCGGCCAGTTCGAAATTTTTCTTCTGGAGAATATCTTCCGTATTTTTTCTTCTTACGATTCCCCACATACCGTTCATAAGAAGAGAGAGTTGGCGGACATCCTCGTCATTATATTCATCTGCCTTGTTTGCAACCCCTGCCACCATCACGATAGTATCACCATCAAAGACAGGGATATTCATGTGACGTTTGAGAGGGATATCTATGGGTAAAACTCCTTTCCTGTCAGCTGCACCGGAAGCATAGTCGTTGGTGATAACAGGCTGTCGCTGTCTGACTGCTTCTCCCCAGAGTCCTGTATTTTTTACCTGGTAGGAGAGGGGTTTTTCTGAGACCATGCATTCTTTTGTTGTTCGCTCTGACCAGGAGTACATGGTCATTGTATACTCGTCATCACTGACGAATGCAAGATAGCCGTATTGACTCTCAGTTATTGTTACAGCACTTTCTAGAGCGAAATCAGTGATCTCTTTGAGGTTTTTATCGCGTATTGCATAGAGTCCTATCATTGCCTCCAGCCTGATCTCATTCAGTTTCCGGCTCTTCTCTTCACGTTTCCTGGCACTGATATCCCTGACTATTGCCTGAAGAAGCGTATGGCCATGGATATCTATCTGATTCATTGTGACTGCGGTGTCTATGACAGACCCGTCAGGCCTGAAAAACTGCCATTCAAAAACTGGAACTTCTCCAGAAAGTGCCCTGAAGATATTCAGTTCAAACAGATCCTTTGCTGTAACCCCTTCTGGCTGTATTGGAGTTGAGATATGGGATGGAGCAGTATTGATAACACTATCCCTATCTCTGCCGAGAAGACGGATTCCTCGTTGATTACTGTCTACGATCCGATCATGATCGAGAATAAATATTGCCTCACCTGCTGACTCAAAGAACTGTCTGAATGTAGCCTCACTCTCTTTGAGTTTGGTGGATGCACTCCGGGTGGAGACAGCTTTTTTGATCTTGTGAACAAGTTCAGTAAATTGTGCCCGTGGATCGCCGCCTTTTTGCAGATAAAAATCAGCACCACTGTTGAGAGCCTCAATGACGATCTCTTCCCTTCCTCTGCCGGTGAAAAGAATGTAAGGAAGATCAGGCCAGCAGGATCTGACCTCTCGCAAAAGCATAATACCGTTCATCTCAGGCATCTCGTAGTCTGATACTACCGCATCATATTCTCCTGCCTGAAGAATACTTAGTGCCTCTTTGCCTGATTGTGCTACATGGATCTGAAAATCACCCAGTTTTTCAAGAAACATGCGGCCTATATCGAGGAGCACGGGTTCGTCATCAACGAGTAAGACTGATATCATTTTTAAAGATAATTGCCGCTATATGTTGGCTTGCGTCCTATATAGGCGATATGATTATTCCATCATCGAAAATACTATCTTCTTTCTATACAGAAATGGGTATGAGCGCTATGATTCGCATACCCGGGTACAGTACAACTGGTAAAGTTCTGTTGATCGGGCTGGGAATACTTTTTCTTTTTGGCAGTAGGGATAAAGAGAAAAAGATTGAAAATATAGTCTGGAGTGTCCCTATTCCCCCGGATCTTCTCTCACGTCTGCGTGATTTCTCACCGGTAGCAATCTCCAAAACATCCGGAATATACCTCGATGATGTCTTTGATATTCTGAAAGGATCCAGAGCCAGAACTGCCCCAGAAATCATCGAAAAACTGACTAATACAATAGAGATTCTTCAGAAGAGAGATGAAGAACTGGAAAAGGAAGCAGCTCGCATCGGGTTCATGATCAAAGGCTTTGATGCAATTGAACAGCGCGAACTTGAGAGACATGATCAACCAAAACGTCTTGGTGGAAAAGTCCAAAAATAAATTTCTGATAATACCTTTTTATTACTGATATCTGAGCTGTGGTATATGTCATGCCTGTAAGAATGCTTATGCGGTCTCTCTTCATTTGCTTGCAGGTGTGAATGTGATTATACCTGTATATCTTCCTGATTGAACCGGAGAACTGAAAGATAATGCCTGTGATGCCCGTCATCGTGGGTATGCCCGTGTTCAAGTATAAATAGAAGGTGATGATGCTGGTAATTGTGTATCTCGGTGAAGAGGAGGTACAATCTAATCAGCATCATGATAATTGAAAATATGAAGAGTGTCCCTAGCCCTCCATGAAGATCAGGAATGATGGATCCTACCAGAAACGGATTTATTCCAAGACCGATCCCTCCCGGGAGATACCAAGTTCCCCAGACTAAGAAGATATAGGATTATTGGAATTTCGTTGTAACAGAAAAAATCCAGAACCCTACCAGCGATTACTCCCAAATGTCTAGAAGTAGTTCGCTTATGAGATATGCACCAGCAAAGAGTACTGATAACGCAATCAGTCCTTTATAATCTGAACCTGAACAGGAACTTATCGGAAATGGATCTGTTTCACCCTGCATCGAATCCCCATAATATATGGAGAATAAGTATTCCGAAGACTACAGGAATTTCCTCTGCTTTGAGATCAGATGTAAATGAGAGACTCATACAACAGATGATAATCAGGAATATTGCTGTCCATATCCTGGAAGAGATTGTCTCTATAAAGAAGAAAACAGTAATGACTGTGTTGGATACTCCAACAAAACTCATCAGGAGAGACACTATTGGTGCTGGAATTTCCTGAAGATATATAAGGAGCATGGCCGGTGCCAGGGTTGAACCGAATATGCTCGATACTGTGAGCGCAGGAAGATTTCGCACGAAAAGCGGTGTTTCAGAAGCACCATTGTTTCCTCCATACCTGTTTTGTTAAAAGGCGAATGTTCCTGCCGATAATTGTTCCGGCATACATCTGGGCACAGATCGGTACCGGTCCTGCATCTGCAAGAATTTGTTTTGATCACGGAATGCTGATACTGAGATTCATGGCATTTGTCAAAACGCAATAAAAGGATGTATAATTCGATTTGTTTATCTGGGTAACTGTTGATCACGTCAAGAAAGATACTGGTAATTTCCCTTATTATGTACGTACTATCGTATATTAGAACGTGAAACTGCATCGATAGACTCATAAAAGTAAACTTATAATGTAAGGTATCTGTTCGTTAACCAATAACGTGCAATAATCACAATTCGTGGGTTCTCCAATGGGTCTCCAATCAGTAAAACGATTTATCGGAAAGTTCAGATTACGAACCGTTCTTACAGTATCGATGGTTTTACTGTTGATCTGTGCCATGGGGATCACATGGCTTCTTGGGTACCTTAACAGTCAATATACAACATCAGATCTCGCAAGTCAGTTAGAGGGTGAGATATCGGACCGGATTGTTCAACATCTTGATGTCTATCTGGTAACTCCTCATCTAGTCAATTCGCTCTGTCTGGACAGTATCAAATACGGAGGAGTCAATGTCAATAATAATAAGGCTCTTGAGAAGTATTTCAGAGCCCTCTCATATCGGTTCCCTACTGTCGAATCCATATGTTATGCCAATCAGGAGGAAGGTAACTATACTATTATCTCTTCTGTTGGAGCACCAGGGATAGCAAATGGTACTGACAGATATCTTGGATTTTCAAGGGCCAGCACAAACTTCTCTTTTATAGAGTATCTGACTGATGATGAGGGCCAGATCATCAGACAGACAGTTGAACCTGTATCATATGATCCCAGAACCCGCCCATGGTACGAGGCTGCTGTTACAGCAGGTAAACCGACATGGACTCCAATTTACATGTGGGTCGAAGGGATTGTGAGCCAAGATGCTGTTGTTCCGGTCTATTCAGATCAAAACACTCTTCTCGGGGTTCTGGATACCTCGCTGACACTATCAGGTATCGGAGAATTTCTGAAAGGTCTTCAGATATCAGATCATGGGGAGGCCTATATTATGGAGAGATCAGGTCTCCTCGTTGCTTCATCAGGATCAGGTGATCCATATACTAAAGAAGATGGATTACTCGTACGGATATCTGCCCTCAATTCAACAGATTCAGTTGTACAATCAACAAGCCGGTACCTGATAAACCATATGAATACCCATCCAAATATCACTTATCGTGAGCAGTTTCAGTTTGATGCGAACGGAGTTCGCGAATGGGTTCAGGTTTCACCATATCAGGACAACCATGGTCTTGACTGGCTGATTGTGGTTGTGATACCAGCCTCTGACTTTATGGAAAAGGTTGATGCCAGTAATAATCTGACAATCCTTCTCATTCTAACTTCGGTTTTCGGAACAGTTCTCCTGTGTATCGGACTTGCTCGCTGGATTACCAGGCCGGTTTTATCACTAAACAGGTCTGCCAGATCCCTTGCCAAAGGTGACTGGACCGACTGGGTTGATCTTGGTCGTCGCGATGAGATCGGTGAACTCTCACAATCTTTCAAACAGATGGCTGAACAGTTACAATCAACCTTTGTCTCTCTAAAAACCAGTGAAGAGCGGTATATCCGTCTCTTCCAGTCATCAGCAGATGCTATTCTTCTCTTTGACAGTTATACCCTCGTGCAGATGAACCGGGCAGGAGAAGAGATGTTTGGGATCTCCAGAAAGGAAGCACCTGGGAAAGATGTCAGAAATCTCTTTGATAATCTTGGTCCTGGAATTGGAGAGATGATTCGGGTTGGATCAGAACCAGAGAGCGGGTATCTGGACCGGACCATCTCGCGTATTAATGATGGTAAAGAGCAGTTCATGAATATTCGCCTTACCAGGATTCCAGCCGAAGGTAAGTTCTTAAGTCTGGTACATATCAGGGATATTACTGATCAGCGTAAGGCAATCATCTCATTTGCAGAGCGGGAAGCCCTTCAGGAGTCATATTCTCAGATCAAAAATATCCTGCAGTTTCTCCCTGATCCAACCTTTGTTATTGATGCTGAAGGGAAGATCATCATATGGAATAGGGCAATAGAAAAATTAACTGGAAAACTCTCTGCAGAAATGATTGGTAAGAATGAATATGCATATTCTGAAGCCATTCACAATGCGAAGCAGCCGATTCTTATTGATATAGCACTTTCCCTAAAGAAGCATGATGAAACATTTTACCCTGATATCGAGCGGACCGGTAACCTGTTGAAGACAAGTTTCAGGACGGAGTTTTCAGGCGAAGTGAAATATTTCTCCTGCCTGGCTGCTCCGCTCTATAATAAAAAGAAGGAGATCATCGGTGCTATCGAGTCAATACGGGATATTACATCACATAAGATGGATGAAGAGGCCCTCCTAATCGCTAATAAGAAACTGAACCTCCTGTCCAGCATAACCCGTCATGATATAATTAATAAGATCATGATCACAAAGGCACATCTTTTCCTTCTTGAAGAGACGCCTCTGACCCGGGAACAATCAGAATCGGTCAATGCTATCAGGCGATCCATGGCAGAGATTGAACATTTTGTTGCTTTCACGAAAACGTACCAGGAACTTGGATTAAAAGTTCCGATCTGGCAGGATGTCGGGGAGATCTGCAGAAAGGCTGCAAAGGATGTAGAACTTGGCCCGGTCATTTTCAATAATCTGGTGTCAGGTATCTCAATCCTTGCTGATCCCTTATTGGAGAAGGTCTGTTACAACCTGATTGAAAATGCAATCCGGCATGGAGAAAGTCTCACTGAGATCACCATCTCTGCAGAAGAAAAACCTGAAGGTCTTATAATATCTGTTGAAGATAACGGCTCCGGAGTGCCAGATGAGAATAAAGAGATCATCTTTGAGCGTGGATTTGGAAAGAATACCGGTTACGGATTATTTTTAACCCGGGAGATCCTCTCCATCTCTGAGATCATAATCACAGAGCATGGTACATTTGGCAAGGGTTGCAGGTTTGAGATCCTGGTACCTAGAGGAAAGTTCAGGATACATTCAGATTAAAAAAAATTATACTCCTGTATCATAAAGGAGTGAATAAAATCTGCTTGTCATCAGAGAGATAAATGGTCCAAGAAACAGGCTCATAATCCATCCGATAATCCAACCAGCAATCGGGATAATGCTGAGGAGAAGTTCGATGATGGTGATGATAACAATCAAAACGAAGACAACAACCATCAGGGCGATAAGCGAGGCAATATAATGAACCCAACCTATCCGTCCAATGGTTGCTATGATCTCACCGATGGCAAATGCCTGACCCATCTCATCAGTTCTTGCAAACCGGACTGACCCAATGATTCCAAGAAGTCCAAAGACTATTGCCAGAATGATGGTGATGAACAGACCTGTGATTACTCCTCCAACAATCGGAAGTACTGAAGCAAACGAGATCTCTTCTCCAGAACTGATGATCCCGATGATGGCATAACCCACAGTTGCGATGAATGCCAGGATGGGTATTATCATATACACGATGTTGATAATACACAACTTAATTCCGTCAATAAACAGGCTGAAAAAGGACTCATCTTCATATGACGGTTCAACTCCTCTCATGATACGTACGGTGTATCCGTACATAACCGGGAAGATGATCGAACTGATGACCAGCATGATCCATCTTACCCACTTTCCAACGAGGGCATCCTGGGCAAAGCCCCAGGATTCACTTAATGCATCACTTATTCTCATAAACTCACCGTATGATGCTGATAGTATGCTGCTTCTGTTATTTGATGACTCTTATTACAGATGCGTATGCGTGTAACTCTGGTTCGTCCATTATTGCTCTTTCTCTGTACCTGACCGATTTGTGATCTGTGGTATAGAAGAAAAAGGGTTTGTTCTGTATGACACACCTGCTATGCACCTCTGCTGCGAAAATCTATATCGTCTCTGGTACGGAGGATATGTATCCCCATAAACGGGGTGTCGGTGATATGGAGGATCATATCCAGTCTGGTGGGGGTAAAGACTGATCCCGGATGGTTGTTCCTATTCGGACTGTCCAGGACCATATAGCAGGCCATATCAGGTATACTCATACTATGATCTGCTATTAAGAATGTTCAGCATAACGTGGGATTCAACAGCAATTTGGGAAATGTGGCTGTGCAATTCAGTCCGGGCAAGTTTGAGGAGGTAAACATAATGTCTGAAATGATAATGGGTCATGAAGTAAATGCTCCTGGCAGAACGGTGATAATCACAAATCCTTACACCGAGATCACCATGCATCAGGCCCTTGAGTTGCAGATGGCAGGAAATTATGAGAAAGCTCTTGAGATGTATGATCAGGTATTACAGATGGAGCCTTCTCATGCCGGTGCTCATCATGCCAAAGGTAATGTCTATGATCTCATGGGCAGGTTCAATGACGCTATCTCCTGCTATGATTCAGCGCTTGAATGCGATCCCCTCAATTCTGAAACATGGTATAACAAAGGTATCACGCTTCGAAAATTGGGATGTGACGATGAAAGTGCAGAATGTATGATTCAGGGAGTATCCCGCTCCATCTGATCTTTTTTCAATTCATCTCGATCGTATCTCACAATCATTCTCGGAAGTACTGAATACTTATTCTTCAAATAGTTAGATGATCAAGATATTTGATCATATGATAATGAAAATTCAGATTATGGAGTGAATGACTGTGTCTGATCCATCACCACTTATTGATGAATTAAACGAGGGACTAGTAGAATTTTTTGATCGGTTCTCTTCATGGGAAAGTTCCATTATCGAGGCCGGACATCTGAAGATCGCTGATGCCCACGCAATCGAGGTTCTCGGGCATTATGGAAAGATGAACATGAAAGAACTGGCAGGCAGACTGGGTCTTACTACCGGTACAACAACGATGACAGTTGATAGACTGGAACGAGGTGGTTTCGCATGCAGGATCAGAGCCGAGCATGATCGACGTTCATATATTATCGTACTTACACCAGCAGGATGTGAAGCATATGAAGAGCATCACCGTCATCATTTGAGTCTTGCTGAAGAGATCTCTTCCATTCTTGGTGAGAGTGATTCAGCAGTATTTGTGAAAAATCTCAGAAAGATTAATGAGAATATCTGATTATGAAATCAGAATCATCATCTTCTCATGAATCAGAATGCAATGATACATGCTGTTGTTGTACCTCTCACCAGTCAGAATCTGATTACCGGCGGGAAATACTCCTCGTATCTGTATCCGGGATTTTTCTTCTGATTACCTTTATTGTAGAGTTCTATATCCCGGGTAAATCCTTTATCGGAACCGGTGCTGCTCTTATTTCACTTGCTCTTACTGCGGTTCCCATCCTTACCGAAGCAGTATCCGGACTTTTGAAAGGACAGAGAAATGTCTGTGAACTAGCCGGACTGGCGATAATCGGTGCAGTGATTATTGGAGAGTACACGACTGCTGCGGAAATCTCACTAATTCTTGCTATTGGTGAGCTCGTAGAATCATATGTGTACGCCAGGTCACAGAAGGATATAGAAGGAATAATTAAACGAAACCCGAGAACCGGATATATCCTCAAAAATGGCGAGACTGTCTCTGTTGATGTGAATCAGATTCAGACTGGAGATCTGGTTGTTGTCAGGCCTGGTGATATCGTACCGGTAGATGGGATTATTACTCAAGGTAAGTCAGGACTTGATGAATCCTGTTTAACCGGAGAAAGCCTCCCAGTTTTTCGCAATGTTGGAGATTTTGTGAGTTCAGGTAGTATAAACATTGATGGAATTCTGCTGATTGAAACATTGAAGCAGTCATCTCAATCAACCTACGCACAGGTGGTGGATCTTGTACAAAAAGCAGGACTTCGCAGGCCACCCTCACACCCTTTTATTGATCGGTTTTCACGATGGTATACGCCATTTATACTTATTATAGCCGGACTTGTCTTTTTCTGGAGCAATGATTTAGTCCGTGCCATTGCAGTTCTGATTGTTGCATGCCCCTGTGCCATTCTGTTAGCGACACCATCTGCCGTATTGGCTGCCATAGGTCATGCAGCAAAGAAGGGAATTTTGATAAAAAGGGGAGAGTATCTGGAGATATGCCATGATATTTCAGCAGTGATCTTTGATAAGACCGGGACACTTTCTACCGGTGTTATGAGTGTTTCAGATATCCTGCCTGAACCAGGTTATACAACGCATGATCTCCTGGAAGTGGCTGGATATTCTGAACAGTCCTCTCCTCATCCGACAGGAAAAGCAATTGTTAGAGCTGCACTTCAGGAAGGCATCTCTCTCCCGGTAACAGGATCAGGAAGACAGTATCCGGGTGAAGGAATTGAAGATGAACGTAATGGTGAACGAATTTATGTTGGCACACGGAGTTTTCTGGAAAAAAAGGGAATAATAATTCCAAAAGCTATAGTCAAAGCACGGGTTGGGGCTGAAACGCCAGTGTTTGTTGCAAAGAATGGACATTTTATCGGTATTATTCTAATCAGTGATAATATTCGTGACGAATCAGCTGATGTCATTGCCAGAATCCGGTCATCAGGAATTCGAACTATTGCGGTTCTCACTGGTGATTCACCACAGGCAGCTGCTATAATCGGAGAGAAATGCGGGCTCCCTGGAGATAGTATACATGCCGGAGTTCATCCGGATGAGAAGTTAAAATTTATCGAAAGACTTCAGGCAGATGGGAAGAAGATCTGTTTTGTAGGTGATGGAACCAATGATGGTCCGGCACTGGCAGGGGCAGACCTCGGCATCAGTATTGCATCCCGGGAAGATACAGTGGCATTAGAGACAGCGGGCGTTGTGCTTATGCAGGGAGGTCTCATCCATCTTCCTGACTTTCTTGAACTTAGCAGAAAGACCAGAATTATTATTATCACAGGTGTCTCCCTTGCCCTCACTTTGAACTTTGTGATGATTTCCGGAGCCTCTCTCGGACTAATCTCACCAGCCGTAGGTGCAATCGGGCATCAGATCTCTACAATTGCAGTACTTCTCAATTCTCTTCGGATGAGAATGGGATCATAATCTTCTTTTTCTCATCATCTTTTATTACAGAGTCCTGATACCCGGGGAAATGCAATTATTATATCTTGTAACATCAGAAACGGGTGAGATATGAAGAATATGTATATACCATGGCAAGGTTGCAGAATAGATAAAATAAAGGTAATTTTTTTCTTTCTAGCAATATTATTCATAATTCAGCCTGGATCATCTGCAATTTTTCTGAATAATGGATCAGATATTTCAGGAGCCCGCCTGATTGAAGTCATGAATAATGTCAGTAATTTAACTCCATCACCATTCCCTATTCATTTTTTTTATAATACACATTGTGGATCCTGTAAGCCAGCGGTCAGGTTTATGGATAATTTTACTATCAGACATCCTGATGTTGGAGTTAAGTTTCACGATCTCTATAACAATACTGAAAGCTTTGGCTTGTATGAAGAAGCAAAAAAGCAGTATAATAAGACAGATCTATACTATCCGGTCATATTTGTGGGGAATGTAGGTATTATGGGAAGCACCGATATCGAGAATTATACCGAACTACTCATTCTCTGGTACCAGAAGCATAGACCATCTAATCCCCTATCAGAATTCATAACCCGGTTTGAATCAATTACTTCATCAGTTTTTCATTGAGAGATACTTCATATGAATGAATAAGAAAATCATTCCTAACCAGTATCATAAGAAATTGGGAAAGACTGTAACTTTCATATACTTATCAGAAAAATGGGATATATGCTTGATGATCAGTTTCGGATAGTAAAAGGACTTCTGGTATCTCCGGTTGAAACCTTTGAAGGTCTCGCAACATCTCCATTATCCCGGTCATATCAATATTATGTCTTCCTTCTTCTTGTATACACAGTTCTTGTAGGAATAATCTCTGCAACTTCTTCGCTCATGACCTACTATAACATGGTCATTCAATTTGCATCAGTTCCACTTTTTGGATCGTTTCTTATATCGAAAATGGAACTTTTAAAACCCGTATTTGTTAATATGAGTCTCTTTTCTGTGTACCTGTTATTCATATTCCTTTTTTTTGGAATATTTTTAAAAGGACTTTTCCTTCACGCTTTTATAATACTGTTTGGAGGAGATAAGGGTGCCGTAAAAACGATACAAGTCCTGATGTATTCTGTAACTCCGTTCTTTCTTATCGGCTGGATCCCTTATATATCAATATTGGGCTTGCTATGGGCTGTTATCCTGTGTATTCTCGGATTTCATATTTTTCAGCAGATCCCAGTCTGGAAGGCAGCTCTTGTGATTATGGTTCCAACCCTTTTCATGATTATCGGGCTTCTTCTGCTCGTTATGGTGTCATCAGCACTAGCGAATATTCCTTCCGGGATTATCTGAAAGGAGATTTTTGATTATAATCCTGCCATATAATGGCCGGAAAATCTATCAAATTAATATTTGAGAGATTTCCTGCAGGTATCTTTCGCTTGTGACCAACCTGAGTCTGTCTGGAAGATAGTGCCGATATTTCTCTTCACAAATAACTTCGTCAATCTCTTTTTCAATCCCTTTTGTCAGATCGCTGATTATTGTTACACGTGCGTTATTTATAAGCCAGCCTTCCATCGCATATCGTATACAGTAATCAGAAGCAACCCCAACCATGCTTACCTCAATCTCGGTTTCAGGTTTCCGGGGAGCGATTGTGGAGATAAATTCATCACGGGGGATTGAAGATACAGGATTCAATGGATTATCAATTACTTTAAATAATGATTCATAAGCATTTTTTCTCTGTGGGGATCCCATCGTAATATCTGTCTCATAATGTTGACTCCACATGTCAAACCGGTTTTTTAGTATAAAGTATATCTGTGGAAGGTTTGGAATATCAATTGATAAATCCCAGTCTGATGATCCAAATTCACAATGAATTGGAAATTGTTTTCCTTCATCAGACTGCTGATATTCTTCTGCAAAATGAGTGTCAAGTACGACAAAGATATAATCAAAGTCTGTAATTTTTAACTGGCTGAGGAATTTATTTGTCGGAATAATAAGATCTTTTGATCCAGATACATACAGATTTCCAGATTCGCTGATGAATCCATTCTGCATATCTCCTATATGAAGTATTCTTACCTTTTTCATCTGTTTTTTCGTATTATTTCTATAATTGACAAGTATTTACAATCTTGGGAATATATATGGTTTTAGAAACCAATGGGGCGATCCTTAATCTGATTAATATTACATGTGTTCAGGTTTTCCCACTGTAACTTCTTTATTTCAGGTAGTAGCGTGGGCAACTGAAGGATATTCGAAATGGATCACTGATGCCGCCGTCTCCATTGACAAGTACAAGATCATACTGAATACTCGTGTTGTCCACCTGGCAGCATGACAAGGCACCAGGGATCGATAGTGGATATGTAAAGTTATACATTGAATATTCTGATATAACGGTTTTCCAGTCGTAGTTGGTGTGATCCTGAACCTCCGGAAGGATATACAACGTTAAAGGATAATGTGCCGTGCCTGTCCAGAATACTTTAAGATCCTCACGTTCTCCACATGACATAACTGAAGACGGATATTCAGCCCGTTCTATGCTTAGACGGGTTTCATTCATCTGTGCTTCGGGTTTCAAGTACTTAAATTCTATCGAAGCAAATCCACTATTCTGTGAATAATTGTTTGCAGAGAGTGTACTTATATCAGAATCTAAGATACTGTAATTTCCAGGTTTTACTACCTCATCAGGAAATGACCACCACCAGGTATTTGATACTTCATACACAGACTGCCCCTGAGTCTGCCAGGGACCATATGTTGTACCGTCCTCATGCACCAGTGCAATAGTTCCAGGTGTCCGGGTTCCGTATCCTCGATTCCAGTGATTTGTTCCGATCTGGAGAATATTTGCAGGATATAAGAAGTTAATCCGGGGATTGTATTCTGCAGTCCCGGTGATATTTTTTGTATTTGCTGATGTCCATGTACAGTCATCCCATGCCTTTATTGCACTACCTGACACGCCTATGATTAAAACGATAAGAATGAGGAGGATAGTGACTAATGTCCATGACTGCATATCTTTTCCCGCCAGGTCTGTTACAGGGGTCTATGGGATAATCTCGTTTGTAGTATTAATATTGGTATGATCTGTGTTGTTGTATTGTTTCATTCCATTTTTGTTCTGTTACCTTTTTCAGAAAATTGGGTGATACTCAAAAAATAATAAGTAATTTCGAGAATTTATCGGGGTGTCCTAAATAAAACTGGGTGATCCATGTTTCAAAATATTTAATCCGTTTATGTAAGATTAAAGCCATTATCACAAAAAATTTAGAATAAAATAAAGTTTTTTGCAGATAATTATCTACACCCTATCTCCTCCGTTCATCATGGTTTTTTGAAAGCCATGTCTGGAAATTTAACTTATTCATCATTGCACTGATCAGGATGATGATATAACCGACAAGTCCGGCTGATATGACTGTTCCTTCCCTCACTCCGTTAAGTGTCCCGAAATGGACCAGCGAGATAATTATCGCTCCTGTTACAAGAAATGAATCAAATAGGATCTTAATAAGACCAAACCGTATCTTTGACTTCACAGCAATGATCTGAACAAGACCTTCACCCGGATTCATGAGGACATTTGCTGAAACCTGAAGATATATACCTAAAGCAAGAATTACACATCCAATGAGCAGAATTACTATCTGATAGAGATAATAAGCCGGCTGAACCGAGGTCGTGATAATCATACCAAGATCTACGAACAGGCCCAGAAAAAATCCTACAAAGATCTGTGGATACTGATCTTTGGGAAAATTTCTTCCGAGCAGAATAATCTCACCAATCATAAAGAGGAGGCTGAAGACAAAGGTAAGTTGTCCGAAGGTTATTGGATAGATCAGGCAGAGCACATATGGGATACTTGATATCGGCGGAGTGCCAAGGGATGATTTTGTGATTAGGCTAATACCAAGACCCATAAAGAAAAGGCCGAGTATTAATACTGAATATCGTTTGTCATAGCCGGATCCGGACATAAAATAATCTAACATAATTGGTATGGGTATGAGTTAAGAATGATGATCAAAAATATCACCTATTGATCATAATTGGGCATATGAAAAACAAATTACTGTGATTTTTTTTATATTTCTCAATTTTTAAAAATCAGGCAGGCACACAACTATATCTTTCAGGATAGAAACAACAGCATGCATTCGTGTTGTTCTACTGATATAGATAGAAATATTCAGGATAAGCCGATTCTCCCCTTGAATGTGTCGCTTGATCATCTCGAACTGCCGAATTCTGCAACATTTCATGGAGGAAATGTGTCACCTGCGATAACACTGAACGACTTAAAACCTGAAGCCATTTCTATTGTTGTCATGGTTTTTAATCCATTCATCAAGACGTGTTGTTCCTTTACTCCATGGATTATCTGGAATATTCCGATTTTAAAACGAATTCCTGCAGGTATTCCAGTCGGTCAGGTAGTAACTTCGCCGGTTTCTGTAGTCCAGGGAATCAACGATTACGGTGAGTTTGGCTATCATGGGCCTGAACCGCCAATAGGTGAGATGCACCGGTATCAGTTCAGGGTATACAGTCTTGATTCAATGCTTACAATTCCCGGTGGATCATCAAAGGAAGAACTCATTGCAGCTATGAAAGGACATGTGTTACAATACGGTGAGACTGTAGCGATCAGCACCGGATAAGAGGTACACTAGGTTCTTTATGGTGATGGTATCAGGAATTAGATGGAGTCCGAACTCATATAATCACCATTAATATTGATATACCATAAAATGATTATATTCCACCTGTAAAATAAAATTCAGAAAAATTGACTGATTTTTTTTAATAATCTCAAGCAGCGAATGTAAGAGTATTATTGATCTCGTGGATGATATCTGAATACTTTGTTACCGCTTTCTGATCAGAGAAGACAAACAGAATAATTTTCAGGTACCCGGGAGTTTTCTCAACGGCTATTGTATTGATATATCCGTTCGCATCCTTTCCGGCTACGACAATCCCTCCATTCTGATATGATTTGGTCTTTTCTATCGTGATGTTTTTACTTGAGGCTATCTCGTCAACAAAATTTTCAAGGTATGATTCATCCGGTTCCTGATTCTTTGGTTCTTTTTTGTAACCGAATATTACTGAGGCACTGGTATCTGGCTCTTCGATTGTAAACTGGACACCCTTGTTATCAGATGTACCTATCTCGTTATACTGCCATGTTGGAGGTACTTTAAACGAATATCCGTTATCAGTAGATTTGGATACCCAGTCTGACGTCTCCAGAGCCAGAACCGGTATTGATATGAATAATAAAAATATGAGCAGAAGGATATGTTTCATACTTTCAGGTCAACATGAGCAGAGAAAACAGTTGCGAATTCACTGGACCAGTTTCGAAGATATTCATTCAGGATATTGTAATCTACAATAAATTTTCTGGGAAATCGCATGATCATGTAGAAGATTCATAAAAGTGAGTTCTCTCGTATAACTTTTATCCCAGGTTCTATTTAAGTCGGTAGATATTATTTTGGAGTTTACAGCTAACTTCTTTACAAACCATGGCAGATCGGCATTATGTCTTCTGGTTAATTGTAAACATTAATCTGATTTTTTCATCAGAACATGAAATATTATACATTGCATAATCGAATTCAGGTTCTAAAATAAAGAAAATAGAATTATCCAGATTATCTGGTAATTGTGAACTTAACAGGAGAAGGGAATATCTCTCCGGCCTCTTTCACGGTTACATTCCATATTCCAGTAGTACTACTATTTGGAATATTGAATGAACCGGTCAGAGAAGTCGGTGAGGTAACATTTACTGCATTGGCAATAATGCTCTTTGGATACTTTTCATCTCCATTTTCCAGATATACCTTGATATTTTTTGAGAGTTCAGTTCCATTTAGGGTAAATGTGACATGTTCTCCCAATTTTCCAGTATCAGGAGAGATCGAAGTGACGGCTGCTTTTATATTAGATACAATAACCGGAGTTCCTGGAACGGTATCAGACGTATTACCTGCTGATCCGAATCCGATACACATCAATAAGATGATTAAAACCTGTGGATAAAATAATAATTTCAGACTCATTAAACCCATATTAATTTAATTTTGATATAATAATATAATTCACATAGCTCCCGGTTGGATTTAGTAATCCAAAATAAATTCGGAATTTTTTATAAAACTTTTTTATGAGTGGAATATGTCTATTTCCATTCAACCGGATATGAAGAGAACATCAACTGGTGCCTTCGCAGAAGTAGTACCGGATACCTTTTTTACTGAAAAAAGACCCTATACGAATAGCGAATTTTCACTTCTGAAATGAATGTTCGGGAGGTATTCTGTCATGAACTTCAACAATTTTACCCTTAAATCACAGGAGGCCGTTCAGAAGGCCATGGAGATCGCGGCGGCGAAGCAGAATCAGGTAATTGAAAATGCCCATCTGCTTAAAGGGATGCTGATCGTTGATGAGAATGTTATCCCATACCTTCTGAAAAAACTCAATGTTAATCTTGACAGTCTCATTCGATCACTTGATCGGATTGTTGACTCATATCCCAAGGTTAGCGGTGGTGAGCAGTACCTATCACAGGATGCGAACAAGGCATTGCAAAGATCGACAACTCTTTCACAAGAGTTCAAGGATGAGTTCGTTTCTATTGAGCATCTGCTTCTCGGAATTTTATCAGTGAATGATCCCACTTCCAGGCTTTTAAAAGAGAACGGAGTATCAGAGAAAGATCTGAAGGTTGCCATACAAAACCTGCGGAAAGGGTCAAATGTACAAAGCCAGACTGCTGAAGAGACCTATAATGCTCTGAATCAGTATGCCAAAAATCTGAATGACCTAGCCGGAAGTGGTAAGTTAGATCCTGTTATCGGCCGTGATGAAGAGATCCGGAGGGTACTTCAGATTCTTTCCAGGAGAACAAAGAACAACCCTATTCTTATCGGCGAACCGGGTGTGGGAAAGACTGCCATTGCAGAAGGTCTAGCTCACCGGATCATTGACGGAGATGTACCTGATAACCTGAAGACAAAACAAATCTTCTCACTTGATATGGGTGCCCTGATTGCAGGTGCAAAATATAAGGGTGAGTTTGAAGAACGTCTCAAGAGTGTTATCAAAGAGGTGGTATCGGCAGAGGGTGAGATTATCCTGTTTATCGATGAGATACACACGCTTGTTGGGGCGGGTGCCAGTGAAGGCGCAATGGATGCTGCAAATATTCTCAAACCAGCCTTATCCCGGGGTGAGCTTCACGTGATCGGTGCCACAACCCTCAAAGAGTACCAACGATATTTTGAGAAAGATAAAGCTCTTGAGCGAAGGTTCCAGCCGGTTATGGTTGACGAACCTGATATTCCGGATGCTATCTCAATACTGCGTGGAATCAAGGAAAAATACGAGACCCATCACCATGTACGGATAAAAGATGAAGCGATAATTGCAGCAGTTGAACTCTCACAACGATATATTTCAGACAGATTCCTTCCGGATAAAGCGATAGATCTCATAGATGAGGCGGCGTCCAAACTTCGTCTGGAGATCAACTCAGTTCCAGAAGAACTTGAGATGATTGAGAGAAGAATTCGCCAGCTTGAGATCGAACGTGAAGCCATAAAACGCGAGAAGGACCAGGAAAAACTAAACTCCCTTAATGAGGAGATCGGAAACCTTACCGAAGAGCGAAACCGGCTGAAAGCTAAATGGCAGTCAGAAAAGGATATTGTTGAACAGATACAGCAGCAGAAGAACGAGATAGAGACTCTTAAGTTCGAGGGAGAGAGTGCAAACCGAAATGGCGATCTCGGCAGGGTAGCTGAGATCAGATACGGTCTTATTCCGGGTATTGAGAAAAATATCGAGGCATTAAAAGGCAAACTCACCGAGTTGCAGAAAGATTCTGCTATGGTGAATGAGGAGGTGGATGCAGAGGAGATAGCTGAGGTTGTTTCACGATGGACCGGGATTCCGGTGAGTCGGATGCTCCAGAGTGAGAGACAAAAACTTCTGACACTCGAATCAGAACTCCATAAACGTGTTGTCGGTCAGGATGAGGCCATCGGAGCTGTTTCTGATGCGATTCGAAGAAGCCGGGCAGGCCTTCAGGATACTAAGCGTCCTATCGGCTCTTTCATATTTCTTGGCACGACCGGTGTGGGAAAAACAGAACTTGCAAAAGCCCTTGCAGAATTTCTGTTTAATAATGAGAATAGTATGGTCCGCATTGATATGTCCGAATACCAGGAGCGTCATACTGTATCAAGACTTGTCGGGGCTCCACCAGGGTATGTAGGGTATGAGGAGAGCGGGCAACTGACCGAAGCAGTAAGAAGAAAGCCATATTCTGTAGTGCTTCTTGATGAGATTGAGAAAGCTCATCCTGATGTATTCAATATCCTGCTTCAGGTTCTTGATGATGGTCGCCTTACAGATAACAAAGGAAGAACCGTAGACTTCAAAAATACCATCATCATAATGACCTCAAATATCGGATCTCATATTATCCAGGAAAACCTAGAACATGTCACTGATCTGAACCGGGAAGAGATTTTTGATAAGACAAGGGAACAGATCATGGATCTCCTGAAAAAAACTATCAGGCCCGAGTTTTTGAACAGGATCGATGAAGTCATTATGTTCAAACCACTTTCCAGAGATGAGATAAATACTGTAGTAAATCTTCAGATCGGTCTTATTCAGAAGATGCTTGAGAATAATGATGTCAGATTTATTGCAACCGATCGTGCGATCAGGTATATTGCAGATCGCGGTTTTGATCCCCAGTTTGGAGCGAGACCCATTAAACGAGTAATACAGAAGAATCTGCTCAATGAACTATCAAAAATGATCCTGGAAGGAAGAGTGACAAAGGAGAAAGAGATTGTAGTTGATGAAAAGGATGGAATTCTTGTCTTTTCAAATAATTAAACCTGCTTTTTCCTTTTTTTATAATGAAAGAATAACAACTCATAAAAAATAGAGAACTATTCATCTGATTTTTATCAATTTTTTCTAAAAAAATCTATAACAACACATCGATCTGCAAAACCCCCCCCAAAAAATTTTTAAACAATTTATTCCTACAATAAAATATTCATGATGGTATTTGATGGGGAAGAATGGTCTGAACTCTGATGAGTTGAGATCTTTCTTATGTTATTTTCAGTACGTCATGATACATGGGGGATTGAATGGCAACAAAAGCCACGTCAAAGAAAACAGCGGCTAAAAAGCCGGTAAAATCGGCAGTTAAACCAAAGAAAACCAGCCCGGCAAAACCAAGAGTCAATGTAAAGAAGACAGATCTGCCTACTGCTGCAGTTATGAGGCTCGCAAAAGCAAACGGAGCAGAAAGGGTTGGAGCAGACGGGGCAGCCTCAATTCTAGGGTTTGCTGAAGAGTATATTGGAAAACTTGTCAGAGAAGCAACAAAAGTTGCCTCTGATGCAGGACGTAAAACTCTCAAAGGGGAAGATATCGAGTACGCATCTCAAATACTCTAACTCCTTTTTGAAGTAAATCCTATTTATACATAATTCCGGTTTTAGATCTGTCAGAATTTTACTGATTTTGCATCCGGCTCAAAATAACAATCAGAGTCTGATATTTGTACAATCCAATTTATTAATACTGGATGTGAAGATTATTCATTCTATAATATGACCGAGTCTCTCCTTTCAATTCTTTACGTTGACGATGAGCCATTGTTACGAGTCGCAACTGCCGAGTATCTGAAAAAGTACCAGATGATTGTAGATACAGTATCATCAGGTTCTGAAGCACTCGTATCTATAGAAAAAAAGCACTATGATGCGATAGTTTCTGACTATCAGATGCCCGGTATGAACGGGATTGAACTTTTGCGGCAGATCAGAAGTAAATCAGATATTCCGTTCATACTTTTTACTGGAAAAGGGAGAGAGGATGTTGTTATTGAAGCGATTGAGACCGGAGCTGATTTTTATCTTCAGAAAGGAGGACGTCCGACTCCACAATTTACCGAGCTTACTCATAAAGTCAGAACAGCAGTTCAACGAAGAAGGGATGCAAGACTGATCTATGAAAATGAACTGCGATTCAAATTGCTAATCCAAAACTCATCAGATATTATCAGGATTCTAGACAAGGATGGGATAATTACCTTTGATTCTCCTTCCTCATCACGGATTCTTGGATATCCTGAAGGATTTTTTATCGGTCGCAAGGCCTTTGACTTCATTCATCCTGATGATCAGAACCTTGTCATGTCTGACTTTCAGGATGTTCTGAATCTTTCCAATACTCATACCCCGACTGAGTATAGAATCCTCAAAGCAGATGGAAGTTATCTCTTTGTTGAATCAATAGGATCCAATCTTATGGGTGTTACTGGTATAGATGGGATAATTACCACCACCCATTCTATTCAGAATCTGAAGAGTGCAGAATATGAGATCCGGAAGATGGCCAAAGATCTCTCTGATGCATACCAGGATCTAGCTAAAAGCGAAGAAGAACTCAGACAAAATTACCATATCCTTAAGATGCGTGAAGAAGCGCTTGCAAAGAGTGAAGAGCGTTTCAGAAGTATGGCAGAGCGATCAACAGACCTGATCATTCTTCTCGACACTCAGTTATCCCCAATATATGTTTCTCCCTCATCAATAATTATTACTGGATATTATCCTGAGGAACTGATCAAACTTAATGATTCATTCTCATTTGAACTGTTTACAGAAGATTCAAACGAATTTATTATAACTGTCAAAAATGCGACCCATGATGAACCTGTCGAGAATTTGGAATTGAAGATACAGAAAAAAGACCGGAGTCTGGGCTTTGTAAGTCTGAACATGGTCCCATCTTATGGTGAAGGCAGGTTGACAGGGGTTCAACTCTCTATCAGGGATATCACACGAGCTAAACAATCAGAACTACAACTCAGGGAGAGTGAAGAGAAGTTTAGAACTCTGGTTGAATATTCACTGGATGGTACATTGATTCTTGATCCGGTTGGAAACATCAGATTTGCTTCAACTTCTGCTGCTGATATGGTAGGGGCAGATCACCCTGACGAGATCATTGGTAAGATGAATGTCATGGAGTTGGTTGCTCCCGAATCGATTGAAGACGTGATTACTGATTTCAAGACCGTTGCAAGCGGAATTGATGGATATATTGCACGCTACAAGATAATAACACTTAAAAAGGATATCCGATGGCTTGAGAGTGTCGGAAAAACTATCTTATTTCAGAATCTTCCGTCTATTCTAATCTCTATACGGGACATCACCTCGAAAAAGCTGACTGAAGATGCTCTTCAGAGGGCTTCAGAGGACATGGAACAGATTATCAAAAATATGAGTTCTGCTTTCATCGTCTGGGACTCAGTATTTGACGAGACCGGACGGTTTGTAAGCTTCAGGTTCGTGTACTTTAACGATGCCTATGCTGGTATCTCCGGATTAAATCTGAAAGATGTAAGGGGTAAAGATGTTTTTGAGGTTTGGCCCGAAACCCAACAGAGTTGGGTTGAGATATATGGTTCAGTAGTAACTACTGGCATTTCCCGTGTTTTCGAGATGTATCATGAACCAACAGAAGGATGGTATCATTACAATGCATATCGTCCATCAGATACTCCTGATCGATTCTGTGTTATCATTAATGATATTACTGAACGCAGGGCTGATAAGTTAGCATTTGAAGCTCTAGTCCGGAGCATGGTCGGGACTACCGGGATTGAATCCCTCTATCTCATTACTGATACGATCAGTTCATGGCTTAACGCAGATTGTGTCCTGATTGGTGAGGTTGATCAGGATAGTAACAGTGTAAACGTAATGGCAATGCACCTCGACAGAAAGCCGGTACATGATTTCAGATATACATTCAAAGGATCTCCCTGTGAAAGTGCTATAAAAAACGGCTTTAGTATCTATCCGGATGATGTTACAAAACTATTTCCTGATGATACGGATCTGATTAATCTTAATATTAAAGGATATATTGGAACACCTCTATATAATTCAACTGGGGATGCTTTTGGAATTCTTTGTATATTATTCAGAAAACCAATTACAATCTCTGACCCTTTGCGGGAGATTATTGATATCATCGCTGTAAAAGCAGCAGCTGAGATAGAACGTGCTCATATCGAACAGGAACTCGTGATGAGTGAGAATCTGCTCAACGAATCGATGAGCATGGCAAAACTTGCAGCCTGGGAATATGATTCAGAAAAAAAACTGTTCACCTTCAATGATCGGTTTTATTCTTTATATGGTACAACGGCCACCCGGGAAGGGGGATACCAGATGGCCGCAGATCGGTATGTCCGAGAATTTATTCATCCAAATGACTTTCACCTTGTCATTAATAAGGTTGGAGCACTGATATCACCATCAGAAACTTCAGATGTTTCACATCTGGAGCATCGAATCATTCGTAGAGATGGTGCCATCAGATCAATATCTGTCAGAATCGCTGTGGAACGGGATTCATCTGGAACAATAATCAAGACTCATGGTGTTAACCAGGATATTACCGAACGCAAAGAAGCAGAAGAGAGGACTCTGAGGGCTAACAAACAACTCAACCTGCTGACAAATATCACCAGACACGACATCCTCAACAATGTCTCTATAGGTCACTTGTATATTGATTCTTCTCTTACATCATGTACTGATCCCGTGCTTATTGATAACCTTGAGAAGGTCCGGTGCTCAATCGAGGCAATTCAGTCACAGATCGAATTCACCAGAATTTATCAGGACCTCGGCTCTCACGACCCCCAATGGATCAGGCTCAAAAACGTCATTCCTTTTTCATCAGTCCCTGATTCTATTACTCTCTCTACTGATATCAAGGATTATTCTGTCTTTGCAAATCCTATGTTAAGTGCAGTCTTCTCCAACCTGCTTGATAATTCAATACGGCATGGAGTAAGGGTAACCGGGATCAGCGTACAGGCATATGAATCCGGAACGAATTTAATTATTCTGTGGGAGGATAACGGAATTGGTATCGCCCCTGAAGATAAAGAACTGATATTTGAACGTGGTTATGGGTCGAATACCGGTATCGGATTATTTCTTGTCAGGGAGATTCTTGCATTTACTTCTATAACAATCAGAGAGATTGGGATTGCAGATACGTGTGCACGGTTTGAAATAACAGTACCTTCAGGGACATTTCGAAGAGAGGAAGAGGAGTAACCTGACCTGGTTGGAATTCTTAAGAACAACCACAGGGACGAGAAAACCCATATCTGATCAACGCAGGTTAGTATTAGGAATTGTATGAAGAATTACATTATCATCAGTGCATTACTGCTTTTCATGGCAGTATTAATCGTCGGAGTATCAGCAGAGACTGTTGAAGATTATATGGCAAAAGGTGCTGTTTTTGAAAATCAACAGAGATTCACCCAGGCTATTGACCAGTATGATCTCGCACTTCAACTGAATGCGTCCAATGTCAATGCCCAGTTTAGTAAGGCACTTGGTCTTTATAAGGCTAAACGTCTCTCTGAATCACTGACAGCCTTCAAGAAGACCACTGAGCTTGACCCAAAGAATGCAACTGCATGGTACTACCAGGGCCTGATTAATGAAGAACAGGGCAACAAGAACGATGCCCTTGATGCAAATAACAAGGCCCGAATGCTCGGGTACATTGTATAAATCCCTCTTTTTATATTAGATTCTGCGATACAGAATTATCAGAACTGATAGCACTCAGTTTTTCATCAGCTTGAATAATACCTGAATCACAGAAAAAAATTTAATTTCTGAAACTATGAATTGGTGCCGGAATCCTTCCACCACGATTAATAAAATCACTGCACCCGAATTTATTCACCCGTTGTACCGGTGCGTACCCCAGAAGACCTCCAAACTCAACCATATCGCCGACATCCTTACCGATTACCGGTATCAGACGTACTGCGGTTGTTTTCTGGTTTATCATACCTATTGCTGCTTCATCAGCGATTATACCTGATATTGTTGATGCAGGTGTAGATCCTGGAATCGCAATCATGTCAAGTCCGACGGAGCAAACACATGTCATTGCCTCAAGTTTTTCCAGTGTCAGGGCTCCACGGTTCACAGCATCTATCATTCCCTGATCTTCGCTGACCGGAATAAAGGCCCCACTGAGACCTCCGACAAATGAACTTGCCATGACTCCTCCTTTCTTAACCTGGTCATTTAAAAGGGCAAGAGCTGCAGTTGTACCCGGTGCACCAACCGATTCTAGCCCCATCTCCTCAAGGATCTCTGCTACACTATCCCCAACCGATGGCGTAGGTGCAAGAGAGAGATCGACTATTCCAAAAGGTATGCCGAGTCGTTCGGAAGCCGCCTGTGCTACGAGCTGACCGGCACGGGTTACTTTGAATGCGGTCTTTTTTACAGTTTCACAGAGTACTTCAAAGTCCTGACCCCTGACACCCTCAAGAGCATGCTTGACAACCCCCGGTCCACTGACACCGACGTTGATGACTGCATCGGCCTCTGACACGCCATGAAATGCACCGGCCATGAATGGGTTATCATCAGGAGCATTACAGAAGATAACCAGTTTTGCACATCCAAGTGAATTCTTATCTTTTGTCGCCTCCGCTGTCTCCTTAACAATGGTGCCCATGAGTTTTACGGCATCCATGTTGATACCGGTCTTTGTCGACCCGATATTGACGGAGCTGCAGACTCTTTCAGTTGAGGATAATGCCATAGGGATGGAACGGATAAGATTTTCATCGGTTGGGGTCATTCCCTTTGAAACTATCGCAGAATATCCTCCGAGAAAATTAACGCCCATGTCGAGGGCAGCCCTATCCAGGGTTTTTGCTATTGTAACAAAATCATGTGGTGATTTACATGCCCGACCCCCGATGAGTGCAACCGGAGTTACTGATATTCTGGTATTTACTATTGGTACTCCGTATTCACGCTCAATCTCCTTTCCAGTGGAGACCAGATTTTCTGCCAGACGGGTAATTTTTTCATAGATCTTCTGGTTTAAGGCTGTGAGATCAGAATCAACACAGTCGAGAAGGCTGATGCCAAGAGTAATAGTTCTCACATCTAGCTTCTCCTGTTCGATCATTTTATTGGTCTCATTGACCTCAAAAATATTTATCATAAAAATCAGTTAGATCCGATGCATCTTTGTAAAAATATCTTCACGCTGACATCGGATTTTTACACCAATCTCATCACCGATTTTCTCAAGATCTGTCAACATTTCTGAGTATGGCTTTTCTAACCGATCGGTGTCCACGATCATCATCATATTGAAGTATCCCTGCACGATAGTCTGGGAAATATCTTCGACATTAACATGATTGCTGGCAAGATATGTGCAGACTTTTGCTATAATCCCTACAGTATCCCTGCCGAGAACGGTAATTATTGTTTTTGTCATATGAATGAACAGTCCTGAAATAGTGTTGGTGCTTACAGAAATTATACCTGATACCAAAGAGTTCCAAAAAATTGAAGTATATGTCCGATTTCCAGCCCCTGACTATCGGGAAATCCGATACATATCCTAAGCCGGGGAGGAATATACAGGACAGGGTGAAGAAAATGAAGAGAGTGATTTGATCTCTTTATCTCATTGAAATAATACTGAATGAATAATTGAATTAAGGAAGACCCGTCGTTGATTTCAGATAATGATATCCCGCAAAGAAGAGTATGAATGCGAAAACGACTACAAGAGCCCATACCAGTCTCATCATTCTGTCCTTGGGATCCATATCTGAATATCTCCCTGACCTTGATCTTCTGGTATCATAAACCGGTGACCCCCCTTCTATCTCTGCTCCACATTTTGGACAAAAACGAGCCGAGTCACTTAATTTTTCACCACAACTTGGACAAAACATACTATCTATGAATATAATGTTGGTGAATATCAAGTATATAACTCATGGGAGAGTAATTCTGTCATCTTCGACGAAGGAATTGTAGCCTCAAAAATCTCCTCCTAACTATAGTTCCTTCGTGTCCAGTAAATTTCTTGTAATTTTTGATATTAACAAGTCAGCGACACGAATTGCACTGATCTAATAATTAATAATTGAGTAAGCATGTTGAGGGGGTTACCCCCCTGAATTGTAGGAAGAATAAGTTGTAGGATTACTCTTGAGTGAATCAGGAATTTTTCTTTGCGAAACTCCTTCTCCTGTCATCAGAGTGATGACGGTGTGATGAATAGTAGTAGCACTGCCGCACATATATAATTAACGAAGTCATCATCGACATTTCACGAACCACGATGGGTTTTAAATATCACCATATATTATTCTCTTAAAATTTTTCAGTGAATCGGATATCAGACTCATATTATTGAGTTCAGATTTTGAATGGTGAATTTATATATCCGAATATACGACAATGGCGCTTCATTGTAACAATTTTCATGTTCATATTGTAGTTTATGGTCCGACTGGTTGAACCCTGATTTCTCCTTGTCTTTGATACTTATTTTGCTTTTCACAATCAATATCTATAAGGTACACATGGCATATGTCCACCGGATAGAGATCCGTTATAAGGCCGATCCCCGCCTTACAGTCAGAACCGAAAGGATTCGTTCGCTTGGGATCCCAATCGAAGAACTCCATCTCGTAGATGTTTACACTATCTCAACACATTCAAAAGATTTCACTCCTGAAGAACTGAAGGAGATCGGACTGCAACTGAGTAACCCGGTGGTACAGAAATTTTCGGTGGACGAGGCCACTCAGGCGTACTTTGATGCAGCCATAGAGATCGGATTTCTTCCCGGTGTAACAGATAATGTGGGAACCACAGCACGGCAGACCATTGAAGATTTTACAAAACGTAAATTTGAACCCGGCGAAGCAGTGTACTCCTCACATCTGTATTTTGTCTGTGGGAAACTTTCTGACGAAATATTAATGGCTCTGTCCGCAACACTTGCAAACCCGTTAGTGAACCGTGTACATATCAAATCCCGGCAGGAGTACGGAACTGTTGGTATGGATCGCGTTGTCCCTCTGGTTGAACTTCACGAGCTTCCAACCGCAGAATTAATTGATCTCAACATTGAGGACCAGGATCTCATTCGCATCGGGAAAGAAGGGATAATTGATCCGGTTACCGGTCTGAGAAGAGGGCCACTGGCACTGGACCTGGCACAGCTCCGGGCAATCCGGGATTATTTTGATGCCAAAGGAAGACACCCAACTGACGTTGAAATCGAATCCCTTGCACAGACCTGGAGTGAACATTGCAAACACACAATATTTGCTTCAGCACTTGACGATGATGTACCAAAGGGACTTTATAAAACATACATCCAGGCGGCTACCAATAAGATCAGGACAGAAAAAGGGGACAAGGATATCTGTCTGAGCGTTTTTTCAGATAATTCAGGGGCTATCATCTTTGATGATGAGTATCTTGTCACTCATAAAGTGGAAACCCATAACTCTCCTTCAGCACTCGATCCATTTGGAGGTGCTCTCACCGGGATTGTTGGAGTGAACAGAGACACCATCGGATTCGGACTCGGAGCGAAACCCTGCATTAACATATATGGATTCTGTGTAGGTGATCCGGATACTAATCCAGTCCTGTTCAGAGGGAAGGATCGTTCAAATCCAATCCTACCGCCACGTAGAATCCTTGACGGTGTTGTAGCTGGAGTCGGTGAAGGAGGGAACTGTTCAGGTATTCCTACTCCGCAGGGTTTTGTCTGGTTCGACGAACGATATTGTGGAAAGCCACTTGTCTTTGCCGGTACTGTCGGGATTATGCCTCGTGTTGTCGGAGAACGTAAACTTTATGAGAAACAGGCACAGCCCGGAGATCTGATCATTGTAATCGGTGGCAGGGTCGGGAAAGATGGAATTCATGGGGCAACGTTCTCATCTGAAGCCCTGGATCCGGGCAGTCCGGTAACTGCAGTCCAGATCGGAGACCCGATAACCCAGAAGAAATTGTCAGATGTAATTGTAAAGGAAGCCCGTGATCTTGGACTTTACACCAGTATCACTGATAATGGCGCTGGTGGAATCTCATGTTCTGTCGCAGAGATGGCAAAAGAGTGTAATGGGTGCCATGTCTGGCTCGAGAAGGTTCCATTAAAATATCCGGGAATGGCCCCCTGGGAGATCTGGATCTCAGAATCACAGGAACGGATGACATTAGCAGTACCACCCGAAAAGCTCGATGAACTCATGGGTCTTCTCCGGTGCAGAGAAGTTGAGGGAACAGTAATTGGAATATTTACCGATACCGGGCGATGTGTTGTCGAGTTCAACGGTTCTATTGTGATGGATATCGAACTTGCATTCCTTCACGATGGTCTTCCCCCAAAACATCTCATTACCGTCAGATCATCACCAGAGATCATAGAATCAGAACCAGGATGTCCCGAGAATCTCGGCGACACCCTGAAAGCGATGCTTCACCGGAAGAACATCTGTTCAAAAGAGTTCATCTCTATTCAATATGATCACACCGTTCAGGGTGGACATGTTCTCGGTCCTATCCAGGGAACAGGAAGAGTTCAGGGATTGGCAACTCTGACAAAAGTTATTGCTTCTTCGAAAAAAGGAGTCGGTTTATCGCAGGGTCTTTTCCCTTCATACTCTGAGATAGATCCTTATCGGATGGCGATTGCTTCTATAGATACTGCAATACGGGGACTCATCGCCATCGGTGTTCCTCTTGATACCATCGCGATCCTTGATAACTTCTGCTGGTGTTCATCAGATGAGCCTGAACGGCTGGATCAATTGAAAGAAGCTGCACAGGGATGCTATGACGGAGCTACCGGATTTATGACTCCGTTCATCTCTGGAAAAGACAGTATGTTCAATGATTTTTCAGGGTTTGATGCTGAAAACAGCCGTGTCCGTATCTCTGTCCCCCCAACCCTGCTGATATCTTCGATCGGAGTGCATCCGGATGTGACAAAAGCAGTCTCAATGGATGTAAAGATAGAAGGAGATCTGGTATATCTTATCGGAGAAACTACCAACGAACTCGGTGGTTCTGAGTACTATTCACATCTCTGTGCAGATGGAACCGGTACAATACCCCACATAGATATCCCCACAATGAAAGCCCGGTATGAAAAGCTGACGTATGCTATCCTGCATGAGCTGGTTGCTTCAGCCTATCCGGTAACCCACGGAGGGCTTGCCGTGGCACTGGCAAAAATTTCGGTGGCCGGAAGGCTTGGAATGGATATTACCATTCCAGGGGGAATAAGACCAGACTATCTGCTCTTCTCTGAGTCACTTGGGAGATTTATTGTCACAATTGCACCGGACAATAAACGAGCCTTCGAACGGGCGATGGGTACTGATGCAACCCTTATCGGGCGTGTAACCGGAAAGAACCTCCAGATATCTGAAAAAACCATGCTCTTATCTGTCCCGGTCAGCGAACTTGAACATGCATACAAGAAACCATTCGGAGGATACTAAATGTCTCCTGTTACATCCCTTTCACGGGCAGAACCATCAGTTGAAATGATTCCTGATAAGGCTCTTATCATGAGTGGGTATGGGATCAATTCAGAGATGGAGACACAGGAGGTTCTGGCCCGTGCAGGAATGGAGTCAGACATAGTTCACATCAATGATCTTATTGATCGAAAGAGAATGATGTCCGATTACCGGTTGCTTGTATTTCCAGGAGGTTTTTCATACGGAGATGATACAGGTGCAGGAAATGCTTATGCAAACCGTGTCAGAAACAATCTCTGGAATGATCTCACCGAATTTCTCGACGGTGATAATCTTGTTCTCGGCATCTGTAATGGATTTCAGATCCTTGCAAATCTTGGACTAGTTCCAGCATTCGATAAACAGTTCAAGCGGGATATCGCCCTAATGCCAAATCGTAAGGGAGTTCTCGAATGCCGGTATGTTACTATCAAACCTGCTGCTGAAACGATCTGGACTAAGGGGATTGAGAAGATTGTCTGCCCGGTATCACACGGGGAAGGGAATTTTTCCTGTTCAAAAGAGACTCTTGCCAGACTTCAGAGCCAGAAGATGATAGCATTCACCTACTGCAAAGAGGATTTAAAACCGGCAAACGGAGAATATCCATTCAACCCCAATGGTTCAACTGCTGATATAGCCGGTATCACATCTGCAAACGGAAAAGTTCTGGCTATGATGCCACATCCGGAACGGGCAATGGAGTTTGTCAACATATATGACTGGACTCTGCAGAAGGAGAAGATGAAACGACAGGGTCTTCGTATACCTGATGAATCACTCAATATGAAATTATTCAGAAATATCGTAGGATATTTCAGATGATCTGGGAGAGAAACCCATCAAATGTCATGGTTTATCAGGGATAGAAGACCTGATTATTTCTGCAATCTCTTTTGTTTTTACTGAGTTCGCAGAGGTAACATCCTTTTATATCCGGCTTAGTGCAGTATCCGGGTTTCCTTGTGACAAACCAGGCATGGACATCGGACAGAGATTTGATACTAATCTGTCCTGACCCTACAAGACAGAGTCCTTTTTTATCCAGCGCCCAAACCGGATACTTTTCTATTCCGGCCGGAATTGGTTCAGTAGGCAGTCGTGATAACTCTATCAGATTCTGTAGTCGTTCCGGTTCTCCTGCTTTCTCGAGATCTGACAATATACCATAGAGCGTTGATATATCTTCATGATCCCAGTTTTTCAAATCTGTTTTTAACCGTTCTATGATCTGTCTGAGGGCTTGGCTCTTCATCAATGGTTTTTTACCATTATCCCAGAGGATATCACCATTTTCATCAACTATAATTGCTGGTGTCGTGAGGATATGCAACCTGGGCAACTCTGAAATTTTTACACCCATAATTTCTTCTCAAATATGCAGATCATATCTTACTCGTTTCAAAAGTATGAACCTGATGGACTATACCGTGATATTGTCTCAAGTGAATGGTACTCATTATTCTAATATCCCTCTATTCTGAATAAAAGGTAGATTTTATCACGGTTTTTGGGAATATATAAACGGATATTTTTTTAAACTTTCTGCATATAGTAGAGTGTACAAATGGCGTCAGAAGGACAAGATGACAAACATTATGTTGAATACTTCTTAAGTGGTACAAACTATTTTTTCATAGCATTTGAGCTTGTTCTATCATTTATTCTTGTCATAAATCTTGTTGTTCTTTGCAGGGAACTTCTGAACTATTTCCATATATTATTAGACGATATGAATGCTGAAGATCTTCCTTTAACCATTATCAAAAATAATTTTTCGGTTATCGAACTGATTATGGCAAGTATTATCATCTATTTCTTAATGATGGGAATATATGAGATTTTTATTAAAGACAGGTTTACTTATCGCTTTTGGGTAGATAAAAACTATAAAGAGATCAATCTGGCGAAATTTAAAAAGTATTTAAGCGGACCGTTTTTGTTGTCAGTAAGTTCGACGGTTGTCATAATTTTATTAAGTTCCATCATTGAATTATATCAGATTGGAAAGGGCAGTATTCCTCTTGATTCCGATAAAGCTATTGAATCAGGACTTGTTCAGATAACCGGAATTTTGGTGATATCAATAGCACTACTCTGTCTCGGTAAGTTTATGCTGATTGAAAAGGATTTTGAATAATTCTCCTATTTTTTTATACGGTAGGATATTATCGAACATTTTTGATATTATATCTGGTAAGATCAGTTGTTATTTTCCAGGAAAAGAACAGATCAGATCAAAAAAGATAGTAATTTCCTAATCTGTGGTTACCAGCCATACCAGTAGTAATACCAGTAATTATACCAATAATTGTTCCAGTAATAATTGAAATAATCCCAGTAATAGTTCCACCAGTAATAATTGTCATAACAATAGCAGCAATATCCGCTATCTGCTGTTACTGATGGAATTCCTACTGATAATCCACCCATAGCAAGTAGAACGATAACCACAAATAAAACCTTTTTTCGTTCCATAAACCTTTATTAAAAAATATAGGATGATAAAGGTTGTTACGTCCAATCAATAAGTTGGACATATTCTAAAAAATGAATCTTCAAATATTAAATTTAAATAATGATTGGGCGCAGATATTATCATATAATGGCTGAAAACAATTTTCAATCCATTATTTTTTCTTTCATCATTTGCGTGTCTATCTTTCTGTTTCGTATCGCTCCTATCAGACTGGCAAGATCAATAAAAGAATAGAACTTTTTTCATCTGAATAATTTTCAGTTACTTTTTTGAGTACTATGTTCAGGATATCTCCTATACGTCTTTTGCATCTTACGTAACTTACAGTAAAATCCATCTCTTTCTTTATTATATCCTCTTAAATTAAGATAAATTTAGGATCCGGATTCATAAATCTTTTTCAGTAAGTGATGAAAGGTATGCTATCAGGCAGGTATGTTTTAGATCCTGCAATGACCGGGCATTGGAGATAATCTGGATGTAATCTCATGATTTTACCTTATACAAAGGCTGAGTCCAATTCGGCATTCATATATAATTTTCCTCCGAATAGTGATTATGTCATTGAAACCTGGTTTAATCCTGCTAATAATATCCTGTTTCATATTTACTCTGATAATTCCTGTCTCTTCGGTTGAACAAACTCAATCTCTGAAAGACCTAACATGGATGACTGAAGAGTACCCCCCTTTTAATTTTCATGACAATGGAACCCCATCTGGTCTGATGATCGACCTTATCTCTGCAATATCACTCAAAGCTGGAGATCCGATATCAGATGATTCTTATACTTTCTTACCCTGGAACGAAGCATATCAAAAGGCTCTCAATAATAATGATACATGTATTTTTGCGATCGCAAAAACTCCGGATCGCGAGAACCTCTTCAAATGGGTCGGACCGGTTCTTTCATACAACATCTCTCTCTATTCCCAGAGAGGCAAAAATATTACTATCAATTCAAATAACGAACTTGGCAAGTACAAGATCGGAGCAGTCACAGATGATGTCGCAATTGATTATCTGGTCCTTGCCGGCATCAAAAAAGATGATATCATTACCGATACCGACCCCAGGCAGCTTGTTCATGATCTTGAAGACGGCACTATCGATCTCTTAGCATATGGAGATCTGGCAGCCAATTATTACATTAAAAATGTAACCGGTAATTCTGCATATTATAAATTATCAGGTCATATCGGGTCAGTTCCCATCTATTTTGGTTTCAATCCAAATACTTCTGACATTCTTATAGAAAAATTCAATAATGCGTTTAAAGAATTAACGAAGACTTCCGATAATGCCAGTATGAGTGATCTGGATCAGATTATTTCATCATGGATGCTTGGCGATGGGCTTTCTCACACAGAATATTATACAGAAGGATATTACCCATACACATACCTGGATAATGGAATTCCAAAAGGAATCTCGATAGATATTCTGCGAAATATTGCTGCACAATATGGTACACAGATTCCCGATGATCATTTCAATTTCGGTCTCTGGGAGGACGTATACAGAAAGACAATGACCCAGAATGGTACTGCTCTTGCAATCCTTGCACGTTCACCGGATCGTGAAAACCTGTTCAGATGGGCCGGTGCTGTGGATCATACACCTGTTGTTATCTTCACACTTCGAGAAAATGCTGAGAAGTTCAGAAATATGAGTCCGGCAGAGATGAAGATTGCAACCATTACCGATGACATCGCAGCAACAACACTGGTCAAGGCCGGTGGCAGAGATATTTTTTATTCAAGTCAGCCGGAAGAGCAGATCAAGATGCTTGAAAATGGTTCAGTGGATGGCTGGGCATATGCATTGTTACCAGGCCGCCAGTTGATCAGTCAGTATGCAACAAATGCATCAGATATTGTTCAGGCACAGGACTTGCAGAATTATGACTTCTATATTGCATATAACCGGAATGCATCACCGCAAATTGTCAGTTTACTCCAGGATTCGATGGAATTACTCAGGTCTGAAAAGGATACAAACGGTGTCAGTATGTATGATCAGATCCTGTACAAATATACCCAGCCTGCCTTTTCGAATTCAAATCTGACCGAACAGGAAGTTATTGATCTGGTAAACCAGACCGTTTCTGATCTAGGGTGGGATGCTCCTAAAACAATCCGGACTATCAATGCTGGTCAGGCTCCATACAAAAATGCGGAAAAACCAGATCTCTATGTCTTTGTCTATGATCCTGATGTGAATATGGTTGCTCATGCCGATAATGCAAGAATGGTTGGATTAAACTATCACAACAAAGTAGATGTAGCAGGGGTCCCTTTCAGAGATCAACTTGTCCAGACTGCCCTGACAAACGGCTCCGGATGGGTAGATTATATCTATAGCAGCCCCGCTGAAACAGGTCTCTTCTGGAAGACTACCCGGAGTCAGCTTGCAACTGGCAGTGATGGAAAGCAATACATTGTATGTTCAGGGATGTATAAATCTCAGTGATATAAACAAAGTAAAAAATAATCTCTTTTTTCTTTAACTTTGAAACATTACTATTGACCAGTTCAATGGTGTCTCAATTACAGGTTACTATGGGAATCTATCCTAAGATTGAACAAAAAATTAGAGAATATTTTTCCAGGAATTTATCATTATTTAACTTTCGGTTTATTCCATTAATCGATAACTGTATTCTGAATTAATGGATTTTATAAGAATACATAATTTAAGTGAAAAATCAGGAATTTCTATCTCATAGTTCACTGTATCATCTGTTTAAAATTAGGATGACAATATCCACACACATCTAATGGTAGCTGGGATGATCAATTATGGTGGTGTATGAACCAATTATAAAGGTAAACCTTGAACGTACAAAAAACGGAGTTTCTGGTTTCACAAGGACCCTGTTTGCCAAGGATATAATTACTCCTGATCAATACACGAAAGCAGCCTCAATCACCGTAGATCAGTATTTATTACATAACGTTAGTATCAACTCTCGATTTTACCCGGGTGTTTATCCTTCTTGCCATATTCTGGATGCAATTTTTTTCAGATGTTTTACCGGATGAAGATCTACGATTATCATTTTATCCGCGTATATATGCTGACTATAATGGCTATTGTATTGATTCCTTTTTCTCACAATTTAGTAATTTGACTGACAAATTTACGTTTGGTGATTATCTCTTTAGCTTCACTTTCTTATGCTTGGCCTTATCCTTGGATATTTATGGCACTATACCATTTCAAATTCTGAACTGTTTCTCATTTTCCAGAAACATGAGACTATTGTAACCTGATGGTTTTTTTAATCTATGAAAAGTCAATCCAGTAAAATTAAATACATCAACACTTCATTGCTCTCATATGCGATACATGAAATGGTCCCGTTTTGTCATATTCATTATCATCATGATGATAGGGTGGCTGATCAGTATCCCCTCCTTGTCTCAGGGAGTCAACATTGATAATTCAGAGAGTGATGAGGAAACAGAATCTGTAATAAGTGAACCTTCTGTGACAGCAGGATATGAACTGTCCCAGAACAATTCAACACAAAAGTCCTCATGGAAACCAGGGATAACATCTCTCTCAAATCTTACTTCTGAACAGAAGAAAAAGATAGACTCTCTACAGAAACATCCAATAAACCAGTCTGTTATTTCATCAAATCCCCCAATCAGGGTTCCGGAAAACCTTCCTGAGTCTTTTGACTGGAGAAACAACAATGGTGACTGGACTACGCCGGTTCGTGATCAGGGAGAAGAATGCGGAAGCTGCTGGGCATATGCAGCCATTAGTGTTCTTGAATCATATCTGAAGAAGAAAAACAATGATCCGGACCTTAATATCGGGCTTTCAGAGCAGTATCTGATCTCGTGTGATAATGATGATAGCGGATGTGATGGCGGTGACTTTGAGACCGCAATGCCATACCTTGTAGATTCACCCGGACCTGATGGTCTCGTTGGTGTGGTGTCAAGAGAAGAATATCCCTACACTGAATCTCAGGATACCTGTAAGGACCTTTCAGGTATGACTCGGTACCGTGCCGATAAATGGGCATATGTGAATGCCACCTCTGACGAAGGTAATGAGAATTCAGTTCCTCCGGTTGAAGAGTTAAAAGCAGCGATCTACCTCAAAGGACCTATTGCAGTCGGAATCCAGGATGATGATGAATTTGATGATTATTCTGGAGGAATTTTTTACAGTGGTGCAATATATGAAGACACTAACCATGCAGTAGTCCTGGTTGGATGGGGTAATGAGGAGGGAGAAGAATATTTCATTGGTAAGAACAGTGCCGGACCCGATTGGGGAGAAGACGGATGGTTCCGAATAGATGTCCATTCAAACAGGATTGGTGAAGGGGCTGTCTATCTGGATTCTACCTGAAATCCTGATAAGGATCCTGAAAATTTTCATTTCCAATTATCCGCCCTCAATTGCCAGGTAGTTTCAAAAAAGAGATTTAGCTTGATGCAACCGGGTTGATTGTTATCGTCCCGGCTATCATTGCTAGATTTTCAACTCCGGCAGAAGCGTCGTCCATCGTCTTATAAAATCCGGAGGTGATTGTAATCTTTTGATCAGTGCTGAATAGATAGATACCTGCTGTGGAATCCCCTTTGTTACCGTACATCATAACACCATCAGACACGGTTACCGGGTCCTGCTCAAGTGGAGTTATGCCTGCTCCTTCCATGAAACTGTTAAGGAATAATTTTGCAGTCCCGGTTGAAAGCTGTTTCCCAAACGGATTGTCCATAACATAGATGGCATAGGATGTTGTCGGGTCTGATATGTTGGTAAGAATTGTAGCCGGACCAACTCCTGAATCCTGGGTAGCTTCAGTTATTCCAGGCGGGATCATAACTGAATACGTAGTTGTGGATGATGCATTAACCAAAGATTCGTCGACTTCTATCTTTTTCCATCCAGTGAAGTCAATCTCAGCCATTACTCCAGTAATGCCGATCATAACAAATATGAGCATAATTGTTACTACTTTATCCATGTTGCACCTCTGTTTAACATAAGATACTCATACTATCAGGTGATAAATTTTGGTAATTGTAAGTCATTTACTCCATTTTATTAGATTTCAATTATTTTAAAATCATCATATAGGAACTTAAATAATTCAACATACAAATTGGGCATTTTTGTTATTTCTGAACTTTTATTCAGCTTTCCATTTTCATTATTATATTGATGTATTGAAACACCATTCACTCTCATTGAGAATATTTATGGATTTTGATAAAATTAGAAACGATTAATTAAAATATTAAATTTTGTATTGATTGATTCAAAATCGGTAATTTCTTTCAAATATCATTATTACTATAGTTCCATAGATTGCACGATTCCATTTAAATTTTTATTTGGATCCGGCATATTACCAAATAACTAGGAAAGTAAATTAAAAATATGTCTTTATATGTCCCCCTTTTGTACCATATGGGTATAAACATCCCGTATGGATGATAACACACGGAATCCTTTTTCTGTGATTACATAATCTCCCCGCTCATGTCTCTGTATAATGAATCCGGATTCCTGAAGTTTTTTGATATGAAACAAGAGATTTCCGCCTCTAAGTTTTGTCAGATTGGAGAGGTCTGAAAAGGTTTTTGTCTCGGCAGAAACAGCCTGAAGGATCTGAAACCTGGGAATACTTGCAACAGGCTCAATAATTTCTGATACGATTGTATCTTCTGGAAAATCAGTTACCTGGATTAGCGAGTCCTGTTTCTCCAGTATTCCGAGCGACCTCATGAGATCGATCTGTTTCTCAAATAACCGCCTTACCTCGTTAAAGCAGATATCACATCTCTCATATGGTCCCTTTTTCCGCATCTCATCGATTCGGATCTTGTATGATTGGACAATATCTTCAGTTATATCGGCGTCTTTTATATGATTTGATGTTTCTTTTAAAAATTTGAATAATATCTGAAAGCATGTATCATGCATCTCACAGTCATGCACCATATTGTTTGAAAGACAATCGTGGGCTCTTTCTACATGATTGGTTGTGAGAATGTCAGCGTAATCATGTCGAAGGTCTGATATAATGGACTTAAGATGTACCTGATTCGTGCGTTCAATAAATTTTTTCAGATCTCCCCTCATTTCCTGAATTTCTTGCATGAGATCGTCAGAGGTCACCATCTGTCCTGTTCGGCCCATTTAATAATCTGGTTAGATATTTGTTGTGTGATATTATAACTATTAGAGTCATTAGAATGTATCGATTTTAATCAAAGTTATTTTTATAACGCTCAAGTATATTATTTCAACAGGTTAAGGTATGTATGGTGAGGCAGATGCCGACCTGGAAATGTACAGGAACTCAAGTAAGCCGAGAAAAAGTTGAAGAGTCCATTGAGAAACTGAAAGGTGCCTGTTTTGGGTGCAGTACTCATAGTAACGACTGTTCAATTGCCAAAGCCGTAGGCGATGTATCCTCAATGCTCAAGGAGTAAAAAGATATGACCACTATAAAAGAACAGATTCATGCACAAATTACTGGTGCACTGGGAGCAGCAACATTTCCCATAGATACCCCGGAAAAACTCATAGCAGCGTTTCCTGCCGGGGCTGATACAACATGTCAGGTAGGAGATGTCAAAATGACTGCTGGAGAGGCAGGGACACTACTCAAACCAACCGATTTTCCTTTCACGAGTGCAACACAGGTTGCAGATATAATCGTTGATCGTGCAGGATTATAATCCTCGATCTTTTTTTATAAGGATTTTCGAAATAATTTAGAAATACTAAATTAATTAGCCTGATTCCACTGACTGTTTTAATAAAAATAGAATAGTTTACCTATTCGATGTCTTTTTTATCAGCCATGACATGTTTTGTCCGAGAGATTTCATGGTTTCAAGTCCCGTTGCATCAGATTGGACATCCCCTGGCTCAAATCCCATACCTATATTCCAGTATATTGATCCCACCGTATACATCCCGCTTATCCCAAACAGGTGATTAATTGTATCAAATGCATGAGTTGCACCGGCCCTTCGGACGGCAACTACAGCAGCACCTGCTTTTCTGTATAATGTTCCCCCGTTTGCCATTGCAACCATACCTGCACGATCTATCAGAGCTTTGACCTCTACAGTAACATCTGTGAAATATGTAGGTGTCCCGATGAGTATGCCATCTGCTTCGGTCATCTTCTGGATACATTCATTGATAAAATCTGTGTCAATTGCACATCGGTTGTTCTTCTTTTCAAAACACTTCATGCATGCAGTACAACCATGAACAAGTTTGCCACCTATCTGAATGATCTCGGTCTCAATTCCTTCTGCGTTCAGTTCATTACATACAGTATTGAGGAGAATGCTGGTATTTCCTTCATGTCTGGGACTTCCATTGAATGCAATTACTTTCATTTCTCACAACTCCGAATTATATCAAATTTCAAAGAACATATCTGCTAACCGGAACTTGAAAAGTCTAAATTTTCCATCACATTATCTTTCCAGAACCCGATTATACGATAATCGTTGGTACATATGATCATCTCATGGATTGAGAAGGATCGTATTCGTCAGATTTTTTGAAATTTTGATGATTGCCAGATGACTTGAATAATAGTGTATATTCAAGTGCTAAATCTAAATATGAACTAAAGCATTATATGATATGCAGTATGAGTTTTATGACATAATATCTAAATAGGTACTAATGGATAAATCATCATCTAAACGTGAATATAGTTGTCCGGTAGAGGCAACTATTGATGTTATCGGAGGTAAATGGAAGCCTGTTATCTTGTGGCATATAAAGGAAAAACCGATGAGATTTAATGAAATCCGTTCCATACTGCCGAATGTTACACAGGGTGTACTGACACGTCAGCTTCGAGAACTTGAAGCAGATAAAATAGTTAATCGTAGGGTATTCGCAGAGGTCCCGCCCAGGGTGGAATATTCTCTAACCAGTTTCGGAGAAACGTTTATTCCTATACTTGATAATCTGTGTGAATGGGGGAAGACATACCTCACTCTTACCCAGACCGAATTAAGAAAAACAGATTTATGTCCTTCTCTCAAAAAAAGAAGCAAATTAGATTGAAATCTCAACAATGGTTACGAAAATATTCTAAATTTTATTCAATTCAATAGAATGTAGAGTCAACTGTAATTTATATATCCAATTTCTATCAAATTTATTTGATAAATAATTCCAATATTGTTATACCATTATATGCATACCTACTATCTGGAGTGATGGTAGTATGAGACATATTTGGATTGTAGGTAGTGTTGTTATAAGTCTCTTGTTTTTATGCAGTTTTGCAACTGCAGAAAGCAATGTTTCTTCTGATAATCAGACTGCATGGACAGGAGTCTGGCAGAGCCTGAAATATTATGAGACATTAACGCAGAATGGGAAAGATGTATCAGGCCCATATGTCCCTTTCGACTCTTCAGCGAATGACATAGGGGTTATTAATGGAACAATATCTGATAATGCATCAGAGATATCTGGTACCTGGAGTGAATCCGGGGATATCACGCTTATTCCCTCTGATGATTATTCTACTCTTGATGCAATCTGGGCCTATGACGATCAGGTTGAACAATTCAAACAATCAGATGGAAAGAATGGACTAGATGGTACCTGGAATACAACGAACCTGACATTAACTCTTCAATTAAATGGTTCATCTGTATCTGGAGTATACCGGTCTCTCAGTGCAACCTCAAATGTCGGTGGATATCTGAATGGAACTGTCTCACAGGATAGCAGAAATGTTTCCGGTACGTTCGTTGAATCAGGAAACTTTATGTTTGCATTATCAGAAGATGGATCATACTTCAATGGGACGTACAGTTATGGATCTGATCCGGTTAAAGTAGAAGATACCTGGAATGCAATCCGGTTATCATAACTAATTTCACTTTTTCTTATGAACCAGGCTTTTTTGATTATTCCTCCATAAGTATTGTAAAAATTTTATGAATATGATATTCGTTTTTAATTCCAGATTATAATAGACGACCACATACAAAAAAATCTATTATATCATGACTGAATTAAAAATGGAATTTTACTATCCAAATAATCACAGCATTTGGAATTATCAGGCTACCATCTACCTGTATTCCTTATAAAATGTCACCGGATATAAACCAGTGATAGAATACATATGAGTCGGCTTTTGCAATGATGATCACTTTTCATCTCCAAAACCCCTTTCCCAGTAATTGGATAATCAGATTCAGATCTCAGAGATCCATCGCAACTGGTGCATTTTCTGATGCCGGGAATGGTGTCACCAGTGCAATGGTTTTCGGGAACATTGAGTTGGAGTTGGTGAGGGATCCGGTATGGAAAGTGTCCATCTATATCCCCGGACTGACATACAAATGAACCGGTTTCCGTGATATGTTGGTTTATCCATCTTTATACTTCCAGTACTATTATAAGAGTGATCCAGGTGTATCTCCTGATGAAAATGGTACAATCAGAGGACTTTCGGCATGCCAAAGAGATCCATTAAAGTATTCATGGATTATACCAGATAAGAATCTGATTTTTTTGAATAAACTTACCAAAATTACCTGTTTTTGGTCAAACATTGTTTAGGATAAATATTGGACAGAAAGATCTGAATGAGAACCATAAGAACCGAATCCCACGGAAAATAATCCTCAAGCTCATCATAGAAAAAACTAAAAAATGGTTCGTTCAATGAGATGAACATCTCATCAGGGATTGATACGTGAATTCTACTTATTACATTCCAACGACGATATAAAAATTATAAATTGTTACGGCCATTGAAAGGATAGCCTCGCGATTATCAATATTTTTTAATCTCTGTTTAATCTTTTGAGGAAGAGTTATTTTATCAAATCAATATCAAGTTCGAAAAATGGGAAAAAAATTAAAGAAAATTCGAGCCACTTTTTAAAAGAAAGTGATAATTTTAACTTACTTCTCCCTGGTCAGGACCTGAAACAATACAAACGCATAGTTGGATTCTGCTTTTTTTGTCCCGGTGTTGATATAATTGATTGAAAGAGTATCTTCATCAGTTATCTGTGTGGTATATGTTCCCCCACTCATATCGACAAAGTATACGGTCTTCCCATCTGGACTGATACTCCCTGCGATTGGCTCCTCAACTATCTTTGTAGAGTCATTAAAGTAGTTGGTTCCTGACACTATGTTCCCGGATTGATTAAGAATCCAGTAATTATCTGACCCTGCATTTTCCAGTGGTTCCCCTGAATACCTAATACCTTCAATTTTTTGTTCTATCCATTTACCAGTAAGGTTTACCGAGGATTCAGCACTAACAGAGCAGATGCCCATGATCAAGAGTACACCCAGTACAAGAAGAACGATCACTTTCATATATGTGGAATTTACTTTCATTCAAATATATCTTCTTATTTGTTCATGTGTGAATTATGTAATATTCAACCCTTTAATGAATACGACTGAGTTCTATTATTTTCCAGATATATTACATTAAGGCCATACATTTCATAAATTTTAGTTTTTGAGATAAGTGAATAATGTTAACCATAAACCGATTGTATTGATACACAGTAAATTACATATCTTAAGGTAACTGTGTATATAGAAATTCAGAGTGATACCATAGAATGAGAACGATAAAAATATCTCCGGCAGATCCCGGATGGCCTCATGAATTTGAGAAGATAGCATCGATGATATCTGAATATATCGGTGATTTAATTATCGGAGTCGAACACGTTGGAAGTACATCTGTTCCTGGTCTTGCTGCCAAACCCATCATCGATCTTGATGTAATAATCGAAGATATATCCGTTCTTCCAAAAATAATTGAACGACTTGACTCTGCAGGGTATAGTTACGAAGGAGATTTAGGCATAGCCGGTCGTGAATCATTCAAACGACGCTTTAATGACGGTATGATGACTTATCATCTCTATGTATGTCCAAAAGACGGGATTGGATATCTTGAGCATATTGCATTCAGAGATTATTTGAGATCTCATCCAGAAGCTGTCCGGGAGTATGAAGAAATAAAAAAGGAGTTGGCCCGGGTATATCCACATGATATCGATGCTTACCTGAATGGAAAAAATGAGTTTATTGAAAAAATCCTGGCAGAGTCGAGGCATTCAGATTTAGTTCTATAGTCTGATGAAAAGTAATCTACATTTTTATTTAGAATAGAATAAAAGGGTAATTAAAACGAGATGTCATTATTTGAGGCAGAATCTGTTAAATAAAAATAAATAGTTTTCTTGTTGTGGTATTCCCAGAATATGGTTAATGTTTGATTGGATGTTTTTTTTACACTTTTCTGAATTATGTCCAGATTTTGAGAATTTACCGGGTAACTGGAAAATCCGATATGCATTCCTTTATATCATACAAAAATGACTTTATCTCCAGGAGCACAGGATTGTAATGAGTTCGCTTTTGGATTTTATTATAGATTTTATTTATCCGATTATCTTTGTACTAAATATTTGTTTTGCAATCACGATAGTATTCATAGAGCGTAAAAACCCGACTGCTTCGGTAGCTTGGCTGATGGCCCTTGTATTCGCTCCGGTCATAGGTTTTATTCTCTATCTCTTCTTTGGCCAGAGTTTTTACCGTGACAGGATGTTCAAGATAAAAAAAGAGGATGATGAAAAACTAACCCATTTGATCGAATTACAGAAGACAGAACTCTTCAGGGAAGACCTTCCAATCGAACAGCCTATCGCTGATTCATACAGGCGTATGATGCTGATGCTCATGGAGAGTAATCGTGCCCTGATCACTGTTCACAATAAGGTCAGGGTCTTTGTTGATGGAACAGATAAATTCGACGCGTTACTTGAGTCGATTCGTGGTGCTCAGGATCACATTCATATGGAATACTACATCCTCAAGGATGATGAGATAGGAAATGAGATATTTAAGGCATTAACTGAACGGGCACAGGCAGGAGTATCAGTCAGATTTTTAGGAGATGGACTTGGATCAGCGGGACCAGGTAAAGAGTTCTTTAAACCATACCTTGATGCAGGCGGAAAACTGGCATTTTTCTTCCCATCTCTCATTCATATCTCTCATCCTAGGATAAACTATCGGAATCACCGGAAGATTGCAATCATCGATGGAAAAACCGGGTTTATTGGAGGATTTAATATAGGGGATGATTATCTCAGCCGGATACCTGAATGGGCACCATGGCGTGATACAGCCATACAGGTTGATGGGGAGTGTGTCTCAACAATGCAGATCAGGTTCTTCCTTGACTGGAACTATGCTGCAAAAGGTGATGAAATCATCTACGATCACAGGTATTTCCCTGAGCACCAAACCTCATCACAGGCTTGGCTCCCGATGCAGATCGTATCCGGTGGTCCTGACACCTACTGGAATCCGATCAAAGAATCATACCTAAAGATGATTCAGCTGGCATCTGAATCGGTATACATACAGACCCCATATTTTATTCCTGATGAAAGTATCCTTGATGCATTACGGATGGCTGCATTGTCAGGAATAGATGTGAAGATTATGATGCCGGCAAAGCCTGATCACTGGTTTGTGTACTGGGCAGGATATTCATACATCGAACAACTTCTGGAATCCGGGGTTAAGGCTTATACGTATGATACCGGTTTTATTCATGCCAAGACGATCGTTGTAGATGAGGCTGCTGTTTCGGTAGGTAGTGCAAACTGGGATGTACGGAGTTTTCGATTAAACTTTGAGACTAATGCCATCATGTATGATCACGAGACTGCAAAAGAACTCAAAAATCACTTCCTCAACGACCTGAAAGTGTGCACTCCCCTTGATAAAGAACGGTTTGCAGCACTTCCCTCAAAGATCAAGATAAAACTCTCGATGTCCCGGTTATTCTCTCCTCTTCTCTGAATATGTTACTTTTTTATTCCCGGATCATACGTCGTTGAATAACGGGAGAGAAGATCCGAAATAAATCCTGGCTATAAATTAAAAGGATCTGTTTCCACAGATTATATCATATCGAGTAACCTTCTTTTTCAAAACTTCAGATTGCCCGGACTTGTACATTCAAACTTTTTTTTATACCTGTACAATATGGATTTATAAGAGAATAGTAAAAAAAATTGAATTAATCATATCTTAAGAAGAGGATGACTATTTCGGTTCATTACCACTTTCTTTTCTTTTCATGTATTCTCTCCCCCATGAACTAATTGCATCAAGGACAGGAAATGCAGATTTTCCGAGATCGGTTACCTCATATTCCACCCGTGGAGGTATCTCCGGATATGCAGTTCTCGTGAGTAATCCATCTGCTTGTAATTCTCTCAGGTTCTGGGTTAGAACTGACTGGGTTATCCGGGGCATACGTTTTTGTAATTCAAGAAACCTGAGCGGCTTTTTGCGCAGATGCCAGAGAATCTCTGGTTTCCATTTGCCGCCGATGATCGAAAGATAGGTATGTATTGTATCATCAGCGGGATCTTCAGGCATCATTATCGATTTTATCGTCATATTTAGGTTAGTATTGAATACAGTACTATATAGGATTGAGCATACTGGTATGTTTTTCCTCCTATCTGATAAATTTTATGAGATCAGAAAATGGTGTATTTATGAAAGTTAATTTTTCAGTTGATAGTGACCGATGTACCGGATGTGGAATCTGTAATCAGGTATGCCTCTCTTCTATTATCTACCAGGACCCGGTAACCAAGATTCCTGTTATTTCTGATGATGGTTCGGAATTTTGTACTGCTTGCGGACATTGCGAGTCGTTTTGCCCCAAGGGAGCCATAAGGATAAAGTCTCCCGAACTGGCCCTATTCCCTGATAAATCAAGTATTCAGAAGATTCAACCTGAAATGGTTGAATGTTTGATAGGTTCCCGTCGGACTATCCGTACGTTTCACAAAAGCACAATTCCGAAGGATCATCTATTAAAGCTCCTGGAGATGACAAGGTATGCCCCCAGTGGATTTAATCTACACCCGGTAGAATGGATGATCGTAACTGATCCTGCTTTTATTCATACCCTGTCATCTGCAACTATCTCATGGTTACACTCACTTCAAGAAATCGGAAATTCAGATGAGTACGCTCCTTTATTATCTGTAATCCCTAAAATTCTATCAGTCTGGGAATCCGGTGAAGATCCTATCTGCTATCATGCCCCTGCATTAATCATTGCACACGCAGACAAGACAATTCATAGTGCCGGGTATGATGCCATCATTGCTCTCAGTTACCTGGACCTTATCGCTCATGTATATGATCTTGGAACCTGTTGGGCCGGTCTTCTACAAATGGCCTTATCCGGCTCGGCTGATGTACGTAAACTTCTTCCTATTCCACCTGGCCATTTGGTACATCACCTTTTGATCATTGGCAAACCGCTGTATGATGTTCATCAGATTCCAAAAAGACCACCTGTGAAAGTATCTTTTGTATAATTGATGAAAACCTGATATCTGGTAACGTATGATATTTTTGATGCTAGGTCTTCATTGGGAAAGAACACTTTCAGACCGGTGAGAATGTATTGGTACTGATTTGCATATTTCCTGAATCAGTACCATAAAAGTAATACATACCTGAATGAGCGGATAAAAAAAATTAGACACCATTTTTAGGAGTAGATTATTTTCGTATTATCCAGAAAAAATCCTTCATTTTATTTGTATTTTCTCTTCTTATCTGAACCTTCTTCTTTGTTTTTTTACCTCATCGTATCTTGTCTCTTTTTCTGAATATCCGGAGAGGATATGGGCTATCCGGTTTTTATATGCCCTGCTATGTGATCCGATTAGAGAACCAGTATAAGGAACAAAACTCCATGCAATAACTCCGGCAGTGGCTCCTTTGTGAAGGTATGTTCCAGGTTTTCCTACAACCACATTCTCTCTTTTTTTAATGCAAGATAGGAATTCTTCTGCAGTGTCAGCTGGAGCACCGGTCAGAACACTACCAACATCAGAGAGAAGATGAGCATCTGATCCACCGGTGAACGAAGTTATATGCTGCTCTGCATACCTGATTGCCTTCTGATTCAGGTTCCAATTCATCCCTCCGCAGATCACCTCAAACCCGTCTATATGTTCAAGAACTCCAGGAAGCATCTGTTTCTCTACACATTTGAGTACACCCCGGTTTATTCCAAAGTAGCCAAATGGATGTGCTGCAATCCGGAGACATGAATACTCGTTCGCAAGGATGAGACACTCTGATACGGTGAGATTTTGAGGTACATGTGGATTTTGCCGTCTTTTTTCCCGGTTCAGATCATTAAAATAATCTTCCAGATCACCGGCTACTTCAAAATAGATAAGAAGGTGCGGACCTTCCCGGGTTTCAAGTTCAATGCCAGGAATGATGAGGAGATCATGTTGCGATCTGAATGCCCGAACAGCTCCTTTGATCTCGTTGTGATCTGTTATGGCAACTCCAATTTTGTTTTTCCTGGCGTATGTGAGAAGATCAGGAATCCTGGGCAGACCATCAGAATACCGGGTATGGAGATGCATATCAACCGGTTGATACCCGGATTTCTTGAGAGATGCAATATCTGGTTTTTGGTATTGGATACTACCGGGCTCGATTGATGTCATGTGTTAGATCAATCCTGTTTTTTTGTATTCTCTTGGATTCACAATACAGTTGATATCTGAATATAACAAATGAGGAAATTCCTTTAGAAGATTGTGATCAGTAAGAAGATGAGATTACCCCTCCATCCAAGGGTTGGTATCCCGGTATATCATGCTTCATGAAGATGAGAACTTGATAAAAGTTTCCTTATGTCAGGTTAAATATAGAGAGGCCGTCCAACGAAGGTCCTATTATTTAAATGGTTTATAAAATTTCTCGACTCTCCACTCTTTTTTCGTTTCGTTAATTGCCGTGGGACCCAATTTCGGCACCATTATATACTATTGAAACTGGCCTCTATGCTCGTTGGCTCAAACGAAAAAAGCACTTCAAATGGGACTGTAAATCCAACAAATAGTGTATCAATCAGTACATTACTTGGAAAAATGGATCTTACCCAGATTGAAATTGAATTGCACAACCATCTCAATTACAGCCAAACTCGAAAATGGTTATATTCACCAATATTATTATTCAAACTCTTGATTGTCCATTCCTTTCGAAAACAATCCTATCGAAAATTCATCAAATCACTAACACCTGAAGATTGCAGTGCTCTTGGAATTCCCGAAATTGAGCCCGGAAGATATCATATTCCGTCTGCTAGTAATTTACATGATTTTGCTTACAATCGCTTGCGATTAGACGGCTTTAAGAAGATCATGTACCTAAACGGAACCATTGCATGTCAATCTATTCAGAATGGTCACGGAATGGTTGATTCAACCCATATTGAAGCCTCAAGATATGATAAATATGCAGAATATAATCCCCATTACGCTTGCAGGATGCACAAATATCACATATTTCATTTAAACAACTTTCCCCTTTATGGAATATTTTCTGAAGGTAATGCTCATGATTCCCCATATGCAATCCCATTAGCTGAAATTGTTGGTACAATGAATCCAAGCATGATCAAAGTTCAACTTGATGGTGGCTATGATTCCTTCATGATTTATGCGAGATACTGGAGAATTTTCAGAATTCAACCACTAATCGATCCAAGCAAGAAGGCAATTTTGAACATAGAGGGGACAATTGAGAGAATTGATCATTGGGTAAATAAAATGTGGAAGAAAGGGGGAGACATTCGTGATTCTATTGAGGAAAAAATGCTATTTCTCACGAATAATGGAAGGGAGAAACAGGTCGGGATGTATCTTCGCAATCAGAACTTACTTAATCCAAATTTCAGAGTTGAATACAAATCAAGGGCAGATTGCGAAAGAACTCATTCACATATGAAACGAATGTTTAATTTCAGTGTGAAATGGATTCAGAAAAGATCTAAAGAATTTTACATGACATTGAATCTTATTTCATATCAGTTTGTATTACTTGCAAATTTCGTAAAAAACCAAGGAAAGGGTCAGGATCTATCAAAATATTACTGAATAAATAAAATGCAGATGTCTCATTAAGTAGCGAATGCTATCGATTTTTTAGTTTTTTTCATTTATCAACTGTAATTTTTGAGTAGTTTGGATGTTGATTCCCATCCTTTGCGGTGCGTGTATCTATCATTCTATTGTAATAATTAGTAATTCGACAAAAAGCGAATCATTTGATTGACAATCTGTCCAATCGACATCTTCTCATTGGACAGCCTCATAGAGAAGAATACCGGATGTAACCGGGAAAGAAAGGATATTAGAAATTGAAATATTCAGATAAAGGGTCGCTCCCGGTATGTTTCATATAATGTGGATTTTTATTTGATTTGTCAACATGGAACCATAAAGGGTTTATACCATTTTGTGTAATTATTTGTAACACATCATGTACAACAAATTTGAGGAAAACAAGGAACATTTCTCTGCAAGGATATCATCATTTTTGGTTCAAAAAATAAAAGAAAAATCTAAAAATGAGAACCGTTCGGTTACATCTGTCGTTGAAGAGGCTTTTTTACATTATTTTAAAGACGATTTGCCTGGTTTATGTAAATCATGTAAATCTATGAATGAACCTACCGACCGGTTTTGTAATCGATGCGGTAAGCCACTTGTTGAAGAGGCCTGGGATGATTATTTTAAAAATTTCGAGGAGTTCTGGAAGAAAGATGAATATCTGGAAAAACTAAAGAACATACTTGTTGAACACTCAAATAAAAAAATCTGAAAGTGTAAGTGATGGATAAGAGAATCTCTGTGAGAAATGTTTCAGGAGTGGTAATATAATTATAGTTATTCTAGAAAGGATTCCACAGTATTTATAATCCACAACTCCATATTTAAAAACCTTTTATATTACATGAAATCTCATTTTACGAATATTATAAACCATGTAATCACTCCAGAATTTCTGTTTACTAGTAAGAATCACTTTTAAAAATTCGATTATAATTCTTGAATTTTGTCAGCATCTCTTGCTTTTTTAAAAATATCATGACATGGTCAAGTATCAGATCTGGATCTTTCCTTGCAATCATATGATCACCTTCCAAAAGGATTAATTGAGAATGGGATATCCTCTCATGTAATTCCCGAGCCATTGAGACCTGTGTTGATCGATCTGTTTTTGTATTAATGATGGGATTGGAGCATGAATTAAGGGTAATTGTTGCACTTCGTTAAATGTAATAAATGCATTAAATTGTCTTTTTAATGAGGGTATTGTTGGAGGAAAAAGTAATTCTTCTTCCATAAAACCAGGCATTATCATCGTGTTATATTAAATATCATATGCTTCCAATGCTTCAGTTTCATCAGATTCAGGTGAACGGGTAGCGGTTACATGAAGAATGAGACTTTTTTTACACTCACGGGATACCTGCGACAAGTGACAATGTAATCCGTGATCCGGTAGATATTCCCAGAATATGAGCAGACTTAATTTTTAAGAGAATCCATGAGACATGCTGTATCATCGGCCATCGTTTATATTGAGTATTCATAATCAGGTTTTCCAGAACGCCTTGTACCCCTTGTATCAAAATAAATAATCTGGTATATCCCATAAGCCTTTAGTTTGAGTGAGTCGATAAAAGGGAGGATTTCACCATCGATTACCAAAATAACAATCAGAGGCGACCCAGTTCCATGCACTTCATACTATATTGAGATACCATTGCAGCCAGTATTCGGCATATAGGAAAACCATCCTACAGTTGTAATTTCAGGTACTTTTTATCAAATTGAAAGAGAATACACCCTCTCTCATCCCAGTGATTACACACATCACAGTTCTTATGATTCAAAAGGCATTTTCGTCCTGTAGTTTCAAATGGACACCCTTCACGTTTTTTGCAGACTGCACAACATGTTCCGGTTGGTCTATTTGCAATATAATCAGGATTAAGATATGAATCAGTATTCATCAGATAGTCACTTCCATAAATGAAAGAAAATCACAGACACTTCGATCTGCATTTTTCCCGGTAAACAAGAGATTTTTGTACTCTTCACTTCTGATAATTCTGATATCAGCAAAATTCCACTGACTCAAAAAATTTCTCTCAGCATGATCAGGAATTCCAAATTTCAATGGTTCACCATTCAATTGAGTGAATTTTACAATATTCTTGGCATACTCATTTTTTTCTCCGCTAACCACAGATTCTGGATAATAATCAAAAAGGATCTTACTTCCAACCGGGTATTTTTTAGAGATATATTGGAATATCCGGTGAATGGAATCTGATGACAGGTACATAATCAGACCTTCCATTATAACAAGAGTTTTCTTTAATTCACTAAAGCAGGAAGATGATAAAGCAACATCCAAATCCCCGGTATCAAGATTCAATGGGATATATGTTACATTATCAGGAAATGTTCCAAATATTCTTCTGATTATCTCTTTTTTTACTGATTGAGTTTCAGGATGATCGACTTCAAAAACCATAAAATTACTGTCTATTTCAGGTATCCGATATGGACGAGTGTCATAACCAGCTCCGAGAATTATGAGTTGAGCAAAATTATGTGAAATGCATTCTTTAAGAATCAAATCAAAATATCTGACCCTGGCACGAATTGAGTTTCCCAGACCTGGAAACAGGTTTTCCATCTCCTGAACTTTCTGTTCTGCTTCACGGGGATGTTCTGCTGCAAACTTCAGGATCTCCGGAGTTATGAAATGAATAGCATATGGATCGGAGAATATTCTCACATCTTCGGGAAGCATCGTTTCTGCAAGACGATGCATTGCCATTCCTTCAGCCATTCTGCTAGGTGTTTTTGGTCTACTTTCTAGAATTTCTGGTTGTTTTTTATTCTGATATTCATCGCTCATGTTTACCATACTCCGGGAATAAGACGATATCTGACTTCTTTCACGTACTCTTTATATCCAATCAATTCTCTCTGCAAGGTTTCATCCTCCAGATATGTTCGTATGACAAACGCCATTACAACAATTGCTACCGGAACGAGGGCCCAGACAGAGCTCAACATGAAACATTGAAAAATGGTGTAGGAATATACTCCTAGATAACCAGGATGAAGAAGAAATCGATATGGTCCATGAGAAATTACCTTATGACCACGTTCTGACTGGATTCTTACTGTTGTTGAGAAAAAGGTATTAGATAGAATTCCCCATGCAAAGAGGACATTACCAAACATAACCATAAGAACTGAAAAAACCTGGATACTTACCGGGATATCGCCTGACCAACCAAACCGATGATCGAAACCTGCAATAATCCATGTGATTACTCCAAACAGGAATATAATAATCAGGAGATAATGATCCCATTTTTTAGAGTCTGGATGTTTTTTTGTTCGTTCCTTCGAAAGGTCTGGGTTGATATATAATGTGATGTACAAATTACTGACCAAGAAAATCAGTAAATATAACCAACCCATCGGCCAATTAATCGTTCCAGCGGATAAAAATAGCAGAACTCCGGTTGGAAGATTAAATAGAAGCAGTATCTTAATTATAGAAAAAATCCGTGTTGTATTTTCAATTCTTTTGTTATCAAGGTAATTAGTCATATCTGATACCTCCAGATGAAAATTGGATGGGTATTATCAGACTGTTCTTCTCAAATTGCCGATTGAGACAAAGTAACGAAACACTAACATCAGATTTTAATCTATCTGGAATAAGATTTTTGCCTATATTCCACACCTTATTTTTCTTTATTCCAAAAATAATTGCGATTTTGCTCATTTTTTTGGAATTATTTCTGTCTTTTGGTTGTTGAACACAGTGATGGTATAAGTATCCAGGTTTTCGTGTTGTTATTTTCAAATCACGTACACTGTTCACACTGATTATCCTGTAAATTAAAGGGTTCACAAATATGTGAATCCATTCTGGTTTTTTTAACCATTTATAGATATCAGAAAACATTCTTGATCGTATGTTTTCCGATATGATAAATGTATTCATACAAAATATTCAAGAAAACTCAACAGTATATTATTGAATAATTTCGAATATAGTTTGAATAACTTAATCTTCCGAAATTATAATTGAAATTGCTGAAAGCCCAATTCATCTTACAATTCGATTCCAGTCTAAAGGTTATTTATTGATCAATGTATGTTCTTCAAATAGAGCGATACAAGAACTCAAAGAATAGGTCATAAATGTAAATCTGAAGTAAAAAAGTTCAATAGATTGCCGAAAAAAATGAAACAATTGTTACTGAAACACCATTGAAACGATTCCATTCCCTATGGAGAAGAATTCAAATGAACGTATATGTAGTCTTCACTATGAAAAATATCACAAAAAAATCCTGGATTAAACAATTTAATGACAATGAGAAAAGGAAGAAGAAGAAATCTATTTCCTTTTAGACGAGGCTTCGAAATTTTTTGAGTCTACTTGGTTTTTCATAAACATATGAGATTCAAAGCCATCCCAGATCTTATCTATCTTATCCTGAGACAGCCATAATGTAGATAACAGATGTATCCCAAGATACTGACTTACTATTAAAAATGCAAATGTTTCCGGATCAATGTCATCATCCAATTGATGATTTTTTTGTTCTATCTCAATAATTTCTTTTATTGTTTGTATGAAATCCATTAGAAATTTAGAAAGTGAATTTTTCTCTATGGTACTTCGTTGGGCTAACGCAACCATCTCAAAAAAAACTCTGCGTAATTTATAGTCGTTTGAAGAGAATTTATTGAAGAGAACCTGTAAAAACTTGTTTATTGATTGATTGTAATATTTTTTGTAATGAACTCGCTTGAAATCTTCTTCGATATACTTATAGACTTCTTTTACAAGGGCATCCTTGTTTGGAAAGTACCAATAGACTGCTCCTTTACTGACTCCAAGCCGGGTTGCAATCTCATCAATGGTAGTTAAGGCAAATCCTCGTTCTGCAATAACGTCAATAGCTGCCTGAATAATCTTCCTTTTAGCATCATCCTTATATCCAGGAATTACTTTAGGCATTCATTAAAATGTATGGCTATAAAAACTTATAATAGAAGCAGTTACATTTTCAATGAAAAACCGGGAATTGAAGACAATATGAGTGCTGAGATGGTTTACATCACAGATCGGGCATTTTATTATGTACCACATCGGCAACCATGGTGAATCAGGAAACCTGCTTTTTATAGTTCTCACAATAATCTTTTGGATTTGTAAAAAGAGTGAGATGAGAACAGTTAAATATCTCAGATCATTGATTGAACATCATAGTATACAAACACAGTTTTCAAACATTCCCGGTAATATTCAATTCAGTAACTGGACCTTTAGAGAGGACAATATCCTTAAACTCATATCCTCCCCCCTCTTTTTTGTCTGTACTATTAAAGATTGCAGTTGTCAAATTTTCATCTCCCAGATGCAATATATGAAACCCGTCACCTTTCTCGACATAGACATTTATCGGCATATTAATGTAGATATTGACCTGGGTATTGTTTGGAAGGCTCATTGAGGAGTTTATGACATTACTCATATTGCTAATATTCGTATCTAGATCTATTGATTGAACTCCAGATACAGCGCCGGTTCCGAATAAAAGAAAAAAAAGGCACACCCAAAGAGATAATTTTTTCATCTTCGTAAATGTGTATGGATCGATATTAGTAGTTGTGTTATAACCCTGATAAATATCGACCGACATAACCTGGGAGATCGTATCCCGTTCTGATTTTATATTATTATACCATAAAACAGTCAATCCTGCATTCCCTTCATGGCGGATTAGAAATAATTTCAATGCATGTGACACTTTTTTTACTATCAGGAGATGTATTCCTTTGTGATAGTCAGATTCGCAAATATTACAAATACATTAACGAGGTTATTACCGGTAAAACAGAATAATGTTTATGAATAACGTTGTTTCAGAAGTCAGATATCTTTCAGAATGATATCACAATCAACTAAAGGTCTATTATATGTGAGACACTGTATTGTGAAGTATGATACCACGATTACCTTATATCATATTGTTGTTGATTCTTCTCACCGTTACTCACGTCCCAGCTGATAAAAACCCAGTCATAGGTACATACTTCTATCTTTTTGATGACGGGTACAATAACACCATGAATATCCCGGATAATATCCCCTGGAATGAAATAAACAGACTCTATATAGCCTTTGCAACGGTGAAAGACGGATCTCTTACGAATATTCAAACCAATGGATCAGAAGATCAGGCAGATGAACGAATCAAAACAGTTGTAAATCTATGTAGAAAGAACAATCCGGATGCTGAAATCCTTATCAGTTCCAATTATGGATCAGATGTTACCAAAGAATATCTCAAAGCTGCTGACAATCCCGAGGTATTTGCCGAGAGTGTTCTGAATTATGTCCAGCGGTACGATCTCGATGGGTATGATATGGATTGGGAAGATCACCAAGACGATTTGAACAAAGATGAGCAGATACGGCTCCTTGATGCATGTAAAGATGCATTTGATTCATCTAGCCGAAGTCAGAACGATCGTCCATATGTTCTGACATGTACGATCTGGCCCGGAGTTCATGATCCTGAAACAGTTGTTTCATATGTCCCCTATGTTGATCAGATGAATCTCATGACATATGGAACAGGAGATGCATATGATCTGTCAACCTTTTCTAAGCAGTATCATGATGCAGGAGTTCCCTATGAAAAAATGATTGGAGGAGTAGAAAGTGAGATCGATTACTCTGATAATGGGGGGCCTGACACAAATGAGTCAATCCAAGCAAAAGGAGATCTGGTACTGGAAAAAGGAATGGCCGGTTTGATGAACAGGAGGATGGACAGCGATATGGTTGGTGCGAATACTGAAGGAACTATATTGCCATCATTTCAAGTAACAGACCAGATATATAGAGTCTTATCCGGAGATTCTTAAAAAATTAAACAATAGAACACAAAAAATGAATTGAATTTCGGGTTCAACTTTTTTTAATTTTTTAGATGAGAGTACATGGGATGATTACCTAAAAAGGATGATTTAAATGATAAACCAGTTGATCAGGTTTCAGATAATTATGAATTCGAAAATAATTGAAACTTGTTTAGATGAAAAAGATGATTTCTATGAACGGGATCAAGGACTACAGGGGTTATTACATCATATTTTACTCTGATTATTATCTGGAATAATCCCCCCAAGGAAGAAGCAGGACAATACCCAGGTGTTTATACTATTTCTGAAAAATTCTACATGATCAAACCGGTTTACACATCTCCAGGATACATTTATGAGGTGTTTGGGTCCCTGATAATGTTCAATCCCAAAAAGTTACCAATCTCTCTTTTAATTTTAAAGAGTTGTTTAGGTTTTATCTTCAAATTTTCCCAAAAAAATCGTGTAATCATTATCACAAAAAAAGGGTTATTTCGTAAATATTTTTTCAAGTAATGTATTGTTTACTCCTGAGAGAGGAAGGGTAGTATTTAATTCATCCAGATATGCGAAGCATGGAACCCATTTTATTGTTCCATCCGGTCCTTTTTGTGGCAGATAGAAGTAATAATCGCCATACTTCCGGTCGCCATTTTTATCTATCTTCAACCAGCCGGTTGCACCATACATATTGTTGCCAAGGATTTCTGCAAATATAAGATTCTGTTCAAGTGTTGACGCATTATTCTCAAGAATACGGGTAGCCATTACAACCTCATCATATGGGAGGATCTCGTATATACAAGGCTGATGTCCATCAGTTGCTGCCTGAATTTTATCGTACACATGCCAGTAATTAGAATCCGCGGGTTGTGCGATATTAAAGGAGATAGTAGCCAAATGAGTGTCAAATGCAAATTGCGCTGCAGTTTCATTCTGTAAGATCGTCGGATTGAGGGCAACTCCGTCCATTCCGGACCATTGGATCTTCTTTAAATTTGGATATGCAGATGCCTGTGCCAGGAGATCACTGATCTCATCTATAGAGATCGCAAAAACACATACATTCTTTTCACCATACGTGTCAATAAGAGATGATACTGAGGAGTTTAACTTTTCAAGGGTATTTGTAAAATCCCGTGTTCCTGGGGAATAAATAACAGTATCAGAGACCTGGGTTATACTCTTCACTTTTTCAGAAAGATCCAGACCGTATAAATCACCCCGTGATACAATCACAGTTTTTTGTGGAATTGTTCCGGTAATAACCGTGTTATAACTTGCAATAGCGTTGATGAGTGACAGATCTCCAGGACATAATCTGATAACCGGATCCCCTGGTTTGGCCAGTTTTACTGAAGATGTTGGATTAATTGAGAGAATCTTCTCACGTGAGAGGACCGGTAAGCAACCAGATAGTTCTTCTGAAGTAGTCGGACCAACGATTATCTGGGCACCTTCAGAGACCAGGTTTTCTGCAGCAGCAGCTGCACTTTCTGAAGTACCGTCTGTAAATTCTTTCCTGATTACAACAGTGGTGGTTTTGTTTAGTTTTTTGTAATAATCGTTCAGGTCTGATACTGCAAGGTCAATTGTTGTTTCTATTCCAGGAGCGAACGAAGCAGTATCACCGCTTTTATCAATTATCGCCCCGATAGTAATCTGTTTCTCGGCTGATACTACAGAAATCAGTAATATCGCAACTAATAGAAGCCCTAATATTCGATTCATTGTGAACTCCGACTCTCTTTGAACAACCCTGTTTTGGAATAATGTCTTCAGGGTGAAGTGAGAGTATGCCCCGGATTTATTTATTATTTATGAATTTGACATTGAGGAAAATATAGCCATAATTCTTTTTATTTCGAATCTTCATTCTAATTACTGATTTATTATCAGAGAATTTTGCAGGCTATGATGTACTACCGGTTGAAAACCATTGTACAAATAACAGTTCATATTGAAAAAATATCCCGGTTAATGAACAATAGTATCAGAGTCCGGATTCACCATTTTTTCCAGTTTTACAAGGGTATTTATATTCCGGACTGTGCCCTCTTGTAGAGATAATGGTATCTTAAGCTTTGATCTCCCCATACCATCAGGATAATAGATGTACACTTCACGTGTACCCGGGCGAATCTGTTCTTTCCCACTGGTGACAAACTCACCAGCAACATCCGGGTTCACAAAAACAGATATGAGAAGGACACCGATCTGTGATCCCGGAAGATCAGGAAATGGATTATTTTTGGTGATCTCTTCTAGTTCCTTTGGTGACCGGAATATCGTCGTAATAACTTTCCCATATGTACGTTCAAGTTCGGTCTCTATTGTTCTTCTCAATTCTTCTTCAGAATAGGAAGTTTTGAGAATTATGTTTCCGCTATTGAGATATGTTCGGACATCCTTGCATCCCAATCCTTCAATATGTTTGATGAGTTTTTTCATCGAAACCATTGTGTTTCCTCCGACGTTGATCCCCCGAAGGAACACGATGTAGGTGTTCATGTATTCCATATTCTTCTTCTCGGTAATCTATTAGATATTTGAACAGGTGAACCATCTTTTGCATGGTTTATGGGAGAATGAATTTTTTTGGTTCTTTTTATCGAATATTAGTAAATCGTTTTCTGAAGACACGATAGTAACACCTCCTGCAAGGTAGGAATTATACCAGGTATGGGTGACATAGGATATCAGAAAAATGTAACTCTCTATCACCGGGCTCGATCTATTGATGAATATTGATCCCATTCAAAAAGACCCCTTCTCCCATTATTTTTCTAATTTCCGGAAAATGTTCACAATTTTCTATTCAATCCAGATACAATTTCATAACCTTTATCTATAGCTATATGTAAAAATCAACTATGACCCGGTCTTTTGCTTCAGGTTCATTAGTTTCTCTTATAATCTGCCTGATTCTCACGTGTTTTATACCATCTGGTTCTGCACAGATCTCGGCTATACCTGATTGCCCGGAGTGTGGTATGATATGGGCCGATACCTGTGAACCCTTTGAATCAAATAATGAATCGGCATACAATGAGCAGTTGAATGCTTCCTTCTCATCCGTAGTGGCTAATATTACCCCGATTCCGGATCTCAGAAATGAGTCATGGAGTGAAGCTTTCAATACAACACATTCTCTCCTCAAAGAGCGATATGCATTCACGACATGGAAGAATATTGATTGGGATACCTTGTATGACACATATGCACCTGTAATAGCAGATGCAGAAAAGAGAAATGACAGTGCATCATATTACCGGACGATTCGTCAGTATCTCTTTTCAATCCCTGATGGTCATATCAATGTTCTATCAGAGAACGGAGATTTTGGTACCCGGTACGCTGATATTGGTGGGGGATATGGCATCACTGTCAATCTCATCGATTCCGGACGATATATTGTGAGTTATGTCGCAAACGGAAGTGAAGCAGAAGAGGCTGGAGTCCGGTTTGGTAATGAGGTTACTCAATGGAACGGAAAAGAGATTCATGATGCCATCAATGAAACGCCGTATATATGGGCTACAAAAAAACCATCAACAAATGAAGGCATTCTCTTGCACCAACAACGGTTTCTGACAAGAGGTCCGGTGGGATCTGAAATAAATATCTCACTCGTTTCAAAAGATAATCAGTCAAAGAATGTTCATCTGACTGCATTTGATGACCGGTATGATACAGTCAACCGCTCTTCGTTCTTCCTTGGAAAAAATATCAATGATTATGGCATCGAAAATGTGTTGCAAGATGTCAAACCACAGATCAGCCCTGATCTCATGACCGTCAGGACTCTTGATGGTGGATATACTTACATTGCGCTCTATGAGGAGTCATATGAGGTTTACCAGCCGTTTAAGGAGGCCATGCTCTCTGCTATTGCAAATAACACTCCTGGTATCGTACTAGATCTGCGGTTTAATGGTGGCGGTGATGACAATCTGGCCTCATGTATCGCGGGTTGGTTTGCGAAAGAGCCTGTTTTCTATGAATTTGTTACAACCTATGATCCCGGGGTACAGAAAACAAAAATTACATCTGCTGCATGTACAAAACCACGACCTCAGAAATATGAAGGACCCGTTGTTGTCATGGTTAGCCCGGATACGATCAGTTCAGGTGAAGGAGTTCCGATGATCATGAACAAGACCGCCAGAGGTAAAGTTGTTTCATGGTATGGAACGGACGGGGCATTCGGCATGGTTACTGCAGCTGCAATACTCCCATTAGATATGGAGATATTATATCCGGATGGTGCATCTTTGAATGAGAATCGAACCATTCAGATGGATAGTGATGCATCACGGACTGGAGGGGTTGCTCCCCATGTCCGGGTCCCAATGAATGAAGAGACTCTTGCCAGGGCAATGGCAGGAGAAGATGTACAGCTCACATATGCAGTACAGGCCTTACAAGAACAGTCTGGATGAATACATATATGCAGGTCCTAATATGCGATGGATTCTCAAGATTCTGATATTAACTGTCAGAGAGTAACTTCTATTGGGTTGATACCGAATCATCCCCCTTTTTCTGTGAACCGAACAAGAATATTCTGCAGTTCTATCTCACTAATTCGCATCTGATTATGTAATCCATATATCCTTACCTGCAGGGTCTGTTCAGATTCCTATGGAACTAAAGGATACAATTATATTTTTCTCACCATAATATACCCTATATCAATTCTCGGAGTGTAGATTTTCAAAAAAATGGGGTAAATAATGGGTGTAACGAATAATATTGAAAGACAAGATCCGTACCAGATTTTGTATGCCAGTACACGAACTAAACTGCTCCGTACTGAAGATCACAAAGCAATGATCAACTCAATGATCATAGGTGCATGATGTACTCAAAATCTTCCTTTATCAGCATATTGCTACTATTCATACTGGTTTTATTTACAGTAGTGACCGGTATCAGTACAGCAGAGACAGCCATAAGTGGACCTGGGATAAACACAAGCACTCTGCTTTCATCCCAGATATTAGTAACAGGCACTGAAAATATCACAATTCCAGTATTACCTGATACCATCAATGATATTGAAAAACCGGAAATACCAGTGAATGACTTAAATCCGATATCTTCAGGTACATTTGCAGATACCGGATTCGAAACGATGGGGAGTGCAGTTCTTGTTCCGATCACCCCGACTCCGGAAGGAAGTGGGTATTCATACTTCAACACTACAGGAACAGACCCGGGTTATTATATCTATTCACCTGGATTATACACACTCCAGAATGGGTTCTCTACGTCGAACAGTTCTGCGATTCGAATCGGTGCATCTGATGTGGTTCTTGATGGAAATGCACAATCGATATCAGGAACACTGAAAAATACCGGAGTTGCCATCGAGTCCGGGATGTCTAATATATCTCTCAAAAATTTTGGCAATATCAAGGAGTTCTATTATGGAGTTAAGACCACAGGTAATCAGGTTAACCTGGTGAATAACTCAATTTCTGATAGTATGTATGGATGTGCAAATAGTTATGGCCTGAACTTTACAATGAGCCATAATACCCTCATTAACCAGACTTTTGCCGGTGTTCTTCTCTATGGAGAAGGGCCACAATTGAGAGAGAATACGTTTGGCAAAAATGGCTATGGAGTGCAGAGTTATTCAAATAACTTAAGCCTTGAAAAGAACATATTTACCGATAACAGGTATGGGGTAACTAACTCAGGAAAATATCCGACAATTAGAGAGAATACCATATTACGTAATCTTTTGTATGGAGTTCTCCTATCTCCCGGAGATGGCGGCGTATGTTCAGAAAATTTCTTCGGACATAACGAAAACGCCATAGGATCGAATGTTCCGAATTTTATCATATCCAATAATACAATATCATATACTTCTCTTTACAGGTATGGGATATTTTCGACAGCAAAGAATGTGACCATCTCCGATAATACAATCTCCAATGCCGGATTCGGAATTTTTTTAATCGGAATTAATGGTAGTATAACACATAACAGCCTATATTCATGTTACTTCTCCGGTGTAATTCTGTCAGGTGATAATGGGAAAACTATCGCCAACACTGTACGGGATACATCAGCAGATGCTGTAGCATGTCTTGGAACGAATTCCAGTGTCATCAATAATATAATTACAAATGCAACAACCGGGATCGGAATCGCAGATGGGTACAATTCAACAGTGATTGGGAATCAGATCAACGGTACAAAAAAGTATGGCATATGGATCAGGGGCGTGGATGGAACCGGTGAAGGAGTAATTTATAATAATTATCTTGGAAATCAGGTAAATGTCGGAGGGGAGGGGAATTTCAGTAGTTACCATTATGTCTGGACGAATCCTTCCGGACCACAGCGAGGAACCAATGTTGTCGGAGGTCCGTTTATTGCCGGTAATTACTGGAGTAATGAAACCGGTACAGGATGGTCTGATGAACAGAATCCAAATGTAACCGGTTATACTACAATCCCCTACGAAATTTCTTCAGGAATTAATGATACTGCCCCTCTTGTCCCACAGAAGTCAGTACAGATCAATTCAACTGCAAATTCCTGGGGCGTTGTAGTTCCACACGGGAACAATTCGTATCAGTCATACACAAACCAGACATTTGTCACCCAGGCCAAACCCGGATCTGATGTAACTGATGTTGTTGTTGATTCGGTGTCCAAGGGGAGTATAACGAACTGGACTTTTGCAGAGTTATCAGAAGATCACAAGATTCAGGTTTTTGGGAATGTAACACCCGGGCAGGTTCATGCATCCTTTAATGCCTCCACCAGATATGGAGAAAAACCTCTGACTGTCTCGTTCTCATCTGAAGAATCTCTGGGTACACCAACCTCATGGTACTGGCAGTTTGGAGACGGGATGACCAATACAACCCAGAACCCGGTTCATACCTATGATATTCCGGGAACATACACGGTCACCTTACGTGCTCTGAATAATCAGACCGGGGGGTATGCAGTATGGAATAACTACATCACAGTCACAGATGGACCGGTTGTAGAGCCTACCCCGACTCCGATTCCTGGAAAGATCACTACGCAGTTCTCAGCATATCCAACAACCGGGAATTCACCATTAATTGTTGATTTCAGGGATCTCAGTATAGGAAATCCCGTATCCTGGAACTGGGACTTTGGTGATGGATCCTATTCAACAGTACAGAACCCAACTCATACCTATACTTCTACGGGCTCCTATCCGGTGACGTTGTCTGTCACAAATAAAGACTATGGCGGGAGCTTACGAATTCAGGATGCTATAGTAGTATCCTGAAAAGTCTATCTCTTTTTTCAATACCCCTTTTGTGTCGTATTCCGGTAATATGCTGAGTAATCCGGACTGAGATAATAATATTGATGTAAAAGAGCGGGTGTTGTCACGTATCGCCTTAGTATATCGTAGACCAGGAATCTAAAAAGTGGATTAATTGGTACCTGAGAAATTACACAACCTGGCGAATGCCAAAATTATACCTATCAGTTACTTCTGCAAGTATTTTCTCGCTTTAGACTCGGTTATTATTTTTAATTCCCCATAAATCGTTATGGCCTTCCCGTGCATCTCAGGTTGCATTCTTACTGCTAATCCTGCAACACCGACATATGAGGTAGAGAGTCTCATTCCTTTACCACGAAGTGTTTCTGCATTCGTGGTTTCCATTCATGATAAGGGTCTTGCAATATTTGTTGCATCATAACACCCGTATGAGTATCGTCAGGTTCTTTATCAGGAATATTTTTCAGTGACTAATATACCGGATTAACGGTAACGTTACGATTTGGTCAGACTGAAAGAGGTAAAGATACGCTAAAATGATTATTCTGCGATATCACTTCTGCCGGATAAACCCGGGTTTAGTGCATTGTAAGAAATTACCAACACAATAATGACAGATTCTCATATTTCCAGGGTTTGACTGGAAAAATAGTTATTTTTTCACCGGGACTTTTCCATCTCCATCGAGATCTGTCCCGAGTGTCTCTTCGAGCTTGGTAATGACCCGTTCAAGGAGATTGTTCATCTCATCAAGCTCTTTCTCAAGTTCGGTCACTCTCTGTTCTAGTGAAGCAGATGCCATCATCTGCCTGGCATCACGTCTCCTTCCCTGTCCCTGCTGGTGCATCTCCCAAATGAGTCCCATATAAATCAGAGTATCTTATCCTCAGATATTATAATGATTATGAAATAAATCAGGCGTATATTGTACTAAATCATCGGGTGGTTTTAGTATACTCTGGTCCCGGAGTGAAAAACCTGCCCTTTCACTGTGGGAATTACTGCCAATCACGAGAAGATAACTTATGTGAAGAAATTACAGGGAGTTATAATCTACCTGTCAGGTGAGAGAAATTTGTAATTCGGTTTATTTCAGGGCATTTTATATCCAGATATCTGACTCGGTTATACTCTTCCCAAATGGAATCTTTATGCCATAATGATAAAAACCAGCCTGATCGATTATTCATGTTCACATTCTTCAGAAGCTATCGGGAATCTGTCTATTGATATCTGATTTTTTACTGATTATTGTAATGAAAGAAGATCCCTTTAGATATGGTTTGAATATTCTAATCCGATAATGAGTGGAGATATGACGACATTATCAATGTCATTCCCGGCAAGAGGTATACCAGTATTATACTCTATGGATCACAGCAGACATGCACATTCAAACCTGAATAAAATCCTGTTTAGTGATATACCGACTGAATTTTTTAATCTGATATTTAAGAATAAAATCCCGATCACTTTCACCCTGTTTACCTAATATTTAGATACCAGCCTGATCGATCATCATGCACAATGTCCTCCTTGATCTATCCCGGTCTCATCTATTACAGAAGGATGTTCTCCCTTCTCATCGCTCCATCATGCCTGCTTTCCGAGGGTCTTAATACATATCTGAAAAAAGAGTTCAGAGATGTTCTCATCATTTCAGGGGAAGTACCGTTTGTCCTTTCCCGGATTCAGCCGGGACGATTCAGGTTACGTGTTGAACGAGTCTCATCCGGGCAAGAGGTATATGAGACACTCCAGAAAGCAAGGGAGTCAGTGATTATTATAGAGCACGATCCTTCATTCTATGATAATCAGGCTGATCTGATCAGAGCCATCTCTCTTCTGGCTAGAAAAAAGGCGGCCGATACACAGACAATATTCCTCCTTGGGACCCGGATTGATACATGGTTAACCAGGTTTCAGCCATATGTGCATAAAATAATAACAATTGCTATGTCGAATGCAGATAACCGGAGTGGTTCACTACATTCACCGGCGAGGTCCAATCAGGTCAGATTGCCTGAGTTTATGATGACAGAGACCCTGATATCCTGACGCATTTCAATGGTACAATACCCACCCCCTCCTCTCGTTTCTACGCTACAAATCAGACCGGGTGAGGAACAGTATGTCAACCCAAAACCGGTATCATTCTACCGGTATGGTAATGGATGGATAATCATTTCCAGGTATGGCTGTTAATATCAGCTCGTAATCCTTCTCATTCCCCTGAATTATGAATCTTCCATGAGTTATCTCATTCCTAATGTTGTATATCATGGGTGAGAAATCTGTCCGGTCATCGATGACTGGCAAGATCCAGGATGCTCCTTTCCATTCAGAAATACAATGAGAACGGGTATACTTGGAATCATATCTTGGGTTTCTTCGAAGTCTGTAATTGGTAACCGACATGTACGTCACAAAAATTTGATATGAATACCGGCATTCCACCATTACAGGTATTGAAGATCGGTGTAACCAGGAATGTTGATGTTTACGTAACCTCCACAGTAGCATTCATATCGTACGGATTGGTTCTCGCTGCCAGTGAATAGAGGTATGGATAATTAAGAGAAAGATAACCCATGTAACTGACCCACTCCATTGTCAGGGCCTGATATACCCGGTTAACATCCCCGGTCAGGTGAGCACGGTCAGTGACAGTGAGATTGAGCAGATCCTTCCGGTAACCAAGCTCTGCTGTCAGATGAAACACTGCCATGAGAAGGGATGTAAAACTCTGGTGTTCCAGCATTACGGGATTCTCCATGAGCCGGAGAAGAAAATTACGTTTATCCTGCAAAAAATTCTGCATCTCTTTCAGATCAATGACTTCTGAATTAAGATCAAACTTGTGTGCTTTAATGGCATGGATCATTGAATGCTCATTTGCTATTGTTTTTCCATTAATTGCGAGAGAATTCTGAAAATCTGAACTATTTTTATCAGCAGGAATGATACGTTTTACCAGATCATTCCCGACTTCAGTAAAAAAAATGCCAATAACAATATTCAGTTTTTCCAGCCGCTCATTTTTTGCCCGCCTAGCAAGTAATCCATTGATAACAAGAGTGACAAATAGGACATTGATGAATAAAAATCCGGCAGAATTAAAGATATATTCGATAGTTCCCGGAAGGTTATCAATCAGAGTTATTTTTAACATATATACAAGGGCAGAACAGGCCCCGAGGACAAGTCCTAATTTTACTTGCCATGGCAATTTGAACATATGAATAACTTGATTTTTTCATGGATTACTCTATCACAGAACTTCCGGGATGTAGGTCGGGAATATTTCTCCATCTGCTTCCGGATAAATATTCAAGAATGTTGATCCCGATGATACCCACGTAATACCGGTCCCTTTAGGAAGACCGGTTTCAGCCCTGTGTTTCACATCAACCGCTGGATTAGTGACATACGTGATGGGTGATTATGCATGGTATCCGCATGGCCGATGACGGCATGTTCTCCCTGTCCGTTCCCTATCCGACCCCTGATACTTCTGAATTTCTCAAAATATGAAGAGAAATCAACAGATCAGCAGATCAGATACCCATCACCGGTGGTAGGAATCGTTTCGGTTTTTTTCAACCGGATGATTTCCAACCGCATATCATTCTGCCTACTGGATTCTCTCATGTAATAATAGGGACAGATGACCGGAATCTTTTCTTTCATTGAAAATCGTGATATCGCTGCAGGATAACATCTGTATATGCAACCTGCCACCCGCGGAGAAGATGAAGAATGGTTTGAGAATGAATCCTTCTGGGAAGACTTCTATCCGGTATTGTTTCCTGATGAACTGTTTGAGCAGGCTCAGGAAGAGATGGAGAAGATCCTGGATCTCATCGATCACCCGGTCCATTCAGTTCTTGATCTCTGCTGTGGTCCGGGAAGATTTGCAGGACTGTTTGCCAGAGAAGGGTATCAGGTAACCGGTGTTGACAAATCACCATATCTTCTCGATATAGCAAAGCGGGAGTACCCGGATACAGGAAATATCGAATGGGTTCTCTCAGATATGCGGGAGTTTGTCAGGCAGGAGTCATATGATCTGATCCTCAATCTCTACACTTCGTTTGGATACTTCAAGGATCCTGTAGAGGACCTTCTGGTTCTGAAGAATATGGCCCAAAGTCTCCGGTCAGGAGGTTCCTTTGTCATTGAGGTGATGGGAAAAGAGGTAATGGCCAAGGATTTTGAGGAAATAACTGCATCAAAGACTGAAGACGGGCTGTTTATCCAGACTCATGAGATCCTGGAGAACTGGAACAGAATCATGAGCGAATGGATCCTTATCAGAGGGGAGAATGTCAGAATCTTCTCATTTGAACACAGCCTCTATGCGGCCAGTGACCTTATCAGACTCTGTGAAATGGCAGGATTTACAGAGATCCAGGCTTTCGGTGACTTTGACGGGAGTCCCTATGATCATAATGCAACGCTTCTGATCATCACCGGGAAAAAAAGATAGAATAGAACCCGGTCTCCGGATCAAGTGATAAGAAAAACATACCTCTCTTATTCGAAAGCGGATGGTATCATCGAATACCGGTTTTGAGAACCTAGAAAAAAATTTAATTAGATTTCATCCGGTTACAATTCTTGTTCTGATGGGAATGAAATCCAGGCAGTTGTGCAGCAACATTCTGCACAAATCAGGTCATGATATACTGCAACTAATGACCGAGGTTATTTGAGATCTCTTACTGAGAAACCATCCATAGCAGGGAACTCTTTGCAAAGACCCGTGGATAATTGGTCAATCACCTTCGCTTTCGAACCTGTTTACTTCTGGTTGGTATGGATATCTTTCCCAAACTACCAGAAGTGAAGGATCAATTCCTGGTTAATTGATAAATCGGCCTTGATCTGGGCCTGTCGGATACATGATGTTTATTCAATACGGATGATAGGCAATAAATGGAGACAACGGGGAGGGATAATCTTCACCAACTACTTGAAGTGCTCTCTGTAGAGTTAATTCAGAGATCCAGAACCGTCCATCTGTTCGTAATCTTTCTAACTCTCTCCGGAGTGAGGATATATTCCCATCTCTTCTAGCTCTGATGAAGATCCCGATAATACCGGTATAACAGAGACCGAATCTGTCAGCAATATGACGGGCATCATGATCATCGAGGAGAAGGAATGCATCATCACATTCAACACCAAGAGCGATGACTTCTGCTTCTCCCCTGTGGATCTCATGACAGAGGCTGGAGACTAAACGGGTATTCTGAACATCCCGAAGAGAAATTTCCCCATTTTTTACCCACCGGAGGACTTCTTCACAACCAGGCTTTTGCGTACCACAGGTCACGACTTCCTGGTATACAGAACGGGGAAGGATTATTGAAGGGTAATATGTTCTGATTAGATCGAACCGGTTCACTACTGCCAGGTGTATGAGGGTGGATGAGTCAGATATTACCAGTTGCATACCTAATATCCTGATCAAGATCTTCGTCTGAGTAATGAACCGGGATATGTCGCTTCCAGAGAAGTTCTTCAAACTGGTAACGTTCAATTCCTAATAACCGACAAGCCTGGGCTGATGTGACTATTTCCCGTTGGTATAGGCTGATAGCAAGTTCACTAAGAAGTTCTTCTCTGATGGTATCTGGAGGTAGTTTCATCTCCCTGGCCAGCGAGGACGGTATGGTCAATACAATATCTTCAGCCATAATAGACTTCCCAAGGTACTATTCCATTTGTTCCGGTTTAATAGATAAGTTACCTTGTGTTTAGGGCATATCCATCATAATTCCCATCCGTCTATTTCTTCTAATGGATATTGAAATAGTTGAATTATATCAGACAAGATAAACTGTCACTGCTGATTTTTCAACGATTTAATATACCCGGGGTCATGTGTCAGACCCCACCCTGAAGACCGTATTCGGCATAATTATTTTTAAAACAGATAGGACTAATCCAATATTCCTTAAGAGTGAGGGTTGAACCGTTCATTCAAGGTCACCTCACCCTCTCTACCGGAAACACGAAATCAATTTTTTTCAACCGCTCACCAAACTCCGGACTCCGATATACCGGACCGGTTGAATACCATTAATATCCCGCACGATCTGTAAAGATATCATATGACCGAGATCCTCACTCAGGACAACATCCCTCTCAGGTATATCATCCAGGGAACCGGGCCCACCATCGTCTTTGTCCTCGGTTATGGTATGACACTGGACGAATGGCCCGGGAAATTGATATCAACCCTTGCCACCTCGTTCCGGGTTATTCTCTACAATCACCGGGGCGTTTCAGGTGTGATGAACCCGGCGGTGAAGTTCACCATACCCCAGGGGGCTCAGGATCTCCATGATCTAATAACTCAACTGGCAGATGGACCGGTTCACATTATGGGTTATTCCATGGGAGGATCGATCGGGCTTGAGTATTCCATCCGGTATCCGGAATTGGTAGACCATCTGGTCCTCATAGGTGCCGACTGCGGTGGATCAGAGTGTATCCTCCGGGATGACAGGATCACTGAAGAGATGGGAAAGGAGCTGCCTGATATTCATGCATATCTTGAACGTGCCGGTCGCCTCCTTCTGACAGAATCATTCAGGAAACAGCACCCGGACCCGATGAGCTGGTTTATTGACCACGGAGAAGTGGCTGATCCACGATCTGTTATGGAGCAGTATGAGGCTCTAGCAACCTGGAAGGGTGTATATCCAGAGCTCCATCTCATCAAAAAACCGGTTCTGGTGATCACCGGAGACCGGGACATAGTTACACCACCAGAAAATGCAACCATTCTTGCAGATGCAATACCAGGAGCAGAACTCGTCGTTGTTGAAGATACAGGTCATGGACTTATCTTTCAGGAACCGGTCAGGGTCGGTGAAATGATCTCCCGGTTCCTAACGTAGTAGGAGAACAATGTCAGATAATTTTGTCTGGAAGAGTAGTGGAGACTGGATGAAACGGAAAGAGTCTACAGTGCCGTTGGTCGTACAATCCGGATAATATGAACGTCTGGCATCCGGTTAAGTCGTCGTAAGTGGGCAGAAATCTGAACATATCAGATTCTCTTTATTTCACGAATTTCTTGATCTTCAGAAACACAGATATTCTCATCATGTCGGATGAGAACCCGGATATCCCCGGGACCGCACATTTTTCTATACATCAGCCTTCATTCATCTGATCAGAACTCTTATTTCGCTCAACCCAATGTCCTGCTTCTCCTATGTCAAACCGGAATTTATGCAACGTTGAAACAGATATCATTCCTGATGAGTAACCGGATTACTGAATAACCGGATATGATGGCAGATCGTATCATGGGCATGATAGATCATGGAGCATGAAGGTTCTGGTTAAAAAAAGGAGAAAAAATCAGGGGGTTACAATGTTAAACCCTGGATCAAATACATCGAGCATAGAGACAAACCGGTCAAATGTGGCACCATCACCGGTAGTTGTCACATCATCCAGAGTCTTTGAGGGATCAAGAGCCAGTTGTTCAAGTGTTTTTCGTGGCATCTCAACGGTTACATCTGCAGTTGGTGATGATGAGTCCACCCAGTACATGAGTACCTCATTCTTTACCTGGATCAATGCTTTATCACCGGTATCGGTCAGTTTCAGATTGATCTGGTAGTCCTCATCTTTTGCTTTCTCTCCGTTGACCCTGACTGAGATATAATCCAGTAACTCTGCCACTGACATAGCAGACATAATATCCGGTGAAATGCCGCTCATTTCATTGTTTGGAGTGGTTCTTCTGAGATCCTGGGCTCCAGAGAGGTATGCATTCCTGGCAGTTCCTGATACTTCCTGGTATCCGAGTTGCTCAAGAGCTGCAGCTTCCATCTCCCTGGCCTGCATGTTTGTCGGATCAGCAAATACCAGGTAATTTGCAATACTGGCTACCAGTTCATACTTTCCTGCATCATAATCCTGCTGCAGACGACTGAGTGCTGCTTCCGGCCCTCCCATGTATGAGGTGATCTCTTTTGCATACTCAACCGGAGTGAGACGGTTGAGGTTTATTGGATTTCCATCATAAAATCCGAGATACTTCTGGTATGTAGCCTTGACTCCCATGTACATCTGACCATAGAACCCATAGGTATACCAGAACTCCGTAAGGGAATCCGGAGGATGGATCATGTTCGAGATCTCATCCATGGTGTATCCCTTATTGATGAGATTCAGGGTTTGATCGTTGACGTATTTGTACAAATCACGCTGGTTCTCAAGAATCTCTATTATTTTGTCGGTACCGAATCGTGGCCAGTGATGAGAACTGAACATGACTTCAGCCTTATCACCGTAGAGTTGTCTGACTTCATCGAGAGATCGTGACCACGCGAGTGGATCACGGACCTGTGCTCCCCGAAGGGTAAGGAGATTATGAAATGTTGCTGTACAGTCTTCAGATACCAGAAGGGCATTCTTCTGTGGGAACCAGATATCAAGTTCTACCGGTGCCTCGGTGTTTTCTGACAGATGAAACTCCATGTTCACTCCATCGATCGTAACCTTCTGCCCGGTGTGGGTAATATCCATGGTTGGTGCAATGAGAGATGCTGTTCCGACTGAAGGGCTCTTTCCAAGGCCTATGTCAATGTTTCCTTTGGCATCCTTGGGTAATTGTATACCATACTGGTAGTTAGCCCGGCGTTGCATGGCATTGCCGGCATAGACATTCTCGCTCACTGCGTGTTCCATGAAGTTTTCAGGAGCAATGATCTGAACATCTCCGTTTGCTACGTCTTCATCTGAGACTATTCCCTTGACTCCCTGGTAGTGGTCAGCGTGAGGATGCGAATAGATTACCGCTTTTACCGGATAGTGACCGATTGTTCTGTTCACCAGGTCCATTGCAGCCTTTGCTGTCTCAACTGAGATCATGGGATCTACGATAATCCAGCCGGTATTCCCCTTGATGAAGCTCATTGATGTGACATCATATCCCCTGACCTGATAGATGTCGTCAGTTACGTTGAAGACTCCATTAATATTGTTGAGCAGGAATTGCCGATAGAGTAATGGATTTATCGTATCCGGTCTGGTTCCATTGGCAATGGCTTTGTAGGCCTCCATATCCCATGATGTTATCCCGGGATACGCAGATTGAATAATCAGAGGGTCATCGGTTGCCAAAAACCCTTTGTTTGCGAAGAGAAAATCCTCATCATTGTTATTCCATGCAGGAGTATTGTTCTTCTCTTCCTGAATGGCAATGGTGTATTTTGTTGCATCATTTCGATCATCTGCATATACTGTCCCGCATAACAGAATGAGACAGAATAATCCAGTACAGAGCCACAGTAATCTCATATGGTTCAACGAGAAATCTAATTTTAATACGGATAAATTAATCGAAATGTTGCTGGATATTATCCCTTTTCAAACATAAATCCAAAATATCAGAGATTTTATCGTCAGGCATATTCTAATCAGATAGTGGTAGCGTACCATCAGGGATACTATCTGGAATCTCAATTTTTTCACGGAACTTTCTTCGATAATTCAGTTTCTGCAGATAGCAAAAGCGATATTGTTCTACCTGGTCCTAAACCTGATGATAGTCAAGTGCCAGGAAAAATTGAACCGAAGATGAACCATACGGTGATGAATTATTGATGACGAGATCATAAGTACCACGAATCGATCGGTACATGTAGTCTTCCTCGTATGTGCCTATGCCCCGGCCGTTGAGTATCTAAAAGGGATTGCTATGTGGTATCATTTTAAGGTTCCTGTTCTGTCGTATCAGGCTTAAATAAGAGAATGGAAGTTTTCTTTATGGTGAATATCTGCAATTATTTCCGGGTTTGATAGAATGAAACATGATATGAGTGAATGGAAGAAGATGTTAGAGGGGCTTGAATATGATAGTTCAGATGAGTATCTGGTATCCGTTCGGAAGAAAGCCCGGAAGATGATCAAGAGATATAACCGGACCGATGAGATTCCAAAGGTCAGGAGACGATTATTAGAGAAACTGATCAAACAGCCGGTTGATAAAACCGTCTTCATTGAACCTCCGTTTTTCTGTGATTATGGCGTCAATATCACCTTTGGGAAGAATTTTTACGCGAATTTCAACTGTGTGATCCTTGATTGTGCTCGTGTTCAGATCGGGGAGAACACGTTACTCGGACCCGGGGTCCAGATCTACACTGCCACACATCCGGTAAACCCATCTGCAAGACGCTCTCATCTTGAGTGTGCATATCCGGTAACAATAGGAGATAACGTCTGGATAGGAGGTGGATCGATCATCCTTCCCGGGGTAACGATAGGGAATAATTCAGTTATCGGGGCAGGAAGTATGGTTACAAAAGATATTCCTGATGATGTGGTCGCTGTCGGAAATCCATGCCGGGTCATGAGATCGATTACTCCCGATACATAAATAATCCCTCAACTGTGTCCCTTCAACTGTGTCAGGGTTGTTCAAGGATGTGAGAGAGTTATCTGCTCATCCTGTCCGATAATTTTCATGAGAACTTTTTTCATAAACAGGGATTAGGAGAATGACTGAAATGAGATGAAATGAGAATACAAAAATATAACCGATACTGAATTATTCCCAGAGATCCCGGGCCAGTTTACCCGGTCCCGAGCAAAAAGGGATAATCTCAAACCCCGGAATAATTCACTCTCTCCCGGACCGCTTCTTGATGATCTCTTTCGGGAAGTACTTCGTGCATGAGATATCCCGGGTTGTATCGTTCCACTTCATGAGTGCAACACCCCGGTTGTCAATATACGCAAAACTGTCATCGATCCCATCCTCATTTCTCACCCATGCACCGGTGTTGATCAGAAGTGTCGGTTTCCCATCAGCTCTCCTCCCCTGGGTTCTGATATCATCATCGGTATTGGGATATGTTCCGGGGATATGGGTATGGCCGAAGATCAAGACCTCTGCGTTGTAGGTGTACTTCTCGCTCTTCAATGCATCCTCATAGACACCCTTCACATCGTAATTTTTCGCACTGAAAAACGTGCCATACATCCAATTACTCAGTGCTCCATACATCACCGGAATGATGAATATGAACAGCAGCCAGAGAAATACCACCATGCCGATGAGATACAGGTCATTGAGTACCCCCCATGAGAGGAAGTAACTGCCAATGACTATCAGGACTACCTCACCGATGCAGATTCCAAGGCAGGCTTTGAAGAGAAGTGAGGATGAGGGCAGATCCTTCATGACAAATCCAAATGTCTGAACACCTTTTGCTGAGATTGCAAACAATGTGACGGCAAATACTACCCCGACGATCCAGTAGAGCCAGTTCAGTCCATCGCTCTTGAAGAAGACCGGGAGGACGATGGCCAGGAGGTTCAATACTGCATAGAATCCGATAAAGGAGAGTATCGGTACAGATTTCCTGACCTCTCTGACGATCGAACAGTTGAGGATCTCCTGGATCGAGTCGATGATATCAAATCTGAATCCTATTGCCTGGCTGATGGAGTAGGTGACCTGCTGTTTGTCAAACTGCTGGCCATGCACGAAGACATAATGGACTCCTCCTGCGTTGAGGCCATGTACATGACCCTGGGTCGATGTAGCAGGATAATGCCTGGGACTCAACTCAAGGATATGGTCCGGATTCCAGGCAATCTTCAGACTTTCTATCTTCCCGTGCAGTCCCTTGAAGAGGGTGTAGATGCTATACGCCGGGTTGCTTTTGTCTGGTGTGTCTGCTCCGTATGAGTACACCGGTTCACCTGAATCTTCGTCGTGGTTTCCGGTGACATAGATGATATCGCTCTCTATCTTCTGTAGTTTTAGGAAGAAGATGAGACCGTCTAGGAAGGCATAGTTGCGATCCTGATGTCGTGGGTTCCACAGATCCAGGATATCGCCGAGCAAGATAATTTTAGAAGGAGGGAGGAGCGTTTTTGTGACCGGTGTGCTGCCCTCTTCCTGCTCCTGTGGATGACAGACAACCTTCGCAGTCCCGGACTCTATCTTGTCCAGGAAATTGAGCATCCGGTTTATCGTTTCAGGCCCTTCAACTCCGCCCAGATGAACGTCTGATACAACCAGAATACTTCTGTCATCAGGGATCTTTTCAGTGAAATCTCCAGGATCCATACCCTCACGTGAGTGAGAATAGGGACTCATATTACATTGATGTATCGATATGGATCAGAGCGTGAATCCGGGATATTAGGAGGTAAGATTTATAGGTACTGAGGGGAGGATACTGAATGGAAGTCCGGGTTTTAGGGGAACTAATGAAGAGATCCGGAGTTGGTTCAACTAGGATAGAGAATATTCGTAGGATCAGGGGGTCCAGTTACATAATAAAATTCTTCGGTAATTTACCTGCCTGGATTTGTTGATGAGATTGAGATGTATTCTGGCTAATGAATTTGAACAGTTAGAAGGATTTTCCGGATGTGTTGAGAGAATCTTAATAATCCTTATTGGTGAGGGGATATCATAGGGTCACCGGGAAAGGTTTGCAGGGTTATGGAACAAACTACGGTCCCGGTTATGGAGCAAGGCCTAAAACCGATGGAATATGAGGAGATGTCATGGATAAAATTATATGAAAAAATACTTTGATGCTGACAGTGAGGATGAAAAATATAAAGCAACCTTGTCAATATCTCCATGATATCACGGTGTTCCTATATCAGAGCAACATATTTATTAATTGGATTTCTATGAAACTTACATACGTGGAAAGAATAGGTACACTATTGTGTGGATGAGTAGAATAATTCATGAAAGTAAAAGATGTAATCCGACTCATTGAGCAGGAGGGATGGTGTCTTGTTGCAACAAAAGGAAGTCATCGCCAATATAAACACCCGGATAGACCTGGCAGGGTCACTATTGCAGGCCATCCTTCTGATTCGGTATCACCAGGGACATGGATGAGTATTCAGAAACAAGCAGGATTAAAAAGTGATGAATAATGTATAAATTCTTAATTGTTGTCGAAAAAGCAGGGGATAATTATTCAGCATATGCTCCGGATCTTCCTGGTTGCATTGCAACAGGAAAGACAAAAGAAGAAGCTGAAGAGAATATGATAGAAGCGATGGAATTTCACATTCAGGGTCTTTTAGAGGATGGGTTGTCAATTCCAAAACAAGAAGCATATGCTTCTGTATTTGCTATCCCGGAACAAGGATAATTTCTTCTACATAATCTAATAATCGCGAATCCAATTTTATATTATCCTGTAAGCTTCATTAAATTTAAATTAATTTTTGATTATTTAAATAACGATTTTTCCCAGGAGTGTGGGACCTGCCCCGGTATCGCTGATTGGGCTGATATGTATTCAGGGTGGCTGGGTTTCGTGTAGTTAGTTTGAAGTTTCAGTAGGGCTTTTCGGGTGTATTGAACGTGATCTTTCCTAAAAATAGAGATTGGTATGGGAATTTTTCCGATTCTAGGTCCTCTCGTAGTTTGACAATCATACTACCAGCCCGGGTGACTGAGTTCGAATATACCGTGGCAGGAAATACGAGTCCGGATAAGCGGATGAGCCCGGAAGAGATGAAAGGGGTTTATCCGGGATATCTTGTGGTGGGGTTGAACGGTCTGAAGGGTTTCCCGATGTATAGATAACGAGTTCTTCTGACAATGTCAACTGGTGAGGGGATAGTTCAGAGGATGAGTCAGGGTATGCCCCATAGTCCGGGAGATGAGAGGCGCAAAATCCGGGGATGGTTTGGGGAGTATATCCGGTCTGTTGAATGATGGCTTGTCTGGTTTATACCGGAGGTCTGTGCTATCCCGGGACAAGGGCTCGGGGATCTTTTCACCACGGTTCACCAGATTGGGGGGGGATTTTGTATGGTGCTGCTCCGTCCCGGTGAGGTGGCCCGAGGGTGAGTTACCTGCCCGGGTATTGGTTTTAGGTGACAGTTTCGAATGGTAAATAAATTTCCCGACCGCGGTGATAAGGAAAGTCTGGTAATACCGATAGATAAGTGATATTTAAATGAATATAGCAGGATGGGTAGTGGTGAATATAACCTTTATACAGGAAGTTAGAGTGTTGATGGGAGATAGTATGGATGGGGGAGGGGAAGGTGTTTAAGAGTTAGAGGATTCTTGTAAGAATAGAGTAAACTTGGTCAAAATTGAAGAGAGATTTGATACCGAATCCATTATTCTTAAAACAAATAATAACACCGCTGAAAAACAGAAGTTGATATATTATTTGTTTACTAATTGTAACAACTTACATCAATAAAGGGAATATATATTAAATGTATGATCTTGTTTCGGTAATTTAATATTTCTGATTATTAATTGTTCAATTACTACCATATTTTAGGAAAGAAACCACCCGTCCTAACTGGAAAGTTTCAATATCATTTCTCCTCCTATTAATGAGACAAAATTCGGGTTTTAGATCTATTCGGTATTATATCTTAGTTTAACATAGATCATATAAAATCATTTATAATATTCTATAACAAGTAATTGTATGGAGTTATATTTAGAATTAGATGTATTATTAATTAATTTTGTAAATGAATTAAAAAAGGAAACAAAATCAAGAAATTGCTCCATATATCTTAAAGAAAATGAATCTGGTTATTTTATTTTATCTCAAAGTACCTCTACTGATGCCTTTTTAGGAAATGATACATTCTATGTACCAGAAAATGCAACCCTCCCTAAACCAGATGAACAAAAAAATATTGGATTATTGAACTATTCGGTTATTAAAAAGGAAGATATTTTTATAAAAAATATCCATAATAAAAAGGATTCTAAAGTTAAATATTGGATATATTCTACAATCCCTTTCGATGAATTGCCATTAAGCAGAATTGATAAAATTAGCGCTAAAATTTTACATAGCTTTATAGTGGTACCATTGATAGATAAAACGGGTCAAGTTTTTGGTGTGGTCCGATTAATTACAACAAAAGATCCTGAAAGTTTGGCAATAGATGACTATAAAGATGTTTTTAATACAAAGGATTTCGATTTTGTAAAAGAATATGTCAAAAAAAATAAAGACCATATTTTAAATGCTATAAAATTTTCTTACTTATTGGAATATGGTTCTAATTTGGAATTAGAAGTATTATGTGATAAAATTGTTCAAAATGTAAATAACTTTTTGGATAAACCTCTAAGTTGTTCAATTTTTTTAAGAGAAGTGAATGGCAATTATTCAAAAGAAAACTCTATAAAGTTTTGCTGTAAAGGGACGACTGGATTATTTAGTTATTATGATAATGCAAATATTATACCGATTAATGATATCACAAAAATATATTATGATTATAATCCAAATGAAGTGCCTAAAAATTATACAACCGCAGTAATTAAATCCGGCTTAAATATAATAAATAAAGAAATTAATAAAGATTTTGATGAATTATCTTTTCCCGTTACTATTACTAGATCCAAACCAAAGTACGTAGGATCTAATGATACCTTAAAAAATTCTTTTATTATTATTCCACTTTTTACATCTAAACGATATAGTAAAAGTAAAAATGAATCTGATGTTTTTGGTGTTATTCAAATAACAAAGAAAGCAGATTTCCAAGACGAAGAAATTAGGTATCTTACCTTATTATTTCGAAAGTTATCAAAGGTAATTTTATTTTGTAGATTCTTTAATTCTTTGAATGGACAATTTGATAATTTTTCTAATCAATCAAACATTCTTCTTGAAACAATATCTGAATTAATCGGGTCTCAAAAAACATCATTATTAGAAAGATCTTTAGATGAAAATTTTAACAATTTTCAAATGAAGGTTTTGGCGAAACATGGTGGAAAGGTAGATTCTTCATTATCTTATCCAATTCCCCATGATGTCAAGGATTATCATAAGGATGATGATACATATATTGGATTCACAACATGGATTGCCTGTTTTAAGCAGGCTTTAAGATATAATAATCCAAGTGAATTGGATAATCCTACAAGTAAATACAAACCCAAACCAGTTCATCGAAAAGGAAATGATGCTCCTCCAAGATTTTTGGGCGTTCCAATCATATATAACAAAGAAGTATTAGGTGTTTTGAGATCAGCAAGGGAGGAAAATGAACCTAAATTTACCTCCAATGATGAAATCTTATTATCATCAATTGCTGACATTTTGGCCCCATATTTTAAGAATCGAGAAATAAAAAGTTCCAGTTCTTCTAAAAATAAAAAAATTATTAAGAAAAAGTTTGGTAAGGCATTATTTATTAATCTTCAAAATTTTATAAACCAATCTGAAAGAATACCTTCTCCATTAGATTCTAGTATTAAAAAGATATTAAGAGAATTATATCTAAATGACAATGATTATTTTTTATACAGTGAAGAAATATTAAATTTTACATATCAATTATGGGGAGAAACACAAATAGTTCAACATGATAAAGGCATACTTAAAAATTTAAAACTTTTTAATGAACAAATTCTAAGTCAACTTCCTGGATATCGGGATCATTTTGATCACCAATTCCAAGTATTCCTATTAGGATATTACATCATTAAAGAGTCTGATAGAATAGCAGAGGAAAAAACTGCACAATCTATTCCAGATCCGCAAATTACCATTCAAGACAAAGACAAATATAAGAGTTTTAAACATAATGTTAATGAATCGAAGAAATATGGCTTGTTTAAGCAAGATCATATAAATTTGATAAAAAAAATTTACAACTGTGAAATTCCAGAATCAGATATCATAAAAACTTGGTTACTAATCTCAACATTTCATGATCTAGCATATCCAATTCAAGAAGTACATCGTTGGCTACCGAAAATTATCTCAACATATTTTGGAGATACATTTCAAGAAAAAATTCCGGATATTCCAATTCATAATATTTTCTTTAATAATTCTCAATATTTCAATTATTTAAATAATTCAATTGAATTTTACTTAAAATTAGATCTAAATAACGGATGCTATAAGAAAGAAGATTTTTTGAAAATAATCTTAGCTACATTGCCTAGTAGGGATCATGGTGTATTAAGTTCATTATTGTTACAAGAATCTGTTAAAAAAATGGAGCCGCAAATAATATTTCCTTCAGCTTTAGCAATTGCCTTACATAAAAAATTTGGTCAAGATTTACAAAAGCGTTCAATAACTATTCCATATACTAAATTTCCATTGTTTTCTCTTTTAGCTTATTGTGATCTTATTCAAGAATGGAATAGAGATTTTGTCGGAGATAAGAATGATTCTAATTTTATTGAACTTGAAGAAATATGTATCACTAATGATATTAGTAATATTAATAATAACTATGCAAAAGAAATGCTTAATTCATTAAATTTAAATAAGGATACATTGATAATTTATACTCATTTATCAGTTTCAATTGATAGTTATAAAAAAATAGAGGAGTGCAAACAATGGTTGTCATTTATTCAAAGTACTAATCCATTTTATTGTGTACAAGTCAATGATATATTTATCTCTCCGCTTTAAAAAAACCTTAAACCCTCTCACAATTTTTCTAATCCTTAGGAACAATGTTAATAAGTATAATAAGGATTTTATTATTATTCAATTTCCACCGCTTCATGTTGATAAAGGTTAAAATATCCCCAAATCGTCAACCAACATTTCGCATCAAAAGTAAGCGTGAATTTTTGGCTCTTCGTCGTTTCAATTGGGTAAGTTAAGTTTCAGCTGGCCATGGCGAAAATATATCATAGTCATAAAATTTTCATCATTTCGATACCCTCTGGTATTGGCTTTAAGCGCTTGAATCATGCTATTTAATCCTTCAAGTAAACCATTCGAATATCTATCCGTAAAATATGAGATTATACCAATCCAATGACTTTTGAGATTTTTAGCGATTTTAATCATTGCAGGTAACTTGCAATGTGTAGCCCAGAAGTACCATTTTTTGAAATATGCTTCAGCTGACTCGCAATCCTCCATATTTCAAATATCTGCAGACTGAGTTTTAAGTTATATGCTCGAACATTCTGCAAATGCATTTCCTTCAATCCCCCTAATTCCTTCAATTGTGTTTTTGTCAATGAATATGGATTTTTTGTCAGATGTACCGAGTATTTTTTAATATTCGATTGAACATTTGTTCAATTCTTCTTACTTCATCTACTGCTTCATTGACCATCTTTAATACATGAAATTTATCAAATATTATTGAATCTAATGGGAATTGCTCTTTAATTCCCTTAATAAAAGCAAGTGACATGTCACAACAGAAATCCTCGATTTCTCAGCATTACTATTGAGCTTTTCCAAGGTTTCAGAAAAAGAAGAAAGAACAGATGCATCTTTTCCTTTGCAGATATGGATTATACGATCTTTATCGATATCAGCAAAACTGTAACGTATTGATGGCCTTTACGTCGGGATGTTTCATCTAATCCTTCCGATGTTATTTTTGAAAAATCAGCCTCACTTAACGCTTGTACAACATAATGTGAAATAACCCGTCAGATACGTTTGTCTTTAATATCCAATTTCTCTGATATTTGTGAGATCTGCATTGTTTGAGCTAAAAAGACAATTATGCCTCCATCAATAGGGTGAAAGCACCTCTTTCTCTTGCCCACGGTATCTTAACCTGTCGAACTCCGCAGTTTGGACAATTTATACATGGAACCTGACCATGGAGAAATGTCTGATGTTCAAAAAAGTCATAATGACGCCATGATCGGGTTGTAGTGTCATGGACTAAACAATCTAAATAATTACATTCAGGACAGGAAAAGCGGGAGCCTTTTGGGAAGTCAACCCAAATATCTAATTTAGGTTCCCCTTACTCAAATTTTTTATTGAAGAAATTTTCCGGGAGCAGTTAAATGAAAGGTAGCCCGAAAGAGTTCTCGGCAATAATCATAATTCATTATTGCAAGTCAACATTCATCTTACCTACTGAAACTGACAAAGAGCCAAAAATGTGAGGTTTTTAGCTATTCTACCTAACATCAATTCCAATCTAATATCCTTTTTGAATAAATAATTACTCTTGGTCTTGCTCCCTTTGAATATATATATCCTAAACCTTGTCTAAAAACTTCAGCGATGTAGCATTTTTCGTTTTCTATTAATATTACTCCGTTCTCTTTCAATAATTTTAATTCATCATTTGAGATATTTGCGTCATCAATATCGAAAGGAATAGTTTTTTCAGTGATTTCTAATGAAGATAATTTATCAAATATTTCTCCTAATTTTAAGTTTTCATTCTTTACCTCTTTTATTTTTTCTTCACTGCAAAATTTTATTGAAGCACGTATTGCTGCAGGAGTTAACATTCGATCCTTCCAAAATGTATCAGAGATTGCTAATTTGCTAGATTCAAATAAGAAGCGAGCAATATCCCGTGGTTGAATTTGTCCTTTAAAATCAGATAGTGCCCCAATAACCCAGTCCGCTGAATTTGACTCATTAGAATTGTCACTACCTAATTTTCTTCCCCATACGGGAATAAGTGAGTTTGTTAGATCTTCTTTATTCAATAAATCTGAAGGAATCTGAAGAATCATTGAACGATTAATAATCCAAATTACTAATTTTAAAGCCTCCAATGGCTTCCATTTAAGCTGATATGGCTCATATCTTCTTAAAAATTGAGACAAATTTTGAATTATTGTTCGTTCTACTAAATCTTGGCGAACAAAAATTAATAATCCAACGCGATTATCAGAATTCTGCTCTAAGAAATTCGGAACATATTGTAATAACGAACGAAGGGCGACTTGTTTTTTGAGATTACTATGAATGTCTTGAAAAAGATCTTCTAAACCATCTATTATTCCTATAATATTCAATTTTTTATTCTCAAGATCATTAAATAGGTTTTTCCAACAATTCTCATCTGATAATTCATATCCAGCTGAAGCAGATATACACCGTAACCATATAGATCTCCAATCTGATTCATTTAAATCCCCTTTAAGAGAGTAATTAATCAAATCAACAATTTGTTGTTCATTTCCAGGGTTATTTTTACCTAGGGACTGACAGACTTTATTTTTCGCTTCATTGTTTTGTTTTTTTAGTTCAGTATCATTGTTAGTAGCTTGAATTATTGGAAGAATCAAAGATTTTACCTGACTTTTTCCTACAGCATCTTCTGTAAATCGGCTCCAATCCCCTCGTAATGCAATCTGATTGTACATATATGTCTTACCAGATCCTTTAGGCCCAATAATAACTGATATTGGTAATTCAGTAGCATATCGATTCACCAAATTTTGTATTGCTTGAGTGGATAAAAATTCACTAATGTTAGTTTTTTCAGATGTTATCATTTTATTAGCAAATGATGATAATGTGTTTCTTTTTTCTCTAAAATCATCTAAAATATTTATTGCCTCATAATTAAGTGGTACTAACGTGGTCAAAGAAGAAATATCATTTAATAGATCTGATTTTTTTAAATCATTCTTTATATCATCCCAATCTCGGCCGATGGTAATTAACGATTCTTTATGAGAGACTTGCACAATTAGATCGTGCGACTCATAATCAGATGTATTTGATAAAAATTCTAGAAATATTGCTTCGTTTATTTCTTTTTGTGCTGTTAACAAAATATTTTCTTCAAGAGGATTATACTCCCCTTTTTTTAGTAAGTCTTTTGGGATTTGATTAATAATTATTTTCGGAAGAGGGTTATTCTCAATATTCAATTTAAAATCGAGTCTTCCAGTTATCATTTTTAATATATTACAAGTTCCTTCAATTGATTGAGGATTAAGGGTTGTGATAAAAAATCTTTGAATTCGAGGATCTAAAATAATACCAGCTGATAACTCAGACAAACCAGCACGAAGATCTATAATAATTAAAGATACATCTAATTCTCTCCCCAGTTTTGACAGAATATCAGTTAATAAATATGGATTGAATGTATTTTTAGAAATATTTTCAGGAGCGATCTCAATTTCAAATGATTGATTTTTGTTTCTATATGCAGGTAGAATGTAAATATTATCGATAGAAGAATTTTTCAGATGATGTGCAATCAGCTTAATACTGTTAGAATAAGAAGAATCAGGATCTCCATGCACAATAGACAAGAGATCTGCATAGGATATAGGGGGGTCAGGAATTCTCTTATATACTGTTAAACTCAATCCAGGAGCTTCCAAATCACCATCAATCAACAATATTTGCTTTTTTGGATTATTCTGTGAAATTTGTAGGGCGAGTCCCATCGCGGACAATGTTCTACCAACACCTCCCTTGTAGGAATGAAAAGCAATAATTTGTGGTGAGTTGTCAGGTAAATTAGAAATCTTGTTTTTAATATTTGATAAATTAGTTATGATTGAGGGTTTAGAGAAAGAGGGATAAATTACTAAATCAATATTTTTTTCCCCTTCTTCATAATAAACTGATAAAAACCTCATTGGGGAACCCTCTGCTAATGATTCAAGTTTTATGACTTTATTTTGGTTATCATAGTGATTTAAAAAAAACTCACCTAACCATTTTTCGGCCTGATTCATTGATTTTTCACGGATTCCAAGATATAGGCCATCCCAGAATATCCGAGCCCATAAAAACCAATCATTTTTGCTGATTTCTTCTTGATTTTGAAGTAAAATATCCTCAATATCAATCCATGAAAACAATTTTCTACTGCTTGAATTCATTTAAGATACCCTGATTGTTCTATCCACTTAGATATTTTTTTCAGTCCTAACATAGTTTTTTCCTCATCATCAGGCATAACCGCGACCCCATATCGCCATGCTTCATGAATTTTTGAGATATGAATCCTTTCTTTGGAGTTATTTTGAATAATGGTAACTTGGGATATATCAAATGAGTCTGATGCCATGATTTTCAATTGGCTTAGAAAAAAAGAAAAATTATGAGTGTAGAAATCTTCGTATTCTTCTTTATTAGGGGAAAAATTAAGTTTTTCTTTTCTCAACCATGCTAATTTAAGCCCGCATTCTACAGCATAATAAAAAAGCAAGAGATGAGGAATTTTCGTTCGATTATAGGGGTTATTTACAACATTTTCTTTTATTTCTCCAATAATCCGATAATATGAACGTTTTAGATCCTTTGCTTCAACTCTCAAATTGTTCACAACCCGATGTTTTTTTTTTCGCCATAACCGCTTCAACCCAACGTCGTTCATTAGTTCTCTTGTTATTTAAATCAAACTATCGCTCCAGCATGCTTTAAGTGCAACAATTAACGTTTTATGAAAAAATTCCGGTCGTATCAGGAGCATTCAGTATATTGAAAGTTCCTCTTCGTACTTTTCCGCGAAATCTTCAGATAGATCTCATCCACAGATATCTAAACCGATTCGCGTATCTTTTGAAACATATACAACTCCCCCACATCAGGGCGGATTATTTCAGGATATACATATTTCCCGGTTATGCTCTTTACTACTACTATTTTTGCTTAAAATCTCTTTCCGGTTACGGTGTTATGACTCATAAAAATAAGATTTAACCTTTAGACAATTACATGAAAAACCGGGAAGAAAGGATCATACAATACATGCCCCCCAGAGATCCCCATAACTATAGTATGTCGCAATAAGAATTAAAATAATGATTCTAACAGAATCTTTGATAGGGGTCACTTTCGCCAATAAACAACAAAAACAAGTTTGCAGAATAGATTATTATAAAAGCAAATGCTGGATACTATATTCTTCTCCCGGATCCTACAATACAAGAGATTTATGATCCTATCTCCGGCATTCACCTCATCATACACCCCGATCTGGTACATAACCCTCATCCTCTGGATACTCACTGAACTCTACCTGATGTACCGGGACCGGAACACCACAAAGCAGCAGGACCGGGGATCTCGGAGAAAGATCGGGATTGCTATCATCGCCGGAATAGCACTCTCATGATTGGTAGGATTCAACCCGATCTTTTGGTTCCAGATCAATCCTGATACCATCATGGGTATCAGCATCGCCATCATGTGGGCCGGAATCATCATCAGGTTTCTGGCTATCTGGACACTGGGCTGTCATTTCCGAACCATCATTCATATCCGGGATGACCATACCATCGTCAACACCGGATTATACAGTTACATCAGACACCCTGCCTATCTCGGATCCATCATCACTGCATTCGGCGTCACCGTGACATTTCAGAATATGCTCATTCCCATCATAGTTGTGGGATTGCTCATACCTGCAGTTCTCAACAGGATATCATATGAAGAAGCAGCCCTGTGTGATCACCTGGGACCGGCATATGAAGAATACATGAAAGAGACCTGGAGATTGATACCGTTTATCTACTGAGAGATCTTAAATATAGATCTCATCAAACTAGGTGGATATATCAGGATGATGACTTCGTACACCTGGATGTTCCGGAGTAGTTATGAAAAACTTCGCGCCAGAATTCTTAATAAAAACACGATTATAACTCTCATACGACCTGAATATCATTTTTCGAATCAACCTATCTTCCTGATGCTGCTGACCAGGTAATGCAATTTCTGAAGAAACATGCGTTCAGAGGAGCAGAGATCTCTGACCTCAAGCGAAAGGATGTCTGGAGCATCCCCCTGACAATTCTCCGGGAAGTCATCATCAACGCTCTTGTCCATGCTGATTATTCCCAGAAAGGAGCTCCGATCCGGATATCCTTCTTCAACGACCGGATCAAGGTGGAAAACCCCGGGATCCTGCTTCCCGGTATGACGATTGAGGATGTAAAGCAGGGAGTCTCCCGGATCCGAAACAGGGTGATCGCCCGGGTGTTTCGGGAACTGAACCTGATCGAATAATGGGGGAGTGGGTTTCGTAGGATACTCATTGAGGCTAAAGCGTTAGGACTGCAAGAACCGGTGATCGAAGAGCTTGGAATGCGGGTGCGGGTGACGGTGTTTCTCGCTGAGAGCCTGGAGATACACCCTGAAGGATCAGGTCGGGACCAAGTCGGGACTAAGTCCCGCTCTCGATAAGGATGATCTCAATGAGGAGCAGCGAATGGTTCTACAGGCATGTATCCAGGAGTCAGGCATTACGGAACTGATGGCGGTGGTGGGAAGAGTCAACCGTACCAAATTCAGGGAAGCCGTGATTAATCCGTTGTTAGAACAGGGGCTGCTGGAGATGACAAAACCTGAGAAACCATAAAGCAGCAAACAGAAGTACAGAGTGACTGAGAAAAGTTGGCTCTTCGTCGTTTCATGTGGGTAAGTTGAATTTCAACTGTCCATGACGGAGGTATATCATCGCCATAAAATTTTCATCGTTACGATATCCTCTTGCATTTGCCTTAAGAGCCTGAATCATACTATTTAGTCCTTCAAGTAATCCATCAGGAAATCTGTCTTTAAAATATCAGGTTATGCCATGCCAATGATTTTTGAGAGTTTTAGCGATTTTGATCATTGCAGGTAATTTGTAATGTGTAGCCCAGAAGTACCATTTTTTGAAATATGCTTCAGCCGACTCACAATCCTCCGCAGATTATCGGTTCACCATTTCTTATTCGAAAATGCCAACCTCACAGTTTTATGGAGATACGCAATAGATAAAAAAAGGAGTTCCCGGGATTATCGCATTGGACGGGATGTTTTTACATACTCTGGTTTGCGCATAATTGCAGATGCATCACCCTTCCGCACCTCAAGAGTAATGGTATATCTTCCAATCCCTTTGTATTCATGGAGGGGATTCATCAGTGTTGAATATGTCCCGTCACCGAAGTTCCATCTCCATGCTGATGGAGAACCGGTTGAACGATCAGTAAACTGAACAGTAAGCGGGGGTACTCCACTCATCGGACTTGCGGTAAAGTTGACAGCCAGCGGGATCGGGGTAGGGGTAGGAGTTGGTGTCGGAGTTGCTTTCACTTTTACCAGCGGTGCAGTATCGTATACCCCGGTGGCGACTTTAAACGGCGTAGTTGAGTATCCATTTATGTTTATCGGCTGCTGATCAGACCACCCGGTATGGTTCGAATTGGTCCAGTAATTTCCTGCAATGAAGGGACCATCCATAATATTTGTTCCCTTAATTGGTCCGGCGGGGTTTGTCCATGAAAACGCCCCCATTTTTCCGTTCCCATTGACATATTGCTGGCCTGAAAAAATGTTATCAAAGATCTCTCCACTTCCCTTTCCATTTTCAGAGATCACATAGATTCCGGAATTACCACCAGAGCGAATCAGATTCTGGATAATAGATACATTCAGCGCCCGATCACTCAAATTGATTCCTGTTGGATTATCTGAAACATAATTCCCGGTTATCGTAGTATTATTACTCCGCCAGGTGAGTGCAATACCATTTTCAATATTCTGAAAGACGGAATTATCCTGAATTATTGCATGAGGAAGGGCGGATTTAATTCCACCAACAGCATTTAACAGGGCAACATTATCGATAATCTGTGCATAATATCCAATCCCTTCGTTTCCCGGTTCCGGGCCGACATACAATCCACCTGCATAGATTCCATAATTAGCGTTATCATTCCCGGCATTGCCTGACACTACTGCATAATTACCCTGCGATAAGATCCCATTTCGGTTATATGAGGCATAATTTTCAGTAATCGTTGAATAATTACCCTGCGAATGGATGCCGACATCACTTTGATTATACACGATATTTCCGATTATTGCCGAATAATCACCGTGTGAACTAATCCCCGTTGCACTGTTGTCATGAACGATAGAATCGGAGATAGTGACATTTTTTCCTTCAGAATATACTCCCCTAAAAAACCCTGAAACCGAACTAAAGTTCGTTATCACGGCATAGGATCCGTTTGATACGATATTGACCCCTATCCCGGAATTACCTGGCCCGGTGAGAAACATCTCGTACCCATCAAGGGTGACATCAGGAGCATCAATCTGAATTGCGTAATCTGCAGATGCGGTCGTCAGATTATGAGTGAGATAATAACCACCAGGGCTGATGATAGTTATCTGTCCATTTTCATAATTTCCCGTGAAAGAATAATCGTCTCCGGTATGAGACGGAATAAGAGCCACATACGAGCTCTGTACTCCCGGAAAACTATGGTTTGTTACATCTGCCCATGCGGGTGTTACACACCCGAAAAGGAATAGAATTCCAATACAATACATCCCAATGATTAGAAAACCTGAATCCCTGTTCATCCTAACGCCCCCAATTTACCCATTCCATGCCAAGCACCCGGCGTGGATACTCATGCCCCATCCGGATTATGAGTAATCCTACTCAGGTCACCTCAATATTCCTCTACTCCTGTCTCCGATCAGTGAGTATCAAAGGATTAGATTTGAGTAATACCAATCCTTATCTTTTATAGGGCATTATATTTTCGGAAATATTTTATTACTAATATAAGTAACTATTCAGGCATACTAAGAATATATTGACGCTAATGGCCTCTCTTGCCCATCAGTTCTCAATATGTCCTCTCCTGGAATCCATGGATTGTTCTCAAAAGCTGAGGTGATAGCCTCAATAACTCTTATTCCATTTTTTCTTATTGTTGAGATGTAACCTCTGATCAGAGTAACCGCTTCCGCAGTAGATTTGTCTCTATATCCTCCTGAAATTTTCATCTTAACCTTCATCATCCGGATATCCCTTTCTGCCAGATTGTTGTCGAATGGAACGATCTGATTTTGAATAAACCGTAATACCCCCTCTTTGTACGCCTCTAACCTTTCCAGTAAGTTACGTGCAAAGGTCTTTTTGGTCCTTCCCTTTTTTCCTACATTTTTTATCGGCGGAGGATTCTCATCTAATCCTATTTGAATCAGTTCATCATACGCCGAAATGATACTATTCCTCATGACTGTAGGTATCGGAACCCCATCCGAATGATATTCATCCTTGATTTCTTTAGCTTGTATCAGTAATTCGAACAGTTTTCCTGGCCACTCTTGCTTCGTTTCTTCTTCTACTCGCTTGAGTTCCCGAAGAATATGGGCACAGCAGAAACTATGTGTACAGGGATAGGAAAGATATGGATTCCAAAAATCATGTACGCTAATCCCCTTGAAATTCGGAAGAATTCCGACTTTGTTTATTCCTTCTGTTCCCCTCTTTTTCTGGATAGAGTAGTATGTTAAATGTGATGTGGAGGTTACATGAAGCCAATGTAGTTTTCCTTCAACTCTGACTCCGGTTTCATCATTATGAATTATTGGTTCTGATTTTAGAATATTCGTGACAGTTTCTTTAAATTGAGTGAGTTTTTCTGAAAGGTTATGGGTCAGATTTACAACCGTTCCAGGACTGAGGGAAACGCCAAAGAGGTCATAACATGCTTCAACTGCCCGTTCATATGGAATGAATTGATAATGGACAAGATAACTCAGATACGCCTTTATTCTTGATCCGTATAGAACCGGTTGAGTGACATCAGGAGGAAAAAATCCTGATGTTTTGAATCCACAATGGGTGCAAACCAGGGTTTTAGCTCGATGTTCTGTAATTTCAATAGCAGGGGGAGGAGGAAGGTCAAATACCTGGCGTTTTTCGATGGAAAATATTGTTCCACCCTGAAGACTCCTTCCACAACAAGAACAGAACTCTGGAGAATGAGTTTCAACATGATCCGGATTAGGACTCTGCTCCAGAGTTTTTCCTTTGTGACCAGGCTGACCTCCGGGTTTCTTTTGGGTTTTCTTACGAAGGGAGGTTGTACGGTTTTTACGAGTGTACCCATCCGACGATGGAGGTTTTCCGCTATTGCTGCTGTTGAGATTTAGCCGGGATTCGAGTTCTGTTACCCTGGCTTCCAATTTATCGATTTTTTCATGCAAATAGTAAATATATGCAACAATTTCCGGAGGACACTCTGGAAATTTGGATCTAATCTCTTCAGGGATTTCCATTACGCTAAAAGAACGTTTACTCTCATTATACTAAGATCTTTCGGTGATTCTATAGGTTTTCAAGAAAATAAGTCATTTTTGAGGAGAAAATATGATGAATGAGTTGGGAGGCGCTGAGGACGGCTGAATAGTTACTAATATAATTAATAGAGGATAGTGTAAATCCATAACTTCGCTAATTTCCTCCCTTTTCAATATTTATTCAACCTCGATTCAGGCCCATTGTCTTAATCGGGCCTGTTGTTGGCGACAACTGAACAGATACATTTTAGTGTGTGTCTGATCGATTCACATACGAGGAGAGAATATGCAAAAAATCGATAATAGCGCCGACTTATAGTTTTTGGACCACTATTCATCGGTCACAAACATGTCCGGAGTAAAACCATCCGTATATTTATGAGTAGGAACGAGATCAGGTAAATAAATACCGGATTACTGGATTTCTACTCGATGTTTTGGTTTTACCTGTTTCACTCCACAATTTGGGCAATGAACTCGAGGTCCTCGAGTATGAATTAAGGTTTGATGCGCAAAAAAATCTAAATGCCTCCATGTTCTGGATGTTGTATCATCAATGTTACAATCTAATGAATTATATTCAGGGCACGGAAATTTTGCTCCCTTTAAAAGTCGATCCAGATCTCTAATTTTGTTCGCCTTCACCGAATCGAAGAGACGAAATCACCCAAGGAGCAGTTAGATGAAGTGCAGAGCGAAAGAGTTCTTCAGCAACAACCATGGATTGAGATTTGGCCCAATACTATATCGTACCCACATGAAACGACGAAGAGCCGAAAAGTTATTACTAAGAGAGCGGGAAGAGAAGAGTATAGAGCAAGTACCCACACATATGATCACATATCTCTACATACCCGGATCTCCCGCCCGGAGATCAAACAAATAAAAACAGATTGAGAGATCTCATAACAAACAAATAATTAAAACCGGAATCTTCCCACTCAAACCATACCTCTCCCGCTGGTCTGATAGTAATGATTCATAAAAAAAAATCTAATACATTATTTCAGGCCATTATGGTAAACTGGATTTGCACGTGATGTTGCTTCTGCACGTAAAGTCAGGCCAAAAACTTTCCAAAACGTTCAAAGCCCCATCACCGTGTAGTGACGATGCAGCCATCAGCAGTCACGATCATCGTAAAACCAGCGAACCCGGAATATCAGCAAGAACCGGATACCCATGTATGATTTGAGATCTGGCAAGTCCGGGAAGGGCAAATTCCATTTTTTTATCATGCATCCAACGGCGTGTGAACGGGAGCCCCTGGTGATCCCGGATCCGCTCCATCACAGCACGGGCAGAGGGAAGACGGACCGGTTTTTCTGCAATCTGGGAATAAATTTCAATCCGGGTCTTCTCCCCGACCCTGCCACTACCCGTAGTAGCGAATGGCTCGATGGCAATAGCCATCCCTTCTTCAGATTGCAGAGTTGATGGAGTTTCTTTGAAGAGCCAACTGGAATCTAGTCAGAATTGATTTGATTAATCCGTTGGTACAATTGGGGAATATGGAGGTGACAATTTTGCATTGCCCATGGTAATCAGCAGGATAATCTGTCGGTATTGTGAGTAAGTTGCCTTCTGATGAGTCAGATGGAACGTTATTTCAGATCTAGAGAAGTTCACAAAAGATCAAATCGCGGAAAAAGAAAAGGTACCGTTATTTCAGGTAACTGTTACTGCATTTGATATTCTCAGGCTACCGCCATAGTTTGTATTTTTAAGAGACAATATAACCGGATAGGTACCTGCTATGGTGTAGATATGTGACGGATTCTGCACTGTTGACTGTGCACCATCTCCAAAGTCCCAGACCCATGAAGTCGGGTTTCCTGAACTCATATCCTTGAAATCTACAGTGAGCGGTGCATTTCCGGTTGTCGGATATGCTGAGAACTGTGCAATAATCTTTCCCGGAACAGGAGTCGGGGTAGGCTCCGGAACTGGTCCGTCAGTGACAGTGATGTAGTTATTCCAGACTGCATAGCCTCCGGTCTGGCCATTCAGGGCACGGAGAGTTACTGAATATACTCCGGGAGTTACGTATGTATGGACTGGATTCTGTGTTGTATTGGTTATTCCATCTCCAAACTGCCAGTACCACGAGGTTGGGGTTCCGAGTGACTCCTCTGATGAGAACGAGACAGTCAAAGGACTCTTTCCGTACCGTGTTGAAGCATTAAAGATTGCATGAACCTGCCCTGGTGTTGCATTCCCTATTGCCCGGATCTCATGATCTTCAGTCAGCTGGGTAAAGGTCCAGTTCGTTACATCTCCTTGTGATGTTGAATCAACAACCACATCAGTAATGTCTGCACCAGGTTTTGGTTGAGTAATAAAGGTCTGATTCGTATAGGACCGGTATGAACTGTTCCCTTCAGGGACGATAACACCCCAGTTATTTGTAGTTGCATTGATATGTACAGACTTTTGAGGTACGAGGGGTGCAGTATCGTTAATTCCAGTAATCTTATCATAAGAGGTTGTTGTATATCCGGATACATTGGGTATCTGCTGGTCTGACCACCCTGTTCCAGATGGGTTACTCCAGTAATTACCTGCAATAAACGGCCCTCCAACAACATTTGTTCCACGTTGTGGACCAGCAGGATTTGTCCAGAAATATGAATAATTACTGAAGTTTCCGTATCCTCCAATGTTGATATGGCTTCCAAAGTAGTTATTGTAAATTTCTCCTAATCCTTCAGTGGTGCCATAATAATCCAGGATTAAAAGACCAAAACGGCTTGTACTATTAATCTGATTTCCAATTACGGATGAATTATAATGATCAACGATTCCAACTCCAAATGTGGCATTCGTGATTATATTATTATAAACTATAGAATTTTCACCATAGCATGCCAGCCCATAGAGAACAGAATCCCTGACGATATTATCTGATACAGTTATGTTATTTCCTTCCAAAATGATACCATAGATATTATTTGAATAAACTCTGTTGTTAATTGCCTTACAGTCACTATTAGATGATATAATACCATATCCATTATTATTTACAGTATTTTCTGAATATGTTGTATTTCTACCATAACCATGGATACCATAACCAGAAGCATCAGATGATGAGGAGATAGTATTGCTTTTTACTGTGACATTATCTCTCGCTGTGAAAAGGTTGTCACCGTTCTGGCTTATGATATTGCCAATTATTACAGCTCCCTCACTTTCTATTCCGACACCATAGAATCGATTATTTGTAATAGTATTTTCCTTACATACGAGATTATCTCTGATACAGGTAACTCCATAATCATTATTATTGATAGAATTTCTCTCAAGAGTTACGTTATCTGCATAACTATAGACACTATATCCCTGATTATTATTCAAAATATTGTCTGTCAGTTTTATATCAGTGCCATATACATAAACTCCCACAGCACTACAGTTCTTCAAAACAGTTTGTTGCATGGAGAAATGAGAACCTAATGAATAAACACCACTGAAATAATTATCATATATTGAATTATTTACAATTGATACATTATCAGCATTAGAAGCAATTCCCTTGGAGAATTTTTCAATTCCGGAAAAGTTCCTGACTGTTGCATTACTCTCATCAGAACTGATGGCAATACCCACATTTGTAGCATCGCCGGTAATCGTCTGGGCATTGCCCTCGAGCACTACATCAGAAGCTCCGATATAAATTGCCGAGTTGTTTCCTGTTAAGAACCCATCCTGTAATGTGTAGGTCCCGGAAGAATAGATGTAATAACTCTGGTCATTTCCGGTGGTATTGAAGTAATAATATCCACTACCTTCAGGTGTCGGTATGATGGGGACCAGGACAACATTTCCCATCTTTTTCATATCGACATCAGCAAATGCCAGACTTGAAACAAGTCCACTCGTGTCCTTTGCTACAGTATGTGTCTTCTTGATCTCGCTGATGTTTACCGGTGGTGCAGGAAGTGTAAAATTATTAGTATCAGGGAGATGTGTCAGAGAAGTATTCAGTTTACTATCATTAAATGCAGAATTTTTGATGTTTGTCTCAGCAGTACAAACAATAGTCACGACTGCCAGAAGAATAAGCAAAAAAACGAGAAATTTTTTTATTAATCCAGAATCTTCGGACATTATACACCTTTGGTCAGTGGTCTGATATTCGTGATAAAATTATTATGCAAGAAAATCTCCCCATCTTTCTCCATCAGGGAAATCATATTGAATTCCGACCTTTTTTTACTGTTTATTGCACCCATCGTATCCCCCATCTCTCATCAGAAAAATCGAAGAGAGATATGTTAGTTGTATATCATTCAAATGATAATATAAAAGTGTATTTATAATACAAAATTTACGTTGCTCAAAATATCATGGAAATGGTTGCTTTTCCAGACTTTGATGGATGTCGGGTCTGGTAGATCGGTATCTCGATTATCTGACGAATAAAATCTATTCAGATTGATTACTCATCCTCGAATTCATCAGGTTGATAGGGATTATGTCTATTGATACGTGGTATTGGGATTGCACTGATACGTGTTAATGCCAGGAGATGAAACAGTTTTGAAAAATCAAATCCAAAAAATACGGGGATATAACTACTATATTTATACCATTTTCATCTGAAACTGTGCCATTTGTACATGATCCAAATACGTGTACTGAATCAGTATTAGCCCCAGTTTTTTTAAAAATCTACAGACAAGTATTGGATTATTGTGGTACCTCAGTTTTATCATGTGTAGTCCAACAGAATTTTAAGTGGCGTAGCCTTTTCCTAATGCTACAAGGAAATTTAGATCAATTATCAGGCTATTCTCTCCGCTTCTCTGAATTATCTATTTCTTTCATCTGCACTTCCCGGTTTTTCGTACACGTTCCCGAATACCGGGAGACGATATCCTTAATCCTGTGTTTGTATGCAGCACTATGTGCCCCAATCAACGAACAGGTATAGGGAACAAAACTCCAGGCAATGACTCCGGCAGTTGCTCCTTTTCTGATAAATGTCCCGGGTTTTCCAACTACGATGTTTCTTCTCTTTCTTATGGCTGCAAGGAATTCTTCAGCAGTGTCAGCATGTGCTCCGGTCAGGACACTCCCGATATCTGACAGGATGTGAGCATCTGAACCCCCGGTAAATGGGATAGGGTGTCTATGTGCATACCTTATCGCCTTCTGATTCAGGCTGCCGGTCATTCCCCCACAGATAACCTCGATTCCATCAATATTTTCAAGAACTCCGGGAAGCATCTGTTTCTCAACACACTTGAGTATACCACGATTTATCCCAAAATATCCAAACGGATGAGCTGCAATCCGGAGGCATGAATACTCTTTGGCAAGGATCAGACACTCAGATACCGTGAGATTTTGAGGTACTTCTGGATTTTGTCGTCTTTTTTCCCGGTTCAGATCATGAAAAAAGGCTTCCAGATCGCCGGCTACTTCAAAATAGATCAGAAGGTGAGGACCTTCCCGGGTTTCAAGTTCAATACCAGGGATGATGAGGAGATCATGTTGAGATCTAAATGCTCGAACAGCTCCTTTGATCTCATTGTGATCGGTTATTGCAACTCCAATCTGGTTCTTCCTGGCGTATGAGAGAAGATCAGGTATCCGGGTTAGTCCATCCGAATATCGGGTATGGAGATGCATATCAACCGGATGATACCCGAGTTTATTGAGAGATCTGGTATCTGGTTTTTGATAATGAATGGATCCGGGCTCGTATGACGTCATATATCCCATTAATTCCCATTATGCTTGGATTCCCTAGTCATCACTGTGTATATCTTGATACCCCCCGTGATGAATCTTCTTCAGATGTGTATGTTGAATAAGAAGATGAGATTACCTCTCATCCCGGGAGTTGTATCAGGAAATAATGTACCTTCATGAGAGATGGGCTGTATGTGTTGCCGGGTCCTGGTTAAGTGATGAGTAAAATCCAGGGGTTTGGTGGAAAAGAAATATGTCCAGATGATGGAGAGGGCCGTATCCTGGTATCTATCCTGATCTGTGATTTTGTTACATTTCTTTCTTGTCTAAATAAAGAATATTATATGAATATTTACGAACTCCGTAATTGATTTTTTTACATAGTTCTCAAGGGGTAAATTTCTTTTTAAAATGGTTACCAGTTTGTTTGAGATCAAGAAGTGTTGTTTTCGATTCCTTTCTTCCTGCCATCAAGGATCTCCTGATTTCCCTCTCTCTATCAAAGGGGTCCTGATCTCTTCAGACGTGATCCTGTATCCAGGGTTCTTGGGCTTCGGTAGCTGTCGGATATGAGGCAATTCATAAAGACGCAAATAGATTATCAGGTGAAATGGTTACAACTTTTTTAATTTGTTAGAGACAGATTCGGGAAAGGAATTCTTTTATCCGCATATACAGATCATCTACTAATTGGTCCTCAATAATCTCTATGAGACCCGAAGGAATGTTTGTGAAAGAAATCAGAACTGAAATAGTGATTAAGGCCACCCCGGCCAAAATTTGGAAGATCTTAACTAACTTTGAACAGTTTTCTACATGGAATCCGTTCATTATATCGATTCAGGGAACCCTTGCTGCCGGAAATATCATCCGGGTAGAACTAGCCCCACCTGATGCAAAACGGATGAAACTGAAACCCAGAATCCTCAGGGTTATTCCAAATCAGGAATTTCGTTGGTTGGGACGTATACTAATTCCCGGAATATTTGATGGAGAACACATCTTTGAATTACGAGACAATAAAAACGAAACAACAACAGTTATTCAAAGAGAGATATTTACCGGAATCCTAGTTCCATTTCTCAAAAAAATGTTAGATGATAATACCAGACGGGGGTTCGAATCAATGAATAGTGAATTGAAAAAGGTTTGTGAAGAAAATAGTGAGGAAGTTCCTGGAAACTAGAGATTTCAAACCATTATATCTATTTTTCAGGTTCATGCTTTACATTCCCTTTTTCCAAATGTCAAATTTTGAGGATGATCTCAAACTAATAATTATCAATCCGGAAGACAGGATCATGCAGCAAACACCGGTCCCCATGATTATTCTGATCCCGGACCCTACAATATAAGAGATTTATGATCTTCTCTCAGGCATTCACCTCATCGTATACCCCGATCTGGTACATAACCCTCATCCTATGGATCATCAGTGAACTTTACTTGGTATTCCGGGACCGGAACACCACAAAAAAGCAGGACCAGGGATCCCGGAGAAAGATCGGGCTTGCTGTCATCACCGGAATAGTTCTCTCATTCCTCGTTGGATACAACCCGGCATTCCAGTTCCCATTCGATCCTGACACAATCATAGGTATCAGCATCGCTATCATGTGGGTCGGGATCATCATCAGGTTCCTCGCAATCCGAACACTGGGCCGTCATTTCCGAACTATCATTCACATCAGGGATGACCATACCATCGTCAACACCGGATTATATCGCTATATCAGACACCCGGCCTATCTGGGATCCATCATCAGTGCATTCGGGGTTACCATGGTCTTTCAGAATTACCTCATTCCACTCATTGTAGTTGGAATACTCATGCCAGCGGTAATGTTCAGGATATCACATGAAGAAGCAGCCCTGTGTGATCATCTCGGACCTGCATATGAAGAGTACATGAAAGAGACCTGGAGATTGATACCGTTCATCTACTAAGAAATCGGTAGAACAACCCCCCATGGTTGGAAATAATCGGTGGATACAAAGACTCATTTTACCCGTACAATCGAATATCGCTTCAGAGTATTGAATAAATGCTCTGAAGAGTTCTGGAATGACTCTTCGTCGTTTCATGTGGGTACGTCGAATTTCAGTTGCCCATGACGAAGAGCCTAAAAACTCATACTTATTATTCAATATACTAAGATAAAATCTATTATGCACTATTCTCATAGTTCAATCTCTTACGATGTGAGAATGAAGAAGGAATAGAAGACCATATCTCTGAATTAGATCCGATATACATCGCATCTAATGATCCATATGGATCTTCAATATTGAGTGGCCATCAAGTGATGATGAACTAACGGTATCAGCATGTTTTCGAATAAGAAATCCTCCAAGCCCGGTCATCAAAGAGGGGTCATTAAGGATCTCCTCTTCACCTGGTGGTTTTTCAGGTAAGGGGAGGAGTTTCCCGGAATAGGATATCTGAGCATCTAAATTATATTCATCAAATGAGACAGAAATTTTCACTGGACCGGAAGATAACAGGTGATATACAATGAGTTCAGATCCCTCGGTTAAGGCAGTAGCCATCCGAACGATCACCTCTTTTCTAGCAGCCCAGGCTTCACCCTGTCTCTCCATCAGAGTGAAGATCTGTTCATAAATGTTTCCATCAGGATCTAAAGTGATCCTGACTTTTTCCCTGATTCCGATTCTCATGAGAAGATTGAGAATAATTGCTATAATCGTTGCAAGTGAGAGGGCTGAATCAAATATCGGTTTTATGAGGGTGGGAACACCTGAGTAGGCATTTGGGATTAGATAAACGCTGGTTCCAAAAATAAATGAAATTCCGATGACTAATATTTTCCGGGCGTCAAGCATCCGTGACGTGATCGTCTGAATACCTCCGACGATAATAAATCCGGCAACATAAATTATCGTCCCCCCTATTACCGGACCTGGCATAATAAGAAAAATCGTGGCAAGAATGGGAACAAAGGCGAGAATGATAAGAATTCCACCAGTAACAAATCCGATGTATCTGCTGGTCGAGCGGGTGGCTATTGAGAGACCGATATTCGAAGAAGAACCGGTCTGCCCCATTCCACCTAAGAGACCTCCGATACATGATGCAATGCCATCTGCAAAGAGACCGGACCTGATATTCTTCATATCCGGTCGTTTCCACTCCGGGTTGTTGATTCGTTGACAGATAGAAAACTCGCCGATACTTTTTACAAACGTAACAAGAGCAGCGATGGTAAATGGAATGATGAGATCAACATTAAAAGAAAGGCCAAAATATGAGATATTGGGTAACGCAACGAGTGGTGAAGATGCAATTTTCCCTACTGGATCATCACCGGCGATACCGAGACTGATGCATAAGACATAGCCGACTACCATTCCAACGATAACTGGAAAGAGTTTAAGACTACCTCTCCCCCACACGGTTACACTTACCGTGACCAGGAGGGTGATTATTGCGATAAGTGTTGCCAGAGGATTAGGGGTGGAGTTTACGGTACTCATTCCAAAAAAATTTGGCAATGCATAGGGAATCACCGTAACTCCAAGCATCATGATCACAAGGCCAGTCACCTCTACCGGGAAGAGGATACGAAGTTTATAGACTATCCGGGAGAGGAGAGCCTGTAGTATACCGGAGAAGGCCGTCATCCCACAAAGGAGTGAAAGACCTCCACCCTGAAGGGCCAATACGGAAGCAGAAACAAAGTTTGGGCCATTAACGCGGGGGATGAGGAAGCCTGATCCAAACTCAGGATGTTTTATTGCCTGAAATATGCACGCAATGCCATTTGAGAGCATGGACATTGAGATAAAAAAGGCTGCAGCACCGATCTCAAGATCTGCTGTCCTGGCGACAATGATTGGGAATATAAACGCAGTTGCTACGATACCTAAATGTTGCAGCCCGAGCAGGAACATCGTAGGATATGGTGGTATATCATCAGCGGCGTATTCAAGGTTCGAAGGCTGCATCCTTTTTATATGCCTCCTTTAACTATTTATTCAATTATATTTTATCTGAGACAAACTAAAGGATCTAACTTAATATAGAGAAAAAGTGAGTGTTCCTTAAAATTTTCAACAAAAGTTAGCTTGAATGAAATATTTATTCTGGTTCTACACTGCTCTTAAAGAATCCTCGATCATCTCCTACCTTTCTCCAGTTGGTATATAAAATCTGAATTCGGGGTTTCAGCAAAAGAATCGACTTAATACCATTCCAGAAATTTCAATTCATGAATCAAGTCATCGATGAAGACCTTCATTTTTTCTTGCTGTACGAAATTAACCTGATTCTCAAAAATAATTCATCGATATCTTAAATTGGATAATATTTTAGATAAAAAATTCTGATGAATATTAGAAATAATGACATAAATCATGCTAGATTTTCTGACCTGTTGAATAGAGAGAATACCGATGCCCAGATCTCTATTTATGCAAAATCATATGCTACTCGAATTGAGAATATCAATGTATCTGAAAAATACAACCCACTCAAAGATGAGACATTGGCATGTATAGATCACAACAATAAAATGGGGATACCCTTGAATTTGTATATTTGTTCAACAGAGATTTGACATACCTATCGGGCAAACGCTCAATTCAAGATAGGATAATCAGAAAAACTTGCAAAAGATTTAGTTCGAACAATTCTTCAGCAAATTCAATAGTCCCTCAATTGGGCTCTCTTTTAAGATTCGACAGGTAAAAAATATGAGACTCCAGAGTATCAGTATACACTAAAGAGGCTCATTAAGAGGAGAGTTTCTTCATAAGTGTATTACACTCAGTAAGCATTACTTTTGCAGTATTTAGCTCACTTGTAGAAGATTGTATTTGACTTGTTGCAACTTTAATCAGACCGTCATTATAGAGATCAGTAGCTCTATGGCCATATTGACCTGAAGACTTCAGATGATCCAGCATCTCTAGATAGGTTTTTTGAAGGTGTTGATAATCAGAGGATACATTAAGCGAGTTTAAACTAGAATTATATGTTTTTGCATCTACTACGAGTTTGTCCGCAGCTCTCCCTAATTCAACTATATTCCGATTATCACCTGCTGCACCATAAGCGTAGATATCACTTTCTAATGTTTTACTGGCATCAGAGATTCGGGACATAAATGTTTCATCATCACTTGCAGATACAACAGAAATAGTGAGGATAATCAAGACCAATCCAAAAAGGGACCAATGAGCTAAATGCATTAAATATTCTGATATGTATGATGACATAAAATACTTATGCACGGCATTATTCCTGTAAAAGGCTGACCTGTTCTTCATACCCCCTTCTGATAAGAATGATCAGGAAGTAACTTCAGAATATTGAATACATACACTTGCATTAGCCTAGGCGACCGAATAGATACAACCAATGAATCAATTATTATGTAAAAGAAAGTTTTATTGATAGAGAGATTGATGGAAATATTATGAATCCTCCTCTCCCAAAAAAAGTTCTAATTTTAGGTGAATATTACAAAGACATTTTTTCTGAAAAAAAAGAAGCATCAAATGTTCATAAAAAGGAGGAGAATTTTGATATCGAAAGTGCGTTTTATTCATATTCACATGTTAAAACATATCGTAGGGAAGGTGGAGTCGGGTTAATTGCTCAGATATTAAAAGAAACAAAAATAATAGATCCTGATATTTTTCATAATAAATGTTATTTAAAAACGTATTCGATAATTAAAAAATATTCACGTTATCCAGTCAATAGGCGTATTCCTTGTACTTCAATATGTAATAGAGAAAAGGAATCTTGTCGGACAGTAGATTTTATCGGGATTGATGAAACAAAAATAGACGATAAATCTAAAAATAAAAATGATTTTACAACTATTACCCATCTATATCATCCTGAATATTCAGAAGATAAAAGTAAAAAGAATAAAAAAAACATTGATGATTATGAATACCTTTTAATAAATGATACGGGAAATGGTTTTTTTTCAGGATATCAAAAAAATATATCAAATTTAATTCCATTCTTTTCAAAATTGTGTATCTGGAACACAAATCCTTCACATTCTAATTTTGAAACTATCTGTAATAATTTTAATAAAAATTCATTTTGCAAAGAATTGACCATCTCTACAAATATTGATGAACTTCGAGATGCAAGTGGACAAATAAGTAAAGGGCTTTCTTGGGAGAAAACCCTTCAGGAGACTATCTGGCAATTACAAACAAATCTAAAATTAATGCCACTTTTAAGGGCTAAAAGAATAATTATTAGAATCGGATTTGAAGGAGCTATCATCTGTTTTAAGAAAGATAATGACTATGAATGTCATCTAATTTTTGATTCTAAATTAAATGAAGGAGATTTTAACCAAAAAATTGATGGAAAAATTAAACAAATATCTTCAATATTTATTTCCTATTTATTATATAAAATAGTAGAAAACACTGAAGGAAAAATAGAAAACAAAATATTTATAGAATATATCACAGAATCCCTTCAATTTATTCAACACGTACTATTCGAGGGTTATAAATTTAATGATCAAAAAATTGATTATCCAGATGTTAGAGGATTTCATGAAAAAATTGTTAATCACAATAAATCAATTAAAAATAAGAAAACAGAAGGCAGATTAGATAATGTTAGTAATTTTTCTTCCATAGAAATTAGAGATTTCACAAATCTTCAAAAGATTCTCAATCCCACATGGTCTCTGCTGGATTATGCAAAAGAAAGTCATAAAACACTAGGGGCTGTTGCAAAAAATATTCTTATCTCTGGGATTTCAGGAGATTTACTAAATAATTCAAATAATGCTGCCTTTCCTATTTATGAAGTTGGAGAATTACGCTCAATTGATCGGAGTGAAATTGAAAGTTATCAAAGTTTAAAAACAATACTAAATGAATATATTAATGATAGAAAAACCCGGGTACCATTATCCGTTGCGGCATTTGGCCCACCTGGTTCCGGAAAATCTTTTGGGATAACAGAAATTATATCAAATATTCCAAATGCAAATATTGAAAAAATTCCATGTAATCTTTCGCAGTATTCTTCTTATTCTGAATTGATAAATACCTTTCAAATTATCAGGGATGCAGGATTATCTGGTAAAATACCAATAGCTTTTTTTGATGAATTTGATTCAACTTTTGAAAATAAGCCCTTAGGATGGTTGAAATTTTTCTTAGCTCCAATGCAGGATGGATTATTTTTTTGTAATGAACATACACATCCCATAGGAAAAGCAATCTTCATTTTTGCAGGAGGGACTTGTTACACCTATGACGATTTTGTGAATAATGACGCGTATAAAACACAAAAAGGATCGGATTTTGCAAGCAGATTAAGAGGATATATTAATATAATCGGTTGTGATCCTCAAAATGATGATACAGAATTATTTAAAGTCCGAAGAGCCCTTCTACTTCGATCAATTTTGCAGAGAAAGGCACCACATCTTTTTAAAGAAGGAGAATTATCGATTGATGATAACGTTATTAGAGCATTTGTTAAAGTATCTACATATGAACATGGTGCTCGTTCGATGCAGGCAATTGTTGAAATGTCAACGTTAAAAGGGAAAAAAACTTATGATCCCGCTTGTTTACCACATAAGGACATTTTAAAACAACATACAGATGCAGAAGATTTTATTAATTTAGTTAGTAGGGAATATCATTTGATTGAAAAAATGGATGATATTAAAAAAATCTTGAGATCTAAAGGAAAAATTACTTTTGATGATTCAATTGATTGTAAATTACTTGTAAAATTTATTACCGATACGTTCCATATAAATAAAAAAGGCTATAAACTATATAAACAAGAAACAGATAATAAAAATTTAACAAAAATAAAAAAACCGACTGTGATTACTGAAATTAATATAAATTCAAATAATATTAACGAAAATCTTAAAGAAAATTCTAATATCTATAAGTGGTTAGAATATGCATTAAGTGACAAAGGTTTCGAATTATATTCAATATAATTACTTAAATTGTGTATATTAAAATATATAAAGAAATTCTAGTTTTTTAATTCGGTTATCCTCACCCGATTTCGGTAAAATGTGAGAAATATCAGGATCTTTTAATTTAGGACAGGAACAAATTTCCCGAATACAATATTTTTCTTGAGGGTTTTCTTACCTATAGTTATGTAATTACACACCACAGCCTGTGAGAAAAAGGAGGAGACCTTATCCCACTCTCCTCACCAGACCCTTCCGGTTCTCGCCTCCATAACTACCCTGACCCAGGCCACCGGAGTTGGATACCTCATCTCATTGATATCCAGGCACAGCCCCCGGATACTATCAGACAACCGGATTCTTCCCCCAGGAAAACACCCCGTCTCCAAAAACGGCAAACGTCGCAGTAATCACCCATATATTGGCGCCTTAAATCTTACAACGTAATTCCAGATTCATATGAAATGCCTACATTAAATTGATCGACCCTTTACAGAAGATGTTTCAAAAAAACTCTAATCAGCATTCTGTTTTAGGTAAGTAATATCATAGAATATGGAAACCATATTGACATCATAATCAGGAAAACCTGACTCATATTACTGCAACATAAGTTAAGTCATGGTGTCCTGATATAAACTAGTTCGAGAATCAGAAATGAAATAATAGTTGAGAGTAGTGCGGGTGGTCTGATACGTCAGGGAGAATAGTATCTTGCATTTATTGCAAGACCCTTTCCTCCAAATCCTCCTCTTGAAATTGCAGAGAAAGAATAGAGTTAACGATTTAAAGATTCGTTATATTATCCTAATAATTCACTTTGAAGATCATCACAGTTTATATTATATCGAATAATCCCAATAAATATCAAAAATATTACCTGATATATCTCTCTCCCTATCGAGCGGGACAAAAACCCCAATTCTTCCCGTGAGCGGGAACCCCCGCTCTCTTTTCCCGGATATCCATTCCGCTAAACTAAGATCTAACTAAGAATAATAATAATTATAATAATAGAGCGGGAGAATAGGATCATACAGTGACCACCTTCCCCCATGATCACACATCTCTGCATACCCGGATCTCCCGCTCTCCCGCCCGGAGATCCATCATCCACCGGAACCCCCCTGAATCAGAAAACAGATTCCGGATAAAGTGAGGATTCATCCCGCTCAAACACATAATCTCCCGCTCACAACCATGATCCAACCAGCCCTGATCGCCCCATGTGGCATGAACTGTGCACTCTGCCATGCCTATCAACGACCCAAGAACAAGTGCCTTGGATGCAGAGATGAAACACCGAAGTTTGCCAAATCCTGTGAGATCTGCATCATCAAAAACTGCGAGACCATCAGAAGCAGCCCGTCTCATTTCTGCTATGACTGTTCTGATATGCCATGCAAGAGACTCAAACAACTGGACAAACGGTACCGGACAAAGTACGCAATGTCCATGATCGATAACCTGAATGAGATCAAGGAAAACGGGATAGACTCATTTCTCGCGAACCAGACCGCAAAATATACCTGCTCCACATGTGGGGGCCTCATCTGTGTACACAAAGCCCGGTGTCTCAGCTGCACACATGAATGAGATCCTCACTACTGCCTCTCATCACGGTATGGTCGAACAGATACTCTCCTGATAGTAACCACAAATGTACACAGAGGCGTTGTGTTTATTAAACCGGTTTTATGGCATACAAGGCACCCTTCGGTAATCTGACTGCTTCATGAATAATTTAATCATCAGGGTCTGAAAAAAGGGAATAACTAGTAATTACTGGCCTATGCCTTACTCTTCTTCCAGAGCAGTGCTAAAATCCTGAATAGTACGTTTTAAAAATTTCCTGACCTTTTCAGACTCGGTAAATCCCTGGTCCAGACGATCTACCAGAGTATTGATCATCTGAACACCCTCTAGAATTTTAATCTGTTCCGGTCCTTCATTCATTCCAGCACTCATGGAGATTAATGTCAGGGGATTTCGGATCTCATCATTTAATGCTGCAAGTTGAGCCATATTCTTGTCTATCTGCCGTATTGCAACTTCTTGTTGCTCAATAAGTTCAGCCTCATGGGTAATATCACGGCCAATACAAAACCTGAAAATATTGTCCTCGATGGTCACGAACACTATCTGCATATCCAGAACTATCCTCTTCTGTTGTGTATTGATAAATGACCATGAAAACCGTTTTCCGGTATATTTAGGTTCTTTCCAGTATTTTATGAAAAGATTACAGTCTTCCTCATGAGAACGGCACATGGGAAGATGAGAGATAGGGTATCCAAGGATCTCCTCTGATGTAAGCCCGGTCAACTCCTCAAAACAGGGATTACATACCAGGATTCCTTCTTCATCCCCGATTATGATTGGATCTGCCACTGCACGAAACAGAGTGGCCCAGCGAATATCAGATGCCAGTGCCTGTTTTTTTACCCGGTCAAGCGAATTGAATGTGTCAGGGTTCATCTTCTTGATTGAATCAGAATCTTCAGGATTATGGAATGCCATTTTTCTCTGGGGATTTTTGATATTGTTATCTGATACTATTTATCACTGATGAAATAGTATAGGATGTCCTGTGAATACGTCCTGTATCTGATAGTATGAAAAATTGAATAATCGTTCATCTCATACAGTACAGATCATCCCATTTAGAATGACAGAAGAGAAATGGGGGTCATTCTAACGCGTCCATCTGATTTGAGATTCAAAGTGGAAGGCACATCATCTCAAAAGGTGTGCCATTCCATATAACTGCTATGAATAGTCCTTTTCATCGGCCCTGCCTGATGTCCCCAACGGGACACCGTCGGGGATTACATCATTTCACAGAAGAATCACTCAAAAAGGGGACTGGAAGAGATAACAACACTCACCGGACCCTTCCGGTTCTTCCCCTCCATTACAGCCCTCACCCTGGCTACCGGAGTAGCATACCAGAGACCCCCGTTATCCAGGTACAGACCCCGGCCACTATCAGACAGCCGGATTCTACCCCACGAAAACTCACCGTCTCCAAGACCAGCAAGAGTTGCGGTAAGCACTTACCTATTGGCTTGCAAATTCTGAAAAGTAATCTCTGATATTCATAAGGAGACTTCAAATTATATTGAATTGAACGATTTCATACAGAAGATGGTGCAAAAATATTAATTCTGCATTCTGTTTTAGAAAAATTGAATCAAAGAATTTGACATTAAATATGATCTTATCGCATCGGTTCCATTGGAAAAATGCGACCGAGTTCTTGATAATCAGAATAGAAAGGAATACCTGATAAAAGGATAGAAAAAAAACTAACATATGTTATTCAATCTTTTTAGATTCATGCAAATAGAAATATATCAAGTGCATTCAATGACACTAAATAAATGACAACTATCACCAGTGTATCCTTTCCGATTCCTAAATCGTATATAATCCGTTTCTTTACCAAAGGAAAGAACATCCGTACCAGACCTGCCACCTGTCTCAAAGGAATAAAACCCAGAGAGATAAGGGAAATCGATGAAATCCTCCAGAGACTCAATGGTTCCGGAGAACGAAATGGATGATCTGCGGACTGAAATTGAAAATATTTTGCAAGATCCGAAAGGCTCTACAGAATATCGCCTCCATGCCGTAAAAAGGATATTCGAACGAGGAATCTCACGAAATTGTGTATCTGAACTTATCAGAACTGGTGAAATTATTGAATCATATCCTGATGATACTCCTTTTCCCTCCTGTCTGATGATGGGTAGATGCCAGGAGCGACCCTTTCACGTAGTTATAGGAATTCATATGCAGGAAAAGATCATACATGTAATAACTGTATACGAACCTGACTCAGAAGCATGGGATTCTGAATACCGGAGAAGAACATGAGATGTGCCATCTGTAAACATGGAGAATGCACCCCGGGAACTATCACTGTCACCCTGGAACGGGGAACCACCACCGTTGTCATTAGACAGGTTCCTGCCCAGATATGCAACATCTGTGGCGAAGAATACATGAGCGAAGAGATCACCGATGCTGTCCTGAAAATAGCAGAGCAGGATGCACGTGCCGGGGTCCAAGTGGATATCAGGGAATATCAGGCTGCTTGTGCATGAAAAGAAGCAACTGTCGTTACCGAATATCATAATTAGTAGAGAAGAAAACAGAACTGATGCGTATCTCATATAATCTGATTGCCACGAAAGATTGCATCAGAAGATAGTAACAACCTTTCCTTTTCAGAAGTAATCGAATATCAGCGTTAGGATATGAGTAAGACCTCCATCTCATTTCTGCTATTACTGTCCCGATATCCCATGCAAAAAACTCAAACATCTGGACATCCGGTATCGGACAAAGTACGCAATCAGTATGCTGGATAACCTGAATGAGATCAAGGAAAAAGGAATGGACTCGTTCCTTGCGAGCCAGACTGCTAAGTACACCTATCCCCCATGTGGCGGTTTCATCTGCGTACACAAAGGCCGGTACCTGACCTGCGAGCCCAAAAATCCCAAAACGGAATGAGAACTTATCTCTCTCTGCTCACCGGACCCTTCCGGTTCTTCCCCTCCATAACAGTCCTCACCCTGGCTACCGGAGTAGCATACCAGAGACCCCCGATATCCAGGTACATCCCCCGGCCACTATCAGACAGCCTGATTCTTCCCCACGAAAACTCACCATCTCCAAGACCAGCAAGAGTTGCAGTTAGAACATTTCCCGGGATCTCAAACCTTCCGACATCATCGATAAACACTACCAGAAGATCTCCCTCTCTGATCATACGCCCGCAGAGCTCAAACCCTGAACTCTTCTTCTCGGTCACAGTAAAATGACTCATAATATACCATCACACCACAAAATTGTTCATAATATTACATTGACACTGTACAGTACAACTTCCCCAAACTCGCCATAAATTCTGAATTAAAGTTACCTACGGAGGACCTGGAGTGGAAATATTGGGGTCTGTACCGCCTGAATCGAGCCGCTGGTAGCACTGATCACAAAGGATAACCCGCGAATCAGGATCTGACCAGACAGCAGCATGACGATCACAGACCTGACAGCGACCACTCAGAACTGTTCGTCTCACAAGTGACTTCGTGTCGATAACTCCGGGAAGAGGAAGGATCGACGCAACCTCACGGGAGACTGCACGATGATAACACGAAGCACACAGCATTCGCACAATCTTCGCTGAACTCTTGTGAGACAGACGCTCCTGGTACTGTGTCGGACGCTTCCCACAGACACTGCACCGGTGCCGGTCAGGAAGACCTGAAATCTTGTGAAAGTTCCTGGACTTCACATCAGAAAACGACATCGCCGTATCGATGGCCGGTTCAACAGAACCGGTAGAATTGTCATCCGGACCAGTCCCGGGATCTTCAGGATCCTGATCATCGCCCTGATCGTCATCGCCAAGCCAGACACTCCCACCCTTCTCCCAGGCGTCATACAGCACAGCATCCCAGAGATACACCCGGGATCTCCGCATGGTTGAGCAGCCCTCATCACCACTCGTCACCGTCCGGTCAAGAAACGAGACAGCCGGACACTTATCAAGCAGACCTGAGTAACTCTTCCCGTACGAATGATACCCGTGCAGGAGCTTCCCGACAGAAGAGTTCGATATCCCGGTAGCCTGCTGAAGCTGGGCAATCGTCACCTCTGACTGATTCAGTGAAATAAACGCCTCAATCAGTATACTCTCACGCTTCGTCAGTTTGTTCCCCTGGGCACCGGTCTCACCGTTCAGCGTCGCATAGAGCCGTGCAGCCTGTGAGAAGTCATCACGGTTTGCAATCACACACTTCACAGACCCGATCTCCTTTGACTCACGCTGACACTGATTCAGGGCAGCATTCGTCCTGATCAGATCGAGCAGCATATCAGGATTCCTCCGGTTCTCTGCAGACTGGAACCGAATCTTTGTTGCATACGGAATCACCACCCAGACCGGTGAGAGCGACTCCCAGATCTGTCTGGAGACAAGAATCTCCTCTGATTCAGGACTGCTGACATCAGGAAGACTCTCTGCACTGCACAGCGTCCGGTCAAGTACTCGTTTGTCCTGCTCCTCCGAGTCGTCGATCCAGCAGGTCAGCATCCGGTTAAAGACCTGATCATCACCCGGACCCTCAACCTTTGCAATCCACCAGACACACCGTTCAGGAATCGTACAGATCTGGCCCTTCCGGTCTTTGTTCACCGTCCGGTACATGAACGGCCGTTGAAACGAGGTGGTCACACCCTTGAGGATCTCCTGCATCTGGTCAGACAGGCTCACATCATCGAGCGTGATAACACTCCCTGATGAGAGATCATCCATGTAAAAGAGGGCCTTGTCACTCATCCGGCCTTCGAGCCTGAACCGTGGCGGAACAAGACTCATCATCGTCTCTATTGCATGAGACTTGCCTTTCCCTGACTCACCGGTGATGGATACATGCAGCCCTTTGCTGTTGATCACCGACCGGGACGCAAGTGAGTGGACGAGACACTCGGCAACAGTGAGATCGCCCTCATGAACAGAAGCAAACGTATCGAGCAGAAAGGAGAGTGGATCTCCTGACTCAAGGATCTCACTGCACCGGGTCAAAACACCCTCATCCGGAGCATCATCAGGTTCATCAGAGATATCACCGGTGGTCTGGTCTTCTCCAGGTATATGACCTGCTTGAGGGAATCTCTCCGATCCCTCATCAGATACATCCTGACCGGGATTATCAGCACATGAGGCCTCATACTGGGCCCGGGCCTGTGCAAGTTCATACTCGGTCGGTCTGCATCGCCCTTCTGCCTCGTTCTTCGCACGTATCCGGTCAGAACGGAGCCTTGCATACCATGCCTCAACATCCCGTTTTGGCTGAAACATCGCCCGAAGTTCAGGCCATCGCTGCCGGCCAGCTCCGCATGAGGTATGATGACATCCGGCAAAGATCGCACCGTTCTCGAACTGAATCGCATATGCACCGTCTGAATGAGCGGAAGAGAACGGACAGTCATCAAGAACAAAGAGACGACCTCTCTTGTACGGCTTCTCTGTGTACGTGAGATGATGATCGGTGAGAAACGATCCAAGATCGATCCGGCTCTCACCATGATCACCAGAATCCTGACTCTTCTTCTCTTCAGGCGATGATTCCATCTCAGTCTGCCCACGTGAAAGCAGTGAGTAGAGATCAGCGTCGCTGAGGATCTGATCCTGATTCTCCTCATTATCAGGAGTGAGGATCTTCGCTCTCCGGTGGGGCCGGTCAGGCAGATAGTCGCCTTTCCGTGAGATCGTCCCATACACCTTCCAGATCCGGGATGCATTGAAGTTCGCGGTATCGACCCTGCACCTGGCATCAGAGAACCGTCTATCAAGCAGGTCGAGCACTGACCTGACAAGATTACGACTCTCTTCAGTGTTCTGAAGATCAATCCGGTACAGGAGATGAGCACCATTGCCCGAGTCTGCAATAATGGGCTGTGGCCACCCGAGCTCTGACAAGAACCCGGCGATGGTATCTGCCCTACAGAGTGCATCGCTATGCTCACCTTCAGAGGATGAGACTCCGGAAGGACGAACAGGATCAATATCGACCGGAAGCCACCGACGCCTGATGATATCAGCATCGCCTGAGCTCGCATCCTTCTTGCCGAGCCTGAATTTGATCCGGTTCGCACGTCGTGCAAGCAGGGCAGGATCAACCTCGTTCAATGTGACATAAATCCCTGAAACCTTGGGATCTGCATCATACCTGATGATCTCTGCAGCAGCCTTCTCAAGATCAGAGAAGTATCCGCTGCAGATCCCGTCCTCACGCATGATCCTGATCTCAATAACCCCTCCCGGAAGAGAGAGACGGTTGAGAGCCGAAAGAACCTCCCTGGTCAGGTTCTCATCTGCCATCTTCTCACCTGCTGCAATGCTGTGACCCTGCTCCTCTTCCCGTGATACGATCCTGAATTCAAGGAATACATCGACCAGAACAGCATGACCGGCCAGGTCTGCTCATAGCTTTCCATGACCATACTCCCCAATCCTGATCGCTCCTCCCAGAAGGATCAGATACTGCCTCCAGCACGACTCCTCGTATATCCAGAGATGAATATTGCCAGGATACTTATTCTTCTGTAGAATCAGACTGAGATACCGAACCTCACTCTGAAATATCTGCCGTGAAAATCCCCTTCTGCATGACCTGATCCTGATAAAGATCAACCGTTCAGAATCCCGCCATGCAACAAGATTAAACGGAACCTCTGAATCCCGACGTTCAGTCACCCTTAGGACCTGGTACTCCTGCTCAAGAAGGAGCTTCTTCACTGCATACTCAGCGATCCTGACGTTATGATAATCATGAACCACGATCATCGGATCCTCCCGGCAGAAGGTGTGACCCTGCCGCCTGAAGGAAACGATTGAATCACGTATATCAGGATTCTCCTCGCCATACCAGACCTAACGGATATTGTTAACAGACCAGCCGATAATACATATTCACTCCCCGAGTTAACCAGCCACCAAGCGAGGGTAACTACCGGGGAGTACACATCAGTCATTTCACTTCTCCTGGTGTCATGACGATACCTACGTGTACCCGAGTTCAACAGTGTTGAACCGTATTCATCTGCGTTTCTCTCAAATGATGCTGTTTTAGAGCACCGAACACATGGTGGTTGTGATACTCTCGTAAACGTTTTGGTTTAACCTTCTCCGATTTACGTAAGATATATGTACACAGAATGTGTCAGGGATTACAGGATCTATTCAGATATGTCATATTGCGCATACCCCGACTTTTTCTGCGATATTTCTGTCTGTCCAAAAAGCTCGAGCAGGGGATCTCACATGACGTCCGATTGGATATCTGACATAGTAGATCAGCCTGTTCTCCCACCCTCCCAGAACGATTTATATACTCGTGACCTACCCCATACTGTCGCATCACGAGCGACGGGGTGAAAACGATGGGGGACTTCACACAAAAGAGCGTTGTAAAATCGGCATATCGAAAACTGACTGCACCAATTGCAGATTATACTGCATTCAATGCACTGGTTCAGGACATCATTGACAACAACCCGTGGGGGTGCACGGTATACGAGTCAGCCGGTGTCGCAAAACCGGCAGTTGAGAAGAGTAAAGAGGCTTATGCTGCCACAGTCGTCTATGAGAACGCAGAGGCAAAGCAGGTCGGAAAGATTCCGGTTCGTGGGCCGACGATGGCTGCGGTGAATACAACCGTCACCCAGATCACCGGAAATGCTGCAATCACAACCGCAATGGGTTCAGGCGTTTCAGCATCTCATGACAGTTCTGAAGATACCTTCAGCTGCACACTCAAGTGTCATGCAAGTAACGGAGAACTCTATTCGGTCACATTCAAGCGTGACAGCGTCAGCCTCTCCAGTTACGAGGCAGATTCCATCAGGACCGGGCTTGAATCCTGGGCAGATACGGTAGCCATCCTGGCATGATCTCTTCTTTTTTCATATCCGGGGGGAGTATGAAAGGAGAATATTGTGCTTTAGCCCTGATCTGTCTTGTCATTTCGGGGCTTGCAGGAGCAGATTATCTTGCAACGACGGTAAAGACTGATGGCTCTGTTATGCTGGCATCTGCTGGATCTGATCCGAATGGTTCGTTTGTATCCAGGGTGCTGGCATCAGACAGGGCAGAGGTTCACCGGTCAGTTTCAGGGAGTGACGAGACCGAATCAGATCTGACCATCAGATCAGCAGGTCCGGTGCTCTTTACTGATTTTGCATCTTCGATCTGGAGAGGGTCTGATCTGAATCGGGTATGTGCACTGCTTCAGCATCAGGATGATCAGAGTGACGGAGAGGCCTCAGTCTATTCATCAGGGATCATCAGGAAAGGTGAGGTTGATACGGTACGTCTGGTAGGAGGCGGGCTATCAGGGCAGACATCAGTGAACGGAACCGGTTTGCTGGTTTTTGGATTGCAGAGTGAGAGGAATCATTCGGTTCAGAACCGGGGGTTTGTATCAGGGAACATGTCGGTCCAGGATCTCTTCAGGTACGGAGGGAGGCTGTGATTGCTGAACTGATGGCAGGTATCGGATGTGGGTTTGCTGTCATCAACGGGGCAGCAGCATATCTTGTGTACCGGCAGTATCTCTCACTGGCAGAGGTTTCACTTGAGTTTGCCGGGATGGTTGCCGGGTCTATTACCGAAGAAGAAGGGGAGATCAGGGTAGACCCGGTGGTTCTGGCCGGGGAATCCATGGATCATCTGAGTCATCTGTCCGGTCTTGTGAGATGGATCCGGGGGTAACGGTGGATTAAATTCACCGTTTTCGTGAATTTTTGTGTCATTTTTTCTGATGTTGATTTAGGGTGGGGATGGATACCGGGTTCTCTACATAAATATGGAGGCGTGCTCCATCCGTGATGGGAATTTCCGGGCTCCTTTCATATATGATACCACAACTTATTCAGAGGATATTTATTGAGATATCCGAGAACAATCCTCTTTCCATCTACAATCTGCACAACTCATCTTTTCTTTCTGGACTTTTGTAAACAGTAATTCGTATACATTTTTATGCCAGGTAGTCCTGAGTTCTTTCCGGTCAACACCAAGGAGAGATTCAAGTCTCATACCGTTAAACAAGGCAATCAGGGTAAGTGCAAGATGATGGGGATCAATATCAGGACGAACTACTCCCTCATCCCGAAGAGCGGTATACGTTTGGGTAATATGTTCAATCTCTTCTTCCATCCGGGTACATGAGAAGACCTGAAGATCTTTTCTTCGAAATGACATGGAAACGATGTCAAGATAGAGCGATTGATATCCCAGATCCTGATCAAATACAAGATCAAACAGTTCAAGCCAGGAGTTAACCGGACAGTGATCCTCTCCCTTCCCGGCAATTTTACTGCGATACTGTGTCTGCCCGTCTTTCGCACTTTCAATGATGAGTTCATCTTTGCAAGTAAAATATCGATATAACGCCGGTTTCGTAACCTCAAGCCGTCGTGCAATCTCTTCCATTGTGGTATTGCAATATCCTTTTTCGAGCAATACCTCTAAACCAGCCTGAATTATTCTTTTTTTTGCTTCATCCCGGTATTGAGAGATTATCTTAGCCATTCCTGTCAAAATATTTCGTTCGTAACATGATAGTTATTGTGATCATTCACTTCAGTTACCATGCAGTAACTATTTTTATTATTAGTCACAAGATTCTGTAGACGACTGATTTCTTTCCTGTTATGAGGAATCAGGGCGTGTAAGGGATATGAGGTTACAAGATGACAAAAGATCTTTCTTCAGAAACCGCATGCATGGCTTTTTCTGGTGGCAGAATCCTGACAATGAACAGATCAGAACCAGAAGTTCAGGCTATCATCTTTCAAAATGGGAAAATTCTGGCTACAGGTCAACGGGAGATTATTCAATCATACGAAAATGTAACAATCATCGATCTGAAAGGAAAAACTCTCATTCCCGGGTTCATCGATTCTCATATACATCTCTCATTCGGAGCATTCCTTCCAGAGTGGGTCGATCTTCATGGTTGTTCCTCAAAAGAGGAAGTCCTTTCAAAAATGAAGCAGTACGCTGACACTCACCCACAAACTGAATGGATAGTTGGATTTCCCTGGTTTGATCTCCCGTATGGCGGGTTCGATATTTCCAGAGAAGAACTCGACGGTGCAATCGCTTCCAGGGCAGCAATCCTGATTCATACCTCATTTCATACCCTGCTGGCAAATACTGAAGTATTAAACAAGGTCGGAATCAATCAGAAGTCTCAGGATCCTGATTCAGGGATTATTGAAAGACGAGAAGATGGTGAAGTATCAGGAGTACTTCTTGAAGCTGCATGTATCCCGGTTCTTGCCCAGGCATTATCCATCTCTACCCGGAGATATGCAGACCTGATAGAACGTGCAGCCAGGGATCTTCACCGGTTCGGAATTACCGCAATCCATGATCCCGGAGTGACACCGGATGCAGAAGCTGCATATCATCTCCTGCATTCAGAACAGAGGCTTCCAGTATCAGTTCTGATGATGCCACACGGACAAACCCTGCTTAATAACTGTATCGGGGCTCGCCTTGATGGCCAGCAATTTGGCTGTGGTGATGAACAACTCCGGGTAGGACCTGTGAAAGTATTCGGTGACGGTGCAACCCAGAAAACAACAGCCTTTGAATTTCAGATAGGTGAACAGACCATCTCAAGTGGAGATTACCGGAATGATTTTCAGACAACACTTCTTGAAGCTGTAGGGCACGGATTCCAGGTATGTGTTCACTGCATAGGGAACCGCACAGTAGATGCAGTTCTTGACATCTTTGAATCTGCAAAAAAAGAAGACAAACCCGGATTTAGCCTTCGTCCGAGGTTTGAACATCTAAATCTGTTATATAAGGAGCAGATCTCCCGTCTCGCTTCCATGAATTGTTGTGCTTCGATTCAGCCACAATTCCTCACCCGGGCAGGAAGAATGAACCAGATACCAATAACCCGGGGAACATGGTTTGCATATCGTGATCTGATGGAACATGGAGTCACTATTGGTGGGAGTAGTGACTATCCCGGAGGATTCATGGACGGAAGGGATGTTATCGCCTGTATCATCATGGGTGCAACCATGAGTGACAGGAAAGGAAATGTCGTCTCTCCTACGCAGATTATGCCGTTTGAAGAATGGCTCTGGATCTATACTGCAGGTAGTGCATATGTTGGAAACCAGGAACATGAGCGGGGAATGCTTGCTGAAGGGATGGTTGCTGATTTTGTCGTTCTCGATGGACCATTAGATCCTATGTCTCCACCGGTAGTTGCAGAAACATGGATAAGAGGAACCCGGGTCTATTGCAGAGATAACGAAAACCAGGGGATGTAATGGAGATACATCCCCCACGACAGGAAAAATAGTATCAGAGATGATGAAATGAATATCAGGATGAGAGGAATGCTCCTCGGTATGATACCGGTACTGATCATGGCATCTGTGCTTGTTGGATCTTCCGGTGATCCTGCCTGGATGATATCCTGGATCTTTATTGCAATTCATATCTGTGCAACAGGTATTCTCTGTCTCCGTATTGATAGCTCTCTCATTACTGAGCGATCTTCCCGGAGACCAGACATGAAAAGATGGGATACAGTTCTTGTAAAGCTCCTTACTGTGTCTGGTTTACTCATTCTTCTGGCTGCAGGGCTTGATCACCGGTTCCACATAACTCATTCAATTCCAGTTCATATTCAGGTTCCCGGGATCGGTCTATTTATTCTGGGATATGGACTTCTGATCTGGGCTGCGTCATCAAATGCTTTTTTCTCTGCTGTGGTAAGAATTCAGCATGACCGGGGTCATCATGTCATATCACACGGCCCATACCAGTTTGTCCGTCACCCCGGGTATGGAGGACTGATCCTCTGTATGATTGCTGAACCACTGATGTTCCAGTCATATCTGGCGGTTATTCCCTGTATCATTACGGTCGGCCTTCTGTTCTGGCGAACATGGCGTGAAGATCTAACGTTATGTGAGGAGTTGGGTGGGTATACCGAGTATTCCAGAGTTGTCCCATTCAGACTTGTTCCCGGTATGTGGTGAGAGAATTTAGCGATTCATTATTGATGAGGATCATTATGAAAACTACTACAGAAAAAAACACGTGTATCTCAATATTATGCATGTTATTAGTATTCGCGACCTTTATTATTCCTGTATCTTCGGTATCGTCAGGTGATCCAATAGAAACTTCTCCAGATGAATTGCTGGAAATGGCCAATTATGCATTTTCAAATTTGGAATTACTCAAGGCAAGAGAGTTCTATCAGGAAGCTGAGAATGGATATCTAACATTTAGTGATGAAAAAGGAATCCAAAATTCACGAAATGGTAAATTTGGAATCGATTATATCTTAAATGCCGAGTATTGTTACAACCAGTCAACTGCTTTTGATATTATCAATTCTGAACCAGAGAGTAATCCTGGATTTGCGTCGCTTAATTTTTCCACGCAGAAAATCAACGATATCCTCTCTGATCCTGCAACTGAACATATCGTTATCGATGATGGGGAAATCCGATATTTTAATGGATTTTTTTATAATTATTTAGAAAGGAATGGATATATAAAAGAAATAAACAGAAACCAGGGTTACACATGGGGATATGATACCCTCGCTCCTCTTGTTTATTCACGAATTCACCCAAACGAAAGTGAATCAGCCCCCGAAGTAATTCAATATCATGTTCAGGCTGAATTATCACTTCCCCACACCATGATACCTGACAATGGAACCATGAAAATTTGGATCCCTACTCCTATCGAGACAGATAGTCAGACAAATGTTACGGTTGCCATAGAACCATCAGAGTGGGTTGTAAAAAAACCTAATATAAGTGGAGATATTGGATATGCGTATCTGGAAGTCCCTGTTGATTCGATTGAAAAGGATCTCAATATCACATGCTTATACAATTTTACCAGTCATGAGAGGAGAAATGTAGTAGATCCAAATAACGTTGGCATGTATAATGTTTCAGATCCTGAATACCAGAAATTCATCCAGTCATCTAATAACGCGAAAATTACACCTGAAATAACCAGCCTAGCCCATGAAATTATTGGTAATGAAACAAATCCCTATTTCCAGGCTCATCTCATCTATCAGTACATCATCGATACCATCAAATACAGTTATGTCCCCCATGGCACTAATATCCTGTTAAAAGAGCCAGAATCTGATTATGTTCTTAAAAACCACGTTGGTGATTGTGGATCTCAAGCCTGGTTTTTTGTTGCTCTTTGCCGATCAATTGGGATTCCGGCCCGGACCGTAGGTGCCATGCATGACATCAACGGACCTGATGGATATCATGCATGGGCTGAAGTGAACATTCCCGGGTATGGGTGGATACCAGTAGATACCTCAATCGCTGAACTGGTCGAGAACTCATATAACGCCACAAGTGAGGAAAGAGAAGCGTTTCACGAGTATTTTTTTGGAAACCAGGATCCATTCCGGTATTATGTTCAAATCGATTCTGACCTCCCAGTCACCCCCAAACCTCGATATGATATTGATACCATCTTCTTTTTCCAGGTTCCGGTGGTTGAATGTAATACAAGTCCATCAGATCTTGAATGGGCATACAACTGGACGGTAGATTTTACCAGGGAACATGAATGAGATAATATCCTGGTGATATACCTTAGTTGAGGAAAAATACCCTCAATATTTAAAAATCGGGATTTCAGGCATGTTCACGGTTTATATGAACATTAACTGGTGACTTCATCGCAGGAGACATACCTACCTGCACCTGCAATATAGGAGTTCCCATCGCTCCCGTTCACCAGTTGATAGTAACTCATCTTCTGATACAGCCCCAGTGAATCCGGGTTCGAATAGACATAGGAGACCCATCCGGTTCCATTTCTGACTGCTCCCTCTACCATATCATCACGGAACGCCTTCCCGGTAACATCAGTCGTACCGGAGAGATTTTTCCCGTTATTTACAGTATTTACTGCATTCGCCAGAAGGGTCACGTTCTTGTCAAACACAAACACATACAGTTCAGGGTCGGTTGGATCCCGATATGGGGCCTTACCTGCATTGATATCAGCAATAGTCCCGGGTGCATCGGATGAGAGTGCCACTGCAGTCTTGTTTACGAGATCAATCACGTTCTCTTTACTGGTGGAGTTGAATGAACACTGCACCCCGATATACCGGGAGATGATGCGTTCATACCCGGTCACACCGGCTTCTGATCGATCACGTTTGAGTGACTGGATGGTTGTATTTACATCCTGGACAAATTCAGGTGATGTACCGCGATTAAATGCATAATAGACCCGGCTCGATCCCAGTTCTTTTCCCATGCCAAACGTTTTCGGATCCTTTGCGAACTGATCGATCGCCTTCATCCCGGCAAGTTCATTGTATACCCAGGCATCAACAGACCCGTTCTCAACCATCCGGACAGCATCCCTGGTGGTAGGCACCTCTACAATGTTACTCTCATCTGCTCCGGCCTTGATTGCATAGGTTTTCCCACAGTCATCGGTGATTGTAGCGATCCGAAGAGTTCCAATATCAGAGCTATCAGAGAGATTAGAGTCAGTTCTGATAAACATGACCTGGGGGACTGTGATGACCGGACCGGCCCAGAGGAACGTATCCTCACGTTCAGGCAGACGATCCATGGCAAGAATCATCGTATCAGGATTTGTGCTGATCTGTGTATATGCATCATTCCATGGGACTACCTTGAACGAATCCCGGGTGAGATTACTCCCCATCCGGTTCAGTATCTCCTCCATCATATCAACAGTGATCCCCTTCAGAGTTCCATTCTCAATATAATTGAGCGGGGCATTATCTTCTGTGAGAATCTGTAGATCATCAGGAATAGGTGCTGCAAATCCCGAGGCAGGGAGGATAAGCAGAGCCAGAATGACCAGTAACAGTTTTCCATCCATGTGATGAGAAGGTTGTTCGTTTCCGCATATAATTTATCAGCATCTTCTCTGTGACCTGAAACCAGTGTAGGATGAACCGGTGGAAAATTGCATAAAGACTTACTGTAATCACAGTAAGATAAGATCCGATGATATCTTCTTTCCAAATCCGGGAATACAGATCACGGTCGTTCTTATTGTCAGGTTCTAAAAATTTTCGGTGGAATCGCAGGAGATTTTGGAGATAATCCGATAATGGAATATTTTTCTAATCGGTATCTGATCAGGATCCGAAGTCATTGATCTTTGAGGATAACTCCGTCTGTCTGATATCTTCCGGTCAATTGACAGAAGGATGTATTGAATGCTATAAGTAGTCCATTGTACCACTTCAATCTGAATGGTATACTTATGGGACATGAAACTGAATAGGAAGAGACGATAGGTTCAGAGGAATAGTATGGTTTCCATTATTATATGTGACCTGATATCTGTCATACTGCCATTTCCCATCTGTCAAATCACCATATGAGGCCATAGCCAAACTATTCATCGTAAGGAGATCCCGGTAGTGACTCTCAAAAAGTCGTGAAAAATAATCAATCCGGATTATTACCCTGAAATGCTATCGATATGATTATACATGTGTGACTCAAAGTACAAAAATGACTTGCAGTCATAAAATGGATGTGAGTCACTATCATGATTCATTATTATTACTATTACCATGGCCACTACTGATCGGAGACAACGAGAGAAGGAACAACGCCGCAAGGAGATCATCGATACAGCTGAAAAACTCTTCTATTCAAAAGGGTTTGACAATGTCAGCATGGATGAGATTGCAGAATCGGTTGAACTATCAAAAGGTTCCCTGTATCTCCATTTTAAAAATAAAGATTCTCTCTTCTTCGCGATAGTTGACAAAGTGCATAAAGAATTTTTCAGGCTCTTCATGGAAGATCTTGATAAAAACGCCAGTGGAGGAGAACAGATTCGGCATATGATCCGGTTCCTGGTCGAATTCACCAAAGACCATCGGGATTATAATGATCTGGCCCGGACCTATGGTCCTCTCATCTGGGCCCGTATGAACACCGAGTATGATTCGATCCTCGCCGAGAATGCAATTGCATACAACATCTGGCTTGATAATGCCATTCGACTTGGGATCGAAGATGGTTCTTTGAGAAAAGATCTTGATCCTGTCCTCCTGGGTGTCTATATCTCTATGATCAGCCTCTCGGTAGTCTCCCCTCTCCCCTCATGGGATAAAGGCCTTGAACTGTATGGTATCGGATATGAAGGGCTTGTTGATAACTTTGAGAAATTTATTGGTCCTTCCTTAACCCCGTAAAAAAAGTAGAGTGGAGTAAAAAAAACCAAAAATGAGGAAAGGCTCATCGGATTAAGAATGGAGCATCTGGTAGCGAATGCTCTACAATCAATCCACGGTAAGAAATTAATGAAAATTTCAGTATCTCAATATGATCCTGAGAAACCAATGAAAAATAATATGAAAGATTCAACAAAGCAGACCGGATCAGGGATTATCAGAAAGATGTCAATGTGCGAGCGGATGTTTTTTATGAGTCCTGCTTGCACCGTAATGATGGCTGCCCGGATTACCGGACCGGTTGATACAACCAGGCTCCGGAACGCACTTGATGCAATCACGAGCATTCACCCTCTCCTTCGAGCAAAAATTGTGTTCAATAAGGACCATGAGGCATTCTTCTCTTCAGATGATGTTCCCAGAATCACAATGGAGATCATTTCCAGAATATCAGATCAACAGTGGACGGATGAGATCAAACGTGAGGCACGAATACCGTTCAAACTGGAAAAAGGACTACTCATCAAAAGTATCCTCCTTCATTCATCCGGTGTATCTGACCTTCTGGTGTTCTGTAATCATAGCATCTGTGACGGAGTGGCACTCGCCATATTCATAAGGGATCTTCTCGAGTTGTATCAGAACCCGGATCAAAGAACTGACGTCATTCACCCACCAGATGCAATGACCATTCTGAAACCGAACTTCTCCATTCAGACCCTGTTAGGACAGATTATCGCATCATATGCAAACTGGAAATGGAGAAAAAACCCTTATTATTTCGGTTCTGAAGAATATTCCACATTATACAGTTCATACTGGAGTGATAAAAATCCGGGGTTTGTTCTGCTTGAATTTGACCAAACCGAATCAGAACGTTTGAAAACACTCTGCCGGGACCATGAGGTATCAATCGGATCGGCCCTCTCTGTAGCATCTCTTCGTGCATACGAGGAGACATGCGGTGATTTTTCAAAAACAAAACAGAAGATCATGATGCCGTTTGATCTCCGGAGAAGAGAGCAGATCAAAGATGTATTCTGCCTTTGTGTTGGTTCTTTACACTTTCCATTCAGGTATTCACCTGATAAAACATTCTGGGAGAATGCAGCATCATTTCACAAGGAAACACATTCCCGACTGAGTTCAAAGAAATTACCGGGTATACATATCCCCCCGTTTGATCTCTCTCTCATGGATGCGATGGCTTCATATTCTGCATTTATACATCGAGTCTCTCAGCAACATACCCTGAACGAGAATTTACGAAAATTCAGAAAAGATACAGATAATATTGCATGTTCGATGACCAAAAACTTCGAGAACAGCATTCCCTGTCTTGTTCCTACAAATCTTGGAAATATTGAGTTTTCAGAATCATACGGGGATATAAAACTGGAACAACTTGTGTTTTTGCCATCGTCAAGTGAACTCAATCCACTCATCCTTGGAGGAGTTGGAGCCAGGGGAAGAATTGTATTCTCACTGCAGTTTGTAGATCCGCCTTCAGGTACTACAGCATCTCCAGAACTAAAGATGATTCAGATACGAAACAGGGCTCTTGAATTACTAGGATTTCCTGAAAAATCTCATCAAAAACCGGTGAAGGAAGAATGGCAACCATCCATGTAGACGGGATTGACATGTATTATGAGATCCATGGAGAAGGATACCCGTTGGTCATGATCCTAGGAATGGGAATGAATACGGCATCGTTTAATAATCCGGAGATAATCCAGCAGTTCGCAGAACACTACCGGGTTATTGCCTTTGATAACCGGGGAATCGGGAGAAGTACCATATCTGATTCACCATTTTCTGTTGAAATGATGGCTCATGATACAATACATCTCATAGATGCTCTTGGCGTTGAACGAGCCCATATTGTTGGGGGTTCATTGGGAGCCTGCGTCGCTGAGGTTTTGGCAGCACTGCATCCAGAGCGGGTTAACGGGCTTGTTCTGCACGGAGCTGCGAGCAGGTATCCGTTCATGATACGGATGATGGTCACCCTCTCTCATAAACTATCTTTTTTCCGCAGACAATCGGTGAAAATGGCTGAGCCCATCTTTCAAGAACCATATCCACCAACAGAAACCTCATATCTGAATCAGTGTGTAGCCGGAGCAGTCTTTGATGGTAGAACATACCTGGACCGGATTACTGCACCGACGATCATCATCAACCTGGCAAAGGACCAGTATGTCCCCATGAAATTCACCCGGGAACTTGCGGATGGGATCAGAGGATCACAACTTGAACTCATCAACCGGGATCACCTATTCATTCTCAATGAACCCGGGTTGATGATAAGACCTGCACTGGAATTTCTCAAAAAAGTGGATCTTAATGTGATGGAGACCTGAAGTTTGCTCTTCCCTCATACATAAGAACACATACGAAATAGCAGATAACGGATTTTATCAAAGACTATTCTCCCTTCTTAATAATTTGTCAGGGTCCTGATAATATCTGGATAATGTCCAGATAATACCAGAATGAGATCTCCATGGTAGAATGAAAAAGATACAGACCATATTTCATAGAGCACGGGAGTAATGATTCAATAAAAAACGATGAATAACCCAACCGGGGGCTTCTCTATCCAATGATTATGAAAAAGAAGATTATTAGGTATCTGATTTACCGGTAATACCCGGGAAAATTCTGGTCATAGGTGTTGTAACTTCCAGACTGCATCGGGGTTACCACATTCCAGTTGGAACTCGGATTGTTATGATACTCCGGACCATGATAATTGTAATATCCATTGTAGTAATGTCCTTCGTTAAAATTCCGGTTATCAAAATTTTTAAAGATGATACCCTGATGGATGAAACCCTGATGAACATGCTTCATGGCAAAATTATAATCATCATATCTTCCCTGATATTGATACACATTGGCCAGATTTGACCATCCTTCATCATATCCATTGTTTAGGGAAATTGCGTGCCGGAACGCATCCTGGGCTTCAGAATACTGATTGTTAGCCTGATATGCAATACCCAGATTGTTCCATGCTATGACCTGATTCGGATCGATATATATCGAATTCAAAAAGGCTTGAATCGCATTTGGATAATCCCCCTGATTGTAGTATGTTGTACCCAGGTTATTCCAATCATACGATGACCTATCCGCGTTACAAGGGCCGATTATCAGGCAAATCATCAGAAAAAAAACCGTTCCAGTTAAAATCCCCATGTGAGACTTTTCACAGGTAAAGAAAAAATTCCCTGAATTCATATCTTTCATATTTACTGGAAGGAGAAATACATTTGTATCATCTCGGAGACTAGGTAAACGACTTATAGTATACAGTAACTATGTTTGGAATGAACCTAATTATACTGAAATTATTCTAAAGCGTGTATATTTATATCGAGTCATAATAGGTGGCATAGTCAAAAAATTATTATAATAAAAATGTCAGCGATCGAAAAAAAGAGAAACCGGTTGTATCAGAAAAACGTAGAATTGCCCGATCTCAGTATTACTTTGGGAATGTAACTGAATACTCCCTGACGAACCTGGACGTATCCGGTCCAGTCCTGGTATCCGTCTTTGGAAACCAGAATCTGCCTGATCCCTGCCGGAACTCCGGTTGATTGAAGGGGCGTATCGCCCAGGAATACTCCGTCAGCAAATACCTGTGCATCTGACGGAGTTGAGGATATCCAGATCATGCCATTCGGTCCGGTCACTCTTCCGTTATTTGTTACAATGTATCCCGGTTTCCTGATGACGTCTGATCTTCCATCTGAATCAGATACCTCTAAAGTCACGGTATATCTGCCAACCCCCTTGTATGTGTGAACCGGATTCTCCTCGTGAGATACTGATCCGTCACCAAAAGTCCAGTTCCAGTGTGTTGGCTCTCCTGAACTGGTATCATTGAATGATACAGAGAGCGGAGGCAGGCCCCCGGTCACATCTGAAGCAAATCCGGCGGTCAGTGGATTGCTCCACTGTGCAAGCGGAAGGTAATCGGTCTGGCCGGGAGCGAGGGTGAATGAACCATTACAGATCCCATCTCCCCGATCTGCATGTGTCTGGGAGAACCCGGTGTTGTTCGGAGTAGCCCAGAAGTTACCACCAAGGTTTGGTCCACCAACAATGTTGGTTCCGGATTTCTCCGGGATGTTCCAGCTGGTATTCTGGCTATAATGATCAATAAGGACGCTATTTGAGTTATTGAAGATATTATTATACAGAATAGTATCTGTGGTTGTATATGCAATCAGACCGGACTGCTGGTTCTCGGAGATTGTATCTCCTGAAATGACTCCCTTTGTTACATTTCGCAAAAAGATCCCATCGTAATTTTTGGTGATATGTGAGTTTTTAACCATAAATCCGGTTGTATTCAGGATAGCAACTCCAGCTTTATCCAGATAACTGGTCCCTGTTGAGAGGAGTCCACATCTGGATACATGAACATCATCCAGGATAACATGAGCAGAGTCTCTGATTCCAATACCATAATCACTCGTGTTTACGACTGAACTCTTCTGTATCTCAAATCTGTCACAGCCGGATGCCATAATTCCCGGGGCAGGATACGGATAGAGATCCGATATCGTATCTCTCACCGATGAATCGGTAATCCTGACCGGAGTAGACTTATAGAGCCATAACCCACTGAGCATCGGACTTCGTATCGTGACATTGGAGAATGAAAGGTTGAGTCCATTCTCAACGTCTGTTCCATCCCAGTTTTCGGCAAAAGATGAGTTCGAAAACGATCCATTCTGAACATTGAGAACAACCATTCCATACATCGAACGTGTATCTGAAATGTTCTCAGCATGAATCTGATTGTCATATGCAAACTGGTATCCGATATAGGAGTTATTTGTGCTAATATTGTGAACAGTCACATTACTGCAGTTTGCGATGATGATCATCGCAGGCTCTGTATCGGTCTGAACAGTAAAATCAGACTGATTTGAATAGTACACAATCGGTTTTCCATCAGCCAGGTTAGATCGATCGATAGTATGTAAGAAATTTGATAGTCCAATTCCCTGGATATCAAAGGAGATCTTGGTATTGTATATCTGATTATTCAGGACAGTATAATTACTCCCTAATATTTTGATACCACTTCTCTCATTCTGAACGGTATTGCCGAGGATCTGGTTATTATCGCCTGATGCCTGTATTCCGACCCTTCCATCAGTATGAGTTGTATTTCTGATTATGCCGGAGAGTGCAATGTATAAAATTCCTCTGTAACTTCTGTCAGTTCTGAAATTTTGTATTACAACACCCTCATATGTGACATTATAATCGGACTGAACAATGACCCCGGTTGTTCCTGTAAGATCATTTCCATAGAAGGTGTGCCCGTTTCCATCAAGGGTCACATTTGAAGAGAGAATTGTAACTCCTGATTCAGAAGTATTTGTAGCATTATAATCATTTGAGATGCGATAATATCCCGGACAGGTGATCGTCGCCGGCATACTGATGGGAACCCAGGATCCCGGTGACGAAGAACATACACCCGGATCATTTTCGATACGGGAAACAGCAGACGGATTCGGCTCTGCACCAGAATCAGAAAATCCCTGGTTGACGTATTTATTATTGGTAGCTATAATCTTGTCATACAGCTCGTGTCCTGAAGTGCCATCCGGTTGGACAGCTGATACCGTGAACCCCCCACATCCTAAAAGGATGAAGATCAGGAGTATTATCCAGATATTCATTCGCATATGAACCCCACACCTGAGCATAGTATTACACAGGTATTGCCCAATATATATCAGATAGAATATAAATCTACGTAAATGTAAACAACCCAGCTTTCGATCGGACTCATCGAAGGTACAGATACCATTGAGAAGAACTGGAATGTTCATCAGGCCAAAGGATCATTGGTTGATACACGCAGAGAAATGAAAGAGGACATTCCATATCCTGTCACGTACCGTGATTGCCCGTTCTTCTATCGTCTTTCCGAACCCCGGAATGGCTGAGCCAGGTTCATAGAGGATACGGTTTATCTCAATCTGGATCCAGGGAATCCCTTTTCGCCAGAAATGAGCATTGGAGATAAACCCACCTGAAAATGGTTTGTTGAACGCAACAGCATCTTCAGAATTGAACTCTTGTCTGAAACATTCAGCCAGGAGATGAATCCATTCCCTGCTACAGGTTGCAAGCGTTCCTTCTCTCTCTTCTCCCTGACAATCGCCATTATTTCCAAGACAGATCAATGGACGGGGTTTCCCTGCATCGATCTGGTTAACTGATCCTATGGGAAGCATGGAATGACAGTCAAAGGCTATCTGAATCAGTGATTTGTCCAGGAAATCATCGATCTTCTGATGATAGGGGAAATAATGTGAGAGTACCATCGAATGTATAAGATGCAGATCGGGAACTTCACCGGGCCGATAGATATCCCGGTTATCAAATGTCTTCGTCTTGATTATTCCATCCGGGTCCTGGAGAGGCACCGGCAGGGGAGGACGGTTCAGATCCACGATCATCCGGGAGATCGGTGTATCAATATACGCTGCAACACGATCCTGAAACCCGAATATAGTCCGGGTCAGAGGATCAGAGTAAAATGAGAGATCATCTTCGGTGAGAAGGAGTCTTGATCTGACAGACTCCGGAGCATCAATGCCACCATGAGGAACCGAGATGAGAAACGGAAGATGATTGCTCATATCTATCTGGTGATATGTAATTATTAGGCTTAAAATATTGAGATCACGGATTTAGTAAATAGAATAAATACAAAACCAGTCCTTGCTATTCCAGAGGATTCTCTGTTTACTTCTTTCATTCTGGTTACCTCTCGTCATATTTTGAACTTTTATGTCGGCTAAATTGAGTAAACAGAGATTATAAGACTAGGTCAGGTTGAGAAATTCATTCAAAATAAATTTATTTTAACTAAATTTCAGCAAATTATCAGCAATTCTGATTATGATTTGCATATATATAAATGGAAAAGAAGATCAGTAATCCTATGAAACTATTTCATGTGCTGTGCTTTTTTGTGATAGCAGGCTTTACAATCTTTGGATCAGTCCAGGCAGTAACAGTAGAATCTACTCAGGTATCTGACGAGACTCTTGCAACACTATCAAATGAACAGCCGGATGTGACTATGTCCATGGAACCCGGAGTATACCTCATCTCCTTCCAGGCTTTTGAGCCCCAGAGGATGAGTTACAATCAGGCAACCAAAGATGCCGGTGTCGGATCATCTGAACTCATTATTGACAGTCCCTACAACGGCAGTGTCGCCTTCGGGATTTATAAACCGAATGAATGCACTATCAATTTTACGAGTACAGGCACCTGGGCAGCACAGGTGACCAGGTATGATATGACAAATCCGGTTACGGCACCGGTGAATCTGTCAGGGACAGGCACTACTGTTTCAGAGCCATTCACCCTGGAAAAAGGAGAATATTTCTTCCAGAGGGGGCAGACCCAGGAAGAATCTCCGATGTATTTCCTCTCATACTCAAATGGTAGTTACCTCATGGACGCTACCAACTCATACGTATTACCTGGATTTACTAGAATCTCCACCGAACCCTTCAAGATCATCACCATACCAGAACCAGGTACATACTTCCTGAATGTGATCAATATGGAAAAGAATCCAATGGCATGGAATGCATCAATCGTTTCTGTGCCACCAGCACCGGTTATGGGACCAGGTCCGGCAATCCGGGATACTGCATAAACCCGGGACCAAATCTCATTTTTTTTGTGTAGAGATTCAGATCGAAGATCTGAGTTCTGCACAGATATTATCCATCAGGTGATGTGTCCACTTCATCCGTGAGATTCCCACCGGTATCTCACCCATGAGAGGAGAAATATTTTCCATTTAAACTGCCTTGTATAGCCGGTCGCAAAACCATAGAACGTTGAGATACTCCGGTTACAGAGGATAAGACGGGATGGTAGAGCAGGAAGGGATAAGATAGAGATCAAATAGAGAGCAAATATTGAAGAAACAGGGATGAAGGAGAAATAAGAAACGTATCAGATGAGGATACGATAAGCATACGATATGGATTAAATACCGATCAGATACTGAAATTATCTCCAAACTACCTATCTACGACTCCAGACTGGAAAAATCAACAAACCGTTCATGTGAGAACTGACCGATGATGTAAGATTGGAAATTTTACAGAGCAAACCCATCAGTCATGATACATTGCCGGAAATTGGATGGTATCGTGTATCGCTAACTGGCTGGTCACTTCTGTTCATAGAATTTATATGTGTCATTCATGTGTTTAGCCAGGAAATGCCTGACCTTTTCAGAATACAGATAACTCTTATCTAATTGATCGATGAGATCATCGATGAGCATAACCTGTTCATGGAGAATCTTTCCATTATTGCCCTCCACCTCTTCAGCAATAAACTCCATTACCGTGAGGGGATTTCTGATCTGATCATTTAAGGCTGCAAGTGTCTCGAGGTTTTCGTCGATCTGAGAGAGTGCCCGGTTTAACTTCTCTTCAGCCTCTTTTCGTTCGGAAATATCACGACTCACACCAAGGATCTCTACAGCATTCCCGGATTCATCAGAGACCAGGGTGGTGACCGCTTCGGTAGGAACGATTGAACCATCCCGACAGGGTTGATAGATCTCATTAATCCACACCCGTGTCGACTCATCCCCATTCTTGAAACCGGATAACCGAAGAGATAGTGTCGAAGTTACAAAGTCAAGAGACTCCTGGGTCAGCATCTCTTTAAATGACTGATTCATAACCTCTTCCACTGTATACCCCCTCATCTTGTATACAGATGGACTCACATACCTGAGCCTCTGCTCTGTGAGAGAGTATATCCAGATTACATCAGCAGAATTTTCGGATATTAATTTATACTGGGCATCCCTGTCTTTGAGAGCCAGTTCGGCTATCTTTTCATGGGTAACATCCCGGTTACTTGATCGACGACCGAGATTCTCACCGGTAGGGAGGATGATAGGTTGACAGATATGATGTATCCACTTAATTGAACCGTTCTTATGAATAATCCGGAAATATATCGAGAGTCGTGAGTGAGATCTGATCTTTTCATGAGAATGTTCAATCCAGAGATTCCTGTCGTCAGGATGAATAATCTCTAAAAAAAGGTCCTTTTTATGGTAAAAATCATCAGAAGAATATCCGGTTAGCCAGATGCTTGAAGGCCCGATATAGACATAGTTCCCCTCCGGATCCTCCCATAACTCCAGATCATATGTATAATCGGCTAGAATACGAAGTTTCTCTTCGTTCTTCTTCAGATCAGAATAGGCTTTCGTGAGTTCAACGTTTACAGAAGAGAGTTCATGAACGGATTTAGCCCGCTCCTCTTCAGCCCGCTCGATTATTCCTCCGATCTGACGTGAGAGAAGTGAAATAATTACCGTAATTACTCCGGTAGAGCCAAGGGCAACAATTCCTGACAAAAATACCGGATTGAATGAGTATCGGGTGAGAAGGATTGAAAATATCCATCCTTCTATCAGTACGAAGAGGAGAATTACCGGAAGAAATGTTCGTAACAGTCGCTCCTGGATTGAAGTTCCAAATAATATCTCTGAAAAGATCGTGTCGTCTTTTCTCAGATAAAAAAGGGCTAATCCTCCGGTAAGAAATGAAAAACCTGTCGCAAATGCCACCGGAACATCTGGACCCCCGTAAAAAAAGGGAGTATCATACCAGTATCCGACAGTAATTATCAGACCGATTATTGCGATAAGTAATCCAAGAATCGCTGAAAAATCTAGAATAAGTCTATGACTGGATAAACCGGTCATGAGTGAGAGTGATACCAGAATGAATATACCGGCAGTTATTGAAGAGGTTTTTGCTACCGGAATGCCTGCGATAGTATCGGTATTCTGAAAAAGGAGTGTATTGAGATCAGGGAGAAACGAGAAGGACCCATGTAATAGACTGATGAGACATATCCCGAGAATGATCCCTGCTCCGATGAGTGTAACCCGGAATATAATCCAGGCAGGTCGTGATGATCTCTGAACTAGGAGCAGTATTGATAAAAGGATAAAGAGCAGGGCAGTAAGGGGAGCCATCGGAATATAATCAGGACCAAAACTTATCAGTCTCCAGCGCCCGAAGAGATAAGCGACCAGCGTTATGATCGATAAAATTAGTATGATAATTGAGGAGATAATAACCGGATGTCCCAATTGAGATCGTATATCAGACAATGGTAAATCCAACCGGTCATTCTCTGACATACCAACTATAACTATTTTTCATCTATAAAAGTCTGGCTATTTGTAATACCCTAAAAAAACTCACAAATCAGTATTCTTTTTACAAAAATACACGGGACTATATCAAAGATCAAAAAAAGGTTATACAATCTCAAAGGATGCCTGTACCTGTCTGTTCATCTCTGTCAGGGTTACATTTACAGACGTTGTTTTTCCACTGCTGATCGGAACATGGAGCGAGTACGAACGATATCCATTATTCATCAGTTGAATGAGTCGATTCCCGGAGATTACATCCACATTTGCATACGTGAACTCCGTGGAGTTCGCCCCGTCTACCCAGTTAGATACCCCGGATGGAACAGATGAGATATCGAGGACTCCGTACTGTGTCAGGGTTGTTTTCAGAACGGTGGTCTTCGCCTTCGTGATGGTAACCTTTGATAAATAGTCTACAGACCCAGGTTTGGTCAAAACCACTGCATGATCTCCGGGAGAGAGACCTGGAACCGTTGTAGGTGTCTACAATCCTGTCGATTTAGAATCGAGTGTAATATTTGCTGATGACGGATTGGATGAGACTGCCAGTATGCCGGTGTTGGGAACCGGAGTTGGTGTTGGAGTGGCAGTCTTTGTTGGGGGGTGACTGTTGCAGTTACGGTTGGTGTTGGGGTTGGAGTAGTTGTGGAATATACAGTATTGAAGATATCAAACTCATGAGCATAGTATTTCTCCCTGAATACGTCATCTGACCGTCATAGTTGATATTCATAGCAAGGTTGAATGTTCCATTCGGCCTTGAAGAAATGGTTCCCCATCTGTTCAATACAACCCAGTATGCTGTAGAGGCAGTATCATTATATCCAACAATCAGAACTGCATACCCCCCGGATGTTGATCCGTTATTATATGAATCAGGATTCCAACGACAGAATCTGATTGCTGTTCCCAGAACTTATCAAACGCAGTCCATACAGTAGATGGGAGATAAAGGTCCAAATTACAGGAGTATTTGCATTAATCTGTGATTAAATCACATTAATGGCATTAGTCTGACCGGTATGTGTGGATGACACGGTGTCAGAGACACTTGATAGTGCGTAATTTGGCGAAGTCAGGATAGATGATGCCGCCATTCCAGAGGATTTGCCCTCTATCTAGTAATAATCAGCATAACTGGCATTGGTATTACTCTATGGAATTGTCTTTTTTAATGTACCTGAATAATAAGTAGAGACTTCTGAAGTGAAACCTCCATCACATGCATTTCCGCTTGCTGCTCCACCATTCCATTATTGAGTTAAAGTACTGGACAGATAATCGCGAGTTAACATTATTATTAACCATATGAGCAACTTCAAGAGCACCGGTTGAAGCCCACACCCAGCAATTACCGCAGTATCCCTGATCACGGGAGTTACCCAGGTACGAAACATCAGATATCAATGATTTGGAGCCAGTAGGCAAAGATTAGGTACTGAAACTTGCAGCGGTAGCCATCAAAGCACGGCTCGGTTCATGTGCCTGAATTTGACTTGGAGTAAAATGCATGATAGCATGACTGATATTCACACTATCTGTTGAATTATTCCCGGTATCTGCAGAACTTTGTTGATTAGATAAGGAGTCATAAAATCCATTTATTGAAGAAGTGAAAATAACAGGAGTGAAACAAGAAATAATCGAAATATACATCAATTAGATGAGACTACCCGGATCATGTTGAAAAATATATCCTATTATACATATATGATATCAATAGAACTTCCAAACGATCATGAGGCTGTCCAGTGAGATGATTCATACTAAACAACATCCCATCACGGCGATAAAATATGTCACAACATATATTTAATGAAAACTATTTTTTATACCTTTCATTTTACATTGATGCGTTATGGTTTTTATTATGCGATAATTGGCTGATACAAACGGGCCACAATTGCGCAGTTGTAGAATCATATGAATCAACACAAACAAATTCCAGACAGATACTGTACATAAAATTGTATTTTTCGTAATATCAACAATTTGACAGAATCCATCAGATATATTCATTTGCGTAATGGCGCCATAGGCGATGAATATATCCATAACTGAATTAAACACAATGCTGTTCTGGTATGCTCGTAAGTAGAGTATGGGGGACCTCATGATGTGGCTATAACGGAATACAGGAACCAAATAGCCACTAATGATACCAGATTAATTTCATTGAACCAGTTTGCCCTGTAAATGATTCAATCGGGGGGTTGAATCATCGTTTTGGGTTTTTACCGGATGCCTTCCAGGCATCCGGAATGTAACACAGACAATAGCAGAGCGGATGAAAATTTTAAAGGATAGTCCGTATATCATGAAAGCACTAGACGATATTAAAATTGGAAAAAAAATCATCGGATCATTTCTCACAGTTGTTCTCATCATGATCGTCGTTGGAATTGTGGGATACTCCGGAGTCTCGACAACGAATAATTACCTTAATCAGATGTATAACCAGCAACTGATTCCAACCGAGATCCTTGAGAAGACAGGGGCAGATCTCTGGCACTTAAGAGGAAATCCTCCAGGATATCTCTTAATTCCTTCAACACGAAATAGTAGCAAAGCAGACAGTACCAATATCATTACATCAATAGACACTAACCTGACAAAATACGAATCTTTCATCGCCTCTGATAAAGAACGGGAGGTATATAAAAAAGGGAAAATAGCATGGGAGAACTACAAGGTCGCGATTGATAACTTCCATACTCTTGTTGACTCGGGAAAAAATGATGATGCTATTACCGAACTGACCACAGGTAATCTGGTTACACAGAGAAAAGTATTGTCAGAATCTCTTGATGAACTTACGGCCATGAATCTGAAAGACGCCAAAGGTGTTTCAGTAGAGGGGCAGAACACGGTATCATCCATCAGTTTCATGCTCATAGCTGCAATTATCATCGGTGCAATCGCAGCATTTTCACTTGGTATCCTTATCAGTTCAAGTATCACTGGTCCCTTGGCCCGGGGCGTGCATGTGATGCAGGAGATGAGCACCGGTCATCTGGATAACAGACTGAAGATGGCACGCAAGGATGAGATCGGTGATCTTGCGGCAGCAATGGACAGGTTTTCGGATGACCTGGAGTTTGTCATTATCGGCGGATTGAAACAGATTGCAGCAGGTGATCTGTCATTATCGGTCCAGCCCAGAGACGATAAAGACGAGATCGCACCGGCTTTTAATCAGCTGCTTTCTGCCATAAACAATATCATGGGCGAAGTAGGCACGCTCATATCAGAAGCCGAAGAAGGAAGACTCCAGAAACGTGGGGATGCAACCCAGTTTACCGGAGTATATCAGAACATCATCGTTGGCATCAACAACATGCTTGATGCAATTACTACTCCACTCAACGAGGCACTCAGAGTCTCCAATGAGTACTCCCATGCCAGATTCTCAGCCCGGTTCAACAATGATGTCATCATCAGAGGAGACTTTGTCGCCCTCAAAGAGGGGCTTAACACCATCGGAACCGAACTGTCTGCTGCGATCTCCAACATTTCTGAGCAGGTTGGTGCTCTTTCAGCCTCTTCAGAAGAAGCAGCAGCAAGTGTTGAAGAGATCACGGCAGGTTCTGCTTCGGTTGCACAGAGCTCCGGGGTTGTGAGTGCGAATGCAGAAAAGAGTGTTCAGGCAGTCGACCAGGTACTTGGGGCCATGGAAGAGTTTAACAAGTCGGTCTCGATTGTTGCTGCAAAAGTTGATTCTGTCAGCAGATTGACCCAGGATGCAAACAGTACTTCAACAAAAGGAGTGAAACAGGCAGCAATAGCAGAAACCGGAATCACCGCGATCAACGGAGCGGTAAACGATGTCGGTGTCATCATCAACGAGATCAGAGATCAGATGAATGAGATCAACAAGATCGTCGTGATAATCAGTGATATTGCTGACCAGACTAACCTCCTCGCATTAAACGCTGCGATAGAGGCTGCCCGGGCCGGGGATGCAGGAATGGGATTCGCAGTCGTTGCCGATGAGGTAAAGACCCTCGCACAGGAGTCCCAGGGATCAGCAGAGAACATCTCCAAGATCATCACGTCTCTGCAGCACCAGTCTGATCGGGCAGCCAAAACCATGGAACTTGCAACAACAGAGGTTTCAAAGGGTTCATCTGCAATCACCGAGACGATCGATCTCTTCAACCACATTGCAGGACAGGTTGAGGAGATCTCGCAGCACATGATGGAGGTTGCAAGCCTCTCTGAAGAGGAGACCGCTGCGGTTCAGGAGATCACATCCAGCGTATCTGAAGTGAAAGATATGGCTTCACAGACTGCAGAAGAAGCAGTTGGTTCAGCTGCCGCCACCGAAGAGTCAGCATCTGCACTTAACCAGGTATCAGGTATCATCAGTGAACTATCAGTCATTGCAACCAGAATTGACGAGTCAGTCTCACGGTTGAATGGATAAAACCGGAAATAAGTAAAAGGGATAAAATGGAGATCAGTGCCATTCATCAGGTTTCCACGGAGTCAGGACAGGATATGCAGGTCAGTGTAACGCGAACAAAAACTCAAAATAACAAGAGCAACACAGATCTCCAGTTCGTTGAGTTTACGCTTGGGAGTGAATGCTTTGCAATAAACCTGTTTAACACAAAAGAGGTCATAACCCCGACCTCAATCACTCCACTTCCTAACTCTGTAGCATATATCAAAGGAGTGATGGACCTTCGGGGAACCATCACAACGATCATAGATCTAAAACTTCTGCTCAATATCAGTGAGACCAGAGATTCAAAAAAACGATCAAGAATCATCATCCTGGATAACGATCCATCAGAAAAATCGGTGGGAATCCTTGTTGATGATGTCTATTCTGTCAGTACCCACCATGCTTCAGATATAGAGCGGGAGACTGATGATAAGACTCACAGTACCAGATTTATTCTGGGAGTTATCAGAATATCCAGATCAGAAAAACATAACCTGGTTCTCTGGCTTGACATCCAGAAGATTCGTGCATCAATTACGAGTGAACTCTGATACTAACTATATTCGTTGCACTAATATCTTTCATCTCTCGTGTCAGGCCCCGAACGGGGCACCGTTTTTTACGTATTCAGTGTATTGCCACGAAGATATGCAGGAATATTATGCCGGATACATTTGCCTTCTTTTACTAGAACGAGATACCCATCTTTATGAAGTTTCTGAACACCTCGGGTGACTGTAGGACTTGAAACTCCCAGTCTATCTGCCAGTTTTTCAGGATAATTCCGGAATATTTTTAGAACATCCTGCATATTCATACAATTTGCATGCTGGTTACTGATTCAATGGTTGAAGTGTATCATCCCGAAAGAACTGAAAATAGTGGGGTAATTCAGATCAAAATCTATCAATTTGCGTAAAAGCCGCTCTATTGTTGTCTCTTCTGCATCACGGTTGCCTGCTCCGGGCAGACTGAGACACAGAGACCGCATCCTAGGCATTTCTCCGGATCATAGGAGAAGGTTCCGTCTTCCATTTGACGTGCCCTGAATACACAGCGATCGATACACCGGCCGCATGAATTACACAGGCTTCCATCTGTCTCTGCAATATAATCAGATCTGGCAATCAGATCAGTTCTTTTGTAGTTGAGAAGGAGTTGAAGATCATGACAGCAGCAGGAGCAACAGCTACAGAGTGCATATATTTTCTGACCTGGCATATATAGGGTCATGTGAATGAGGCCATGCTTATCAGCCTCTTTAAGCCGCTTTGCTGCTTCTGTAAGCGAAAGTCGTCGACCTTTTCCTGATGCAACCGCCTTGTCCGCAAGATCATCAAGAATCAGGCATACATCCCTGGGTTTATCACACCGGTTGTAATGGGTCCGACAGACACAGTCGATAAGAGCAAAAGATCCGGCCTCCTCTAATACCTTCATGACCTGTTCAGATGGAAGAATCCATTGTTCCGGTTGAAACGACTCGTGAACAGGTATAACCCGAGATGACACGGAGAAATTTCCTGTCTTTCTCCATTCGGTATATCTATCAACGTATCCTTTCAGGTACTCATCCATGGGTTTTCCGGTATTCATTTCATCCTCCGGGTCTCACAAGAGATGTATACTACATAGGACCGGGTAAAAATTAAATGATCTCATTGCAGGATGACTAGATCCACGTTCTGACAGTTCTCTTGTACTCCCGGTACTGATCGCCAAAGACCCTCTCTAATTTCTCTTCTTCTACCGGAATGAAGAGGATCTGAATTATTACGATGAACAGGAGAGGAGATATGAAAGTGATACCTGACCCCATGAACAGGGCAGATCCAAAGAGTATAGACGCCATTCCTAGGTATACCGGGTTCCGGCTGATCCGGAATGGTCCGGTAGTAACAAGAACACGGGGTGTCTCAAACGGTGAGAGGGTTGTTCGTATCTTCAGAAATCTTGAGCGTACCCAGTAACATACCGATATCCCGAAGATGATGAAGATAAACCCGATGTAGGTAACCGGTGCTGAGAAGAGCATCGGGTACGGAAACAACCAGTTCACCAGGACTGATACCACGAGCAGGAGAAGAAAATACGATTGTCCATCAGCCATAAATTATTCTCTGTACCTGTTTTTCTGTGTATTCCCAGATAATTTCATATCACTTCGAATTCGATCAACATCTCTTTAATTACAGGATTCCTTGCTGATGAATATAATCAGAAACTCTTCATAGAGGTTTTACCCAACTGATCACTTAATATTTCGGTGTAACCATTCTGAATAAACGTTCAGTTGCTCTTCTGTATGAAAGAAATGTTCCCCGGTCTCTAAAATCTCCAGATCACAATGAAATTTTTCTGTGAAACCGTGGATTGTATCAGACTCACAGATCTCATCCTTTGACCCATACAGGATATGAGTCTTAATATTCCAGGTATCTACCGGGTGGTCCCTTACATAACAGTAGTAATCCCAGTATAGTTTCTGGCCGATCGGTGTGTCTATCGTCTGCTCTTCCTGCAGACGTTCAGGTGTTACCTGGAACCAGGTCATCATATTGCTGATGATCCGGCCCATATCCACCACAGGTGAAAGAAACAGTGCCTGATTTAATGCTTCGGACTTATATGTTACCAGGCTGAAGTATGCACCCATACTGCATGCAAACAGGCTGATATCCTTCCACTGTTCTTTTGCATAACTCATGATCACGTCCAGATCATGAACACAGAACTGTACCTTACAAGGGGGATCTGTATCTTTTCTATCACCATGTTCTGGAAGATCAAAACTCAACACCTGATAGCCTTTGCCAGTTGCTTCATGAGCCAGGAGTTCGATCACGAAATCCTGCTTATGGGAGAGATTTCCATGAACTGCAATCAAAAGTTTGTTACTCGTATTACCCCACAAAACTGCGGGAATCGTTCCGATATTAAATCTATTAATGAACATAGTATTCTCTCTCAGGTATTTGCATGTATATTCATATAAAAATCATCATGAAGGGCGTATGAGAAAAATATTCAATCTTTTTCCAAAAGGAAATCAATGGTTCAATGGATGAAACACATGTGATATGAGAATAGAATGTAATTACAGATGCATATAACAGATAATTTGCTCCTATCTATATGATAGGATAATGTAAAGTAACTTTATTGAATTCACCACAGAAACCATAGCAGGCATTTTTCTGAAAAAAACTAAATTTCAGATTTGAATTATTGAGTTTTTTTTGAAACAATTAAATAGAACAATAATCGCGTACTATAGAGGAACAGAAAATATGGATCAAATACAGGGAATTTATAAGATAGAAGCAGGAATAACCGCAGACTTTGGTTTTATTACAAATTGCTTCCTTATTGAGCAGGATGGACTAATTCTTGTAGATACCGGTCTCCCAGGCAATACTGATAAAATTCTCTCATACATCACCAGGACAGATCGATTGGACCCGGCTGATATCCATACGATCCTTTTGACACATTATCATCTGGATCATACCGGAAATGTAATCGAACTCCAGGAGATAACTGGTGCAAAAGTAGCCATACATTCAGCTGATGCCCACCTTCTGACAGAGCAAATAAGGACAGAATCACAACAATCCATGGCAATCTCATCCGGTGAAGTTCATTATTCAGAGAGAGGACTCTCTTTTACTCCTGATATTCTTCTCACCAATGATGAATTCATACATGGATTACAATGTATCCATCTTCCCGGTCATTCTCCCGGTAATATTGCTATACTTGACCCAGAACGCAAAGCACTATTTTGTGGGGACACAATCTTCGGAATAGATGGAAAAATTACAATTCCGGAGAGAATTCAGGAGCGGATGAGAATGATGGGAACATGGGATGAGACGGTACATTCAGTAAAACAAATGGGTTCATTGGATTTTGACACACTCTTCTTTGGTCATGGTGATCCTGTCATTGGAGATGCAAAAGAGAACGTTCTCAATTTCATCAACAGTCTTTAAACAGACTTAATCAGACCGGGATTGACAATAAAAATTAAGTTTTTTAAAGGCAAACAGGTGAATCTTGATGAAGAGGAAGAACTGCTTCACAAAGATGAAAGATATCATTGAGAATACCAACAAATATCCTGTCTGCTTACGGTAACTCTTATATTAGAAATCCCTTCATATACCTAGTATGTCGAAGACCGATACTTCTTCTGCCACTCTTCTGCTCCTAATCGTCATTCTATGTTCAACGATTCCGGTTTATGCAGATCAATTCGCTGACACTGTTCTGCTGAATGGCACAGTGTATACCGTGGAACCGGGAACAAACTGGTCTGAAGCCCCCGGCGAAGCAGTAGCAATACAAGGAACCACTATCCTTTCAGTAAATACCACAAGCGATATCAGACAATATATCGGACCGAAAACAGTAGTCCATGACCTGGCAGGGAAGATGGTACTACCCGGTTTTATCGACTCACATATTCACTTCGGAGCATCAGCAGAACTTACATTTGGAGTAAATCTCTCTGGATGCCATTCGGTAAGCGAGGTTCAACAGCTCCTCACAGACTATTACACTGACCATCCGGAGATGGATGTTATCCGGGGATTTGGATGGAATTATTATATCTTCAATGAGACCGGACCAGACAAATCGATCATAGATGCTGTGATCTCTGATAAACCGGTTATTCTTATCTCATTTGACGGACATGCCACATGGGTAAACTCAAAGGCACTTGAAGTTGGAGAAATAACTGCAGAGACACAAGATCCACAGGGAGGAAAGATAGAACACGATTCCAGTGGAGAACCGACCGGAGTCCTCAGGGAGATGGCAGCATCCAGCCTTGTCACAGGTAAGGTGACTCCTCTATCTCCACAGGATATTGAAGAGAAACTTATGGATATCCTGCCGAAGGCTTCAGCGTACGGAATCACAACAGCAGATGATGCAGCACTGACACCCGGGATGATCCTGGCATATTCAAACCTTGAAGATCAGGGAAAATTACCGGTGAGGATCTTTGGAGAGATGGTCGCAGTTCCAGACTTCGGTACTGAACAGGTCGCTCTAATGGAACTTGAACAGGATATATTCGGTTCATACTCATCTGATAAAGAGATACATCACGTCGATGATGTCGAATTGAATATTGACCAATCCAGTACATCGGGAGATCAGATCGAATCGATACAGGATCTCAAAGATACAAAAGGACTCTTCAGACTAGAAACCGGAAAACTATTCCTTGACGGAGTAGTGGAAGGTCATACCGGATATCTCCTCTCACCCTATACCGATAACCCTGAAACGAGAGGGACAATAAACTGGAATATATCAGATTTTGATGAGATGATAAGTGCTCTCGACAGCGAAGGATTCCAGGTGGATATTCATTCTATCGGAGATGGGGCAGTCAGATTATCCCTTGATTCATATGAGAAGGCCAGGGAGGAGAATGAAAAAAGGGATGCAAGACATAAGATTTCACACATCCAGCTGATTAACTCCTCTGATATTCCAAGACTGAAAACCCTTGGAATAATCGCATCATTACAACCGAACTGGTTCTATTATGACAACAACTTCAGAAATGTCTCGCTCCCGTACCTCGGGAGTGACCGTGCTGAGCACATGTACACACTCAAAACGCTCCTGGATAATGACATTCTGGTTGCATTTGGAACTGACTGGCCGGTAGGTACCGATTACCTGACATTGAATCCTTTGGATGGTATCAGAACAGCTGTAACAAGGCTTGCTCTGCCCAGGGATTCACCATACACAAAACCATACAGACCTCAAGAACGGATCAATCTCCAGCAGGCAATCGAGGCCTACACCTATACCGGTGCATATACCGACTTCATGGAGAACAGTACAGGAACAATCGAGCCAGGAAAACTTGCAGATATCATTATCATTGACAAGGATCTATTTACAATCCCGCCAGAGGATATCAACAAGGCACACATTGTTGCAACATATCTTGAAGGAAAGCAGGTGTACAGCGATCCACTGGTTACAAACTCAACCGAAAAGTAACTTTTTTTTGATTCTCTCATTCGATAGAGACAGTCCCTGAACACAGAAAAAAAGGAGAGATTAGGATGAACTTTCGTTGAACTGATGAAGTGATGAGATATCAAACGATTTTGCATCTTTGGTGAGATCCTGGTTGAATGATTTCATGTAGATTGATGACAGAAATCCATCGGCATGCATCTTTTGAACAATCTCATTCAGTTTTTTAACAAACGATACTGTAGAAACACCATCTCCTTTCTCTACTGCAATACCGGAATATCCCCTAAAGGCATAGGGTTGCAGGGCAATGATCGGTGTTCCGGTTGCAATGACATTCTTCATGTCTGTATCAGGGAACAGAAGTGCATCAACTTTTCCTGATACCAGGTCATTGATTGCATCTGAATCCTGAGCATACTCTACGATCGCTGGATCTTTCACAGGATTATCATTGACAGTTCCAACCATGGTGAGATTATTATCCAGATAACTTGTCTGGGCAGACTGAACATATACCCCTATTTTCTTACCAGACAGATCAGAGATGGAGGATACATTGGTATCGTTGGCCCGTACGTAAAAAGATGATGAAACTGCAAATATCGGCTGTGTAAAATATAAACATTTCAGACGATCATTTGTCATGTAGAAGTCTGTATAGTAGTCCCACTTGTCACCCCATTTCGAGTTCTTCAGTTCAGAACTGTTTGTGGCGACATAACATGAGTCAACTCCAAGTTCTTTTGCCACTTGAGAGCCGATCTCTACATCATATCCACTAACCTGGTTCTCGGCATACTGAAGATCAGAGCATTTTGATTCAGGATCTCGTACCGTTTCATTGTTTACTTTAAAATCAGATGAAAGATCTGTATTAACTGCCACAACCAGGGTGCCCCGGGATAGAATCTCCTGGAGCCTGTCCTGCTGCACACCTGATATATTCTGATCTCCAAAAACCATAGCTACGGAGAATACGAGCAAGATTACAAGTATTCCCAAAATAATTTTTTCGATCTGCATGAAAATTTCCAGTTAGATGATAATATTGAGATTTTGATGCAACATAAGTATTTTTATTAGATCTCAAGAATAAATCAAGTATACGATCTTCATTTAGGAACAGATAAACAAAAAAATATCCCTATTGTTGAAAAAGTGGTGAAAAAAAGAATTTACCATCCGGGTTCAACCTGACAAGGTTGAAAAGTTCAGCCAGATTTTTTCTGAAAGATTTTGAAGTTGAAGGGTAGTGTCTGCAGGTATCTCTTTTCCGGCATCTACAGAGGAGAAGACCTTTTCTGCATCTGTGACAAGATCTGCCTTAAATGCTTTCAGTTCCTTTGTTGATACATCAGGGAACCGTGATTCGAATATTGTAATCTTTCGATCAAATGAGTTCATCAGAGATGAAAACCTCTCCTTCTCTTCAGAATTTTTGGTCATCCCATATGCATCCGGAACAATGAGCCCGTCCATCAGGATCACAAATAATCTGATCTGCGATGTATTCTGATCAAGGGAGTCTTCATTGATATAATTCATCAATGAATCAAATGTCTGGAGGTGGTTCCAGCTGGCCTGTTCGAATCTGCTGATAAGGTTGGAATCAACAGTCTCATTCGCATCTTTGGTGGACAATATCTGTTCAAGAGTCTGATTCAGTTCGGTCCAAGCTGCAAATGATCTCTTCCTATCTGCAGTGGCCTCCGGGCTTTGGCTGGTTGAGTTATCCACTGTATTGAGCCATGCACTTACAGTTCCATTATAATCATACATCGCATCAAGAATTTCCTTTTTAGCTGTACGATCTCCGGTCATCAGATACCGGTAGGTCTGATCTACGCACCTGATATCTGTTGCATATGTTTTTTCTAATGCAAGAGCAGCCTCCGGACTCATAGTCCAGGTCTCATTTTGGGTTATATTGATTTTATCAGATACAGCCAGACTATCTTCAGCTGCCGATACATACCCAATGCACAGAATAGTAAATACCAATCCTATAATTATGTGCTTCATATTACCAGTCTCCTTTGGATTGAGATATAACATTCTTCATACACGAACGAAATCCTAACCATTACCTATGTAGTTGGTACGGAAAAAGTGATATGATTCAATTCTTATCATCCAGACAAACAGGTGATAAAGAAGGGAAAGGACGTTTATAAAAACCCCAGGGTATAGTTACTATTATATTTCTCTATTGAATCCGGACACATGTGTTGATAATGAGGTGTGTTCATCGATGATCAGGAGAATAATACCCATTATCAACAGCCCCTTAATCATAGGCGCTCAATGGGTACCTATCAACAATGAATACCATTCTCATAAGACTATTGAAAAAAAATCTATCAAATAATAATCCTTTAACCACCGGTAAATAAAAAATAATGTATGGACATTTCCCGTTTCTTTTTCATTTTAACCTGTTTACTACTCCTCTGCGGGGTGGTACTGGCTGAAAACCAGACACAGACAATAGTCATAGGTGGACTTCTTCCCCTTACCGGGAATGGATCAGCTCAGGGTCCTTCGTATAAGGCAGCCATGGAGATAGCAGCCGATGACCTGAACGCGAAATATTCAGATCTTGGACTCCCATATAAGGTTCAGGTACGGATTGTTGATACTGAAACAGATCCGGCTATAGCCAAAGAACTCGGAACAGAGATGATCAAGGATGGGATCCATTGCATCGTCGGACCGTTAACATCAGAAGAGATGAAAGCTCTTGAGACGACAGCAAATGATTCCGGAACAATACTAATTGGATTCGGAAGTACGACACCGGGTATCTCAAGTAAGGAGAATACAATCTTCAGACTCTGTCCTGATGATACCATTCAGGCCCGGGGAATTGTGGGTCTTTTCAAGAAACTGAACTATTCGACAATTGTTCCGGTTGTCAGGAACGATGTCTATGGTCAGAAATTATTAGAACTGGTCAGTAATCTCTCAACCAAAGGCAACTATACGCTGACCACTCCTGTTTATTATGAGCCTGGAACAAACTCCTTTAATTTAACCGTCGTTAAAATCGAAGAATCTATTCAATCTAATGATCAGAAGACCGGTACTGCGGTTCTGGCGATTGGGTTTGATGAAGTTGCTGATCTTCTAGAGGAAGCATCACAAAACCCGGTACTCAGTTCTGTTCCATGGTTTGGAACAGATGGTATTGCCCTCTCCGACTCGGTCCTGAAGAAGAAGAATGCTGCAGAATTCGCTGCAAAAACAAATTTTACTGCAACAATTTATGGAGAGATGGAAAATGAGCCTACGTTCATGGAATTCTCTAAACGTCTACAGAATGCTACCGGAATTAAGGCCACTCCTTATGCAGTTGTCATCAATGATGCGGTCCAGCTTGCTGCACTCACAGAAATTATGAGCCCCGGAGTTACTGAAAAAGGGCCCATATTTTTAGACAATGCTGGTCATTTTTACGGAGTTTCAGGTTACACGTCACTGACCGACTCGGGTGATCGGAAATTTGCAAACATCGATTTCTGGACCGTAAAGCAGAATAATGGCAAATATTCATGGACAAAGATCGGTCGGTTTGTAAACCAGATGGCAGGTCCGATTATTGAGATGAAGACTAAGTGATATTATAAACCTTTTTATTCATTTTTTGATGGACTGATTTCTTCTCACCTATCATATTTGATCCACCAGATCTATAGAAAACATATTAACATCCCTGGTACGAATAATTCATGTTTGTCTGGTGGGCAGACAGGGGGATGCATAATGAGGAATATTACCATACTTGGAGTGATCACTCTTTTTCTGGTTTCAGGGGGGGTTTCGGCAGACTGGCTGCCAAACCAGACACCGGAAAATCAGATGATCTCAATTACCACTGTCATAGACGTTGTAGGATTTGTCTCTGATAGTACCATGTTTTCCTGGACTCTGGCTTCTCCAGGGTCGATTCCAACCGGGATGTTAGGCGCAGGTCAGTCTGTTGCTGATATCAGTTATCATGATTCAACAATGACAAACGGCGGACATCTCATGATGAACAAACGGGTGGATTTCAATTCGGGAGATCAGTCATCAGGAATGAATAACCTTGAAACCCAGAAGGTTATGACATATGCAAGTACCGATGGAGCACATCTCGTGGGTGAAGAGGAGTACACCCTCTCAGTAGCAGGAAACGGCCAGGATACGGAAGGCAACATCCGATGTGTCTTCTCACGGGGAGACGAGTCACAGATGCCTTCATTCTGTAACATCGTTACTGCGAAGAGTAGCCTGATAAATGTGAACAGTGCCCAGATATCCTCGAAAGGAGGTCTCAGGGCTGTGGCAGAAACGAAAGATGTTCCAGCTGCACTCAATTACCAGATAGCAGTCACACCTGATACCAATTCAGGTTCAGGTTATGCTGAAGGAATTGTAAAGACGGTATTTGCCGGCAGCATTATGGAAGCCCGTGATACAACCGGAGATAACTGGAACAAGACGTCAGCCACAAATACCTGGAAAGACACATCCACCGTGAGTGGCGGAATCAAGAACTTCCAGAAGTCGTTCGGGTATGTCTCGGGTTTACGGGTATAATCCCCCTTTTTTTTCAAATTTTTCAGAATTTATGTTCGCAGAACAATCCTCTCTGTATCATGAGAGGCGGTTTCAATTGCAATTTATTCATTATCAGATGTAATACGGGTTCTACCCTGATCTGAAGAAAAAATACTAAAAGAATGAGGAGTACTGATGAGATCATCATAATCTGAAATTTCACGCGATACTCCGATAATCCGGGTTACTTTCCTGTCAGATCCTGCTATCAGTGAGATCGATTCTTCAACATCAATAAGATGTCCGTCACAATGCTTAAGAATGATAAAGAATCTCCGATACCGGGCAGAATCATTGCCTGATTCAAATGCACTGATCTGTTCTTCGAGTTTTCTGGATCCGATATCGTCTTTAGCATAAATATCCCGGGAATACAGATCTTTGAGGGAATGACCAATAATTTCCTCAGGATGATACCCCCTGAGTTTTCTGATTGAAGGGCTGACATAGGTAAAAACCATTGATGAGAGATCGAAAATCCAGATTACATCACAAATATTATCCAAAATAAGACGCAAATGAGCTTCACTATTGGCAAGTTCCAGATGGTTATACTTCTTTTCAGTAATATCACGTGAGATACCAATAAACTCAACAGCCCCGGTTTCTTCATTTCTTGTTGTATGCGAATTTATTTCAGCCCAGATTATTTGTCCGGATTTAGATATTACCTTAAATTCATCAGTATAATATCGCGTAATTCCGGTCTTAAGAAATTCCTGATTTCGTTCAACACATTTTTCGTGGAAGTATGAAATCATATCTGGAGATACAATATCATCAATAGATTTCTGGTAGATTTCTCCAGGAGTCCATCCAAGCATCCCGGTAACTGAAGGACTGATATATCTGAATACTCTGGTTACAGGATCTACAATAAAGACAACATCTTTAATGGTTTCAGCCAGTACCCGGTAATGATGCTCACTTCGTTGTAATTTCTTTGACAATTCAAGATGAGAGGAAATATCTCTCGATACTCCTAAAATCCCGGTGATCTCACCGGATGGATTTTTTATAAATGAGATGGCTGCTTCTGTAGGAATAACTCCTCCATCAGAAGTAATATAATGAATACGAAGCCTGCAGTAGGAAGGAGCTCTCCCTTCGGAATACGACTTCATGTAATATGGGAGTTTGACTCGCATCCGGTTGTAGGATGACTGAGTGAGAATATCCCTGATATGAATATTCAGAACAGCATCTTGGCGATATCCTAAAAGGCGTTCGACAGATGGACTGACATAGGAGAATGAGTATTCAGAGGGATCAATCATCCAGATGATGTCCTGTGTATTATCAGCAAGTAACCGGTATAATTCTTCACTTTTACGGATACATTCTTCAGCTTTTTTCTGCTCACTTATGTCCCTGATAACTGTTAGAAGACAATCCCGATCTGTCATGTGAATTAGACTTGAGGAACAGGAAATATCTAAAAAATCTCCGGACTGTCTGCGGATCTTCAATTCATATCGATGCTGACCTGATTCACTATGAATAATATTTCTGATGATATTACTTCGAAAATCTGAGGATTCGAAAAATCCCAGACCCAATGAATTCTTTCCAATAATGTCATTCCATGAATAACCGATTAATGAACAATAAGCAGGATTTGCTTCAAGAATTTCTCCTGAAGAAACATCCCGCATCACAATCCCGTCGGGTGAAGAATGGAATGCAAACCCGTATTTTTCCTGAGCTATTCGAAGTGCTTCTTCAGATCTCTTCTTTTCCGTTATATCAGTGCAAATGATTGCAATCTGATTTAGTGCCTGAAGGAGAGACAATCCAAGAATGGTTATCTCAAACCAGATTCCATTGTCATCCTGGACGGTAATTTTCCTGTGTTCTTCAAATGAAAAAGCGTTGAGAATTCTGATGAATTCCTCATTCAACAACAGAGAAAAACGTAGAGTATTAATATTTTTTCCAATGCATTCATGGAGCGTGGTCCTGAAATGCCGTGTTGCTGCCTTATTCAGGTATTGAATAGTCAGATTCGGAGAAAGGACAAGGATAAGGTCAGAACTGATATCCATCAGACTGTATTCAGGAATTTTCTTGACTAACAGATACTTTTTTGCCCGTCCGATCTCAAGTTTTCTTACCTTACCAAGTATCTCAAGTGAATCAAGATGCCGGGCAACAGTATGCCGGTTTAATCCGGTACATGACGCTATCGTTGAGATAGAGAGGCAGAGATTTTCTCCTTCCAGAGATTGAAGAATTCTGGTTCGTTCAACTTCAGTCTGATGAGTCATGAATATATTCGTATATATTAAAATTCAAATTGCTGATATCGACGATTACCTGACCAATTTAGGAGTTACATGTACACATATATGAGATTGACATTTTTTTGAAAAACTCTAAATAACCAATTCTATTAAAAAAAATAATGTATTTACTGACTCATATCCCTCAATATACCGGGAACATCTATCCAGATAACAAGTTCTGTCTTTTCTGTTTCACGATCCCCTACATTTTGCTTGATAATTCCAAGAATATATTGTGAATCAGTTGCTTCATTGATCTTTTTATCAATTTGGGATTCACGTATAGACAGGACTGTTGTTACATCATCTACTAAAATTCCAGTCTTTCCTTTTGTCACTGAACTATCGATAACAATGATTCGTGACTGTTCAATAGTCCCGGATGAGGATGTAATATTCATCTTAGCTTTGAGATCGATGATGGAGGTGATCTCACCTCTCAAATCTATGATCCCCTTGATATACTGATTACTTCCAGGCAGTGGTGTGATCCTGGTATATTCAACGATCTCTTTCACATCAAAGAGATTGATTGCAAATTTGTCATCTCCCAGCAGAAATTCAACGACCTGGATCTCTTCTTCACTCTCTGTCATCGCCTTCCGTGAACTTTTTGAGATACCGTCTAACTCAGTCATATAATTATGCTACCTTGAACTTGACAATTTCATGGGAGATATTCTCTACAATACCAACAACGCCATTCATAATCCGTCCCACTTCATCAATTGAAGCACTGGCCTCCTGTGTGGCAGCAGCAGCATCACCTGCTTCATGTGACGTATTCTGAACGAGATTTGAGACCTCCTGGATACTTGCAGTTACTTCTTCCACTGATGCAGCCTGCTCTTCGGATGCTGACGCAACTTCTACCGTATTCCGGTTTATATCCTCGATGGTGCCAGCAATTTTGTTAAAAGCGGCCAGAGTCTGTTCAAGTGCAGAACTTCCATCCTGAACTGCCCGGGTGGATTTTCCCATCGCCTCGGTTGCCTGTTGAGCCTTTGTCTGGAGTGTTGCAATCATATCTTCAATATTTTCAGCAGATTTACGGGAATCCTGAGCCAGAGACTTAACTTCCGCTGCAACAACTGCAAATCCTCTTCCTGCCTCACCGGCCCGGGCTGCCTCTATTGCTGCATTGAGTGCAAGAAGATTGGTCTGGTTGGCAATATCTGATATCAGACGGACAATCTTTCCGATCTCGTCCATCTGTGTGTTTATCCCGGTCACTATGGTATCTACCTCTTTTGCTGAGGTGGTTATATCTTCCATCGCTCTTTCAGACTGATGAGCAATACTGATACCTTCCTTTGCCAGATTGTTTGCCTGATCAGATGCAATGGAGACAGATTCTGCCTTCTGTGATACAGCACTAACCGTTACATTGAGGTCTTCCATCGCCTTGAGTACCTGGGAAATACCATCTTCTCCCTGCTCGGCATTCTGACTGACCTTTCCTGCACTGGTTGCGATCTGTTGTGCTCCGGTTACCACCTCTTCAACACTGACATGAGCTTCTTCAGCACTGGTAGCAAGATCATTGACATTCCTGCTGATCATCTGGATCCCATCACATACACTCTCTCCGATATGATTGAGTGCATTCTTAAACTGAATCCAGTCCCCTTTGACCTCAAGCGATGAAGAGAACCTGACAGTGAAGTCATACGAAGCGTAGTTCTCACATACCCTGAGCGATTCATTGATCGGCTGAATAACACTTTCAAGTGTCCGGTTGAACCCTTCCACTATCTTCCTGAACTCACCCTTGTGCCTCTCGATATTGGCACGTGACTTCAGATTCCCGTTTGTAGCATCATGTGCCAGGCCATCTGAATCCTGTATCAGGTTATGAAGAGCTGTAATCAGGGTTGAGATACTAGTATTGATCTCTTCAAACATCACTTCTGCTTTCTCTGAATACTGATCAGATGCCGTCATCTGAAGATTCAGATCGAAGTTACCATTGCTCAGCTTTACAATATTTTCAGAGAGGCGAGCTACTTCCTTCTGTAAGAATTCAATCAGTCTTATCTGTTCGGTCAGATCCTGAACAGTCTCAACATATCCTACAGTCTCTCCACTTGCATTAACCACCGGTGCAGTTGTCTGTTTATTTGAAGCACCCATCCATTCAAAGAATGTCTCATTCTTCCCGGTTGTCCGGAGTTTATGGATACCGCATTCATTGGTCTTGCAGATATTGGCATTGGCTGTGTAACATGGCATTCCATATGCAGATCCTCTATCCTGAATAACCCGGTTATTCATGAGAATCTTCTCAAAAGGTTTGTTCATGTAGGTCCACTTCATGTCGATGTCAGTGACATGAATCGGGAGGGGGACAGCATCAAGGATAGACTCATAATATGCAATCAGGTTCTTCTGTTCTGTTAAATCAGAGAATATCTCCAGGAACTTGACAACTTCTCCTTTTTTATCGAGAATAGGGACATAGACATAAGCAAGATGACGGATTCCAGCCGGGGTATCAGCGATGACTGTTCCTGAAACCGGATTCTTACTCTGAAGGCTGTCCCTGATAGTTCCCCCATTGCGTTCAAGAACCTTGAGATCACTCAGTTTCATCCTGGTACTTTCTTCATAACTATATCCCAGAATTCGGGAGAATGCAGGATTGACATCTGTGATCTTCGAATCCGGTGTCATTGTGACGATAGCATGAGGATTTTCATGAACAAATTTTGCAATCTCATCAACGTATGCAACCTGATCAGAGACATCAAGGTACATCCCTACCATACTGGTAACAACACCATTCGCGTCAAGAATCGGAATATATGTGAAATCAAGTGTCTTAACCGCCCAGCCGAAATCTACAACCAATCTCCCTTTGGACGGTCGCTTTGACATGACGATATCTTTCAGAGATTCTCCATCCCGTTCGAGTATTTTGAACTCCCCCAGATTCATGGTGAGAAGTTTTTCTTTTGATAACCGGGATAAATCCTGGAATGCCGGATTAGCAGCAAGAATTTTACCGGTTGTATCCATGGTTACAATGGAGGCCGGATTTTCTGATATCAATGAGTTAGATTCGTTGACCTTCTGTACCAGCTCGGTAAGATCAGCAAAGATATCATAGATCAGAATTAATTCATCATTAGCATCAAAGACCGGAATATACGAATACTGCATATTTTTGATTCCATTCGGGAAATCAACGATAATTTTTCCGGTAACCGCCTGTTTTGTTTGAATTGCATCCTGAACCGTGGGTCCATCCCGCCTGATGATTTTGAACTCACCAAGCCCTTTTCCTATAGATTCCTCCTTTTTATATCCTGATATATGAGAGAAAGCAGGATTAACATCCGCGATTGTAATATCGGGATTCAGAGTAATCATCGCATATGGATTCTGCTTAATCAGAGTCTCATTCTCTTCAACCCTGACCTGTCCGGTCATGTCAGTGATCGTGCACATCAGGCACGGATTACCTTCGTATTCGATCTCGCTGAGAGAAACCCTTGCAGGAAATATCTTCCCTTTCAGAGTCAGGTGATCATAATAAAAAGTGACCGACCCGCTTTCATGTGCCTTTTGAAGAAGCCGTACACACTCAGCATCAGAATCCCTGCCATTCCTCTGTTTAGGCGGAGAAAGAATAGCCGGTGGTTTTCCAACAATATCAGTCCGTCTGGAGGCATCAAAAATCTGCAGCGTTGCTCTGTTACAGTCAATGAAAATTCCATTTGAATCTATAATAAGCGTCGCTGACGGTATGGTATCAATGATATTCCGAAGCGATGCAGCATCCTGAGAGCCGATGACGGCTGTATTTCCTTCCACCATAATACTACCTGACAATTTCTGCAATCCCACCCTTGCAGAAGGGAGTAGTAACACGAGAAAAAGTTACGCGTTACAAATTATAGAATACAATTATTTACGTAAGAAATAATTACAACCCCAATTATTTCTAACATAACCGCATTCTCACAATTGCGAATCAATTCTATTATCGGGATAGATAGTAAAGTAGTCGGTTAATGGCGCCGTTGACATAATGTTTATCTATACATGACGAGATCCCCATAAATGATTATGCCATATCCATCCGGGTGAACTTTTTTTTCTCCCAAGAACAGATTTTCTCAATGAAATGTTCGTCTTATGATGGAGATCCAGATTTCGATTTTTCTGAGAAGATAGCATACGAACAGTTGAAGAAAAGCCTGTTTATTACTGATCCTGTAGATATTCTTTTTCGGTCATATTATATCCACCAGGAGAGCCATAATCGATCGGTAGTTATTTCGTCAGGATTTACAATAATCCCTTTTTTTCATACATACAGATACAAAGGATCCAGTACGTAATACGAAGAGATTGAGTAAAGAATACATATTAAACACAAGAATCATCAACTGAATGACCGGAATATCTGAACAAATATTCAGGTACTTGCAGAAAACCGGTACATTCCCTTCGGGACAGTCAGTTCAAACCGGGCCCCGGCTCCTTCTTTCCCGGTCTCCCGAATGGAAATTTTTGTAATTGAGAGGATCTCACGCGAAAGGAAAAGGCCTATTCCTTTCTTTTCCTCATATTGCCGATCAAATATCTTCTCTTTCATATCATCCGGAACACCAGATCCATTATCCTCAAACACGATCACGATATCATCTCCAGAATGATAGTACCATAACCGGATCTCGGTTGCATGTTTCCCATGAAGGATGACATTTTCTGCTAAGGTGAAGAAGACATTTTCCAGAAGAGGGTCTCCATAGATCTCAAGGTGGTCCAGGGATATGTTCCGTGACAATCCGGATAGATCGGTATGTGATATCCCGAAGAGGAATGTCTGCTGAACGTTCTGCCATCGTGGAGAATGAAGTCCCAGATTCTGATAATATTGTGCAAATTTTAGTGAATTTAATATAGTACCGGCAATTTTCTTCTCGTTCTCGATATACTCCCTGGTTGCATCATCAGTCACACTAGTCCGTTCCAGTTCGATATATGCTGTGAGTGAGAAGACAGCGTTCTGAATATCCTGCAATGTAACAGCATTCAGAAGATTTAGTTTCTTTCTTGATTGTGCAAGAGCATCTACTGCCATTTTTTTATCAGATATATCTCTGATAGATTCGATGGCACCCACAACAGTGCCATTTGTATCATACAACGGAGATGCAATTGTCCAAAGATATGCCCCTTTACCCTGAAATGCTCCTGAAACATAGGTTTCTGCAATAAGCCAGTTACCTTCCCGCTTTACCGTATCATATTTAGACTGGACGACTTCATTATCTTCAAAAATTAAATTTATAAGGATTGGTCTACGTTCTCCATAAAATGGGAGAGAATACTCATAGTTATTTTTTCCGAGAATATTATCCGCCAGGACACCGGTCATATCCTCAATTGCACGGTTCCAGGCTATGACAGTCCCTTTTTCATCAATTGCAAATGTAGCATCAGGAAGAAAATTAATGATATCATAGAGCCGTTGTTCACTCTCCCTGATCTTCATCTCACTCTTTTTCAGATCATCGTAGTTCTGACGAAGTTCTTCTTCAGATGAAGCAATCTGATCATACGCTGATATGAGATCAGAATCTGCTTTCTTTCGATCAGTAATATCTCTCCCTTCAGCTATCAACTGAATAACGGATCCTGAATTGTTTTTTACCGGTTTTATGGAGAAATCAAGATATCTGATATCATTATGCACAGCTGAACAGGTAGTCTCAAATCTGACAAACTCACCCTGGGAAGCTTTCTCTACCGCTCGCTTTATCAGATTCTCAACATCAGCAGAGTGTTGCCACCAGACGGTCTTCCAGAATACCTTACCTTTAACATCAGCATCACTCACACCGGCAAATTCCAAAGAAGTATTATTGGCATCGACAACCTCTCCGGAAGGATTCAGAAGCCCGGTGAACTGGAAGGTTTGATCAAAGATGGCATGATAACGCTCATGCTCTTCTGAAATCTTTCGGAAATAATACAATATAAGGATATAAAGCAGAATGGCAGTCACAATGATGTATGCAAATCCTTTGAACCTTGATAGAATCAGGAAGTGATTCTGATTCCCACCAGCTAATATAAAAACAAAATTATCAGAAAAATGGATCCAGAGAATTCCGATAACTAGATAGAATGCAGATATTTTTAGTGGCCCTGATTGAAGAAGTACTTCAAGACGTGGCAACACCCGGAGCATGAGTATATGCACTATGGTAAGTTGTAATGTATAAGCATTGGCCCGATTTTCTATGAAAAATTCATAAAAAAAAAATTCATAAAACTCTTACAATTTCGGAAATGCACTCCGGTCCAGACTTCTTGTATTGGCAGTGCCTCCGGAGACACCATAGAGGGTAATTTCATAACCTGCTGTTTCTGAGTTGTATGTCACAGATTTAGGGTTTAAACCACTTGCATCAGCAAACATCGACGGATTTCCATCAGTAAACCGGTTTGCTGAACTGTCCCAATCTGACCCCAATTCATAATAGAAGTTATATGACCCGGTTGGGATATCTCTGATTGTATATGAATCACCTTTCTTAATAAAGTAAGAAACCAGGGGTTGCTTAGATCCTGCCGTAGTAATGATAAATACGGCGTCATTATTCAGAGAATTTTTTATGGTAAGATACGCATCACCAGAAGGAAAGAAACCTCCGGTAAGTGTCGTTCCGGTGAATGGAAGGAAAGCAGATTTTATAGCCAGAGGGGTTACCATTGGCACTGGTGATGGCTTTTCAGTCACCGGATTCAGGGTTGTGACATTCACTGGCGAGAGCCTGATGGGGGATGAATCATCATCAGAATCCACAAATGAAAATGAATTCACCATCTTATTGAAAAACTCAGGTATCTGTTTGCCGTTACTTCCCAGGTAATAGATCAGATAGAATTTTCCATTTCGTGAAAAGATTTCTGCTCTTCCACTCATTCCCTTACTTGTTACTGCATATTCAAATCCGGAATTTCCAGCAATTGATACCTTTTTGAGGAATGAATATGTTCCTATTCCTTCAGTTGAGTTTACACTCCCCTGGATCATCTGATCAGTAATTTCTCTTGTAAACGGAAGTGTAACTCCAAGATTCTGGAAATCAAATACAGCAACCGCGACCATATCAGATCCTGAAAGTGGTGCAAAGATCTGAAAATCTGGGATGACGGCTGTCAATAATGCAGAATCCGATTGCATTTGAAACTGATTCGAACTCATATATGTCAGACCATCAACCCGAATCCAGTTCGAAGGGTAATCTATCAGAAAATACGATCCCGAATAGGTGGTATACTGATCCCCGGCATCACGAGATGATATATCAGAGTCTGTTTGAGGAGAGTAACTGCTCAGGTTCTGACGTACCGCCTGCGTTCCATCCCCAAAATCTGAAGACAGAAGAGCAAAACAGCAAGAGAACTGCATCATGACAAGAATCAGCACAATTCCTGTCCACATGAAACGATCCATGGCAGAACTGCAATCTCTCGGTTAATATGGATTTCTATACCTGGACATAAACAGGAAGGAAGAACCATGGAAGAGAATAATAAATTGATAAAAGTCAGGATTAAACCGGAAAAATAGCCCTCATATAGATGGTACCTGTAGAAGATTGTTATCCTATTTCGATCATACAATTGACCGGGACTGATAGCGATTATTGGTACCCGTTCTGCTGGTTTATTCTCTTGACCTGCATCCTTTCAAGTAGTGCAATGGCAGTATCTTCAACATGAATACCCCCGATGTTTGCAGTGTTTGAGAGAATAACCACGCCTGCTTTCAGATCCGGATTCCATGCAATATCTGCCTGATGAGCATTCGTCTCTCCTGCTTTTTTTAATATAATCGTCCCGTCCCGGTTATGCAGGATATCCAGGAAAGTCCCCTGTTCTAAAAGTAAAGGACCTGAAGAGGCAACAGCCAAAGGCACCTGGGTTTTATGTATGGCATCAGAGAGCGGTGTGTCAATAAGTCCGAGTTCGGCTGCGAGAAAAACAGCCATATCATCAGCATCAGAATGAACTCCTCCGGATGAACTCCAGAACTCGTTAAACCTGATAAGACGTGCTTCATCTGTCGGATATGCATATGCCCTGTATCCGGTTGCCCGACGCTCAAGATCCTCAGCTGACCACGATGCTCCGGTACTCGTCATCCCGAGTGGTCCGGTTATTCGTCCGGTGAGTAATTGTGAGTATGAATCTCCCTCTGCCCGCGATACAACATCACCGGCTATTGCACCACCAAGATTTGAATAGAGATATTGGTATCCGGGTGGTGCCAGGAGAGAACTGTTTGCAATCTCCCGGTAGGTATCATCTGCTGTCATCGTCTGAAAATGCTGCATCGAGTCTTCGATCTGATCAGCTTCCGAATCAGCGGGGTTAACTTCAGAAAATTTTTCAGGTGTTCGGGGGAGACCTGAACGGTGTGTAACAAGATCGATTCCGGTAATATCTCTCCCATCCTCTCCGGGAAGTGTATACTCATCACCTAGCCATGAATTTACTGGTGTAGAGAGATTGTACAGGCCCTCAATCTCTGCATCTGCCATAAGAAGTCCGGTCATCGTCTTTGAGATCGAGCCGATATCAAAGAGCGTGGTATTATCAGGAATGGTTCCGGTCTTTTCATCAAGCCTCCCGTATGAATACCAGGTATATCCATTCTGGTCCACAAGCACCACGATAATACCTTTAGTCAGGTTGTAGGTGATTAATGGATCGATAAAAGAATCAACTTCATCTTTGGAGAGACTTGAAAAATGTCCTGCACTGGAGATCTTCCATTCATCAGGAGATGGAAGAGCAGTTGAATGAGAGATCAGAAGAAGGATACTGAGTATTATTCCATATAACCGACCCATCATGAACCTCACTTATTGAGATGATATGCCCCTTCACAAGCATATATGTATGGAGAATACCCTATGTCTCATCAGAATCAGTCATTTCATTAAAAAGCCTGAATATGTACAGGAACAATAGATGCGAAAAACTCACGATATTTCCTGAATCGTGGACAACATCAAAGGAATGTCGGAAGATCATAGCCCGGTTGAATCTATGAATGGGAAGGAAAATCCTTCCCGGGGAGTGGGTTCTCTGCTAAATAGCATCCATCTCAAGCCATACTGCATACCAATAAGAAAGTCGCGGGAGTGGACTTTGTTCTCTATTGATGGTTATTTCAGATATCACAAGCCAGGAGAGTCGGAATGTGATACGATGATACTCATGATGCAGTATGTCAGATACAGATTAAACTCAATCAAAGGTTTTTCCATGAAAGAGCATTGAATATCCTGCATACCTGTATTTAAGATGGTCGCTATCAGGTGGTTGTATGGAACACCAGGATAGTTAGGCTACTATCTCACAGAATCCTCATCAGGAATAAAACCACAAGATAGAGAAACTGGGAAAAATAGAAGAGATAATTCTTCCTCTGGATTGGATTCTACTGTTCACTTCTGGTATCTTTTTACACCAGTCTCAAATATGCAGACATAGCCGGTCAGAAGGAATGCAATTCATTTTGTGGTGGGGAATGTTAAATTCTGACCGGCCAGTGCCCTGGAAAATCACCGGGTCCATCATAATTGATCTCCCGATTCAGCCTCCGGATTCATTGAACACTCAGTCATGAGATTCTCATGGAAAGAGTACACAACATCAGTATCACCAATATATAAGAAAGGAATATCCTGTCGGTCTGAATAAACAACCGATTGATTCCCGATTCGACTATACAGGTGGTATATATAAATCCGAGCAGAAGTTTCGGTGAATTCTAAATAACTCTGAATATTCAGGATCTGTTCGGCTGACGAATCCGAAGTGCCCGATCAAATGCCTCTATCGCTTCAGGATATTTTCCAAGGCGACTCAGAACTACCCCTTTGTTATTCCATGCACTGGTATAATCCGGATTGATCCGGAGTGCTTCATCATATGCTTCAATCGCTTCATTATATTTACCAAGACGGCTTAAGGCAACTCCTTTGTTGTTCCATGAAACAACCTTTTTTTCATGTGTACTCACGATCTGACAGGTTGTTTTTCCATCCAGGTCTTCTGGCTGTTCTTCAGATGCAGAGTTCTGAACCTGTAAAGGTTCACAGACAGACTGGACAGATTCATTTGGAACCGGTTGAGCGACTGAAGAATCATTATCTGATGAATTATTACTTTCAGGATTATCTCCATCAGATACACTGCAATCCTGAAGATCCACAGATTCCTGATTCTGGCTTGCTGAATCAGAAGATGACACTGATGGATGACCAAAAATCTCCTGTTCCTCTTCTTCCCAGGGGTCAAGATCATCCAGTGCTTTAATCTCAAATAGTGATTTGAAATCTTCAATATCATCATCAGGATTATTTTTGCAGATACTGCTTGAACGATTGAAAAGAAATCCCATATCTGGAAAAAATTGTTATTGATCCTATAAGCAAACACTACGCTCAGCAGTTCAAATATCCCATAGAGTTGGTTCACCATACGAACGGAGAAAAAAGGTTTCCTTTGATTAAAAAAAACGAACAGTTGATTGAAAAAGTTATGTCTCTAAGAATGGTTTCTTCTGCTGACTGGTTAAGTTCTCAATTTTCCGGTATGTAATATCCTTTGCAATACCACTCACCTGAATGACGGTATCCTTCTCCCTAACAAGAGCTGCACCTTTATCATGAATCCATCTGATCTTTCCATCTTTTCTGAAGATTCGATACTCGACATCATATCTGGAATTTTTCTCAGTTATCCATGCAGAAAATGAATTTTGGACACGGGTTTTATCATCCGGATGAATCCGGTCGGTCCAGATACGGGGGTTAGCATAGAGTTCTTCAGATGAAATCCCCCAGATTCGCTCAAATGAGGGATTAACATACAGAACACGCTCCGGGTTCAGGGATGTAAACCAGAAGACATCATCGACGTGCTCTGCAAGCTGCTTAAACCGTTCCTCGCTCTCCTTCAGAAGACGCTCAGATTTTTTTCTCTCTGATATGTCAGAGATAAACGAATAATAGTACTGTGGATTCCCATGGTCATCAGTAACCAAGTGAACAAAAAGTTCCACAGGAATACGGGTCCCGTCTTTTCTTACATACTCTTTCTCATACTGAACAGGTTTGCCAGTGCGGTGAAGTTCTTTGAGCATGGAAAGTTCATGATCCTTCCATTCAGCAGGAGTGAGATCACGTGCCCAGTCGAGTGAAGACAGTTCTTCAGAGGTATATCCGAGTAATGCCTCAAATGAGGTGTTACACATCCGGATCTGCCCGTTTGGGAATGCAACTGCAAAAGGATGAGAGGTATGTTCAACAAGATCTAAAAAAAAACTTACATTTTTCCGGTTATGCATACTGATATCAACAGTATCCGGTTGAGTAATGGGCATTAGTGCAATAAGCCAGACATATGACCTTCGTTGAGGATGATAGACGGTATTTCCAAAACATCTGATCAACGTTCCAGTTGTTGATTTATTATCCAGATGCACTTCACATGATCCAATCTCCCGGGAATCTAGAATCTGCGTAAGAAATGCACCAAACCGGGAGTGATCTTCATTCATAAGAAAACTTTGAAAACCCTGATCAAGTACAAGGTCCTGTTTTCGGTGTAGTACTGAAAAAACCTGATTATCAGCCTCAATAATTCTGCCCTTCTCATCCAGAGTCAGGTAAGCAAATGGTGCATGATAATATAGATCTACAAAATGGCGAAGTTCGGATTCCATCTCCTTGATACTCTGAAGCAGATCCTCACCCCTGATCTCGTGCTCATATAATCTGATAAGGAGATCCCGATACGTGACAGTATTCTCATCTTTCGATAAAGCAGATTCTTTTTGTGATTGAAGACGTTGTTCTGCCCGCTTACGAAGATCAGCGTCACTGGAGATATGTAGATCTGATGACATCCATTGCCCACCCAGATACCGTTTATGACTTATAAAGGTAAGAGGGTTTCTCAGCAAAGAAATATATCAGATGCATACTATGCTGAAATGGCCTACCAAAAAAGTTGTTTACCAGACCTCAATAAGACCTTTGCTTGTACCGGTGATTGATCTCCCACCACCGGGAGTCACCATAAAGGTATTCTCTATCCCTACCAGACCTACATCAGGTACCCCTTTCTTGGGTTCAAGTGCAAGTATCATTCCTTCCTGAAGCGGTTCATCAAAGCCTTCAGCAATTACAGGAAATTCATCGATCCAGAGCCCGATACCATGACCCAGGAAATTTACCCTGTGTTTACCAAAACCCATGAAATTCTCAAGAAATGCCGGTTCCAGGTCATTCACCACATCCCTGTAGATCTCTGAAGGAATAACACCAGGCACAAGTCGGGAAGCAATCGCATCCTGAATCTCGACACATCTCATGTGAATGGAGATCGCATCTTCAGGAATCGGACCACCGAACATGTAGGTCATCGTTTTATCAGTCTGATATCCTTTCACACCACATCCTATATCGATATTGACCAGATCTCCTGATGCTAATCTCCTGTCACGGCTACCCATGAGAGGGGTCGAAGGATGCAACCCATATATCCCTCCAGGGGAGTTGATACAGGTAGGGTATATTGAGTTGGTTCCAAACCCGATCTGGCCGAGCAGCATCTCATTGAACATGCCGAACCTGATGATCCCCTGGTGTCCCTTCTCCACCATCAGAGAGAAGAGTTCACAAGTCAGAGATGCTTCATCAATGCCCTCTTTGAGCAGTGTCGGTACACATTCTTCAAGTACCTCGCGATGAATCTCTCCCGCCTGTTCCATCAGAGCAATCTCATATGAACTTTTAACGGATCGTACTGCCGAAACCTGGTCATCAACCGATCGAATATCAGTAAATGGAAGGTATTTTTGAAGCCGGTTCAGTTGGGCGAGGGTCATGATCCCGGTCTCAAGATATACTGTTGATGGAAGTTGACCCATCCCGGTAGCAATATCCCGGTAACTTCTCATCTTTCTGATATCAGGGAATAATGACTCATCAAGGGCCCGTTCATAACTCTGTCTGACCCAGAAGACAGCATCGCCCTTCTGGAGAATAAACAGGATACCATCCTGCATGGTACCGGTGAAATAATATAATGGAATTTTACCTACGATTGCAGCGATCTCCCAGTCCGGACAGGTTCTGTCCATTCGTGCACGGAACCGGGTAAGCCTGTCTGTAAGTTCGGTCAACGGGACCTTCATGCGGTATAGAATTGGTGTGATACTGACTTAACAGATACGAATCGTGAATATTCTCCTATTCATCTTTTCCTATCCTGTCCATTTCTTCAGAAATTGCCACCTTAAACCTGGCACCTTTTCCAGGTATCACATTATCCGAAAAATATGAGAGATGCGATGGATAAAATCTCTCATATCAAAAATCAACTCATCCCGGTATTCTTAACAAACCTTCGGGAAAAATCCGTTCTTTCTCATCTATTGAGATACCAGATCGATCATCGGCATAGATCAGATATAATCCATCAGATTCTATGGTTCCGTCTATGGTGATCCGTGTAATAAGACCCCTGTGTCTGATCGAACTGTCGAACTGGTTAAAAATATAATCAAGGAGATCATCTACAAATAGTAACGAGTAACGGGTATTTTATCAGAACAATAGTGCAAGGATTTAAAGTTGTGATTCCCTCATTCACTATCAATATCCGATAATTACTGTGAAGCCAACAATCCGATATCCTGATAATCATGACTGAATCTGAACAGACATATCACCCTCTCTATAACTTCAACTTCAGTATCAAGAAATGATCGAATTTCATGGGTCATATCCTCATCTTTTATCAATTCGAGAGTTCTCAAAAATCAGGGTCATCTGGTTGAAAAGAGCATGCCTGGTAAATGATGAAAGCAGATTCAATATTTTTATTTGCCAAATTTATTGCACTATCATAGAGTTTACGTTCGGTGATATCACGAAACATTTCATGATATTCAATAAGGATACCATCGTACTGATAGATAGGATTTGATAAAATCTCAATCTAGAGTATATGTCCATCCTTTTTCATCCACCTGGTCTGAATCTTGTAGTAAGGTATTCTCCTGATTTGTAACGACTGTATCGTTCTGCAGTTATTTCTCAGAACTAATCACTGGCATGTAAGGGAAAGTAATATCAAATTTATCTTTTTACAACTTCATCAGCCGGACTGATATACGAAAATTTCAGATAAGAAGTCAATTGACAGTGAACATCACAGACATTCTCATTCATAAGTTTGTACTTCATCTGACTCTTTTGAAGTGACTCTTCAACCCTCTTTCTTTCGGTTTGATCGCTAAAAAAAGTAAGAATTCGTGGAGAATTTGAATCATAGTCAATAGAAGCTAATCTGAAGAAGATATGCTTCCGATCCCCTGAATTTGTCCTGATCCAGAAACACATCAGACCATCATATCTGAGAAATTTGAAAATAGCATTCCATCCGTAATACCCACGAAGTTATTGATCCAGTGTCTGTGGATCCGAGGCTATCTGCTGATACCAGCTTGGAGAGCTCTTGATTACCTGTTCATTTTCAATAGTTCAATATTGAGAATCAAGATAAAAAAATCATAACTGGCAAATAACAGGATTATCAGAATAAAGCCTGTGGCTATTACAATCAGCGATTAGATTCTAAGATTCATCCTTATCGTTTATCTTACGACGATTCATTCACCATATAAAAATATGCCATGCAATTCACCAGGTACATAATCTATCGAAGAATATGAATAATAAATCATGGAGCATATTTTTACTTCCATTAAATTATTTATAATCCGATGATTTATCGGGTTTATTATATTTAATTTCTTTTATATAGCCACCTACAATAACCATGGAACTTAAGTTCTTGGAAATATAATATAATGATTGCGTTGGATCACTCAGATTATTGGTGAATTTTATGGACTCTCTGGCATTGTCAACAATTCTTACTCATCTGAAAAATGGAACCCTTTCAGATGAACTCATCATGCAGAGCACTTTGACAGATGATCCGGCCCTCACCGAAAAGATTCGGGAACTTAAAACCGAATTTGATGCACGAGAGCAGACCTGCAAAAGGATGGAAGCTGTTTTTGGATCAAGTCCACAGCCAATAATCATCACCGATGACCAATACAATATACTCTCAGTAAATCCCTCATTTATTGCAATGAGTGGACTTTCCGAATCTGACCTGATAGACAGGCCACTTCGTGAAGCCATACCATCAATCTATGAAAATGCTGTTTCAGAAAGTCCGGTTCAGGATACCGGTGACTCTGGATTTATTGCAATTGACTTTCCTGCAGGTAGAAAAGTTCTGGATCAATATACCATCAGAGTACCCTGTGAGAGGGAAAAGATCAATGAGATCATCCTGATCTTCAAGGACATTACTATCAGGATTTCAGCTCAGGAAGAGGCAGAACGGATAAAACAGAAACTGCTTCATGACTATGGTGAACGTGTAAAAGAGCAGAAACTATTCTACTCAACCGCATCACTCATTCAGGATGATACACGGCCTGCTGATGAAGTTCTGATAGATATTGTACAGCTGATTCCTCCGGGATGGCAGTATCCGGATATTACCGCTGCATCGATCAGGTATGATTCAGCATTATACTCTACTGAAAATTATATCGAAACTCCATGGGTACAGAAAGCATCCTTCAGGACTAAGCATGGAGTGGACGGTGCCATATCAGTAGTATATCTACAGGAATGTCCACCCGAGCATGAAGGACCCTTCCTCCTTGAAGAACGCAATCTCATCAATTCACTTTCAGAAATGCTCAAAACATTCCTTGACAGGAAAGAGAATGAGCAGGAACTCGCAACCAGGATGCATGATCTTGGTGAGAGGGTAAAAGAGCAGAAACTCTTCTACTCAACCGCATCACTTATCCAGGATGACACAAAGGAGATACCTGAAGTACTTCAGAAGATTACCGAATTAATTCCTCCGGGATGGCAGTATCCGGATATTACGGCTGCTCAGATAATTTATGGAGGACATGTAGCCAAAACAGCGAATTATCAGGATACCCTCTGGAAACAGGAAGCAAGATTCAAGACAAAATCCGGTGGAGAAGGCGTAATCTCAGCAGTATATCTGACAGAACAGAGGAGTGAGTACGAAGGGCCGTTCCTTCTTGAGGAGCGAAATCTCATAAACTCGCTTGCGGAGATGCTCAAGACATTCATTGATAGGAAAGAGAATGAACAGCTCCTTGCTATCAGGATGCATGATCTTGGAGAAAGAGTGAAAGAGCAGAAACTATTCTACTCAACCGCTTCGCTCATCCAGGATGACACAAAGGATGTACCCGAAGTACTTCAGAAGATTGCAGAACTGATTCCCCCGGGATGGCAGTATCCTGAGATCACTGCAGCACAGATCACCTATAAAGGAAACATTGCAAAAACCACATCCTATTCAGATACCCGATGGAAACAGGATGCTAGATTTAAAACCAGATCTGGAGAAGAAGGTGTTATCTCTGTTGTTTACCTTAAAGAGTGCCCGGAAGAGCATGAAGGGCCGTTCCTCCTTGAAGAGAGAAATCTCATAAATTCTCTTGCTGAGATGCTCAAAACCTTCATAGATCGCAAAGAGAACGAGCAGGAACTTGCAACAAGGATGCATGATCTTGGAGAGAGAGTAAAGGAGCAGAAACTCTTCTACTCTACAGCTTCACTCATCCAGGATGATACAAAAGAGATACCACAGGTTCTGCATGCCATTGCTGAGTTAATTCCTCCAGGATGGCAATATCCCGAGATCACCGCTGCACAGATCTCCTATGCAGGTGAACTTGCAAAAACTTCCAATTACCAGGAGACCAGGTGGAAGCAGGAAGCAACCTTCAGAACAAAGGGAGGCACTGAAGGAGTTATCTCTGTTGTTTACCTTAAAGAGTGCCCCAAGGAACATGAGGGACCATTCCTTCTTGAAGAACGGAATCTCATAAACTCGCTTGCAGAGATGCTCAAGACGTATCTTGACCGTAAGGAAGGAGAACTTGAACTTGCTGAACTTGAACATCTCAACAATACGATTGTGCAACAACTCCCAATGCCGATACTGCTGGTGGATCAGGATCAACATATCAGGGTTACCAATGATGCATACATCAGTCTTACCGGATTCACCAGAGAGCAGCTTCTCGGAACAAATCCCTGCGGAATAAAGGTTATTGAGCACTCAGGAACGGGTCTTCGTGAACTGATCACTCATCTGAAACCCACCTATGGAGAACTTACAATTCAATTCCCCATTGGCCTGCGAACCCTGGAGCAGTATGGAATTCCAATCTTCAACAGATCCGGATCACTAGAGAACTTCCTGATCGTGTACAATGATATCACAACCAGAAAAGAGAAAGAACAGGAGGTCGCTCGTCTGCTTGATGATGCCAGGGGAAGATCAGAGGCCCTTGCCAGGAGTGCCGAAGAACTTGAGGATGCCATGGGAAAGATGGCTGTCGGAGATCTTACCAGGATTACATCGACATCAGAAGATGATCCACTGGCACAAATCAAAGAAGACTACAATACAGCCCTTACAGCCATCAATGCCGTGTTATCAGAACTTGAGAAATCTATAGCGAGTCTGTCTGATACAGCAGATCAGACGTTAAGCAGAACCGATGCCATACGGACAATAATTACCAGTGTTTTTGATCGTGTCCAGGGTTCAACCGCAGGTGCCAGGGAACAAATGAATCAGACTCTTCATATGTCTGAAGAGGTTAAAACCCTCTCATTATCAGTTGGAGAGATCGGGTCGACTGTCGAGACACTCATGGGTCAGGCGGAGCTGGCTTCTAAACAGGGAGAAGATGCCAAACTCCTCGGTGGAGAAGCTGAGAAGAAGATGTCAGCAGTGGGTGAGATCAGTGCAAAGAGCATGGATCAGATCACCGAACTGAATACCCGGATGCTGGAGATCAATAAGATCGTCAGGATGATCTCTGATATATCAAGTCAGACCAACCTTCTTGCTCTCAATGCTGCAATAGAAGCGGCCCGGGCTGGTGAACACGGACGCGGATTTGCTGTGGTTGCACAGGAGGTCAAAAATCTTGCCGGGCAGTCAAAGGTTGCAACAGGACAGATCGAGGAACTCATCCATTCGATCCAGAAGAGTTCCGAAGAGACTGTTGAATCAATTCAACTCCAGTACACGGAGATACAATCCGGTATAGGAAGTGTAAGTCAGACGATCAGTGCTCTGGGAAGTATTACACATGTAGTCGGGGAGATCACCGAAGAAATGGCAAAGATCACCCGTGCAACCAGCGAAGAGCGTGAACTCATGGAACAGGTGATGAAAGGCATCGATGTTCTCAGCAGGGAGAGCTCTGAGAACCTGGAACGGATGGTTGAGGTATCTGCCAGCGTCGAGGAGGCCAGTATATCAACCGCTGAAATTGCCCGTTCGTCACATGATATTGCAGATCTTTCAGGCCGCTTGAGAGTTCAGGCAGACCGGTTTACCCTTCAGAAGAGATAAGACGATAAATACCTCTATTTCTTCTTATCAGACACAAGAATTATAGACTATCAATCCATACATTCGATAATGCACAGATCTGTATGGTCTCTTTTAACTATCGCGGTATTTATGATTTGTATGTGTATTCTTCCAGCAAGTGCTGCAGATACACTCTCCGGAGACGACTCCAAGTTTATAACCGATGTAACAAAAGAAGGGCTGCCGTTACTAAGTTCTATCCCTGATATCATGAAAGACGGATTCTTTAATGGGAACGAATCCACATTGCAGACCGTAAACAAAGAACAGACCGAAAAGATTGATGCCTTTGTGAAAAAGATCAACGAGTATAAACTTTCAGAAAAGGTTACCCCTGTCAGGAACCAGTTCATCAACTCTACAGAAATCTTCAAGACAGACCTGACTGAGTACTCAACCCTCACTAACAGCTGTGGTTCATGCGTTTCTAAAATGAATGAGATGTACCCGAAACTTCTTGAGGAAGCAAACAAGACCAGCACTCTTGCCAGCCAGTTCGAGTAAATCTACACTTAATTAATTATCATCCTTTTTTACGATGATCTGATCATCCACGATCACTGAAATAGATCAATTATTCAAGTTGCCGTGTCAGGGATTTGATCGCCTCTTCATATGATGAGATGTCAGGTTTCAGGATAACAACAGGAATATCCACAATCCGCTCAATAAGGGCAGCCAGAATCGGAGCACAGATAAGACCCGCAGCCCCTTCTTTCTCTGCACGAACAGCCGCAACAATACAATCTTCCATAGTGTGAGCAGGATATCCTTTAATTCTATACTTCCTTCCTTCAAGAGTTATCGTCTGATTACCGATCTCATCGAGTAAAAACTTGGCAGCAATAATTGCGATGGTATCCTGGTCAAAAGGTTCCAGTGCCTGAACTATGGCACGCACGGTAGAGAGGCGGGGGTCACGTTCTCCTGATGTGATCTTGTAGATAGTGGCAACGGGAATTTTTGCAAGGTCTGCTAACTCTTTCAGGCTTATTTGTTTGCGATCGAGCGCCTCTTCCAGTGCCTGTTTAAACTCTTGTCTGAAGATTGCCCTGGAGAACATACAATACAATTGTATTATTATTACATATAATGTTGGTATTAAGCGCCATATTTATCTAAAAATAGACAAAAGCATCTTATTGATATCTGTTCTATCTTCCCCTATATGCCTGAAGATATCATTCATGAGATAACCATCCTGTCCGGAAAGAACCGAAATGGAGAACCCGAGGGTTTTGATCAGATTCGAATCAAACCCGGAGACACCATATCCATTGTTGGTCCGACCGGTTCAGGAAAGAGTGCCCTCATCAATGATATCGAGATATTTGCAAGCAGGGATACAATCACCGATAGACAGATTCTGGTCAATGGATCTGTACCCCCTGAATATTTTATCAGGGATCCTGCCAGGAAGCCTGTGGCTATGATAACCCAGAATACCCGCTGCCTTTGTGATCTTACTGTTGAGGAGTTCCTTCTCATGCATACAAGGTCGCGGGGATATCAGGGTCAGGATCTTATTGATGAGACGGTATCACTTGCAAACCAGTTCACCGGAGAAGCCATCCGAAGAAAGATCAGAATGACTCAGCTCTCAGGTGGACAGACCCGTTCACTCATGGTTGCGGATGCTATCCTCATCTCCAATACCCCGATTATCCTGCTGGATGAGGTTGAGAATGCAGGTATCTTTAAAGACCGGGTGATCGAAGCACTACGGAGATACCATAAAGCTCTGCTCTTTGTGACCCATGATCCACTTGTCTCTCTGCTCTCTGACCGTCGTATCGTGATGCAGGATGGTGCAGTCGTAAAAGTGCTCACACCGAACGGGTCAGAGCACTCTGTTCTCAGGCAGATGCTCGCCTATGATGCAGCAATGGCAAAAGTCAGAGAGATGATCAGAGCAGGTGAATTGATCACAAACGCGGTACCGGCATAAAAATGCGACTAATCATAGTAGCCGGCCCTCCATCCACAGGAAAGACTGCAGTAATCAAACAGATCATCAGATCCATGCCGGAAACCCGGTTTGCTTATCTGAAGATCGATGTTGTAGTAGCCACAGAGGATGAAGAACTCGCTGCCGAGTTCAATATTCCAACTAAAAAAGTATACTCAGGAGATCTCTGTCCAGATCATGCTGGCATTATGGTAATGGATGACGCCATAACCTGGGCAGCAGAACAGAATGCGGACTATTTGATCGTAGAAAGTGCCGGACTATGTCTGCGGTGTACACCATACACAACGCAGTCAATCGGTATCGTTGTTCTATCTGCTGTATCAGGAATTCATTCACCAGTCAAGATGGCCCCGATGATTGCACTTGCTGATATTGCCGTAGTAACCCGAATCGATCTAGTCACCCAGGCTGAAAAAGAAGTCTTCAGAGAGAAGATCAAAGGGATCAGTAGTGGGATCGAGATCGTTGAGACCAATGCCATCCAGGGAACCGGGCTGCGGTTTTTAATACGGGCGATCAGTGAAGGGCCGGAAGTAACAGACTCAAAAACGATCACTCTCAAAGGAATTCCTCCACTGGGAGTCTGTACTGTCTGCATCGGAAAGACTTCTATCGGTTGGCAGAACCACTTCGGGGTGATCAGGAAACTCGATGGAGCTGATTACCTCTTTCGAGGTGAGTAACCTGACAGATCACAAAAATATTAGAGAAAGTCTGGAAGACTCTTCAGTCTGGACTCCGCCCGGTCGGGATTGCGGGGCATGCGGCCACAAATCCTGTTCATCTTTCATAGATGAGGTCTCTGCCGGAACAGCCAGGATAATCGACTGCCCATTTTATCAATCAGATCCTTCATTAGATTCTTCTTCAGGGTCACACCAAAAAGTCACCGACAGCCTCCCTCCTTCACGAAATCCTGATCAGATTCCAAAGCAGGATATTCTCGGAAATTCATTGGATTTTATACTTCTTCCACTTCCTGGTGAAGTATCAGCACGAAAATTTTTGCTCCCGTTCAGACCTGATATGGTTGAACGATGGGATATCAAACCCGGCGATATCATTACCGGTAGACCGATGGGAGCAGGCTGCCCTGTTCAGCATGTTGTACAGGTCATCTCGGCAAGCAAAGTCTCGGGTCTTATCATGGGTCATATAGTCGGACCTGCATATTCACGTGGACATGAGGTAAAAGACCTGGAGGCCTATCACATGATAGGGTTTGAGGGAATCGCAGTTACATCCTGTAATGAACCTGAATTTGGAAAGAGAATGCGGTTTCTTCCCGGATTCTGTATGATGAATCTCGGTCACACGGGTGTCGTAAACATGATCATGGGAACAAAAGACGGACTCCATGTACGGATAGAAGATATCAGGATCCAATGAACAGGATTGAGGAGATCCGTGAACGGATCAGAAACAAAAGTGCCGTGGTTCTCACAGCGAGTGAGTTCAAGAGACAGATCGCAGATTATGAACATGATGAACTGCTCAGGAATGTGGATGTCGTCACCTGCGGAACCTGTGGAGTTATGTCCGGGACATATGCCGTCCTTTCTGTTCCAGTTGCACCTCCCGGAACATTTCTTCGTGCAGATACGATAACGCTGAATGGAGTGAGGGCGATCCCGGGACCATGCCCGAATGAGCGACTCGGGCTTGTAGATCTAATTGTTTATGGAACAGCTCATGCATCATCCACTTACGGAGGTGGACATCTGTTCAGGGATATCATATCTGACAAAAACCTGCATGTAGAGGTCACATCAGGAGGAAGAGCATTTCAGGCAGATATTTCCGGTCATGATCTTCCCCATGCCCGTCTCTTCACAACCCGGAGTGCATTTAAAAACTACACCGCTATCATAAACAGATCTCAAAAACCGGAGACTACCATATTTTCAGTAACGCCCCTTGCAGGTGAGGGCAAAGAGGCAACTATATCCGGATGTGGTGAGATCAACCCGATTGAAAATGATCCCGGTATGCGGTTTCTTACCCCTGGAACTCAAATCCTGGTGAACGGTGGACCTGGATTTATAATTGGCCAGGGAACAAGGAGCAGCAATGCACGCCCTAATATAGCAGTCCATGGTGAGATGAGCACCATGGATCCTGATTACTGCGGGGGATTCCTCACTTCAGCAGGCCCGGAATGCCTCACAAGTATCGGAACCGCAATACCCCTTGTTGATGAATCTGTACTTTCTGCACTCATGATCAGGGATGCTGATATCGTGATGCCGGTCATGGATATTGCAGACAGACAACAGATATCATCAAGTTCTTATGATAGTGTCTGGTCCGGGACGGCACGAACGGTTATGTATGATCCTTCCGGATGTATCCATTGTGATTTATGCAGAGTAAAAAGTTCATGCCCGGTTCATGCCATCCTTGAAACCGGAGCGATCGATCATACACGGTGTTTTACCTGTGGAACCTGTGTACACCTCTGTACAGGAACAGCATATATGGGAGATTTTGGTGAACTTGACCTTCCGGAAGGAAAAGTACCCATTATACTCAGACAGTCCGACAGGCAGAGAGGAGAGAAGATCTGCAGACAGATGAAGAAAATGATAGAAAATGGAGAGTTTCTGGTATGACATCTGATTATCAGCTCATCTGCACGGTTTGTGGCTCCCGGTTTTCTGATACATATCAGTTGACCTGTCCCTCAGGTTGCACCGGACTTATCAGAGCTGAATATACATCATCGCAATTGACCATCCGGAATCTGCCAGGGCTATTCAAATACTCAGACTGGTTGCCGGTGTCCGGTCACCTACCAACCCGATCAGGCCCAGTCTGCTACAAGAGTTCAGCTCTTGCACAACTCCTTGGGTTGACTAACCTGTGGATTGCATTTGCAGGATACTGGCCTGAACGCCATGCATATGTTACCAGTGGATCATTCAAGGAGTTCGAGGCATTGCCCACGATGGTCAGGCTTGCAGAGCGATCAAAAGGAGTGATACTGGTAGCATCTGCAGGCAATACCGGAAGGGCATTTGCTGAGGTCTCATCAAAGACAGGGAAACCGGTTATCGTAGTAGTTCCGGCAAAAGCCAGAGAGAGGATCTGGACCAGTTCACCTGCTGATAATCTGCTTTTAATCACAATCGACGGCGATTATACAGATGCAATCAATTTAGGAAACCAGATCTGTACTATTCCTAGAATTTACCCAGAGGGTGGTGCAAAAAATATTGCACGCCGGGATGGCATGGGAACCATGATGCTCGAGGGGGCATTTACTATGAAGCATCTTCCTGACTGGTATGTTCAGGCAGTTGGTAGCGGGACTGGAGGCATTGCAGCATGGGAGGCTTCAATGAGACTTGTCTCAGATGGACGGTTCGGATCGGATCTCCCACGCCTATTGCTGATACAGAACGAACCATTTGTCCCGATGGTACATGCATACAATGCTGGACGACGGGATATCATTCAGGATGATATTCAAGATCCAAAGGATGCAATATCCCGGGTTTATGCTGATGTCCTGACCAATCGTGCACCTCCGTACGGTATACCCGGTGGTGTCTATGATGCTCTGGCCGCAACAGATGGCAAAATGACAACTGCTACAACCGAGGAGGCAAAAGCCGCTGGAGAGATTTTCAGAGAGAAGGAAGGAGTAGATCTGGATCCGGCTGCGGCAGTCTGTGTTGCAGGACTTATCAATTCAGTTCGAAAAGGAGTTATCAAACCTGACGAGAATATTCTCCTGGCAATAACCGGTGGTGGATACGAGCGAATCCGGGGTGAAATTCCGACTACTATCCATCTTCCAGATATAGAAGTATCCCAGAATACAGATATTGAAAGCGTGATGCAGGTTGTGGATGAATGGGTGAAGAGACATGTATGAAGAACGTGTAGCAGAGATTTTGCACAAGGAAGGGATCGAGTTTGTTGTATCTCTCCCATGTGACAGAACAAAGGATCTCTGTATGGTGCTTGAGGATGAGTTCAGGTACATTACCATCTCCAGGGAAGAGGATGGAGTAGGTGTGTGTTCCGGTCTTTCTCTCATGAATGCACGATGTATCCTTCAGATGCAGAGTTCGGGGCTTGGTAATTCACTGAACGCTCTTATGACCCTGCCTGCATTATACGGGCTTCCCCTCCCTATTCTTGCAAGCTGGAGGGGATACTACAATGAGAAGATTGCAGCTCAAATTCCGTTCAACGAAAAGATACCAGAGCTTCTTGATCTCTATGGAATCGCATATACTCTGATTCTCACGACAGATGACATTCCACGAATCAGCGAAGTGATCAGGGATGCATATGAAAAGCATCGCCCCCATGTAGCTCTGATATCACCACAGGTATGGGAAGGAGATGCCCCAGCCAAACGATGTCAGTTCCAGCCACGTAACAGGAGTACTGCTCTTTCATTCACCGGAGAGTTCAGGAAACCTGAGATGAAACGTGCAGATGCGATTCGAATCATATCCAGGATGCTGAAGAATGAGTATGTAGTCTCAAATATCGGGGTTCCGTCAAAAGAGCTCTATGCAGCATGCGACCGAGACAGAAATTTCTACATGCTTGGATCATATACTCAGGCTTCGCCGATCGGACTTGGTGTTTCTCTTGCGATAAAGGAAAGGGTTGTTGTACTTGATGGAGATGGAAGTCTTCTCGGTACTGCCATACTTCCAGTTATTTCTGCAGCACAGAATGAAAATATTACGATCGTCTGTCTCGATAACGGGGTATATGGGAGCACTGGTGATCAATGTTCTCCCGCTTACCAGACGATCGATCTCGAACTCATAGCAAGGGCAAGTGGCTTCATCCGAACGATAAAGGTTCACTCAGAAGAAGAACTAAAAAAAGCCTGGAACAATCTGTCTGGGGGTCCGTGGTTTATCCATATTATCATCGAACCCGGAAACAGTAATGCACCTAATATCCCCCTCTCTCCTCATGATATAAAAAAGCGGTTCTCAGCAGAGTAATTCAGCCATTTTTTTAAAAACAGGAGGCTGGTTTATTCTTTCAGGTCACAACCAAATAAGATGCGGCAGCCTGTATACTTGCTGAAGATGTGCCACCAGTCTTTGATTCAGCCCTGATGAAGTACTTCCCGGGAACTACACCGGTAGTCTCCCACATAAGAGTGGCTGTTCCAGTCTGATTTAACCTTATCAGTCCGTAAGAGGCTGTTCCCTGATACACTGTATCTTCTGGAATTAGTGATCGAAGAGAGATCTTATTATTCTCACCTGATGGAACAAATGATCCTATCTGATAGGGCCCGGTAGGATAATCTCTCATAACCTCAGTCTGATTTGATGTAAGAAAAGGAATCACCGGATTTTCAGATCCTGCAATACTCTCTGGTACAACCACCCAGACATATACATCCTCACCAGGATTGCCTGATATCACCGATACAAATGATTCTCCGGTCTTAACCATTTCAGGGTTTGTTCTAATGGTAAGTCCATCATGTAGACCCTGTGGAGATTTGGATGTAAATAACTCCTGAGTTTTATTGTAGAAGTCAATTAACGGTGTATTCAAAAGTGAGTACTTCTCACCAGTTGGGAATGACTCAGGGGTGCTTACAGGACCGGCTTCATCCATAGAGATCGGGGTATCTGTTTCTTTCTCCATTATAGAAGTATCAGAAGAAGATTTTAGATCTACATACTCCCGTCCACCGGTCTGATTTGCAGCCATTGTATTCATTGATGCGATAGCCTGCCCTTCAGATACTGATATGTAATTCTTCTCCTCTTTTGAACTTGTACTTCCTTCTTTCCTGATTGAGAGTTTGACCGGATAATTTCCGGCTTTTGTGTAGATATGAATAGGATTCTGAGATGAATCAGTACCGCCGTCTCCAAAATCCCACTCCCATGAAACAGGATCTCCAACAGAGAGATCTGTAAACTGAATCTGTAGTGGTGCTGTGCCTGATCGTTTGCTTACTTTGAAATCAGCTATAAAGGATGGTTTTATCCCGGGCATTGTGGGTATCGGCGAGTAAAATGGATTGCTTACCGCCAAAATTGCATCAGGGATAGTTCTGGTATCAGAATCAGATTCATCAGAAACAGTCATTGAAACGGTATACAAACCAGGCTGAAGGTATGTATGCATAATCTGTCTGCCTTCTCCGGCAGAACCGTCACCAAAGTCCCATCGCCAGTCTGATGGAGCCCCGGATGAGGAATCGACAAAAAATACAGTAAGCGGGACCTGTCCCTGAGTAGGCTTCATCAAAAAATCAGCGTTCAATGCTGAAACCTCTCCGGTAATGCTGATCAGGAATGCAAACAGAACTAAAATCAGTACTTCCGGGCTACCAAACCTGTTCATTGATCCACCATCCATGAGATACGATTGTAGTGAGTTGTGAATTATTTATACATATCTTAACATGAAGTTAAAATCCGGTAAAATCAAATAAAAATTATAAATTTAAATTTATATTAACGAATCAGGATAATTCAGACCAGGTATTTCGGCATCCTGTATCTGTTCTGTTTTTGCGGCAAAGTTAAATACTCACCAACGAATATCCCCTCCTCACACGAGGGAGGAGAGTATGAGAGCAGATGGTATCAGAATATTACTACCAGTTATTGGACTATTTCTAATAATTGTCACAGTATCGTCTTTGATTACAGCCGAAAGCCTTCCATACCCGGACCTGGGAGATCCAACCGGTGTATCTGATACCATTACATACCTCACAATTTCACAGTCGGGAACTTCGCTATCTGGTATTTCGACCAGTAAAGTCGTTTCATATACACCATCAGAGGGAAATGATGCAACCCGAAGTGATTCAGTTCCTCTACGAATTCAGGAGCAACCACCAGATCGCTGGATACTGGATAAAAAAACCGGGATGTATTATGATCCAGTGTCACGGACATACTGGAGATATGATACAGTAATCCGGAAATTTTACTGTAAAGAAAAGGAATGGTATCTCATAACCCGTTTTTCTGACTTGCAACCAGTCCGAATTATTGCTCAGTATTACTATGATCCAAGAACTACAAGTCTGATCGATATTGAAACAGGACAGTCCATCAATCCCAGCACGATGGAGACCGTACAGCCTGTGCAAAGCACGATTCCAGGGACTCCAACCCCTGCCCTTACTCAAACACCTAAGCCCCAGGTGACCTGGGATTCAGGAAGCACCGGATCTGGTTCAGGGACAGGTTCAGATGAACCCTGTCTGGTTAGTTGTCCTGATTGTCCGGATGGATATTGTCATGACTGTAATCACAACCAGATCTGTGATGAGATCGAATCAGCAACTACGGGAACGACCTCAACCGGGGGTCAAAGTGAGAATCCTCAGGATCTGGTGCAACCAGCCCCAGTTGTAACAAGTCAGCAGAGCGGTCAGAGTGAAGCACCTCAACAGATAGTCCAGCCGACTCAGACACCTTCACAGGGCGGGATCAGCGAAACTGCACAGGCACCCATCCTCGCAATGAAAATGGGTTCAACCTGGACCAACGAAAACAAAGATGCCGTTACAAACAAACCCACTTCACCGACCGTGATAACCTTTGATTCAGATGTAGAAATTTTCTCAATTTCTACATATCACTGGAATGATGGCCAGGGTGTTCCTGCACCAGGCATGATCGGGCTCAAAGGTACAGATGGAACAACATACGGGCCATGGCAGGCTACCGGTGCAGATGGTCAGGGGGGTGTTCCGAACGCCAGATGGACTGTGATTCCTGATTCTTCAGGCAATAAAAAACCGATTTTTAAGAAAGGAAACTACACAGTCATAGATTCTGATGAGAGCACATGGTCTGCCAACAATAATTCAAAGAACCAGGGGTTCTGCACAATCGAATATCTCAGTGTAACAACTACCGGTTCACCTGCAGATCTATCAGATACATCCATACAACCCCTTGATATTAAAAATGGAAAAATTGGAGAACTGAAACCATGATTCCCCTGGTACATACAACAAAACACAGAGTACTTCAGCGGATCGGAGTTTTCATACTCATACTCATCATTCTCGGGTCAATCTCACCGGTTTCAGGTATAGGGAGTGTTACTACTGCAGGCGACGAGATTCTGAAGACTGACCAGTTAAGAAATCTTACCGGAGGTGACGGGCATGGAATCAGGGTAGGAGTTATCTCAAATGGAGTGAAGCACATAGCCGATGCCCAGAAAACCGGAGATCTTCCATCAGATGTTCACATCCTGAAAGGTGGGAAGTTTGATGAGGGGACTGCTATGCTTGAGATCATTCATGACATGGCACCCAACGCTTCTCTTTACTATGCAGATTCAGGCGATAATGACCTCAGTTTTTCAGATGCTATAGACAGCCTGGTTGCAGCAGGGTGCAATATTATCGTTGACGATGTCGGACTGCTTGAGATACCGTACTTTGAAGATGGACGAAGTGCTGTTCATCTGAAAGAGATCCTTCTTCAGCATCCGGATCTGATTTTTGTTTCTGCTGCAGGAAACAACGGACAACTCCATTATCAGGGGATGTTTACCGACAACGGGGGAGGATTCAACTCATTCAACGGATCTCCGGGCATTCCCATAGATATAAACTCAGGTGGATATTTCGGGACTATCCTTCAATGGGATGACTCGTATGAACAGCGTCAGAATCCATACAGTCTCTACCTGTATGATCGTCAGACCGGTGCTGAAATTGCTGTGAGTGAGCGAACAGAGAGCGGAGAGAAACGTTCGCTTGAAAAACTATATTATCAGTATATCGGCGACAAACCATTAAAAGCCGAGATCAGGGTAAAGAAATCAGAAGATGCAGAACCAAAACTTCTTGAACTGATTCTGAAAATAGACAAAAATCTTGTATCTATTCCTGAAGGATATATGGTGTCTTCAGATTCGATCATCGGTCAGGCAGCGGTTGACGATGTGATATCAGTAGCAGCTGTGCCAGCAATTCAGACACCGACAATAGAAAAATTTTCTTCCCAGGGAGAAGTAACCATCGCTTATCCTTCACAGGAAGAGCGGAAAAAACCTGATATCACAGGAATAAACTCTGTAGAGGTTTCAGGAGCAGGCAATTTTCCATCACCCTTCACCGGTACCAGTGCAGCAGCTCCCCATATTGCCGGCCTTCTTGCCCTTGTATGGAGTCTGTTTCCGCAATCATCGGGTACTGTAATCAAGGATACCATGTTTAAGACCGCAACACCATTCGATCAACAGGGATGGACTCCGGTATACGGGTATGGTCTCCCTGACGCAGTGAAGATGTATGAATATCTGCAGAAAAATCCAGGTACCGGAAACCTGACGCAAACTATCACTCCAACACCAATAATAACGGAGCCTCCAACCCCGACACAGACTCCTGCTGCTACAGATGAGATACCATCAATAATCACTGGCTCTGTTGAGATAACAAAACCTGGGGATTATATAATTGGAACAGATATACTGGATTCATCAGAAACCATCATACGGATATCTTCCTCTGATGTTATGCTGGATGGATCTAATCACCAGATAGAAGGATTTGCAGTTCAATTCGGACTTGAATCTCCTCCATTGCAACGTGGAATTGTAATTCAATCCCGGGATCAGAACAGACTAAAAAATATCACGATAAAAAATCTCGCAGTAATGGGAACATATGTGGGTATTTCTGCCAGGAATACCGACGGTCTTGTTATAGATACCTGCCGTTTACCCTACAATACCATTGGAATGCTTCTTTCAGGTGTTTCTGATGCAGAAATAAAAAAGAATTCACTGAACGGAAATGCACAGTATGGCCTTGTAATGGATGATGGAACCTCCAAAACAGTACTCAGTTCAAACGATCTGAAGAAAAATCTCGTCGGAATGATTCTTGACGGAGTAGTTAATAACCGGATTATTGACAACTCAGTTCTTTTTAGTCACCAGGAGGGAATTCTGCTTAAGGGAGGATCCACTGGAAATATTGTCGAGAAGAACACATGTTCCGGGAACGGAAACGGTGGTATCGTCCTTAAATCCTCACTCAAGAACTCGATCCTGAACAACACCTGTGAACAGAACACACCACCGGGCATATACCTTGAGGAAAGTTCAGAGAACCTGATATCAGAAAATACTCTTTCCGGAAATCTTCGGGGACTTAATCTCTATTATTCAGACACCAACACGATTACCGGCAATGTAATCGTCGCAAACAAGATCAGCGGGATTATGTTCCAGCCATCGGGTCGAAACATCATTAGTCAGAACAGGATTGTTGGAAATGCCGGTGAAGGAATCCTGATAGCCGGAAGTGTTACACCTGAAAAAGTGAATCTCATCGCCGACAATTATCTTGAAAATGAGAACAACATAAACATCCAGGAGGGCGGTAATCCTAACTATGCCTGGAACGGGAAAAAAACCCAGGGAACAAATATTGCAGGCGGATCATATACCGGGGGAAATGTCTGGGCTCTGGCTGATGGAAAAGGGTACTCACAGATATGCCCGGATATTGATGGTGATGGGTTATGTGATGCTTCATATACCGTTCTTCCCGGAGTTACAGATGAACTACCCTTAAAATATGCCGGAAATCCTGTAACACCGGCTGTTTCCATGAGTTCAGGTCAAACGATACGACCTGAAACACCGGAGGATATCCTGACCGAAGGACTTTCTCTCTTTGGTAAAGGACAGTATGAAGATGCAGTGTCCTTAATGAACAAGGCGATCACTACGTCTCCGACAAACTTCCAAGCCTGGAGACTGAAAATTCTCTCTCTTTCAAAAATGAAGAAGAGTGAGGAAGCCATATCAACCGCAAAGGAATCTTTGAATCTTTATCCTGAGTCTATTATCCTTTGGTACACTCTTGGGGATATCTACCTGCTGGACCTCAACCAGTATGAACAGGCAGTTTCTGCATATGAGAAGGCTCTGAATATCGACGAAGATGATACACACAGTCTGACAAACCTGGCATTTGCCATGGACAAAACAGGCAACAGTGAAGATGCATTAAAACTCTATCTCCGGGCTGTCACTATCAATCCGTCACTTACTGATGCATGGGTGAAAGCGGGAAATATCGAGACACGCGCGAATAGAATAACACAGGCAATTCAGTATTATGACAAAGCATTGTCATTGGATCCTGGAAATGCATTCACCTGGAACAACAAAGGATATGCCCTGTCATTAGAGGGAAATTATGAAGAGGCAATTCAGGCCTATCTGAATGCAATTCAGATAGATAATTCCTATGATATTGCCTGGACAAATCTTGGTAATGCATATACTGCGCTAGGAAAAAAATCTGAGGCAAGTAAGGCATATTCACATTCTCTGGTCTGATGATCAGAACCAAATATATTTATAAAAACACAGTCATTATCGGGTATGAAACGGTTGTGGGTATGTTTAGGAATTGCGATGATCATCATCGTAATGACCGCCGGAGGAGCATCAGCTGCATGGTGGTCACAGCAGGATAGTTATCAGTCATCTTCAGGCTGCGACTGGAACTTCTGGGGAGGAGGATGTTACCAGCAGCAGAGCGAATCACATTCGTCATCTTCAGGAGGAGGCTGGGGTCCGAACTGGTTCGGCGGGTTGTACTCAAACTATTACAGTTCGTATACCCGATCAAATTTCTGGACCGGCTGGTGGGCTAACGGCACCCAGATCGCAGATGTGTCAGGAGTCTGGAAGACGGATCTTCTTGGGAACCTCACGGTCCGGCTTACTGGGGATGACATCATCCGTGCATCATACATGGTGAATGGAAACAACGGATACATGCAGGGTAACTTCTCATCCAACAGTTCACCAATCATGGACGGATTCTGGTGGGAAGCACCTGAGTACAGGCCACCATATCAGGCAGGAGCAGTTCAGATTACCTTCGAGAACAGTACTGCCCTGAATGGTATCTTTGCATATGCTGATGGAACCTGGGGACCATTCACAGGAACGAAAGTCAGAGCAAACCTGACTGCCGAAGAGGATGATGACCTCAAGGATATGCCTCAGTTAAGCTGGAACGTGGATACCAGTCAGACCTCTGACAAGCGGGTGAACAATCCGGTTGATACCAACCCGATTAAAAACACCTAACCTTTTTTTGCTTATCTGATATCGATGATACCTTATATGCAATAGACAGGAATCAGTTGAATAACTTTGATTATCTCACACAATTACAATCCGCGATTGTTTTTGAACTGACCATCATCCTTACATGAATACATCAGAACAAAAAATCGGATTCCAAATCATATCATCGACAACATATTTCCCGGTTCTATATCATCGATCGTGAAAAAAGATTAGATATCTTTCTTGAACAGAATGCCTGACTGACCAGATTCACTCATTCCCCCTGTGGGGGTAGGTGTGACTGTCGGACCTTCGCTGGTATCACAGATACCATTCCTGTTACAATCCCTGCATGTGCCACCCGGGCATTCTGAACATTGAACAAGACAGGGATCCGATGTCTGCTGAGTACTGCTATCAGTTGAGACTGGTTCAGGGCTCATAAGTATAGTTGTCGAACCGGTCTGCTGAGGCTGAATCGTAGGTTTTGGAGTACCTGACGGTGAATCAGAAGAAGGATCATATATTCCGTTCTGATTGATCTGTATCTTCTCCCCATTCTTCATGGATATGAAAACAACCTCGGCAGGATCATAGTAAAACTGCCGAATCAGTCTCGGGTTGGATCCAGTGGTGTATTCACCGATTAGAATCCATCCTTTTTCCGGACAATAAAATTTCTTTAAAATTCTGTCATAGACCCAGGATGTCTTGGATAGGGGATCATAATATACACCTTCCCTTACACCCGGTTGCCACTGTTCCGGAATCTCAGCTTTCTGGATATTGCTCTGAGATCCGGATGAAGAACCTGACTGGGGAGTTCCAGATGGACCTGATGAGATAATACTCGTACTGGTTGAGAGCGAAAGACTGGAACTAATCGCCGGATCAGAAGTACTTCCAATTACAAGTCCGGTAAGAATTGGGAGGCCCTTGTATGGAAAGGCTGTCACAGCCGCAGCACAAATGAGGATGACCAGGCAGATGAGTAGCACCTGCACCCATTTTTTTATCATCTACGTACCCTCCAAGGAACTGATACTGCATAATACCTGTGACTAGTATATATTTGTTCTTGAAGAAATGGGGAGAATCTTTTCAGGGCCTGCTCATTCATACCGGGTAAAACGGGCTGATATTTACCCGGAAAGAAAAGCAGAAGATCACTCTATGCGCCATGGAAAAAAAGAAGGAAAAATCTCACAGTTCAGTCTCAAATTTTAGTATGAGGCGATGAATTTTTAATCTGCTCTTGATTTGTTAAGAAACAGGGTTTTCCATGAATATTCAGGCCAATTAGTAAACCTGGAAAAGAAAAACCTTATACAGTGCTATGGGCAACAGAAGGATGTAGATGAACTATCTGGTTCATTGAAAGTTCGAATAGAACGAGATGAAATTAATGTCAAAGAAGAACATGAAGAATGAGTCCGGAGCAAAGAATACCCAGGCTCCGGTTTCAGAACAGCAGGACACTAAGTCAGCACATGCACCTGGTGCAAACAAGAACAGGCGCTGAAATCCTGCAATACCGTACCACATTCACCATATTTTTTTATCCAATCCTACAATCTTCTTCTAGGAAATCTTCTCTCACATCTTCTGTATTATATCAGAGAAATAATTGAGACAATCTCTTCATCGGATGATGATATCGAAAAAGATGATTGTCGAGAAAGAATTAACTTGGTTTCAGAAGGCAGGAACTGCCATCTGAATTGATCCTGCTAGCATACCCAGTGTCTCTACACCGGCCTTGGCATCCTGTAACGAATCGTAAAAACCTGTTACAATGATGATCTTTTTGTCTGTGCTCATAACATAGATGCCAAGGGTCTTGTCTCCGCTTGTACCATATACCATTACTCCGCCATTACTCAGGTACTGAGGCTGATCTCCATAAATCAACGAAATTTTTGCACCGAGCATGAACTTATCAAGAAACTGTCGTGAGGCAGCGGAATCTAGTTTGTGTCCGGCTGGATTATTACTTATAACAATTGAAATATGCGACCCGGGATTATTTTTGTTAAAAACATTTGTTAATGGACCGACATTTGTGTCTTCGATAAGAATTGAATTTCCAGGGGGTATTTTCATCGAATAAACCGTACTGGAGGTATGATTCATCGGAGTTTCATTTACAGTAACGTCTTTCCAGGCAGAATAATCAATTGCTGAAACAGGAGTGATGAATAGAAACAGAAGACCCAGAAGAACCAGGATTGCAGATTGTAAGTTTATAGTATTCATTTCAGATACCATACATTCATCTTGTAAGGGTTGATTTTCTCTTGCAACTATATAAACCAATCATTCAGGTAGGCAATTAAAAAAAATAGAACAGATTCTATGCCGTTATCAAGAAAATGCGAACAATTCCTGATATATAACACTAAAAAATTTTATTTATTAGAGACAGAAATACCGATGGTTACTGTTACGCCTTCAATATCCCAGTCGCGATCCAACTGCCAGAGTGATGTGTCACGTGAGCTGCTGTCCTGGTGAATTGAAAGAGAGGTTGCCCGTACCTCTTTACTGATTGCATCCTGCCATTTTTTTGTCAACAGGTTGTAGAGATGAGTATCCTGTACGATGGTATCAATCACTATCGTTTCCTCAACATTCAGATTCATCTGCTTTCGCATCTCCTGAATTCTCCGGATAATCTCTCTTGTGTATCCTTCTGCCTCCAGATCGGGAGTAAGGGTTACATCCACAAAGACCGCAGCATCACTCATCTCTGCAGAGAAGATATTTTCAGGCATTACCTCGGTGAACATCACGTGTTCGGATGTTATCGAGATATCACCTTCAGGACCGGCAAGTGTGTATGATCCCTTCTCTGCAATCTGTCTCCGCATCTCAGTTCCATCAGCTCCTTCAATGAGAGCCTTCACCTGAGGCCCTATCTTACCAAACGAAGGACCTATCTTCTTCATTACTGGTTCTGCCTTCCAGAGGATCTTATCGTACTGACCAGAAATGACTACAATCTCACGGGCATTGGCACGCTGGCATGCAAGATCATACATGCTGTTGAATGCTTTTCCAACCATCTCGTTTTGTGCAGCAACCGTAACAGTCCCTACCGGCCAGCGAAGCTTCCGTTTTCCAGTCTGCCGTGCATTTGCAACTGCTTCATCAAATGACCGGATAAGACCCATCCGGGTCTCAAGGTCGAGATCAATGAGCCGCTCTTCTCCCGAATACCATGAGAGCATATGAACAGAGACCGGGTCTCCTTCAAGTCTGAGGTTGCCATAGATCTCTTCTGCGATGTGTGGAGCGTAGGGAGCAAGCAACCGGCATATGGTCCGCATACAATAGTAGATCGTTTCGTATGCGTACTTTTTGTCAAGAGACTCCTCTTCCAGCCACATACGGGGACGAACGATCTGAACATACCAGCGTGAAAGATCCTCTAGGACAAAGTTGAGAAGCGACCTGCTCAGGCGATGCAGGTTGTACTCCTTCATATCTGCAGTGATCTGTTTTGCAACTGTGTTGATCCGTGAGATGATCCAGCGATCCTCATCAGGCATCTCACGCCGGGAACGTGTAATGAAATCTGGATTCCAGACTCCTCCGGTTGATGATGGGGAGAAGTCGTCAAGGATCATATACGGGAGTGGGAACCGGTACACATTCCAGAGGATGTTTATGGTTCGGTTGACTGTTGAGACACTCTCCCAGTTAAACTTGAGATCTTCCCATGGTGCAACAGAAGACAGGAGATAGAGCCTGAGGACATCCACACCAAACTTCTCGACAACCTCTTCAGGGCTCACCACATTTCCCAGACTTTTGCTCATCTTCTTGCCATCACCATCGAGGGAAAAACCGTGCATAAGCACCTGCTTGTACGGCGAGCGGTTGAATGCAATAGTAGAAGCGCCGAGTTGGGAGTAGAACCACCCACGGGTCTGATCCTGCCCTTCAAGAATAAAGTCAGCAGGCCAGAGTCTCTCAAACTCTTCGGTCTTCCCCGGGTATCCTACTGTTGCCCACGATGCCATTGCCGAGTCAAACCAGACATCAAAGATGTCCTCAACCCGGTGCATCGTTCCTCCACAGGAGCAGGGTATTGTGATCTTATCCACGTATGGCCGGTGCGGATCGGTCAGGCTCGATCCAGCTGCCTCGTTAAGTTCAGCTATCGTACCAAAGACCATCTGCTTTCTGCATTCACTGCATTCCCAGACAGGAATCGGGATGCCCCAGTACCGCTGTCGTGAGATACACCAGTCCCGGGCATCTGAGACAAAGTCATGGAATCTTGCATTTCCAGCCCAGTCGGGGTACCAGGTCGTAGCTGCAATCTCACCAAGCATCTGCTCTTTGATCTTAGGGATCGAGATGAACCACTGCTCAGTCGCCCGATAGATAATCGGGGTCTTACATCTCCAGCAGTGCCCGTATCGGTGAGTGATCTTCTTGCGTGCCAACAGAAAACTGCCAAGTGCTTCGACTATCTCTGCGTTTGCATCACGAACAAACTTCCCGGCAAAGGCACCGCCATCTTTCGTGTAAAGTCCGGCACCGTCTACCGGACAGAAGACATCAAGTCCTTCCTGAACACCGAGGAGATAATCATCCCATCCATGGCCTGGTGCAATGTGTACCATTCCGGTGTTGTCCATCTCAACAAATCCGGCAATGACGACACGGTGATCGATCTCTTTCTGACGTGGGACAAGATCAGCTAGGGGGGATGTGTACCTGGTTCCTTCAAGTTCTTTCCCGGTCTTCTTCTCGAGAATCGAAAAGTCCTGATACCGCCCTTTCTTCAGAACTTCCTCGACCAGCGACTCTGCTATCCAGAGGTACTCGGTCTTTCCCTCCTTCTCGGCAGCAACCCTGGCATACACAAAGTCCTTGTCAACAGCAACTGCCACGTTTGCAGGAAGAGTCCAGGGAGTTGTGGTCCAGATAACCAGATATTCATCAGACTTTCCAGTAATCGGAAACTTGACAAAGAGTGAGGGGTCCTGTTCGTCCCAGTATTCGACTTCAGAGTCTGCGATGGCTGTCTCACAACGAGGACACCAGTTTACTACCCGGTGTCCTCGCTCAAGAAGGTGTTTCTCATGTGCCTTCTTCAATGCCCACCATGCTGCCTCGATATAGTCCGGCGTTATTGTCTGGTACGGATTGTCAAAGTCCATCCAGATCCCGAGAGAGCGGAACTGGTCAGACATGGTCTCTTTGTTCGAGATTGCAAACTGCTTGCACCGCTCAATGAAGGTCTCGATTCCGTATGCTTCAATATCCTTTTTGCTCTTGAAACCGAGTTCCTGTTCAACTCTGACCTCAATAGGCAGTCCATGCATATCATATCCTGCCCTGTCAGTAACATCATATCCCAGCATCCGGTGATATCTGAGAATACTGTCCTTGAGGAGCTTATTCCAGGCAGTTCCCAGGTGAATATTTCCGGTTGTATATGGTGGACCGTCAACAAAAAACCAAGGTTTTTTCCCTTTATTCTGATCTTTCACCCTGCTGTAGATCGAGTTCTTTGTCCAGAACGTACGGACAGAGGTCTCGATCTCTTTTGCAACATAACTACTGGTGACTTCTCGCAAGGATACCCCTCAAAAATTCCTTTATTAATTAGACCTGACCATACAAAGGTCTTTGCGGTCTTCCGGTCTCAACATAAGTCAGAGAAAAAAGAGAACGTGGTTCAATGAAGCAAGTAAAGCGAGAAATGGTTGGTTACCACCCTCCGGCGCCTCCTCCACCAAACCCACCGCCGCCTCCGAATCCTCCTCCCCCACCACTGAATCCGGATCCTGAGGACGGTGGAGAATATGCGGTCACCGGCATGAATGCAGAATAAAATAATGCAGGGGCTAAAATGGCTGACCCTGATGATGAGGAAAATTCAGGAAGGTTCACTTCAAGATCCTGCATCGTTTTCACAACACGATCGCCAACACCGAGGGCAGTGCCATACACCAGCCATTCTCCCCACATCGAGATATCAGACGGAGCATACCTTCTGATAAGGGCAGCATCAGAAAGGAAGGATCTGAACGAGTCCCACCTGAGTTTTTCTGCATACGTATCTCCTTTCCATCTTCCAAAGAGTGTTGCCGGAAAAAGCATGGCAACAAGCCCCTGGAGGAATGCTGCACCAGACATAATGCTTGCCGCAAACCCGGTCTGACCATCACTCCCGGCAATAGCAGCAAAGATCGAGAATAAAAACCAGAAGACTGGGAAGACCAGAAGTGGAAGCAGGTATCCGCGTCCATCTTCAATATAATGGGACTCAAGATATGAACTGGAGTAGGAGGTGAGTGACTGTATCTCCTGCTGGTATGCGAGGAGTGTTGCCCGGACTGAAGAATCAGAATTTGCAGCCTCTGCCATTGTTGCAAGTGATCCTGTATCAATAATATTATCAGAAGCAATCCTGCTAAAAGAATTGAGAACTGTCTGCTCATATGCATCAGATGACTGGTCCTTCAAAATGGTAATGGTCAGATCCTTAGAATCTGGTTTTTCGTCTATTCTGATTATCTTCTTCCTGTGCATGTCCAGCAGTGTTGCATAGAGACCTTCTTTTCCAAACTCTTCAGGATCACCTTCAAAGATCAGATTCACCATCCATGGTTTCAACGAGGGATCCGGGACAACACTAAGGTGTTCAGGAACTGTGAATGGTTTTTCCCTGCCTTTCCGGTACCAGATGATAAGAAGCAGGATGGGGATACAGACAAGCAGAAAGAGTGATCCAAAATAGGCGATGCCCGGGGTAGCTGTCAGTAGACCTCCGTACCAGGGATTTGCAGCGTTCGTCTTCTCTGAGATACTAATGGACCCAAGATCGGTGATTCTGCCATGAATCGTATCACCAGTTCCGCGATCAAGTATCAGTTCAAATCCGAGAGGAACATCACCTGATGCACTTCCGGTAATAACGTAAAACTCACCGGTCTTTGTTACTCTCATCCCGGCCGGATGAGGGAATACCTGCTTTACACCTTCTGTCGGAATCTGTATGGTAACAGATTTGTATGCAACATGATCTCTTGCCAGATCAATATTGATATGGTCAGCATCAGTCCCTCGCTCAACCGGTGGAGAGATGATCCATGAATATGTGACAGGGTAGGATCCTGATTGATAATAATCCGGCTTGAATGCTCCGGCCTCATTATCGCTGGCATGATTCCTGATCAACTGGATATCAGCATTGTCTACGCCATCCATATGCACGGTGCCTGAGTAATCCTTCAGATATGAGAATGTCCCCTGCGGAACTGATGAATGAATAAATTGAACGAGTGCATTGCCTGTTCCCCCATATCCTACGGGAACAGAGAACTGCCGGTTAAGGCTCCGGTATTCTCCATCAACCTTTACTGCATACTGGTATGATTCATTCAGGCTTCCATCATATGACCATGAAGAATGATAATCAGATACAACCAGATCCCCCTCGAACAGAGAGGAGACAAGTCCCCCCAATCCGAATCCTAATAAGCCAATGATTCCTGCAGCGATGATCACAACAGCCAGTTGACGAATCTCTCCCATCCCTTATACATCTCCTTCAGTAAATCGCCAGAAATAACAGGAGCCCCACTCCTGTCTCTCACCAGGTACCATGGATACCAGGATCTTTTCAGCATGTTCACTACAGACCACAGACTGACAGCACCCCAGAATCTGCATGCCGATAGCCGGTTTTCCACATACCTGGCAGTGTGAATTATCCGCAGACATATTGTTCCTAGATGAACATCTCAGTCTGACCCGCAATATATCTGATGGTTCATGAATAGACAATCAAAACAGGTAGGCAGACTAAAAATAAAAGATTATGAGAGATATTCGTCTGGAAGATTTTGAGTGACAAATGATCTGATATCACCGATAAATCCTGTCACCTCATCTGATGAACCCACTCCACGGGCATACTCAACCATCATGCATCGATCAAGAATCCGGGATATCATACTGGTATCTATTCCCTTCTTCTTGGCGAGTGACAGAATCTCGTCTGTAGTTTCAGCTGATCCAGAACCCCTGGTATGAGAGATAAAGAACCGGAGTGCCTGCCCTGAAATTACATATGCATCCTTAATTCGTTCCTCTGTGATAGCTTTTTCAGCCATTGTAAGGTATTCCTCGGTTACTTCCCTGATGTTTATGGGTTCAGCCGGAGCAGGTGGTTCTTGATCAGGCTGAATACTCTTTCTCTGGTAATACCGGTATCCTGCCCAGCAACAGAGAATGATCAGGATAACAAGAAGAATTATTCCGATGTACCATCCCAGGGGAGTCTCATCTTCTTTCTTGACTGTTACCGATACGACAGTGCCATTTCTGATGACCGATGAGATCGTGGCGTTCTTTCCATCCGGATTGTTATAGTTCTCATCAATTTTGGTCTCATTTGGAGTTATCGTCTGTGTGCCACCGGTCTGATTGTAACCTGCCTGTTGAAGATTTTCCTTTTCAGCCTGGTACCTGGGATCATCAGCTAATGAAGAAGGAACAGGAAGTGACTCATTCGAACTTGCAGTTAATTTTTCAAGAGAACCATTTCTGATATCACCTTGGAGAGAGAGAGCCTGATTGTTATCGTTTTTATATTGTGCTGATACAGTTCCTTCTCCTTTCCCTTCTGCAGATATACTGCCATCTTTCTGCTGATATCCAGCCTTTTTTAGATCCTGATTCACCTGATTCAGAAGTGGATCCTGATGCATCTTATCAGCAAGATCCTGTTGATCCTTCTTGTTCTGACTCGTCTCTTCTGCCAGTTGTTTCTGAAGGGCGGATGACTCAGCATTCATCTGATTATTCTGAAGCGCCTGTTGAGCATTTTGTGGCTGTGAACGGCTGCCAGATCCTGAAGATGTGGCCTGACCTGAGAGCATCTGTTGCATAAGCTGCTGGTTCTGCTGCTGCATTGCATTCATCTGCCGATCCATCTCATCAAAGAGATCAGAACTCTGACCCTGACCGGCAGAATTTTCCTCACTTGTACTGGAAGTAAGAGGTGAACCGGAACTTCCAGACGATTGTGATGAACCCTGTGATCCCTGCTGCTGTGACTGATTAGGTATGAATTTCACACTGAAAGGCGGAAGTGTTGAAACAAAATCCTTACCGCTGTCACGGTAATGCATTGCCAGTATTACTTCAAAGACTGCAGGATCCTCTGAACTCAGGGTTATTGCATTCTGCGAACTCCCAGGACTGATGGGAAATGACTGAGAGTGGGAACTTGACTGGGAGAATGATACTCCACCCTGAGATTGTTTTCTAGTCAGCGTATACTCCAGAGTTCCTACGTTAGTCTTTGGAAATGTACTCTCAACAACAAACGGAACCCTTGCTTCTTCACCAGCCGGAAATGTATATTCATTCTGACTGGTTTTCAGAGTCACATCACTGGCAAGGGCAGGATATATGGCAATGACAGCCAGCATGAGAATGACTGCAACTGTGAATCTCATTGAATGATCCTCCTTCTCCCATATCTGAGCGCTATTTCAGATACCATAAGAATCATAGCGATAACAAAAAACCAGTCTTTAATACTGGTTTCTTCCTTCTCCCGCTTGATCTCCTTGTTCAGGTTTTCATAAATTTCAGCCAGTGTCCGGTCATTGACTGACTTGTAGTACTTTCCTCCGGTCTCTGATGCAATCTTTTTCAGGGCATCTTCATCCAGATCCGCATACTGGGGATTTCCAAACCAGTCATACCCGAGTACAACCCGTTGATCAGATCCGAGACCAATAGTAAATACCTGAATTTTTTTGTCTTTTGCAAATTGTGTTGCCTGATCCGGAGAGATTACACCGGCGTTGTTTACTCCGTCTGAGAGAAGAATGACCACCTTTTTCCGGTTTGGTATAGACTCAGCCATATCGATACCCAGTGCAAGCCCGTCACCGATAGCGGTAGCTCCATCTTTCTGTTCTATAGACTTCAGTTTACCAAGAACACGATCCTTATCAGGAGAGAGATATGCTGCACTTGTTGCTCCCGATTCAAACGTGATAACTCCGACATAATCCTTGTCATCAAGCTGACGAATCAGTTGACCAGCTGAATTCTTTGCTGCTTCAAGCCTGGTCGGCTTGTAATCAGTGGCTTGCATACTACCGGAATCATCCATCACGAGAATGACATTGACCCCCTCTTTAGCCTGTTCGAGAGGGATATGGGGATCTGCCAGGCCGATAATGATGCAGCCGATGGCTGCTAACGCAATGAAAAGAAGAATCTGGGGCCTGGAGGAACCCTTCCTTCCTCCCAGAGCGGTCTTCATGAATCCGATGTGCGAGAAGACCATTGCTTCCTGTTTCTTTCTTCTGGTCTCGTGTAGGTACCAGTAATAAATTACTGGTAATGCAAGCAGCAGGATAAGCCATTCAGGGTGATAAAAGCCTGCCATTATCTCACACCTGCCATCGGTGTATCAGCAAATAGTTTCTGTAGGGGACCGAGCCAGTCATCAGAAGTTCTGACCAGTTCCATTGGGACGTGAGACTTATGAAACACTGCAGAAATTCTGGCTTCAGATTCCTCGACTGCTCTCTGGTAATCTTCCCTGAACTGAATATCAGATGTATCAATAAGGATCTGCTCACCAGTCTCTGCATCCTCAAGTTCGATCAACCCAACATCAGGGATATCTGACTCACGGGGATCAGATACCCTGATCGCATACACCTCGTGATGTTGCCTGAGCTGACTGAGTTCTTTAGAGAAATCAGGCATATAAAAATCTGAAAGCAGAATAACTGATGCCATCCTCCGTAACCTTGTGAGGATATGATGAAACGCAGGTCTGATATCAGATCCCGTGCTCTTCGGAGTATGATTGATCACCTCATGAATGAGATGAACGGCATGGGCCCTGCCACTCCGTGCCGGAATGAACCGTTCAACCTGATCCGTGACGATGAGGAGGCCTGCCCTGTCATGATACCGCACAGCTGCAAATACAAGACTTGCATAGATCTCAAGCATCATCCGGTACTTACTGACCATACTGCCGAATGCATGTGAACCTGACAGATCAATCACAAAGTAAAATGTCTGATCCCGTTCCTCAGTAAACTCCTTGACATAGGGAATCCCATACCGGGCTGTTACTTTCCAGTCTATTGCCCTGATGTCATCTCCGGGAATATATTCACGAATCTCGGAGAACTCGATACCCTGACCTTTAAAGAGCGAAATGTGAACTCCTGCTTTCTGGCCGGTCACCCGTGCCCGTGTGATGAGATCAACTGAGCGGATGAGCCTGACGAGTTCTACAGGGTCTTCCCATGCTGGCATCTGTTCTCCTCTCCTTCAGGGCACCGGGACACTCTTGAGAATCTGAGTGATGACAGAATCTGTTGTTACCCCATCTGCTTCTGCCTGGTATGTGAGAATAATTCGATGCCGAAGAACCTCGGCTGCTATCGCCTTTACGTCTTCAGGAACCACATATCCCCGACCACGGAGCATGGCATGTGCTTTAGCTCCAAGTACGAGGAAGATTGTTGCACGAGGTGAGGCTCCGTATGCAATATAATCACTCAGTTGGAGACCATACCGTTCAGAATTCCTGGTTGCATCAACAAGTGATGTAACATAGTTCTTGATCTCTACATCAGCATAGATCCGTGGAAGGAACATCTGGAGAGATAAAATTGAATCAGCCGTGATAACGGGTTGTGGAGTGATCTTAACTCCCTCTGTGAACCGATCAAGGATTGTAACCTCTTCGGCTTTTGAAGGATACCCCATGATGATCTTAAACATGAACCGATCCATCTGGGCTTCGGGAAGCGGGTATGTTCCTTCATGCTCAATCGGATTCTCAGTCGCAAGGACAAAGAAAGGAGACGGGAGCTTGAATGTCTCTCCCTGAATTGTAACCTGCCGCTCCTGCATGGCCTCTAAAAGTGCAGACTGAACCTTTGGAGGTGCACGGTTGATCTCATCGGCAAGGACAAACTGACTGAAGATGGGCCCTTTTACTGTAGAAAATGATGAACTCTGCTGATTAAATATTTTCGTTCCGGTGATATCCGCTGGGAGCAGATCTGGAGTGAACTGGATTCTGGAGAATGATGCATCAATACCCTGAGCCAGTGTCTTGATGAGCAGGGTTTTTGCAATACCCGGTACTCCTTCAAGCAGAACATGGCCGTCAGCGATTAAAGAAATTACAAGACGATCGACGATTTCACGCTGACCGACGATTACCCGCGAGATCTCATCCCGGAGTGGAGTGAGGAGGTCTGCGTATTGTTTCGCTTCTTTTGTAAGCGCTAAGATCTCTTCGTTCATGCATTCACCTGATATTCGATTATGTAAGGCTAATACCGGAGTAATTTGTAGGTAGTTCTACAAAGTAAAGTTTGCATTACATATTGAAAATGTTTTTCAACACTGAGCGGAGAGGCGGGAGTATTGTTACAAATGTCTGAATAGGAGAGACAAAAAAAGAAGTTGCTTAAGATGAGTTCACTGCCATTGGAATGATACCAGTGGCACGGAGGTCAAGAACAACATCACTGCCGGCAGTGAATGGATATGTCTTAACCCACTGGCCGTTCTGATCCTTCACCTCTGCAACATGCTCCTGACCGGTCGTGGCATCATAGATCTTGAAGGATATTGGTGAACCGTCAGGAATATCTCCCTGGATAGTCAGTTTTGCCTGATCACCATACTTACCTGCCACATTCACCTGAACAGGGTTATTCTCAATTCCGATCTTTACTCCACTTCCATCAGCGGTGACCAGGGATCCGCTCGGAGCTGGATGATCAAAGATCAGAACGGTTCCGGACACAGTCATCGGAGTTGAGGGAACCGGAGGTTTTCCTCCGTCAGCCCGCAGTGAGAGCCGGGTTAGTCCTCCCTCGAAGTATGGGAATGAACTTGCCCAGTCCCCGCCTGATTCAACATCCCTGACCTGTGCCTGAATGGCTTCGTTTGTGCCTGTCGGAGTGACCCAGAAGGTAAGTGGTTGTCCGCCCTTCAGATCTCCCTGGGCAACAAGACGCTGGAGTTTCTCAAATCCGTATACACCAGGTGAAGTGACCGGGAGGGGGTTGCCGACATGGCCTTCGATGATATTGTCACCCTTCACAGAGATGGTAGATCCCACTGCGAGTGGCTGACCGTTGAAGGTTACTTCTCCGAAGAACTCATGAGGAAGAACCGGCATTGGTGGAATACCCTCGCCACCGACACGTAGGTCAAGCCGGGTCTTTTCGCCGCCACGGAACGGATATGAATCAGTCCAGTTGGCCTTACCGTATAGATCGTAACATTCTGCCTGTACGAACTCTGCTGATCCCGGAGTCTTTACCCAGAAGGTAACCGGTTCACCATTCTTGATGGTTCCCTGCACCTTCAGTGGGACCGGTATACCGTAGTTTCCTACTTCAACAGTCTTTGTCGGGTTACCATCAATTCCGGTTTCAATACCGTTGCCCCGAGCTTCGATAACCGTCTCACATGGAGCCTGATCGCCGTCAACAGTGATGTGGCCGTAGAAGTATGCTGGTTCTTTGGCTTCGGTCACTGATACCAGATTCTGTTTACATGCCTTTGCTGATCCGAATGCATTGGATGCTTCAAGGCATACTGTGTAAGTTCCAGGTGTCTGGAAGACATGTGTCGGATTCTGCTCAACTGCAGCCTGCCCGTCTCCGAAGTCCCACTTCCATGCAGTCGGGTTGTTGGATGAGAGATCAGTGAAACAGACTGTCAGCGGTGCTTTACCACTTACCGGTGAGGCAACAAAGTCTGGTACAGGTGGTTTTCCAGCCGGATCGACATGGATGTAATTATACCTGATCTCTGTAGAACGGTCATCGCCCCTGATGGCAGTCAGGAGAACGGTATAGTCTCCCGGCTGTGTGTAAACATGGTTCGGATTCTTGTCAGTTCCATTGGTACCGTCGCCAAAGTTCCAAAGCCATCCGGTCGGATTTCCGGTTGACAGATCTGTGAACCTGACGTTCAGTGGTGCAATGCCGGATGTCGGCTCACCCATAAAGGCTGCCTTGAGTGGAACCGGTTTTTCAAGAACATGAATGTACTTCTCTTGTACTTTCGTGTTCTCTCCAAACTCATTCTTGGCAGTCAGGGTTACCGTGTACTCACCGGGTGCCTGATACACGTGGACCGGATGCTGCTCTTCAGAGATTGAACCGTCTCCAAAGTTCCAGACCCACTTGGTCGGGTTACCACCAGAGAGATCAGTAAAGCTTACCGTGAGTGGTGCAATACCTACGGTCGGATTTCCTCTGAACTGTGCAACAGGTGCACTTCCTGCCTTGGTTGCATTAATCAGATTCGGCTTTGTTATCTGATCTGATCCTGCAGTGTTGCTCACGTTCAGGGTGACAGAGTATACACCAGGATTGGTAAAGAGATGGGTCGGGTTCTGCTGGGTTGCAGTCTGTCCGTCTCCAAAGTCCCATCTCCATGCAGTTGGATTGTTCTTTGAGAGATCAGTGAAGTTTACCAGCAGAGGTGCATTACCGGTTGTCGGATTTGCATTAAAGTCTGCTACCGGCTTGGTGACATCAGGCAGTGCATTGATAAACTGCGGTTTCTCCTTTGAGGATGAACCTGCTCTGTTGGTTGCAGTCAGATTAACAGTGTAGGTTCCTGCCACCGTGTAGACGTGGGTCGGGTTCTGCTCCTGTGAGGTTCCGCCATCACCAAAAACCCATGACCATGAGGTCGGCTGGTTGGTTGTCAGGTCAGTGAAACAGACACTGAGCGGGATAACACCGGACTGCGGATTTGCATTGAAGTCTGCAACCGGTGGTTTCACCGGTTCGCGGACGGTAATGTAGTTCTCCTTAGTCTTCTTCTGACTTGATACGATGTTGGATGCAGTGAGTGAGACCGTGTAGACACCTGGCTTCTCATAGATGTGAACAGGGTCACGCTCTGAAGAGTTGCAACCGTCTCCGAAGTCCCATGCCCATGAGGTTGGGATACCGAGTGAGGTGTCAGTGAACTGCACAGTCAGCGGGGCATCTCCTTCAGTTGGCACACCGACAAAGTCGGTCACCGGGATCATATCGTGGTTGGAGATTACTGCAACGAATGCATCACGGTCACCATCACCATAGTTCTGCTGGTAAGGCCAGACTTTGGGGAAGTTTATCGAGGTGGTATATCCGGTCATATACGCATCTCCTTCTCCTGTGATCGCAACCCCTCTTCCTTCATCAATATCTGAACCACCGAGGTAGGTACAGTATTCAATCTGGCTGATAATTGGGTTGAACTTGGTCAGCATCACATCAGATTTGCCACCCAGTTTAGACTGGTATGCCAGAGTTACCGGAAGGTCCGGTGAATCGGAGGTTCCGACAATATAGATATTGTTGGTGGCATCCTGAGCGACTGCACTGATGGAGTCAACCATTGAACCTCCGAAGTAAGTACTCTGGTTCAATGTAGATCCATCAGGGGTCAGGGTTGCAATAAATCCATCCTGAAGTCCTTTTAACTGTGGCTGGATCGGGTTTACTGTCGGAAAATCAGGAGATTTTGTTGAGCCGACTACGGTGAGTGAACCATCTGGATGTGCAATAATACCTTTTCCATCATCCCAGTTGCTTCCTCCAAGGTAGGTGGAATAGGCTGCGGGGTACTTTCCTTCAGGGTCAAACTTCGTGACAAACGCGTTGAATGTTCCCTTCAAATTTGACTGGTACGGTTTGATAACCTGAAAGTTGGGTGATTCAGTCTGTCCGACGATGCAGGCATATCCGTTCGGATCGATTGTAACCGCACTTCCTGCTTCGTTTGCACTCCCGCCGATAAAGTTGGAGTATACAATTGAGTTGCCTTCAGGAACCAGTTTAGTGATAAAGGCATCACTCAGACCACCGAATGGGGATAACTGGTATCTGTTTACAACCGGGTAATCCCAGGACTTGGTCTCACCGGTAATGAATACATCCTTTTTATCGTCTATTGCAATTCCGTAAGCAAAATCATCAGAAGTTCCACCAACATAGGTGGAGAACACAAGGTCTTTTCCGCTTGGGTCAAGTTTTGCAACCCAGGCATCATAACCGCCTGAAATCTTGTTTCTGAATGCACCCTTCACAGGGAAATCTGCAGAGTTCGTGCCACCACCGATATAGGCATTACCTTCTTTGTCGATGACAAGACCGGTTCCCTCATCAGTACCGCTGCCTCCGATATATGAGATGTATACGAGATCAGTCCCGTCAGGATTGATCTTGATGATGAATGCATCCTTGTCACCACCACCGTAATAGGGCTGGACACTCCCCGGAGCGAGCCCTTGTGCACTCATACCAGAAGTAATTGTCTGGTTTTTGAGATACTTCAGGTGATCAGACCAGGTTGTTCCGATAAAGTATGCATATCCGTCATTATCGACAGCAATGCTGTTACCCTGGTCACGACCATCACCACCAAAGTACAGCGAATATCTCATTACCGGGTCAATGATCAGAGTCTTTTCCTTGTCATATGAACCCAGTGTGAATGTTACTGTGTTGTCTGTTCCGATCTTGTATGAACAGGTAACATTGACTCTTGATCCATTGATCTCCTGATATGCTACCGGAGCCTGATCAACAATATCACGACCAGCAGTCTTGATGATCAGATCTCCAGACTGATTCAGGGAGAGAGACTCCTGGCCTGAGTATACGAGTTTTATAACAGCCGGATCGGCTCCTGCCTGAACCACATACTCACTCTTCAGGTTTCCTCCCTTCCCTGACAAGTTCAGAGCGATACCAGGATAGATCTCGGTGTACTGAACCTCAGTAGTAAGGTTGATCCCGTTTTTCCAGGCTGATGAGTCAGAACCATAATAGTAGTTCGCGGTTCCATTCACCGGGTTCATCCCGATGATTCTGGTGTTGTTTTCTGCTCCGGCAAACTTGACAAAGACAGGTATTACTGTCGTATTGTTGTCGCCTGCGGAGCTGAACTCAATACCATTTTTGAATACCGTGATTACCTGATCCGGTGACGTTTGAGCCTGATACGATACATTATCTTCAAACTGCCCTTCATTCGGAATGAACAAAATGGGCATCGAGGCAATGACAGCCTCCCCTGCCGTTTTGTTTCCTACATCTGCCAGAACTGCTGCAGGGAGCGCACCTGCAACAAGTAAAATGGTCAGAACGAGGTACCAAACTGGCTTAACATTCCCCATCATATGAATAACCCGCGTCAGAACGTACGGTATACGCAGTTGTCTTCACCTGAGATATCAATGATGCCTCCGGCTTTCCCGCGATACTTAACCACTGGTTTTATCCAGAACATATATATAATTGTTGGAAATTACAGCAGATGTAGCGTCAGATCGAAATATCCGAAGTCAAAATACGATATTAACATTTGAAAATAATTTCCGGATTATATAGTAGCGCAGATTTCAGTATTCAACGCCTCTTTCATTATTGAGTCGGAGAAATATCTGTTTCATATAGATAATGGAGGGTTGATCTGTAGTGTGTGATAGAGACGTCACTAAGATATGTATCTGCTCAATGAGAACTAACTAAGCAATTATTACTACAGGATTAACCTGCAATTTCCCACATCAGATATGAAAAATCCAGAATCTTCTGTCCAAACAATTCAAACCTGTGGCAGGGTTTTTGCCCTTGAGATCCAGCAGACCGATCTCATAATCAGACGAAAGGAGACCCGTTCTGTAGACCTTATAACCCCATCAGGGGCCCAGATATCCAGATTGTATTGCTGTGGAGCTCTCACTGAGGTCAACAAATCCGGGAAAACAGGATGGATCATCAGGGTTGCGGACCCGACGGGTGTTTTTGTTTTTATAATAAGATCACGAACGCCTGATCTAATGGCCGCTCTGGATTCATTGACTCCACCTGCTTTTGTATCAGTCATAGCGTCTGTAGAAACAGACACAACGCCCGGAGAATCTGGATTCAGATTAATACTTGATTCGATCCACCAGTCAGATCGGCAGGCTCGCGACCAGTGGATCCTTCGAACATCACTCCTGACGCTAAAAAGGCTGAAGCGGCTAGCTGATCTCCTCGCTGGAGAAACTCCGCTTGAAGAAGAACGCAAACTTATGGCTAGGTACGGGACCAGTGCACGACAACTTAAAGTTCTTGCCGGAGTTGTTGAACGGGCAACCGGTCAGGTAAAAACCGCTCCTGAACCGACAGACCAATCAGACAGTGATTCAACTGAAGAACAGGACATCAGTGAAAAGGTATTGCAACTCATCAGGCAGCATTCAGGCCCACGGGGAATATCAGTACAGGAACTGACAGGGTTTGCGCAGAAGGAAAAAATTTCTGAGACACTTCTGCTCGAGACTATCAGGGCCCTGATCACTGAGGATGAATTGTACCAGCCCTCTTCAGGCTTTGTAAAGATCCTTTGAGACATTCATGGAGATCGATTACTTTCCTTCCGGGCCTGCGTTCCAGATCACCGGTGAGCAGAGAATACTGGTTATAGCAGATCTCCATATGGGCATCGAATCTGATCTGAGACTTCACGGTGTCCATCTGCAAAGCAGGGGGAAAGAAAGAATTGATCGACTGAGTGAACTGGTGCAGGAGATATCTCCCGATATCCTTCTGATGCTCGGGGATGTAAAGCACCGGGTTCCAGGAACCTCATGGCAGGAATTTCGTGAACTTCCTTCGCTTTTTTCAAATTTAAGAAAGCACACCTCAATAAGAGTGACACCAGGAAACCATGATCCCGGGATCGAGGAGTTCCTGAAACCCGGAGAACTTCTTCCGAAAGAAGGTTCCATCCTTGATGGTGTCGGGGTGATGCATGGTCACACCAGACCGGATCCTTCTCTCGAGGGCAGTTTAATTCTTGTTGGACATCACCACCCGGTTGCATCCCTAACAGATGAAGTGGGAATCGCTCTCAGATCCCCCTGTTATGTCCTGGCAGAACTACGTAATGAAGTCTTTGAATCTCCGCTGTCCGGGGATTCGAAGACCCGTATTCTGATGGTACCTGCATTCAATGAATTCTCAGGGTACGGAATTGAGAAGACATTCAGATCCCCGTTCTCTCCTCTCTCGCGTGCAGTTGTTATTGAAACCGCCGAATGCCTCCTTGCTGATGGCACATACGGCGGTGATCTCTCCTCAATAATCAGACATGACCACCCGGGCTGTACTTGATCCGCGAATCTCCGCATGCATTGCGGAACGTGGATTTGACGAGTTCTCTGAGGTTCAGGAACGTGCCATACCCCGGGTGCTGGCAGGAGAACACCTTCTCCTGATAGCCCCGACGGGAACTGGAAAGACAGAGAGTGCGATGATTCCTGTCTTCAACCAGATGCTCTCTGCCGGTGCAGGGAGTGGAAGAGGTTTTACAACACTTTATATAACGCCACTCAGGTCACTGAACCGCGATATTCTCAGAAGGATGGAATGGTGGTGCAGCAGACTCGGGTTCACTGTTGGAGTCAGGCATGGAGATACCTCCCAGAGTGAACGAAGAAAACAGACTCTCTCACCACCTGATCTCCTGGTAACCACCCCTGAAACCCTCCAGGCGATCTATATGGGAAAACGCCTGCGTGAACACCTGAAACAGGTCAGGTTTGTAATCCTTGACGAGATTCATGATCTTGCAGGAACAAAGAGGGGAGCTCAGATGAGCATTGCCCTGGAACGGCTGGTGCGATATGCAGGTGAGTTCCAGCGTATCGGTCTCTCTGCTACAGTTGGAAACCCTGAAGAAGTTGCACGATTTATGACCGGAAAAAGATCCTTTACCATCGTCGAGGTCCCGGTCACTAAACATATTTCCATCAACGTAGAACTCACCGGTGACAAGTTCGAGGATCAGGTCAGCCTCATCAGAAATCATATAAAAAAAGGACCACCGACACTTATTTTTGTAAATACACGTGCAACAGCAGAATCGCTCGGGCTGAACCTGCTCAAAGATGGAGGAATAGATGTTCATCATGGTTCTCTCTCCCGGGATGTCAGGATAGAAGCAGAAGAACGATTTAAGAGGGGTGAAATCAGGGCACTTATCTGCACCTCCTCGATGGAACTCGGGATCGATATCGGTCACGTGGATCATGTCATCCAGTTCGGCTCTCCCCGTGAAGTGAGCAGGCTGGTGCAGAGGGTTGGAAGGGCAGGCCATCAGATCGGAAAAGTATCTCATGGGACGATCATCGCAAGCGGGTTTGACGATCTTGCTGAATCCCTGGTGATCACAAAGAGGGCACTGGAAGGCCAGGTGGAAGAGGTGGTACCGACGTACCAGGCCGGAGATGCAATCGCTAACCAGATTGCGGCGATGGCCGTGGAGTATGGCGAGATCCAGACAGATGATATCATCTCAATCCTTTCTGGATCAGCCATCAGTCTTGATGCTGAATCAGTTGTTCCTACGATAATCTCACAACTTGCTGAACATTATATTTTGAGAAGGGATGGAAGCAGGGTTATCACAACAGGAAGAGCCCGTAAGTACCTCTCTAACAACCTCTCGATGATCCCTGATGAACGCAAGTTCCCGATTTATGACATGGTCTCAAGACGAACCGTCGGTTCTCTCGACGAATCGTTCGTGGTCACCTACCTCCACACCGGTGCAGTCTTCATCGCCCGTGGTCACCTCTGGCGGGTACTCGAGATGGAAGAGGGGAAGATCACGGTTGAACCTGCAAAAAACGCAGAAGGTGAACTTCCATCCTGGGAAGGCGAGCAGATCCCGGTTCCATTCGAGGTCGCACGTGAAGTTGGTTCACTCAGACGAACCCGGATGTTCAGTGAATACTCTGCAGACCCAGTCGTGACAAAGTATGCAGAAGCGTACCTCATAGCAGTAGAAAACAACAGGGGGATTATTCCGACAGATGAAGTTGTTACCCTCGAACAGATCCCTGAGGGTGTCGTCATCAACCTGTGTGCCGGACACCAGACCAACGAGGCTTTCGGCCGGGTCATCTCGATCCTAATCTCGGCTCGCTGGGGGACAACAGTAGGGATAGAACTGGATGCATACCGCATCCTTCTCAGGCTTCCACGGGAGGTTGTTGCTGGTGATGTCAAGGAGATCATTTCAGCCCTAGAACCGGAACATCTCCGTGCCATCCTCGAAGTTGCACTGAAACGAACCTCTCTCTTCAGATGGAAACTAGTTCAGATCGCAAAGAAGTTTGGGGCGATAGATGCTGATGCAGATTATGAACGCCTGAGTATACACAGGCTCGGGGAACTCCTTTCGATGCCGGCAATCCAGGCAGAAACATACCGGGAACTCTTCTCACGTTATATGGACGTAGCCCATGCAGCAGAGATTGTTTCCGCCATCAAAGACGGAACCATCAGTCTGGTGGTTGGTCCTCCAAGTATGATCGGTGCATCAGGGATCTTCTCACATCGTGACCAGATACCACCACCTACAGCTGATCAGGCCGTCATAGCCACAATTAAGCATCGGATTGCAAAACAGGAAGTGATTTTGGCCTGTATGAACTGCAGGAAATGGAAAGTCAGGACCATAGTGGATCGGGTACCTGATCACCCGGTATGTGGACATTGCAATGCAAAACTCATCGCAGCTCTCAAGCCGTATGAAGAAGAGCAGTACAGTCTGGCTAACAAGAAGAACAAAGATACCCAGGAGAAGGAGATTGAACGAAGGCTGATCAGAAACGCCAATATCGTCCTTTCAAGCGGGAAGAAGGCAGTTTTGGTCCTTGCGGCAAAAGGAGTCGGCCCTGACACCGCATCACGAATCCTTGCAACCTGGACTGACGGGGATGCACTGTATCGTGAGATCCTCAAGGCTGAGAGAAATTTTATCAGAACTCACAGGTTCTGGCAGTCATAAAAAAAGGGGTCTATAATCCGGTAATGCCGGTCACATTATGCTGCCAAGCTTCTGCTCAAGGAAGGCAAGACCACGCTTGATGTCGTCCATATTTTTTCCTCCGGTCAGAATGATCTTTCCAGAAGAGAAAAGGAGTGCAACGATCTTCGGGTCTGCAATGCGATATACCAGACCCGGGAACTGTTCAGGCTCGTACTCGATATTTTCGAGACTGAGGGTCATCACAACTTTGTTGAGGTTGATCTTGTTGCCGATATCATATGAACAGACGATGTTGGTGACTGCAACACGTGGTTCATCATAACATGCGATACCTGCTTCTTTCATCTTACCGATGATGAGTTTGAGTCCGACCTCAAGTGACTGGTTGTCTCTGATACCGGTAAGCACCACTTTGCCTGAGGAGAATATGAGTGAGGCGATCTTGGGGTTCTCCATCCGGTATACTGCTCCGGGGAAACGCTTGGTATTGAGTTCACAGTTCTCGATATTATTGGAGATCACCTCAAGATCAATAGAGTCAGCGATTGCCCCTGAAGCAACTATATTTTCGATCTTCAGGGATTCGTATTGTTTCTCTTCCATTGCAGATATGATGGGGTCTGACATATCATAATACTAATGGTGATTAACACCAAATAAAGCCCGTATCGTCCGATTTTTTCAAATTTTTCAGACTTTTGATCTTTGGCGGCTATTTATACTGATTCATATACTCACCAGATCAGTCTGTACACCATCCTGATAGTATCTTAAACGCTCTCCTCCTACCTATGGGAAGGTATGAAGCAGGAGATTCCACACCGGATGACCTCATACGAGGATACGGTTCGTGATTTTAAGATTGACGTTCCTGAATTTTACAACTTCGGCTTTGATGTCATCGACCGATGGGCTGAAGTAGATCGTAACAAGCTGGCAATGATATGGGTAAACCAGGAGGGGCAGGAGAAGAAGTACACCTTCCGTGATCTGCGTAACCTCTCTGTCGAAGCAGCCAATATTCTGATCAAATACGGCGTCAAGAAGGGTGACCATGTCATGCTTATGCTTCACCGTGTTCCGGAGTGGTGGATCTTTGTCATAGCATTGATCAAACTCGGTGCTGTTGTCTGCCCTTCACCAACGATGCTTACCGCCAAAGATCTTCAATATCGTGTCAATGCCGGAAAGTTCAGCATGCTGATCACCGACATGGAAAATTCTGATAAAGTAGAAAAGATCTGCAGGTTCTGCCCCTCTCTCAAGCACCGTATGCTGATTGATGGAGAACTTCCGAACTGGATCAGTTACAAGTACGAACTTCTGTATCCAGCTCCGGTCTCCCGCTCAGCAATCAGTATGCCAATCCAGCAGAAGACCCATTCTTCTGACCCGATGCTCATATATTTTACTTCGGGAACAACGGGAGAACCGAAGATGGTTCTTCACAACCACGGCTATCCCCTCGGCCATATTGTCACTGCCCGGCTCTGGCAGGATCTCAACTCCAACGATCTTCACTTCACATCATCTGATACCGGGTGGGCAAAGTGTGCCTGGGGTAAGATCTTCGGCCAGTGGATAGAAGGAGCGTGTCTCTTCATCTATGATGCACGTGGCAAATTCAAAGCGACCGAATTGCTGCCCCTTATCGAAAAATACGAGATCTCAACCTTCTGTTGTCCTCCAACGATCTATCGGATGCTGATCATCGCAGACCTGGCAAAGTATGATCTCAGATCTCTTAGGCACTGTGTCTCCGCAGGCGAGCCTTTGAATCCGGAGGTTATCAGGATATGGAAGGAAGAGACAGGACTTCCTATCTATGAAGGGTATGGGCAGAGTGAGACATGTGCATGCATTGCAACATTTCCCTGTATGACCCACAAACCCGGTTCTATGGGGAAGCCATCTCCAGGATGGCACATTGAACTTCATGATGATGAAGGTAAACAGGTAGAGCCAGGTGTTGAAGGGCGAATTGCCATCGGACTTAACCCCCGTCCTGTCGGCCTTGTAACGGAGTATCTTGACAACCAGGAAGCCAATGCTGAGTCATTTCAGAATGGGTTCTACTATACTGGTGACAAGGCGTACATGGATGATGACGGGTACTTCTGGTTTGTAGGCCGGAATGATGATGTCATTAAGAGTTCTGGTTACCGGATCGGCCCGTTCGAGGTAGAAAGCGCTCTCCAGGAGCATCCCGCGGTTCAGGAATCAGCAGTTGTCGGATCCCCAGACCCGCTCAGGGGAATGCTTGTTAAGGCATTCATCGTGCTCAAACCGGGGTACGAGCCATCAGATCAACTGACAAAAGAGATTCAGAAGCATGTAAAACGCGTTACGGCCCCATACAAATATCCACGACTTATTGAATTCATGGAAGAATTACCTAAAACATTGTCAGGTAAGATCAAACGTGCTGAACTCCGTGACCGAGAAATGAAACGGTATCAGCAGTCACAATAACCATCTTCAATGTCATCATACCTCCATTTTTCAAAAGATTTAATAAAGAGAAGAACTCACCTGTAATGGCGCGAGGATCTCCGAGCCAGGTCAAAGGAGCTAGGTTCAGGGCCTAGTCGAGAAGTCGTTCGCCGGTTCAAATCCGGCTCCTCGCATCGAATTTTTTTGTATTTTTCTTAATCTTTTTTAAAAGAGAAATTATCTGAAAGATCAGATATATCACAGTATGAAATTAAAAAAGAACTGAAGAAAAGATTAGATGTATTTGTTCCGCTTTAACCAGTCACGCTGTGGCGGAGTGTAGCGGTATGAGATATCGCATTTATCGTCCTGGAAACTCCACGGAGTAATGATTACAATGTCACCCTCCCTAATCCAGGCACGTTTCTTGATCTTCCCCTTGATCCTGCCCATTCGGGTAACCCCGTCAAAGCAACGGATTCTGATATGGTTTGCGCCCATCATCAGCTCTGCAAGACCAAACTGCTCCCGATTATTCTTTTTTGGCAACCGGACACGAATAGTCTCAACAGTTCCATCCGGACGCTCATAATTCATGCTCCCTGACTCGGGTGTTTCATTGGTATCAGGGGTATTATCTACAGGACTAATCCAACCAACTCCAGAATTATGAATATATATCAGGGGTCATGAGCATTTAATATATCTGATACCCAATCAGTTCTTAAACTAATAGGTGACTTTCTGATAAAAATGGGACCAGATATCTTATGGGATCTGAACAGAGATGATCTTATACGGTTTGGTTGAGGAAACATGCATTCACGATTAACAATTCAACAATTTATCATACCAGGTCTAATCATTGTATGCCTGGCAGTTATCTGTTCTGCAGCAGATATTAACGCAACAGGAACTGTAAATACAGTTGTTAACACCGCCATCAACAATACCCAGAATAATCCGGTTGAATCTCCATATATCTCACTTGGGATAGAATATGAGGCTATTGAAGTAGGTGATCCGATCATTCTGTATGGTACGGTTGACAAGGCAATTCTGGGATTAAATCCAGGTAATGCCATACTTATCGTGAAAGCACCACAAAAAAGCAAGTTTGATGCATTCACGCAAATACCAGTAAAAGATGATGGAACGTTCACGTATTCAATCCCGACCGATGTTACCGGGACATGGACAATATCAGTCAGGTATAGTGATGAGATCAGTGCAGCATCTGATATTATAGTCTCACCACGTGCAATCTCACTCTCAACATCCAATACCCTGAACTCGTATGGAGCTCCGGTGAGTGTGGGTGAAGAAGTAAATCTATTCGGATTCCTTCGTGACTCAAAAGGCAAAGGTGTTCCAGAGAGACAGATAAAATACCTGGTTGCAATCCCACCATATGGTTGTGACTTCTGCTCAGAAGAAGAGGACTCTGATTATCTGATATGGGAGACATATGGGACCGCAACAACAGATTCATCTGGAAAATACTCCATCTCATTCACTCCTTATGACCGTGGAGAGTACAAGGTCAAGACATACTTTGGTGGAGATGAAGGGTATCAGAGTTCAACCAGTGATATCAGACGTGTAAGTGCAAACTGATCAGGTAACCAATACTTACAGCCGGCCGGGATAAAATCCTGTCCAGGCATAATCCTGATATCTCTCTGATTCATATCATCTGCTATGAGGATCCCAGCCAGAATAATGCTCTACGTTTCGTGTATAGCATTGTACATTTGCATCGCATTGATCGTGATCGATGCTGATAAGGGGGGAGAACCTCTTTACACAATTCTTCGCATTGCAGGACTTTGGGGATTTCTCTCATTATCCTGTTCAGTGATAATGAATCTCTTCAAACCTGAACTCCGGAACCTTTTGGGGAAACCATTTTTATCAGTTCATCATTTATTTGCTGTTACAGGACTCCTGCTTATAACCCTGCACCCAATTATGTTCCTGCTTCTCTCTGCAGATCCATCAGCACTTTTCCCTGATCTCTCATCACCATACCTGTTTTTTATCAATGGAGGGCGGGTTGCATTGATAATAATCTATGCTGCTTTTTTTGCCGGACTCTTCAGGATTAAAATCGGTACCAGGTGGAAAATTATTCATCAGCTTGTATATCCAGCTCTTCTCCTCGCGATAATCCATGCAAACCTTATCGGCTCGACATTCCAGAACCCTGTCATCAGAGTTATCTACAATGGCCTTGCTATCGCGATCATAATTACCAGTATTTTACGAATGTTCAGACACCGGAGAAAGTACCAGGCATCAGTATAACAGGAGTTAATTTCAGAATCCCTTTACATCCTGATATCATACGGATCATATGGATATCCGGGATTTCAGACTTGAGCGGTACATGGCACAATATGAGTTTACAGCGCCATACCTGCTCTGTTCCTCTGATTGTGAAACACTTTCTGTACAGGAACTATTCACACTGGAAGATGGATCGGAGGAGAAATTTCTTACATTTAAATTAGGATACACAGAGGCTCCGGGATCTCCTGATCTTCGTGCAGAGATATCAGCATGGTATGATTCTATCGATGATACTGAGGTTATTGTCACATCAGGTGCCGAAGAGACGATCTTCATAACAATGAATGTCCTGCTCAAACCCGGAGATCATGTCATTGTCCAGATGCCTGCCTATCAGTCACTTCATGAAGTTCCAAAAACTCTTGGATGCCAAGTCTCACCTTGGCAGATGGTTGAGAAAGACGGAGCATGGCATCTTGATCTCCAGACTCTGCATGACCTTATTACCCCCCTGACAAAGGCAGTGGTGATCAATTCGCCCCACAATCCAACCGGATATCAGTTTTCCAGATCTGATTGGGTTGCAATAAATGAGATCTGTGAAGACCATTCGATATTTATCATATCAGATGAGGTGTACCGGGGTATTGAACATGATACAAGCAAAGGACTCAGCCCAATGGCAGATCTCAATGAGTCAGCCCTCTCGATAGGTGTCATGTCCAAATCTCTTGGCCTCGCAGGATTGCGAATTGGATGGGCAGCATCACAAAATGATGAATTCAGGAAAAAATTCCAGGCATTCAAAGATTACACAACGATCTGCAACAGCGGGCCATCAGAGTATCTTGCCACAGTTGCTCTCAGACAGAAAGACCAGATCATCAGGAGGAATCTCTCGATCATCCATGAGAATATGAATATTCTGCGAACCTTTTTCAGAACATATGCCGATCAGGTAACATGGTCTGTTCCGACTGCCGGGTCAACAGCATTTCCCAGACTTACTTCAGATGAATCGATTGAATCTTTCTGTGACAAGGTACGACAAAAACAGGGTGTTCTTCTGCTTCCAGGAACGGTGTTCCATGTTGAAACACCTCACTTCAGAATCGGATACGGAAGACGGAACATGACCGGGATTCTGAGTCGGTTTGAACAGGTTCTTCAGTCAGATGTCTGATTGGGTGAGGACCATGATCCCACAGATTTAATCAATGGGCAAGGCCAAATAAGTTTGATCGAAGAGAGTCACCATGTCGGTAGCAATCCTGATAGTTGATGATGAACCTGCTCTTAACGAGCTTTTTGTTATCGGCCTTAAAAAGTACGGATTTACTACAGAGGGTGTACTCGGAGGAAGGGAGGCTCTGGATCTGCTCAAGGATGCATACAGGCCTGACCTCATTCTTCTTGATATGATGATGGAACCGATGGACGGATGGGAAACCCTCCATCACATCAAAGCGGATCAGGAATTCCGCAAGATTCCGGTCATCATGCAGACCGGGAAAAATCTTACCTTCAAGGAGGCTGAACAGTTCTCCTATTATATAGAGGATTATGTTATGAAGCCGATCACCCCGAAACGGTGTGTTGACTTTATCAATGACATCCTAGACAAACAACGAAAAATCCAGTCCATAATAGATTCTGCCCGGAATGCAGGGTATAGTGAGAGCGAGATTGATCGTCTCATCACCCTACATCGAGCCAATGAGGTCTCCGGGAGACTCATGCGTCTCCTTGTGGATCGTTACGGATCATCATCCGGTGACCAGGATCCGGAATCATATGGTCCGGAGGAATTCCTGGCCTTCAGATCAAAAATAAAGAACGAGTATGATGAACTCGCCGAGAAGATGGGTATTAGTATCTGATTCTGTTTCTGGTCAGCCTTTTGTCCGCGCCATCAAAAAATCAGATTGATGGATCTTTCATATCATCAAGGTTACATGACTCCAGAATTGCTCCAACTGTTCTGAAGGCATCCTGAAGATCCTGATAATTTGGAATATGTGCCTCACCCAGCATATCAATAGCTGATTTCATCGAATCACCACCGAGAAGACATCCAACAACCATGCTGTGAGTGAATCGGGAGAGTCTAATCATCTCGTGTGCCAGGTTTTTTGGATCCATCATCGCAACCGGTGCCGTGATAACCACTGCAATATCCCAGAGCTGCTGATACTTGATCATCACATCAAAAACCCTGGCGAAACGGGAAGCATTACTATCCCCGAGGAGATCGACAGGATTTTTATGAGACCACGACTCAGGCAGGATTTTATTCAGCTCTTCAACCACCTGTTCAGGCAGATTGATCATCTCCATCCCGCTCTTCTCTGCATAATCTGATGCAAGTACGCCAAATCCACCTGCATTGGTAAGAATAATCGTTCTCCGCCCCTTCGGATATCCTTCAGAGACTACAAGGCGGGCAACATCAAAGGCTTCAGCAAGTGAATAGGAAGGGATCACACCACTCTGTTTAAATGCTGCAATGTATGTCTCATAACTCCCGGCAAGGGAACCTGTATGCGAGGATGCAGCCTCCCGGCCCCTCACTGATGAGCCTGACTTCAGGGCTATAACCGGTTTTCTTCCCCGCATACTCTCGGCATATTGCATAAAGGCTTGTCCGTCCCGGATCTCTTCGACATACAGGATGACAGCATAGGTATGAGGATCCTGATCAAGAACCTGAAGATACTCGAGAAATCCCATGTCGGTCTGGTTTCCTACACTGATAACAGATGAAAACCCGATACGACGCGATATTGACCAGTCAAGAACTGTCGTGATGATTGCACCACTCTGAGAGATAAATCCAATCTGGCCTGAAAGAGGTGACTGAACATCAAAAGTGGCATTAAGATCAAGCGGCGGGATGATAATACCCAGGCAGTTTGGACCCACGATCCTGATTCCGGTCTCCCTGGCCACCTTTAGCAGTTCATCTTCAAGGATCCTTCCTGCATCTCCTGTCTCTTTAAACCCTGCGGTCAGGATAACTGCAGACTTGACACCCTTCTCACCCGCCTCCTTGACAATCCCGGGAACGTACTCTGCTGGTGTTGCTATGACAACCATCTCAACCGGACCTGGAATTGAACTGATAGTGGGGTATACTTTTTTGCCAAGAATATCCTCGGCGTTCGGATTAACCGGGTAAAGTTCCCCCTGGAAATTTAAAAGATTACGAAAGACAGCATACCCGACTTTCCCTGGTGTACGGGAAGCTCCAACCACGGCAATTGATGAAGGGTGAAGAAGATCAGGAACAGGTGGCAGGATCTGTAAAGCAGTTTTTGGTTCAATCGGTGCAGTTTTAGTAAAGATCCTGGCATCAACTGCACATGCACCATCTTCCCAGAGTATGAGAGGGTTAATATCAAACTCTATGATACTCTCCTCCTCAAGAAAGAGTCTGCCTATCTTCTCTACCGTATCCAGAAGTGCCTGCTCATCAAGCGGCCGGTGCCCACGATACCCTGAAATCAGCCGGTATCCGGTCATCTCACGGATCATACGCCTGTACTCATCGGTCTCAACAGGCAGAACCCTCATCGAAAAGTCATGAAGAAGTTCAACAAGAATACCACCCATTCCGACTGTAAGGACTTTACCAAATGCAGGATCTGTTTTTCCCCCGATGAGAAATTCTGTCCCGGGTTTCATCTCCTGCTCAATAAGATATCCGCTTATTACAGCAGAAGGGTCATACGCAGCAACTTTCTGATCAATTCCTAAAAGAGCATCCTGTAAGGCTTCAAGACAGGAGATATGCAGGACCACACCCCCTGCATCTGTTTTATGGACTATCTGTTCTGATACAACCTTTACAACAACCGGGAACCCGATACCTTCAGCAGCAACTGCTGCTTCCTCATGGGAGGTCACAAACCGGTATGCCGGAACCGGTATACCATACCTGGTGAGCAGTTCATACCCATCCTTTTCAGTAAGCAGCCGCCTGTCCATATTCTCTCCTGCGTATGTCTCTCCATAGGCAACCCGATCAGATAAGCGTTGTGAAAAACAGGGGCTTAGATATTCTGGAGAAGAGCCTGAAAAATACCCTTCCTGAGTACTTCTTTTGTAACCGGTGTTGCAGGAGAAACAGGGGTAAGACTTCCGAGCGGTTTAGAATTGATGAGAAATTCAGATGAACCTGATACAATATCCGGGCTGATTATATTGTTAAAGAAGACCAGTTCAACCCCTGATACTGCAAGGTCCCTGGAGAGTGCATAAATACTCTCTTCAATCTCCTTAACTGTCTCTTCAGGAGTATCCTTGTGACGCCATTCAACCTTGAGAGTGATAGACTCAATACTTCCTCCGCAACCGGTACATGACTCACATTTGTCCGGGGTGCACCCGGAATGTTCTACCTGTTCCATGATAGTCACCTGAATAAACTGATTATAAAAAGGAAGTAATCCTTAAGCAGTATAATACATATTTGCTCTGAATGCTGAAGAGGTAATCTGATACTAATACTACTCCAGGTAAGCAGGTATCAAGAAAAGAAGGGGGGTATTGTGTGCAGCCTGCAGCCGGGTTTCGAATGGATCAGGAATATTTCGTGGGGGGGTTTGGAGTGTTGATTCTGGTGATGTGTGCGCCCGGCTTGTGGCAGTGCACAGATATACCTCAACCTGATGGACATATGAACCTTTAAGAAACAGGGTGAAAGTATTTCTTCATTTTATAACATATTTTGGATAAAGAATATAAATGATAATATCTGGATTATTCTCCTGCAGATAGGATTTCTAAAAAATCGATCACTTTCGCAGGGTTGAGATATTCAATAAAACCAGAAGGTTGATCACCAGGATTCAGCCGGAAAGATAATCGGCTATCACCCGGTGATCTGATCAGACATCCACATGCAGAATCAGATCATTGCTCATCTTGACATGGACTCTTTCTATGCCTCGGTTGAGATCCGCGATGATCCCTCTCTGGCAGGAAAACCGGTTGTAGTTGGATCGGATCCTCAGGAGGGAAGAGGACGCGGAGTCATCAGTACATGTTCGTATGAAGCACGACGATACGGACTCCACTCAGGAATGCCGATATCACAGGCATGGCATCTCTGCCCCCATGGAGTATACATCCGTCCAAGTGGAAAATATAGCATTGTTTCCGCCAGGATTATGGAAATTCTGCAGGAGTGTACACCGCACCTTGAGCAGGTGAGCATTGATGAGGCCTACCTTGACCTTTCCTATTGTGGCTCATATGATCATGCTGAAGAGAAGGCAAAGATTATCAAAGAGATCTTAAGAGAACGTGAGGGGCTTGGTTGTTCAATTGGGATTGCACCAGCTCGATCATACGCGAAGATCGCATCAGATCTCCAGAAACCTGATGGGCTGACAGTCATCCATCCAGAAGAACTACAACAGGTTATTCTCCCTCTTTCGGTTTCTAAGATACCAGGAATAGGCCGAAAATCATTTGCTATGCTTGAATCACGGGGAATGGCAACATTCAATGATCTGGCCGGAGCCGATATTCAGATCCTTCAGGAGATATTCGGGAGATGGGCAGTCCGGGTTCGTGAGATTGCCTCCGGGCTTGATACCTTCGGGCTCAAAGATCAGGGGCCGCGTCAGTCCATCGCAAGGGAGTCAACCTTCGGGGAAGATACTGATGATCCAGACCAGATATCTGAAACACTTGAGACTCTGTTAAACTCACTTCATGCAGAACTTCTCAGATCTCATGCCAGGACAAAAAATATCGGAATCCGCATACGATACACCGGGTTTATTACCCATAGCAGATCAGTCTCACTGCCTCATGCTGATGACAGTCTTACAACGATAAAAAAGGCTGTTCGTTCTTTGACTGAAGAGTTCTGGACCGGTAAACCGGTACGGCTGATTGGGATCAGGTTTTCCGGTCTTGTATACCATGACCCGAAGCAGTGTACGTTAGGGCAGTTTGTTTGAACTAAAAAAAAAGTTTTTTCAGAATAAATCAGGGGTAAAAGTACTGAATCGCAAATGCGACGATATACGTACAAACCCCGAAGACCGCCTGTGGAATGGTATATCTCTTGAAAACGGTCTTAACTTCATCTCCGGTTGTACGGTGAAGAAGCCAGAAATATGGATCGGTAACAAAGCATATGACCCCGGCTCCGGCTATTATCATCAGGAAAAGTGCCAGTGGGTTCATCATAGGTGGGATACCAGTGGTCGCAATTATCTGCGCGGTAAGTATCGAGGTAACGATACGTGATCCTTGTGCAGTCTGGATAAGAGCAGCCATAATAAATGGTATCAAAATCAGGGGTACATGGCTTGCTAATACTTCCAGGGAATCCTGGGCAAAGGTGCTCTGCGTGATCACGTACCCAAGTGCTCCGGCCCCACAGATATCAAAGATAACAACTCCTGCGTGCTTTGCTCCGGATACAAATCCGGTCCACCTGTTTTCAGGAAGAGCTACCATCACTGCTGTTATCATTCCCGCAAACATGATGAACTGAACCAGCGTGAAGTGTGAGAGATGGAGAAGGAACAGACCGACTGGTATCGCAGCAAAAATAACCAGAAAGGGTGCCCATGCCTTGGGGTGGAATCTTCCGGTACAGAGACCGGAGTCAGTATCACATCCCGGCTGCAGATGCTGTTGATCTGAATACCCGCTTCCTTCAAGTCCCCATTCAGCTCCTTCAGAGGTTGGTCTTTCCTCTGTATCAGGTGCAATCCCGGGTATCTCAGACGATTCATGACTGATATGTGCGACTGATGTTTCTTCAGTTCCTTTCGGGGTTCTCCATCTTGTCCACCAGATAAATAGAACAAGGAAAAAAACCGAGAGCGTGATCGTAACCATATCAAAAGTCAGGGGAGACAGATGCTTTGGCCCGAATGTATCAAAGAGAGGGAAGGTCACCGGAGTTGGATACACAAAGGCAACCCCTAGGGCACTTCCAAGAGCAACCAGATACATCAGACTGTTCTGGCGCTTTTTATCAGGTGCAAGATGAGACAGGACGGGTGAGAGGATCATAAAGGCCGTAATCGGGCATGTTGACGGGATTCCAATGATATACCCGGCAAACCCGGAGAGTGATAACGGACTTTTCAGTACTTTCCTTATATCTGATACAATCTGCTGAATGTATCCCTGTTCAACAAGATATTTTGCGATGACTGATCCGGCAAGAATCGGTATACCCAGACTATTAAAAACACTGGCACAGCCCATTGCAACCTGTGTAAAGACTGCATCAGGATTGCCACCAACTGCAAATCCGAATGCCACCGCACCACCAACAAGGGTGATAAAAGGAGGTACACGGAATTTAATCCCGATCACAGAGATCAGGATGATGATAATGAAAAATATCAGCAGGGTGTACATTGAGTAATATCATTCTTTATGTATTATCAAATACCGTTCAGGAGAAGATCTGCTCATCATCAGCAGGAAGAAGCCATTTATATAATTATTGAGGGTATGATTCTCTGACCGCAGGTGCGCAACAGATCATCAGAACATGGAGATAAACAAAAGAGTTGATAAATTCATGAAGAAAGAATACTACATAATGATGGGGGGCCGTTTTGAGAAGGGGCGGTGGGTGGATGAACCTTCCGGGCAGGCATCTGATTCTGTATCTGGGGATGAACTTTCAGAAAGACTGGCAGTTGCAAAGGCTTCATTTGGGAAGGGACTCGATGACCTTCTTGCTGTAGGCCGTGACCTGCTGACCACAGATGAAGGCCGGAGACATATCGGCAGAAGCATGGATCAGGCAGGTGCAGAGATCATGGGAACACTTGAGGAGACTGCCAGAAAGGCAACCGAATACATCTCCGGGGTTCTCGATCAGAAGCGCAAAGAGTGAAATAACACGTTACGAACTGCCATCTTCAGGCTTTCATAATACATACATGCCCAAATGGTTGGATACCGGATCACAACTCCTTAACCTGGATTTTATCACTAAATTTCAGGTTGTTGAGATGACCCGGGAGATAAAGGGTCAGGTTATCGTTGAGAAGGCTGTACTGAAGGCTCTGATGAAAGACGGAGAGCAGATTAATATTGCAGCGTTCAAGAACCGGATGGATGCAGTAACCTGGATGCGGACACGTCTTCGTAACAGCGAAGAGAAAGTGATTCAGGTCAGATAACTAAAGTCATGGTCTTTTCGTCCTGACTCACAATAAGTATCCACATTAACTTTTTTTTTACTCAATCCGGCTGTCACTTTTGGGAAAATTTATCTGCCTCAACTGTGAGTGACAATGCATGAGTAAATCCGTTTCTGTACCTCTGGATGTACCAAAAGATCAACAGAAAACCTATACCAGCAATTTTAAAACTATTACTCATGATACAGGCAGGCTCATGCTCTTTGCCGGGGATCAGAAGATTGAGCACCTGAACGCAGACTTTTATGGTGAAGGAATTCACGAGGATGACAACGAACCCGAACACCTCTTCCGTATCGCTGCAAAAGCAAAGATAGGATGTTTTGCCACCCAGCTCGGGCTTATCGCGCGATATGGTGCAGACTATCCTGATGTTCCATATCTTGTAAAACTTAACTCGAAGACAAACCTTGTCGGAACTTCTCAACAGGAACCATCTTCAGGTCTTCTGACCACTATTGAACAGGTTGTCAGGTTTAGAAAAACGAGCGGCCTGAAGATCGTCGGTATCGGGTATACAATATACCTCGGTTCAGAGGCTGAGGCTGAGATGCTCACAGCAGCTGCAAATGCAGTCTTTGAAGCCCACCAGAACGGTCTGGTCACCGTCCTCTGGATCTATCCAAGAGGAAAAGCAGTCAGGGATGAGAAGGATCCACACCTGATTGCAGGGGCAGCAGGAGTTGCAGCATGCCTGGGTTCTGATTTTGTAAAAGTCAACCCACCCAAGAAAGAAGGCGCTTCATCTGTAGAACTGATGAAAGAGGCAACAATGGCAGCAGGAAGAACCAGGGTAGTCTGCGCAGGAGGATCCAGCGTCGATGGAGAGGTGTTCCTGAAGCAACTCTGGGAACAGATCCACATCGGGGGATGTGCAGGAAATGCAACTGGTCGTAACATTCATCAGAAAAGCTTCGATGAAGCGGTCAGGATGTGCAATGCAATCTATGCAATTACAGTTCAGGATGCATCTGTTGAAGAAGCTGTTAAAATATACGAGAAAAAATAATCTCCAGACCACTTTTTTTTACAATATCCCGGCATGCTGGACCAGTCCGGTCTTCAAATTTCTATTTTCCAATCTTCATGAGGATCTCTTCAAGAGATGGATATTTGGACTCGATGCGTTCTACAACTCCATCATTCCCGGTTATCTCTGATGTCAGGGCATTTAATTCAGGAACCGATCGGACTGTTGACATCATCAGGTTTCCACTTTTTTGAGTTCCTTCGGGTAGCATCATGGAACTGTCGTCCGGGAGAAGATACCAAACTTCATAGCGGATGGATCCGAACTGTTCGCGCAGCTCAGGCATTGTTCCCCTGATTACCACATCACCCCTCTTTAAAATCATGACCGTGTCGCATATCTCCTCAACCTGATTGAGATTGTGCGCAGAAAGGATGATCGTCTTTCCCTGCTTGCGCAGTTCTTTCAGATATTCTATAATGAAGCGGCTGGTCATCGGATCAAGACCAGATCCAGGTTCATCATAGATGAGAATCGCAGGATCATGAATGAGTGTCCGTGCAATGGCAACCTTGCGCTTCATTCCCTTGGAGAGATTCCCGATCCGCTTACCATCAGGATGCAAAGACAACTGGGTAAGCAGTACTCCTGCCCTGGCGTCAATGGTTACCCTGTCAAGTCCGTATATCTCTCCAAAAAAGCGGAGATAATCAGGAACTAGCATCGTCTCATACAGCCGAGACTCTTCAGGAAGATAACCGAGCTGACTCTTGACCTGCATGGGATCAGCAAGAACATCCACCCCCCCGATGGTGAGACTTCCGGAATCCGGCATTATCAGACCTGAGAGGATCTTAAGCAGTGTGGTCTTTCCTGCTCCGTTATGCCCGATAATTCCCAGGATCTGGCCTTCTGCACAGGTGAAGGATACATCATGAAGAACAGTAACCTCACCATATCTCCTGGAGAGATGTGACGCCTCGATCATGCTTCTTTCTCCTGTACCCTGCATCCCATAAAAGATACACGACGAACCGGACTTATGATTGATATATGGTGGCGTTCAATCACTCACACTATGCAGATGCTGCATCAGCTCGTTACCCTCTCCTATTGGGAAGTCAGACGGTTCTTCACCACGATGAGCAGAGACCTGCTGCCGATATCGGTAATCCTTGTGATCCTTCTGGTTCTCGTGAGTGGATTTGCGGCACAACATGGGATGCATCTGCAGGATGGAATGTACCGGATAGGAATTGACAGCCCGACATACCTAGAGATTATCGGAGGAGATCCCAGATATACGGTACATGACACAAGCGGATATTACGGTGTGCCCCCGCAGAACACCGGAGTTGATCTGAAGATCCAGACCGGAACAATCCTGAGATCACCAGGAGAAAAGGGCAGGGCTGCACAGAAGAGTTTTGAACGGGATTACCAGGCATACACTAACAGGATATATCAACAACAGGATGATCTCTTTGCTGCATATCCCCTCTGGATACAAAACGAGTACGTACCGAGTGAACTGAACTTTCTCGCAACCCAGAGCGGTCAGCAGGTAGGTATTCCCGGACAGGCACAGGATGAGGCTCCTGAACCAGATCTTCCTGTGGAAGATGTAGCACCACCGGTTTCATCCGTTCCTGTGGATTCTGAAGATCTGAGAATGACTCTTGCAAACCAGATGAGCAAAGAGCAGGAACAGGTGAGCAGGTACACAGGGATTTTTTCTAAGACAGACTCAACTCAGATACCATATAAAGTTCCTTCCCTGCTATCCCCGCCACTTCCCTTCGACACCATCATCTTCATCTTTGTCTTTATCTTTCCGCTCTACTTCACATCCCAGTTCTTCATGATGAGTATCATGAATGAGCGGACACTCAGGCAGGGTGAAGCACTTATTGCAGCCCCGATAAAACCGGCAGTCCTCATATTCGGAAAGATGCTGCCATATGCCATCGGTATGTTACTCGTAGCTTCAGCAATCCTTCTTGTAGTACAGGCAGACATCATGGCAATCCTGCCACTTATTCCCGTAATCCTCTTCTTCCTTGCCTTTGCCCTCTTCATCGGGATGGTATCGCGTAGTTATAAAGAACTCTCGTTCATTTCGATCTTTTTCTCAACCATAGCCACATCGTACCTCTTTTTCCCGAGTCTGTTTGCAAATGTTCATGTGGTGAGTCTTCTCTCTCCTGTCACCCTTGTTGTGTACGTAATACAGGGAACAGGGTACACAGTGATGGATTACCTCTACGCAACCTCACTCTACTATCTGACAAGTTTCATCCTCTTTCTTATATGTATCAGGAACTTCAGGGAAGAGCAGCTCTTTTCAGAATCAGGCATGATATCTAAAGTAAAACTCTACCTAGCCGGGCTTGTGCACCCCCGGCATTGGTGGTTCTCCCTCTTTCTCATCGGACTTATCAGCATCCCCTTCGTTCTCATGGCACAGATGATGTACCTGGTGCTCTTCTTTAATCTGCCAATGCCCTTCTCACTGATTCTGATAATGCTGCTTGCAGCCTGGACTGAAGAGATGGCCAAAGGAGCGGGCATTATAGCACTGATCACTGCAATGCCGGGATTTCTGAATGCCCGTATTCTGGTGATAGCCTCTGCCCTCATCGCATTGGGATTTCTCTTCGGAGAAAAGTTACTGCTCTTTGTCACCATCTCACAGATATCAGATTCTGTATTCGGTGCAGCCCTGTTTCTAAGCATCGGGATGCTCTGGATGCCATTCCTGCTTCATATGGCCGGAGTCTGTATCACAGGGGCTTCAGTCCTGTACAAAGGACCAAAGGCATTACCTATCGGACTGGCTCTTGCAACAACTGTCCATCTTATCTATAATCTCTATATGCTCAGGGGGTGGGTATGGTGAACCTGCAGAGAACTCTGGCTATCACGAAAAAAGAACTACGCGGGCTCGCAAACGAGAAGACGATCCTTCTTGCTATCCTTCTGCAACTCTTTATTGCGCTCTTCTCTTCATTTCTGATGGTCGGACTCTCGGCGATGTATGATCCATCAGCATATGGAAGTGTTTCAGGAGTCAGATTCGGAGTGGGCGTAGTAGGAAATGATACGATCCTCACCAGGCTGATCGACGAAAACCCGTCTTTCAGACCTTACCCGATGAACCTTTCTGTGGCCCTTGGAACACTTAAAGAAAGAAAACTAGCTGCAGTAATCTGGACATCAGACACCCTGCCCGAGAGTAAGGACCCTGTCAGCCTGACATTGTATACAATTAAAAATGATATTCAATCTGCTGTAATCGAGGTAAAACTCAAGGAGATTTTCCTGAAGTACGAGGGTATCCTGCGTGATATTAGAAGTGATCGGATAACAAAGCATCCGGTCACCCTGACATCAGCCAGATCAGTCAACACAAATACTTTTTACGAATTCATCTACGCTCTTCTGATACCGCTCCTTCTCTTCATGCCTGCTATCATATCAGCAGGACTTGTGATCGATCTGATAACTGAAGAGTACCAGCAGCAGACCATCGACACCCTTCGGACAACCCCGGCTTCAATGAATGAGATCGTCTGGGGAAAGATCGCTGCCTGTATTATTCTCGTCCCGGCAGAGTCCGGGCTATGGCTTGTCCTGCTTGTTCTCAACAGGATCAGGATAGGTTCACTTCCTGAGATCCTGCTTCAGGTGATCTTTGTATCATCAGCACTCATCCTTGTCGCAGCCGTCTTTGCCCTATATTACCGGGACCGGACAAAGGCACAGTTCATCTTCTCAACAGCAGCAGTAATCCTTCTCCTGCTTACGCTGGCATTTCCAGGAAATCCATTAAATATCATTGCCCAACTCGCATCAGATTCACCGGCTCCACTCTTCTGGCCCGTTCTTCTTATCTTTGTCAGTTTCTGTGTAATTCTGACCATTATGATCAGGTCACTGACGAGGAGGACATCAGAGACATAACAATATATCAGAAGATCTTCAATTTTTCGATAGTTTGATGCCTGATTTATCTCATATACCTTATCGTGGCAGATACTTACTCATCATCAGGTTGGGCAGAACTTATCAGAGGTAGTTCACAAGGAAAGGACCTTGCAGGATTCTGGCGCCGTTTCGCTGCTGCGCTCATTGATGTAATTATACTTAGTCTCATTAGCGGCGTAACCGCGGCATATCTGGGGCTTGGCGAAGGTTGGAGGATGCTTATGATGATCATGCGTAGGCAGACTGTTGTAACAGATGATGGAGTTTTAGTTAATTCGCTGATTCCAATGCCAGCTGCAACATTCATCCTGGTAGTCTTCATTCTTATCCCGTGGATATACTTTGCAGTACTGGAATCATCACGAAATCAGGCTACACTCGGCAAGATGGCATGTCGGGTAGTAGTGTCAGACCTGCATGGAAAACCGCTTACATTTGCAAGGGCTACCCTTCGGTATTTTTCAAAATATATATCCGGGATAGTAGTGTTTGCAGGATTCCTGTGCATCGGGTATACCAGGTATCATCAGGGACTTCATGACGTAATCGCAGCTACCCTTGTCTGGTACCAGCGTGAAACAGTTGAATAAAAAGAACAGGTTTTTTAAAAGACTATCTATCCACAACAGGGATACGAGGTCACCACAGGTTCCCGATAATTAAAATAACCATTCCATTTTGCCTCCTGATTGCCGGTATCAATACCTGAATCAGTGAGAGAGGCCGAACTTTCAGCTTTAATTTTACACTGATACTCACCAAGGGCTTTCCAGTCTTTTGCCCTGATGATGTCACCAAGTGATTCATACTTTGAGAGAGATGTATTTACAGAGAGATTTCCACTGAGGTTTTCCTGCCCCTCTAAATCTTCAACAGAAGACTGATTTCCAGAAATATTTGAAGTGGAGTTCATCAGTGAAGAAAATGTCAGATTTGATCGTGGGGCCTTCGCACCGATCACAGATGTTTCATTAGGAATGACTCCTGGTAAAACCTGATTCAGAGAGGCATTCATACCGGCAGATTCTGAAAACTCTGGGAGATCTCCTGTCGATCTGTTTCCAGGAAGATCTGTTACATTCAACGGTAAATCAGCTCCTGTAAGAGAAGAACCAACCCCGATACACACAATAATTGAAATAATAATCAGAGAAAAAGCATTCATATCAGATTCCCCATCAAAACAATAGCATCAGCAACCTTTCATAGATCAGTTTTTTCATTCCGGTTCAGGCTCCCATCAGGAGAGACTGTGAATAGATGTATTCCGTCAGGAAGGCCCAGAATTTCTATACCTTCAGGATGGGATCTCAGTTCCATTCCTGCCAGTTCTTCAGAAGAGCAGATCACAGTCTGTTCGGGATGAGTACCTCGTTCGATTAGGCAACTCATCACAATCTGATCACCTGCAGAGACAATCATTTTTAGCCGTCTTGAACCCGGATGCCTGGAGGGGAGAACCATCAGGGGTACATGCCATACAGTAACCAGTTCAAGCAGAATCTGCGCCTGTCGAAGTTCACCCCCTTCTGGTGCGGAAATTACAACAAGATCCCCGCTCTTCAGATACTGACAATACTCTTCAGCAGTGGTCTCAATAAAGAGCGTGAATGAATCGCAGACAGTTCCAATTAGAAGAAAAGATCGGGGAGCCTGAATCAGGAGACCGGCACCTGAAACAGGCAGAATCATGAAGATTCGGAAACGTTATCAGAACCACAGGAAGGACAAATGATGTTCTTTCCAATTCCTTTGAACGTTCCCTGGCAATCCTTACACCTGTAGGTTTTAGCGTTCAGCCTCTCTTCAAGTTCCATGTCCATTGGGCCGCCGACAGAGCACATACTATCTCACCTAGCACAGTATTCTCCGTATGCCCTGATAAACCCTGTCAACCACATCACCTTTTCCTAATATTTCCAATAATAATCCTCGATACATATCAGGAAAACAACTATAGCAGCCACCCTCCATGGATAAGTAATGGCCGCTGGACATGAACCGACCCTGCAGGATCTCTCACGTGAATTTCATCTGAATCCGGAACTTGTCTGGACCATCGATCCAGATCGTAACTCACGAGGAGGAATCACCGAGTACAATCCATGGGAACGATTTCCTAATAGAAACGGGTTGATGCTTCATGAGTGGGGGGAAGGGCCGTTCTGCCGGTTCAGGATTCCGGGAAGATTCAGGGATCGCTCCGGGATCTATATTCTTGTGGCAGGAGGAAAGATCGTGTTCATTGGATGGTGTCAGAACCTTGTCCAGCGGATGAATCAGCATTATGGTACCATATCACCACGAAAATGCTATGAGGGCTCAGAACCTGAAAACTGTCTTGTAAACCATCGGATCCTCGAAGTATCCAAAAAGAAGCAGAAAGTTATGATCTACCTTCTTCAGGACGGGGAACCTGATCTGTGCGATCAGCTCATCTCCAGCCTCTCACCTTCATGGAATCTTGATCTCTGATAACTTCACATTCCTTCGCCCTCCTGTCGGATTCTTTGTTATAAGAAAGTATATCTGCACCGGACAGGTGAAATATAAGGCATGAAGATCCGCGGCATAGCGTTGATCATGGCACTGACGCTCCTGCTTTGTTTCACTACAGGAGTATCAGCTGCCGAAAATACCTCAACAACAGAGTTGTTTGAGAAGGGTAACCAGTCCCTGCAACAGGAAAAATATGCAGATGCAATAACTGCATTCAAACAGGTTGTAGAACTCGATCCCAAAGATGCCACTGCATGGTTCAAACTGGGTGGCTCATATCTGCAGAACGGTAACTTTTCCAATGCTTATGATGCATACCAGAATGCAACCGCAGTTAATCCGGATTATGCAGATGCATGGGCAATGATCGGATACACCCTTCTGTATGCAATGGTCCCGCCGGATGCAGCCGGTGCCCTAACTGCACTTGAAAAGGCACAATCCTCTCTCAAGGATGACGTTGGAGTCAAGATCAACTATGGCATTGCAAACCTGCTCACCGGTAACAGTGACGCTGCTACAACAACATTTGAGGAGATCACACAGGCTGACCCCAAGAATGAACGTGCATGGTACTGGCTAGGAATCGCCAGATCTGACAATGGAAAACTTGCCGAAGGACTCGAAGCATACAGCAAGGCAGTTGAAATCAACCCTGATTATAAAGATGCCTGGTTTGCAAAGGGTGATGTAGAAGGATACCTTGGGAAAGCAAACGACTCCGAGACATCATTCAACACACTCCTTGGAATCAAAGGAGAGTATTCTGAACCATTCAAGACCACCGAAGCAAATGATGCTGAGGTCTACTACCGGCTTGGTGTTATCCAGTACAACAACGGTAACCTTGAAGAGGCTGCAAAAGACTATGACAAAGCTGTCGAACTCGACCAGACAAACCACAACGCCTGGTACTACAAGGGACGAATTCAGTTTGATCAGAATGACCTAACAGGTGCACGAACCTCTCTTGATAAGGCATTAGCCCTTAAGAGTCAGTTTGCAAGTGCAGTATACTGGAAGGCACGTGTAGATCTGAAGGACAGGCAGTACGATGTTGCAATCGAAGAACTCAAGAACGCAACCACCATCGATAGCAATCTCACAGATGCATGGTACTATCTCGGAGGAGTTCAGGGAGACACAGGGTCTTTCGAGGATGCAGTTGCATCATTCACTAAGCTTACCGAAATATCACCTGAATTTGCAGATGCCTGGTACTTCAAGGGACTTGATGAATACCAGCTGCTCAAACTCGATGACACAAAGAACTCACTTGAACGTGCCCTGAACCTTACATCCGAAACCTTCACACCGGACATGCAGGCAAACGCCTGGTGGATCCTTGGTATGATCAATACCCAGAACGGAGACTCAGAGGCTGCAGCAACATCATTCAACCAGTCTGTTGCACTCAATGCATCTAACAGTGCAGGGTGGAATGCATACGGTATCTCACTGAATGATCTCAAGAAATATGAAGAGGCACTTACCGCAGTAGATCAGGCAATCTCAATTGACAAGGATACTTCTGAATACTACTACAACAAGGGAGCCATTCTCAGAAACCTGAACCAGACCGAGGATGCAGTCAAGGCATATGACGAAGCGATAGCGATCGATCCACAGCCACGTGTCTACATGTCCAAAGGTATGGCTCTGATGAAACTCGGACAGGATGACAAGGCAGTAGAAGCATTTGATGCAGGACTTAAACTTGACGAGTCACTGGCCGTCCTCTGGTACAACAAGGCCGGAGCATTATACAACCTTGGCAAGTTTGATGAGGCTATGGCAGCTGTTGACAAAGCTCTTGAACTTGATTCAACCTACGAAGTCGCACAGAAACTCAAGGAACAACTCTCCGGAAAGGCCGGTGATTCAACCGATAACACCACACCATCAGAGAGATTCAATTCAGCATCAGATGAGAGTTTGAACATAACACAGTCGGTTGGAGCTTCACCAACCCGGGCGGAGTCAGACTTCAGTACTTCCTCAAAGAAGAACAGTACCGACTCTCTGAACTAACCTTTTTTCTCTTTTTGTGTTCAATCTGTATTAGTTACGGATATGCTGCTTCATCAGCAGATATCGCTGAAATGCAGTAACCTGCTTCTTTGACGATCTGTCAGATTACTGGTATTTTAAAACTGGTTTGTTTATGGATGAACAGGAAAAAGACCTGATAATGCTCCGGGCAGTCGAGCATGCCAGACGATCTGAGTACGAGAAATCAATCGCTTGTATCGATATGATACTTGAAGAAGAACAGGATGATCCACTCGCCCTGTTCAACAAGGGTTTCACTCTTCGAATGGCAGATCGTTTAGAGGAAGCACAAACTGTTTTTACCAGACTCATCCAGGTATCGCCTCACACACCCGGTGTGCATTATCAGCTCGGTATGATCGCAGTCCAGAAGGGCGAACTTACCCGTGCTCTAACCTTATTCACCCAGGCTACCAGGCTACACCCCTTCTCATCAGAAGCATGGTTTGAACTTGGGGCCACGATGTTCGGTCTTGGCCGGTTCAGGGAAGCAAAAGAAGCTCTGCAGCACGGTATGGTATTTGATCCTGAAAATCCTGCAATATGGGATCAGATAGGACTCTGCTGCCAGCGGGAAGGTGACCTGAAAGAGGCAGTCAGATCTTTTGACCGTGCACTTGAGATCAGCCCTGATGATCAACAGGTACTCTATCACCGTGCCCGTGTACTTGAGCAGATGGGTGATCGGAAAGGTGAGATTGCCTGTTATGATGAACTGATCAGAATCAGTCCGGAGACCGTTTATCCCTGGCTCAAGAAGGGACTGGCCCTGATGTTAAACGAAGAGTACGGGCGATCACTCAGTTGTTTCTCTATCGCAGCAAGACTTGAGAACCCGGGACATATGCCATTCCTTCTAAAAGGACTGGTTCTCGCAATAGAGGGAGCATACGACGAAGCGGTAGTGTGTCTTCGCGAGGCACACCTGCTTTCACCATCTGAACCTGACATTGTCCTTCATCTTGGCAGGGCACTTGGATCCTCAGATCATCCTCATGAAGCAATTGAAGCGTTCAATCAGGTACTGGAGATGAAACCTGACTCCCCGGAGGCTTACGAAGGAAAAGTCAGGGCCCTGTTTCAACTGGAAAGGTGGGAAGAGATCTGCAGCATCTGTTCAGAATGTCGTGCCAAAGATCCCAAAAACCATGTATGGTACCTTTTTGAGGCAAAAGTAAAAGGCTGGCACACAGGTAATCCAGAGGAGGCCATTTTACTGCTTGAAGAAGGGAGATCTATGCTCCCTGATGATGATCATCTTGATCTCGCTCATGCGGATCTGGCAGTTGAAACCGGCAGGCAGGATCTTGCATTCACAATACTGCAGGATGCAATTACCCATGATTCAGGCAGAGTCTCATGCCTGTACCGACTTGCCAGATTATCTGCTGAACGTGGGCTTCATGAAGATGCAACTGAGTACCTTGAACAGATTCACCGGTTAAGACCCGAAGACGTTCACATACTCCGTCTCTCAGGAGAAGCATACGAAACCCTCGGAAACCCTGAAAAAGCACTGGAAAGATATACATCTGCACTGGTAATCAGACCTGATGATGCTGAACTCTGGCTGTCACGTGCGAGAATTCTTCTGGATCTTGGAAATGCAGAAGAGGCACTAACCGCTTCAAGGCAGGCAACATCCCTTACTGAAGGTAATTATGATGCCTGGGTGATTCAGGGGCGATCAGAGATCGAATGTTCCAGATTCAATGATGCTTCCAGGAGCCTTACCATGGCAACCGGGATAGAGCCTGAAAACCCTGAATGCTGGCGCCTGCTTGGTGATGCTTTAGAATCTGACCATGAAGCACGTGCAGCCTGTATCGCATACGATAGGGCACTGTCACTTGATTTTTCGGATCATGCGGCCAGAGAAGGAAAGATCCATGCACTCCTTTTTCTTGGAGAATGGGATGCAGCGATCAGAGAATATGATACTGCCATCAACCTGAAAGGGGAAAATTTCTGGGATCTCTATGGGAAGGGAATGGTCCTGATGGATATTGACAGGGAGGATGAGGCTTGGATCTGTCTTGAGCGATCTGAAGAATTTTGTTCCCAGGATCCGCGGGCATTGTTTGCACTGGGAAATGCCTGGGCTGATCTGACAGAGTTTGCACGTGCAGATGAGTTTTATGCCCTTTCCCTTGAGTCAGATTCAGAAAATGCTGAAGTCTGGAATATGCGGGGTCACACCCTCCGTGATGCAGGAGATCATGTGGAAGCGATTCACTGTTTCGAACGTGCAATGGACCTAGACCCTGAAGATGGCGATTCGTACCTGAGCAGAGAATCATGTATAAGAATTCTGAAAGGTGAAGAGACTGCACCCCATATCATCATGAAAAATCGTGATTCTATTATGAAAGACGTTGAATAGTACAGCCAGGGGAACCCAGATATGGATGAGACTCACGCAATATGGATAGAAAAATACCGGCCGCGAAAACTGGCTGATATCGTTGGTCAGCCCGAGATCATCGAGCGGCTGAGATCCTATGTCAGTAAGGGAGAGATGCCTCACCTCCTTTTCACAGGAACTGCAGGTGTAGGGAAGACAACCGCTGCCGTTGCCCTGGCACGGGAGTTCTTCGGTGATGACTGGCAGATGAACTTCAGGGAACTGAATGCATCAGATGAGCGTGGTATCGATGTGGTCCGTACCCAGATCAAACAGTTTGCACGGACCTCACCGTTCGGCAATTCTTCATTTAAGATCCTCTTCCTCGATGAAGCAGATGCCCTGACTAATGATGCACAATCTGCACTACGCAGGACCATGGAGACCTACGCCCAGACCTGCAGGTTTATACTTTCATGTAACTACTCCTCGAAAATTATCGACCCAATCCAGAGCAGGTGCGCTATCTACCGGTTCAGGCCATTATCAAAGGCGGCGATAACCGAGATGGTCTCCCGGATCTCCGCGGATCAGAACCTTGACGTCAGCTCCGAGGTTGTGGACGCGATCTTTTATGTCGCCCAGGGAGACATGCGCAAAGCGATCAATGCACTACAGGGTGCCGCGATTCTCGAAAGGGCAATCGAACCTGCAATGATCTATGCGATAACGGCAACCGCACGACCGGATGAGATCGAGGATCTGATCCTTCTCTGCCTGGCAGGTAATTTTGAGGGCGCTGGCAGGGTCCTGGATCAGCTGCTTCATGACAGGGGAATTGCTCCTCAGGAACTTATCGGGCAGCTCTACCGTGCTCTCATTAAACGGGATCTCCCCGAGGGTGTGAAGGTGAAGATGATCGATCACCTCGGAGAGACAGACTTCAGACTCTCGGAAGGTGCATCAAGTGATATCCAGATGCAGTCCCTGATCGCTAAGTTTGTGATCTGTGGAAAAGAGATCTGAGGATTCATCTCACCGGTACCATATATCTATATGTGGAGAAAAAAACACCACAATAGATAGAAATGGCAGAGTTCCTCATCTTCGTGGTTGCCGGCAGGCAGTTCGGTATTCCGGTGCCGCTTGCTGATCATGTAGTGAGGATGGTTGAGATTACCCGGGTATCTGCAGCTCCGGAGGCAGTCGCAGGTATCATCAACTATCACGGGACGATCATCCCGGTTTTCTCTCTTCGTATCCGGTTTATGCTTCCTGATAGATCTCCTGAACCTGCTGACCTGCTTATTGTTACATCAAACACCCGGAGAATGGCAGCTCTTATCGCTGATCAGGTGATTGGAGTGACTGATATTCCTGAAGATCTTATAGAATCCGTTACGATTCTACCAGGGATGACAGGTGTCAGGGGAGTGGCAAAGACTGCTGAAGGGATGATCCTGATCACCGACCCTGACAAGTTCCTTCTTCCTGATGAAGAGGAAACACTCTCGACAGCACTCGGCAAGGAGACAGGAGGAAAAACCTGATGCCTGACACGCTCCCTTCTGATGATCTTCAGAAAGTATACAGGTTTGTAAACGAGCGGATCGGGTTTTCATATGCGCCGGACCGGATGTCAGATCTTGAACGGGGTTTTTTTACAGCCTGTCAGGATCTTGGACTCATCGATGCTGCCTCATGCATTCAGGCACTCGATGATCCATCCCGGGCTTCTGCGATTGAAGATGCATTGATAAAAAAACTCACAATCGGGGAGACATATTTTTTCAGGGACAAATATCTCTTTCAGCAGCTGCGGGATCGCCTCCTCCCGGATCTGATCAGGACACGGCGGGTATCAGGAAAATACCTGAGGGTCTGGTCTGCAGCATGCAGTACAGGTGAAGAGCCGTACTCACTCGCGATCCTTATCAGTTACCTGCTCCCTGACATCAATGACTGGGAGATCACCATACTTGCGTCTGACATAAATCCAGGTTCTCTTCATGCGGCAGAGAAAGGAATATACTCACGATGGTCTTTCAGAGAAGAATCACCTATTCCTATTGACCGGTACGTTCTCCCTTCCGTAGATGGAAGATTCCAGGTCTCAGATCAGATCAGAAGGATGGTCAGATTCAGCAGGCTGAATCTTATCAATGATCGGTATCCCTCTCCACTGACCGGTACCATGACGATGGACCTGATCCTCTGTCGTAATGTGCTGATGTACTTTTCACCAGAACTTGCCTCAGGAGTAGTTGATCGACTTAACTCCTCACTAGTTGAAGGAGGATGGCTCATTGTCAGTCCCCAGGAGATCAGTTATGCACATCATCCTTTTTTTGTCCAGGTAAAACAGAGTTCAGTCTTTCTCTTCAGGAAAGGAAAAGAGGAAGAGAAGAAAGATACATATCACCCAATCCTCGCCCCTACAGAAGTAGAATTCCAGGGAAACCAGGATGAGATTACCGGAACAGACATCCTGAAACCTGTCAGAACAAAATCGCTCCCTGGAAAAAAGAAGTCTGTACAGCAATATCCAGACAGACAGGTACAACCCAGAAATCCTTTATTAATACCATCACAAAAATTTCGACCCGCATTGTCCACCCGGACTCATACGGAAGCAGACAGGAACCCGGATCAGCTGATCCAGGCAGGGAGATTGACAGAGGCTGAACTTCTGCTCCTGGAAGAGAATGCCCCATCACAAATAATTATTTCCGCGATGGGAAGGCTGGCCAAGATCTATGCTGACAATGGTGACTCTGATCATGCACTGGGATGGTGCGATCGGATCCTTGCTATTGATCCTCTCAATGCCAGAGCGTATCATCTCCGTGCAGTGATCCAACAGGATCAAGGTGATATTCCTGCAGCGATTCAGTCACTCAGGCAGGCACTGTATGCTGAACCTGACTACATTCCTGCTCACCTGATGCTCGGGACGGTCATGAGGTCTCAGGACAGGGAGCCCGAGGCAAGACGTCATTTTCAAATTGCATTTGATCTCCTCTCATCGATGGATGATGACACACCAGTGGATGAAACCGACGGGATGCCGGCAGTTCGTGTCCGTGAGATGGTTCGCACTCTCCTTGCAGGGGTGACATCGTGATGACGGGAAAACCAGACGGAGTTCTCTCAACCGGTGAGATCACCTCCACTCTGACTGCTGCAGACATTCTTGCACAGAGGGCACGAGAACTTGCTTCTCCGATAAATGAGGAGCAACAGGACACATCAGAGATAGAAGTTCTAGAGTTTCTCCTTTCAGGAGAGCACTATGCAATCGGTATGGATCATATCAGGGAAGTTGCATTGCTGAAAGAGATCACCTACCTTCCTGGAACTCCCCAGTTCATTCTTGGCATCATCAGCCTTCATGGATCCATACTGTCTATCATAGATCTCAGGACTGTCCTCGGCATGCCTCCCAGAGGATTAACGGACTTTAACCGAATCATAGTTCTTTCAGGAGATGAGATGACATTCGGAGTACTTGCAGATGCAATCGTAAGAACCAGAATGATACGCACAGATCAGATCAGCAGACCACCTCCAACCATAAGCGGACCAGGAGCAGCTTATCTCACAGGGGTTTTACCAGGACCGCTGATGATCATCAATGCTGATATCCTGCTCTCTGATCCTGCAATGGTGATAGGAGATGAATGAATACCGATGGCTGAAAAGTAAAAAAATGTGAATTTCAATGAAATTGTTTGATAACACCCGGATTGGGTATAAACTGGTTGGAGGATTTCTGGTTGTCTGTCTGATTATGGTTGCCATAGCCATCTTTGGCGTTGTGAATATGCAGGGCATCGCCAAAAATTCCGATGTTATGTATGAGCATGCACTTCTGCCTGTTCACACTCTTGATCTTGTTGATGTCCAGATAGGTTCCATCAGAACTAATCTTCTCAGGTACACCCTTTTTCCTGAAGAACGCACTGCATTGAAGGAGAATATTTCAAATTCATTTATACTCCTTGAGGAAAACATCAACAGTTACAAAGAAAATTTCACAGATTCATCGTCAAGAGCAGATATTGACAGATTATCTGCACTTATAAAGGAACTGAATCAGTCTTACCAGCCAACATTTGATGCTGCCGACGCCGGTAACCAGAATGAAGCAATACAGACACTCTCCGCATCAGGCAGACCTGTCACGATTCGCAACGAGATATACGCTATTATCGATACCAGAATCAACAATTCAGTCAAAGAAGCAGACAATATCAGGACGAGCAGCAATGCTACTGCCACTTTTTCAGCAATAGTATTCATTATTGTCACTCTTATCGTAGCAGTCTGTTCACTCGGATTCGGACTTTATCTCTCCCGGAGTATTACAACACCTCTAGAGGAAGCAGTCTCTGTTGCTGAACAGATAGGAAGGGGAACCTGTTCTGCACGGATATCATTCAGACGGAAAGATGAGATCGGCACCCTTGGAACGGCACTGAACCGCATGGGAGAGTCCATCACTTCAATGATCACTGATACGCGAACTCTCACCAGAACGGCCCTGAACGGTGAACTCTCAGTCAGAGCAGATCCGGCCCGGCATGAAGGAGATTTCAGACTCATTATATCAGAATTCAATGCTACCCTCGACGCTGTCATAGGTCCGCTAAATATCGCCGCCGAATATGTAGACAGGATAGCCAAAGGGGATATGCCCCCGATCATAACCGAATCTTACAACGGGGACTTCAATGAGCTTAAGAACAATCTGAATACCTGTGTCACTGCCATCAATCTGCTGATAGAAGACTCACGTATGCAGAGCGAAGCAGCTATACGTGGAGAACTCAGCATCAGAGCAGATGCATCCAGACACCGAGGTGACTTCAAAAAGATTGTTGAAGGAGTGAATGCCACTCTTGATGCCGTCATAGGACCACTCAATGTCACGGCCGAATACATTGACAGAATAGCCAAAGGGGAGATCCCATCACATATTACTGATCCATACAGCGGTGACTTCAACGAACTCAAGAATAACCTAAACACCTGTATCGATGCGATCAACCTTCTTATCGACGATATCGGATCACTGAATGACCTGGCAGTACGGGGAGAACTTCTGGCACGGGCTGATCCCGGACGTCATGCCGGAGATTACCGGAAGATCGTAGAAGGGATGAACTCAACACTTGATGCGGTTGTCGAACCGCTCCACGAAGCGATGCGTGTCTCCCAGGAGTTTGCATCAGGGAACTTCAGTGCCAGGATGAATGAGAGTCTTGACGTGAAGGGAGACTTTGTTGAGTTTAAAAATGCACTGAACGAGATCGGTATTGAACTCTCACGGATGATGAAGATGATCAATGAGGAACTTTTTGAGTCAGTAAACGTCCTCTCATCAGCCTCAAGTGAGATCCTCTCGGTGACCGCAGAACTCTCATCAGGCACCGCTCAGACCGCAACTTCAGTCAACGAAACCTCGGCCACTGTCGAAGAGGTCAGAAAGACGACCGAGATTACCAACGCGAAGGCAAGAAACGTATCAGACAAGTCAGTTGCAGTAAGTCAGGTTGCCCAGGCTGGTCAGGAGTCGGTCGATGAGATCCTTGCAGGAATGACGCACATCCAGCAGCAGATGGAATCGATCGCAGGAAGTGTGGTCAAGCTCAGCGAGCAGAGCCAGGCTATCGGAGAGATCATAGCGACGGTGACTGATATTGCGGAACAGTCCAATCTCCTCGCAGTTAATGCATCGATAGAAGCGGCAAAAGCAGGTGAATACGGGAGAGGATTCGGTGTAGTCGCTCAGGAGATCAAGAGTCTTGCAGAGCAGTCAAAACTTGCAACCACCCACATCAGGACTATCTTAACAGACATCCAGCGGGGAATCAGCTCAACTGTGATCTCTACTGAACAGGGGACAAAGACCGTTGCCAACGGGCTGAAACTGAGTAATGAAGCACGTGATGCTATTGCAACTCTCGCACAAAACGTGAATGAGGCAGCAAAAAATGCAATCCAGATCACAGCCTCGAGTCAGGAACAGGTTGTCGGGATGGATCAGATCTCATCTGCGATGGAGAGCATCAGGATGGCTGCCCAGAACAACCTCGAAGTTACCAGACAGGTTGAGAAGACTGCCAAGGATCTCCATGACCTTGGGATTACCCTGAAACAGATCACCGAGCGGTTCAAACTCTGATGAGGCTCGCATGGCTCTGAATGGGGACGAGTTTCTGGCACAGCTGCTTGAAACTTTCCGGGGAGAAGCACAGGAACACCTGGAAGCCATAGCATCAGGCCTGCTTATACTTGAGCAGAGCGGAACCCCCCGTGAAGAGTACGATAAGGTTATTGAACAGGTCTTCAGGGAGACTCACAGTCTGAAAGGAGCTGCACGTGCTGTCGGCCTCAGGGAGATCGAGACACTCTGCCAGCAGCAGGAGAGTGTCTTCTCTGCTGTGAAGAAAGGAACTCTTACTCTTTCACCAGACTCGTTTGATCTCTTTCACAATGTCATCCATGCAGTAGAACAACTGCTGGCGCAGGAAAAAGGGGTAAAAACTGCGGATATTATAAAAAAACTGAAAGGTATTATAACAGGATCTTCAGCAGATCCATTGCCTGACCGATCAATCTCCACTCACGGGATTTCAGGGACTGAATCACCCGAACCCATCTCCTTTTCAGCTGACAAATCCCACGAGCCCTTCAGAACTGAACATCAGCCAGGACAGCCAGAAGAAAAAAACCCTGCGAACCCACATTCCACTGCTCATCCGATTCAACAGGTAGATGAAGGGCCTGTTTCAGAGCCCATACAGAAGATTCCTGTGCCTGAAAAGTCTCAGCCATCTGGTGGTGCAAGGGCAGGTACCACAATTAGGATCTCATCAGACCGTCTTGAGACCCTCTTTGCAAGGGCTGATGATCTCATGGGTGCCCGTCTCGCGGTCAGTCAGCGTTCAACCTCTATTCGTGACCTTCTTCAGAATTTTCTTGCATGGAAGTGGGCATGGACTCAAATCACAACAGATATAGAACATCTGCGTACCGGTGCTGAAACATCAGGGTATCATGTGGCAGAGATCGAGCATATCGCTGAATTTCTGGATTACAATCACGGATTCGTCCAGTCTCTTGAGAAGGATCTGACCACGATATCCAGGGCAGCAGCACGTGATCATTATCTCCTTGATACCGCTACCACCGAACTTATCGATGAGATAAAACAGGTTATTCTTGTACCAGCCTCATCAATCCTTGAGATGTATCCCCGGTCAGCACGTGAGCTGGCACGGGAGCACGGAAAAAATGTTGATATTACCATTTCTGGTGCTGAAATCGAGATAGATCGAAGAATTCTCGAAGAACTCAAAGACCCGATCCTCCATATCATCAGAAACAGCATTGATCATGGTATAGAATCTCCGGATATTAGAAAAGGAAAAGGAAAACCGGAGCGGGGAGAGATCAGGATCACAGTTTCTCATCTCAGGGGGCATCAAGCTGAGATCCGAATTTCAGATGATGGAGGAGGACTTGAACAAAAGAATATCCTCTCAACTGCCATATCCAGAGGAATAATCACAAGAGAAGAAGCGGATGATCTCCTTCCTGATCAGATCAACCGTCTGATCTTCAGGTCAGGTCTTTCCACAAGTAGGACAGTCTCAACCGTATCAGGTCGCGGACTTGGACTTGCCATAGTTCTTGAAAAGACAGAACAGATCGGTGGCAACGTCAGGGTTGAGTCAGGACCGGATGGAACTACGTTTATCCTGACCTTACCTCTGTCACTTGCAACCTTCAGAGGAATTGGAGTTATAACAAACCGCCATCAGTACTATCTTCCGCTCCGATCTATTGAGCGGGCAATGCGGGTTATGCCTGATGACCTGAAGACCATCGAAAACAGGACCATAGTGGAGACCGGTGATGAACCGCTGGCGGTTGTCAGTCTGGCCCAGATTCTCGGACTGCCTGATTCCGGAATCTCTACTGAGAAACCGCTTCACCTGATGGTCACTTCAGCTGCTGGAGTTAGATTCGGACTGCTTGTTGATGAGGTTACGGGAACACAGGAGATTGTGGTAAAAAACCTCGGACCACAGTTGAAACGTGTCAGACATATCAGTGGCGCCTCAATATCCGGTGACGGAGTCGTAATTCCGGTCATCAATTGTGAAGATCTGGCTGCAACTATTATGGGTATGCCTCATCTGCCTCAGCCTGCACTGATTCAGAATGAACAGGCAGGTCAGCGGAGTATCCTAGTGACAGAAGATTCGATAACCTCGCGTATGCTTCTTAAAAATATTCTGGAGGGAGCGGGGTACCTGGTCGAGACAGCGGTTGACGGGGTCGATGCATTAATAAAATTAAAACAGAAACCGGTTGACCTTGTTGTTTCTGATGTAGATATGCCACGGATGAACGGTTTTGTCCTTACAGAGAAGATTAGGTCAGATCCTGCATTTGCAGAAATCCCTGTAATACTCGTCACATCGCTCGACTCCAGGGAAGACCGTGAGCATGGGATCACAGTCGGAGCAACTGCGTACATTGTAAAAAGCAGTTTTGATCAGAGTAACCTGCTTGAAGTGATCAGCAGACATATTCTGTAGAAGCATTACATGATTCACGTCCTCGTTGTTGATGACTCGAAGGTCTCACGTGACCTTCTTTCTGGAATTCTTGAGTCAGAGCCTGACATATCTGTGATCGGTACGGCTTCTAATGGCAAGGAAGCTGTCAGGCTTGCAAAGATACTCTCTCCTGATATCATAACAATGGACATCAACATGCCTGGAATGGACGGTTTTGAGGCCGCCAGGCAGATCATGGAGGAGTCACCGGTCCCGATCATCATCATCAGCGGTGTTGATAATCTCGCAGAGATTGCTGCTTCATTCAGGGTTATGGAAGCCGGTGCCCTGGCAATCCTTCCAAAACCTCCACACCCGACAAGTCAGGAATTTCCTGCAAAATCACAGGAGATCATCAATGCTATCAGAACGTATGTTGAGATCAAGGTTATCAGGAGAGCCAGAACTCAACGCCAGAAACACGATAACCCGGACCTTACAATAGTATCAAAGGGAATTCCCCCGCGACTTATCGCAATTGGTGCTTCTACCGGTGGGCCACCGGTAATCCAGACAATACTGCGCCTGCTTGATCCTAAATTTCCTCTGCCAATGGTTCTGGTTCAGCACATGTCACCAGGTTTCATCCATGGGTTTGCAGAATGGCTCTCCGAATCTACAGGGTTTAGAGTCAGGGTTCCTAGTGATAATGAAAAACTTCTGCCAGGAGTCCTGTATGTGGCCCCAGATGGATTGCAGACCGGGGTGTCGTCAGATCTGCGTATACTTCAGACAGATGGACCACCTGAACATAATCTCCGTCCTTCTGTCTCATATCTGTTCAGGTCCGTGGCAGGAAATGTAGGGGCTGCAGCAGTAGGAGTACTTCTGACAGGCATGGGTACTGATGGATCAGAGGAACTTCTGGTGATGCGTAAGAAAGGTTCAATAACCCTTATTCAGGATCGCGCCAGTTCTATAGTGTATGGGATGCCGGGAGAAGCCATGCGGATTGGAGCTGCATCGCTTATCCTATCTCCTGAAGAGATTGCACAGGAACTCAGAGTACTGGCTGGTTAGCGGTGACAAGAGATGACTGATACAAGGAGGTATATTCTGATTGCAGAGGACAGCAGAACCCAGGCTGATATGCTCTGTTATCTGCTCAACCAGGCAGGGTATGAGACCAGTGTTGTTGAGAGCGGGACCGCAGCACTTGCCGCAATCAGACAGCGGAAACCAGATCTTATCCTCACTGATATCGTAATGCCAGGGATGGATGGGTATGAGCTCTGCTCAAAAATCAGATCTGATCCTGCCATCTCCCACCTGCCGGTGATCCTTGTTACCCAACTCTACGACCCTGAAGATGTGATTCGTGGTATCAGCTGCGGAGCAAACAACTTTATCATCAAACCATACGATTCAATTGGACTTCTTGCAGGGATCGATGCAGTTCTCTATCCAAGGAAGACTCCTGAAGATGAGAACGGGATCATCAGCATACAATACAAAGGTAATCAATATCCCATTAGATCTGACAGGAATGACATCCTGAATATTCTTTTATCAATATATGGCACAGCGGTCTCCAAGAATGTAGAACTTGAGCAGGCTACTGACAGACTAAATGTCCTGACCGGAAGTCTTGAAGAACTGGTTGTTGACCGGACCATGGCGTTGCAGCGCACAACTGATACAGTCGAACATCTGCTCATGCAGAAGAATGAACTTATCACCAAGATCGGGCATGATCTAAAGACACCTCTCACTCCACTCGTTGCTCTTTTACCCCATGTTCTCAAGCATGAACAGGACTCTGAACTGAAAGAGATCCTTGATGTTCTTGTCAATGATGTGAATGTACTCAAAGGCCTGGTTGAGCAGATCCTTAAACTTTCTCATCTCAATCAGGAGTCGTTTTCCATGGAAACGGCAGATATTTCTCTCACTCGCGTTATAAATGAAGTGATTGACGGATATGCCTTCTCTATAAGGCAGTTCAATCTCCTCGTTCACAATCACATCCCGCCTGAATGCATCGCTCATATCTCTCCATTTCATGTCACCACCATCTTTGACAACCTGATCTCCAATGCTATCAAGTACAATATCAGGGGAGGAACCATAACCTGCCGGGTTTTTGATGAAGGTGAGTTCTGGGCGGTTACAATAGCAGATACCGGGATAGGACTTACACAGGACGAAGCGAACAGAGTCTTTGAGGAATTTTACAAAGCAGACCCCTCACGACACGATCACTCGTCACATGGACTCGGGCTCTCGATAGTCCAGCGGATCGTTATGTTTTATGGCGGAAGTATTACTGTTTCAAGTCCGGGAAAAGGAATGGGAACATCATTTCAGATTCGTCTTCCCAAGACGGTAATTCAATAGATGGAGGCTCTCTGATGGAAACAATTTCTCATTCCGACATTTCTATCCTGATCGTTGAAGATAGTAAAACCCAAGCTACAATGCTCCAACACCTGCTAGAATCTGCCGGATACCTTGCCCTTGTTGCTAATAGCGGTGAAGAAGCACTGCAGATCCTTGCCGGTCAGCGGCCGTCTCTCATCCTGACCGATATTGTGATGCCAGGGATGAGTGGATATGATCTCTGTCAGGCGATTAAAAATGATCCAAAGACATCATCCATCCCGGTGATCCTCGTGACCCAGCTCTATGATCCCCAGGATGTGATTCAGGGGCTTGAATGTGGCGCTGACAATTTTATCATCAAACCATACGAAAATCAATACCTTCTCTCCCGCATTGAGATCATCATTGCAAACCGGTTCCTTCAGCAGAGCGAGACGATGAACATCGGTATCGAGGTGTACTTTGCAGGGAAACGTCATTTCATAACATCAAACCGACTTCAGATCCTCAATATTCTCCTCTCTACCTACGAGATCGCAATTCAGAAGAACAACGAACTGGCAGAGACCAAAGACAGGCTTGCTGCTTTGATCGAGCAGTTGAGCGAGACCAATGAAACACTACAGAAAGCCAATGATGATCTGAGTCATGAGATAACCGAGAGAAGACGTATTGAAGGCGCACTCTCACAGGCAAATTCCAAGCTCAACCTACTCTCCTCGATAACACGGCATGACATGAAGAATATTCTCATGGCCATCCGGGGGTATCATGATCTTGCTGCTTTAGGGACTCCAGACAAGGCATTCAGGGATTATCTTGATAAGGAGACAGATCTCTTTGCAAAACTCGCTAACCAGATCGAGTTCACAAAACTCTACGATGAGCTTGGGACCTATGGAGCGGTCTGGACACCTCTCAGCAGGGCTAAGGGGATCGTCTTTCCAAAATCACAGGCAATTGAACTCACCATCACACCTGAGGCTTTCAGATATGAGATCTTTGCAGATCCGCTGATCGAGAAGGTATTCTATAACCTCTTCGAAAATTCAGTCAGGCATGGAGGAGATGTAACCAAAATCACTCTCTCTGCAGAACCATTTGAAGACAGACTGAGGGTGTGCGTCACAGATAATGGATCAGGAGTGTCAGACGAGGATAAAGAACAGATATTCAAGCGTGGATATGGAAAAAATACAGGTCTTGGTCTCTTTCTCGTCAGAGAGATCCTCTCGATCACTGATATTACAATCACAGAGATCGGCAAAGAGGGTGAAGGTGTATGTTTTGAACTGATGATACCAGCCGATGCGTTTCGTATTATCCCGTCGTGATATTACAACATACTGCTCTTTTTGGCTCTTTCATAGCCATGAACAACTATCATCCATGCAGGCGAATAGTATAGGACCCCTAAACAACCATGACCCCTGCAGACATCAGTGATGAGATCGAGATAACAGACCGGGATGCTGACTGGCACAAATTCCTGAAAAGCAGATATAAGAAAGAACTTGACGAGATATCGCGTGAGTATCCGTTCCGACGCTCCCTCTATATAAACTACCACGACATCGAGAGCTTTGGAAAAACAGGCACCCAGATGGCTGATGAACTCCTGGAAAATCCGGGAAAGGTCATTGGCGATATCAGGGATGCAATCAAGAATCACCGGCTGATAAAAGTAAAAAAGGAGAAGGATCCTGCCGATGTCAATATCAGGTTCCTCTCGCTCCCCCGCAAGATTGCAATCAGGGAGATCAGATCGGATCATATCGGACAGTTGATCAGCGTCGAAGGGATCCTGCGAAAGACTACCGAAGTCAGACCCAGGATCACACTTGCTGTCTTCAGGTGCCCTTCCGGGCACAGGACCGTAAAGGCACAGGGTTATGGTCCATTTATCGAACCTGACGGGTGCACGGCAGACGGCTGTACACAGAAGAAACTGGAACTGATACCACGTTTCTCCCGGTTCGTTGACTCCCAGAAACTTCGTATTCAGGAGTCGCCCGAAGGACTCCGCGGAGGTGAACAGCCTCAGACCATAGATGTTGATGCAGTTGACGATATCACCGGAATAGTCACTGCCGGAGACAGGATAGTAATCAATGGGATCCTCAGATCGATCCAGCGCAACTCCTATGGGACCAAATCCACAATCTTCGATATTTACATCGAGTGCAACTCCATCGAGGTTGCTGAAAAAGAGTTTGAAGAGGTCAATATCAGCGAAGAGGATGAGAAGCAGATCATAGCACTCTCTCAGGACCCGATGATCTATCGCAAGATAGCCCACTCGATAGCTCCTACCATCTTCGGTGTGGACGATGTGAAGGAGGCAATAGCCCTTCAGCTCTTTGGCGGTATAGCAAAGGAGATGCCGGACGGCTCCAGGCTCAGGGGCGATATCCATGTTCTCCTTATCGGAGATCCTGGTATCGCAAAGTCACAGATGCTCAGATACGTGGTCAAACTCTCTCCTCGTGCTATCTATACATCAGGTCAGTCATCGACAGCTGCAGGTCTTACTGCAACGGCTGTCAAGGACGAGTTCGGAGATGGCAGATGGACACTTGAAGCCGGAGCACTCGTTCTGGCAGATATGGGAGTTGCCTGTGTCGATGAGATGGACAAGATGGACAAGAATGATCGTTCAGCTCTGCACGAAGCGATGGAACAGCAGTCTATCTCGATCGCAAAGGCAGGGATTACTGCCACACTCAAGTCACGATGTGCCCTGCTTGGTGCTGCTAACCCGAAGTACGGACGATTTGATGACTTTGCCCCAATTGGAGAGCAGATCAATATGCCTCCTTCTCTGCTCTCTCGGTTTGACCTGATCTTTGTCCTCGCAGACAAACCTGAACACGAACGTGATCTTGCAATTGCAGAGCATATGATCAAGGCTCACAGTGTAGGAGAACTTATTGCACAGCACAGCCGGACCCCAATCGATGGTGTAACTGACGAGTACATCGCTGAACAGTTAAAACCGGTCACACCCGAGATCGATCCCACCCTCTTCAGAAAATATGTTGCATATGCGAAACGGAACTGCTTCCCACGGCTTGGAACTGAAGCAAGGGAGGCGCTTATCGAATATTACATGAAACTGCGTGACCTGGCAGATGCAAACAAACCGGTCCCGGTCACTGCCCGTCAACTTGAGGCTATCATCAGACTTGCTGAATCGAGTGCAAAGATCAGACTCTCACCAGTCATTGAGAAGGCTGATTCAGACCGGACGATCAGAATCATCGATACCTGTCTGCGACAGGTCGCTTATGATCCCTCAAGCGGATCATTTGACATCGATATGGTTGCCACCGGGGTGTCAAAGGGAAAGCGGGACCTTATCAGAACCATTAAACAGGTTATCAGGGATACTGCCGACGACAACGGACGAGCCCATATCGAGGATGTTATCGAGCGGGTCCGGACTCAGGGCTTTGACAAAGATGATGTGGACAAGCAGATCAGGGCAATGCTCAGGTCAGGAGAAGCGATGGAGCCCAAACACGGGGTTATCAAACTGATTTAAACTTAATCAAATGCTGCGCCAGATCTATCAGAGAGGCACAGCCATTTCATCCTTTGTTATATACCGGAGAATACAATCGTTATGATCGAAACAATTACAGAGAATTGATCATGCATTTCACTATGAATATTGTAACCTGGACTTCAGCGAGGCGTTATGATCTCTGACCGTGAACGGGCAGCATTTGAGGCTGGCATTAAGCTCGGTGCCCTATATCACCAGTGGGTTGGAACACCGGTATCCCGGGAGTCAGCCGGCTCACTAGAACGGGCTATCGAAAATGCCCATATTCAGCAGCCATATGTCACTGAAATCACAGTGGCACTTGATCGTGAATCGATGATTCCGAACTCGTTCGGGTATAGTGAACTTGCAGGATTGATGCTAGATGTGGAGATGACAGTCAGGGTTAACCAGGCTGCCTGTCATGTATCACTCTCACGGGAAGGGGAATATCCGATGATGCGGATAGAGTGGATTGATGAAGAGTCCGAAGTTCCCAGTTCTTGATGATCATATCCACATCGATCCGAGAAACGGTCGTGGTATAGATGCAATTAAGGACTTTAAACGATCAGGCGGGACTCATATCTGCCTCGTCACAAAACCATCATGGTCACTCGATGTTCATCCATCTTCAGGAAGGGACTTTGCACCAGTTTTTGACGAGACTCTGGAGATAGCAAAAAAGATCAGGGAAGAGGGAATCGTTGTCTTTCCACTCCTCGGTGTTCATCCCGCTGAGATTACAGTACTGACTCCCCGCCTCACGCTAGAAGAGGCGACCGTAGTGATGAAAGAAGGGCTTGATTGTGCTGCAGGATATGTGAGAGATGGAAGAGCAGTCGGGTTGAAGAGCGGACGGCCACACTATGAGACCACACCCGAAATACTGAGTGCATCAAATGAGATCCTCTCCCATGCTCTCACCCTGGGGGGAGAAATCGGATGTGCGGTCCAGATCCATGCAGAGACCGGACCATGTAATGATGTTGTCGAGATGGCACGATCATCAGGGATGGATCCCTCTCATATAATCAAGCATTTTGGATCTCCCGAAACACCTCTCATGCCTTCACTTGTTGCCAAACATGAGAGTATTCCGGATCTCTGTTTGGAGAAGAGAAGGTTCACCATGGAGAGTGATTACATGGATGAGAACGAACGTCCTGGAGCAGTGATGGGGCCGCGATCAGTACCAAGACAGACCACCAGCCTCTTCCAGTCAGGGAAGATCACTGAAGAGGATATATTCAGGATACACCAGGAGACCCCGGAACAGGTGTATGGAGTTGAGATTCGAATTTAACCAGGATCTTTTTTTATCCTTTGTTCAGCATATTCAAAGCAGATTTTTATAAATTCTGATAAATGAGGGAGATCAGATTTGAGGATCAACCAGTTTCTTGACACATTGACATTAGTGTAATGATCCACGAGAATATTCCTTAATCATGCAATATCCTGCCAAAAAATCACAGTTTCCTTCGATTAGTACGTTCAGATAGTCGCTGAGTGGTTTTAGTAAGAATCTGTATTTTCCTAATAACAGAATCCGGGGTTTTCTCATCCTTAAGAAAGAAGTCGTATCCATCCAGGGCATATTCATCGATCTTTACGATATACTCCCTTATCAGAATAAGGTACGATCATCTTTCATAGTGGGATCGCATCAGAAAGGACTGAACTTCGTATATATTTATGAAAGCAGGTAGATTCCGCAGGATCAACATTCATATTCAGGAACTCTTCCAACTCCCGAATTATAACTACCTGATCGAGCAGATTCCGGTCAGGATCTATGTCAGCCAAAAGATCAAGATCACCATCCGATATCTGATCACCTCGGACATATGATCCGAATATCCGAAGATTATGTGCACAATGAAGGAAGGAAATGGAGATAATCTGATCCCGATGATTATGAATAAACGCCAAACTCCATTTATCCATGGTATTATCACCAGATAATGGAGAGATCTCCGGCTACATTTTTGTGAGATCTGTATACATCAAGTATATACATCTCATTAGACACGTCAGAATGTATTTTGCCAGTACCAGAAATTATCAACTCCCCATAGGGAATGACTTTACGTCATCAGCCGGTTCATATATACCAGATGTATATCAGGATTCACCGGTCAGCTGGCTGTCAGGAGGTCGTGGGAATCTGCGACCAGGAATTACTTGGCACCACACTGACTGAAGGAGACCTGAACGTGGTAATAAGCCCTTCATTCTTTGGTAACCACCTGGCATCCGAGGATGAAATACTCGCAGTACTTCGAGATTGTGAAAATATCAATATGTTTGGTGAACGTTGTATCGACCTTGCAATCAGGCACGGATTCATTGATAAGGAATCATGCAGGATGATAGCCGGCGTTCCCCACGTAATTATTCTTTAAATTCTTTTTGAACTATGGATCTACACGACGCAATATGTCCAAAATGCGGAGGTCCCTCAAAAGACGGGAGCCTCTGTGGAAAATGTCTTACTGGAGAGACACCCTGGTTTGTCTGTGAACCCAGGGTATTTATTGTCAGATGCGGTGGCTGCGGTTCAATCAAAACTTCTGCCGGATGGGGCGACTGCACAAGGGAACGCGAGGATCTTGAAGAAGATGCTGCAATATCATCGGTGAAACTTCATAAGGATGTGAAAAAACCGAGTATTTCGGTTAAACTTGATCATTTGAGTATCAACCGTACATACGCAGATCTTGAGATCAAAGGGACCCTCTATGATGAAGAGCTTGAGGGATACTGTTCACTTGAGGTTGTCTGGCAGAATGAATCATGCGACAGATGCAACCGCCAGCATGGAAATTATTACGAAGGGGTTGTCCAGATACGGGCAGAAGAAAGAAAAGCAACCCTTGAAGAGCAGGAGGAGTCACAGCGGATCGCTGTCCAGATCGAAACAGAGATGCAGAACAATGGTGAACGCCTCTCATTCATCACACGATTTGATGAGGGACGAGAAGGTCTCGACATAGTAATTGGATCCCAGGCCATCGGTGAGCAGATCTCACGTGAGATAACAAGACGACTCGGCGGAAGATTCTCACTCCATCCCACACTCGTTGGTGAGAAGAACGGACAGAAACTCTACCGGATCACCTACGCGGTCAGACTCCCGAAACTGCAGCGGGGGGATGTTATCGCAGTCCGCAATACGTACGGAGAGATCCTTAATCGTGAGGGAAAGACATTCACATACCTGGATCTCAAGACAGGAATTCCCCGGACCGTTCCTGAGTCAACACAATCCCGGTTTGTTGCAAACGTACGCGATGCTGCCATCTATTCAGTTATCTACCAGGATGCCGGGATCATCGGGATTCTTGATCCTGATACAGGAAAGACTGAAGAGATCAGCAGAGTCTCGTGGCGTCATCCCGAAGTCGGGGACACGATAAAGATCCTACGCGACAATGAACGTACCATTGTGGTATAATGCGGGCACGCCTGGTTTCACTTACAGATATACCGGAAGTTATCCGCGAACCCTGGGTGGATCAGAGCAGGCGTCCATATGTGTCCACTGACGGAGCATACATCCCGGTAAGAGAGGGCTACCCTTCCACCCATATCCTCCCTACACGCAGGAGATCCGGGAGAGGATACCAGAAACTCGGCGATTCACTTATCTTTCACGGAGAACGTCCGACGTCAGAAGAACTTGATGAGGTCAGAAAACGTGAGGAACCCCGTACAATATACTGGATCACCGGACATGAAGGGATGATAAGGAAACCGAAGATCATCAAACTTGAAGGTCCCGGCGGGGTTATCACTCATAGGGAATCTGGGATCATATACCGGCTTGACGTGCAGCAGGTTATGTTTTCCCAGGGAAACAGGGAAGAAAAGTCACGAATCTCTTCGATGATCTGTCAGGGGGAGAAGGTTGCAGATATGTTTGCAGGTATCGGTTACTTCACCCTTGGAATGGCACGGGCCGGAGCGGAGGTACATGCCATGGAGATAAATCCGATATCCCTGGACTTTTTAAAAGAGAATATATTCCTCAACGGACTGGACGGATTGATACGGGCAGAAAGAGGAGATTGTCGTGATTGTATATCTGGTCATTATGATCGGATCCACATGGGACACTTTGATGCGGTATCATTTTTCAAAGACGCCCTCAATCATGTGCACCCGGGAACAGTTCTCCATATTCACATGCTCGGCGATCGTTCAGATGAGATCAGGAATATTCTCTGTGATTCTAATATGAATGCCTCAATTGTGATTCACAAAGTCAAGAAGGCTGGCCCCAGGATCTGGCACATGGTGGCAGATGTGGTGATCGCATGAACTTCCTTCAGGATAAGACCATTCTCCTGGCAGTAACCGGAAGCATTGCTGCTGTTGAGACGATAAAACTGGCACACGCCCTCCGGCGCCGAGGAGCTACTGTTCAGGCAGTGATGAGCGAGGCTGCTACAAGGATTATTCATCCTGATGCTCTCACCTACGCCTGTAACCGGCAAACTATCACCAGGATCAGCGGGATGGTTGAACATGTGCAATATTGCGGTGATGAACGTGAGGCAGACCTTCTTCTCATCGCCCCCTGCACGGCTAATACGATATCAAAGATAGCACACGGGATAGATGACACTCCGGTCACAACATGCGCAACAACAGCACTTGGAAGCAGGATGCCGATCATTATTGTGCCGGCCATGCACCATGCCATGTTTCGTCACATCGCAGTGATGGAGAACCTTGAGCGTCTCAAATCATGGGGAATCCAGGTTACGGGCCCGAGAATTGAAGAAGGGAAAGCAAAGATCGCACAGGCAGATGAGATTGTTATCGCATGTGAGCGTGAACTGTGCGGTAAACCACTTTCAGGAAAGAATGTACTTATCACAAGTGGCAGATGCGAGGAGCCTGTTGATGATGTGAGGATCCTCACAACCCGGTCATCAGGTCGGATGGGGCAGGAACTTGCTAAGGCAGCATACCGGCTCGGGGCTGAAGTCACGATCATCCACCGTGATCATCTGCCAGGTTTAACGAATATCAGGACAGATTCTGCAGAATCAATGCTGAATGCTGTCATACAGACTCTTGACACAAATCCGGTTGACATCTATATCAGTGCTGCAGCAGTCTCTGATTATGCTCCGGAACAATACAAGGGGAAGATACCATCAGGACAAAGCCCCGTACTCCATCTTCATCCTCTCCCCAAAATCCTAGATAAGGCAGTCAATAAAGCAAAGCTCACAATTGCCTTCAAACTTGGCGAGGAGAGTACTGATGAGGCACAGGCTCTTCTGAAGAGAGGCGTAACCCTCGTTGTAGCAAACAGGCCGGAAACCATGGGTTCGACAGAAGGATCATATGAACTGATAGATGAATCAGGGCAAATACCAGTGTCAGGATCAAAAGAAGAGATTGCACACCGGATGCTGGAGCATCTTATCTCCCGCTATATCATATCTCTTCCTTCTGATCTATCCAGTACCTGAACCATGAGCACCTCAAAAGTTACTGCCTTCTGCCCGGGACATATTTCGGGATATTTCAGACCGGTGATCACCGGAGATCCGGCTACATCAGGTAGTTGTGGCGGGGGTATCGTAATAGATTCCGGAGTTATGGTCATCGCTCAAAAGGCGGAGAAGACATCAGTATCTGTGATACGGTCAGATCGGGATGGTATAACACGTGTTGTATCCGACGATTCACCGGTGATCAGACACCTTCTCACAGAACTTCAAATTACCGCATCCATCGAGACCATTTGTACACTACCACTATCAGCAGGGTACGGGCTCTCTGCTGCCGCTCTTCTCAGTACAGTTCATGCGGTAAACCGGCTCTTTGATCTCGGACTCTCCGCGGATGAGTGTGCACTGCACGCTCATAAGATTGAGGTTTTCTCCAAAACCGGGCTTGGAGATGTATCTGCATGCCAGGGAGGCGGATGGGTAGTGCGAAAAGGACCGGGAGTTAATGGTGATATTCGCAGGTTTCCTGATGACCGGATAATTCATGCCCTCACACTCGGGCCACTGAAGACCTCATCCGTTCTCTCTTCGTCTGATGCGTTGAGCAGGATAACCGCAGCATTTCCATCTTCTCAACCCGGCGATCTTACAGACTTTTTTTCCTGTTCACGAAGTTTTGCCGAAGCATCCGGACTCATCTCTCCGGACATATGGAAAGTCCTAATCGCCTGTGACGCCAATAATATCCCAGCTAGTATGACAATGCTCGGAAACGGAATATTTGCACTGGGAGATCATGCGAAAGACCTTCTCAGCCGATACGGGGAGGTTTATTCCCTGCAGATAGCTCAGACCGGGCCCAGGATCCTCGAGGAGATGCCATGATTCCGGAGAGTCACCCGAGATACCACTCGTTGGTTACCCGTGAACGTATGGCTGATGCAGCCCGATCAGGGGTTGTTGCTCTTGAGGGACTCACAGCTCACGGGAGAGGAGAGGCGTTTGATTACCTTCTTGGTGAGAAGACCAGTAACAGTGCATCAGAGGCAGAGAAGGTGGCAGCAGCACTCCTGAAGACTGCGAGTCACCCGGTCATATCAGTAAACGGAAACACTGCAGCACTCTGTGCCGGAGCGATTGCATCATTGCAAAAGGCATCCGGAGCATGTCTTGAAGTAAACCTCTTTCACAGGACAGAAGAGCGGGTTGCAGCCATTACCAGGATTCTGGAGGATGCAGGATGCAACGTGATCGATGGTCCGGTTGAGAGGTATATTCCTCTTGATCATGATCGCGGACTCTGTCATGCAGAAGGGATGGCTTCAGCAGATGTGATCCTTGTTCCTCTCGAGGACGGTGACAGGGCTGAGGCACTTGTTGCTATGGGGAAGAGAGTGATTGCAATCGATCTCAATCCACTCTCACGAACTGCCCGGGCTGCCACTCTTCCGATCATCGATGAGGTTACCAGGGCTGTTCCTGCGATCACTGATGCATTTCTAAAGATGGATAGCACCGAAGCAGAACGACTCGCAGAAAATCCTGATGGAAAAAAATATCTTCATGATGCTATCATGACGATTCGGAGCAGACTTGATGGTCTTCTGGATTGAGAAGTTCAGGCCCTCGGATCTTGACCAGATCCTCGGGCAGGAGCGGGTCATCGAGGTTCTCAGGATGTTTGCACAGAGCCATATGCTTCCCCATCTGCTTGTGACCGGGCCGCATGGGACAGGAAAGAGCGTTGCAGTTGAGGCAACTCTGAGGTCTCTCTATGGCGACACATGGCAGGACAACGTCACCATCTTTCAGACTGCTGACCTGATGGAGCGGGGAAGATCATACCTGGAAACCGATGAGAGATTCATGCATCTTTACAAACCGGATGAATCATTTCTCTCTAACCTGAAACACGCGATCAATTCTTACGCCTCCATCAGGCCGATTAACGCAGAGTTTAAAGTACTCTGGTTTGAGGATGCACACACCCTTTCGCATGAGGTTCAGCATGCCCTCCGCAGAATCATGGAGCGGTACAGTGCCACCTGCAGGTTCATCTTCTGCACGACACAGGCATCATCAGTTATCCCACCTATCAGTTCGAGATGTCTGCCACTCTTCTTCACGCCTCTCACGCGGGATCAGATCCTTGGAAGACTCAATGAGATCCTTATCTTAATGAACATTCCTCCGGGGACCGTGAGCGATGATGAACTCGGTCTCCTTGTGGCCGCTGCAGGAGGGGATCTTCGCAAGGCTATCATGTACCTGCAGGTTCGTATTGCAACCGGAACAGAGATCACCCCGGCTTCCTTTGACGAAGGAGAGACAAGGAAGATAGCAGCGGCAGCATTCATGGCTATGCAGGCAAAGGATGTCTCCACTGCTCAGAGACGCCTTGAAGGTCTTATGATCGAGTATGGACTTTCAGCACGTGAAGTACTTCAGGAACTGATGCTGATAGTCCGAAGAGAATATTATCATCCTGAAATTATCTCAAGCATCGCTGATACAGATTATATCATGACCCATGCAGGAAACGAGTATCTGCAGATGAATGCACTTGCCGCACGAATTGTCGGAGAGGTCTTTTTGTGAAGTCAGCATTACCAAGTGAACAGAAGGTACAGTCACATTATGATGACATCGCTGACGTTTATGACCAGCGGTATGACCATCGTGACAGAGGAAAGCAGTATTATGATCATATCGCACAGGAAGTGCTGGATCAGATCGGAACAGGTGGAGAACTCCTGGATATTGGATGTGGAACAGGACTTTTTATCAGGAGATTTTTGAAACATGGTGGAGAAGTCACCGGTATCGACATCAGTTCAGGAATGATCAAACGTGCAACAACGATCTTTCCGTCAGTAAAATTTCTCGTTGGAAATGCAGAGTATCTTCCTTTTAGTGAAAATAGTTTTGACTCCATCTCAAGTCTGCTTGCATTCTCCTATCTTACAAAACCGGAACGGACTCTTGAAGACTGCTTACGAATACTAAAACCTGGCGGCAGGGTCGCAGTCTGTACCCTGGGCAAGAATGTCTTCACATCAAGCCTGCCGGTCATGTTCACCATCGGAGAAAAGATGAAGATCCGCAGAGTAGGTGTGGGGAAGTTCACTGAACATTACTATACTGCCAAAGAGATGCGGGAACTCTTTGAAGCAGCAGGATTTACTGATATCTCTATTTACAGATGTTCATTTGCACATTTCACCCTGTCAGATCCGCTCTTCTGGATAGCAAAAAAGGTAGAGCCGTTCATCGAAGAGAATATCCCGTATCTTGCATACAATCTCATCGCCAGCGGGCAAAAACCTCTGTAATCAATATATGCAAACCCTTCTTCCCGGCTTTTCACTCCCTTCTCTTCCTGAAGATTTTTCAGACCAGTTTTTTGTCGATACAACACTGTACAGGTATACTGTAATTTACAATAGGAAAATTTCTCACCTTACACCAGAAATCACAGATTCAGGTGAACTCAGGATTATTGCTCCTCCTTCTCTCCCGGCAGATGATATCCGCAGGATTATCAATCGAGACGGGAAAAAACTCTTCAGGATCCGGGAAGAAGAACAAACCGGGTTTGAGGAACAAGAATCCCAATATCTTCGCATCGGAAACGAAGAGATTCCGTATCATATTCGCATCAATGCACGGGCCAAAGGGATGACCCTGAAGATAAGTCCCCTTCTCCAGATCACAATAGTCGTCCCTCCCGGCTATTCCACCTCAGATCTGCTCTCATTCCTGGAATCCAGCACAGAATGGATCGCTGAAAAGACCGGCAGAACGGATCTCCTGAGAAGAAATGAGAAACCATCTGCCTCCATTCTCGCTGGAGACAGGATTATTCCATATCAGATTCGGACCAGCAGACGTGCAAAACGAATCGTTTTAAAAGTACTATCTGATGGATCGGTAGAGGTGGTTGCCCCACCAAAAACCGACCCAACACTCATACACAGATTTGCTACAGAGAAGGCAGACTGGATAGTGAAGAAGACTTCTGGGAGAGGATCGACACCACCGGTACGGAATTACATAGACGGAGAGATGCTTCCACTTCTCGGATATGAAGTCCGCCTCTCTGTTGAAACCGGGGAATCAGTGCCTCAAGCAGATCTTACAAACCAGACACTGACTGTAAAAATTCCAGCCGGGCTTGAGTCTCTTACTGCCCGTGAACTTGTAAGGAAAGAGTACAAAAAGATCCTTACACAGACCCTTGATTCGATCGTCCACAATATGCTTCCAGACTGGTCATCAAAACTGGGTATTCAGCCACCCAGGATCAGATTCGGGGAACAGAAAACCCGATGGGGTGTCTGTACCCAGAGGGGAATTACCCTGAATATCAGGCTTGCGATGGCACCAGTTGATCTGATAGAGTACGTGGTGGTGCACGAACTCTGTCATATCAGGCACCCGAATCATTCACATAGATTCTGGAACCTGGTCGGAGAGATGCTTCCAGATTATAAATTAACCAGAGCCCGCCTTAAACAGGATGGACACCTCTTCAGACCCTGATAATTATGTTAGTGAGAGTCTGACACATTGAGAGTGAGCGTAGACACTCCGGGAATCATCTCATCCACAGGAAGTCCTTTGCCTGCAAGAACCAGCGGGTACGACGGATCTTCCTCTCCAAGCGGGACACCGTTTTTTGCATTCGCAAGAATGAAGCCATCATTACCTGCTATATCAGACCCCTGAAGTGTTACCGATTCTCCTCCATTGCCGGTGACTGTAACCGAGTAATCTTTATATCCGGCATTATTCATCAGACTGAGAAGTCGCCAGAGTGGCATGCCATCCCATACCTGGCCTTTGGTATCAACAACAGAGGCAAAATAATTTGATGGCTCTTCTGCATTGATCCCTTTTTCATATTCGCTTTGAGTTATCGACGAGACCTGATCACCTGAAAGCAAAAGATTCCATCCGGGATCAGGAGTTTCTCCGGCAGATACACAGGAAATGCCAAGCATGGTTATACAAATTATGGCCCCGATAGAGAGCAGGGTCCGGGTCATAGATATCATAGATAGGATCAATTTTATAATTCCGGTATTGTTCGCATATAGACGGCAGAAATAAAATCCTGTCATTAATTATGAATAATGGCATCCTGGATGATCAAATTCAGGATCAGACACTCCTTGTGAGAAAAAATGCCACGTGCCTTTGATTTAATCTTGAATCATGGCTAGAAAAACTGGTTTGACCAAAAAGAACATTCTGATAATTTGCATCAACATAATGTATCATCTGCACATTCTGGTTTGACAGAGGGAATTGAAGAGGTTTCTTCCGTCGTGCAGACCTGAAACAGATCACCTGAAAGAAACCTTCTATAAAAGCCATACCTGAAAGAGAGGATGGATTTATATTAGCGCGTAAAAATTTTAATAATTTCAGCAAACAGAGGCCTGTTATTCAACATACACAATTGGCGGAAGTATTTCTGACTGGTCATAGAATTGCCTAGCATACAAATATATGGAAACATCTGAAGACGTCATGCTAGGATGGGGATTTATGGAGAATGACGGGCCAATTGTTACAGTTCAGATCCGGCTTGCAAAAGGTGAGATTACTACTACACAGTACAGGGAAATAATCTCACGATTATTAAGAAATGTCTCTTCTTTCCAGCAGACTTCATCGATCAAAATTCTTCAGATGAGGTATGCAAAGAGCGAACTCACCGCAGATCAATATCACGAACAGATGACAAATCTGATGAAGAAACTTTATCTTCATCCCTGGTCTCCACCCCTTCATATTCTTCATACCCGGTACGCAGAAGGCGAGATCACAAATGCCCAATATGAAGAGATGTATGCAAACCTTACAACAGAACAGTTTGCATATGATCAGTCTACACCACTCTGGATAATAAACAACAGATATGCACAGGGAGAACTTTCGACAGAGCAGTACGACGAGATCGTATCGCTGTGCACAGATTATCCTGGTTCCCTCCAGCAGGAGGCAATGAACCAGTTATCAGAAGTACAGATAAACCCGGTCCAGGCTTCTAAAACCCATTCTTTACACACACCAGAACCTGTCAGAGAGAATCCTGCAAAGACCAGTGAATCACTACCTGAACTTACGAATTCGGGTACAGAACTGCAACCGATAAACCATTCAGCCCTGGTTCCAGTTACAGAGAATGATCAGCAGCCTGGAGATAACGATGGATCAGACATACAATCCAAGATAACCGCTATACCAACACCTGCTTCACAGGATTTATCTCAAGTTATGCATACGATCCGCGATCTTCCGGATCTTCTCACCAATACAGAAGGAAAGAATCTCCCTGCAGCAGATCGGGTTCAGCACGGAACACCATCATTCAGTTCTGATCGTCTTGCTTCACCTATTGCAGTTCCGGAGTCTGTGAGATCCAGTTTTCTGTACACAGGTCATGGTAACATGATGGGTGGTGATGAGGACAGCGGAGACGTCAGGGTGGGATCTGAACTGCAGATCAATTATTCAATATCACCAGTATCCTCATCAGGAGGAGAACAGAACAACTATGAGACTGTGACTTCACAGGTTACAACAGAATCCTCCCCTGAATCGGTTCCAGACCTAATATCATCAGAAGAACCAGAACATTCATCTCTCCTGGCTCTTGAGGCAGATGAACGGGGCAACCGGGATCTGAACAAGGAGATCAAACTCCTTATCGTCAAAGGTAAGTATGAGGAGGCAGTAGTCCTTTCAACCTCCATAACCGAGAAAAATGCCGGTGATTACAGGGCCTTTTTTTTAAGGGGAATGTCGCGATATTATCTGGGTCTTCATGATCAGGCCCTCGAAGATCTGAATCAGGCTCACATACTCTGTAAAAATAAGAAAGAGATCAGGAAGATCGAGACGATCCGATCACATATCCTGTGTAAAAAAGATGCAGGCTTTGACTCAGAAAATTGTCCAGAACCAGAATTGCTGAATGAGGATATTATATCTGAACATGACACTGAACAATCTGCCATAGGAAAGACAACAGGATCTGGTACCGATACCACCTCTTCAATTCTTGATGAACTAGGCAAAAAAGCACAAGACCATATCGATGCCCGAGAGTTTAAAAAAGCAGTACAGGTTCTAAGAGAGTTCATCGATCACTGCACCGGCCTTACAAAACAGCAGCTCAGGTCAGAGTCTGTGGACGATATCCATGCTGCTATGGGGTATGTCATGTATCAGCTCAAAGACTACAGTCAGGCAAAGTATCACTTTCAGGAATCGCTCTCGATTAATGCTGATAATGATGTTTCAAACCAGTTTATGAAAGATATCCTCATCCGGGCCGCCAAACTGAAAAAATAACTCAGGATACGTTCACATCTCCATGATCGAATCATTGATTAGAGGTCACAAATTTTCAGGTCATTGATCAGATCAAAACCCATATTTTTTTCTTTATCGCTCTCTGATTATGATCTATGCCAGAGAGTAATTCTGCATATCTCATACCTGCATTGATTCTCGTTCTGCTTTTTTTGCCTGTTAGTTGTCTTGCCACAGACCAGGAACAGAACCTGTCAGAACCAATCATCCTTGGCCTTATTCCTTCCGGGAACACCAGCCCGTTTCACATGGAACTGATAAAGGGAGTTAGCAGAGAAGCAGCAGACCACAACTGGACTGTTATTGTCATTCCGCCAGATACTGAAGAAAACATTACAGCCCAGAAACAGGCCATGCGGAATCTGATTGACAGACATGTCAGGGTGATCTGTCTAAACACTTTGAATACATCTGCACTTGCTCCCGAGGTGCAGGCAGCATCTGATGCCGGCATCCCGGTACTGCTTTACAACACCCTGACACCTGCCCAGGATCTGAAGGTAGCAGAGTATATCGGGTACAACCAGTTCACCGGAGCAGCCGAACTTGGATCATATGCATCCCGAATCCTTGCTGAGAAAAAGAACGAAGCGCCGGACAATGTCCAGGGAAAAGTGTTCATTCTTCGCGGACTGCCAGGATTTCATGCAGATCATAGAACCGCAGGGTTCAAAACAGGTCTCTCACAGAGTCCTGGTATAACCATAGCAGATGAAAAGGGAGCAGGATGGGATAGGGAGACGGCTAAAATGATCGCGATTCAGGCTCTTAAAGATCATCCTGACATCAGTATCTTCTATGGAAACAGTGATGAGATGGCGATTGGAGCGGCTATGGCAGCATCTGACCGGGGAAAGAAGGTAAATTCAGTAGTCTTCTGCCTTGGTATTGATGGGAATGCTCCCACTCTTGAGATGATCAACAACGGAACCATGACAGCGACACTCGGAGTATATCCTGACAGGATAGGAAGCACTGTTGTACAGCAGGCGGCAAAGATACTGAAGGGAGAACAGGTTCCGATGTACCTGGAGACCCCATCAACTGTGGTGGACGTGAATAACCTTAATGCATACCTGAATGGATCTACCTGGACCGATCCTGTCGATTCAGTTCCGGAAAAAGAGATCACATAATTACCCGTTATCCTTTTTTTTTCATGAATACAGGAGACTCTATTTACAACAACAGACTCAGGATTGAGAAGACATGAAAATGCTGAAGAGAAAATGGCAACTCATGCTCAAGAGTTTCTGCCTCGTTGTAGTTCTGATCATTGCCAGAATCATCATTGATTATTATAGTCTGGACATCATCACGATAAACTCGGTAACCTCTGCCCTGGTGACCGGAGTCATATTCACTATCGCGGTGATATTCACCGGAACACTCACAGATTACAAAGAAAGTGAAAAGATACCAGGTGAACTAGCTGCATCAATAAAATCCCTGTACCTTGATGTCTGTATGTTTCCAGCCGTGAACCCTGAATTGACCAACCGGTTTAAAACCCATATCAGAGATCTTCACAGAGAAGTTATTGACAATTTCAGATCAAACAACTGGGACCTGATTTCTTTAAACCATACAACAAATCAGATAAATAATGATATTTCAGCATTTTCAATAGAGAATGTAGCGCCGCCTATCCTTGTGAAGATGCGCAATGAACTGACTGCCATCGATAGGATATTCAACCGGATCAAGCAGATCAAGGATACCGACTTCATTCCTGCAGCATATGCTATATCAGAGATGGCGATCTTATTTGTTATTCTTATCCTCCTGTTCATCAAGAGTGACTCACTCGTGGAGAGTGTGTTCCTTATTGCTACTATCACGGCGATGATCACCGGTCTCTTCTTCCTGATCAAGGACATGGACGATCCATTTGAGGTGGGAGTGGGATCAAGTGCTGATGTGGACCTCTTCCTGCTCTTTGATCTTGATCAGTACTTGAAAGACTAACCAGACCCCTTTCTTTATTATTCATCTGGTATTCATCTACTGCGGCTCCAACAATCATGCTCACATGACAAAATATATCACGACTTTTGAACCGGGATCAACGGATAATCAGATATATATCATAACAGAGCAAAAACCTGAAGACTGTATCAGGAATATTTTCCTGGATATCTGACCAGAGGTTCATCCATGTGTATTGCCGTACCCGCTGAAATAATCGAAATAAAAGAAGGAAACGTTGCTGTTGTTGATTTTGGAAACTTAAAGCAGGAGATACGGGTAGATCTTATCGATGCCAACGTAGGGGACTTTGTCCTGGTACATGTTGGTTTTGCAATCCAGAAGATTGATCGGGATGAAGCACTTGAGACACGTGAACTCTTTAAACAGTGCTACGAAGCAATTGGCGAAGAAGCATTTCCAGCCTGAACTTTTTTTTTAGACCGTTCTTATTTTCATCAGTGCTCAACCGATAAGAGACGGAAATGCATGGGATATCCCATTAATCAGGAACTGAACAGCAATAGCCATCAACAGGATTCCCATAAGCCTGCTTACAACCCGGTACTCCCGCTGACCGATCCTGCTTGTTAACCGATCTGAGGAGACGAGTAACAGCCATGTAATGGCCATCGTAATCAGGATTGATCCAAGAATGATCACGAGATGAACAGGTTCAGACATCACCGGGGCATTTTTGGAAAGAACTATCACAGTTGTAATAGTGCCAGGGCCTGCAATCATAGGAAAAGCAAGTGGCATTGATGAGATCTCATCTGCATCGACACTCTCGTGCTTTTCTGCCTCAGTCATCCTTGCACGCGATGTTTTGGCATAGACGATCTCCATACCAATCCCAAAGAGCAGAACTCCGCCAGCAATCGTAAATGCTTCAATAGTGATACCGAACAACGTAAGCAGACTAGAACCAAAGAGTGTGAAGAAGAGCAGCACCACAGTCGAGAGCCTGCAGGCAGAAACTGCCACTCTTCTTCGGTTTGCCTGATCCATGTGCCCGGTCAGGGAGTTATAAACGAGCATCGCTCCGATCGGATCAACTACAATGAGTATCGATGAGAGGGTAAAAAGTGTGAGACTGATCAGATCATCTGCCATGAGAATCCCAAATCCGTTTATATTTAATAATAGACGATCCCGCTTGGTATCTTCGATACATTCTGAAGATGCTGGGTAGACTGATTTGAGATTATCGTCAGATTCCGGATTGTTGTCCCGAACTGATGAGCAGGGAACCAGTACAGCCCATCTCCGTATACGGGCTTGGAATCATAGACCTTGAGGTCTGCAGAGTCATAATCCATACGCTCAAGAGTCGCATTTTCAAAGTTGAGCAACGAAAAGAGCTTGGTTTTCACATCGTTCTCTCCAAACATAAGGATGAGAAACCTGAACGCATCATCAAGGGTATAGGCAACATGAACATCTGCATATCCCGGCTTCAGGATTATCGTAACGTTGTGAATATCGATATATCCATGTGTTTCAGGTTCTGCAGCAAGCGTATGGGTAGCCCCGGCAAGAACAAAAAATATAAGAAGGAACGCCCGCCAGTTCCTGATCATTCCCATATGGTACGGCTCGAATGCTTAAAAACCTTCGGGAAACCGGGATTCAGGCCGGAGTCCGGGGTGTATCAGGCCGTAACCCGAGCACGATCTCGATACTTGAGACATTGGTCTTCCCGTTCTCGGTATCAACCTGTTCTGTTGAGGTCGTGATGGATCTCTTCTCAACATTCTGCAGGAACCTGCCAAGTGCAATCTCTGTTGTATCAACGGCCCGGGAGATCGCCTTGCCTCTAGCCTTGACAGATACCTCCTGGGCACCATTTGTAAACTGGGTAACCACAGCCAGGACATAGTTCATAACCGGCTTATTACCCACGAAGATGATGTTATCGTCCTGCACGTATGTCATTGTGGCTACTAAATTACAGGTAATCCCGATCACAGATCACTTCAGCATTCAGTATCGAGGCACCTGCAGCCCCTCTGATGGTGTTATGACCCATCGCTTGGTACCGGATCCCGGGCCTGACCCTGCCGACTGATACTGTCATTCCCTTTCCTTTCATCCGGTCAAGCCTTGGCTGTGGACGGTCAGGAAGATCGATGAAATCAACGGATTTAGCCGGGAGAGTGGGCAGATCCGGGAGTGTGGACTTCCATGTCCTGAAGGCCTGCTCTACTTTCTCGACCGGATCTTTTATGTCGATCCATACAGACATCGAATGCCCGTCAATGACCGGGACACGATTGCAGCAGGCACTAACAGAGAATGGAGCCTTCTGAACCTCAGCTCCGTCAAAGGTACCCATGATCTTCAGGGTCTCACGTTCCATCTTCTCTTCTTCACCACCGATATAGGGGATCAGATTATCGAAGATAGCCATACCCGGTATTCCCTCAAACCCTGCTCCGGATATTGCCTGCATCGTGGCTACCCGGATATCAGAGAACGAAAACCTTCGAAGAGGTGCCAGTGAACAGGTGAGCATGATGGTTGAACAGTTCGGGTTAGTAACAATAAACCCGTCAGTTCCCTTGTCCCGCTGGAGGTCGATCATCCCCAGATGATCGGCATTGACTTCGGGGACAACCAGCGGAACATCAGGTTCCATCCGATAGGTGCTTGCATTACTGCAGACTCCGATTCCCGCCTTTGCGCATTGCATCTCCACATCTCCTGCCAGGTCAGCAGGAAGAGCAGAGAAGACAAGGTCAACCTTCTTCAGACTCTCAACCGTGGTATCAGACACGATGATGTCGCCAACATCCTCAGGAAACGGAACCTCCAGACGCCATGAACAGGCGTCGCGGTATTTTTTTCCAGCACTCCGTTTGGATGCGGTCAGAACAGAGAGTTCAAAATTAGGATGACCTGCAAGGAGTTGCACAAACCGCTGTCCGACGGCTCCGGTTGCACCAAGAACCCCTACACTGATCATACCGGTACATTGGAGAGAATAGTAATTAAAAATGGATGATTTAATCCATTGAAATGGCTTCTGCAGGACAGACATCCACACAGGAACCGCAGTCAACGCAGAGATCAGCGTTAACGTCAGCCTTGTCATCCTTCATGGAGATGGCAACAGCCGGGCACTCATCGACACAGGTCTCACAGCCGGTACAGGTATCCTTGTTTATTATTGCAGTCATGAAAATCTCTAATGACTCTGTTCATTAATATAAAAAAATTTTCGACCTGATTTTTACGCTGATCAGAGGCCGAGAACATCCTTCATGCCGTAAACACCGGGTTTCTTTCCAACAATCCACTTCGTTGCCCTGACTGCTCCCTGAGCAAAAACCCCGCGGTCGTATGCCCGGTGTGAAAGAGTCACGGTCTCATAGTTGCTGGTAAACATCACTGCGTGATCACCGACGATATCCCCGCCCCTGATGACATGGACACCGATCTCGTTTCCACGCTCGGTCATACCCTCACGGCCGTATACCTCTTCCCTGGGGCCGACCTCTTCCTGCAGGATCTCAAGGATTGTCCTTGCAGTACCGCTCGGTGCATCTTTTTTGTACCGGTGATGTGCCTCGGTGACCTCGATATCATAGTCACTAAGACGCTGAGCAGCCTCCCTGACAAGGAGCCAGAGAATGTTCATTCCGATGGAATAGTTCGTGGAGATGACTGCCGGTGCGCCTCCCTTTGCAATGGCTTCGTCGATGAGCTTACGCTGATCTGCATTCAGGCCGGTCGTCCCGAGAATGATGGCACATCCTGCTGCTGCTGCAACAGGAATATTCTGGGCAGATGCAGCAGCTACAGTGAAGTCAATGACAACATCAGGTTTCTTTTCCGCAAGAAAGGCTGCAAACTTTTCCGCTGATACTACTGGTACACCAAAGACCTCTCCTTCTTGGACATCCACTCCACCGACCAGTTGCATTTCAGGATCTTTTGTGACGATACCGCCTATCGTCGTACCCATGCGACCAAATGCGCCACAAATTGCGACTTTAATCATAGTGTGCAAGCACCTCCTGTAATCTCTGAACTGTTGCCTCTCCGGCTTCATCAAGCGGAAGCCTGACCGGACCCGCTGCCATGCCCTTTATCTCTGACGCTTTTTTAATCGGCACCGGATTGGTCTCGATAAAGAGTGCCCTGATTAAGGGTGCTAGGTTGTAATGGATACTCCGGGCAGTCTCATAGTCTCCTTTCTTTACAGCATTATACATATCAATCATCGGCTTTGGCACAATATTTGCTGCAACTGATATCACTCCGTCGCCTCCGAGACCGAGGATCGGGAGCGTCATGCCATCATCGCCTGATACCACTGTAAAATCTTTGTCAAGCGTCATCTCAATGATGGTCGAGATCTGATTGATATCCCCGCTTGCCTCTTTAACACCCACAATATTCGGATGGTCTGCAAGTTCTGCGATAAGGTCCGGCGCGAGGTTCTGACCAGTCCTTCCGGGAATATTGTAGATAACAACCGGTATATCCAAGTCAGCCAGGGCGTTGTAATGCTTTACGAGACCGGACCGGTTGGGCTTATTGTAGTACGGACTGATGACAAGGACACCATCTGCTCCGGCATCCTTGGCAGCCCTGGTAAATCTGATAGCTTCAGAAGTGTTGTTTGAACCGGTTCCCGCAAGGACAGGAACCTTTCCACCTGCTTCTTCCAGGGTGACCTCAACAACCTTCTCATGCTCTGCACTACTGAGTGTGGCTGATTCTCCGGTTGAGCCGCATGGCACAAGCCCGTGAACTCCGGATCTCAGAAGAAAAGCTATGTTGGACCTGAGTCCATCCACATCAAGATCTTTCCCGGCGTTCCTTTGAAAAGGAGTAATGAGCGCAGGGAAAACGCCCTCAAACATGAGGGTAATTTATGCGGTTCTTCCGGTATTTACCTTTCTTGTGATGTATCCGGCCACACGGTTGCGGACGCTCTTGGTAGGGATATCAGTTGATGCACTGACGGCCTTCTTGTTCTCATCAAAGTCGCCTGAGAACTTTTCGCGGTGGTTTTCCAGAAGTTCGGTACCGATGCTTTTGATATAACTTGGCTTAACACCCATTGATTATTCCTCTGTAAATTTTGTATTTATTATGCGCGATAAGATCCTATTAATACTTGCTAAAACCCGGGTAGGATTCTCACCAAAGATCCGGATCAGGGGATTTTTTTCTCCATGACCAAGGTCATAGATAACATCAGGAACACCATCAATCTTCTCACAACAGAAGGCAACCCCCCAGTCATGAGTGGAATCACCGGGCGGTTCCTGTGCCCGGTTAAAGGAACAGACTTCCATGAGCATAGTCTCTGCCGCTGCAATGATCTGCGGCTCATACCTGATTACAGCGGCACACCGCATGTCAGGATCAAACCGTATCGCAGTAAGGACCATCCTGCAGACCGGGAGATCTGCGCCATTGATGATGGTGAATTCTGATATTGCAGCCGTGTCTCCGGTGATCCTCGCACCCTGCCTGACATATGCCAGTGAAAATCCCCCGGAAGCTCGTATCAATGGATGTTCAATTTCCATGAGAGCAGGCAGAACTGCATCCAGTTCGCGGATTATATGTGAATTACCATCAGATGTGCTAGCCGGAGGGGGCATCTCCTGATCACCGGATTTATATGTATGATTCATGGCTTTTTATCGGTCAGACCCCGTCGTCCCTGTCAGGATCAGGCAAAGGAACCAGGTTTTAATGTGCATTCGATCAGGCATTTACTTATGGTCATGCGCAGATAGTATGGTCAGATTATGAAACGGTGGATGCTTGATGCCGTAGTCGGTGTCTTAAGCCTTATTATCTTCCTTGTGGTCCTTATCGTGCTTCCGATCTTCCTGCACGGCAGCGCTTCGTACCTCATTGCCTTGTTCATGTTTATTGCTGTTATCAGTGGTGGCGGGTACCTGATTCGGAACGTCACCCCCTGACTGAGATCCGGCAACAGCATTCTTCTTTTTGGGATTGGTAACCATCCGTTTCTTCTGTTTATAGTACGAGAGCGGATGGGTCACTTTGCTACAGAGAGCATCAGGGTGTACACAGAGTGCGTGCGTCTTCATGGTAGAACAGAGTGGAGAAGTATATTCTGTACCGCTCCCTCCCTGTCCTGATATGTGGTCAACCTGGTACATGGTCTTTGAGAGATCAAAGTCAGGAACATGACCATACAATTCAACAATGCGGGTGTTTTGCATCCCGATATTATGCAAGAATGCTGTCACTGCAAATCTCCCCATATGAGTCAGGTGAGTTCTCTGCACGAGTGCGGCGATAATAGCCTGCATACATGGAGGGAAGGCTGATTCTTCCACAGAACCAAACTCCTCAAGCATCCGCTCCTGTATCGTGACTTTTATACGGTCAAGCACCGGCTGCAGTGAGGCGCACAGAGAGGGAGGGACTTTGAGCGGGAGGTTCTGGCTCATGATTACCCTCAGCCGTTCTCTCAAAATCTCATCGATCTCATCCTTGTGAATTTTTACAATCCCTTTCTCCACAACCCGGTTCACAAGCCTCCACCTCTCATCGGTGAGTCGTGAGGCGATCTCAACATACTGGATCACCGGGATCTCGGTTGAACTTGCGGAGAGACCGAGACTGGTCGCTATCACCTCTTTCTTCCTTGGATCCTCTTCCTGGAGATATCGGTAAACCTTCCAGGACTGGTACCGGCAGAGCCTGTCAACAAGCATCCGGTCTCCTGAGCAGGAGACCAGAAGACGGCTTACCGGATATGCAGATATAATGATCCTGACTGCTACAGCTTCAGACGGGACATCAGGAAGAGATTCAGGTGGCTGGCGTGGGTTGAATCTGAGTGATGCTGTTACAACCTCATACGCCTCTTTTACTGCAAGACGGCCGGCAGGAGAGTCAAGGTACTGATCAAGAGACGATGTATTTGCACTGATAAAGGACTGTGCTTCCTTTAAAAAAGAATATTTTGCGAGATCTCTGAGGTCAAGTGCTACCATGCATCAGTCTGCTTCGATACGAGGTGCAAGCAGATACTCAACGTGGCCTTTTCCGCCTGCGATATCGAAAGAGAACTTAACCGGGTGATCGGTGCCCAGATGAATCGTTACCTCTGATGCATGAGACATCACTTTTCCCATATCCTTGAGATAGTCGATTGAGAAGAGGGAGCGGGCCTGCGAATAGTTACATGAGATCATCTCATCTGCTGTAAACTCACGCTCGATGTGATCACTGTCACCTTCTGCAATAATATAGAAGACCTTCTTGTCAGGATTTATTCCAAGCCACATCTTGTCTGATACGACTGCTGCCGACTTGATGGTATTATAGAGGTCAGCACCCGGCACTGTTACAACACCGGGGAGCTCGATGCCCGGCGAGTTGGGATCTTTCTTGATGGTACTGGTGTCAAGCAGCGTGATAGCGTAGTGATATCCTTCAAACCTGACTTCTATCTTGTTTGCCCCGTCGGGATAATCCAGGCTGACTTCACTTGCCTTCCCCATCATGGTGAAGATGTTCTTCATCTTTGTGATGTCCAGACCAAGTTCTCCCGGTGTAGCCTCGTATGTGTTGAACGCTTCACGCTGGAGGGTGAGGATAACCATGGCTACATTTGCGGTATCGACAGATCTGATCCATACCTCCTGCTCGGAGAAATGCATTCTGCATTCGGTCACCAGAGCAGCGACGGCGTCGATAGAATCACGAAAAGTATCGGCGTTTATTGTTCCTTTCAGCATCTGCGCTCCCTACTATTCTAACAATATTAGTTTGACGCACATATAAGTGCTGGTCTGAGTAATATTTACGAATAAGGTGGATACGAGCGACTTATGGGTTCTCAATGGGGTAGGGACAAGGTATACCAGAAAGCAATGAAACAGGGATACCGTTCCCGTGCTTCATTCAAGTTAATAGAAATTTTAGAACGTAATCCGGTTTTACGATCACATGACAATGTGGTTGATCTTGGTGCAGCACCAGGAAGCTGGCTTCAGGTTCTGAAGGAGAACACATCCGGACTGATAGTCGGAATTGATCTGAATCCTATACAGCCTATTGAGGGGGTTACAACCCTAGTCGGGGATTTTTCTAAACCCACTATAGTTGCACGGGTTCTTGATCTGCTTCCGGTAGTAAACCTGGTAGTATGCGATGCATCACCAAAACTATCAGGACACAAGTCGTACGACCAGGCACGGGCTATAGATCTCAACAAAATGGCACTTGATTTTGCCATACAGGTGCTCTGCCCAGGGGGAAACCTCGTGATGAAATCGTTTCAGGGTGAGGACTTCCCCTGGATCTACCGAAAGGTGAAAGAGGAGTTCTTCAGGGTCACTACGCACAAAACCCATTCAAGCAGGAAAGGGAGTGCCGAGATCTATATTATTGGCCGCAACTTCATCGCAGGCAGAGATGATCTCTTTGATGAAAATTATGCCGAAGAGACGGACCAGGTGACCGATGGCAGTTCGGGATAACTATCAGCGCCCGGTCAGCAACATCCGAATCAGTCTGAATGCAGGTTGCAATCTCAGATGTATCTACTGTCACCGGGAAGGTGAGTGCAAGCCTGAAAATCCGATGTCCCTGGATGATATCAGGGAGATCCTGCTTGCATCTGAGCGCCTCGGGATCAGGTCGGTAAAGTTCACAGGGGGAGAACCCCTGCTCAGAAAGGATATTCTTGAGATCATCAGAAGCGTACCGGCAGGTATTGAGTCTTCGATAACAACCAACGGTACGCTCCTCGGCCCGATGGCCATGGACCTTCGTAACGCCGGGCTCTCAAGAGTTAACATCAGCCTTGACAGTCTTCGCCCGGAAACATACAAAAAAGTCACCGGTGTTGACATGCTTACCGATGCTCTTGCCGGAATCGACGCATCCAAGGCTGCCGGACTTGTCCCGATAAAGATCAATATGGTCCTTCTCAAAGGGATCAACGAGGATGAGATCGGTGATTTCATCAGACTGGTGGCAGATGACCGGCACATGATCCTGCAGATCATCGAACTGATGGATCTTGGTGACTGTCCATATCATGCCGATCTGTCAGAACTTGAGGATCATATCGCTGCATCATCCAAACGGGTAATCACAAGGAGGATGCATCACCGGAAGAAATACTGCTACAGCGGAGCCGAGATCGAGTTTGTCAGGCCATTTCATAACTCAGAGTTCTGCAAACACTGTAACCGACTCAGGGTTACGTCAGACGGGAAACTGAAACCCTGCCTGCTCAGATCCGATAACCTCGTTGATATCAGAGGCAAGAAAGGGGAAGAACTCGATGCCCTCTTCAGCCAGGCAATCGGTCTTCGTGAACCATATAATTCCTGACCGGCAGAGACGCTTTTAATCTTCTGCCACCTACTTTTGTGTATGCTGGAAGTCAACGAGTACGCACGGGTGCTCCAGACCCTCTATAACAAATCCCTCATTCTTGAAGACACATCAGATTTTCACCCGGTTCTCAGGTTCTGGTATTTTGACGCGCTTGCTCATCTTGACTACTCAATATCACTCCTTGCATACAATGCAGACTCACCCCGCAACCTGATGAGCCGTGAATACCTGAAACACCACACAGACGAGGCACAGGACGAAAAACTGAAAATTTTTCCTGGATTCATGGCATGGCTTGAGGTAACCCATCCGGAAGACCATGAAAAGTTCCCTCTCTTTATTCAGAAGATCTACTCATCATCAGATCCTGCTTCATACAGGTCATTCAGGATAATCCTCAATCCTGATGATCGAAGACCGATGCCACCAGAAACATTCCAGATCATGGTAGATGAGATGTTTGAGCGATCCTACCTCACTGCACTGTACAATAACTCTTCTGTTGCTACAAAACTGGACGAGTACATCAGGACCTGCAGATGAGCAGGTCTTCTGATGTCACAGAGATCTGTTCAGATCTTATAAAGATCAGATCAGATAACCCTCCCGGGTACACAGACGAGGTTATCGCATACATCAGGGAGTTCTGTGATGGCATCGGACTGAAGACACGGACCGTCACACGAGGGAGAAGACATAACCTGCTCTCTGCAGAGCCAAAAGGTAAACTTCTCCTCTGTGGTCATGTCGATGTTGTTCCTGCACGAGATGACGGCTGGACTCACCCACCGTATGCCGGGCTGATAGAAGGCGGATTTGTCCACGGGCGTGGATCTACCGACATGAAAGGGGGATGTGCCGCCCTGCTGGTGGCCCTCAGAAATACTATCGATTCAAAAGGTGATCCCGGTGTTGACATCGCATTTGTTGCTGACGAGGAGGGAAAAGGCGAATTCGGAATGGAACAACTCGTTGGTGAAGGGATCCTGAAACCATGCAATGCCATCATTGCAGAGCCAACACCCCCAGCCTCACCGATCATCGGAGAGAAAGGAGTACTCAGAACCCGCGTTACATTTTCAGGTGAATCCGGTCATGCTGCTCTCCACCCTGTGATCGGCAATTCAGCCATCGTTCAGGCATGCCGGTACCTCGATTTCTGTCAGAGACTTCATGAACGGGAGTGGCCACTCGAACCTGAAGTTGCCGATGCTATCAGAGTGACCGGAAAGGCACTCGAGAGCCTGACCGGTCTTTCTGCTTCTGATGCAGACCGGGTCCTCTCCAGGATTATGTACAACCCCGGGTTCATCGAGGGTGGTGAACGGATGAATGTTGTTGCCCAGCACTGCGATCTCTCACTGGACATGCGGATTCCGTGGGGATGCAGAGTAGACGATGTGATCCCGCTCATGAAGGAGGCAGCGCCTGATGCTTCGATTACCGTACTGGAGTCGTCAGAACCATCCTTTAGCAGACCGGGAAAACTGACAACACTATTGTGCGAAGGGATAGGGTCGGTGCTCCATACACAGGCTGCACCGGGAGTGAGCCAGGCCGGATCTGATGCCCGGTACCTACGGATACATGGAGCAGAAGTGGTAATGTACGGGCCTGGTGATCTGAATCTCCTTCATTCGGTGAATGAGCGGGTCCCGGTATCAATGCTTGAGAACTGTCAGCAAGTGTATGAATTTGTGTTGAAACGGGTGTCAGAGATCTGACCATTACACAGGATAGGTCAACTTTTTAAAAAGAAAATAAGGTCACTATCCAAGTATCGAATCCACAAACACCTTCCCATCTTCTGAAGAGAAGATTGGGAGGTCCCGGTCAACAAAAACCCTTCTCCTGATCGCCTCGGTTTTCTCCTTTGTCACAGGGTTGAATCCTTCTTTCGTGTACTGAGTGTGGTACACCATAATCCCGCGGCGTTCCCATGCTGGTGTCTGTGCGAGATTAACCCCGTGTTGAAAACAGATCTCGTGCAGAGCATGTGCACTGATACCATTCAGCCTGCGCTGAACTTCAGTCCTGCCAAGTCCGGCCTTCAGAAGAAGAGCCTGACTGTACCCGTTGATATGGTTGCGCCATGCCTCTTTCTGGCGCCAGTTCAGGTATTCGGCTACCATTCCCTTCTCTACAGGAATTATTCGTGCATCAAATGAGATTGGTACTGCAGGTTTCATGGCGATGGTCAGGGAACTTGAAGCCAGTGAGGCGATCACTGATGCAAGTTTTTCAACGCGCCCCTCAAACGGGAGTTCATCAAGATAGATGCTGATCTCATCAGAGAAGGTGTATGCAAAAAGAGGAGCGAACCCACTTTCAGTAAGGAGAGATGAGCAGACATTCACCATCGCATGTGAAAAACCCTCATCAAAGGGACGTTTAAGAGACTGACGTGCAAGAAACTGATGAAACGCCCGACCATCAAGCCTGACAATAACGGGTGCAAGGGCTTTTATCCCGGTGTATATCTCCCGCTCTTTCACTGATAAACCTGCCACGGACCATACATGGTCATCTGTATCGGGAGAAGATGATTAAGAATCTGATTATTCTGCTCAATATTGGAGGGATCAGAGATCAGCATCATCTTTGAACATATTCTGAATGTGACGAATCACTACTACATCAGATATGCTCTTGACCAGCCTGAACGGAATCTTGATACCTTTATGGGTTTTGACCTCGATTACATCGGGATTCAGTTTTCCTGCCGCAATAGAATCGATCCGCTTTGAATCTATGTCAAGAACGAGGTCTTCCACCTCACCGATGAACATACCGTTCTCAGAGTATACCTTAAGGCCGATAAGGTCAGTAATCTGATTCTTCATACTCCATTGACATTTATATCATATCCATAAAAAAGTAGGTATTTATCATCATCCCTGACTGGTCAGAATGGCAGGATCAATGCCTGATCAGGGTAAGTATGGCCGTCAGATGAGAGGGAAGGAGCAGATCACCTGGGTCTCCTGACCATCACCATCTGTTTATTGATCTCAGTGAATACTGTATTATGGATGGATCATTCAGAATCGGACGTCTCTTTGGCATTCCGATCATGATACATTTTACCTTCCTTCTGATCATCCCAATATTTGCCTGGCTGATCGGGACAGATATCTCGTTTACGGTCTCGATGGTATCAGATCTCTTCCATGTTCAGGTCAATGACGAACTCATCACACAGGGATACATTCCGTACCTTCTCGGGTTTATTATTGCCACTGGGTTGTTTCTGGGGGTCTTTATTCATGAGCTTGCGCATTCTCTCATTGCCAGACGGGCAGGGATTGCAATCGCCAATATCACACTTCTGTTCTTTGGAGGGGTTGCATCCATTGAGGATCGGGATACTGATCCAAAAGTAGAATTCTGGATGGCTCTCGCCGGCCCGGCAATGAGTCTTGCACTCGGTCTTGTATGTATCGGACTGTTCTATGGCACACCCCTGGTGATAGCAGATCCTGCTCTCGCCGGAGTGGTTATGTATATCTGGGGGTATCTGGCGATCCTGAATATTCTTCTCTTCATCTTCAATCTGCTCCCTGCCTTTCCTATGGACGGAGGGCGGGTACTCAGGGCATACCTTGCTTTGAGGATGCCACTTCATGAGGCAACCAGCATCGCATCAACCATAGGAAAAGGATTCGCAGTCATCTTTGGCATCGTCGGCCTGGTCATCTTCTCTCCTATCCTTATCCTGATAGCCTTCTTTATTTACATCGGCGCAGGACAGGAATCGAATGTCACCAGGTACAAATTCCTGCTTAAAGATGTTACAACAAGGGAGATCATGTCTCGACCGATCATATCAGTCCAGCCGGGCATGCCGCTTACAGGCGTGATATCCATCATGTACCAGACCAAGCATCTTGGATTTCCGGTCATAGATCGCGGTTACCTGGTTGGTATCATCACCCTCGATGACATTACCCGAGTCTCATCCATTGATCGTGATGCCATGCAGGTGAAAGATTCCATGACAAAAGAGGTGATCACCCTGCCACCCGAAGCTCCGGTGTTTGATGCACTCAAGATCATGACACAGTTTAATATCGGCAGAATTCCGGTTATCGAGAACGGGACTGTGATAGGGATCATCACAAAGTCAGATATCTTCACGGTGATAGAACTGCGCGAGATGTAAAGGAGAAGAGTCCGGGAGGAAAAGTAACTCCTGCGGCCTGCTCTATAGATGCAAGATCCCTGAACGGACGCTTTGCAAGAACACGAACCTGTGCACGTTTTGGTATTCCGGGTATCCACCTGATTACTCTGGCAGGAAGATCATTGATCGGGACTGGCCACGGGAGCCCGGTCACCGATCGCATCCCATGATCCACAATGACAACATCAAGAATTGTCCGAGCGGGAATACTCATGGGAATACCAGTAAGGATCGGATACGAACCAAGCTGTCGTCCGAATGATGTATCACCCGACTCTTCAATGATAACATTCCGGAGTACGGTCAGTACCGGATAGACCTGGCGGAGCATCGGCAGGTCAAACTGCTTTCGAACCTCCTCCTTGAACTGATGGAAGAGACGGTCATCTACCGGGAGAGCATTCTCTACCCAGGCACGTGTACCTTCGAATGGCATAAGCTGCCTGATATTCACCCGTCTCACCAGGAGATGTTCATTCATGATCCGTGAAAGGAACTCCCGGTTCATTCGATAGGTATCTGCGGTCTCACCAGTCAGACCACTGATGAAATTCAGGCCAGGTAGCAGATGGGGGATGCCATGAACACGGTGCCCTCCGACTTCATTGACGATCCGGACTGCCTCCATCACCATGTCAGGATCTGCCTTGAGGTTGTTTGCTACAACAACAGCAGGATCCGCGGTCTCCATCCCAAAAGCTGCAACATCCCCGGGAGTATGGCCGTTCACGATGACTGATAGTGCCTCCCGCGATTCATCCGGATGACGTGCAATTGTTCCGGGATTGATGTTGTCGATATGCAGGGTCTCAAGATCAGGTGCAACCGTTCTGATCCCGGTAAAGAGTTGTTCAAGGATTTCCGGTCTTGGAGCAGGGAATTCCCCGGCTCCGGCCTGATACGTGAGCAGGTCAGGCTGGCGACCAAGCCTGAAATGACGAACTCCCTGATCATATAGGGCTTTCACTTCAGTTACAATGCCAGATATATCCCGGTATTCAGGTTTGCCGTAAAACGGCTCGGTACAGAACGAGCATCCACCTGACTCGGCATGTGAACAGCCCCGAGAGGTCTCAAGTTCGCAGAGGACATACGGATAGAGGGGATGATCCCTGATAATGCCGGCCCCGGCCGTGGCCCATTCATCTTCGGTAGAATATGAATGAGGTTTGACGTTATCAGATCCGTTCAGATACGAATCCAGTGCCTGGGCAGGTGAACCATACAGGAGATGATCAAATCCGAACTCTTCCTGACGGATGGCCTTTATGCCCCCTCCCTGTGATGAGCCGAAAAGAACCGGTCCTCCCAATAATGTGGATGGACTATCCGGCCCTTTGAGTGACGATCCGATCTGCCTGATATCAGTATACCCTGCCGGAGTTCCACCCAGGTACTTTCCCGGAACAGTTACCCCTGCGATCATCACCACGAGATCAGAGCCACCTGCTTTTTTCAGATATTTATAGTCAGCCCTGATCTGATCGATGGTGCAATACCTGACAGAGTACTTACGGGACGTGAGAACCCCGGCAACAGTCCTGATATATGGCGATATGTACGGAGGAACGCCAAGACATGCCGGTTCGTCAACATATCCGTCGATGATCCAGGCTTCAGCAGTCATACCCGATCTCTGATAGAAGTCGCCGTGCCCAGAACAGTTTTCCTTTCTTCATAGGAGTGACACTTTGATCATCACAATCAAACCCGAGAAGACGGATAGATGATGCCCCGCACTCCTGTGCCATGTACACCGCACGATCACCGTCAGAAAAGCCACCAAAGTTATGAACATTCTCAAAAGGTCTTCCCTGGGTAGTAAGAATCAGGGGACCTGAAAACCTGGGAACCCAGCTCTGAATCCTGGGAATATTGTCACCGTGGGCATGAACCACCATTATTGTCCCACTCTTATTCATATCACAGGCATATTCGTCGATACCATCGAGATCGGTAACAATTACATCAGGCCTGATTCCACATGCCATCAGGACACCTGCAGCCGCATCTGCAGCAATAACCACACCAGATACCTCGCCAGCCTGCGCCTGACTCTTCAGGCATGGAGCATTCCCGCACACCGTGACAGGTTTACCAGAGATAAGGGTTACAAGGTCCCTGGTTGAATCAGCAGACGAAAGTTCTGCAGCTTTTTCTGCAGCGCGCTCATCCTCAACAGGATCAAAAGAGAAGTATTCACAGATCTCGTGGTAGAGGGGCTCCCATTCCTCATACCTCACCGGACTCGTCCTCCAGAAGTCCGACGAGGCGGTAGAAGTTCTGCAGGATAGGCTCGATGACCATCTCAAGGAGCCCTTTCTTCTCCCTCACTGATGAAAAGACATGAAGCGGGATACTTGCAGCTGCCATCGTTGCGTGCCCGCCGGCATCACCGAGATCAGAGAAAGCCTCGCTCATCACATTCCCAAGATTCAGCCTCAGATCCCGGTTGCGACCGGACATGATTATCGCGTCATCAGTAATTCCGTACACGAGTGCCGTGCTGATCCCTTCCAGGTTGATAAGCAGATCTGCTGCCTGGGGGAGGGCATCACGGTTACGGACATATCCTACATTAGAGAAGAGGTACCCGTTCTTGGTCTTGCGGTTGTTGATTGCATCCCCGATGATATCGATCGTCTCATGTGCATACTGGGGTGACATGATCTTCTCGAGGAGATCCTCATCGCTGTATTTGAGCAGAAATGCAGAGTACTCGAGATCCCGGGGGGTCACATTTCTTCTGAACTGTTTGGTGTCAGCCCTGATACCATAGAGCAGGGCAGTTGCAACCATCTGGTCAGGCTCTATCTCAAGTTCTATCAGATATTCGGTCAGTATTGTTGCGCATGCTCCGGCACTCTGCCTGACATCCACAAATGGTGCCCTGATAATACTGCCTGACTGGGGTTCATAATGGTGATCGATGATGATGTCAACCGGGGTGGTTGTGAGGAGGCCGTTATTGATGCCCGGCCCTTTACTGTCAACAAGAGCGAGATGGGTACATTCAGCAAGTGTCTCAGGGCGGACTTTCTCCATCTTGATATCAAGCAGGTTTACCAGTGTCCGGTTCTCCTGATGACCGATGATCCCATCATACAGGATGTGGGTCTCAAGGTCAGGATTGGCTTTTTTTGCTATTGCAGCCAGTGCCATGGCGCTTGAGATGGCATCGGGATCTGGATTTGTGTGGGTTATGACCCCGAGCGTCCCGGTCCAGGAACTCAGTATGTCATACAGTTGTTTTGAGAGGTGATGCTTCTGAAATTTCTGAAGATGATCGATTGCAGCGCTGGCTACAACCTGTTGTGGATACAGCACCAGATCGGCGCCTTCCTGGATGAGATCTTTTTCACTTATCGGATCGACTGCCCGAGCAACAACATGGACCCGGGGGTATCGCTCCCGTATGGTTCGCATTGCAGCACTATTCGCTTCGTGACTATCACTGACAACGAACGCAATATTAAAATCAGCGATACCATGGAGCATATCGGCATCGAGCATATCACGCAGGAATGCCTCAATCTTCTGTTCCCTCAGCTCCTGAACCCGTTCGGGATTATTATCCATGCAGAGGAGCCTGCCACCTTCCTTCTTGAGCTCCTCCAGGATGAGATACCCGACACTCCCGCACCCGCAGATCAGATAGGTTCTGTTGCCGGGAACTCCCGGGAGGCGATAATCCTGCATAACGATAATATATTAAGCGTTTATACGTTTAAATCAGGCCACGAAATATTTTTATTCAAGATATACCAACATGTTATGGCACAAGGGCTTGTAGCTTAGTCGGTAGAGCGACAGACTCTTAATCTGTAGGTCAGGGGTTCGAGTCCCTTCAGGCCCGCTCTTTTGTTTTCATTTTTCAAATAATTTATCTCCCAGATACATCAGGAATAGTATCACTCAGGCATGCTGATTGATAATTAATCCCCGGATACCCAAGGTATGCGTAATATTCATATGCTCGTCGATCCTATATGATAAGGCACAAGGGCTTGTAGCTTAGTCGGTAGAGCGACAGACTCTTAATCTGTAGGTCAGGGGTTCGAGTCCCTTCAGGCCCGCTCTTTTATAATTATTTTAATTCGCTGCCTTTATCTGATTATACCTCGTCTGAGTCCGTATGACAGATACTACAGAATATGTCCGGGTGACCTGTCAGCATTGTGATGGTGAAGGCTGTTGTTTCTGCGATAAGAAAGGATCGGTCGAAGTAACATCACCTGAACGGATGTGCAGACACTGCAACGGGATCGGATGCCTGTATTGTGGATATACCGGATGGTCTGGTCTCCGCGGGAAATATGACTGACCGGGATCAGATTTAAGAATCTATTAATAATTTCCTGAAAAATCAATCCTTATAACAGATGATGCCAGTATGGGGGGTATAGGAGTATGATCACATTATTCAGACCCGATCCTGAACGGATGAGACTCAAAGGGGATCTGGACGGGCTGATAAAAATCGTCAGAACATCTTCTGATACTCCCATGCGGGTAGAATCTGCCCTGGCACTTGGGAGGATGCAGACACCGCATGCTGTGCCCGTACTCATATCTCTTCTCGGAGATCCTGATCCCAGGGTTGTAGATGCAGCATCTGAAGCTCTTGAGTTCATCGGCAAACCAGCTGTCCGCCCATTAATAGAGACATATAACAGCGCTGATGAAACGGTAACACGCTGGCTTCACCGGACACTGCTCAGGCTCGGCCCTTCAGTGGTTCCTGAGATACTCGCGTGTACTCCTATCCTGAATGATGCTGGAGAAGAACGGGCTGCATATACCCTCCTCAGTTACGGCAAACCAGTACTTCCTATTCTTGTCAATGCCCTGGGATCAGAAGAGAGACGGACTGCCCGGATGGCAGAAGCCATGATCGAGACTGCCGGTCGTGAAGCAGTTCCATATCTCATTCAGGCCCTTGACAGCCCTGATGATGAAGTCAGGGCGCGGTCAGCAGCCCTCCTCATCCTCCTCGGAGATCAGGTCGTTGCAGACCTTCTTGCCTCATGTGTGCAGGATCGGGATGAAACCCGGGAGCTCAAGTTTTATATCATTCAGGAGATAGGCAGGCCGGCTCTTGAGCCATTATATGATTCACTCAAGGATCCCAACCCGGTCACATCCTCAATGGCCCTTAAGGTCTTCATGGAGATCGGTGATGCTGCAATAGTGCCACTCATCAGGGGAATATATGACGAGGATCCCGAGATCCGTGCCGTCTCTGAGAACGCCCTTATACGAATCGGAGAACCTGTTGTCGAGCATCTCATCAGGGAGATTCCACTTCACAAGGAGAACGACAGAGAACAGATCATCTCGGTCCTTATCAGAATTGGAGAGCCCGGTCTTCCAAAACTGACCCAGGCACTCTTTAATCCTTCAGCTGATATCACAAAAACAGTTTCAGGAATTCTTCCAAGACTTGGCTCGCTATCAGCACCCTGGCTTCTTCAGGCAGTGGAAGAAAGAGGTGATGATGCCACCGGCCCGGTAGCACGTGTATTCAGGGAGATGGGCAGGCTGGCATTTCCAATCCTGGAAGAGGCTATCCCTACCAGAGGAGCAAAGACAGCAACCTTTGCCATCAGGATGCTCAGAGAGATAGATCCGGTCCGGGCTATCGATCCTCTTATCGATGCTCTCTCAAGCCATGACAGCAGGGTTCGGGAAGCGGCAATGGATGAACTGATGCAGATGGGCGACATGGTAACGCCCAGGTTCATTCACGTACTCTCTTCAGGAAATGAGAATGCAGCAATGCTCGCTGAGACGGCTCTCAGACAGATGGGATCAGATGCAGCACCGGATCTTGCAGATGCGCTTGGCGACCCTCTCTCTGCAGATCCCTCAAAGATAAGTTCTATCCTCTCTGATATCGGGACCGATGCTGTTCCATATCTCATCCCGATGATCGTGCCTGGAAGTCAGGGCCAGAGTCAGGCATACGCGATCATCAAGAGCCAGGGAGCAAAGGCTGTTCCTGAACTCCTCGATGTACTCGGGTCGGCGGGACCTGACCTTACCAGAGGAATCAAGGAACTGCTGGCGATATCATTTGAGCAGGATCCCGGGGTCTTCATAGAACAGATGATGAAGCAGGGCTCGGGAGCAAGCATGGATGCGGTCAGTGAGATCATCCGTGCCTCTCCTGAACAGGTCATTCCTCATCTCATCGAACTTATCAACGCCGGTGATTCGGACCAGATCCAGTTTGCAGGTGACCTTCTAGAAAAATTCGGTGAGACGGCAATCAAGCCGTTGATCAACAGTCTTCGCCAGGAAGAAGATGAAGAACAGAAACTGGTACTTACTTCGTTCCTGGTGAAGATGGGTCCGGCAGCAGTTCCTGCCCTTATTGAAGAACTAAGAGATCCGATGCTCGTGGTGTATGCGGTGGCAGCACTTGGATCAATCGGAGAACCTGCTGTACCAACCCTGATGAACCTGCTCCATGATCAGGATGAGGAGGTTGTCAATTATGCAGGACTTTCCCTGGCAAGGATAGGCCAGCCTGCAATTCCTGCACTCTTCAGCCTCTTCAATGAAGACAAGTCCATGCTGCCGCTGATCAGCAGTATCTTTGCAAATATGGGCGGGGTGGCACTGCCACGTCTCCTTGACGAGTTCAAGTCACTTGAGAAGACAGGAGAGCAGGGCAGTGAGCGTGGGATCTCACTGATGTCAATGATCCTGGACATATCAATGAACGATGCCCCGCAGATGCACCATCTCTTCAACCTGAAAGATCCCGAGATGCAGCGGATGCTCACCGGAATCCTTGTGAGCAAAGGTACAACAGTGATCGATCCCCTGATCGGTGCCCTGCTGAGCTGGAACGGACCGACACCAACCCTTGTGCTGCAGACATTTGCGAGTATGAAAAGTCAGGTCATCACCCGGGTCCACCAGGTCATGGAGCAACTTCCTGATCGGGACCTCAGAAGAATACCACTCATTCACCTGCTCGGGGATCTCATGGACCCTTCATCTGCATCGATCATCTTCAAGGCACTGGATGATTCAGATCGCAGGATCAGGATCGCCGCGGTCCGGGAACTGGGCAAGTTCGGGAGGGAGGCGCTTGACCCGCTTACGAGCGCACTGCAGGATGAAGACCGCGAGGTCAGGGTAGCAGCCATCGAATCGATGGGGGATATCGGGCTCCCGGTCCTTGACCAGCTTCTAGGCGCTCTCAAGGATGAGGATGGTGAGATCAGGGCGGCGGCGATCAACGGGATAGGAAAGATCGGAGAGCCTGCGATGTTCATGCTGATTCAGGCCCTTACTGACCCTGATCGGAGAGTACGGCAGGATGTGGTGCACCTGCTCCAGGGGTTCGGCTGGAAACCGAAGTACACCACTGATCGTCTGAGTTACCTCTTTGCACGCGAGGACTGGGATACGCTCGTTAAGATCGGGCCGCCAAGTATGGATATTCTTGCCCGCGGGTTGAAGGATTCTGATCCCGAGGTGAATAATGCTTGCCGTGAGGCCCTGAAACAGATCAAGAGTAACCTGCCGGTGGTCTGAACTTGATCAGATTGATGTGAGATCGCACCGTACCGGTTTATGACAACCGGCAGGGCATCTCACATGAAACATTATATTTCGATCAGAGATCTCGATCGCAATCAGATTGATCACCTGATAGATAAGGCAGCCAGGATCGCTGTATACGGTGCTGATGCATTGCCGCTCAAGCGAAAAATTCTCGGACTCCTCTTTTTTGAACCAAGTACCCGGACACGAATGTCATTTGAGTCAGCGATGCTGCGACTCGGAGGTTCCTGTATGAATCTTGGTGGCATCGAGGTCAGTTCTATGGCGAAGGGTGAGACTCTTGCTGATACAATCAGGGTCGTCAGCGGGTATGCAGATGCCATCGTGCTCAGACACCCAAAAGTTGGTGCAGCCAGGCTTGCAAGTGAGTTTGCAGATGTTCCGGTCATTAACGGAGGTGACGGGGCCGGGCAGCACCCGTCACAGACTCTCATCGATCTCTATACCATTCACCAGTCAATGCCACTTGACGGAATTAAAATCGGGCTCATTGGAGATCTCATGTATGGGAGGACAACCCACTCCCTGGCTTACGCGCTTACCAGGTACAATGCCGAGATCCATGCAATCTCTCCGAAAGGACTCGGGCTGCCAGAATCACTCAAGCATGACCTCAGGGAGACAGGATGTACAGTCATTGAACATGACTCGATTGAAGAGATCATTCGCGAACTTGATGTACTGTATGTTACAAGGTTTCAGCGTGAACGGTTCCCGGACCCGGCTTCATTCTTTGACGTGGCTGCAAGTTACCGGGTCACGCCCTCTCTGCTGAATGGCGTTAAGGATCATCTGATTCTTCTTCACCCGCTTCCCCGAGTTGATGAGATCGATCCTGCAGTTGATGCACTTCCATACGCACGATACTTTCAGCAGGCACGCAACGGTGTGCCGGTAAGAATGGCAATGCTTCTGGAGGTGATGCAATGAACAGTGACAAGTACCGGGAAGGGCTGCTGATAAATGCAATCCAGAACGGAACTGTGATCGATCATATCACAGGCGGGGAGGCTCTGATCGTGCTTCGTATCCTCGGGATCACAGGGAGCACAGATGAGAGCGTGAGCGTCGCTACCAATGTTGTGAGCAGTGCTCTTGGCAGGAAAGATGTGGTCAAGATCGAGAACCGGGAACTCAAGGACGAAGAGGTGGATCGTATAGCCCTCATCGCGCCAAGGGCGACGATAAACATCATCAGGGACCACCGGGTCGTGGAGAAGAAGGGAGTTGATATTCCGGATACCCTGATAGGTGTGCTCAAATGCCCGAATCCCTGCTGTATCACCAACACCAATGAGCCGGTAAAAAGCAGGTTCTCAGTACAGGGAAGACGGCTTATCTGTACCTACTGTGACACGGTCATCGGATCAGACATCTCGTCACACATCATCTGATCAGGACCGGGTCTGGTGATCGATGAGATGACCATGTACATCAATCTCGCCACGCCAGATCCTGGTGCTTGAGATCCACTTCCCGTCTTCTGCAAGCACACACCTGATCTGATGAATCTCTACACACGGACGGTTTTTGTTCCTGCGTAACTGATTTATTTCTTTTGCTACAGGAAAGGTCTCTTCACTTACGATGAGAGCATCGAAGTCAGAATCAAGTGTAGACCCGAAACGGTCATGAAGTTCTTCGATAATCCAGATCGGCGGAAACCCTTTCTCCTCAAGGAAAGCAAGCAGACCTGCCTCCCGTTCCCTGTACGGGTGGATCGGATGTGATTTTCGATCCGCGAACTGATCACTAGTCAGGCCGATGGTGACAGCCCCTTCAGGTCCGGCGATCTCAAAGGCACGACTGATAAGAAACCGGTGCCCGTCATGCAGAGGGTCAAAGGTTCCCCCAACCATCACCTTCATGTCTGAACATGGTTATGTTCACTTACGTTTATGGATATTCATCTCTGATGAAGTTCTGATTCAGATTTACCGGGTCATTCGGAGGGGAGGAGCAGGGTGGTTGATCCTTTTATGCCTTCTTACAGATATGTACACAGGAGTGAACGGATTTTCCCGTGCCAGGTCTGAACCACCGGGAGGTACCGTAACCAACACATGAATATCCATCAGCATATTCCACAGGCTGCATTTGTTGCGCCAAACGCCACCGTGATCGGAGAGGTCGTTGCCGGACCTGACATCGGAGTCTGGTACGGGGCAGTTGCACGGGCTGACAAAGATCGGATATCAATCGGTGCACGCTCAAATATTCAGGATAACTGTGTTGTTCATACATCTGAGGGGCACCCGGTTACCATAGGAGATGATGTATCGGTAGGACATGGGGCGATCCTCCATGGATGCACAATCAGGGACCGTGTTCTTGTCGGTATGGGAGCAATCGTGCTGAACGGTGCTGTGATCGGAGAGGAGAGTATTATCGGGGCAGGGGCCCTCATATCAGAAGGCAAGGAGATTCCACCCCGCTCTCTGGTTCTTGGGGTGCCTGGAAAGGTGGTCAGGCAGGTGACAGACGATGAGGTTGCCGCCACTCTCAAAAATGCCTCATCATATGTCAAGCTCGCACGGGAGCATGCTGGTGAGTGAAGTTGTTGTGATCGGCGGGGGTATTGCCGGAATCACGGCTGCTCTCGATCTTGCAAACCACGGGATTCATGTTCACCTGATCGAGCGGGAGCCGACCATCGGTGGTCATATGGCGATGCTGGACAAAACCTTCCCGACCAATGACTGTTCGATGTGTATTCTCAGTCCAAAGATGGTTGATGCTGCACGGCACCCGAAGATATCACTTCACACATGCACCGAGGTCACCGGTATTGAAGGAGACATTGGTGATTTCACAGTGCATGTCACCAGACACCCCCGATATATCAAAGAGTCTGAATGCACCGGGTGTGATGACTGCGTTGCAATATGTCCGGTTGAGGTGTACAACCGGTTCGATGCAGGCCTTGGAGTACGCAAGGCGATTTATAAGGCACATCCACAGGTAGTTCCCAATATCGTAATCCGTGATGCAGAACACTGTATCAACTGTGGTCTCTGCTACAGTATCTGTGGAAAGAGGGCTATCCTCAGGGATAACGAAGATGGAGAGGAGCAGGCATACATTAAGGCTTCCGCAGTTGTCATCGCCACAGGGTACGAGGTGTTTGACGCAACAAAGAAACCTTCGTACCACTACCGGCAGATCCCTGATGTGATCAGCAGCATTGAGTTCGAGAGGATGATCAACGCTAGCGGGCCAACGCGGGGAGCACTGAAGAGGCTTTCAGACGGTACAAAGCCGAAAAATATCGTCTTTATCCAATGCGTCGGTTCACGTGACTGCACGGCAGGATCACCATCCTGCTCTGCAGTCTGTTGTATGTATGCAATAAAAAATGCACTTCTCATCAGGGAAAAGTCACCGGAGACTGAGGTCACACTCCTATACATGGACATCAGGGCATACGGGAAAGGATACGAAGAATTCTATGAGCGGGCAAAGAATGCAGGAGTCAGATTTGTCAGGGGACTTCCGGGAGATCTCTACCAGAATAATGGCCATGTCAGGGTGCATGTGGAGAACACAGAAAACCGGGAACTGGTGAAGATCGATGCTGACCTGGTCGTGCTCTCGGTCGGCATTCGGCCACAGAACGACGCGGGTGCAATTGCAGAGCGATATGGGATTACTCTTGATGAGACCGGGTTCTTTGCCGGTCTCGATCAAAAGTCTGAGCACATCACATCGATCAGACCGGGAATATTCCTGGCAGGTACCTGCCGGGAACCGATGGATATTCCGGACTCGGTCGCAGAGGGCGGAGCAGCTGCGATGCGTGCAGTCATCAGTTGTATGAAAGGTGAGCATGCAGTCCTCTGATACCCCGCTCAGACCAGTAACTTTTCACCCTGACATTCCTGAGATCAGGTTTATTGCACAGACAAGGCTTCCGGAAGAGTACTGTGAAAAGACCGCACTTGACATCACCACCCTGGCTGATGCAATACGATGTCTTGATATCAGGGGAGCTCCTGCTCTTGGTGTTGCCGGAGCATACGGAGTCGCTCTTTCAGCACTGATCTCCACAGCATCAGATCCGGGTGTCTTCAGGCAGGATGTTTCTGCAGCAGCTGCCCTTCTCAGATCAACACGCCCGACAGCAGTCAATCTCTTTTACGGGATCGATCGTGTTCTCAAAGCGGTACTAGAAGAACCGACCGTATCTTCTGCACGGGACCGGGCGATCAGTGAAGCAGAGGCGGTTGCAGATGATGACAGCAGAACTTGCCATGCCATCGGTGAATATGGCCGGAACATTCTTCCTTCATCGTGCAGGATTCTCACTCACTGTAATGCAGGAGCACTTGCCTGCAGGGAATGGGGGACTGCCCTTGGGGTTATAAGATCCGGCGTTCAGGCAGGAGTATCAGTTCAGGTATACGCCTGTGAGACACGGCCGCTTCTGCAGGGTGCCAGACTTACATCATGGGAACTGGCACAGGACGGTATTGATGTCACGGTTATCACAGATTCAATGGCTGCTTCTCTCATGAGAAAAGGGATGATTGACGTTGTGATCGTGGGAGCTGACCGGATCACAAAAGATGCAGTCTTCAACAAGATCGGAACGTACATGCATGCCGTCTGCGCAAATGCACACCAGATCCCGTTCTATGTAGCTGCCCCGTTCTCAACCTTTGACGAGGAGTCTTCTGAAGCGGACATCATCGTAGAAGAACGCAACCGTGATGAGATCGCATGTTTTGGAGGGAGAAAAACGATACCAGATACAGTGAAAGTGTACAATCCTGCATTTGATGCAACGCCTGTCTCACTGGTAACCGGAATTATCACAGAACACGGTATATTCAGACTGCCTGACGATCTTTCTACCATCAGGGCAATCAGACAGAGGAGCTGACTGCGGGATTATGACCTCTGTCTTTGATCTCTATCCCCATTTCATCACCATTATCGGAGAAATTACCGTACTCTTTGTTCTTGGATGTCTTATCTGTGGATTCATCCTGCTCTTCCTGACGATATACGCAATACGGTCAGGGAATCTCCTCTTCCCGAAGTTCATGAGAGCGGGTCTCATTTTTCTGGAAGGGATGATGCGGGGCCTCTTCAAACTCTTCGGCGTCGAAGACCAGGAGTTCCTGCGTATCATGGTTACGCTTCAGAACACACTGAACCGGAAGGCATTCACTGCTGTACCTGTCTCTCAGCGTGCTATCTTCGTTCCCCAGTGTCTTCGTTCAGGGGCATGCCCTGCCCATCTGCATGAAGAAGGACTCAAATGTCGTTCCTGCGGACTATGCCAGATAGGAGTTGCCAGACCACTCCTTGAGAAGATGGGATACAAGTTCTTCATTGTCCCAGGTTCTTCATTCATCAAGAGGATGGTGAAGCGGTACAGGCCTAAAGCCATCATCGGAATCGGATGCCTTATTGAGATCAAGGAGGGGACTGAGATGGCAGGACAACTCAATCTCATCTCCATGGGTATTGTAACCAGCCGCGACGGGTGTGTGGAGACCGCGGTTAACTGGGACGAAGTGTACCAGGTAGCCCTTCTTGGTATTAACCCGAAGGATATTCCACCTGAACTTCTTCATTATACCGCATAACCTTTTTTCTCACCTTAAAAGCACTGCGGATATCAGGAATATGAGAAGCGAAGCAAACATGCCGATCTTGATAAGAAGGGAACTTTTTGAATTTTTTATATCATCAGGAGTTGAGCACCGTAATGCTCGGAAAGCACCGAAGAGGATTACAAGATCAACAGGAATTATGCCGGCAAGGTAGTAGTTCCCCCATCTGAAGAAGAGCAGAAGAGAGGTAATGACCCCTATCACCGCAGCTGCTGAAGCCACCAGAACTGTAATGTTGAGCCCGTAGAGGATCGGGAGGGTCCGTGCTCCCTGCTCCCGGTCACCAGGCATATCTTCTGCATCCTTGATCAACTCACGTGACAGGATAACACCAAAGGAAGCTCCGGCGACCGGAAGGTTCGCAATAATACCTTCCCATCCCAGGAGGGCACCACCAAAGAGAAAGATACTCGCAGAAAGATACGAAACTGCGAGGTTTCCCAGGAGAGGCATCACTTTCAGGTGAGATGCATATCCCCAAAGCAGAACTGAATTTATCAGCGCGATGATGATGAGCGGAAGAGGGGCATAGACAAAACCGATGATATTCGCTATAATAAAAAGGAGCACTGCATATCCAAACGCGACTCTCCTGCTTATTGCTCCGGAAGGGATAGGACGATCAGGCCTGTTTATGGCATCGATCTCTGCATCATGATAGTCGTTGATCACATTCCCGGCCGCTGTGATCAAAAAGACCATGAGGAAGATGATCACGACCGGCGGTACCAGCGTGCCGGTTGCGATGACAAAAGCCAGAACTCCGGCAAATCCGGCCATAACTGCGTTGAGCGGCCTGATAATCCTGAAGAAAGCAGCAGGTTTCATACAATCACAAAAAAGATACGGACGTGGAGGGATTTGAACCCCCGACATTCAGCTTAGGAGGCTGACGCCATATCCTGACTAGGCCACACGTCCTGCCTTATTACGTGGCATACGGGAAGGTATAAGTCTATCGAACAGCCATTTTCTGAAAGAATGGAACTGGAATTGATAGAAGAAGGGTGTACCTCCCTGTGGGTTCCCAGACATGACAGCACCGCAGCCTTTCCTCCGGGCAGTGCCCCAATCTTCTACAATCCACGAATGGCTCTGAATCGTGATGCAACAGTGCTTGTAGCCGCCTGCACCGAGCCCAGGACCTACCTTGATGCGATGGGTGCAACCGGGATCAGGGGGTGCCGGGTAGGGCTTGAAACCGGGACTCATGTCACAATTAATGACCGCGATCCGGACGCGACCTCACTTATCAGAAAAAATGCTGATCATCTCGGAATAGATGCTACCGTCACCTGCCGTGATGCAAATGCCCTGATGTCTGAAGAGCCGTTTGATTTTGTGGATCTCGATCCGTTCGGAACACCCGCACCCTTCATTGATGCAGGAATCAGGAGTTCGATCAGAATGATCGGGATCACAGCTACTGATACAGCGCCCCTCTGTGGTGCTCATCTCAAGGCAGGGATCAGAAGGTACATGGCCCGGCCAATGAACACCGACTACCATGCTGAGGTCGGACTCCGGATCCTGCTCGGGTATGCAGCCCGGATGACTGCACGTTACGACAGGGGCATACTCCCACAGTTCTGTTTTGCCCATGAACACTTTGTAAGACTTCACCTCAGACTCGCCCGGGGTACCCAGGCAGCTGACCGGACCATATCAAGACTTGGATACATCTACCAGTGCACTTCATGTCCGTACCGTACCGAAGGGGCAGGGCTGTTTCCTGAACAGCAGGAATGCCCACAATGCGGTAAACCACTCAGTCCGATCGGACCGCTCTGGACCGGTGCGATCCAGGACACAGATTTTCTATCAGTACTTACGGAACGACTGTCTGACTTCCGACTTGCAGAACCTGTTGAACTTGAAAAGATCCTGACCTGTTGCAGCTCAGAGCCGGCGATCTCATATTCATACGATTATCACAAACTTGCCAAGGCATACCGGGTCTCGCCCGGTCCGATCACCCAGGTGCTGGAGTCTCTCCAAAAAGAGGGGTATTCTGCTTCGCGGGTTCACTATTCAGGCTATTGTATCAAGACTGATGCCCCGCTTGAGAGAATTCGGGACTGTCTTACCGCTCAATAACGATCTGCAGGATGTCCTCATCTGCTAAGGTATGGGTCAGTCCGACACGCTGCGCCTCGTGCTTGACTGAATTTCCCCAGATCCTTGCATACCTGAACTTGTCATAGAAATCCCGGTGCAGTTTTCTACAGACATCCTCTACTTTTGCACCAAGACGCATGATCAGGGGTTCATCCATATCTGCCGGTCCTGCTACCGGTTTCAGGTACAGCCGCATGAATCCAAGGCTGTCATAGATGGCATCCTTGAGCTCTTCCATGTGATATCCGGCAGCAGCCGATATCATCACCGGTTGCATCTGAAACCGTTCAGCAAGATCTGCCTCGATTCGCTTGCGTTCCGGTTCATCGATAAGATCGATCTTGTTGACCACAACGATGGCAGGTACATATACCCTGCTTCCCATCAGGGCATCGATAAGATCATCCTGGGTTGCATTGCCACGAATGAGAATATCAGCGCTTGCTATCCGGTTCTCTGTCAGGATAGATCTGACCTCTTCGATATCAAGGTCGAGGGCACCGACCGCATTGAGCCTGACACCTCCGCGCGAGGTTTTTTTGATGGTGATATCAGGCTGAGGGACATTAATCCTGATTCCAGCGTCGTAGAGTTCACGGAGCAGGACATCAACGTGCTTTTCGTTGAAGACATCCACAAGGATGACGATCATGTCAGCCGTTCTAACGACTGCAATAACCTCCTTACCACGACCTTTTCCCATTGCTGCTCCAGCAATGAGTCCGGGGATATCAAGAAGCTGAATCTTTGCACCCTTGTGCTCAAGAGCACCGGGCACGACTGTCAGTGTGGTGAATGCATATGCGGCAGTCTCACTCTCTGTGCCGGTCAATTTATTCAGCAGGGTGGATTTACCAGTTGATGGGAACCCAACGAGGACAACAGTAGCGTCTCCAGATTTCTTGACCGCATACCCCTCGCCGCCGCCACCGGCTTTCATAGCCCGGTTTACGGCATCCTCCTTCATCTTTGCAAGCTTTGCTTTCAGGCGCCCGATATGCTTGGAAGTAGCTTTATTATAGACAGTTTTCTGGATCTCGTCCTCTATTTCTTTTATTTGATCCTCAATTCCTGCCATATATCCTTATTAATTATGAAGAATCCCCTCATATACTTGTGGTGAAGGAGAGTGAGAAAAGGGCGATATATTCATATGGAAAAGATGTGAACGTACTAAAGCGTCTGCTGATATAGTGTAGTTCGGTCAATCATGTTGGACTCTCACTCCATCGACTGGGGTTCAAATCCCCATATCAGCATTGTAACAATTAGTTTAGTTCTTTTCCTAAAATTTATTAGTATAACGACGCTACGTTTTTCTTATAAACCCGAGTCAACGCACCTCGGAGTTCGCCTTTCATGGTATCAAACCGGATTATCCTGATCGTTCAATCCAGAAAGCTCTCAAATCCGAGCAGATAACAAAACAGGATGCAGACTTAATCATAAAATACATAACTGACTCACAGACCTCCAGAAATATCGGAGGGAAGAGAGATCAGAAGATCGTCTTTGTCCTGGTTGGTCTTCGAAGATTTATCGGACCGTTCACATAAAAATCTTTGGTGATCTTTACTCCGCCGTTTCCAAATTTAATCCGGAACTTCCCTGCGGGGAAAAACAATTTGCTCCTGAAACAATTGCTAATTATATCGGTATCCTCAAGACTTTTTACCGTTGACTCAATGAGGATGAATATCTCTCTCTGCCATAGAAGAAACAGGATAAAATCCAGATTCCCCGAAGAACTTCCCGAAATACTACGAATGATATTCTGTCAGTCACTGATATTTCACTGATGATGAATGCCTGCAGAACCAGCCGGGAACAGGCCCTTCTCTCAACCCTCTATGAGCAAGGATATCGAATCGGTGAGATCGGCTAGATGGTCTGGAATGATCTCAAGGATGACGGAACCGAAGTTGTCATCAATGTCAATTTTAAAACCGGAAAGGACCGATATATCAAACAGGTCATGGCCAGTGAACACCTGATCTAGTGGAAAAGTGATTATCCTGGCGAACCATCAGATGATAACCTTGTTTTTTTGAGTGAACTCCTGGTTCCCCCAACCCGGGCAGCCCTGAATAAGACATTCATGGTCACTACAAAACGAGCGGGAATCGATAAACACTTCACTCCTTATGTACTCAGGCACTCTCGGATCACCCATCATTTTTTGAACGGATGACAAAAAATCTGTTCTCCTACTGTCTTAATTATTTCAATCCTAACCTTCTTGAACCGATCATTTAGTGATAGTAACATCCAGATCTTCAAGAAGAGGCTGTCCAATGAGAAGATGTAGATTGGACAGATTGTCAATCAAATGATTCACATTGGACAGCCTCATATACACAATATTGAAGATAAACGGTTTATTTGGAAATACTCTATAATTTGTATATAGTTGGGATCCACTTTAGTTTCTGGCGCTTCGCTTCCTCATCCTTCATTTCAAATTCTCCTTTTCAGATCCATGTTCAACTAATTCTAAATCCCCCCCTTAATTTTCTATTCAGTAGAACACTATAACGGCAGGAGATTCGCATTTGGCAAATTTCACACATTCTGTAACAGTGAAGACAGTTATCAAGAATCCAGCAGATCTCACCTCTTTCACTGCCCCAATTGGGGATATCCTAAACAACAACCCATGTAGATATCTGTTTTTGAGAGGTCTGGAGTCACCCCCCGATATTCTCTAAATCTTTTAAGTATTACTCTGGCCAGGTTATCTACGAGAAATCGAGGTTAAAACCATCAACTCCTTTAAGTAGTTCATCAGATCTCACCATACAATTTTCGGGCTTACATCCCATTTAGAATAAAGTATAACGTGTCGAAGACAGATCATCAAACATGTCTCATATTAATAAAAAGGCGAACAAGGAAGACACAGACCAGATCAACGGGTGCAGATAATCCAGTTCTCTCAGCACCGGAACCCACAGTTTACCACCAGATTTCCGAACCTTTTTTCACAGATCCCTTTTTATCCCCTCAAGATCCTCATACATCGTAACGGGTGACAGGATGCTTTACAGGAAATTCCCCCGGTGCAGTCACGATCTCTCAATCCTCGGATTTGGATGTATGCGATTACCTCTATCAGATGACACTCATAATGGAGGAAACGTCGATGAACAAAAAGCGACAGATATGATCCGGACTGCCATTGACAGCGGGGTCAATTATATTGATACAGCCTACCCCTACCATGACGGTCAAAGTGAGCCGATTGTAGGAAAAGCACTCGGGGATGGGTACCGCGACAAAGTTTTCCTGGCAACAAAACTCCCAAGCTGGCTTATCACCAGCCGGGAGGACATGGACCGGTACCTGAACGAACAGCTAGCCCGTCTCAACACGGATCACATCGATTTTTATCTTCTCCACGGTCTTGGGAATGAAACCTGGGAAAACCTGAATCGCCTTGGTGTACTTGAATTCCTTGACACTGCCAGAGCAGATGGCCGGATTCGATACCCTGGATTCTCCTTCCATGACCAGTTCCCGGTCTTCAAGGAGATAGTCGATGCGTATGAATGGGTGTTTGCCCAGATCCAGTACAACTACATGGACGAAGAGAACCAGGCAGGAACAAAAGGACTCAAATATGCTGCAGGAAAGGGTCTCGGCATCGTTGTCATGGAACCCCTCCGGGGTGGTCTCCTCTCAGGTGATACCCCTGTTATTCACCAGCATCTCCTCAACGCTCCGATCCAAAGGACACCATCTGAATGGGGACTTCGTTGGGTCTGGAATCATCCGGAGGTCACAGTAGTTCTCTCTGGTATGTCTTCAATGGAACAGGTGCAGGAAAACATCACCAGTGCAGAACATGGCCTGCCATATTCCCTCTCTCCCGAAGAACTTGCAGTTGTAGAAAATATGCGGGATACATATGCATCCCGGATCAAGATCCCATGCACCGGATGCCGATACTGTATGCCATGCCCGAACGGTGTCGATATCCCCGAGTGTTTCAGTTATTATAACCAGGCGTACACCTATGAAGCAGAAGAGAAAGCGAAAGGCGTCTACCTCTGGGCTCTCAGCGGTACATTTACCGGGGGAGTACCCGGGTATGCTTCCTGCTGTATCGAGTGCGGAGAATGCGAGGACAAATGCCCGCAGAAACTCCCAATCAGGGACTATTTGCAAGAAGTTGCAGATTCCTTCGGAAAATAATCTACTTTGTGAAACACCAGATCAATATATAGGCATACCGGGTCCATTTAGACCTTGGTTAATAGAATATACAAAATAGTGATTTTTTTGATAAATATCAGACCTTTTTTGTCAGATTAAGACAGTATCCATTGACACTGATCTTTTCGTCTGAACACTCTCCTTCGATGAGGTTCATTCCATCATCAGAAAGCGTAAATGTATCTTCTACTGGTGAAATCCAGATCATAGAGAGGTTCTGGCCATCTGCCGAGATGCTTCCATTAACCGTGCCCCCGAATTTCGACGAGGTCAGAGCATGATAATCACCGGTAACAGAATTCCCATTCTGAATAAAGGTCATTATGTTCCTTTTACTCTCCCAGGTTCCTGTCCATTCCTGATCCGGTATGATAGTGGTCCCATTTCTGGTTGCGTTGAAGGTGTATGACAATGGTTCACTCACGGTATCAACAGCATCTACGGTACCGGCACCATAAAACATCATCTTGTCTTCTGAAAGATTCAGGGAAAGTGTCCCGGTCTCTGTCAGGACACTCTGAAGTGTTTTGCCATCCTCTGAGAGAGTTCCTGTTAACCTGAACGGATCGGCCTGATCAGGATCAGAAACAATGGCGATCCCGGTGATGGTGGAACCGTTCTGAGAAAGAGTAACCGTGTAATTTGCATCAGTCCATATTCCTGCCCATGGGGATTCTTGAGAAGAAGAGGTGACCGATTCATCAGCATATACACAGCAGGAACCTGAACAGATTGCAGTCAGTATCATCACACCAACGAGATACATACCCTGATTCGTGCTCATACCAGATACAAAGGCGGACAGTACGATTAAACATTCTGATGTTTCCTAAGGAACGGCTGTTCGTAACTCTCCCATCTATCGATTATATGAGGTCATTCACAGAACTAAAAGAATCCGAACCCTTCGATTCTGATAAAAATATTACCCATTGAATATTGATCTCCATGATCTATGGTCATAATTGATAGCAGGATTTCCCTTGTGACCCGGTAAATTACTTCATCCGGATCATCATCCAGGTAATGTGTCAGGATCTCCAATGTGAACCATGGCACCTGAAACCAGTTTTAGATGAAGAAGTAATCACTCATCATAGCCCATACAAATGAGGCAGATAATACGCCCAATTTACCCGTATTTTCGGAAATAACCGAATCCGAACTCCACTCATCACTTTGCCTGGAAAAAAGTCCCAAATATATCGAGATTGAGATAAAGAGGTAAAAATATCATTTTCTCAAAGGGCCTGTATCACCTGGTGGACCACAGATGATAGAAGAGTATGGTTCAATAGAGATCATGATTTATAAAGGTCATTAAAAAACCCAATATCAGCCATAAAAATAGGGGGTTCCTGAGGCTGAAAAACTGGTGATTTTTCTCTAAACCAGGCTGGATATTACCCCTAGATGAGTCTCATTAAAGATACCGGGAAACATAAATCCTGAAAACACTGGTTTTGGCCTGATATTCAATACCACAAGAGAGTGATGGGTTGAATCTCACCGGACTTCAAACTCTTTACACCTGCCATCCTCTCCGATGGCAACCGATCTGAACCTGCAGACATTCTGTTCATTCCACCGGCATGATACAGCACCACATGTTGTAATGGCTGTATCCATCTTCTTATCTGAATCCATTCCGTCACCTACCTTCTCAAGCCGCACAATCTTTTCGCATGAAACATCTGACTCTTCTCCCTGTGAACACCGGGATATATCAATTGCATCCTTCCCGAATTCAAAGTGAAGCACCGGATTCTCATTGCTTGAAGAAAACCCGTTAACTGCCTCCTTCAACTTTTTATTGTAACAATCAGGACAAAATAACCTGTTAGACACAGATATCATCGGTGAACTGCCAAAATGAGCACCGCAGTTGTCACACTTTCTCCCGGGGCTTTTCTTGGTATCTGTCATTCACACACGCCCCTGACTGTTTTATAGAACGAAAGGTGGGATAATTTTCCATAGATCGTGGCCTTTAATCCTGGAAACATACACTCTCTCTGCTTTCATTACTCTTATGTCTCACGATTTGTGTGCCAGAAGGTATGGAAAAAGGGTTCAAAGAGAATTATTACAGATTTCCACTCAGCCACTGGAGGATGAGGCTACTGGTTGTTACCATGAACCAGAGGATTCCTCCCAGTGCTACCGGTTTCCATCCTGCCTCTTTGATAGCCGTTAGAGAACTGCTCATCCCAACTGCTGCCATGGCCACCGTTGTTCCAAAGTGTGCCAGAAAGTGGATCGGATCATTCCACCCAGTGGGAATAAATCCTATTGTCTGAACTGCTGCAGCGACGATAAACAGGATCAAAAATGGGGGAATCAGTTTGTACCACACAGTAGTGTGTCGTTCCTCTAATGGGAGCTGTGAATTCATTGACCATGTCCGGAAAAGAGCAAGGGGAATGATGGCCAGAGTCCGGGTAAGTTTCACGACGACCGCGTAAGTTGCAGCAACGGCCCCGTACACAGTTGCAGCAGCCACTACCGAGGAGGTATCATTGATGGCAGTTCCTGCCCACATTCCAAATGCTTCCTGTGATAATCCAAGAATATGACCAATGACAGGAAAAAGCACAGCGCCAAGAACATTGTACAGAACAATCACAGTTATTGAAACGGCTATTGCAGGACCCGAGGCCCCGATCACGACACTCATAGTAGCAATTGCTGATGCCCCGCATATGGCGGTTCCATACGTTACCAGAGAACGGATCTGTTCCTCAATCTTCATCGCACGGCCGATAACAAGACCCCCGATTAAACAGATCGCAAGTGTCCCTATCATGATGGGAAGCCCGGAACCTCCAATCGTTGCCACCTGGGTCAGCGACATCCCGGCTCCCAGGAGCACTATTGATCCCTGCAGGATCTTTTTCGAAGCAAAGGCAACACCGTCAGTCCATTCCTGCCGGAGCCCGAATATTTGACCTACAATCAATCCGATCAGGATCGCAACTACCGGCCCGCCAAGAATTGGAATGATCTGACCCACCCCCCAGGCAATAATACCGATTCCAAGGGGAGGAATAAGACCTGTGAAAATTTTAGAATATGACGAATGGAAGATAGAAAAATGCATTCAGTATATATTGACTCTGAAATGCAACAAACATTCCTGAAGCAGCCTGATAGTGAATGAGACTATGATAATGCTGTTCTTTTCACGATTAGGAGACTGATATCATCAAACTGAGGGGCATCTCCAGCAAATCGGGAGATCTCTGCAAGGATCAAATCATTGATTTCATGTACTGGTCCTTCACGTGACGATTTCACGGTCTGAATCAACCTCTCCTTTCCAAACATCTCTCCATCAGACCATTTTGCTTCGGTCACTCCGTCAGTATAGCAGACCAGAAGGTCCCCATCCTGAAGAGTGATCTCTTTCTCGAAAAACTCCTCATCATCCATGAAACCGATGATCGGACCGCTCCGGGATAATTCAAGTATCTCAGTATCTCTGATAAGAATCGGTGACGGGTGACCGGCATTTACATACGAAACTATTCCAGTGCCGGGCTTTAGAAGAGCGTAGAAGATCGAGAAGAACATCCCGCTCTCTGCATACCTGACGATATGGGAGTTAACCTGACCTAACAGACTTGAGGGACTAAAGACCCACCGGGAACATACCCGGACCGCCGTACAGGAAAGACCCATGAATAATGCTGCCGGAACACTCTTCCCTGATACATCTGCAATAACGAGACCGAGATCTCCGTTATCAAAGGATATAAAATCAAAAAAATCCCCACCAACTTCTCTTGCCGGAGTAGAACTTGCATAGATCTCATATCCCGGCACTATGGGCATCTCTTTGGGAAGAAACCCTCTCTGGATCTCTGTTGCTGAATTGAGTTCTATCTGCTGACGCTAGAGTTCCTCATGTTCTTTCAATTCGGCAACATACTGTTCATAAATAATCGAAAAGACAGATATCCCAATAACATAAAGCGGAACCATAAGAACCCACATGGTGGTCACTATGGCGAGAACATCGATGCTGGTTCCTGATATGAGGAGAACCAGAGAGAGATGAATAATTTGTAAAACTAAAATAAATATGACTGCTTTTACTGGCCCGATAAACCGTTTTTTATTTTTGAACCAGATGATACTAGCCAGAATGCCAGCAATAATGGTTGTAAGAGAACAGGGTATGGCAGTAACACCACCGAGAGATAATCTGAACAGGGCACCGATTATTGCTGAACCGATCCCAATAACAGGTCCGAACAATAATCCAGCTATTACCGGACCGATATCACGGACGTTTGCTTCAGATCCATACAACCAGATGCCACTTACATTTCCATAAATGGAAAAAGCACCAAAGACGAGGATCAGGATTATGGTATCTCTGGATGATCCATGTCCTGAAATACACCGCTGGAATATTTTTGTCCGAATAAAAAAATATGAGGCCAGAATGATTACGCAGACCAGTTGTACGAGTTCATAAATTATGGAAAACGGAAGGTCATACATACTTAATCAGAAAGAGCATGGAATGCACTATCATCATCAGGGAATATCTGAAATTTTGAAGCAAGTCCTGCAATATCGAAGATTTCAAGCACAAAAGGTTGGAGAGAACTGAATGCCATTGAACCGTTATCAGATGATAGTGTCCGGAATGTTTTGATAAATACTCTCACTCCGGCACTACTCATGTATTCCAGTTTGTTCAGATTAAAGATAAATGACCTGACTCCCGCGTTATACTGCTCCTGCACAAAAGTATCAAGTTCTAGATAGTTTGAGGCATCAAGCATTCCGGACACTGTCACAATGAGGGTTCCATCTCTTTTTTCTTCTCTAATCTCCATTTTTTCTCCTATTATCCGGTTTAATGATTCAACACATTAGTGATCAAAATGTATAAGCAGATGGGCTCTCTCTCCTTTCTGTTTTGTACTCACCGAATCTGCTAATCTGTTCAGCATGTAACTTGAGAGGGAAGCCATAGCATGTTCATCATCAAGGAGTGAACTGTCAGATGGCCTTGTCTTTGATATCTCAAGAGTTTTCCCGGAATAACTGATATCGGTATCAAGGTTTAGTTCATCAAAAGACACCTTCACGTTCAATGATGGAATATCTGGATTCAGGATTGAAATGGCCTCAATCCCTTCATTCAATGCTGATGTTGCTCTGGTTATCACTTCCGGACGGGCGCCCCATACTCCTCCCTGCTGCCTCATAATCTCAAATATCTTCTGGGATGAATTCTCTCTGGGACTGATCTCAAAAGTGGTGCTGGATCTGATTCCAATCCTGAGAACAAGATTCAGGAGAATGACAGCTATGGTTGCCAGTGATAATGTGGATGAAAAAACCGGTTTCAGAAGTTCTGGTACATGATCGTAGGTGCCTGGAATCAGGGCTGATAGCCCGATCAGGAAGGAAAGACCAACCACAAAGGTCTTGCGGACATCCATCATTCGTGAGTTCAGGATCTGCAGCCCTGCAACCACCATGAAACTGACAGCATACATAAGTGCAGCTCCCATCACCGGGGAAGGCATGATAACGAAAATCATCGCCAATTTCGGGAAACAGGAGAGAACTATCATGATGAGGCCGATTGAATACCCGATATATCTTGATGTGGCTCCTGTTCCGATTGAAAGACCGACATTGCTTGATGAAGTTGACTGGCTAAAGGTTCCGAGAGCCCCGCTGATCATATCAGCCAGTCCATCAGCAAGAATACCATTCCTGATGTTACTCATATCAGGCCGTTTCCAGTCCAGATCATTGATTCGCTGACAGGTTGTGATATCACCGATAGACTTCAGGGTTGAACAGATCATTGCAATCATGAATGGAAGAATCAGGGTTGCATCAAATGCCATCCCGAAATGAGATATGTTGGGGAAGCCCAGGACCGGAGCATTTATGATCTGCGAAACCTCTGCGGATGTAAGAACGCCCATGATCGCTGACATGATATACCCACAGATCATCCCGATGAGAACACAATAGAGTTTGATCTTTCCTTTTGTGTACAGATTCAGACCAATCATGATTGCAAGAGTGATCACAGCAATCGTAAGATCTGTCTGATTCATCATTCCGGTTTCCGCACTATACCCGACAAATCTGGGAAACGCAATAGGAAGTACTGCAATGCCGACAAAGGTTACCACAACACCAGTTACTTCTGCAGGAAAGAGTGAACGAAGTCGTGTGATCACCCGGGACAACAGGGCTTCTGCAACACCTGATAAGAAGATCATTCCAAAAAGCAGATGCAACCCTCCTGACTGAGCTGCCGTTATTGCCGATGAGAGATATGAGGGTCCGCAGACAGAAGGGCACAGATAACCAGAACCGATCCCATGTTTCCCATAGGATTGGAGCATTGTGACCAATCCTGCCGCAAGAATTCCCATACTGACCATGAAAAGGGCCTCTTCATCTCCTCCTCCAGCAGCTCGTACAATGACCACCGGGAAGATCAGACTTATTGTGATCAGAAATATATGTTGTAGTCCAAGTAAAAAGAGAGGAATAACTGGTGGTTTCTCGTTAACGCTGTAAATCAGTTCCGGAGGCCTGCGAACCATAGTTGATAGTCATCAGAATAACTATAAATAACTACACACAGGCATCATTTGAAACTGACAAATCACTGATAATCAACCACATCCCTTCAGGTTTTCCGAATTCGTCATGTACAATACGGGCTCTGATTGAAACCAGAATTCTATCCCCAGTACACCTGATGAATTCTCTCCTGAACTCTTCTGATGCGGCGTTGGATTCATGAAGTCTCTTGAGAGAAAGGGAAGTACCATCCTTCCATTCATCAGGGATCAGATCAAGAACCGGAACCTCTTTTACCGTATCTTCCTGGCATCCGGTGATCTCAAGGAATGACGCGTTTACATTCTGAATAGTTCCTTCTGCATCGATAAAGAGCAGTCCGTCACGGCTGACATCACAGATCTCCTGAAGTGCATGAGCCATCAGATGGAATTTTGTCTCCAATCTATGTCGTGATACAAGGAGATTGATGATCTGGGTGAATGCAAGGTACTGGAGAGGGCCTTCTGACCCCTTTTCCAGGAAAAAATCTGCACCAGACTGCAGGGCTTCAAGTGCCGTAATCTCATCACCATGCCCGGTCTGGATCACAAATGGGATTGCCAGATTCCTCGACCTGACCTGTTTTAAAAACTCAAGCCCGTTCACTTCAGGCATGTAGTAATCGGAGATGATGATATCATACTCATGGTCCTCAAGAAAATCAAGAGCCTGGGCTACAGACGTAGCTGTATCAACTGAAAAATCCGGATTTGACTCCAGAATATACTTCACAACATCTAAAAGTGCTTCTAAATCATCGACTACAAGAATCCTGATCATACCTGCCCCACCTCACACCGGTTCACAGAGATTTGAGTTGCTCTGTTGCATGATGGTAGTCGGGATCGATGATTAAGGTTTTCAGGTACCACTCACGAGCTGCATCAGTTTTCCCCATCTCTTCATATGTGTGAGCAATGTTATAAGCTGCATCCGGATAGTCAGGCCTGATATCAAGAACTTCAAGATAACAGGATATTGCCTCGTCAAACCGCTGAAGCGATGCCAGAGCATTTCCTTTGTTTAATAGGGCGAGGAGATGGTCTGGCCGTATATCAAGTGCCTGATCATAAAGTACAAGAGATTCAGCATACCTTTCAAGAGACTGAAGCGTATTTGCAAGATTGTAGGTTGCTTCGAGTGATTCAGGTTCTCTTGCCAGTGCTTCACGATATGATTCTTCTGATTCAGCCAGCCGGCCAAGGTTCTGCAGAGCAAGCCCTTTGTTATTCCAGTAGATAGCAGGTGCAGGATCTGCAGAAAGGGCCTGCTCATAACATGACAAGGACTCTTCATGTCTGCCAAGCATGTCAAGGGAGACACCTTTCAGGTTCAGGAGTGCTGGCTCTCCCGGCCGTCTCAACAGAAATCTCTCGATAGACTCAAGAGATTTCTCAGGGTTTCCCTTCTGTATCTCGCGGATAATTGTTGCCGCCAGAACAGCATCAGCCCGCTTACCCATTCTGTTTCCGCTTCTGCCACCAGTACCGGTATACAGCATACACAGTAGCATTGATCAAAACAAACAGAACAACAATGCCAATCATTGCAAGAACTGGTCCGGTAAGTCTGCTCTTTATGGAGGATACCAGAGCGGTGAATGCCCCTAGTCCTGGAATCTTCGCTAAACCACTACCTGAAGAAACTGCCGGTGTCACAACCGGAAGAGGTGTGATGACAGGCGTCACAGGATTAGTCACCTGTACTCCCTGAGTAATAACAGGCATCACTTCCTGGGATGTAATAACCGGCACAGGAGTCATGGGCGCTGTTGTCTGAACTACTCCGGTTGCTGAAGACTGAGAATTATTACCAGCTCCTTCCAGAGAGGATGTCTGGTTCTGATATGTAATAGAGGCCTGGATACTCTGGTTCCTGGATGAATTGTCTGTAGGAATAAAGAGGCCATATATTGCAGCTTCATAAACATCCCCGGTTATTTCATTTGTAAATACATTTGAATAGGTATGTACAGGCTCCCATGAGGCAGTTTGTGAGATATATTCATAGAGTATCGGACCTGATCCGATGACATCATATGCCCGATCAGGGGGAAGCCTCAGCACCAGAGTTCCTTTCGGATTAAAATACGTCTCTGACGGTATGATCTCGTATGCATATCCGGTAAACTTCAGACTCTTATTTGTCGAAAGAGGGGGGAGATCAGAGACACTTCTCGGACGTATCCCGACTGCACTTAAGAACTGGCCTTCTGGTGAGAAGAGCATTGTTGACTTTCCAAACTGCAGTTCAGCAAGGCCATCCTCAGCCCTGAACGTACGATCCTGATCAAGACCATAACTTACCGTTGCTCCAGTACCTGATGACGAACCACCGGATGACGAGGGCTGATATGATCCTGAGTCTGAATTCACGACCGGGATGGATGAAGACGTAGTTGTTACATTATCTATCAGATTCGTTGAGTAAGACGTTGTAACATTATCAACCGGAGTCATATATGTGGCAGGAGATGCCATGGCCGGTGCACCAGCCCCTGATGCGAGATCAAACTGTTTGGAGACACCAGGTTCATAATCAACAGTCTGGGCAGCCTGCTGGTCGCCAATCATAAAGGTGATCTTGAGCATTCCCGGCTTGTACTCCTCTTCAGGGACAGACACCTTCAGCCGGTCATCAAAGATTCCGGGTCCGCCGTAAAATCCATCAACCGCAGTCTTGATGCTACCTTTTTCAACTCCGTTTATTAACGCTGTGATATTTGTGCCTGCTGGAGCCGGTTTTCCATCAATGACCACACTTCCATAAAATTCGGTTGGCATGGGAGGGATTGCTGAGGCATGAACTGCAAGCAGCAGAATGATTACGCAAGGAACAATCCGGGCCAGTAATCTCCAGTTCCTCATAGAATCTGTACTATTTCGGTGTTGAATAAACTATATCTATCGCTTTCAACTGCTAAAAATAGACAGAAAAATCATCCACATTTCCTGTCAGATAAAGAAAAATTCGGAAAAAAAGAGTGATCAGGTACTCATAGGAATTATTGGAACAGGTCCTGCACCGGTGATAATGATCGTCATGGCAACCGGGTTGAGTTCATATCTGCCCTTCTGGTTGTCATCAATCATAACTGGGGTGGCCCGTATTATAGCATAGCCGGGAGCCTTGGCATGAACCTTCACAGTTGCCATATCGATCTTCTGTACACCCTGCTGCTGTCTGCCATCTGTATCAACACCCTGAATAAAATATGAAGAATCAGACTGTTGTTGAGTATCCTGAAGACAGGTCCACCTTGGAAGGTCAATACCGGTAATATCAGCTATATCCGGAGTGTCTAATGAGATGATCAAACCATACCCTGAAAGTCCACGGGGTGCACTGTCCATCATAAGATGAACCTGTACATCATCACCGGTGTTACTCTCTACAACATCAGGAGAGAAGAAGAGAACCGGTTGTATGAGGGCAAGAGCCGGGGAAGAGATGATTCCCATCGTGATCAACACTGCAATCAGTCCTGAAATATATGCCAATCTCGCCATGATCACACCATCTTCTTCAGCATCGAGATATCTCCATACCCAATGAAACCGCTTCCATCAAAGTCAAACTGGGTGACCGGTTCATTCCTCAATGCAAACTGAAGATTTTTCAGGAGAACAACTGGATCATCGTTCTCAAGCCATCCGTTTCCATTAATATCCTCATACCGTCCATCCCCGTCAGGATCGGTCGGAACAGAATAATTACCTCCATCCGGTTTTGGGAACGGGCTCACCGTGACATAGGGGAACTTTACAGTCACTGCATTCTTCTTCACAGTGCCTGCTGAATACCCGGCTTTTCCGATAGAGAGTGATACGGAATAATGTCCTGGCTGGGTGAAGGTATGGTTCGGACTGGAGATGATTGAGCCACCTCCGTCACCAAAGTTCCACTTCCACGAGTCAGGCCCTCCAAGTGAAGCGTCTGAAAAGTGGACGGTAAGTGGCGGGTATCCGGTATCTGGAGAGATATCAAAATCTGCAGTAAGATTTGGATTGTCAATCGGGGTATCATTCTGCGAAGTGGTATTATATACGGTATCAAGAGTCTCCCACTGAGTGATCGGAAGACTCTCTCCGTAATCTGAGTACCCTGCAGAGTAGTCCATATACTCATTGATATAGAAAGTACCGTTCGGCCTGAAAGTGGACGTGCCCCAGCTGTTCAGACACTGCCAGTATCCCGCCGTTCCATTGTCTGTATATCCGGTCACCAGAACCATCTGGCTACCACCAGTGGAGGTATAGGTTCTTCCTGCATACGAGTCGATATCAAAGTAGGTTGCATCCTGCAATCCGTAATCCCAGAAGCGGTCAAAGTCATTCCAGGCATTCTGATCAGGAAGATAGAAGGTGAGAATTACCGGTTTTCCATTCTCCAGCATCTTCTTGATATTTCTGATAGCAGAATCCTGTGGGATGTCCAGTGTCTCAACCCGGGAGACAGCCAGGCTTTCAAGTTTGTATGAGGGAGTCAGGTTTATAATACTGGAATCGATATTCGAATGACTACCTGATGTTACATTACCATCATAGAAAGCGGCATTCGTATTGTTCCATGGGATCACGGTTTTGTTTCCACCATACTTACCGCTCATCAGATAGAAGTTGGCAAAGTCTCCCACACTTCCCCCGTTGCATGCACAATCAGATGACGAGTATGGGGATTTTCCTCCGTTATGATACTTCGAGTTGAGGTACTGAACGGAAAGGCGATCATTCACCCCGTTCTGTGTTGAATGCGCAACCTCAAGTGCACCGGTCCCGGCCCAGACCCATCCGTTTCCACAATCCTGCTGATCCCGTTCTGTTGCATTATATGTGATATAACTCAGAAGACTCATCGCTGATGAATCATCCAGGTCTTTCTTAAGATCGGTATTTTTCACAGTCGCTAACGGAGCACTCAGGTACTCTGAGGTCCATTGCTTTCTCTGGTCTCTGGACGGGTGAATAACCATCGATGAATGCGCAGATCCTGACCCACCCGCAGTATCTGACTGGAATAGTGTTTTAGGAGTATCCATTTGGGAAGAGATACCTCTGTCTGCAATCCCTGTGAGTGGAATGAGAAAGAGCAGTAATAAAACAGCCAGAACCTCCACTCGTCTCTGTGTACGTACCAAAATCAGTCCCCCGATATATTCATTGATTATAATAATGGTAAACGAATAAAGGTTCCGGTAAGAATCAGGCGGTAACAAAGGGGAGGAAGGGTGCCGGTTCCCGGGTTGCAGCGATCATTTCAGAATTAAAAAATCAGAGATCTGGATCATCCTTCCACTGATCAGCAGGCACATGAATCTCAAACCGCACTCCTGATCCGTGCTTACCCGTCTCACATATCGTCATCTCAGTGATTGCAAGAATTTCCCTGATCAGGAAGAGACCCATGCCCGTTCCTGATCCATACCCCCGTTCAAAGATCATCTCCTTTTCAGAGTCAGATATTCCATTTCCTTCATCTTCATAGATTATTATACCACAAACCGGAGTTTTTTCAAACGAAATCCGGATCCTCTCTCCTCCGGGACCGCCATGTTTCAGAGAGTTGTCAGCAAGATTGTAGAATACCTTCTGCAGCAGGGGATCTGCAAGGATTGAGACATTTGTCCCGGAGGTCTGTAGTGAGATCCGATCAGAGAAGGGACTCGTTATTGCATTGTAGATGACCTGATTCAGGTTCTGCCATGAGGAACTTGAGATTCCAATCGTCTGATAATCACGGGAAAAGGCGATCATATCTTCAATCAGACGTGATATCCGCTGAATATTCTGAGCATGGAGGACATTTTCCGCCTGGTTGATACTGTTCTCCGCAAGGAAGGCATACCCCCTGATACATGTCACCTGGTTGAGGATATCATGTCTTGTGATGCTGGAGAGGTTGTTCAATTTGGTATTTGCAATGATAAGTGCCTCTTCAGCTGCCTTTCTCCGCTCAAGTTCAGCTGCAACCTCTTCATGTCCGTGTTGAATCATATCGATATCAGAGAGGATCTTCTTCACCATTATCCCGACACTGCGACCAAGCCGATCGATATCACTTCCCCCGGTCTTTCTGATGCTATGATGATAGTTCCCCCTGGCAATCTGTTCGATATCCTCGATTATCTGTTCCAACGGGCGCGAAATGTACCTTGATATGTACATCGCAAACAGGACAGCGAGAATTATTGCTAAAAAAGTACTACATAGATGAATCAGCAAGTAGTTCGAGAGTGACTGATCAAGGTTGGCACGTGAATAAACCAGAACTGCTACCACATTCATCTCAGAAGAAGAGGGGGTAATGTCACGGCGAATCGTAAAATACCGGTAATCAACGAGGTTTAAACCGGTATCGTGAATAATACTATCCTTGCTCTTAAAAACAGACCTGATTGTCGAATTCAGATCTTCAACACTGACATACCGGGAGATTGACGAATTTTCTATGGTATGATCCGGAGAACTTGAATCACTAATTAGGTCAACATTTTTATTAAAGAAGGAAATGGCGACAAGATCAGGATTTATCTCAAGAATCCGCCGGCCCAATTTCTCATACGAGAAGACTTCACGCCGTGCCTTCCAGAATTCATCTGAATGAACCCCTATCTCCAGGATATATCGATGATCAGGGGTGGGAAAGTAGGCATACTTCCGGTAATACCCGGGAGTATTGATCGAGTCAACCCATTGATCAGCAACAAACCGGGTATTGTTCCTGATATTTGTAAGAGTTTTTGCAAATTCAGGAAAATGATTAAAATTTAAGTTGACATCCGGATTATATGTAGTCCGCTCGACGATGTTACTGGAGTTGATGATATAGAGATCAACATCTCCCGGAAAGATAGAAGAGATTTCATTCTTAAATTCAGTCAGATTGATCTGCGATATATCACTGCCTGAACTGACATAGATATCAGATAAGCGGCTCAGCACCATCTCCATCTCATAGTCATACCGTGAATCATAGAGGTTGAGAGCCTCAAAAAGCACAGATACCGAGTGATTAAGAATCAGGTCGGTCTTGGAGATCTCATCTGAAAACTGTCCCTGCTGATCTGTTGCCACCGCACTATACTGGAAGAATGAAAGCATTCCGATAATGCAGATGAAGATAAGAGTGAAGATGATCATCAGCAAATTGTTCAGTGAGTACGAACGGATGGGGCGGATCATCTTATATGACTACTTACAGCAACTCCCATTAACAGTTATTGGTATGGATCTCAGCATGGTCTCTCAAAAAACATAGAATTATTCGTGAAATCCAGCAGATATACAATATAACCGGTAAAAACTGGCAACCTGATGAACAGATTGCTAATCTTTATCGAATATCAGATTTCAGATCATCAATTCATTTCTCTTTAATTAGAGACAGGTATTATCAAGAAATTCACGAATCGTAGACTCACCCATTTCTGGATAAAAAAGCAGCCTTACAACACGATCCACATACAAAAATATCTGGTTCTCATAGAGGTCAGAGACCATATTCGCACTGCGCCATCAGAAATAGCAAATGAATCCTGGTCCCATTCAAATACATCAATCCTATCTGGAGTGATTCCAGGTATCCAACGTTCAATTATCGCGGATATTCCTGAAACATTTAGTACCCGATCAACGGTATGCCAGCCCTACGTATAGTGGGGTGCTTCAGTTACCCTGCATCCGGGATCATCAATGATGATCTTGCCGTTAAGGCAGATACCAGGCACGAATTTTTTTCATCAATTAACCTTCGGGATGAATATCTACTCCGTTCCAAGCCAGGGAAATTTTACATCCTCGTAGATGTTCAAAAAACGCCCATGATGAGAAGAAGATCTAGTCTGACAGTATCTGGGAGTTTATCCCCTCATACAACCTGAAAGACTGCAGTATGATCTGCCAAATATACTGCCATTTTGGTCTTTAAACCGGATCATCATATGGTGCATGCTCAAGTGAACAGATATGAACCATTCCATTCTCATGTAACTGAAAATGATCAGATCAAAAAACGATCACAAACCTCATGCATAGGGCTGATCAATCCATACCTAATGAACAGGGTTTTCATACAAGTCATATTGATTGTCTTTGTACTCGTTTTCCCGGTGTATGCAGATTCAATGAGCACTGGAGGGCCATATTCTGCCGGTGAGCAGATAGTCATTAGTGGTGAGACCAACTTTAACACTGATAACAAGGTCCTCGTGGAAGTGTATCCCGCATCCTTCGGACCAACAAGTAAGTTTGAACCTACGATGACAGGTGGAGGTTCAACAGTTGTCCCGGTGACAAAAGGCGATGATGGATTATATTCCTGGTCTGCAAACATGAGTTCTGTCAACTGGAGTCCGGATCAATATATGGTCAGGGCAGAAGTGATAGGAAAAGACTTCATAGAAACCTCGGTCATAACCGTAATTGAGAAAAGTAACACAAATACAACTCTGAACCAGACAGGAGCAGAAGAGAATATTACGCCCCGGATTGTTGATAACAAACCTTACCTGGAGGCGGCAAATCAGTTCCCTGAAACAAATCAGACATCCTCATGAGGATATGAGTAACCGTCTTCTTAAAATTTATGAATCCACCCGGTTTTAGGGGCAGTGATTAAAATGAGTTTGTTTATTCGCCAACAAACTCCTTCATCTTTTCCTTAAAGAATGCCTCAACCTGGATCATAACCTCTTTTTTACCCCTGGCTGCGATCAGGTTTCGCACATCTCCTTCCATGTTGGCAAACTGAAGCTTTTCCGGAGAGTCGATAAGCTCCACATCAAACTGGTTGATTATATCACGAATTATTGACCTGGGAGTGCCGGGAGGAAAGATGAGATCATACAGTTGAGGTGAGTCCTGCTCTACCATGGAGTACTGTAATCTGCCAGAACTCATGAGCATTGTTATTTGCATTCGGGGTTCAGCCAGACTTACAACAGAACTGCCCCCAGGAATGATTAAGAAAGTGTAAAAACCAGAAGAATCTGGAAGGCAGGGGCTGAACTCTCATCTCCCAATCGCGATCCGCCGTGACATGATGCATCTTCCTCCCCTGATACCGCCGATCGGGTTGTCGGTCTTTCCCAGTGAGTTCATACACCTGCCCATCAGTGCTGCTCCTCTGGCAAGCCCGTCGTCAACAAATACGAGGTGATTCACCGGATCAGAGAACAATTTCCTTGCGATAACTCCTTCAAGGATATAATCAGGCTTCTTTCCCGATATTGCAGCCCTTCCGGTAAACCCTATCGATGTATTTGGAAATATTAGTCCCATAGATTTTGATACATCAATCATGCGAAGCGCCATATCTGCACAGACACGATCGATCACCTCATGCAGAACCGGAAGACTGTGACTGGTGATGATCTCTTTTCCAATAAGGCCAAGATCAGGAAGAGAACTACCATTCACACCAGCATCAACTCCGATCAGGGCTACACCTGACTCGCTCGCAACCTTTGCATAAACAGGAACCATGCCGTACCGTGTCCGGTCATCAGGCACCACTTCAACTGAAATTAAGGAATTACATCGGTTCACGTACTCTTTCACAACATCAGATTCTTTACGGAGAGCAAAAGCTCCGGTCAGACTGGTCTTGTCACCGAAGATATCAAGTGCAGTCCCGGTCCGTTCTTTTACAAGGCCTGTTCCTCTGACAATCGAGTCAGGAATTGCACCGGCAAGTCCGCAGAAGTTACCAATAGTCCGGGAAAAAGGGTTCGTGCTGGTGGGATCTACATCGCTCGTAACCCTCCCGTCGAGCGTGGTTCCAAAATCGATTGAGATACATGGGTTTCTGAAATCGACAGGTGTCCACTTGGCTCCCTCTTTGATCCCTGCCATTGCAAGTTCCCCTTCCATCTCATTTGCAACCATCTCCACTCCGGTTGTTCCCTGAGGAGGAACGACTCCTGCCACTGCACCAGAAAAGTTTACCCGGTCTGCAAAGGAGAACGGCTGAAGCTTTGCAGACTGGTTGGCCTTTGACATTGGGGGAGTCATCTTCTTGGGTGGTACTCCCGCCTCAAGACAACCGTTCGCAAGCGCGATGATGAAATCTCCTACCTGGTCGGGGGAGTCCATGGCAGCTACAACCCCGGTACTCCGGACAACGAAGTCAAGATCCTTCTTGATATCCAGTTTTGCATCTTTATGACACTTGATAAGGGTATCACGAACAAGTTCGGTGACCGACTCCCGGGTCAGCTCGGTTCCGTCAAGAGTTTTGCCAAATATATCTTCGCCAGGTTTGGGCGGCCTGACATCACGGCTCATACTGACGGTCTTATTGATGACATAACTCATCCCGGTCTCCAGACTCACACCGGTGAGGATACACTTTGTGGTGGTATTCCCCATCTCCACCGACGCGACAATAAAATAGGGCTTCTCATCAAATTCCCGGCATTCCATACCAGGTCCGCGAACGATTCGCGGCGGTGGAGGGCTCTCGACAATATGTGGTTTTGGTGAAGAATGAAACAGTCTGCCCAGGATACCGGGATTCATAAGAACTTGTCATCTGATATGACCGATATATGTTTCGATATCGGTTCTGTCAGTTCTTTGATCAGAAGAATTGGAAAACTTAATAGAACTCCCGATAAACTCTGAGTACATGCCAGCAGATCCCCATTTCTGTCAGAATTGTCAGTTCTGTCTTCCGATATTCGGGAAGAATAAAGAGGTTCTGAGACTTGAATGCTGGAGATATCCCCCGATTCCTATCTATGCCGGTTCAGACTCTGAAGGGAAACCCCGAACGTCTGTCGTCCGCCCCAGGGTAGAAGGAACCTGGAAGTGCGGGGAATGGAAAGAGAAGAAGATCGGGTACTGGTAACAAGGTTCTTTCCAGAGGTGCTCACCTATTTCCAGGTGGAAAGAATATCCCGGTGATATCTTCAGTCTGCATCTTTACTCCTCTTTTTACAAGTTCGAAGTAACAGTCAGCACAGGTTTTCGCGTCATCAAGGGCCCGGTGTGCAGATTTTGGTGGCTGTCCGTATAACCTCTGATGCAGACCGGAAAGTGAAGGCCATTTAAAGCCCTTGCCGAATCTTCCGGGAACACCACAGAATCGTGCTGAAGACTTCATCGTACATACTCCTTCAAGGGAGGGGAAAAGATCGCGTTTTTCGAGCCTGATCAGTTCAGTCAGGAGTATCCTGATATCATACGAGAGATTATGGGCCACAAACATGTCAGCCTTCCGCGCAGAACTGCAGAACTGATCAAGTACCTCGGTAACATTCATTCCTGTAAGGAGGGCATCTTCAGTTGATATCCCGTGAATATCTGTTGCAGCAGAAGGGATCTCAAACCCGTCCGGGCTGACCAACAGGCTCTGTTGTTCATGACAAATTGCATCTTCGCTCATGAGGAGCCAGCCAAGTTCAATCAGTCTTGGCCATGAGAGTGGATCCGATCTGACCTTTCGGTTGCGTGAAGGAAGCCCGGTTGTTTCGGTATCGAAAAAGAGCAGTACCAGAGGTTTCTCTGAATTCCGTGGACACCCCCGTGCATTGATCTTCTTCATGATGCAATCATATCAGCAATCAGATCCTCTGAAAACCCCAACGGGTAAATATATCGTGCCCTGATACTGCTATGAGGCAAGCTGATGGTCATCACGCCGGTACACATAGATGGAAAAGACAAAGGGAAGATCATGCTGTACGCTCTCAGCACCTGTGGTCATTGCAGAAGAACACGGGAACTTCTGAATGAGTTAGGAGTTGCATATGATTATCTCTATGTTGATCAGCTCTCCCGTGCCGAGATGGATGAAGTACTGAAAGAGGTTGAACAGTACAATCCCCGTGGTTCTTTCCCAACCATGGTAATAAACGGGTCACGCATAATCATCGGATCAAGAGAGGACGAAATACGAGAGGCGCTGGCATAATGACCGGATCAGAAGTAATTCCTGATGTAGACCGCCGGTACCAGGAACTTGTCAGGGACGCCGAGCGGGGGGGATATCACCTGAACCCTGATCTCTCGATGACAAAAGGGCTTATTGACGGATTGCTGGTCAATAAGGCAAGGTACGGATATGAGGCATGCCCATGCCGTCTGTCATTCGGTTCTATCGACGATGACCGGGATATTATCTGTCCCTGTGACTATCGGGACTCTGATCTCTCAGAATTTGGTGCCTGTTACTGCGGATTGTACCTGACCGGAGAAATGATAACAGCAGGGACCGGTGCCCCTGCGATTCCTGAACGCAGACCTCCACGTAGTGAACGCAATGCGAAAGAGGCATCAACGACACAGAAACCAGGAACCCTCCCATATCCGGTTTGGAGGTGTAAAGTCTGTGGATATCTTGCTGCACGTGATGCTCCACCTGAGGTATGTCCGATCTGTAAGGCTAAGAAAGACCGTTTTGAGATATTTATGTCATAACCGATCCGGATCGGCATGACTTATCTTCCTTTTTGATCTATATGATCCTGTGAAATCTGTAACTGTAGAGGTTGTGGGATACCGTAACTCTGAATGCTCACCCTTTCCATGTGATGAAGACAGAAGCTGCGGACTTTCCGCGTGCAAACCATCCAACGGGCTCATTCCTGCAACTGAAGCATTACGTGCGAAACTAAAGGAAGAGTTCCCTGAAGATGAGATCATAGTCCAACTCACCCTTCTGGATGATGGTGTACCTGATTATATCAGAGAGATCTATGAAGCAGAACATCCTGCAATCCCGATGATACTTATCAACCGGCAGTTATTTCCTATCGGTCGTATATCATTGCCCCAGATACGCGATGCAATCAACCAGGTTCTCTCTTCATTATAATTGCATGACCTGAAATCAATCAGGAACATAGATAGGATGAGTCAACCATACCACTATACCATGACGCGGGGTGCGCATGAAAACAATTGACGAACTCTATCAGAAAGGGCCAGTCATAGCATTGCTCCGCAATCCTTCAGATATCTGGAGGATCAGTTCCGCTTCTGAAAACGCTCTTACGATGGGAATTTCTTCAGAAAGCGGTTCTGATCTCATCGCTGCAATTCAGGAAGAGGACAGGGATCTTGTCACACGAAAGCTCGGCGCAGCGATAATGCAGAAAAGGTCTGAAGTGGTCATGAGATACCGGCTTCATCATCCGGCAGGCATACAATGGGTTGAAGATCTGTGCAGGCTTACATACAATCCGGATGGCTCGGTAGAATCAGCAGGTAGTCTGCTCTGGAGTTCCACGCTCCCTCTTGAATGGCACCTGCTCGGCAGAGGAGCAGATGCCTGGAATACTCTCAACTCCAAGGTACGCCACGATATGCTCAACCAGTTAACAGCCATCCTTGGATACCTCGAACTCTCGCAGGACATGATTACAGATCCCACGCTAGAGGACTTCTTTGGAAAAGAGCTGAATGCAGCTGAAAAGATCAGGGAGAAACTCATCTTCACCAGAGAATACCAGAAGATAGGGATGCTTGAGTTCGAATGGACAAAATTGATATCACTATTTACTGAGGCTGCCGGAGAAGCAGGGTGCAGCAGGCTTCCAGTTCATATCAGCATACCATCAGACCTGCAGATCTTTACTGATAAAACCTTCAAACAGGCTTTGGTAAAGCTCCTTGAAAACATTCCGGACCACGCATCAAATGTAACAGTGATAGAGATCTCGTTTCAGAAGACCGGGACAGGTGGGACTATCATCATCGAGGATGACGGGCCCGGGATTCCGGCAGATCAGAAGAAGAGGATCTTTGAGCTTGGTTACGGATCAGGAGATGGGTTTGGCCTGTTTCTCGCAGAGAGGGAACTTGCAGTCTTCGGAGTGAGCATAACTGAGACAGGTACCCCTGGAAAATCCACACGATTTGAACTCACAATACCAGCAGAGATACTTGGAACCCAGTAATCCATCCTCTTTACATCATTCACAGTAATATGTAATCTTCATCGTTGTTCGAGATTATTGTTGAACTTTTCAAAGACCGTTGCGCTGCAAGGATTATCGGTCAGAATTGGAGTTCGGTTTCTTTTGCCCGGGGTGAACCTATTATTTCCCTGAACACGAATGAGTACTCTATTCTGTACTGGTAGGCGTTCATATCGTTTACAAAATCAGAGGTTTGAGATGAAACGAAACATTGCAATAGACATACTGAATCAGACCCCTCTTGAACAACAACAGATCGAACTTGTGGAGCGGAAATGTCTCGGCCACCCGGACAGCATTGCTGACGGTATCGCAGAGTCGATTAGCCAGGCGCTCTGCAGAAATTACATTGAGCAGGTCGGAGGTGTGCTCCACCACAATACAGACCAGGGTGAGATCGTTGCCGGTGAATCACAGCCTGCATTCGGTGGAGGCAAAATATTAAAGCCAATCTTTATCCTTCTCGATGGCCGTGCAACAAAAGAGTTCAACGGTGAGAAGATCCCTGCTGAACCAATAGCACTTAAGGCAGCAAAAGATTACCTGCGTTCAATCATTCCCGAACTTGACTTTGATCGTGACGTAACCATGGACTGCCGTCTCGGAACCGGTTCTACCGATCTCCGTGACGTCTTCAAACCTGAAGAGGGAACAATCCCCCGGGCAAACGACACCTCATTTGGTGTATCATTTGCACCATTCTCAGAGATTGAGACCTGTGTCCGCGAGATCTCCTCGTACATTGACAACACCCTTCGGCCAAAGTACCCGGTATATGGTCAGGATATCAAGATCATGGGACTGCGCCAGGGTGATTCGATCAAACTCACGCTCTGCTGTGCCATGGTGGACCGGTATGTATCATCACTATCAGAGTACGTCGATTACCGGTCACGACTCCAGGAAGAAGCTACCAGAATTGCAAAGCAGTGTACCAAGCGCTCAGTAGAGGTATCAATCAACACCGCAGACTGCGACAAGGAATGCAGTCTGTTCCTGACAGTAACCGGGACATCAGCAGAGATGGGAGACGATGGTTCAGTCGGCCGTGGAAACAGGGCTAACGGACTTATTACCCCACACAGGCCGATGAGCATGGAGGCGACTTCAGGAAAGAACCCGATCAACCATATCGGGAAGATTTACAACCTCCTCTCAAGTGATCTTGCACATGAATGTGTGAAAAAGGTGGACGGTCTTTCAGAGATTCAGGTAAGGCTTCTTTCCCAGATCGGGATGCCGATCGACCAGCCACTCATCGCCAGCGTGCAGATCATTCCGGAGACCGGAGTGACACTCAAGGATATCGAGAAGGATGTTTACGAGATCATCGATTATGGTCTTGAGAACATCACCTCGATCACCGAGCGTGTGATCAAGGGCGAGTTAAAGACATTCTGATGGTTGCCTCCTCAGTTTCTAAAGACAAGGAAGATCAGACTGGTACCCAGACAATCCGCCTTGCCATTCCAAACAAGGGACGTATATCTGAGCCGATCAGGGATCTTATCGAACGGTCAGGGCTTGGGATTGTAGAAAACGGGGATCGAACCCTGGTTGCCAGAACCAGGGATCCCCATGTTGAGATCCTATATGCACGGCCGATCGATATTCCGGAGTATGTTGCAACCGGTGTTGCGGATCTCGGAATCACGGGACATGATATGGTCGTAGAGCGTGGTTCAGACGTCACCGAACTGCTCAACTTAGGATTTGGAAGGGCAACAGTCGTCCTAGCAGTGCCTGAGAAATCTCAATATAAATCTGTGAAAGACCTGGATGGGAAGCGGGTATCCACCGAGTTTCCGGCAATAACCAGGAAATTCTTTAAAAAGAACGGGATTAAGCCGATCATTGTTCCTGTCGGTGGTGCATGCGAGGCCACACCTCATCTTGGGATCTCTGAAGCTATCGTGGATCTCTCAAGTTCAGGGACCACACTAAGGCAGAACCGCCTTGAAGTGATCGAGACAGTCCTTGAGACCAGCACATTTCTGATAGCGAACAAGCAGTCGTGCATATCCAAAAAGCCGAAGATCGAAGAGGTACACCTCGCTCTTGAGAGCGTCATCAATGCCAGGGGTAAATGTTACCTGATGATGAATGTGGAGAGGTCCGGGCTTGATCAGATCCGTGAGATCATTCCGGGTCTGAGCGGGCCGACTGTCATGGAAGTTGCATCACGTCCGGATATGGTTGCTGTCCATGTGGTCGTTGATGCTGAGAAGGTGTACCAGCTGATCAACAGGGTCAAACAGGCTGGTGCCAGAGACATCCTTGTCATGTCGATCGAACGACTGATCCATTAACCATGAAGGTATTTCCTGCAGTAGATATCCTTGGAGGCAGTTGTGTACAGCTTGTCCAGGGGAAGCGTGAGTCTGCAACAATGTATGGGGATCCACTGTCCTGTGCATTAACCTGGATCTCTAAGGGAGCAGAGGCTCTTCACATCGTCAATCTTGATGGGGCATTCGGATCATCTGCAGCAAATGCAGAACAGATCAGACGAGTCATTGATGAGACAGGGGTTGAGACCCAGCTCGGTGGCGGGATCCGGTCGCTTGATGATGCCCGCTCTTGGCTCGATACCGGCATCGACCGCGTTATCCTCAGCACGTTTGCAGTAAACAGTCCTGACTGTCTTGTCACGCTCTCTGATGAATACGGTTCAGAGCGTATTATGGCAGGAGCAGATGCCAGGCAGGGGCAGATTGTCGTTGACGGGTGGGAACGCCCGGCAGGTGACTTCCTTGACTGGGCTGAACTATTCATCACGAAAGGAGCAGGCTCGCTCCTGTTCACCAATGTTAATGTGGAAGGACTCTGCAAGGGAATTGAAGCAGAACCGGTGAGGCTGCTTACAAGCAGGGTGAGTGCTCCGGTCATCGTTGCAGGAGGGATCACGAGTCTTGTAGATGTTGCCACATTAAAAGACTGCGGCGCTGCAGGGATAGTTCTGGGGTCCGGGTTGTATTCAGGAAAGATAACACTTGAAGAGGCTATTGAAGCATCATGAGAACGGGATCAGTTACACGGGAGACTAAGGAGACATCGATCAGGATCGATCTCAATCTGGATGGAACCGGGAACTGCCAGATCAGCACAGGGGTGCCGTTCTTCGATCACATGCTCGAATCATTCGGAAGGCATGGCAGATTTGATCTCATAGTCAAGGCAGACGGAGACCTGGCTGTCGGTCCGCATCATACCGTTGAAGATGTTGCAATCGTTCTAGGTTCTGCATTCAGGGATGCAGTAGGAGATGGCAGAGGTATCAGACGTTTTGCCCATGCCATCATCCCGATGGACGAGGCAAGAGTGATGGTAACAACAGACATTAGTGGAAGATCATACTGTGTCTTTTCAGGCTCATTTAATGGCCTGGTGGAAGGAGTCCTTGAGCCCTACCTGATAGAACACTTCTTCACAACATTCGCTTCATCAGCACGCATCACACTCCATCTCGAAGGTACAGGGCGATCAGATCATCACCTGTGCGAGGCCTTCTTCAAGGCATGCGGCGTCACACTCCATGAGGCAACACGAATCACTGATCCAAACGGCAGCATACCAAGTACAAAAGGGATCCTCTGATCATCCAGAAATCTTCAGAACAGTGTCACTTTCGTGACGATTAATTTAGAAATAATTCATACAAAAACACGGAAAATCCGTGAAATCCCCATCCAACCCTGACTATCAAAGCAGAAGCCAGGACAGATATTAAAATACTATTACAAAAGAGAGGATGCGTTAGGCATTCTCTGCTGCCATCTTCACGTCTTCATCCTTGATCGTCTTTCTGCCTGCGTGCTGTGCAAGGCGATTTGCTTCCTTTGTAAGGGTTGCAATGTATTCTTCTGCCTTTTCTACGAGTGCTGTTGCTGCATCGCTTCCCACACGTTCAGCCCCGTTCTTCTTCGCGATTCTTACAACTGCTGCAATAGGTAAGTCTGCCATAGTCCTCTACCTCAAAAAAAGGTATATTGATATCTATATAAACATTTCGAGTTTTTATCGAAATTTCCGGATTTCAACGATGTAATCAAACGATTTTTTATTTTCCTCAACATCGCATCGAATGATCATGAATCAGACGCATAAAATTAAATTGCCATAAATCACGGCAAATTTTAGAGTTTCAAAGTGATTACCTGGAACACATTGATGCTGCCAGATTCAGGGCATTTGCGTAATCAGGGTTAACGCGCGAAGTATCCACGAAGATACCGGGGATATTTACAACAGGTGCCCCATGTGAGGCCCCTTTCCCGGCAAAGAGCAGTGTTCTGAAGATTAGGTTGCCGGTAATACCATCAGGGGCAATGACAAGGCTGCATTCTGTGATGGCATCCTCAATGAGGATCTCATAATGTCTGGCACCGGTGATTCGTGCCACAAGTTCAGCATCAGCCATGCTCCGATCCACTGCAGGATGCCTCCCTGCATCACCGAGTCGTCCACCGGAAAGGATACCAACAGATCCTGATAGTCCTGCACTAACTGCTATCTCTGTTCCTTTTCTGATGAGCGAGACCTTCTGGCTGATGGTCCATCCCTCATCTATTCCAACAGGAGCGAGGAAGAACTGTTTGCCGGCTGCGGACTCCAGAAGGACAATTCGTTCAAGTTCCTGAACACCATATGCATGTTTGAGAGCAGATAGGGTCTTACTTGCAGGAAGAGTACCCCTGACTGCTGCATTGATCTGACCGGATACCAGATCTGATACCATCATCTCCCCGGGACTGTCTGCTGTTCTTACCTGACAGGGAAAAGAGTAGTTTGATGCAGTGTCAGAATCAGTGTAACAAATGATATTGGTAATATGAGGAGAATTCTCTATACTCCGGGCAACCCGTTCCGGATCCAGAGCAACTCCGATGCCTATGAAACCCTGGTGCATCTCTCCTCTGAACCCAGATGCGTTATCCCGCCGCATCCGGAGAAGTCAAACACACTGGTGTCGTCGTCCTGATAGACGATCCTGAGATCCTTTGAGTCATTCACTGTACCGATAACCTGCGCCGTCATGCCGACATCAGAGAAGAGAGTGATGACTTTATCCTTATGCTGCTCCTTCAGCGTCAATACAAAACCCATCCCGGGATACATCCTGACCCACTGCTCAAAGGGAATGTTGTGACAGGTATCCGGCCGTGGTATAGCAGCAAGATCCACTCGTGCTCCCATACCTGATACTTCGAGAAGCATACCGAGTGTTCCGATAATACCCGGGTTCGAGATATCCTTGCCGGCAGTCACCAGATGCTGTGATCCGAGCACCTCAAGCACATGAATCTGTGCCCGGACCTCTGCTGCTGTCCGTAGAGTTGCACTGTCCCAGTTCAGGGCGCAGGAAGGATGAACCCTCCCGTCCATATCAATGGCAATAACAATAAGGTCACCCGGCTGTGCTGTACTGCTGTAGATGACTCCGTCAAGAGGTGCGACACCAAGAATTGCTATGTCAATGACACTGTACGGTGTGTCAGGGTGAAGATGTCCACCTACAATCGGAACACCAAACTGTGCTGATGCATCACGCATCCCTGCGATTACCTGATCCCGAATTGAGCCTGATGATATTGAAAAGACATCAACCATCGCCAGGGGACGACCACCCATAGCGGCAATGTCATGAATATTTACAAGAACTGCACAATATCCTGCCCAATATGGATCCGCATCCATGAGTCTGCTCCAGATCCCGTCTGCAGCAAGGAGAAGGGCATCCCCATTATTTTGTATTACTGCAGCATCTTCTCCGAATGAAGCTATTACACCAGGACAGTCAAGCTTGAGATCATTCACCATCGCTCCGATCTCGCTCTTCCGTCTGACGCCTTCATACTCCCTGACTGCTTTGGCAATCAGTTCGGTGGAACAGGTGTACTCTCCCATGGCATCCAAGCTCTCTTTTCCGTTTCTGTCTCATCTGAAATAAACTGTCTGATTATGGCATGATCTCTCAGGATACGGGTGATTCTGGATCAGGAACACTGACATGGAACTCTGTAATCCTGTTGAGGTGCGCTTTATCTGGTGCCATGCTGAATGGATCAGGAATGGACTGGGCAGAGAAATATCGTCCACGGCATCTTGCTGACCTGGTCGGAAATAAAGAATCCATACGCCAGATGGTTACATGGGCGCAGACCTGGACACCGGACTCAGAGGCACTCCTCCTCTATGGAAAACCCGGAATCGGAAAGACATCAGCTGCCATTGCACTTGCAACCGACATGAACTGGGAGGTTGTTGAGCTCAATGCAAGTGATCAGCGGACCAAAGCAGTCATCGAACGGGTTGCCGGCACTAGTGCCAGCACAGGTTCACTGCTTGGCTCAGGGAGAAAACTGATCATCCTTGATGAAGCCGACAATCTGCAGGGTAATGCAGACCGTGGAGGAGCCCGGGCTATCGTTGATGTTATCAAAAAAGCAAGCCAGCCGATCATCCTCATCGCCAACGATCTCTATGGACTCGATTCTGCCATAAGATCACTCTGCCTGAAAGTTCAGTTCAGGGCTGCCCAGTCTAAGACAATCACACCAAGACTGAAAGAGATCTGCATCGGAGAAGGCATATCCTGCGACATACATGCACTCAACGACATTTCAGACAGGGCAAATGGGGATATCAGATCTGCAGTCACCATGCTCTATGCAGCCACAATCGGCAGGTCAGAGTTACAGGGAGATGACCTCACTACCTCACGTAAAGACAACAGATCCACGATATTTGATCTGGTTGCTGCCACACTGCACCAAAACCCTTCACGTCCCCTGACAGATATCGCCTTTGAGGTCGATGAGACACCTGATACCGAGATGCAATGGATTGAAGGCAATATTGCATTAATGAAAGATCAGACTGCCATCTGCAAGGCATATCAGGCAGTATCAAGGGCTGATGAATATTTGGGCAGGACCTTCAGGAACCAGTATTATACCCTCTGGAGATATGCAACAGCAACCATGCTTCTTGGTGTGAACGACGCAGCCTGCGGATCAGGTGGATACATGAAGATCATGCCTCCCGAGCGATGGAGGCGTATGTCAACGGCTAAGAGGCAGAAGTCAGCGCGTGAACAACTCCTCTCAAGACTCGGAAGAAGTATGCATATGGCTTCAGGTACGGTCAGGAGCGGATACCTGATGCCGGTCTCACTCCTGGCACAACAGAACCCTGACGAATATGCAGAAGAGTTCTCACTAGATCTTGATCAACTTGACCTTCTGATACAGGATTCAGAGATCGCAAAATCAGTTATTAAAAAGATTGAGGATCGCAGGAAAGAGGCAGAAAAAGAGCTAAAAAAGAGGCAGAAAGAGGAGACAAAAGCAGCTCAGAAAGCGAGGAAAATTGCAGAAAAACAGGCGCCCCTTCCTCCGGCAGCTCCTGTCAATAAAGAAGATCAACCAAACTCCTCACATCAGGAAGAGGAGAATACAGGAAAAATCCCTGAAGAAAAGGGAGGAAAAGGGGAGAAGTCACCATCACAGTCCACGCTCTTCAGCTTTGGCGGGTGACATACAGACAAAGGGGGACTCCGCAGTCAATGATCCGGTGGGGATGAGAATATCCTTCAAATCCAAGATGATACACCAGCAGGTCGGCATTACACCGGGATGAAAACCTGATAAGAGGTCCCATCATCTCTTCTATTGGTCTGATAGCAAGGATACATTCGACATCTGTGATGATCTCATCAACCTCACATACATCGAGAACGATGAATGGAATCAGCAGTATTCCCAGGGGAATTGTGAGGTCGCTGCAGGTCACAGATACCCCGGCACGCTGAATCAACTCAGCAGTATGGGTGTTATGACCTGCACCCACCTCCAGTACTGAGCGGTATCGCCCGACAATATACCGGGCAATTGACGTCTCAATATGTTTATACCCGCTCATTACTCAGATTATTGGGAATGGATATCCAAATATTCTGGGATCGGGGAGCCCCTCAGGGTCTTGAGATTCCGGTGGCACGAACCATCACCCAGATCCTTGATATCCCGGTTCAGGTGTTTACCAATCCTCTCCTCTATAACGGATTTTCAATAAGCAGGCATCAGTTTGATGCCACAGCAATCCTCTCCTGTATTGATACCTACAAACGGAGAAACAACATCGATGCACCACTGCTCCTGGTGATCGGTGATGATATCTTCAGACCCGCATCGCGGTATTTATTCGGACTTGCCAGACCCAGGACTGGTTCAGCAGTAGTGTCGGCAGCAAGGTTAAGGAATGAGTTCTGGGATTTGCCAGCTGATGATAACGTTCTCTGTGATCGGATCACCTCCGAGGGTGCACATGAGATCGGACATCTTTTTGGTCTTGAGCATTGCACTGCCGATGAACGATGTGTCATGGCAAACCCGGGATGTCTTGATGATCTGGATCATAAAAAATCCTGGCTCTGTGACGATTGCAAAGCCAGGTTGCAGAACTCTCAAACCCTCCGTGTAGGATAATATCATCCAGAGAGTAACCCGTGATACCAGAGATTACCAACACATATCTCTGAAAACTGTCTGCTCAAGCAAAGGCTATATGACTGGCTACGGCCAACAATTCTTTTAATACGGTGGGAAACACGTGAAAAATAATCCCCTGTCTTCAATTACCCAGAGCCAGGTCATCTGGTCTGCAGTTCTGATCATCCTGTGTGCATTCTACCTCATCTGGACCCTTGGGCTGATGAACGGAGCACGGCTTGATGTTCCCTATACCTATGATGGAGATGGCCTTGAGTACAATCTTCTTGTAAAAACAACCATTGAGAACGGCTGGTGGCTTGAGAATCCGATGACCGGGGCACCCGGGACTCTTCAGATGTATGACTACGCAATCGGGAGCAACCTGGATCTCCTGATTATGAAGATTATTAGTCTCTTTTCAGGAAACTATGCCGTGGTAATGAATATATACTATATTCTCGGCTTTTTCCTGACCGGACTCTGTTCACTGTATGTCTTCAGACAACTCAGAATCTCATACCCGATAGCAGTGTTTGGCAGCCTGCTCTTCTCGTTCCTGTACTATCATTTCTACCGGATCGGGCATTACAATCTGATATCTTATTACATGATACCCCTGATGGTGCTGGTGATACTCTGGGTATGCCAGGGGGAGCCACTCTTCTGTCGGCCGGGAAAAACCGGTGTGCTATCAGGAATCACCCTTACGCATAAAGGTCTGATCACAACAGTGTTCCTGCTCATCACCTCAACTCATTCATATTACGGATACTTCGGTCTGCTTCTCCTCGCCGTTGGTGTTCTCTGGGCTTATTCACGAACATACCAGGTGGCTGATTTTCTCAACGGTGCACTTGCATGTATTATACTGATTGCAGGTATCCTTCTGAACAAACTTCCCTCGCTCATATACGGACTCATCAACGGGCCCTCATTTGTGATGTCATACCGGTATGCATTTGAGTCAGAAACATGGGGGATGAAACTGATTCAACTGCTCCTTCCGGTCCAGGGACACCGGATACCATTCCTTGCCGACATAGCCCAGAAGTATACAGAGTACCGCCCCCTCGTGAACGAGAATGTGAGTGCATCTCTTGGAATTATAGGGAGCATCGGTCTTGTCATCCTGATCGGGTGGGTCTTTCTCAGGGGATTCCCACTACTACAGGTACGGCTCGCAAACAGGGGCTCAATGGTGGATCATCTCTCACTGCTCACCATTGCATCAATTCTCATCGGAACCATTGGTGGAATCTCCGCAATCATAGCACAGGTATTTCCGGATATTCACTCATATAACCGTATCAGCCTTTATATTGCCTTCTTTGCTATACTGACAGTTCTTCTGCTCCTGCAATTGATCTTCGAACAGTACAGGGCACAACCTCTCTTCTGTCCGATCTTCCTCGTCCTGCTCCTGGCTCTTCTGACATTTGGTATCTTTGATCAGGTGCCGGCCGGATATGCACTAACAGCAGGTTCAGATCGCGAGAAAGAATTTCAGATGCAGGCAGACTACTTTGGGCAGATTGAAGAGATGATGCCGGCTGGATCATCTATCTTCATTCTTCCTGATATCGGAGGATTTCCGAATTCCAACCCTCCGGGAAAGATCAAAGGCCTTGACAGCCTGAAGCCATACCTGCATACTCACACTCTGAAGTGGAGTTATCCGACTATGAAAGGTAGGTTCTGGGATAACTGGCAGACAGCGGTCTGTGCATCGTCACCTGAAGATATGATGGGCCACCTCTTTGCTACCGGGTTTACCGGCCTGCTTGTTGACGGATATGGATATGCAGATGGAGGTACGAAAACAGAAGATGCAATCAGCACTCTTACCGGCATCAAACCCATGATGAGCAGTGATGGAAGGTATGCATTCTATGATCTGCGCAGTTACATGGATCAGAAGAAAGCAGGTATGAGTGAGGCACAATATGAATCTGCAAAACAGGAGTACATCAAGACGATGATGGCCCGTCCTGAACTCCAGGATCCGATATTCGGATCAGAACTCAGAGAAAAACTGACGACACCAAAAAGCACATAGTCATTTATCTACCTTTTTTTCCTTGAATCAGATTCTTTCCGGAGAACAGGTTAAGAGAACAGAGTTCCTTATCCGGAACTGATTAGAGATCTGAATTGATGAATTTGGAATAATAGCGCTATCAGGAAAAGAAGAGGGGTTTATCCGAACAGGGCACCAAGCCCTGCCATACCGCTCTCTTCTTCTGCCTTCTTGTCTTCTTTTGGTTCCTCTGCTGCTGCAGCGGGGGCTGCGCCTGCTGCTGGTGCTGCTGCTGCTGCAACTGCGACCGGTGCAACTGCTGCCTTGCTGATTGCATCCTCGATGTCGACGCCATCAAGTGCTGCAACCAGTGCCTTCACACGGGATTCGTTAACTGCGATACCAGCGGCAGAAAGAACTGCCTGAACTGCGGATTCGTTGACTTCCTTGCCTGCCTTGTGCAGGAGGAGTGCAGCGTAGATATACTCCATTTATGTTCACCTGTAATTATTTGCGTATGACGTTATTACTCAGTTTCATTCAACCACAGACTGTAGTGCCATTGCCTGTGATTGTGCCTTTCCGATGATTGCATCCATGACATCGTTGCTGACAACAGCAGCCTCGACTGCAACGTTACGTGCTTCGCGGACTGCCTTTGTAAGCAGGTCAGCTGCAGTATCCTTTGTCGGGATTGAAGCGTTGAGTGAGAGGTTGAATGCCTGTGTTGCTGCAGTGATGATGTTGTTGTAGAACGCAACCTCGTCGATCGCGAGGACATCAGACTCGTAGACTGTTCCTTCAAAGAAGGCTGCCTGCAGGAGCAGACCGACATCCATCGGCTTGACATCCAGCTTGGCTAATGCGTCTGCAAGTTTCTTTGATATCTCCTGGCCTTCCTTGACGACCGTCTTGGTCTCTCGGATGGTAACCTTGCCTGCCTCTATGGCTGCTGGGATACCTGCCTGCTGGAGTTCTCCTACGATCGGACCTGGCTTGAAACTGGTTGGACCTTTTTCGACGACGATATCGGTTGGTGCGAGTTCACCCGGACGTGCAGCCATCTTCGTCTTGGTCTTCTCAAGCATACTGTAGAGCTTGAAAGGATTGACATTCGTAAAGATGAGTGCCGAGTGTCCGTCGAGCTTGCCACCGAGATCCTTGATCTCCCCGCCCATCTCTCCGAGGGCGTGTTCGATCAGGGTGTTTCTCGTCATTCGAAGTTCTGCCTTGCCTTTCAGATTGCGACGGATGTCCTGCACCTGACGTGCGGGAATACCATACATATCGACGAGGCCGGTAAGCTTGTACTCTTCCGAGAGCTTTTTGATCTCAGAGATCTCGTCCTTTTTCCACTTGGGAAGGTGCGCAGTATACAGTGGCATTCTTACATCACCTTAACTGCCGGACCCATGGTGGTCTTGACATAGACCGAGCGAACCTGGAACTCACCTGATTCAAGTTTGTCCAGAACACGCTTGAGTACCGCATCGATATTTTCGCCAATCTGTTCATCAGACATAGCCGTTGTTCCGACCTTCAGTGAGAAGGCCATCTTGTCTTTCGTCCGAACCCGTACTGAGTTGCGAAGACGTTCAACAATCGGGCGGATATCTACTCCGTCCGGAACAGGCTGCGGCATTTTACCCCGTGGACCGAGTCGCGGACCGAGCCAGCGACCGACAAGGGCCATTACCTTTGTCTCTGCAAGGAAGAACCGGTGATCAGATGCAACTTTTCTTGCCTCACGGGGCTCTCCACCGAGTCTTTCGATCTCGTCAGGGCCCATGATCAGCTCAACACCGGCATCTCTTGCCTGGGTGACGATATCACCACTACCAAGCACAGAGATCTTGGCCTTGCTGCCATTTCCATGAGGAAGGAGAATTGTCTCGTCAATACGGTTTTTCGGTTGAGACATATCGATATTCTTCAGATTGATAGTGATATCGACACTCTCAGTGAACTTCCGTTCAGGCGCCGTCTCCTTAGCCTTCTGTATCGCGTCAATTATGACGCTCTTCTCTACCATTACGTTCCTCCATAGTTCTGCGACCGTGAATTTTAGCACGATCTTCTATGGCTCATAGCGAACCTATCCCTTGAGAACCGCGTCATGAACGCCCGTGTTGATCTCTGCTATGACATCTTTGGGCTTTTTGCCTGAAACAGTGACACCAAGACTGACGCAGGTCCCAACAACTTCCTTAACGGCGTTCTTAAGATCATACGAGAGCATAGAATCAAGTTTCATGTTGGCAATCGTGACAGCGGCCTCCAGTGGAATGTTCCCCACGGTTTTTGTATTGGGTTCTCCTGAACCCTTCTCAATGCCAGCCTCTTTCATAATGAGGGCGGTTGTTGGCGGAATACCGACCGAGATGGTGAAGTTCTTCTTCGCATCCACCTCGACGCGGACAGGAACCTGCATTCCGTTAAAGTTTGCAGTCTTCTTGTTGATCTCGTCAACAACAGCTTTGACATTGATACCGAGGGGACCCAGTGCCGGTCCGAGTGGCGGACCGGCAGTGGCTTTTCCACCGGGTACTAGTACCTCGACCACATCTGCCATTGTTATCACCCTGATGGGGCATAGTATGCCCTTTTGGGTTCATTAAGGTCGAAGGATAAGAATAAAAATACTTTGTGAACTGTGGAAAAAAAGAACGGGATTATTCATCCTCGCCACGGTCAATAATTCTTACGTGATCGCCCCTTACCGTGATTGGAATCGGAAGAACACTCTCGTATAATTCAACAGTAATCTCCTCTTTTGAAGCGTCTACACGTTTAACAACCGCTTTTTCACCCTTGAACGGCCCGGCAATCAGTTCAACGATAGTACCTTCATCGATACCACTTACTGCTGGTTTTGGTGTCAGATAGTGACCGACTTCTTCAAGAGAGGTAGCACCCGGAAGGACAATCCGCGCACTCGGAACCTGTTCCATAAGTTCCTGAACACGCGCCAAGGGTTCTGTTGTCTCGACAAGAACATACCCTTTCAGCTCATCGGGTGCGATGACTGACATAACCTTGATAGTATTGTGGATGTCCCGGACAGCCTTGTCAATGTTGTCTGCTACGCTTCGCTCAGCCCGGTTTGTCGTCTTGACCGCGTAGATTCGGGTGAGGCGGGGTTCAGTCTCCATGATCACTTCGGAAGGTATACAAATAGCAGGTATACAATGAAACCTAACATTCCGACAACCAGCACACCGGCTGCTGCCACGAGGGCAATCTTGGTATATTCATCACGCTTTGGGAAGCGTGCAAGTTTTAGAACCCGCCAGTATTTACGGAAGAGTTCTTCATTCAGATTTAGATTGATCTTCGGGGTTTCCATATGATATCACTTCAGAAAGTCTATCTCAAAGTGTCTCTGAAATTTCGGGTTACTTTTCTCATTTCTCCCATATATTTGTGGCGACCGAACACCGGTCAGGATCAGGAGAGTTCTGATCGTACCCTGCATCGTGTTATCGATCTGGGCCCCCCAGATGATACGTGCATCTGGGTCAATCAGGTTGTATACCTCTTCAACAACCCCCTCTGCTTCTGCCATGGTCATGTCTGCTCCACCGGTGACATTGACGAGGGCAGATGTCGCGCCTGAAATATCTATGTCAAGGAGCGGGGATCGGATAGCCTTGCGCACCGAATCTGCAGCCTTATCTGTGGCATCACTCTCGCCCATCCCTATCATGGCAACACCCCCTTTCTCCATGACTGCCCTGATATCAGCGAAGTCGAGGTTCACAAGCCCGGGCACAGTGATCAGTTCGGTTATACCTTTGACTGCCCGCATCAGTACTTCATCGGCAACCTTGAATGCTGCCGAGAGTGGAAGTTTGGGAACAACCTCCATGAGCCGGTCATTCGGAACCACAATCACGGTATCAGCAACCTCACGGAGTCGTTCAAGTCCTGATTCCGCATTCTCTGACCTGATGGCACCTTCAGCGGTGAATGGAAGTGTCACAACCGCAATGGTAAGGGCACCCTCTTCATGTGCAGCCTTAGCAACCACCGGAGCACATCCGGTCCCGGTTCCTCCCCCGAGACCGGCAGTAATGAAGACCATATCAGCATCATCAACAGCCCGGTGAATCTCGTGTTCACTCTCAAGTGCAGCCTCTTCACCAACCTGGGGGTATGATCCTGCCCCGAGCCCCCGGGTCCGCTGCCTTCCGATAAGAATCCGGTGATCGGCACGGACAGTGGCAAGATGCATGGCATCTGTGTTCACTGCGTACAGGGTGGTCCCGGCTATCCCCTCATCATGCATCCTGCTGATGGTGTTTGACCCCCCACCCCCACAGCCGATGACCGCGATCTTGGTCATCATGGACTTGAGAACCGCATCCAGATCGCTATTGTTCTGCGGCGGTTCGCTCTCTGCCTTAGCCCTGTTTAATGCCTCTTCGACAATTGATCTCATCATGTGCCCCATCCCGGAATGCAGATCCTTTTCTCTGTCACCCTCATCACCATCGAAGACGTTATCTCCCTGCCCTCATACAGCACACTCCCGCCGGCCATGAGTTTTCCAAACGCAGGTCCGGGAGGAATACCAATTTCTGCTGCCTTTCCGGGATCAAACTTCTTTCTGGAGATGATCAGACAGTCCCCATCAAATCTGCAGGTACAGTTCTGATATAAGATTGATACGCAGAGATGTATTAATTCATTCGTAATCCGGGAGGCATTTTCCTGATTGGTAATAAATGTGGAATAATAAGCGATGCCCTTTCCCGACAGGTGAACAACCGGAAGAGGATCAAGACCGGCAGATAATCCGTCCGGATCTACTTTTGCTGCTTCCGCTATGAGATCTGAAGGCAGTGTAACTGGTGTTAATGAGAGTCCGTTGCGGATGGAATGCACGGTCAACGAGGAACCAGGGAGTATCTCTTCTGCCAGTCTCATGATGCTCCAGTACTCAGGGAATGAGAGGTTTCTCATGTTCTGCAGATCTGACTGCCCTACCACGACCAGATTCCGTCCTGCAGCATACTCCTCTATCTTCCTGATGTCATTGCGGGATACAGATTTTCGATCGATATAGACTGCATCGGCACAGGTTCCGGAGATAATGGAATCAAACATAGCCTGATCTAAGTGAATCAGGTCGCGGGTCGGTATAATATGACCAAACCCTCCCCTCGTTGTGAGGGTTATCTCGGTCTGCCGCTGTGCATAATGGGTCCCACCAAACCCCGCCAGCCGGACGACCTCATAAGGCTCAGCCCCGATCACGGCTCTGGCGACTGCAGCAGCAGCAGTACGGTCCTGCCATTCCCGCTCTGTACTCCCTACTTCAACAAAACAGGAAGGAACCGGCAGAGCTGTTGGACCGTGATGAGTCGCCTCATAGGTAACGTCGTATCCCTCTGGAACTTCTCTGGCCAGACGATTCATGATAGCATGCATCAAAGCGGTTGCTGCAGGAGTAAGTGTTCCTGGGCTGCCCCCGAATACTGCTTCACCATAGTTGCCGGTAACGTGAACTGTGAGTACTGATCTCGGTTCTTTGCTTGCATGCCGGGAGAGAAAGATGATAAGATCAGCATTGGTGGATAGTGAAGGCCCATCCAGATATATCAACCGTTCAGTACACTGTCTGTGCTGGTACCGTCCCTGTAACTCGGGATTCTCGGAAAGAATACGCCTGGCCTCCTCATGAATCAGGCTTCCAGCCTGATCAGCAAGAGAACTTACCAACAGAATGTGCCCGGTTTTTTTCCCATCATTCATCAGTATATCAATTCCTGGGTGCAAGCGATCACAATTTTCTTGTCCATATATATGCAGTATATACACATGAACACTGAGGAGATCAGATCGATCCTTGAGAAAGAAGGCATTACCACAGAACTTCACTGTGGCAGGGCATTTGAGATTTCTGATAAATATGGTATCTCTAAAGCAGATATTGCGAAGTTCTGCAACGAGCAGAATATTAAGATCCGCGCCTGTCAGCTCGGTTGTTTCTGATTAGAGAATCTGTATCAGCCCAGACGTTGTGAGCCCTTTGCACGTTGCGTAAAAAAATTAGACCAGATCATAAGACATACCGGAAATACCACTGATTATGACCGGTATGCAGACAGTATGAGTATACAGGAGTGCATAGAGTTTCTGAATCCTCCCGCAACTGACGAGAACGGCTGGAAAAATTATTTCCAGGTTACCTGCGCAATATTGCGCTTTGGTGCTCTCCGGTACCTGTATTTTGGATATCCCACCATCATGGCATAGTGCGGAACATGCCCTTCCGGGATTCCGATGCTCGTTTGGATCTCATTGGATGACCTGAGAGCTCCCTGCACGATGCCTGCCCAGCATGTGCCAAGCCCGAATGTTGGTGCAAGGAGGTCAAGGTGTGTCATAGCGATCATGGCATCAACAAATCCGATAGGATTATCTGCCGGGCTGTGGGCAATGACTACGTGGGGAGCACTATGGCATATCTTGTCAAGCCCATGTTCATATGCATTGACAAACAGGGGGAGGACAGGTGCAAGAACCTCTTCCGGATGTGACCTGATAACCTCACGGGCCCATTCGATCACTTTTGCAACTAATGCAGCGACCTCATCAGGATCATATATGACAAGCCAGTGGACAGACTGACCGTTCATCCCGGTTGGAGCATACCTGATGATATCAAATATCTGTTCAAATGTCTCCTTTGGGACCATGTCCTTGCGGTAATCACGAATTGATCTACGGGTTATGATGAGCTGTGCCATCTCTCCGGAGGTTGGGATCCGCTCACCTGATAGATCAGGAATGGGCCCCGCGTTCTCATATGTAACCGTGATCACCCCTTCAGGACAGATGGCCTCACACTGACCACACCTGCCACAGAAATCTTCAGTTCCTGGTTTAACGAATATCTTTCCGTCAGATCCAACATCAAGGATCCCATAAGCACATACACCGGCACAGATACCGCATCCGGAGCATGATTCGGTTTGAATCAGAATTTTTGTCATGTATATCTCTCTATATTTTTCTTCTATTCAGGGATCAGATCAAAGCCTGCCTGCCATGCCTGTTTCATAAGATCAGGGTATTCGGTGACCATCGGTTTTTTACCAGTGTCGAGATCGATGCCAATAACCCGGTTTTTTATCGAGAACCCGATCAGGCCGAGGGCAAACTCAAAGGCATTCATCGCCCCGGTAAAATATGATGCGTCAGGCTGGTTCTGAGTATAAATACAGGAAAGCGGAATCTTCCGTGGTAGAAGGGTTCCAAGATCCATAGTCAGGTATGGAAAGAGCCGATCGAGCCATAGTTTAGTCTGTGCAGTAACGCCACCAAAGTATATCGGAGTTGCCACGATGACACCGTCAGCCCCTTCAATGAGTTGATAGATCCGTTGCATGTCATCCTGAATTGGGCATACGGTTGTGTCTACCTGTTTGCAGGCATAACAGGCCTGGCATCCTGCGATAGAGAGATCATTGAGCATGATAACTTCTGTTGAAATTCCCTTACTGTGGAGTGCTTTCTCTGCCTCCTGCGCAAGAATCAGGGTGTTTCCCTTTCGAGGACTCCCGATAAAAATAGGAACAGATACCATATTACAACCGTTTTGAGAGCGGAGTACCCCCTATACCGATAGCATCGGCCGGGTACTCTTTCACCAGAACAATAAAACTCTCTTCAGGAATCTTGGTGATCGCTGATGTGGTTTTAGTGAGCGATTTGATAAGTTCTTCTTTCACCCCGGGTGCAAGTGGTGCAATTTCAACCGAGATCACTGGCATGTCGGGACCCCGGACCATAATGCGATTATTCTTCCGGGAGTCATAAAAGACACCAGTATCCCACATGTATCTGAAATGTTGTTACGCGTCATGGAACTACACTATACAATGTGTAGTGATGTGATTAATACACCATAGATACAGACAATATAGTAAGTATCCATCACGTGTTATGAATCAGAAAGAAAATGAGTACCATTGCCCTGTTGAAGCTGCCCTTGTAGTAATTGGTGGAAAATGGAAGGCGCTGATCATATGGCAGCTCAAATCAGGAACACTACGTTTTACTGAGATCATGGAGAGACTCCCGATGGTCACCCCCAGAATGATGACAAAGCAACTCAGGGAACTTGAAGAGGATGCTGTCATCACCAGAACTATGTACCCTGAAGTCCCTCCACGGGTTGAGTATGCACTGACTCCCCTTGGGAGTTCGGTAGTACCGGTTCTTGAATCCCTCTGCGCCTGGGGAGCAGATTATCTCACCAGCCATGGTTGCCCGATTCCAAAAAAGAGCTGCAGAAGTCAGGTGCATAAAGAAGAATCTGATGAGCAGGATTCAGAGTCAGAGTGAACTCTTAATAAACCGTTGTGTATAAGGACAAACCGCGATGCAGATCCCACAAACCTGAGCACTTTCGAGGTTGATCGTCTTAGCATCTTCACAACAAAGAAAACAGGCCTCTGCATTCCAGAATTCATCACGGTGAAGTGTGGGATCCCAGTTTTTACCAGAAGGGGCTTTACCAGGACATGAATCTACACACATCATGCAGTCTCCACAGTACGAATGGACAACAGGTCTGCCGGTAGTGAGTGGAGCATTCGTACATACAGTGGTTAACCTGATCGCTGACCCGTACATCCGGGTGACAAGGAGTGCACACTTGCCTATCCACCCAATGCCTGCACAGGTCGCTGCTGTTTTATGGGGAAATTCAGCATACAAATGATCTCGAACAACCTGCGGGAGGGTTGGTTCAATTGCTATAGCACGGTATCCCAGATCGTGAAGGTATTGGACACAGATCCCTGAAAGCTTTGAGAGTTCCTTGTTCACGCGGTTGTATTCAAGAATATACTCGTCAGTTGGTCCAGATCTTATCTCCCTGACAACAACCGGATTGAGATGATACCCTATTGATACAGCATAAGGCAGATCAGGAAATGGATATCCAGGCACTCTGTCGAGTACTGTTGCACCGGTTGTTGCAGCCCCTTTCCTATCAAGTAACGTAAACAGGCGTGAGGTCAGCAGATCAGGCAGTTCATCTGCATTATTACACAAAGCCATGCAATTTCCTTTCTACTCATTCGGGAATCATTTCAGAGAGATCCCTGGCCTTCTGTTCAGACTCCGCTGCCTCCTTCTCCCTGCCAAGTGCACGAAGGATGACAGCCTTCTGATCAAATGCCCGTGGATCGTCTCCTGACCGCCTGATGGCTTCATCGATCTCAATGAGAGCTGCATCATACTGTTTCCAGTCAAGATGAATCCTTGATTTCATGATCCAGGCAGAAGAGTGTTCAGGATAATGTGTACTGACCAGATCAAAATATTTCAGCGCCTCATTGTGGCGGGAGAGCTGGTAGAGGGCAATACCCTTGTTCATGAGGGTTATCCCGTCACTCGGGTTGATCCAGAGGGCACGATCAAGGTACTGAAGCCCTTCCTCAAATCTCCCAAGATCCAGAAGACATCTTCCCTTCTGGATGAGATATGTCATGTTATCAGGCTGGGCCTGCAGGGCGATATCAAAGTTCAACAGTGCTTCATCAAGTAGGTCACGTGACTGACTCTTGTCATAAAGGGAAAGCAATGCGACCCCTTTATTATATGCTGCCTCTTCATCGTTCTTGCTGATTGAGAGGAGGTGATCAAACACGCGAAGTGCTTTTTCATACTGCTGCTGCTTCAGATGACTCATTCCTGCGGTTCGAAGCGAGGTAATCACGAGGTCCTTCTCGCCAGACTGTTCAAGGAACTGAGCCTTCTTTTCCATAGCATCGCCAAAGAACCGATCCTGCACAGGAACCTGTTCGTAAACCTGAAGTGCCAGGGCATCACGGCCTGCTGCTTCCAGGGTGGCTCCTTTCTTCATCAGGATAAGACCTAGTCTCATCGGTTCATCTGCCGAGTAGGCATATGAGCGATCATATGCTGCTATTGCCTCGTCATACCTTCCAAGACTCTCCAGAATCCCTGCCTTATTAAACCACATAGCAGCCTGATCTGGTTTTATCGCGAGGGCACGCTCGCATGCCTCAAGTGCATCTTCCAGATCCTCAGGGTTATCTCTTCCGGTTGCAATCAGAACCGAAACCTTCAGTTGCCAAGCATCATAATAGTCAGGGTCTGCAGCAATCGCCTTGTCTACATAGAACAAAGCCTCCTGCATCAGATCAGGCATCTCATGATATGAGGACTGACCAAAGAGCGAGAGTGCCCTGTTCAAAAATTCTTCTGCCTGGTTTCCAGTAGGACTGGATGCTGATGACTCCTGAATTGAAGGAGCAGAGATTGGGATGGGAGTTTCTGCAAGAGGATAATGGTCTGAAGGTTTTTCCACCAATTCACGTGCTTTTTCGAGAATTGCTTCAGTTGAGAATTGGTCTGCGGGAACAGGAGTTGGAGGCTTCGCTTCAGCAAGCGGTGTTATCTTCACCCCGCCAAATCGTTTCGCCTTTGCCCGGTCAAGATTTTTCAGATAGGTCTGGTTTGCTGAATCGAGAAGAAGGGCATTTTCAAAGCATACAATGGCCTGATCAATATCACCGGTTCTGGACAGGGCAACTCCAAGGGCATTCCAGGCTTTATGGTTGGTATGATCTGCACTTGCTACTGCATGCAGTTTCTCAACTGCCTCTGCAAACCTCCCCTCTTTAAATAACCGGATCCCATCCTGGAATGCATTCATTTCAGTTCAGCTGTATATGTTGATTAGGTTCATTATTGATTATCATATCGTTGAAACGATCCAGAACGACGTCAGGATTCTAAATACATATTATTGGTGAATATTTCCCGAATATCTGATCACCAGTCTTTCTGCATTGCCAGTTTCCTGAGATCAGGTGGCATCAGTTCGATTGCATATCGGAGAGATGTTCTGGGCATCTTCTGCTTATTCTTCATAACATACTCGAAGATCACCTGCTGGTGTTTCCTGCTTGCCTCCTTTAGCAGCCATCCATAGCCTTTGCGGACCATATCGTCCTCATCAGTGAGCAGCAGGTCAGCAATCGCTATGGATTCTTCAAGAAATTTGCCATACTTTGCTGGTATGATCAGTGTCACGGCTGCAGCCCTTCTCATCCACCGATTATCAGATGTAGTCCATGATAGTAGTTCTGATACACATTCCGGATAAGAATCAACCAGATTACCAACAGCGTGGTTGCAGAGGCCATCACACATTGCCCAGTTGGTTATGTAAGAGGAGATCCAGGATCGGATAACTGGTAGATCCAGAGGTGTAAGTTTGTCTGACATGGAATCCATCCAGTTTGAAACGATAAACGCATCCTCCATATACCCGGATGAATAGAGTTCCTCGCACAGAACAAATATCTCCTGTTTGTCCCTTTTTTTTACATCTCTCCAGTACTGTTTAGCGATTTTCCCGACTATAGCGGACTTAACCCCATAACAACGGATCTCCTCCCTGAAGAACCGTACGGCTCCCTTTTGTGTCGCTTCGTCACTACTTGCAGCAAGGTCTCCCCGTATCTGCTTAATAATCGGATCCACACTGAAGATTGGAAGAGGAGAAGGATATGATCTCCGTGTTGTTAAAAAAAGGAGGAACAGAGTTCAGCCCAGAGAAAATGAACTTACTCCCATCGATGATGAAAACGAACTTCCTGAACCTGATGGTGATCCTGAATTCCCATTCTGAACAGCGGTTATATCATACGAACACCCCTCACCAATCGGGAATATCGTAAAGTACCATGTCCCCGGGGTGATATCAAGAGTCACCGGGGAGGTAGAAGTCACCATTGAGGATTTTCCATAATCTGATCTGAATGTGGAATTTTCAGGGAACCTGTCATTTTTCAGAGAGTACAGTTCATACCCTGTGCCTGACAGGCAAACAGCTTTCAAGGTTCCGGCATTACTGAAGGTGATCATCTGAACTGCAGACTGGTTCTTCTGGACAGAAGCCCTCGTTTCAGTCAGAACCACCGGCTCCTGGCTGGATGAAGTACCTGGAGAACTGGTAAATGATGTCGAAGAACCTATTGCAGTGAAACTTGCAGGAAGCGGATATTCATCAGGGTTCAAAGGCGGATGAAAGGGATCATACGAGTCTGCATACACAACGCATGTAACAAGAATGCAACCGACAATAAGGGTCAGCAAGCTGGTTTTACCAAATAAACTGAATAGATTAATCATGGTTCTCATAAACTATCCCGTGAATGAATAGATCAGAGAAGAGGTTGAACAGTAATGATTAAAATGCTTGTATGAAACAGAGAAGAACAGATAGATCCAGTATTTTATTTATCAGAATGGAGAGAAGGTTATTTCGAGGAGGAAATAACCTTCAGTGTGTGGTTTCATCCATCAGTGGTTATTGAAGATCTCAAGATATGAGCGGAGATATTCTCCGGCTCCCAGGTGACCGCTGATATACCCTGGGTTTGCGGTACATGTGAGCATACACATATCACCATTTCCGTAATTAAATTTAGGATAGTGGGAGTCCTCCATAAATATAAATTAATACTAGCATTGAAAACATAAAAAATACTAAAATAATTTAAATTTTGGACAATTATTTTCAATTTTTTTTTAGAGTTTTATCTCATTAATTATCAGGTTGAAACAACCAGCCAAAACTGAACGGTTTCCATTTCTATTACGATGCGCTGCGTTACATTGAATGAACATTCACAAAATTAAGAGATAGGAAAAGATCCAACAGAATAGTTCAGGTACAGATACAGATGCCACATACAACATCGGCTGACAACATCACCCGCCCACCCCTATTTCAATGTACAAATATCTCGATCAGCAGGGGTATGAAAAAAGTCCTGGATTCACTTACCCTCACAATACCCGATGGTGAACACATTACGATCCTGGGACCAAATGGTTCAGGAAAATCAACACTCATTAAAGTCCTGATGCGGGAACTCTACCCAATCCAGGATGAAAAACCACATACCTGCATGATGTTCGGCCAGGAAAAGTGGCACGTATTCGACCTGCGGGCACATTTTGGTATTGTGTCAAATGACCTCCAGTTCAATTTCACTCAGAATATCACTGGAAAAGAAGTACTGTTGTCCGGGTTCTTCAGCAGTATCGGCCTCTTTAATCATGTTGTCACCGATGAGATGGAGAAACGTATTCGGGAGATTTCAGTTTTTCTGGATATTGAGCACCTGATGAACAGGTATATGTCTGATCTTTCATCAGGGGAGGCCCGCCGGCTCTTGATCGGACGGGCACTCGTTCACAATCCCCGGGTTCTTATCCTTGATGAGCCTACCAGCAGCCTTGATCTGCATGCTCTCCATACCCTGCGCCGGTACCTTCGCCAGATTGCCACCAGCGGGGTTGGAATCATTCTGGTTACACACCAGATTCATGATATAATTCCTGAAATAAACCGCGTCATCATGATGAAAAACGGAAAGATTTTTCGTGATGGCAGAAAAGAGGACCTGCTGACAAGTGGAACTATCGGAGAACTCTTCGGAATACCAGTCACGGTAAAAGTAGAGAACGGATATTATTATGCATCTGGATACTAATCCTCAAAAAAACCCTGAAGAGAACTATTAAACCATATCCTCTCTACTTATGAGTATTATGGATTATCCCGACTCCTCCCTGCCACGGGACAATGTGATACGGGATCAGTCCCTGGCCTACCAGATCCGGTTGCAGGAACTCGAAGCCCAAAACCTTGAGCTCTCAATCCGTACCGAGGAACTCTTCAAAGAGAATGTGGTCCTGAAGCGTGAGAACAGCCAGCTCAAACGCATGCCACTGTTTGTAGCGGTGGTGGTTGATATATTTTCATCAGGCGAGATTTATCTCCGACAGATGGGTAATAACCAGGAATATATAACTACTGTCTCTGAAGAGCTCCAGCCGGTGGTAAAACCCGGATGTAAGGTAGCAGTAAATAATGCTCTCTCCATTGTAAAAGTCCTTGAAGAGACATACGATGCCAGGGTAAGGGTGATGGAGCTCGAAGAATCACCAGATGTGACATTCGAACTTGTTGGCGGATTGAGTACAGAGATCGAGGAGGTACGTGAGGCGGTCGAGTACCCCCTCACCAAGCCGGAGGTCTTTGAACGGATCGGTGTTGAACCACCAAAGGGTATCCTGCTCTTCGGGCCTCCAGGTACAGGTAAGACACTGGTGGCAAAGGCAGTTGCCCATAATGCAAAGGCAACATTTATCCGGATGTCAGGGAGCGAACTGGTCCACAAATTCATAGGAGAAGGAGCACAGATGGTACGTGAACTCTTCACACTTGCCCGTGATCGTGCCCCTTCAATCGTCTTCATCGATGAGATTGATGCAATAGGAACAACCCGGACTAATGACGGGACATCAGGGAGTGCAGAGGTGCAACGAACCCTGATGCAGCTCCTCGCCGAGATGGACGGATTCGATAACAGAGGAGATGTCAGGATCATGGCAGCAACGAACAGGGTTGATATGCTTGATGCGGCCCTTCTCAGACCAGGTCGTTTCGACCGTGTCATTCAGGTACCACTTCCTGATGCAAATGCCAGACATGAAATCCTGAAGATCCACACCAGAAGGATGACACTTGATGAAGGTGTTGATCTGAACATAATAGCAACTGATACTGAAGGATTCACCGGTGCTCAGTTGCAGGCGATCTGTCGTGAGGCAGGTATGTTTGCTGTCCGAAGGGATGCATGGGCAGTCACCGCCGACGATATACATGAAGCAGTAGTTAAGGTCAGGCGGGAAGAACCTCGTTCCGACTCCCGGATGTACATCTGATCATCTTTTTTTCATGAATCTTCTCCTTATCAGCAGACCCGGAATTCCGCTCCTTCGATCACTGAGGGAGTCAGACACTGCATGGGATGCAATCAGGTTTTACGGCCCTGTCGGGCTATCTATCGGAGTGTACATCCCAATCTCCACTCTTGCCGGTGCCCTCTCCCTAGCTTCAGATCTCAAATATTTCCTCAGGAAATACACATCAGATCATCTCTTTCAGATCAAGCCGGGAGTATATTATACAGCAGCCCTTACACGAAGCAGGTACCTGACAAGAGATAATGATGTATCAGATGACTGGCCATTCAGACTCGTCTACTGGATAGAAAACCTGGGAAAAGTGATCAGGGTCAGGAAGGAGGATTGGAGCGGTGAGGAGATCTTCTACCAGGCTTCAGAGCACGGAGAAGATGATACACAGAATGATGAAGCAGGCCCCATGTGCGGATACCTGCTTGAGGTCTGGTGCACGAAACCAGAGTTTGAGATGATATAAGTAGATTCCTTCTCCTGAATTGTAATGAAAAGATGTAGATATGGCAGAAAAACCGGTTCTGAAGAGACAAAAATCCTGATATCACAAAAACCGAATTTTTTTTAAAATCATCATTACAGTGAGCAGAGTATTCTGCCATTAAATGTGCTGTATTCCAGGATTTGGTGTATTAGAGCATAAAACCGGTTTCCTACGGACACCTTTTTCCTGATGCAGGAACATCTTCAGCATCAGATCTGAACCAACCTTATTATCCGAAGAATACTTACTCGATCTATCAGACAGGTCTGCCTCATGCTCATCCAGAACTCACCCTTTGTAGTTCCATTAATTATTTCTGCAGTCATGTGCGGAGTTCTGGGAGTATTTAGTTACAGGAATCTCCACATCCCAGGCTCTAAATCATTTACCCTTCTCATGGCAGGGGTTACAATCTGGCTCATCGGGAGTATTTTTGAGTATTCGCTCCTTGACCCGGTCGCCCGATATGTTGCAGTAGTCTGTGAATATCCGGGGATAGTACTCGTCCCTGTCGCCTGGCTGGTTTTTATCATTACATATACCGGAAGAGACGCTTGGATACAAGGAAGAAGAGTCTGGTTATTATTCATTGTTCCTGTCATTGTTGAGATCTTTGTTATCACAAACCCTCTCCACCAGTTGTATTACACATCGGTTTCAGTTGATATCATTGACGGTCTTGCATATCCCGCATACGTGCATGGACCGCTATTCTGGATTCATGCTGTTTATTCGTACATCCTTATCCTGAGCGGAATCGGTGTTCTTGCTGCTGAACTTATCTACACAAAACCAATTTACCGGAAACAACTGCTGATAATCTTCATCGTCTGCCTCATACCATTCTCTTTCAATGTTCTGTATGTGTCAGGGATGTGGTCGATAAAAGGGATTGATTTTACCCCTATTGTATTCTTTATCACGGCAGTCGGCCTGTTTATATCTTCATACTTTTTTCAGTTTCTGAATCTGGCCCCGGTTGCACACAGCCTCTTATTGAAAAACATGAAAGATGCCCTGATCGTCGTGGATAATAATGACATCATCGTTGATGCAAACCCTGCTGCTATCAGGTATTGCAGGCCAGGTGAGGGATCATATCTGGGCGAGAGTGTCACAACGGTTTTTCCATTTACCAGAGAAATTCTGGAACAATATAATGGAATCTCTGATTCATCAGGTCTTCGGGTAGAGTTACCACTAAATGGATCACCACGGTTTTATGAGATACAGTGTATTCCGGTCATCAATAACAGTGGTATCCAGATTGGGAAACTTATCACACTTCATGATGTGCATGAACAGACAATAGCTGCTCAGACAATTCACAAAGCCAATCAGAAACTTCAGCTTCTGTCAGGTATTACCAGACATGATATCAAGAACCAGCTCGCTGTTCTGACCGGATACCTCTCGCTGGCTGAAGATGTTGATGGGGATGAGTTTAAAGCACACTATCTTGTGAAACTGAAAGAAGCAACGCGAATGATAAATGAGCAGATCGAGTTCACATCAGTATACCAGAATATCGGACTACAGAAACCACAGTGGTATGATCTATACGGCCTCATGGAGATGGTGAAGACACAGTTTCCACAATCATCTTTGAGATTTGTGAACGAACTGGAAGGGGTTCGTATGTTCGCCGATCCGATGCTGGAGCGTGCCCTCTACAACCTGTTTGATAACACCATTCGGTATGGAAAAAAGGCGGCATCAATCAGATCGTACTACTATATCAAAGAAGACTCTATGAAATGGATAGTAGAGGATGATGGGATCGGTGTCATATCTGAAGACAAGAACAGGATATTTCTCAAGGGATATGGAAATAATACAGGCCTTGGACTCTTCCTTGTCAGAGAGATCCTTTCAATCACTGATTGTACGATTACAGAAAATGGAGTGCCCGGTACCGGAGCACGATTTGAGATCAGCGTTCCTCACGGGCAATACAATCTATCGCAGTCAGATCAATAAACCGATTGTAGGGAAAGCTCCACAGTTAGCTCATTATGATCATTACAGTTATTACAACAATCAGTGGTAACAGAAGGAAAAACATCAGTTTTGACTGGATTTTAATAATGATACTAATGAATGCCTGAAAGAAATGCTTTGTTCAATCTTCAGGTCGATAAATAACAGATTCCAAAATTAGAGAAGAAAAAGGTGATGATGTTCAGGCAAACATCACGCTGGTGGTCGGAAGACGCGACTCACGCTCAAAATCATACCTGAACTTGCTGAGTGCCATCATAAAATCATTCTGGCTGACTTTTGTGTGCTCCTGTCTGATGGCAAACATTCCTGCCTCCATGCAGATGGCATTGAGATCGGCACCATTCCGCCCTTCAGTCAGGCGTGCAACCTCCATCATGTCAACATCAGAGTCTATGTTCATGCCTCTGGTATGAACCTGAAGGATGGCAAACCTGCCATCGGTATCAGGGAGCGGTATCTCGATGATCCGGTCAAACCGGCCCGGCCTCAACAGGGCCGCATCGAGTATGTCAATCCTGTTGGTTGCACCAATAATCTTAACGTCCCCCCGCTGCTCAAACCCATCCATTGCTGCGAGGAGCTGCATCAGTGTCCGCTGGACCTCACGGTCACCAGAAGTCATGGCTTCAGTGCGTGATGCCCCAATTGCATCAATCTCATCGATGAACACGATTGAGGGGGCTTTCTCCTTGGCAAGATCGAAGAGCTCACGAACCAGTCGCGCTCCTTCACCAATGTACTTCTGTACTAATTCAGAACCTACTGTATGCAGAAAGGCTGCGTGGGTTTCGTGGGCTACTGCTTTTGCAAGCAATGTCTTGCCTGTACCGGGCGGGCCGTAGAGCAGCACTCCCTTCGGCGGATTGATCCCGATGTTGGCAAAGAGTTCAGGGCGTGTCATCGGCAGTTCAACTGCCTCCCTGATCTCGGTTATCTGTTTTTCCAGCCCTCCGATATCCTCGTATGTCTCTCCGGGCAGTTCTACAACCTCCATTCCGTAGACCTGCGAGTCATAACTGCTTGGCAGTAATTCAACGATAGCCAGGGATTGCTGGTTCAGGGTACATCTGACCCCGGCTTTCATCTGCTCAGTATCCACCGACTGTGAGACCCTGACAAGGAAGCGTGGCCCGGCGCTTGACCTGACCACTACGCGTCCGGAATCTATTACATCAGTGATCGTCCCGACAATCAGGGGTGGAGTCTTGAGGTGCTCAACCTCACTCTTCAGTTTTCTGACCTCACGTTCATACCGGATCTTCTGGGTCTCGATATAACGCTTATCAGATTCCAACTGGCGAATCTGCTCCTTCAGCTCCTGGTTCTGGGACTCCATCCCTGCTACACGCTCAACGAGGTACCGGTACAGCTCCTCGGGCGTTTTCGGGTCGTCTGATTGGCGGCCAGTCTCTGACATCCGTCTGATTAGTTATATAGGGGAAAATGACTATATGATGATTGCGAAATATGCAGTGTGAAATGTGTGGGGCAGATAGTAAAGGCCCTTTGAAGCGGGTTCGGATTGAAGGGGCCGAACTTTCAGTCTGCAGTAACTGTGCCAGATATGGGACAGAAGTGCAGGGAGCTGTAAAATCACCTGCAGCCCCGGCCGGTAGACAAACCGGATATACACAGGCTCAGGTTCCCCAGGCACGTCGTTCCCGGGATCTTTTTGATCAACTTGGCGGTGATCTGGTAGAGGATTATGCAGACCGGATCAAGAATGCGAGATTGAAACTCGGACTTTCTCAGAAGGATCTCGCACTCGCGATGATGGAGAAGGAACTCCTTATCAAAAAGATTGAGAAAGGTGAACTTATCCCTGAAGAGGCTGTACGGAAGAAGATCGAGAAGGAACTTTCAATTAAACTGATCGAGGACTCTTCATCAGAATCACTTGATATTCATCAGTCCAGAATGACGACCACCATGGGGGACGTCATCAAGATCAAGAAAGTAAAGAGATAATTCATTTTTTTTTTGATACATACATGCGTGTAGTTAGAAAAAACCACGCATACATTGTAAAATAGATCATGCCATGCTATATCATGGCAATACGAGAGATATTTTTATATATTCTTCTCAACGACGTTCTGATAATGAAGAGCAACCGGATCTCATCAGGGCCCGAGGAAGCCTGCCTGAGTGAAGCATCCGGCTGCCTTTCTACGATGTCATCCAGACTATCAGGGAGTGTCTGCGCTCTCCTGTCAGCAGATGTCTGGCATCATTCTTTTTGGCCTTTTAGCGGTTTTAGCTATTTTAGGTATTTTTGGTACTAGGCACGATCGCCTGTACCATATCATGGTGATCGATTATGAGAGGTAAAGATATCAGACTGGAACGTATCATGAACCGTAACACGAGAAAGACGATCATAGTACCCATGGACCACGGGGTATCCCTGGGCCCGATTGAGGGACTGATCGAGTTCCCGGATGCGGTAAACGCAGTGGCGGAAGGCGGAGCGAACGCAGTTCTCGGACATATTGGTCTGTCGCTCTATGGACACAGGCAACGTGGGCATGATGTCGGACTTATCCTTCATCTTTCAGCATCAACGGCCATAGGTCCTGATCCGAACGAGAAGGTCCTTGTTAACTCGGTGACCAACGCGATCAAGATGGGTGCCGATGCTGTATCCATTCATGTGAACATCGGGGCAGATTCTGAGTCCCAGATGCTTGCCGACCTCGGACGTGTCTCAATCGAGTGTATGGAATGGGGAATGCCGCTCCTTGCAATGATGTACCCGAGAGGGAAAAATATCAAAGACGAGCATGCAGTTGAGCATGTTAGGCTTGCTGCAAGGGTCGCCGCAGAGCTTGGTGTCGATATCGTCAAGACTAACTACACAGGAGATCCTGACACATTTCGCGAAGTGACACATGGATGTCCGGTTCCGGTTGTTGTTGCAGGAGGATCCAAGACCGACGATATAATCACGCTCGAACTCATTGAAGGCGCTATGGAAGGAGGAGCAGCCGGAATATCAATCGGAAGAAATGCTTTCCAGCATGCTGACCCTGCCCAGTTCGTGCGAGCCTGTGCTCTCATCGTACACGAAGGAAAGAGTGCACAGGAAGCACTTGAGATCCTGAAGGGCGTGTAAGATGATCGGCAAGCAGATCAGGATGGAACGGATTATGGACCGGAACACTGGCAAATCTGTTATCATCCCGATGGATCACGGCATGACGCTCGGCCAGATCGACGGGCTTCTGAGAATGAGCGAGACCATAGCAGCCGTTTCTGATGGTGGCGCAAATGCCATCATTCTCCATAAAGGTCTGGTCAAGGCCGGACACCGCCGCCATGGCCGTGATATCGGGCTCATCATTCACCTCTCAACCGGAACAAGCATGAATCCGGATCCAAACGACAAGGTCCTTACCTGCACGGTCGAGGAGGCCATATCACTTGGGGCAGATGCTGTCTCAATTCATATTAACCTCGGAGCACAGCAGGAGTCAAAGATGATCGAGGATGCAGGGATGGTTGTCCGCGACTGTAACAGATGGGGGGTTCCGCTTCTTGCCATGGTATACCCGCGGGGAAATGGAATCAATCCCACAGATCCCAGGCACGTCGGGCATGCAGTCAGAGTCGCAGAGGAACTCGGGGCTGATATGGTAAAGACAAACTACACCGGTGATGTCGAGAGTTTCAGGAAGATTGTAGAGGCAAGTTCAATACCCGTTTTTATTGCCGGTGGAGAGAAGGCAGGGGACCTTGAGACCCTGAAGATCATCAGTGAAGCTGCCCATATCGCTAATTGTTCAGGGGTCTGTATGGGCAGAAACGCCTTCCAGCGTGATGACACTGCAATTTTTGTAAACAAAGTCTGTAAGGTTGTGCATGGGAAGGTACAGCCGGAGGAACTCTGATGAAACAGGTTCTCGTCGATGTCAGACCCTGGAACAAAGAACTTGCAATTACCGCACTCGAGTCTGGTGCAGACGGGATCGTAGTAGATTCAGCAGAGCAGGTACGGGAACTCGGACGTATTACCACAATCGCACCAGACGGAGACCTGATCCCGGGGAAGGATATCACAGAGATCACTATCAGAAGCACGGAGGATCAGGATAAGGCAATGGAGATCGCAAAACGGATGCCCGTGATCGTCCATACACCTGACTGGACCGTTATTCCACTCGAAAACCTGGTTGCAGTCGCTGACTCAGTTATTGCAGTAGTAAAAAATGTGCATGAGGCAGAACTTGCACTCGGCATCCTGGAAAAAGGGGTTGCCGGAGTACTTCTTCAGACAGATGATTCGGCAGTCATACGGGATGTGGCAAAGGTCGTGCAGGGGCTTGGATGCAGGCAGGATCTTCTCCCTTTAACGATTACTGCAATAACTCCGGCAGGCATGGGTGACAGAGTATGCGTTGATACCTGCTCTCTGATGACAGATGGGGAAGGAATGCTTGTCGGAAATACATCATCCGGGTTCTTCCTGGTCCATGCCGAGACGCTCGAAAATCCCTACGTAGCTCCACGCCCATTCAGGGTGAATGCAGGGGCTGTACATGCATACCTGAAACTTGCAGATGGGAGAACTGCATACCTTGCAGATCTCAAAGCAGGAGACCGGGTTATGGTTAACGGAGCAAAAGGTTCCTGCCGTGAGGCAACAGTCGGGAGGGTGAAAATAGAACAGCGTCCGCTCCTTCTCATCGAGGCAGAGCACAAAGGTTCAGAGGTGACCATCATCCTTCAGAATGCAGAGACCATACGGCTTGCAAAACCTGATGGTTCCGCAATTTCAGTTGCAGTGCTCAATCCCGGTGATGTCGTTCTCGGTGCCCTTGATACTGCGGGTAGGCACTTTGGGATGGCTGTCAACGAGACGATCCTGGAGAAGTGATGAAGGTAGGGATCATCGGCGGAACCGGACAGATGGGGGCGTTCTTCGCCCGTGTCTTCACCGATGCCGGTCATGAGGTAAGGGTTAGTGGAAGGACAACAACGATCACAAACCATGATCTTGCGACTGAATCTGATCTTCTCCTCGTATCAGTGCCGATCCATTCCACTATTCAGGTAATCAGGGAGATCGCACCTCTCCTGAAGGAAGGCCAGATCGTCAGTGATCTGACATCTCTCAAGTCAGGTCCGGTTACTGCCATGCTGGAGAGTGCTGCTGATGTTATCGGGATGCACCCGATGTTCGGACCGACTGCTGAATCCCTTCAGGGTCAAACCATGGTGATCACTCCCGGACGTTGTAAAGATGAACAGATCAAGATGCTTTCTGATCTTTTCACAAATCAGGGGGCACGGGTGACTATTACCACACCAGAACATCATGACAGGATGATGGCTGTGATTCAGGGTCTGACCCATTTCAAAGCACTTGTGATGGCAGAGACGATGCGACGTCTCGGAATAACACCGGAAGAAACCGAACTTTTCATGAGTCCTATCTACCGGATAGAAACCTCGGTTGCAGGGAGGATTCTGGCACAGGACCCGATGCTGTACGCAGACATTCTGAGCCAGAATCCTGAAGTGGCAAATGTGCTTGATACATGTTGTGAGGCAGCAGGAAACCTAAAAGATGTCATAGAGTCAGGAGATACAGATGCATTTGGTGATCTTTTCCTTACTGACCGCAGGTGGTTTGGGGATTACTGCAGCCGTTCTCTCGATATGACAGACAGACTGATCGCAGCGATGGTGAAGGAATGAAAGTGATCACCCTCGGACCTGAAGGAACTTTTTCACATGAGATGGCCACAATCATTGGGGCTGACGAGATAGTGCTTGTTCCAACAATCGGAAAGGTATTTGCAGAAGTGGTCAGGACCGGAACACCAGGTCTGGTTCCGCTTGAGAACAGCGAGGCAGGAGGAGTGACATCAACTCTCGATTGCCTGATGCAGTTCCCGGTTACAATCACCCTTGAGTCGTACCTCCCGATCCATCACTGCCTTGCAGGGACAAACGGGCAGATCTCCAGAATATATGCCCACCCTCAGAGCCACGAGCAGTGTAGCAAGGTGATCGAGGATCTGAATGTGCCGGTAATACACACCGAGAGTAATGCAGCAAGTGCCATCGCCCAAAAACATGATCCAGGATCTGCTGCAATCATTTCGGAGCGGCTTGCAGCCCGGCATCAGATACCGCTCATCAAAACCAATATCGAGAACAATGCCTGCAACATCACCAGGTTTGTTCAGATTTCTACGGGAGATTCTAATTCTTCGCTTGAATTACATATCACATCTGATAATCCGAAAGGTGATCCGGAGAAATGCAGTTTGATCATCGATCCTGATGAGAACAGGGCAGGGCTCCTTTATGATCTTCTCACGCCTTTTAAAAGGGAAGGTGTGAACCTCACCCGAATCGAATCAAGACCTTCCAAACGGAGCATGGGAACGTATGTCTTCTTCCTTGACATCCAGTGCGACGGCAGGTGGCGTGAAGCGGCAACAGAATTACAGCATCTTGCACCGGTAAAGTACCTTGGTTGCTACCGCAGGTGGCGAGAGACTACAGAGGGCGTATAATGGATATGCACATTGGAAGGTGCGGCCCGGTTCATGTCAGGGTCAGGGCACCACCCTCTAAGAGTTATACACACCGTGCTCTGATCATTGCTGCACTTGCAGATGGAATATCTACTATCAAAGGGCAGCTTGATGCAGACGATACCAGAATTACTGCACGTGCACTGGCAGCACTCGGAGTCAGGATCGTCTGGGAGCAGGGACTGATCACAGTATACGGAACCGGAGGAAGGCTTCATGCACCGGGTTCTGCGATAGATATTGGAGATTCCGGGACAAGTATGCGGCTTCTTACTGCTGTATGCCTTCTCGCGGACGGACCTGTCACCATTACGGGCAGTGCCCGAATGCAGGAAAGACCAATCGGTCCACTGGTTGATGCACTAAACAACGCAGGAGCAACCATCTCGTATCTTCATAACAGGGGTTGTCCCCCGCTGATCATCGACGGTACGCTTGAAGGAGGAGAAATCCATGCAGATGGAAGCGTATCTAGTCAGTTCATATCCTCACTGTTGATTGCAGCACCGTATGCAAAAAAGAATGGCTCAATTTCACTCATCGGCCCGGTTGTCTCGGAACCATACATCAGAATCACAACAGGTATGATGTCTCTCTTCGGGGTAACTCCAGAATTGATTGAAAAAAGCCCCTTGACCTGGAGGATCCCGTCGGGGAGGCGATATATCCCTGGATCATATACAGTTGAAGGTGACTATTCTTCTTCATCATACTGGTTCGCACTCGCGGCAGTTACGAGAGGCAACGTTACAGTAGAAGGGCTGAATCAGGATTCAGATCAGGGAGACAGACGGCTTCTCGATATCCTCAAGCAGATGGGATGTACGATCACCTGGAATCATGTAGATGAAACAAGTGAATCAACAGTTACCGTCTCATGTAACGGATCACTCTCCGGTGTTGATGTGGATATGGCAGACTGTCCGGATGTAGTCCAGACACTTGCTGTTGTCGCAGCAACAGCAGAGACACCAACCCGGATCACCGGCATTCATCATCTCAGGGCAAAAGAAAGCGACCGGATCGCTGCAATTGTGAACGGCCTGAAGGCGCTGGGGATCAGGTGTGAAGCAGGCGATGATGAGATTATGATCACACCAGGAAAACTCACTGAGGGGATAATTCATCCTGAACGCGATCACCGAACCGCGATGAGTTTTGCCATACTTGGAACAGCAATAGGCAATGTCACCATCCTTGATGCCGGATGTGTAACAAAATCATATCCTGACTTCTGGGAGGAGTTCAGAACAGTATGGAAGACCGCAGGATCGTGTTGATAGGATATCGCGGAACGGGAAAGAGCAGCATCGGGCGAAACATTGCTGCAACACTCAAGTATGATCATGTTGATATCGATACCCTGATCGAAGAAACAGAAGGGAAAACCATCCCCGAGATCTTTGCATCCGGCGGAGACAACGGGGGAGAAGATGGCTTTCGTGCAATTGAATCCCGAATCATAGAAAAACTTCCTGATTCATCAGCAGTCATCAGTACTGGTGGCGGGGCAGTACTCAGGCAGGAGAACATCCGGGCTCTTAGAAGGAAGAGTCAGGTCATCCTGCTCACCAGCAGCGAGGAGATGATCGCAAAAAGGATCGCCGGAACCTCCCGCCCTTCTCTTACAGGACTATCACTGGAAGAAGAGATCCATACAACCCTTGAAGAGCGACAGCCATTCTACCGGGCGGCCGCAGATCTCGTTTATGACTCAACCGGTAAAACACCAAAGCAGGCAGCTTCTGAGATCCTGCAGATAATTCGACCAGGAAAGCACTTTTCTGACGAGATCAATGCCAGGCAGAAACTCGTAAACTGGGTACTGTCTACACGGATCCCGGTAGCAGCCCACAAACCACTTCTGGCGACAGTGTCAGATCCTGGTATAAAATTGTACGGAATCCTGGGAAACCCCTGTATGCACAGCCTCTCCCCTCCCATCTGGAACAGACTTTTTCAGGAGTTGGATATTCCTGCCCGTTACACCTGGTTTGAATGCCCGGACCCGGCACGACTAATCCTTGAAGCAGAGAAGGCAGGAGTCAGGGGACTGAGTGTTACTATCCCACACAAAGAGACGGTCATGCCGCTGCTTGATGAGATAAAGCACGATGCAACAGTCATTGGAAAGGTAAATACAATCCTGCTGCTTGGAGGGAAGCGGTATGGATTCAACACAGACTGGAAAGGAATTTACCGTCCACTTGAAGGTGTAGACGGGGATGTAGCCGTCATTCTCGGGGCAGGAGGCGCTGCTGCATCTGCCGTGTATGCAGCTTCGATGAGAGGATTCAGACCAATCATTCTCAATCGAACGGTTGAACGGGCACGTGAGATGGGAAAACACTTTAGTGTTGAGACTGGGGAAATCAGCGACTTTGCGAGGTATCACCCGGATCTAGTCATCAATGCCACGTCGGTAGGAATGAACTCGCATAGTTCCTCATCAAACATGACTCCGGTGCCTGTTTCATCACTGACACCTGATATGCATGTTTTTGATCTGGTATATACCCCTGCAGAGACACCACTTCTGCGGGGAGCACTCGAGAAAGGATGCAGCATAATTCCGGGAACTGAGATGTTTATTCACCAGTTGATTGAGCAGTTTAAAGTACTGACAGGGATTGATGTCCCGGCAGACACAGTGAGGAGGTGGTTACTCTGAATACGTTTGGCAGATCATTCAGGGTGACTACATTCGGAGAGAGTCACGGTGCTGCAATCGGGGCGATTGTTGACGGGTGTCCACCGGGAGTAGAGATCTCTTCAGCAGACATACAGCAGTTTCTCGACCGAAGGAAACCCGGTACATCTGATCTTGTTACCCCTCGCCGGGAATCCGATCTTGTGGAGATCCTCTCCGGAGTCTTTGAAGGTAAGACCCTTGGAACTCCTATTGCCCTATTGATAAGAAATGAATCTGCACGATCTTCCGATTACGACCACCTTCGTGAGGTTTTCAGGCCAGGTCATGCAGACAGGACGTTCTTTGAGAAGTACGGACTCAGGGATCACCGTGGAGGCGGGAGATCTTCAGGACGGGAGACTGCCGGACGGGTCGCAGCCGGGGCGATTGCAACAATCTGCCTGAGGATGAAAGAGATCTCAGTTATTGGAAAAATCCTCGAGATACATAGTCAAACAGATCCATCACACTTTGAGACTGAGATCAGAGAGGCCAGGAACAACGGAGACTCAGTAGGTGGAATCATCAGTCTCACCATCACCGGCTGTCAGTCAGGGCTGGGCGATCCGGTCTTCGGAAAACTCGATGCTCTCCTTGCCGGGGCACTTATGGGTATCGGGGGTGTGAAAGGGATCGAGATAGGATCAGGATTTGCAGCATCCCGGATGCTGGGATCAGAGCATAATGACCCGATGACCCCTGAAGGATATCTGTCCAATAACGCAGGTGGTATACTGGGTGGAATCTCAAATGGGCAGGATATTCTAATCCGTCTCGCAGTAAAACCAACTCCGTCGATCAGCAGCCCGCAGAATACCATTGATTGTAATGGCAATCCAAGATCCATCACAGTTATAGGCAGGCATGATCCCTGCATTGTACTCAGGATCGTCCCTGTTGCAGAAGCGATGGCGGCCCTTGTTATCCTTGACACACTGCTCGAACATGAGAAATACGCACCATGGAAAGATCAGTAATCAGACTGATCCAGCGAGTTTCGTATCCCAATTTTTTGAAAATTTTTTATACTTTTTCATTTTATCAGCCAGGATAGCAGGTTCAACCCGATCAGGAACGATATACCTGCACCTGTTGCCATGATCATGTACCACCATACCGATCCCCGATCATCAGGGTTCAGATGTCGATCAATCCAGACAAGAATCAGAACAAAAAGGCTGAAGAGGATAAGCCGTATCGATACAAAACTCCTGGTCAGATCCATTGACCAGAAGAACTGAGAGACAAATGCTGAGGTCACCAGAACCAGCACTGTTGCAAGGTACTCCTTTCTGGTCATCACAAACCCGGGAATGGATCTGGGGAGGGTAACCTGTAGCACTCTTGACCTTCCATAGACACCCCCAAGCATACTGCAGAACAGGGCAACAAAACAAACGATAACAAATAGAGCATTGCCAAAATATCCAAAATTGGTAACCATCAGAGCGATCTCAAGAGTGAGATCGGATTCAGGTGCTCCAAGTCCGTGTTCATACAGGAACACGTACCCGACAGAAAGGTACAGGATACAGAGTAGAAAGAGTGATGACATACCAAGTGCAGCATCCAGTTTGATCTGTCCGAAATACTCTTTCCTGTTGTGAGGTACCGCTGATCCCTTGAGATGATTAACAAGCCAGACAGAGTAGAAGAGGAGTGAGAATCCTGATCCTACGCTGCTCATAATGATCGATGATTCATACACACTCATGAAGGTGCTGAGATCAAGGAGTTTTAGAAAGATCACATCATGCCCGGAGAGCGGCATGGCGAAAAGCATTGCACAGAGCCCTACCATGATGAAAGTTATTGCACCCATCAGGATCTTTCTGAAGAACCAGTAGGAGTTGACTGATACCAGGAGAAATATGGTTGCAAAGATCACAAATACGAATGCAATCGGTGGAACATTCACGTGAACCAGTTCGGTCAGGAGCCTGGCCATCGCAAGCGATGAGAAACCAAGCATAAAAATCTCCAGATAATAGACACCGTTGAGCAGCCATACTGCCCAGTTTTTCGGACCAGGTATCCCGGCAATACCTACGAAGATATCCTTTCCAGTAACGAGTGTATACCTACCAAGTCCGGTAATTAGGGCATATTTAAAGAGTAACGTTATGGCAATAATTCCGAGAAATGTATAACCTTCGTCTGCCCCAAAGGTTATGAGTGAGAGCAATCCTAGCCATCCGCTCGATGACAGGGCAATGAGGATCCCAGGGCCTGGAAGCGGGTACCGGACCGCACAACCAGACTGGGTATTATCCATATCCGATATATGATCAAGACCGATATGAAGACCATGCGCCAGACTACCTGTGAACGACAATTAATCAGCGTATGAGCCAGATGAGATAATATTCAAACTAGTAATGAGCAGAATAAACCCGACCCTGATCCATCTGACCGTTTTTCTTGTAGGAATAGCAGTAATTATAATACTTCTTCTCCAGCAGAACTCAGGTACTGAGCCTGGAAACGATAAAGACGGACCTGTTTTTCCCAGACTCTATCATGATCTTGTCACCTTTGAGAGCCGTACTACTATGAACAATGCTGATGTGATGCTCCTAAACACATCTTCTGGTGAACAATGGGATCTCACTGACCTTGATGGAAATCAGTATAGACCGGATATTGACAGCGATCAAGTTGTCTGGCAGGATAAGCGTTCAGGATACTGGAATATTTACCTTAAAAACCTCACTACAGGAATAGTGACTCAGATCACAAACATATCTGATCGTGAGACCACACCTCATGTATCAGGTGACAGGATAGTATACATTACCGAGAGAAACCGGGATCAGGATATAGCCTTGTTCAATATATCGACAGGAGAAGAGCAGTTGATCTGTACAGCACCTGATGTCCAGTGGCAGCCAGACATCGATGGGGACTGGATTGTCTGGGAAGATTGGAGACAGGGTCCCAAATCTGAAGGAGATATCTATGCGTATTACATTCCTGATAACCGCGAGATTGCGATCACGAACTCTACATCGTATGACTGGTTTCCGGCAGTTTCAGACGGATGGGTGGTATGGCAGTCAAACCGGGGAGGTAACTTTGATATCATTGCCGAGAACCTGATGACGAAAAAACAGATTCAGATCACAAACAATACCCAGCGACAATGGCTCCCGGCAATCTCGGGCGATATCATTGTTTGGACAGACGAACGCAACAGGCAATGGGACATTTATGGATACAACCTCTCATCAGGCACTGAGTTCAGAATCACGACAGAATCCGGTAACAACGCATGGCCTGCAATATCTGGTAAAAAAGTAGCATACATCAGTTATCCAGAAAATAGCCTATCGAAACTGGTGACAGAAGAGATCACCGGGTAACGAATCCACTCAGATCATTGTCATGACCATATTTTATAGTCAGAACTATTGCACTGACAACAATATATGGGAAAAGCACTGACCTGTACAGGTGACAGAGAAACCTCTTCTGCCCCATGATATCCCGATAGGGGCATTAACATCCATCATCTTCAGAAATCAGTCAGTTTTTCTGAACCATCATCTGCGAACTCTCGGGCTGTCGTGTGGACAGTTTCCAATCCTAATGTACCTGATGAATCACCAGAACGTAACCCAGGAGACACTTGCACGGCATTTTCACATAGACAGAGGTACGATAGCCAGGTCTGTCAGAAAACTTGAGGATGCAGGCTTTGTTATCAGAATTATAGACCCTGAAAACAGGCGGGCTGTACGACTCTTTCTTTCTGATAAAGGAATTTCCATCATACCGGAATTAATCAGGATAGATGCCGAATGGGAAGGAACAGTCTCTGCCTCTTTTTCCGGCGATGAAGGAACCCGGTTTCGGAACCTCCTCCTCAAGGTTGCAGGATCCAGTATCAGAGGAGTACGGGAGATCGGAGAGGAATATGTTTCGTGCTGTACAGGAGGTGAGTGTGCATGAGTTTCTCTGACGACACAGTCGGTGTAAACCTGCTAAAAGGAGATCCAAAGGTTGCGATCCTGAAACTCTCCATACCTATGATCATTGCGATGCTCCTGATGTCGACCTATAACCTGGTCAATGCTGTCTGGGTAGCAGGTCTTGGTTCAGATGCCCTTGCCGCGGTTGGATTCATCACACCCCTCTTCATGGTCCTAATCGGACTTGGAAATGGTCTCGGGGCTGGGGCAACTTCAGTCATTGCCAGAAGGATCGGCGCAGGGGATCGGGATGGTGCAAATGGTGCAGCAGTTCAGGCAATTCTGATGATACTCGGCATCTCGGTAATCATCACCATACTCCTGATTGCATTGGCACGCCCGCTGATGATTCTCTTCGGTGCAGGAAAAACAGTCGACCTTGCGGTTGAATACGGGAATATCGTCTTTTTAGGGACAGTCCTGATTCTCTTTACCAATATTGCGTATGCAATTCTCAGGGCAGAAGGAGATACCAAACGTACAATGTATGTGATGGGAGCCTCATCTATACTGAACATCATCCTTGATCCGATCCTGATCTACTACCTGAAGATGGGTATCGCCGGTGCTGCATGGGGGATGATCATCTCTCTCGTACTTGTCACGGTCGTTCTTCTTTACTGGTTTTTCATCAAAAGGGATACCTACATGAATCTCTCATGGAATGTCAACCTGAAAGAGATCAGAAATGTAAAAGATATGCTGGCAGTCGGATTACCTGCAAGCTGCGAGTTCTTCCTCATGTCATTTCTGGCAATCTTCATCAACGCGATGCTGGTTATGGTTGCAAGTACTGATGCGGTTGCAGTGTATACAGCAGGATGGAGAGTAGTATTCTTTGCAATTATCCCGCTTGTGGCTATTTCAACATCAGTAGTATCGGTCACAGGCGCAGCATATGGAGGAAGACACTACGAAAAGTTCCCGGTCATACACAACTTTTCAATCCTGCTCGGCATGGGGATCGCAATCATCATCAGCATTCTCACCTGGCTCTTCGCCTCGCAGATCTCGTTCATCTTCACGTACACATCAGAAGGAGCTCACCTTGCTCCTGCAATCGCTGCATTTCTAGCAACAATGTGTATCTTTTATCCGTTTGTTCCACCAGGAATCATGTCCTCATCAATATTCCAGGGGACCGGGCGGGGAATGTCATCCCTGATTCTCAATGTACTCAGAAATATGGTCTTCATGGCATCATCCGCATACCTGCTCGGAGTTGTGTTAGGATTTGGAGAGCATGGAGTCTGGTACGGAATTGTAATCGGTGATATTCTGGGCGGGATTGTCGGATATCTCTGGGCTCGGATATACATCAGACGGCTAATGAAATACGCCTGAACCTGTATAATCTGAAAGAAAAAGTAAGGAGATCAGGGATTCATGACTACAACTCTCCATGGTACTCCATGGAGTGTTATAGTGGTCCATGCAACCTGAACTTCCTGATTATTTAATCCTGAATATGTATCATATCCAGATCTGGCATTCTGCAGATGTACCGCCGTCTTAAGGAGAGAGGGAGAAGCATTGAATTCTGGATCATTCCAGGTTGATCGTCCTACCTGTTCTGAATCACTCTCAGATAGGATAATCCCATCAGGCTGTTCTACCATGAGTGAATATCCTGACTCTTTTAATTCATCCATCTTGTCAGGCGAAACAAGAACGGATGGGTCAACAAGTGAAGAGACATAACTGGAAACAGTCTTCTGTTTAGACAGGACTGGGTATGTAATAATGACTGCATTCTTTCCCTCAACAGTTTTCAGGTAGGTGCTCATCCCAGGAGAAGGATAGGAAAGTATACGGGTAATATGTGGTTGTCTTGAAAGATCCGTCCCGATTGATGGTTGATATTCATCAGGGTACACGACAGAAATACGACCTGACTTGTCCAGAATTGATGCCTCATATACTCCGGTCTGGTTTCCTTCACTCTCAACCAGATTTGACAGGAGAATTGTCTGGTTCTCTTTGGAATAATCTTTGCCACTCATATCCGCTGCGACATCTGAAAGCTGCCTGTCGATGATATCCAGCCTCATCTGAAGGTCAGCTGCCACCCTTCCAAGTATCCTGAAGATCTTATCATCAGGAATTACCTTCTCCATGTCTTCAGTCTGGTACCATGCCTGCTCAGTTACTCCACCTCCATTCAGAGGTGTAACATTGCCCACAGAAACCAGCGTCCCCCACATTTTGGCAGAGATCATATCAGCCTGCGGAGTAGCAGTCCCTGATATCCGTAGACCATCTACTTCGTACTGACCCGGGAGATTTGTTGGAAGCAGTTGATCCCCTGTGTCTGTGATGATCCCAAAGAATCCACCTTCAAGATCCTGGTATGCAACCGTTCCAGTAAACATAAATGAACCAGTTGAATCAGCAATCTGAGCACTGACACATGAGAAGAGCATCACCATTACCAGAGTGAACAGAAATGCTAAACCGTAAAATTTCATACATCACCTATTCTCTCCGAATGTGATGAATATTTTCCGTCTGTCCCCAACTTTTTGTCTACATTCGACAAGGGAAATCTTTATTAAAATTCAGCCCTGATAACCTGTCATTCTGGATAGGACATTATAGATTACATAAGGGTTTTATCCATTATCAAGGATGGGTTAATTGAATCAGGCTTTTTTAGAGAAAGTCTGACACCACCTGGGCAGAAATATTCAGGTACTGATCTCATTCTATCATGACAGATCCGGAGTATCCCGAATTCAAAAAGACGCGGATTATCCTCATTACTTCAATTGTCTTATTTATTGTTCTTTTCTCTTCAATAGCAGCATTGCTTTCATTTATTTTACTTGGTACTTACCAGACATTTGAAGAGAATGAGATGAATAGCAGGATGTATCAATTCCAGGATGCCCTGAATTATTCGATGAACACGCTGCAGAACACTGCTATTGATTATGGAGAATGGGATTCATCAGCCAATTATATCGAAGGAAAATATCCAAACTTTGTTGAGGCAGAGATCAGTAATGAAACCTTCAGGAAGATGGGTATCGATTTTGTCGGCTTTTTTGACCTCAATGGAACTCCACTCTACTACATCGATCTATCAACGCCTTCGAATAAAACAGAACTGATAAACCCAGCCTTACAGATATACCTCCCTCATGGCAATCTTTCTCCTGATGGGATGGTCGAACTTCCGGAAAAAAAGAACTTCGTATTCTCAAATAAAGATATTTCAGGGATTCTGACATTTGTTCCAATCATATATCACACAAAAAATACGCCACCGGTTGGAACCGTTGTGATGGGGCGATATTTCAACGACCGGTTCCTGGATGAAATTTCCCTTGTTCTGAAGAAAAAGATCAAGATAATTCCAGATAGTACTGGATATGAATTATTTCCAGGGAATAATCAGAATCCCGAGTTTAGAGTAATTTCAATTAGTAACTCAGAAATTTCTGCATTCATGAAAATTACTGATAAACAGAGTGGGCAGCGGTTGGTATTTGGATTAACATACCCACGGGAGATTTATCGACAAGGAATCTCCACTCTTGGAACCTTTCTTATTCTGATAGCATTGGTAATGTGGGTATTTACTGCACTTACCGGGACCGGTCTCTCATATTACATCAGGCATGCAGAAGATGCCCAAAAACTGGTGAGACAAAAGGATAAGTCATACTATCAGATTCTTAATAACCTTGAGGATGCCTATTTCAAGGCAGATCGGAACGGCGTTCTTAAGATGGTCAGCCCGAGTGCTGCCAGGATGCTCGGGTATTCAAACAGCGATGAACTGATCGGTGTACGGATCGCTGACCTCTTCCAGAACCCGGATGAACGACATGCACTCAGGGCTATTTTATTTGAAAATTATCAGATCCAAAACCATACCGTCGCACTAAAAAGAAAAGATGGTTCAATCACATTTGCTTCTATCCATGCTCATCTGATCATCTCAGACAAGGGGGATGTGACTGGTATCGAGGGAACTGCCCATGACAAAACTGAGATCATTCTTGCTGGAAAGGACTCAAAAGAACGTCAGTCGGTATACAGACTAATCTTTGATAGTGCCAACATCGGCCTCTTTCAAACCAGCCCTGAAGGTCAGTTCCTCTCTGTGAATCCTGCTTTTGCAATAATGATGGGGTATGAAAGCCCTGAACACATCAGAAAAACAGTTGAAAACATCCCCAAAGATCTGTTTGTCAACCCTGAAGAAGGAAATGATATTCTCGAATCGTTAGTACAGGAATCCTCAATCGAAAACCTTGAGATACATCTTAAGAGATATGACGGTTCGCTGATCTGGCTTAATATCAATATTGTCCTTATCCGTGATATCAACGAACAACCTGCGGCCTTCTTTGGCACAGCCATTGACATCACCGAGCGAAGATCCGCAGAGTATGAATTAAAAGAAAGTCAACAGAAGTTTAAAAGTCTCTTTTATCTCTCACCCATCGCCATAATGGTTTATGATCAGGAGGGACATTTAGATGATGCAAACTCTGCAGCGATCTCATTATTTGGAGTTTCAGATGTTGGCGTTCTCAATTCTGGCAGCCTGTTCGATCATCCCTTACTCACGACAGAGGAGCGGAGAGCGATTATAAACGGGAGATCCGTGGATACTGATCTTACCGTTGATTTTGACCGGATGAGGTCCAGATTTCAGTTCCCATCTTCACGGACAGGGACAGGCCATCTCCGTATGATAGTAAGTCCTGTTCCCCATCCATCAATCCAGGGTATGAACTGGTTCCTTACCCAGATCATTGATGTGACTGATCGAAAGAAAGCTGAGATCGCAAGCCAGATCAACGAGTTAAAATACCGACAGGTCTTTGCCAATGTGTCGCACGGACTTATCCTCTTCGAACGATTTCATGAAGGTGAACCTGGTAGGATTCTGGATATAAATCCACAGGCTGGAAAGTTTATCGGAAGATCTGTTTCTGATATTCAGACTGATGGGGATATGCTCGATAAGTACCTTGACTTCAGAGAATTAAATCTCGGGCATATTACGCAAGTCGAAACCGGGGAGATCTGCTCAACTGAAATGGACCTGATATCTGCAGATAAAAAGGTGATACCCGTCTTCGTGACCTGTGCGTTCTTTCGGATCGGTGAACAGCAGGTAGGACTGGCTGTCATTGAAGATATCACCCTGAAGCGAAAATATGAGGAAGAACGTGGCAGGATGATTCAGCAGATCGAGAAAAACCTTGCTGAACTGGCGGTCCTGAATGATGGGATCAGAAATCCACTCACTGTAATCACGCTTGTGGTTGATGAACTTGAGGAGTCCATTTCAGGTCCCGTGCTTACACAGGTGCAGGATATTAATCACTTGATCGATCAGCTCGACAAGAGGTGGATAGAGTCGGAAAAAATACTGAAGTTCCTGAGAAAACACAATTATTTATAGGCCGACAGGGACGATTACACCAAAAAGTGAACGGGAACATTTTCCACCGGACTCTCCGAACACCATAAAGTCTCTGAAGATAACTATGTAGGGAGTTATCGGAGGCCTCTTTGACATCCTCTCATCGTTCAGATACCAGAACTATTCTGCATGCCCTGTATGATCCTCACCATCCCTCATCACTTATTCTATTTAGGGAGGAAGAGAATTCAGTATCTTTCCGAAGTGCTACCATTGCAGGTGCTGTAGAGACCCATCCCTTTGCCAGGGATACAGAGTACCTCTCGTCCCTGATATCATCAGATCTGAAACGAAAAAGAATAGACCTGCATACAGAGTGTCAGGCCTCTTTATGCCGGATCGTATTCCCCACCGCAAAAGAGACTGTGATCACCTCTCAGGAATGTGGATTGCGATCCGATATAACCCAGGCAACTCCTGATGGACTTACTATCTTTCAGGTTCCTGTACTTCTCTGTCAGCCAGAGTTACTGGTCGCCATATCAGACAGCGGCTCATCTGATGTATGGGTTGAAGGAGGTACTCTCAGGTTCTGGAGAACCTGTGCCTTACTTGCAAGAGAGATGGTTATAAGGGGGCGGTATCTTCCGTCGACCGGGGTCTACCAGAACGGAGGAGTCTGCACCAGGTGGAAGATCCTCCCCTCATCATATGATACGCACCGGATCGATCTACTGGCCAGAGCGATGCCCCCCATACAGCGACAGTTTCTAAAAAATGCTGATGGGTGTTCAAATTTCAGTAGAGTGGAGACAATATCTATCTTCATTGAATCTGTGATAGCCCGTATCATCAGCCAGTCAGAAGAGAGAGATCATGTTGATCTGATCTCTAATTACTCTCCTATTGAGAGGCTCAAGTATTCTCAGGAACTGACTGCTCTTTACTATCTCCAGGGATGCGAACGCCACAGGATGCCGATCACAAATCCACAGATAACGAACGGGTGGAGAACTAAGTTTGATCAATGGACTGACACTCAACACATTGAGATACCGGACGATCTTCCATGGGCAATAGTTGCCAGGATCGAGGTGATCTCTCAGGATAGTCATCCAGCCAAAGAGGCTGAGGACCAACCAGCCGAATGGGCAGTCACATTCCTCGTCAGGTCTGCCGATCATCCAGACATTCTGGTCCCTGCATCCAGACTCGGAGCAGGAAAACCTGTACCAATTCCCTTGCCCGGTGATGACGAACTGAAGAGACTGCTTCAGAAGACAGCAGTAACGGTGCAGAACATAGCAAACCTGCCTGATTCACAGATGATGCAGATATCAGACTACGATTTGAGGATCAGGATTCCGGAGTCTGATCTGATCAGATTCATGAGTCATATGGTTCCACAAATTCGTGAGAGCGGGGTTGAGATCATCTGCCCTGACTGGTGGGGTAGATCGGCAGAACCTGCCCGATTACAGTTCACCATTCAGCGGCAACATGAGAAAGGGATCATCTCGACAGTTGGGCTTGCCAGCCTTCTCCATTATGATTACCGGATAGCAATCGGCGATGACTTCATCGAACCTGCAGTATTCAGACAGATGGTGGAGCAACAGATCTCAACAGTCAGGGCAGGGAAGCGATGGGTGACGATCGATCAACCTGTGTTGGATCAGAAGATCAGATCTATCGAGAAACAGTACAAAAAACACCGGGTGTCGGTTGCTGATCTTCTCAAGATGGTTGCACGGTCTGAAGATCCTGATACAGATCTCGTCATTACTCCGGGTGATGACTGGACTGGAGACCTTATCGCAGGTGTCAGGCAAGGATGGTATCATACAAAGGTTCAGATACCGCCCACCTTCAGCGGGACACTCCGCCCGTATCAGGAGACAGGAGTCTCGTTTTTGCTCCGCTGTCGCTCGCTGGGGTTTGGTGCTTGTCTTGCAGATGATATGGGTCTTGGCAAAACACCACAGACAATAGCATACCTGCTTTCAGCAAAAGAAAATGGAGACCTCAACGGGCCTGTACTGATTATCTGCCCAACTTCTATAATCGGGAACTGGGAACGTGAACTGTCACGGTTTGCTCCAGGGCTCTCGTGTTTCATTCATCACGGTTCTTCACGTCTGAAAGGAGAGGCTTTTTTAGATAAGGCAAAATCATCTGACGTGATCATCACCTCATATGCACTCATTCCCCGTGATCTGCAGCTCCTGAGCAGCGGTTCTTACTCAGCACTCGTCCTTGACGAGGTTCAGAATGTAAAGAATCCACAGACTAAACAGTTCCAGGCAGTAAGGGCCCTTGAGGCAGATCACAGGATCTCACTCACCGGAACTCCAATCGAGAATCATCTCACCGAACTATGGGCACTGATGGAGACGATTAACCCTGGATATCTGGGTTCACTGTCAGCATTCCAGAAGATGTATGCGACCCCAATAGAGAAAGGGGGAGCAGAAGAGAAAGCAGCAGAACTGCGAAGAATGATCAGGCCGTTTCTGCTCAGAAGGGTGAAGACTGACAACTCGGTCATATCGGATCTTCCGGAAAAGATGGAGATGGAGATCTACTGTACCCTTACCCATGAACAGGCGGCACTGTACCAGAGCACAGTAAATAACCTCGCTCATGATATCAAATCTGTTGTCGGAATTGCCAGAAAAGGGCGAGTGCTCTCTGCCCTCACAAGGCTGAAACAGATCTGCAATTATCCAGAAAATGGACCCGTTGCAATGGTGGAGCCTTCAAGATCAGGGAAGGTACAACGGCTTGTGGAGATGCTTGAAGAGGTCAGGGATGAGGGTGATGCAGCCATTATCTTCACACAGTATGCAACCTTTGCAAAGGATCTTGCAAAAACTCTGCACCAGTCTCTCGAGCGTGAAGTACTGGTCATGACCGGATCAACTCCACGACTGAAGCGTGAGGAGATGATCTCCAGGTTCGCAAAAACTGACGGCCCCAGGTTCTTTGTGATATCATTACGAGCCGGAGGTACCGGCCTGAACCTTATGAGAGCAAATCATGTGTTTCATATCGACAGATGGTGGAACCCGGCGGTGGAAGATCAGGCTACCGACAGAACATACCGGATAGGCCAGACAAAGACGGTGCAGGTGCACATGCTTATCACGGCCGGTACTCTTGAAGAGCAGATTCATGAGATGATAGCCAGAAAGCGGGCCGTAACAGACCAGGTGATCTCTGCTGGGGAAGACTGGCTGACCGAACTTCCTGACGGCGAACTGATGGATGTATTACGGCTTCGTGAACAGGTATTCGGGGATGATCTCTGATGGTGAGAGGCAGTACAGATGAGAAGACCCGTCAGCAGCTTCTCGGTGAGTCATGGTGGACAACAGAATTTCTCAGCATGATGAGACCTGGAAAAGATACCACCCAGCTTGTGAAAGGGAGACGGCTTGCGGAGCGTGGTCAGGTGATTGTGAAAGGGATCTACCCCGGAGGAGTTGAGGCGGTGGTACTCGAGGCAGTTGGTGGATCTCATCGGGCAGCAGTATGGATCGAAGACCTTGAAGATGACTGGGAGGTAGTGTACCGGATCTTTACGGCAAACCAGGATCAGTACACTAAACTTCTTTCAGGTTATTACAGCAAGGAACTCGATGATATGTTGAAAGAGGCCGGCATTCATATCATCCCTGCTTCTCTTGAGGATCTTGACTACCGGTGTGACTGCGAATCAGACCACCATACCTGTAGTCATATCGTTGCTACCTATATGGCACTCGGAGCACAGGTGAATGAAGATCCACTACTCCTGTTCCTGCTTCGGGGAAAGACACGAGATCAGATCAGATCAGGAGTTTTGCAGTACACCAATCCCCAACCTGTCTCAGATGATAAGAAGGACCGGATAAAACCTGCTCAGGATGATGAGATTCCTGTCAATACTGCATACTATGATCCAAGCCCTGAACTTGAATCCGTACAGATTCGTAATCTTGAACCTCCACAGGATGTGAGTGCCTGTTTCAACCGGCTCGGTCCTTCACCTTACAAGCTCGGGCGGACAGACTTTGCAGAGATCATACGATCAATGTACCCGAAGGCTGCCCGTTTTGCATACGAACTCAAAGACGAAGATGAGTAGTCATCACAATCCTCATTTTTTCAAATCAGAAACTGGTGATGTTGTACCTGACCGAGATCATACGTATTACAAATGTAATCCCGATACAGGCAAGAAACCCGGTCGGGTATGGAATCATGAAATTCCAGCAGACGGTGTATGCCGCTGCCCCGGCAAATGACGCAATGGCATAAAACTGACCGGGTCTGAAGATCTCAGGAATTTTTGCAAAGAAGACATCCCTGAGCACACCACCAAAGGATGCGGTAATCACTCCCATGATCGGTGCAACCAGAGGGGGGATGCCACTTGTAAGGGCATAATATGTCCCAAGGTATGCCCACATGCCCAGGGCAATGGCATCAATGAGTGCAAACGAGCCTGATGTCCCAAACATGAGCCTGACTACAGCATTAAAGAGATCAGCATGGGCTGCCGTTTTTCCAGATGATGATCCAGTACTTATCGGAATCAGCAGAATTCCGATCACACCCACAATAAATATACTTATCAGGTAGATCGGATCCTGAAGCCAGAAGAGGGGATACCGGCCAAGAAGAATATCACGTAATGTTCCTCCTCCGACTGCAACGATCACCGCGATGACCAGAGCCCCAAAGTAGTCAAGCCCGTTTCTCCGTGCATCAAACACACCGGTGGAGGCGGACAGGATAATCGCAATCCACTGAACCACAGTCTGAAAAACCAAAAGAAATTCGGTAATTCCCGTATCCATATATTATTCCTTCCCTGCATGGCGAAATTTCGAAAGCCTGTCAACACCATGCAGGGGATGATCCAGAATAGATATCATCCTGATAAGAGATTATCAGTATTGGTCAGAACACAAAAAGTTGAGAATGCGAGGCCGCCTACTGGCCTGCATCATAAAGGAGTGAGTATACCCTGGCACCAACTATTGAGAGGTATGGCATAAGGATCAGGGTGAGCAGCCATCCAATGACCGGGATCAGAGAGAGAATTCCATAGATAATAAAGAAGATTACACCGAGAAGAATCAGAGCGATCAGGTACGAGCCCCACCCAATTTTTCCGATCCTCTCAAGTATCTCGCTAAAGGCGAAGGCGGCACCCATGCTCCCGGTTCTGGCAAACTGAACCATCCCGATGATCTCAAACAGGCCGAAGATGAACATCAGGATGAAGAAGATCAGGAATGAGATTCCAAAGGATCCTGCCAGCATCCCAAGATACGCTCCTGGCTTTGATACGTTCATCATCAGCATGGTGAGAGCCCCGAATCCTCCGCTTAATGAGAAGATTACTACTCCGATGATACAGGGGATGATCATGTAGACAAATCCGATGATGAACATCTTGATGCCGTCAATGAACATTCCCAGGTAGTCTTCAGGTTCAGGAGCAGGTGTTACCCCCTTCATAATTCGGAGTGTGTATCCCATGATCAACGGGAAGATGATCGATGAGATAATGAGGATGATCCATCTGACCCATTTTCCAAAAAGTGCTTCTGATGCAAAACTGAATGCACCACTAATACTTCCAATCACATCCATAATGATCACTCGGTGAGAGTAATCTGACGTCCCCATATAAGATACTGCGTATAATAGTTCCCATATTTTTCAGGGTTTACATTGTTCTCCAGTTTCTCCATATGAGGCCAGTTTGACGGAGTTAAGTTAAATTCAGATATGAATCAATCCCGGTTTTTATAATATAGGCCATCCTTTTAGGCAGGATGAACTGTAAAGTCCGGATCTCCAACCTGATCGTTCCCAATTCTTTATGATTCACTGATGAAAACTGGTCTGGCAATATACCAGATATTCCGTATGGATAATCTGCCTAACCCAGCATCCAATAGATCTGGTAAATAAAATGAGTGTAATGCCATGAAAAAGTACAGTAATATTTCTTCAACACTGCTCACCCTGTTCATGATTGCAGTCTTTGCGGGATGCAGTGCAGTTTCAAGTAGTGACTCAGGTTCAGATCCTGCAGGAGTGCCACCGGGACCAGGTATGGGTAATGATCAGGCTTCTCCTGATATGCCTGTCGGCGGAGTTCCCCCGGCTGGTGCTCCACCAGTCGGACCGGGTGGAAACTCAAATGCAGCGTATACCCTTGCCGGAAATTTCACTGTAGATGGAATGACAACATCGGAATCAGATGGGACGTATACATCAGATAAGACTGATCGTTCTGCTATTTATGTGACAAACAAGGGTTCACTTACTCTCACAAACCCGACCATCACAACAACAGGCAACACCTCAAACAATGATGCCAGTAGTTTCTTCGGACTCAATGGAGCAGTACTTGCAAACAACGCCAGCACGGTTGTGATATCTGGTGGCTCGATCACAACAACAGGAAGCGGTGCAAACGGGGCAATCCCGACCGGTGAGGGCACTTCAATCTCACTTGACAACCTCACGATCACTGCTACAGGAGATGGAGGGCATGGAGTTATGGCAACACTTGGTGGAGCACTTATCCTTACTGATGTGGATATTACAACTACCGGTAGTCATGGAGCTCCGCTTGCAACAGACCGTGGTAGCGGAACCGTGACTGCAACCAGGGGTACGATCTTCTCGTCGGGTGCTGATTCCCCGGGTATCTATTCAACCGGTGTTATCAATGTCACCGATTCCATTGTGAGATCAATCGGAACCGAGGCTGCAGTAATTGAAGGCTTTAATTCGATCCATCTAGTGAATACCACCCTCTCCGGGGGAGTGGAAAAAACAGGAGCAACAATGATCTATCAGAGTTTCTCTGGTGATGCTGAGACCGGAACAGGTGTCTTCACCATGGAAGGAGGATCATATGAACCCACAGCCGGACCTGCTTTCTTTGTGACAAATACCGACTCTGTGATAACCCTGAAGGATGTGAAGATGATAGGAACACCTGATCTGTTGATCAAAGCAGCCGGAACCTCCCGGTGGGGTACCGAAGGAAAGAATGGAGGAATCGTAATATTTACCGCGGACAATGAACAACTCACCGGATCGCTTTTTACAGATGATATCAGTTCCATCACTGCAACTCTCAAGAACGGCTCCATGTTATCAGGTTCGATTAACACATCTGCGCTCAACCTTGACGAAACAAGTTCATGGAATGTAACCGCTGATTCGACACTTACATCACTGACTGATCCTGATGGAATCGAAGATAGTATGATAACCAATATCATTGGAAACGGATTTACTGTAACCTATGACAAGAGCCTTGTTGCAAACAACAACCTTGGGGGCAGGACGTTTACCCTGAAAAATGGTGGAGTTCTCACACCAAAGCAGGGTTAACCATCAACCCTGCCAGCCAATTAATATCAGTAACCATTTTTTATATTAAACCCAGGTTCAGATCCAAAAAAAGACCGTGGAGGACGAGAAGATTGGAGTCTGATCAGGGAGAAGAGGCCTTTTCCCTTGCATACCAACAGAGAACGGCCCTTCCATTCACGTTTTGCTTTGTGCAGATGATATCAACCTGAACCGGACCATTCGGTCCCTGGTGAGTTGTGTCCAACGAATTTGTTGTCCCATCAGGAGCTGCAGCATATTGAGAGATGAATTCGGGAGTGATTGAAGAGTCGATGGCAGAAATGGTTGCAGAAGGTAAATCAGTAAGGCTGATACCCAGTCGGGTACTCCAGGTCTTGTTCAGATACAGAATATTCCCTTCCGAATCGGTGCAGATGATTCCTTCAGGTGCGTTATCGACTGCTAAAAGAATAATTGCATCAGCCTCGTGTTTCTTTTCTTTCTTTGAGACATCTCTGATATTACAGAGGATATAATAATTTTTTCCAAAATTGATACGTGTCAGGAATTTTTCAATGGGAAATACAGATCCATCATGTGGTCGGCGGGCTTCCCAGACCAGAAACTGATCTTCGCCCGCAAGAACCTTCTTCAAGACATCAGATCGGACTGCCGTGGGAGATCCAGGACCGGACAGTTCATCGATTGAGTATCGTAGAGCTTCATCACGGGTCATCTGAAACATCTCAAGCATCTTCGAGTTCACTTCGAAGATCTTACCCTCTTCGTTATGAATGATAACGGCGTCGTATGTCTTGTCAATGAGAGTTCTTATCGTCTTTTTTGACCGCTGTTCTTCTGTCTCCTCTCTTCGGTCAGAAAGAGCGAGTCTGAGTTTGTATGTAAGTTCCGCAAAGAGTGCTCTCGGATCTGCACCTTTCTGTATGTAGTAATCGGCCCCACTGTTGGTTGCTTCCATGGCGATCATTTCACTTCCCCTTCCGGTGAACATGATAAATGGGATCGCACTTTCTTGCCGAACCACCTTCAGAAATTCCAGACCATTCATCCCTGGCATCTGATAATCAGATACAATCGCATCAGGATGGACGGTACGGATAATCTCAAGACCTTCTTTTGCCGTTTCAGCAGTAAGAACCTTGAATTCGCTTGTCTTCTCAAGAAACAACCGTGCAATATCCAGGAGTGCAGGCTCATCATCCACATACAGAACGGTCTTCACGATATGAGTGTATTATATTCACTTGTACATAAAGGAACCGTCATCATTAAACCCGAATTCACAGAATGTGATCTATCGTGGTAATATGAACCGGGTCACAGATCAGGGAATAATGACTATTAGAATCTGCTTCTCAAAATACAGAAATTCACAAGACTGATGACGAAATTTTACAAATTAAAACTCCATTTCCTCTCAGAACAAATCAATAAAATTATTATAATAATAAAATAAGAATAAATCACGGGAAGCTGATGGGGTCTTCTTTTATACCAGAATTAACCGATACAGAGAATGAGGTCATCCGTCTACTAGTTGAAGTCGGGCTTAAAATGAATGAGGCACGTATCCTTGTTGTCTTCTTCAGGGGAGAAGAACTGACATCACGGGAGCTCGAACGGATTGCCGACCTACGACAGCCAGAGGTCAGTGTGGCGATAACCGGCCTTACAAAGAGAAAATGGGTAGTTGTTGCAAGCCTGATAACAGCGAACAAAGGGCGTCCGGTAAAGGTCTTCTCACTGGCAGAACCAATTGATACAATTCTTGATGAACTTCGCGATGGAATATGTGAAGGGCATGACCAACAGATGATCATGCTCAGCCGGATCAGAGAGATCATCAGAAAATAATTCAATATAGTTCTGGCCTGCATCCGGTAAGATGGAGAAATAATGGAGAAGATACCGCTTCCACCCCAACCACCAGAGGTTACTCTGCCGGTTGTTATTGCAGGATCCCTTATCCATAGAAGGGTAAACTACATTACACTTGGAGCATTTGGGATCATGTCCCTTCAGCCTCCAATCGTGTATATTTCGTCTATGAAATCACATTACTCTAACGAGGGGATCAGAGAGACCGGGTTTTTTAGCATTAATGTACCTCCTGTAGAACTCGTCCAGAAAACTGACTTCTGCGGGCTTGTGTCAGGCCGTGATGTTGATAAAAGCGGGATATTCACAACATTCTATGGTAATGAGAGATCTGCCCCGATGATCGAGGAATGCCCGGTTAATTTTGTATGCAGGGTGATAAGGACTATTGATCTCCCATACAATGATGTATTTATCGGAGAGATCATCGAGTACTACACAAGCAAAGAGTGCCTTGATGACGACAAGCCTGATCCTGATAGAATAAATCCGATGGTGCTTGCCGGACCATCATACAGGGGTCTGGGAGAGGTAGCTGGCGTTGCATTTGGAGAGGGAAGGGCTTACCGTACCCGAATGAACCGGGACTGATCGGGTTACAATAATCATTTTTCTGACCTCTGACTCAAACGGTACCCATCGGGAGGAACCAGGATCTCAAACCGGGCACCAACTCCTTCCTTCCCATTCTCGATGATCGTGATTCCGGTTATCTCAAGGATATCACGTGAAAGATTCAGACCAAACCCGGTATGCTTGAAATATTCCCGGTTGAAGATCTTCTTCTTGAACTGTTCCGGAATACCGACCCCGTCATCTTCACACACGATTGTATACCCTGCGGGACTGGCTGATCCTGAGAATCTGATCTCAGAGATAATCTCCCCGTACCGGAGAGCATTGTCGATGAGATTGTGAAACACCTTTCCAAGGAGAGGATCTGCGAAGATCTTCACGCGATCAATATCAATACAGATCCTCACAGATGTTTCACGAAAAGCAGCGACAGCCATATTGATTATCTCAACTACATCAGCCCAGACCGGGGATGATATGCCGAGATCCTGGTAGTCGCGTGTGAAAGCAATCTGGCGCTCAATATTATGAGCAAACACATCTGCCTTTTCAATCATTGTCAGTGTATCAGGGCCTATTGTGTCGGCTCTGGCGATATCAAGCGTTACAAAAAGGCCTTGGAGCTGGTTGACAATATCATGCCGGGTTATATTTGAAAGGAGGTTGAGTTTCTTGTGTGCCAGTGTGATTGCATCCTTTGCCTTTTTCCTCTCGGTTATATCCACACTGACAACAAGCACTCCGATGATTGTTCCATCCTGCTCCCGGAGGGGGACCTTATCAGTCTGAACCCAGATATGCTCACCATGGGCAGTATGCAACGGCTCAATGATACCAAGTTTGGCAACTCCGGTATTGATAACCTCCAGATCATCTGAATAATACTGGTCCGATGTGCCAGGGAAGAGATCCGCAAAATTTCTTCCTTCAATATCTTCAACTTTCAACCCGAATACATGTGCAGCTGCAGGGTTTACTTTAACAAAGTTATTTTTCGTATCCTTGTACCAGATCATGGCAGGGACATTCTCAAGAATCGTCTGCTGCTCGGTTATCAATTCATGCAGCATCTGTTCTGATCGTTTTCTCGGTGTGATATCCTCAAAGATGATGACAAAATGCCCTTCTTCAGGCCGATAAACAGAGATGTTATGCCATGAATCAAGAAGAGGCAGATATGTTTCAAATATCTTCGGTATACCTGAGAGAACTACATTGTTGTATATCTCAAAAAGCTCTGGGCTTGCATCCCTGATTCCGGGAATCAGTTCCGTGACTTTTTTTCCCTGCATTGGAGAGATCCCGATTATCCGTTCATAGGCCTGATTTACCTGGAGATATATCCAGTCAGTGGGATAGCCCGATTCATCGTATATCATCCTGCAATAGGCAAACCCTTCCAGAATATTTTCAAAGAGAGAACGATAGTGCTCTTCACTTCTCCGGAGAGCATTTTCAGCATTTTTTCTCTCTGTAATGTCCCTGATAGTGCCTTCTATCCTGACCGGGACTCCGGCTTTATTATAGATGATATGACTGTTGATAGAGACCGGAATATGCTTACCTTTGCGGTCAATAAGGACAGTTTCAAAGTCATAAACAATTCCATCTTTGATCAGTTTCTCATTCAGAATTTTTTTCTGAACAGGATCTTCATACAGGTCAAGAACAGAGTGACCTACCAGTTCTTCAGGAGTATAGCCGGCAAGTTTTATACAGGAAGGTGAGAGGGTCTGGATAATTCCATTGATATCTGTCTGGTAGAAGAGATCGATCTGGTTTATAAATATTGACCTGTACTTCTCTTCACTAAGTGCAAGCTGTCTTTCTATGTTCTTCCGTTCAGTAACATCGAAAACTGTAATTAGTCCTGCAATTTCTTCTCTAATTGTTACAGAACTTGAATTGAGTTCAACCCATCGCTCTTCCCCATTTTTATTTATGATGATGAGTTCGAACTGTCTGCTGGCAGATGTCATGCCAGCCTGCCTGGCAATACCCAGTTCCTTTAATGACTCCAGATAATCAGGATGAATAATTTCCCAGAAATGCATGCTTAAAAGTTCTGCCTGTGTGTAACCCGATATCCTCTCTGCAGCAGGATTTGCATAGGTCCAGAAATCATGCTGATAGGTAAGAATTCCTGCAGGGATCGAGACTGACAGGGTCCGGAACTTCTCTTCACTCTCACGAAGTGCGATCTCCATCTCACGCTTTTCCGTAATATCATCGATGGCCACGATCACGTGAATAGTGCCTTCGATCTCCAGAGGTTCGGCATTTACATTAAGCCACCTCTGGTGAGGTCTGCCCCCGATCTGGAGGGGTAACGGCAGTATTGCCCCATGTACACTTGTCTTGTCCTTCAACACGGAGTCTATGGCATTACGAAGTGGACAGTCAGAGCATGCAGTTCCATACCCGCATCCATTCGGGTGTTCAAAACTGTGCTGACAGGATAACCCATTTCCTACCCTTTTGCCGATTATCTCTGCAGGGTCATGAAGAACTATGGTTGAGATCACATCGTTGATCTGATCGACCTTAAACTCGTGATCAAGAAGGAGAAGACCGATAGGTGCCGCCCTGAATATTCTAAGAAAGTTATCACGCTCTATAATAACTCTGAATTCAGCTTCTTTTCTACGGGTAACATCACGGTTACTACTTCTTCTGCCTGCAAAAATCCCATCTGAATCGTAAACTGCCTGGCAGACATGGCTTATCCATATAATTTCTCCACTTTTATGAACAATCCTGCAATCAAGACTCAGCATCTTGTGAGTCCGAATATCTATGCACTGATGGGCATCCCACTTCTCGCGATCCTCCCTGAATACGATTGTATTTATCAGGTCAGGATTTTTGCTGAACTCTTCCCGGGTATAGCCGGTGATATCCTCACAGGATGGGGAGATGTAAATCACCTCATTCTCCGGCCCAAGCCAGTACATCCATTCATGTGTATACTCGGCAATAGTTCTGAACTTCTCCTCACTCTCTCTCAATCGATTGATCGACTGTGACCTGGAGACCAGAATGTTGATTACCTGTGTAAGTTCAAGAAACTGTGGACCTGATTCAGACCCTTTTTTGAGGTAAAAGTCCGCACCTGCATTGAGTGCTTCAATAACTACCTCCTCGTCACCCTGACCGGTAAAGATAATAAATGGGATTGATGGGTCTATGCTTCTTACCTGGCGTAAAAATTCGACACCAGTCATACCATGCATGTGGTAATCCGATATAATGACATCATATGAAGTAGTTGAGAGAAGAGTCTGAGCATTTTCAGCAGAATCTGCTACATCAACTACATATCCGCCAGTCATCTCAAGGAAGTCTTTTCCAAGATTACGAAAGCCGGGTTCATCATCAACGTACAAAATCCGCACTACCACTACGCCCACCCAGATACAATCAATAGAATCAGAGAACCTATGAACTTAATCGATCCGCATACATTTTTGGCATAAAACAAGTATGCTCACGTCAATGAAAGTAAAAAAAAGAGGATTTAATTCATGTACTCCGGGTATCCTTATGCTCCTCGTACCAGGAATACAGCCCATCGAAGTTGTTGATGACCTCATCAGTTCCCTCAAGGCCTATCGGGCCGATGAATGCAACCGGGATGTTCATCCATTCACGGTTGTATGTTCCGTAATAAGCATTCAGCAGATCTTGTGATTCATTACCTGCAGAGAGATTCACTACGTGGAGATCCATACCCGGGTGGTCTTTCGCGTATGTCTCAATATACTCATGGGCAGGGCCACAGGCACCACAGTTTGGATCAAAGAAGAATGCCGGAGAGATATTTCCTGGAAACGTCATGGTACTATTCGTCAGATTATAGAGATCTGATGCTGTGACATTTGATCCATTCTCTGAGAAGATAGTGGCACTGACAGGGATGGCTAAAAGAGTCAGCATAGATATCACAACAAATATAATTGCAGGATATTTGCATGATTGAATTTGAACGCTCATAGATCCTCGTTATGATATCGGAAATGTAAGGAAACGTCGTAGAAACTTCGGTGTTCCAAATTATAAGGTTTCTTCAATCCATGATGAAATGTACCCACACCCATAGTATTCTACACGTAACCCTATGAGGGAAGGAGAAGAATGTATGATCATGAAAACGCCGTTCCATATCATGATCATTCCAACCCTTGGATGCCCGTCGCAGTGTCGATACTGCTGGAGTTCTGAAGAGGGATCACCGGTCATGAGTCTGGACACGGTAAGGGCAACAGTTACCTGGCTCTCTGAATTTCGCGACGATCCACTTACGGTCACTTTTCATGGGGGGGAGCCACTTCTTGCAGGGCCTGACTTCTTCAGGTCTGCCCTCCCGATGCTGGCTGAAGGGCTGAAAAAGAATACCCCGTCGTTTGCTATTCAGACAAACCTGTGGAGAATGACCGACGAAATAGCCGAAATTTTTTCAGAATACCATATCCCAATCGGATCAAGTATTGATGGTCCCGAGATGCTGACCGACTCCCAGAGGGGAGAAGGATACTACCAAAAGACGATGGCAGGGTATGAGACAGCCAGGTCCCACGGGCTTGATGTCAGGTTCATCTGCACCTTTACCAACCGGTCGGTGAAAGAGAAGGAGGCAATAGTCAGGTTCTTTAAAGAGAAGGGTTTCACTATGAAACTTCATCCAGCTCTCCCGTCACTTCGCAGCGAGGAGCCGGAACAATGGGCACTTCCCCCTGATGAATACGGAACATTACTCGTTTACCTGCTCGATCAGGCTCTTGAAAACCAGGGTGACCTTGAGATCATGAACATCAACGATCTCTGCCGGTGTGTCTTTACAAGGCATGGGACTGTCTGTACCTATGCCGACTGTATGGCAAACACCTTCGCCATCGGGCCTGACGGGAGTATCTACCCTTGTTACCGGTTTGTGGGGATGGACCAATGGGTGATGGGATCTGTTTTTGATAGTCCGGGTGTTGATGATCTCTCGCAGAGTGAGGCCTGGAAGAAGATGCATGAGTTCAAATCATATGTTGATCGGGAATGCAGTTCCTGTGGCCACATAACCTATTGCCGTGGAGGATGCCCTTACAACGCCATTGCACCAGACCAGGGCCAGTTGTCAGGAGTTGATCCACATTGCATTGCATATAAAAAGATATTTGACGAGATCACCGACCGCATGAATGAGGAGATGTTTGCTACCCCTCCTGTATTTATGAGTCCGTTTTCAGCATCACAGAATACTTCGAAGAAACCCGGGATAATGTCTCTAATTCACCGGATTGTAATGCAATAGGATAGACGGTTGACGCTGTTATACCGTGATATATTCTTTAAGTATCATCCATGACCGGCACTTCTCTTCAAACCGGACTGCATGGGCCGGACTGCTGGATGGGAGATAACCAACATGCACTTTTCTTTTATTGCCGGAGCCTTGCATTAGTGCCTGATCAAGCCCTGCTTCTGCACGCCTCCCGTTGCAGAAGATGGCCATAATTTCTGGGTAGCGGATCAGAAGTGAACCAATAGCTGACGGTTCAGGATCAGTGATGGCTGCATCTGCACTCCCGGCCCGGATACATGACCCTACCACATCCCAAAGGCCAATACCCTGGCAGAGAAGATGAGAGAGTCGTGCCTGGTAGGAAAGATCAGGTGGCATGCAGCTGATAACCTGCATGATCCTCCAGAAGTCGTTGCGTGGATTTGCATAGTACTGACCGGTCCTGAGTGAGATCGCAGAGGGGAAACTTCCGACGATCAAAACCCGGCTGTTAGTATCAACAACCGGTTCGAGGCCATTGAGGCGATCAGAGTGCTGACTCATAAATTCCCAGCAGATCCTCACGTTCGATCCTGCGTGGATTGGTTACCATGCAGGCATCCACTAACGCTTTTTCAGTCAGATCTGACAGATGAGATTTCAGTACACCAACACTTGAGAGATTGCCAGAGAATCCTACTGATTTATAGAAGGATGATAGGCCTGTTAACAGGGAGTTCATTCGTGCCTCTTCTGAATTTCCGGACATTTCAATCCCCATCAATCTGCCGATAGTATCATACCGCTCCGCTGCTCCGGGATAGTTATAGTGGATCACTGACGGCAGGAGCAGGGCATTACACATACCATGCGGAAGATCCAGAAATCCACCAAGACTGTGAGCCATCGCATGCACAGCACCCAGGCTTGCATTCGAGAAGGCCAGTCCTGCATGCATACTTGCCAGCATGGTGTGAGCACGGTACTCAAGATTTGCAGGCTCCTTCATGACAAGCGGGAGATATAACCAGATCAATCTGATTGCTTCAAGAGCGTGAATATCCGTGATCGAAGAATGGGCGATAGAAACATACGCCTCAATTGCGTGGGTCAGGGCATCAAGTACTGTGTGAAGTGTCAGGTCACGGTCAAGGGTCAGGAGTGTGGAAGGGTCGATCAATGCAACATCAGGAACCAGAGTTTTTGATATGATGGCGATCTTCACCTTCCGATCCTGATCTGATATGATGGCAAACTGAGACACATCGGCACTACTCCCTGAAGTTGTGGGAATACAGATGAGTGGCGGTGCAGGAGTCTCAACCTTGTCAACCCCTTCAAACTCAAGAATGTGCCTGTTGTTTGAAGTAACGATACCGATACCTTTTGCACAGTCGATTGGCGATCCTCCACCTACAGCAATGATCCCGGTACAATGATTTTCTTTATATATCCGGGCACCATCCATGACAGACTCTGCTCGGGGATTAGGCTGGACATTAGAAAATACGGAGTATCTGATGCCGGCATCATCAAGACTTTGTAGGACATCAGAAGTAATTCCCGAACTGATGACACCCTGATCCGTAACCACCAGGATGCTCTCTGCCTGAAATATCGATGCAAACCTCCCGGCCAGAAGGCGAGCACCGTCACCGTACACGATCTCCGGCGCTACGAACTTTCTCAGTTCAAAGACAGAAGAATCGGACATAATTAATGAGTAATATGAAGATGTGATATAAATAATCACGTTTTCCTAACCTCGCCAAGGGTATCACCAGATGTACCTATGTGTATCACGGAGGCGAAGAACACCAGATACTTCACATTCTGTAATATCCGGAGTAAAAGAAAAATCAGGGGAGGAGGTAATAATAAATATAAATGCCTCAGGATGTACGGTATAAGAGGGGATCCTTATAACGATCACAGCGTTTGCTCATCATAAAGGAGGAACCGGAAAGACCACAACCTGTCTTCAGGTTGCGGGATTTCTGGTTAAGTCCGGTCGCCGGGTTCTGGTAATTGATACCGATCCCCAGGCCAATGCTACCCTCGGGCTTGGGATTCATCCGGACACACCGGCTCATAATATGTACCATTATTACTCTACACAGAGCAGTCCGGATACTGATCCAATTCCTCTTGCCAGCCTGATCATCCGCACAATATCAAATATCGATCTCATTCCCTCCCATCTGGACCTGGTTGGAGCAGAACCCCTGCTTTACCAGAACCCTGACCGGTATGAAATTCTCGCCAGAGACATCGCATCCCTGAAGGAGCGGTACGATCACATCCTGATTGATACTCCTCCTTTTCTCGGTCAGTTCCTCCTGAATGGACTTATTGCAGCCGATAGAACTGTGATCGTCTTTTCACCGGATAGTTTTGCCCTCAACGGGTATGAGAACATCAGGATGATACTAACCGACATTGAAGAGATACTCAATAAAAAGATCCTGATCAGGATGGCTGTGCTCAATCGGTGGAGTCTCCCAATACTTGAAGAGTCATTCTTTTCTAAACTTTCTGCACGGTTAAGACGATCGACTGAAAAACCTGAAGTGGCAGATGAGATAAAACAGATTCTTGAGGAGCAGATGAAACGTGAAGTGGGCACGGTAATTCAGGTTCCTGATAGTCTTCAGGTGGGGTTATCAAACCGACGTGGAATGCCACTCGCATTTTCAAATCCTGATGATCCTGCTGCAAGGGCATTCGAACAGATAGCGCAGGTGCTGGATCAGGGGTGAGGATTGGATGACAGAGGAACAGGAGAATAACCATTCGGGCCGTCGGGCCCTGTTCACCGGAGCTGGAGCTTCAGTACCCCGGGTAGATTGTATTCCGGTATCAGAAGTCAATGAAGTTGTCAGGAAGATCAGTGAGACAGAGGATACTGCACCTGTAGAGATACCAGCAGTCTTTGAACCGGTTGTCTCCCGGCTCATCACACTTGTAAAGACGATCAACCTGCAGAAGGCAGAGAATGAAGACCTGCAGTCAAAACTGCTCCTTAATAGTGAACAGATATCCGGCCTGCAGACAGAGAATATCCAGCTCTCTTCAGAACGCGAGTCATATCTCAATGATCTCATCAACTCCCATACCGAATTTGACAGAGCACTTGAGATCTTTCAGTACCACGATGTTCCGATGGTTCTCACCGGTTCTGACAGGACCCTCTATGATGCAAACAATGCCTTCTGCACCCTCTTCTCAATAGCCCGGAGCAGTATTACTACATCACACCCACCACTCAGCACCTATTTTCCCGATGAACTGATCATAAGCGGGCCTGATGGTGAAGCATATTCAATCGTTACCCTAACTCCTCCCGTGGTCCCGTTCGATCACGAAGCAATATCACTCATTATCCTTGTAAAAACTACCAAACTTCTGGAACCTGTAGTAGCAAAGTCACCAGAAGAGGAAAAGATAGAGGATAAATTTCAGGCAGCAGATGATGTACAGGAGAATATCTCTGAACCTTCATTGCTGGCATTTGAACACTTCCCGGTCCCGGCAGTTGTTATTGATCAGTACCGTACGATTACAGCCTGCAACCTGGCTTTTTGCTCTCTTGTTGGCAGAGCAAAAGAGAATATCTATCTCCGAGATCTCGGGAGCTGCGGAATCAGGATCAGGGATGCAGAGAACATTGCAGAATTCCTGAATGCTCCAGCACCCGGTCAGACAGAAGCTCTGATAACCCGTCCAGACGGAAGCGATGTAGAAGTTTTCTTTGGAATCACCCCGGTAGGAGTATCTGAGGACGAACCACTTCTCCTGATTGCTGGGGTCCCGATAATTGAAGATAAGGAGCCAGAACAATCTGATACTGTAAAAGGAGCTGTACCACCAGCACCCACGAATGATCTGATGCTCAGAATGCTGCTGAACCTGAATCCAGCAGCAGCAGCACTATTAGATCAGCATGCACGGGTGATGTTTGCAAACGAAGGGTTCACCGAATTGACAGGGATCAGCCCTGCCGATCTTACCGGGACAGATGTTCGTGATATCGGTGTAACAGTCCCTGATGCAGTACTCCTGAAAGATGCAACAGAGGTACAGTTCCTCCCCGATGTTATCAGACTTGAAACCACATGGGGGGTCCAGGAGAACTCAGGGATGGTTGTACCGGTTGGAGCATCAGGAACCGGAGTCTCTGTCATCCTGATCCTACAGCCGATCACTCAGTCAGAGAATTCTGTAAAACCGGAAGAGTCAGAAAAGGTGACAACCCAGGTACCTGATACCGGGTCTCTGAATCGGATTTATGATATCAATAATTATCCAGTCCCGGTACTTCTGACAGATATGACTGGGTCGATTGTGCGGGTTAATGAACATTTCTGTACCATTGCCGGAACCGGACCCGATTTTTTTACCGGTCAGATGAGACAGAAACTCATGGCATTTGAACCTCCGGGTATTGTTCATGCATCATTTCCTTCAGGCGAGTTCTGGTTCAGGGAGGTAGTCGGGACTAACAGTGGAGAAGAAGTAGGCCAGGAGTTTTGGTATCTTGATATCACCACTGAACTCACAAGGATCAACTCGTTAGAGAAGAAGATCGAATCCCTGGAGAGTGAACTGAAATCTATCAGAGAAGAACAGGGAATCACTGCATCATCAGGTCAGATCGATTCAACTGAGCAGATAGATATAGTTGAGTTCGAACTCAATGAAGACCGGTATGCAATTGATATTACCATGGTCAGAGAAGTGGTAGAGATTCAGCCAATTACTCCTCTTCCAAGGACCCCCCCGTATGTAATTGGAATCATCAATTTGAGGGGAGAAGTAACCCATGTGATAGATCTGGCAATCCTGCTCGGGCAACGTTCACGCAGTGACCGATCAGGTCAGAAGATCATCATCATACCGTCAGACGTGACCGGAGGAGAACATGTCGGCATCATCGTTGATAATGTTCAGAGCGTCACCGAGATCATGGGAAGGCATGTCTCAATGCTTGGTGATGATATCGCAACACAGATTAAGACCCACATCAAAGGTATCATAAAAATTACCCACGATGATGTTCTTGAGAAACGTAGTGATGCCACCCAGGAGACAACGCTCATTATCTGGCTTGACATCCAGAAGATACTGCATGATATTCAGGGAAGTTCCTGAATACTACTATAATTCATTCATCTCACTCAGGCTCAAAAATGGAAAAAAAACTCCCAACCCCGGTTTTTCCCCAGATATCAGTCCCACAGGTAAGTGAAAAAGGGCTGCCCGAACTGATACAGGATGTCCAGAAGCGCCTGAAGATTCAATTGACAAATTACAAACAGGACTACATCAAGCGACGAATGCTCTCACGTATGAACTCAACGAGATCGAAAGATTTTGTTGAGTATCATCAGTATCTTCGTACTCATCCTGAGGAAGAAGAGAAACTCAGAAATGCCCTTACCATCAATGTCACCAAGTTCTTCCGGGATCTGGAAGTATTTGACCTGGTAAAAAAAGAGATTTTCCCGGCAATTCTGAAAGACAAACGAAATATCAAGATCTGGAGTGCAGGATGCTCCTCAGGTGAAGAGCCATACACCTATGCCATCATCCTGTACGAACTCGGGAAGACCGGTCCTGCATACAATGGAGCCATCATTGCCACTGACATCGACGAAGAGATGCTCAAGAAGGCAAAAATCGGGGCATATGAGAAGAATGCCCTGGAAAATATGACTGAAACCCAGATAGCGAAGCATTTTGACAAGAAAGAAGATGGTAAATTCTATATAAAAGATCACATCAAGCAGGTGGTGAGATTTCAGGCTCACGATCTGATGACATCAGGTCCGGTTTCACGAATGATGGATATGGTCTCATGCAGGAATGTTACCATTTATTTCAATGAGCAGCAGAAGAAAGACCTCGTAAAACTCGTGCATGAGAGCCTTGGCAAAGATGGTTTTTACATCATGGGAATGTCAGAATACATGGCAAAAGATGTTGAGCACCTCTTCAAACCATATAAGCCGATGCTGAAGGTTTTTCAGAAACTTGAATAAAGATCTTACCCTCGTTTTAGGAGCCCGCGTTTCTTCGGGAGTGGATCCAGACCTGATAATTCCCTGTTCTTGTCTTCTTTCTCTTCGTGGGCTTTAATCTCACCGTACATCATATAAAAGTTGAAAACAACCCCGATGAGAATGAGCAGGCTACCTATCCACAGCGCTATTCCTTTCGGGCGGATCGCCTCGATCATCCACATCATTACCAGGATTAGTAACAGGCCAATGACGTAAAAGGGCCCCCATAGCCTGAGGTTCAGAAATTTCATCAGGTACTCCACAGTATGCTTGACATCTTATTAAACACTCTGATGAAAAATACTCAGATAATTCCGGGTCATGAGTAAGTAGATATTTTTTCACGTTCTCACTTGTAAGTATGGAACGGGGAGAAAAGTATAGAAGACCAGGAGTACTCATTCTTGCAGTATCCATTGTAGTTATGTATACAATGTTCTGCGGTTGTGTTGAGGTCACCCCTCCGGCTGGAGAGAAAAATGCTTCAGCATATGGATCTGCAGGATCTTCAGGAAGTCTTACATCAGGCCTTGAAAACAGAACACCAACTCCGTTACCTTCAACATCAGGAAGTGCTACAGGGCAGGGATCATCACAGGTAGCTGGACCGACAGAAACAGGCTCTAATACAAGCCAGTTGGCTCCGCCTGATGCTCCGGTAGTGAAGGTCACTCCACGGAGCCTTCAGGGCCTTCCGACTCCTACAGAGACACAGTCCTATTCGGCCCTCAATACCCGGTCAGCTATTGGCCCGAATGCAGAGTTTGTCACAATATATGATATAAATCACTCTTTTTCTAATGATGCAGTAGCATACACCTACACAGTTGAGAATCCTCCCCTGTATATTGATCTGAAATTTGCACCGATTAATGAAACCCACGTTATCTCATTTGAAAAACGAACAGGAGACAAAGAAGGACAGATAGATCTCACAGTTAACCGTCCCCCAAGGGATGCATGGTTTGAGATGAGAGTGTATAATCTGCAGGATGGATCTGAAGTACTTACAGAAGGATTTGGGAAGACGTACAGCCAGTCAAACAAGACTGTAGCGTTGAGAACTAGTGGAGCATACCAGTTTGATCTCCTTGGAAACGATGTTAACGCTACCGTAGTTTTGAAGGTACCGGTAAGTTCTACCGCACTTGAACAGTTCCAGAATGTAACCAGCCTGATAGACACGAAGAAACAGGAGGCAGGACTCATACCAGCCATATACCTGTTGCCATCAGATCTTGCCCCTGACTGGAAGGTATCAGGGGATGTCACTCATACCGCTTCCCAGTATCAATCGGTCTTTGTCAACCCATCATCGGGTCATAAACTTGAACAGACAATCAGAAAGTTTGAGTCAACAGATCAGGCTATGGCTGCACTCGCTGATCTGAAGAGTTCAGCAGCATCTGATAACCCTGCTGCTACTCTTATCGGTAATGGAGGATTCCAGTTTGAAACAGTCAGGAAAACTGAAGTTGCATTTGTGCAGGGGCTCTACCTGGTCGAACTTACAAGTTACTCGGTGCCGGCAGTCTCTCTGACAGATCTTCAGCGATACGGAGTGATAATCGTATCACGGATTAATTCTTCAGGATAATCCGGATACCTTTTTATTTCAGGAGGGTTCCAAACTCCTGCAGGTCATTGATGTTTGTGAAAGTTTTCAGGTCAGGGTCGATCATTCTGATATCAGAGACAGGAACAATCCGCCTTGAGAGGTGATCAGTGATGTCCCTGATCTTCCTGGCAGAATGATGTGAAAAAAACCAGACCAGAGCCTCTCTTCTGTAGACAGCATGAAGTGGTTCAAGATGACCACTCTCCCATTCAGGGATGGCAACATCTGCATCCCCGATACGGGCGAAGAGATCTTCAATCACTTCAGCAGAGATAAGTGGCATGTCACAGGCGACAACGATGATCAGATCACCCCTCGCAACAGAGAGACCGCTTTTTATCCCTTCTACCGGCCCGGTTCCCTTTTCGGTGTCAATGACACAGGGATACGGGTAGGAAGCGGTAACCTGCCGGGCTTGTTCTTCGTCCCGACAACTCAGTATTATCTCATCTGTGACAGAACTCAGGATGCGGATCTGCCTTTGTAAAAAAGTCTCTCCCTCATGCTCAAAGAGATACTTGGCTCTTCCTCCGGCACGGGTTGCCATACCTCCGAGCAGGATGAGGCCGGTCCGGTTTACAAAGGTCATTTTTATTCAGTCTCCTCATGACCATGACCTTGTCGTGAGAGTCGTCTGATCACTGTGGCTTCAATCCGAAGTAATTCTTCCTTTATCCAGATGTCAGGAGTAAATCCACCAAGCCCCTGTGAAGCTACAACCCGATGACACGGGATAAGAAGCGGGGTAGTGTTTCGGCTCATGGCCAGTCCTACCGCACGGGCACTGGTATCTGCCTCTCGTGCAATCTCACCATAGGTCTGCACCGACCCATATGGGATAGCCAGGACCGCTTTGTAGATGCGGCCGTATGTACCTGGCTGCTCTGGGAGATGAGATACAAGAGGTTTCAGAGTTGTAATTTTTCCTGCCAGATATTGTGTGATTACTTCAGGAACTGGGCCGGAAATGCCAGTTCGTTGAAACCGGATTCTGTGGACAATCTCATCATCCCAGGAGACATTCACATACCAGAGTCCTAACCGGCACGATCCCTCGCTCACTTCCAGCCCCTGATCTGTTTTGAGAACTCCTCGCATGAGCATGGAATGAGTTCGTCCTGTATCCATCCGGGCAGACGGGTACGAATCTGATCCTCAAGAAACCGTTTCTCTCCGAACACCAGGACCCCACGGTCTTCAGGAGTGCGGAGTACACGCCCGAGTGCCTGTTGTACTTTGTTAAGAGCAGGTAATGTATACGCGAGGAATTTTCCTTCCTCTCCATACCGCTGCGTATAATAATCCATGATCATCTGTCTGACCCGGTTCCAGGGTGCCAGAGGAAGACCGATAACCATGGCTCCGGTGAGCATCTCACCACGGTAGTCCAGACCTTCAGAGAATTTGCCGCCACAGACAGCAAACAGAATACCTGAACGGCCGGTTCTCGGGAGGTTCATAAACCGTGAGAGGAGTTGTCCCGCTTCTGAACTTTCTTTCGGTTCGATAAAAACTTCTTTAGTAATATGAACCTCTACCTCCCTGACGACAGACTCTAAAACCTGGTACGAGGGGAAATATACGGCAAGATTACCGGGGCTTGATGCAAATGTCAGGATATACTTGATAAGTCTCTGTGAATGCTCCTTGTTCTGTCTCATTGAGAAAGCAGACGTAATATCACTGGCACCGAGGATAAGACGGTTTTTCTTTGGGAAGGAGTTGGGCAACTGGAATCTTTGGACCGGAACATTATCGGTAAGAGTACGGAAGTAGAGTTGCTGGTAACTGGACAAAGGGGTAAGGGTTCCGGAGATGAGGATCATACATGAATGCTCTTTCGCAAGGGCAGAAAGAGCAGGAGCAGGATCAATATTCTGGGCTTTGAGTATGATCTTTCCCTGCTCTTTCTGATACACTGTGAGGTATGACGGGTTGCGAAGCGAGAGAGTGAGACGAGAGAGGAACATAGTAAGCCGCTCAATTCCTGTCGCCTTGTAGTCACCCTTTTTGGTACTTACCTCTTTCACGATCTCAGACACTTCCATCAACTGATCCACGACCTCTTCCAGGCTGGTGTAAAAGGATTCCCTGAGCACCATTCTTGAAAAGATTGCAGGATCAAACCAGTCTTCTGACTCCATCGAACGTTTGAGTCCGTCGATAAACCGGTTCACCTGTGGAATCAGATGCCGGATCGCCTCAAGGTTCTTCAATTCCTTCTTAAGGGTTCCAATCTCCCGTTCAGCAGCTTCCAGTGCCTGCTGATCGACAGATACCGAGAGGATGTCCTGCATCACGTCACCGCAGTTGTGAGCCTCATCGATCAGAAGCATGATTTCAGATGGCTCACGCTGAAGGTTCAGATAGAGCTGCTCACGGATCTGATCATCAAAGAGGTGATGATAGTTGAGCACCAGAAGATCGACATGCTGTGATGCCTGAGCCATCACCTCATACGGGCAGAGACCTTCACAGAGATCTCCGATACATCCGGGATCCACACCTTTAGATGAGATGATCTCTGCTTTGCGACGGCATGACTCAGAAGGAATTATTTTTATATTCCCGCTCTTTTCTGAGTAGACAGCAGTCTTACTCCTGATGAAAAACGGACACAGAAGGGGATGGTCAGGATCGTTTTTCTTAATCTGCTGAAGAATGTAGGGATCTTTTGACGGATCCATTGCACCCCGGTCTGCCCTCTCTTTTATGAGCGAGGTTGAAAATGCCTTGACAGCCTCACATTTCCGATAAACATCACCGATCCCGCCAAGAGGACAGAGCGACCCTTTACCCACGAGATATGAATATTTTAATCCAGGCTGCTTTCTGCGAATCAGATCCAGTTCCCGGATATAAGTAGTCATCTGAGAGATGGTTCGCACAGCTACAACGACCAGACGGTCTCCCCGTTCTGCCAGGAGGGAAGAGACAACGCTTGACTTTCCTGAACCGGTTGGTGCATCAATCAGGAGAACTCCTCCGGTACGGGCACAGGCTGCTGCCTCATTCAGCATATCCTCCTGTCCGGGCCGGTATGCCGGGTATGGAAACCACCGGTCAAGCTGGGTCATGCCATACCTGTTGGTCTTCCTTCCTCTTATCTCTGTAAGAACAGGGTTGGATAATCACTGTGCAATAGCGAAGGGAATGATTAAAAAAAATTACAGGCCGTTCTCTTTGAAAACGGCAGAGTAACGCTTATCAGTACCTTTGATATGGTTTGTAACCCAGTCTCGGAGAAAGTTCATGATCTCAAGGGAAAGACCTAGTTTCCCTGCGTCGAAGTCTTTCTGAAACTTCTCAACCTCCTGGACGAATCCTTCATGTTCTTTCTTGTGTGCAAGATAACTGGTATATTTAAACTGTTGCATGTACTTTTCTTCTGCCTGGAAGTGATAGACTGTATATGCAGCCAGTTCATCGATGATCTGTGATACAACCTGCTTCCCCTGCTTTGCAAGCATCGCTTCATGAAGTTTGTTGATCAGATCGATAAGGCGCTGATGTTGCTGATCAATCTCCGCAACCTGCACACTCAGGTCATCAGACCATTTCATGATTGACATATTTGAAGGTATAACGCCTGTGTTGATAAGGACATCTGATCAGAATATGAATTCAAGGTGAATCACCGAACAGTTCGTGAAAATATTAATACCGGTGATTCGATATTGAGAATTAAGATCTGAAACATCGCAACAAAATGATGATAATATAACAATTACAAGCCTTGAAGTGAAAACAGCCGGGGTATCGTAAACGGGATGTAATAAAACCAATATCTCACGTATCTGCAATATCCCACATCTGTTCCATCAGGTTCATGCCCGCCCGAAACCTAAACGTACAATAACCAGATCATGGCTCCACATCAGATATCTCTCATTACCTGTTCTGTCATTTTTATCCTGATCATTTCACTGGGGTTCCCAACTGCTTTCGGTGAAAACTCCGGAAACAGAACTCATGAGGGAGGTTCTATTAATTCTGTTCCTGCAGTAATCACAAAACCGGGAATATACAATCTCAATTCAGACATTGCCGTGATAAATGAAACGGATGCAATCACCATTCTCTCAAGTGATGTAATCCTTGAAGGAGGCGGCCACATCGTGGGTGCAAACGAATCGGATTCTATTGCAGCCGGAATCAGGATTGATGGAAAAGGTGTACCCATCAGTAACATCAGCGTATCTTCAGTATGTATCTCTGATTTTCACTCAGGAATCAGGATAGATAATGCAACAGATATCGAGATTCAGAACTGTTCGTTGAGTTCAAATCAGGTTATCGGAATATCACTGGCACATGTAACCCAGGCATCCATTACAAATTGTGGAATCAGTTCGACCCATCCAGTTACAGGTGACTCCGGTGGAGATGGCATCAGCATTGCTGATTCAGAAGGAGTCATCATCAGGTCAGCACAGATTGCAGGAAGCGGAGCAGGAGGAGCTGGAGACGGGATTCAGATAACCGGATCATCCGAAGTCACCATCGAAAGCACCACAGTTACCACCAGTGCAGGATCCGGTATAACAGCAAAAAGCAATGTCTCCGGGCTAATCCTTCGCGATGGGATCATCTCGGGAAACAGTGCAAATGGTATTACCCTCGGGGAAGGATGTTCAGGTCCACAAATATCAGACTCGCAGGTACGCGACAATACGCTGACTGGTATTGAGATAATGTCCTCGGATAGTGGAATACTCGCAGGAAACCTTATCGAGAATAACCAGGTAGGATTGAGCTTAAGTAATGCCGAAGATTTCAGTGCCACCAGCAACAGAATCAGAAACAACAAAATCAATCTTGATGTTACCGGTAGTTCAATTGCAGAATACCGGCACCATTTTGACAGAACAAACCTTGTCGACGGCAGACCAATCTGGTATCTTCTTGCCAGCAATGATATCAACATCAATGCCGGAGATAGTCCATCGTGTATCTATGCGGTGAACTGCTCAAATCTTACTGTTTCAGATCAGGTGCTGAGCAAAAATGGTGCAGGCATATTCCTGATCAATTCAGATGAGATTACTATCTCACGAGTATCAGCACTTGATAACACCTTCGGAGTCCGGATTGGGTATGGCAGCCGGAACATCAGTATCACTGACAGCAGTACAGAGACAAATCTCATCGCAGGGTATGCAGTATCAAATGGCCGGAACATCACTTTCAGATCATGTACTGCCCAGGACAATCTTGTTGGTTTCTTCTTGTCTGAATCAGACGGGCTTCTGATGGAGTCATGTGATGCACATAACCAGAAGGGATTGAGACGACGTGGGCCATCTGGATTTTTAATTTCAGGCTGTAGAAATGTCTCGCTGATGAACAGTTCTGCAATACAGAACCAGTTCGACGGAGTATATCTCAAAGATTCACCAGATACAATTATCTCTGACATGACCCTTTCTTCAAATGATATCGCGGGTATCGCTTCTCTTTCAGAGGGAGTAAAACTGTTAAACTCAACTATTTCAACTAATGGTGCTGGTGGAATCCTGATATACGGCAACTTTTCTGTCCTCCAGGGAAACAAAATCCAGGAGAACAAAGGAAGGGGCCTTATCATCGATTCAGCCACAAAGACAAGGATCTGGAACAACCTTTTCAATAATACCAGAAATGTTGAGATGACTGGGATCAACTCAAACACAGAATGGAATGTATCAACCAGGTCCGGAGTCGGAGTGACAGGTCACACTATTGTTGGTGGGAACTACTGGGGATCACCTGACAACTCAGGATTTTCTGATGCATGCACACCCGATACAGATGGGTTTTGTAATACTACGTATAAACCCGGTTTGGATGGGATCGATCTCCATCCAATCAGTTCCAGAATTCTAAAAACTACCAACTCATCCGAAGGTATATCTACCCTTTCTCTATTCGACACACACTATGACATCGATCAGAATGGTCTGGTAAATCTTCAGGATGTCGTTGCACTCATGCAAGGGATAATTTCAGGAACGATTACCGGTTCATCATATGATTTCAGTAAGGATGGGCGAGTCAACCTCCAGGATGTCATTGTATTATTCAACACGATATCCTGATCAGATCCCATTTTTCATTCAAAAAAGGATAAAACCCATTACTCCGGAAAATCCGGAGATCAGGTTGAAAGTCCGAAAGTCTTTCGTGCAGTTTCGAGTGTATCACCGGTCTTCAGACCACCACCATACAGGATCTTGATGGCTTCCTTATCGAGTTCACTCAGATCATTGTTCATTCCCTCAGTCCGGTAGAAGAAACTCTCTTTATTCTTGTACGAAACACCATGTAGACCCATGCTGTAGAGAAGCCCTTTCAGAATATAGTATTTTTGTTCTTCTTCGCTCAGGGTGTTGACAAGGTAGACATAATCATCATTCACGATACCGATGAGTACTCCGTTCTTGTTCTTGATCAGGTGATCACTGTCTTTTTTCTTGTCATCGTAGTACTGTTTCAGCATCTTGTCTGTGAAGATCTTGATGTTGTAATAGTTGTACGGGACAACCTCATAGTTTGACTGCAGGAAACCAAGTGTTACATCTTCATCTTCGAACTCTGTGGTTCCGGATAAAGAATTAAAGAGCGTGGAGAGATTCTTAACGTATGATACCTCCGAGTCTGTGTAATATCCGTCCAGCCAGAACTGGTACTTCTTATCAGACTTGAAGAGTTTTATCTTTGAATTATCAAGACCGAAGGTGATATCAAGCAGATGAAGAACCACATCCTCTTTATCAAATTCTTTTCCGGATGATCCGGTCTCACGTTCAACTTGCATCAGATCTCCCCGGAGTGTCAGACCTTTGGATGAGACAATACCGAGAACATAATCCTTGTCGTTCTTTACAAGGTACTCATCAGGACCCATCTCTTTCTGAAGTTTCTCCAGTTCAGATGCTGGCACAATCCTGATGTTATAATAAATCTCATTTGAATCGTCAGATCCAGCATGGACTGATGGCTTCTTATCTGAATCATCGGTTTTTATCAGGCTTCCACTATCAACCCCTGTTCCGTTGGCAGTAATACTCCCTGCAGGCCCGCTTTTTTTTTCTTCGTTTTGGGCTGTACATCCTGACAGGAAGACCGCAAATATCAGGGTAAAAAGTACCAGATGAACGGCTGTAATCCTCACAAATTATCTATTAATTTCAGTTATATTTCACTATTTTGGCTCTACGGACACCATAATAGGTGCAATATCAGAATAGAGAATATAGTAATGGAGAATTCTGAATAGAGAAACCCATACCCCCATAGATTAAATTTGAACAAATTTTATATGGATTCATGAAACAGTTCATGTATGAGGAATTACCAGCTTTCGGTTCACTGCTGCCTTATCTTTCTGTTATGCATCACAGTGGCGGGAGTTGGTACAGGAGATAGCAATTTTTCATTAGAACCTGGTGTTTTAAGTACTAAATCCAGTGATCAGGATACCATTTTGTCAACCGGAATACAAGTACAGAAGGAGTCAGATACCCTCTTTGAGATCAAAGTGGTCTCTCCTGAACTACTTAAACAGATCCAGATAAATTCAGGAGCAGAAGATCAGATTCTTAAAGCCGGTCCTGGTGTTACACTCGGTATTTCAACTCCCCAGGTTCTTTACATCAGAGGAGACCTGCAGTCTGATGAGTATCTGCTTCAGAACAGGAACAATTCAGATATTAAGGATAAAATCTCCGAACATATGATCGCAATATTATTCGGACGGGATAATGCAAATATCACTCTTCTTCAGAGCGACCTTGATTATATGTTCTGGTTTGATGAAGAATACACCAGTGATGACATAAATACAACTATGGCATTTGCACGGTTTTTCAATAATATCTCAACCATAACCCAGTTTGAAGATGAGACAGTAATCAAAGGGGAATTAAGGAACAATTACGAGAAGATCCCCTATCACTATTATCAGATAAAGATCACAACCCGCCAGTCCCTTGATAATTATAGAAAAGATAAATACAAATCATCTACTGAAGAACTCCTCAAGGACAAGAGTGGTGCATTAATAGGTATCCTGGGACCCGGATATGTCTACCTCTGGGACGGACTTGAAGGCCAAGATCGCAGATACTATATCACGAAGGCTCTGTTCTGGAACCTTGGTCTTCATGGAGATACAAGTAAAGAACCGGACAGTTTCTTCTACTCCCGGGTGAATTCATCAGCAACGTTATCTGATCTGGATAAAGATGCCATTCAGTTATTGTATGGAGGAAGGCTGAGTACAGGAATGAATGCCGATGCAATCAGAAAGGCTCTTGATATCAGCCTGTAAAAATAGAATGATTATCAGAACAAGTACGAGATGACTCATAAAGGAACCTGAAGACTCATCTATTCAATATAATGATCAGGAATGGCCCTTCGTATTTTATTTGGATCAGTAATCGCCTGAACCAGACTATTTATTGATCCCTGCTTCATGTGAAGCATAGTATAGATACAACCCGGATACCGGGAGTATGGATCTTCAGAAGAGAGTGTATGAGAATCAGAACCTGCGATAACACTCCAGGATCTTCTCCCTGAAGGCCATCCATCCCCATCAGTAAGAGATTCGACGACACTTATTTTTGATGACTCTAAAATCGGGAAGAGATGTCCGGGTTCAAGGTGCAACAATCCTTTCCCACGTCTCCGATCGATATGGGCAGGGATAGCTACTCCACCAGAATTTATGATACAATTGATGAGAGCAAGAGATCCTACTGATGAAGCACATGAAGAATCACCCCTTATGTCTGAAGGTGATCCGATATTGGTGAGAAAATCCTCAACAAAAGACGTTGAAACTGCAGGATCAAATAATGCCAGGATATGAATACCATCCGCAGTTGTGATCTCAACACCAGGGATGAGAATTAATGGTCGAAAAGATGAAAAACTATCAGATTTCATTTTAGAATAAGCCTGCTTCAGCAGATCAATCCACCTGCCTGTATTATGATCAGTAATGGCAACAAGATCGATCTGCTGTTTCATGAAAGCACAAAGCCATTCAAACTCTGATGTACCTTTCATTTCAGGAGTGTCATAAGAGGCAGGAGTATGAGTGTGAAGATCACATTTCAGCCATCGGTATCCAGCAGATAACCCATTTACCTCGCCCATTAAAAGATTAGAGTTATCTATTCTGCATGAATGTTTTCACCATATTCTATGAACTATCCGGATGAGTCAGGAGAGAGTAGAGAATATTACTGAAATATTAGGGGTAGAGAAGATGATTAACGGGTTATCAGAAGAAACAAGGTGCCGCCGATAATCAAAGACATAATTGCGATCCCAACTGCAACGTACAGACGAGAATTTTTCACTGGCTTTTTGGCACTCTCCGACTTCTCCCAGAGATTTTTGAGTTTCCGGTTATTTCTTCCACGATTCTGAAGATACACAGGATTATCTGGAGACAGGAGAAGTGCATTTTTAAAACAGGTATCTGCATCTTCGTACTCTCCTGCCTGTGAATATACCACTCCTAGTGCATTCCAGGCCAGATGGTACTGTTCATCAGCTTCGATTACTTCATAGAAGAGGTCAGCAGCCTGCTGAAAATTGCCTGTTCGCCAGACATTTTTTCCTTCACGAAAGATGGTGTCGGGATCTGAGGTCATAATGATATCGCAGGAACATATTCAGATAAGAGAATCCGATTTATAGGATTATTCAATTTAACAATATATAGTATATACACTGATGAAAATGAACGAACCGGTTATTTTACCACAACCGGACTTTTTCCTAATGCAATATTATTTTCACGGTTTGAATCAGACAACTCGTTTGAAGAGTCTGCAAAGATGACAAAGTAATAACTGCCTGGAGCAAGTGATGCCGGAATAGGAACTTCAGTATCACTTACCATCTGTTTTCCAGATGCAAGACTGTCTATCCTGCCTTTCCCTACCATATAACTAGTCTGCGGGTTGAATTCCTTTTCAGGAGAAAGGTAGAGAGATACATCGAATGCTCCTGCATCTGCTTTTCCTGCATTTTGCAGTGTGGTGGTAGCCTTAAAACTGCCACCAGGTGTTCCGGAGGTACCTGAAGATCTGACCTTCACTACCAGATCAGGAAGGAGCTGGGCAGAGAGGTTGGAAGTAACCGGTTTTGAAGTTGCAGATACAGTTTGAGTCGGCATGGCGGTTGTTGGTGCAGTTGTATGAATCGCTGTTGGCACCGGTGTCTGTTTTATAGTTGGGATAGGAGTCGATGCAACTGTTGTTGGTATTGTTGTGGGTACTGTAGTCTGCACAGGTATTGGGGTGGGAGTCGGAACAACGGTTGTAGGTATCGTTGTAGGAACAGTAGTCCGTACTGGTGTTGGGGTGGGAATTGCTGTTGTCGGTACAGGTGTCGGTATTTCTGTTGTAACTGGTTTCTGTATCACCGGAGTAGTGGGGACCGGTGTTATGACTTCAGGTTGTGTTGTTGTCTGTGTGATACCAGGTGCTACGGTAATAGTGATCGGAGAGTCAGTAGAACGGGAGTTGTTTGCCTTATCACTCTCTGTGACAGCAGACATGCTGTCCGCAAGCGCAACCACGTAGTATGAACCAGCAGTTATATTTAGAGGAACTGTTGCCTCTGCTTTGCCCTGCCGGGATTTTCCTGCCGTAAGATCGGGTACATCCCCATACCCGAGTTCAATGTCATCATCAGATACAGTTCCATCAGTGGAGAGGTACACAGTTAATCTGAATGTTCCGGCATCTCCATCACCGGCATTGCGTACAGTAGTATTGATCTGAATCGCCTCTCCAGGTTTTGCAGTACCCGGGACAGTGACCGCATCCACTGTCAGGTCAGGAAGTTTCGAAATTACCGACTCTGTTGAAGGAATAGATGTGGATTCAGCGGTGATCTCCGTCACAGGTGTCTGGACTGGAGTTGTAAGCACTGTAGCCGGTGTCGGCTCCGGTGTCGGAGCCTGAGTTAACACTGGCGACACTACCGGAGTAGTAGTCACTTTTGGTGTGATCAGAACAGGGGAAGGAGATGCAGATGGTGTTGGAGCAGGCAAGGATGCCTGTTCATCACCCGGAATCGAGGGTTTCGTGATAGTGATCGGGCTATCTGCCGTGCGGGCATTATTTGTTTTATCGTTCTCCCTTATCTTACTCTGACTGTCTGCAAGCCCTACCAGATAATATGAACCTGCGGCAACATTCAAGGGAATAGTAGCAGTCGCAGTACCCTGCCGTGCTTTTCCAATTGCGAGATCAGACACATCTCCATACCCGAGTTCAATATCATCATCTGATACCGTTTTGTCTTTTGAGAGATAGACCGAAACTCTGAACTTTTCTGCATCAGCATCACCGGCATTACGGACCGTTGTGTTGATCGGAATCTCTTCACCGAGTAGTGCGGTTGCCGGGCCTGACACAGAGTCGAGGACAATGTCTGCCTTCTTCGTGGAGATCGGTTCTACAACCGGGGTGACAGGCACAGCCAGCTGGATACTACCACGCTGTGTACCGATGCTGGTATTCACTTCAGGGATGTTCACCTTCGCTGCGGCGGTCTTTCCATTATTATCCTTGCTGATCTCCCGAATCTGACGGTTCGGATCGATGTATGCACCGATGTAATAGTCACCAGACGGGATCTCTGCAATCGGGAAGTATCCGGTGATAGTCTTCTTAGTTCCCGGGAGGAGGTTATCCACCAGATAGAATCCTATTGGAGAGTCTTCCGATGAGACCGGGGTCGTGTAGGAGCCATAGAAGGAGATAAAGAAGTTGCTTGTCGGCTTGACTCCTTCATTTCCAATGACTGCAGATATCTCAACCTGCTGGGTCTCAGGATTAACAGCTGCCTGAAGATCATACAACACCATATCCGGACCGGTCGGATCAGGACTGTTTGTCATGTTGACATCAGACTGAATCATCTTCTTGAGTTGATCCTCGCTCTCGGTGGGTCTTGCTGTAGGGACAGGAGTAACCTTCAGGTTTGCAAGAGAACCAACCTTTTTGAGATACGGATTGTCAATCAGAGGATCTAGTTCTTTTGCTTTTGCAAGACTCTCCTGGGCTTCCTTTGTTCTGCCAAGTTCAGTGAGGGTTTTGCTTCGCCACAACCATGCACTTGAAAGCGTTGGATCCTGAGAGACCGCATTATCAAGAAGGGTGAGAGCACGATCAAAGTGCCCAAGTGAGTATTGCCCAACAGCGTCCTTGACCCAGTACTCGGGATAATTTAGATCTGTTGTGATATTCGCGGCACTTCCAATCCCGATAGAAAGTGCAAATATTAGGAGAAAAAGAAAAATTTGCCTGCAGACAGTCTTCACAGATATTCACCTGATACTCATCATACCTTGCTCTTCAGGCCTTGATATCTCTTTGCACATAGCAGATACCAATCTGATCCTGTTTATTCAGCCGGAGTAAAGAATGAAAGGAGGTGATGAGTTCAGGCACCGATACTAGCAAGGCTGCAGGGAGAGTCGGCATACACCCAGTACGCACGCATCGGAACCATCATTCGTGAGTCGGCATGCGTATCATTACCTCCATTTATGATGGAGTCTTCGGTCTGCTGTTTTACCGGATCCCAACCTATAACCTGTGTCCATGTCTTCCGGATTGAAAGGAGGGAGTCGCGGGCTGATGCATCTGAAGCGCCGGAGAATCCGACCAGGTTCCAGCCAGCCTGTAGATCCTTTACCGGCGGGACTTGGAGTGGATCAATCGAGTATGTAAGAGTTATTTTATCAGGTTTTGAAGAGTAGATGAAGTACCCGTCAAGCGGTGAAAGTTTGTCTTGTGCAGTGAGATCCTTCCATCCTTTTCCTGCCGGATCGTATGTCCAGATACTTCGCCCTGCAGAATCAACATGAGCAAAGAGAGATGCAGAGTTTTTATCTTCAGCAAGTCTGCGGGGAACTCCAACCAGGTTCCATCCGGTCTGCAGTTCAACCACCCCGGAGTTATAATCGGTGCCGGTGGTTGTTACACTCGGAGGTTCTGTCAGAGTGGCTGATACATTTCCAGCAGGCAAAACCGTAGAGGTATAGTTGTCTGCAACAGTACACATGGAAGCAACAGACAAAAGAAGTGCCATCCCAAGAATCCAGATCATGAACCTCATCATATTATCACCAGAATTCCGCACATTATCAGTATTTATTCGTATTTGTGCAGAACTATTTGGCTCTGTCGTTACAATTTTCATTCTGGAGCTGAATAGAGACCAGAGATCAGGGACAGGAAACCAGTAGAGATGATGAAGACCTACATTATTACGAGAGACCAACTTCCATTTGACCTGAATCTCACACTTGACTGTGGTCAGGTCTTCAGATGGCAACGAACCCTGAATATATGGAGCGGTGTGGTTGCAGGAAGAGTTGTGACAATCTCACAGGATGGAAACACCCTCACGTACTATGGAATAGATGAAGAAGAACTGGTCAAATATTTTAATCTGGATCTCAGTGTTCATGATATTATCAGTCAGATCAGAAGTTCGATAGCATCATACACGAAGGATACAGACCGCATACCGGATCAGTATTTTGAGTCAGCCGCAGTTTCAGGTTATGGTCTTCGGATCATCAGTCAGGATCCATGGGAGTGTCTTATCAGTTTTATCTGCTCACAGAACTCGAACATACCTACTATAACCAAGCGGATCTCCCTGATCTGTGAACGCTTCGGACACCCACTTGGTGATGGCAGGTTCAGTTTCCCATCACCAGGTGACCTGGCAGACAGGGATGAAGAGGAATTCAGAGCCTGTTGTACAGGCTACCGTGCCCCTTACCTTGTCAGAACAGCGCAATATGTAATCAAAGACCCTGAATTTTTGTCACGTATTCGCATGCGATCTATGACAGAAGCAAAGCAGGACCTCATGGACCTGCCTGGCGTCGGGCCGAAAGTTGCAGACTGTGTTCTTCTCTTTGCATACAACCGGTATGAAGTTGTACCGGTTGATGTCTGGATCAGGAATATCATTACCTGCCTCTACCCTGACGTCAGAGAGCGGAAGTGTAACAGAAAAGAGTGTTCGTATGATGATATCGCTGATTTTTGCAGAGATTATTTCGGGGTTTATGCAGGATATGCCCAACAGTTCTTCTTTGCTGCCCGGCAGAATTTCACATTACCCGGAGGATCAACTGACTAAGAATCACACGAAAGGTAATCCATAAACCAGTGGTGGTTCAATAAGGAGTTAACCCCTGCATAACCCACGTTTCCAGGTCGCAGATGTGAGCACACCCCATGCACACGCTCGTATGGATTCTTTAAGAGTGGTTAATTCGCCCTGATTCAGGTGTGGGTTTTTAACTGCACGAGACCATAACGTGGTCATCTCCTGTGCATACTCAGATCCCCGCCATCTTGCATCAATAACCCCGAATCTGACCCCGACTTCCCTGATGGATTTCAGGTTATCAATAAGAGAAGTCTCTGCCGAATTAAAGATGTGGGTCCTTCCACTTGGATCGATAATAATAGGAAATACCTGACCTTTCTGATCCCGGAGTGCAGATCCGAACATATAATCTTTTGAGAAATTCTGCTGACAGGGCCGGTCTTCAGTGATCATCGTTTCAATCAGACCCTGAACCATGACTGCAGCACAGGGTGAATGAACTGAAATATCTGTCTTTGAAAGAGTCTCCCGAATCTCATCTCCTGATAATTCACAGGAAAGAGTGCAGAACTCAAAACGAGTATGAACGGCTAGAGAGCAATGGTTCGTAATGTTGAGTCCACTGAATCCACAAATCTTCATATCCGGAATAGTGGCTAGTATTGTTTCAGCAACCCCGATTCCGTCTACCATCATAAATTTCACGCCTGCTCTTTTCATTCGCGGCAGTGCTTCAATGAGATGATCCATTTCAGACCGGAGAAGAATCTTTGGTAGTTTTATACCGATTACATCAGCCAGTGAGGGGCCTTCTGTATACATTGCGAGAATTTTTTCTAGTTGACCCAATGAACCAGTCGGGTTTCTGGGAGGATACCACTCAATATATACCCTGAATGATCCTGCTTTTACCGCAGATAGGGCTGATACCGGATCAGATACCAGAAGCACGAGAGAGAACTCATCGATGTATGAACGAAATTCCGGTTCTGATTCCAGTTTTGTGATGCAACTTTCTGCACGATTTCTTACATTATCTGTAATCTGTGATCCCGGAGTGCATGACTGTTTGATACTGGTTTCTGCATGATCAAGAATTTCTCTCCGGATACCATTCAACACAGAGACAGGAGCAAATAAACCATCAGGGCATGAGATCTCCAGGTTTTTGATAGTAAAAAGAGTACCTCCGGTTTTCCTGACTGCATCCCTGATCTGATCTGAACTCAAGGGACGCGAACGTGCAGGGCTGAATTGAGCCTGTGATCTGAATGAAAAGTGAAGGCAGTTCTTATTTATTGTCTCAATATTACCCGATACATCTACAATACCATCATCCGAGATGCTGATCGTAAGAGACAGAATTATGGAACCAGAATATCGAGCATCCGGATTGGCTATGAATTGTTCCAGAAGTCTTGCATTTCTTCCCCTGCTTGTGAGGTAGACTTGATCACCCCGATGACAGGAAAAATTTGAGTCTAGGATCAACTCTCCCTTTTTGATTATTGGATCGCGACGAACCACAAAACCCTGCTCATTGGTTCTGCTGATACAGACCAGACCGTCTCCCCGTTCAGGTACCAGGTCTCCTTCTGGTATTATGCGTATCAGTCCGTCTTTTGTCATATCCCTGACAGTTCCGATAAATAGCCCCCTCTTACCAGGAAGATTCCGACCCATTACGGTATCACAGGTCTCATCATTCAGATATCCTGTAGTAAAACCACGTGAGAAGGCCAGGGAAAGATCGATCTCCTCTTCAGATGATGGAGAAAATGTACCAGACCTGATGGCATCAAGTGCACGACGATATATAGACACTACTGCTGCCCCGTATGAAGGAGATCTCATTCTTCCTTCTATCTTCAGGGCAGCGATTGGCAATGATGTAACAGAAGGAAGGACAGGATATACCGAAAGATCACGTGTTGAAAGCAGATACTGATCAGGAAGGTCATTCAACTGTGGTTTTATTAGTCTCCCGTATTTGTCAGGAGTACCCTTCACGAGTTGATATGGTTTTCTGCAGGGTTGGGCACACATCCCCCTGTTTCCACTTCTCCCCCCAATAACGGCAGAAAGCAGACACTGACCTGAGTAAGCATAACAGAGAGCTCCATGTCCAAATATCTCTACTTCTCCACCAGCCTCTTTCAGGGATTTGGCAATATCCGTGACCTCCTGTGCCGGTAGTTCCCGTGCTAGAACGATTCGGGTACATCCCTTCTCCAAAGCATACTTTGCCCCTTCCCGGTTATGAACTGCCATCTGTGTTGATGCGTGGAGTTCCGGAACCCTGGACAGATCTGAAAACAGAACCGATGCTAGAGAAAGAATCCCAAGATCCTGGATGAGAATAGCATCAACGCCGATGGAACAGAGAAATTCAAGATATTTTATAACCTGAACAAGTTCGGTGTCATGAACCAGAGTATTCACAGTGACATAAACTTTCACCCCTCGAAGATGAGCATAATTGACTGCTTCTTCAAGGGCCTGATCATCAAAATTACCGGCAAAGTGGCGGGCACCAAATCTGTTACCACCAAGATATACCGCATCTGCACCTGCAGCTATTGCAACCCTGAATGTTTCAGTTGTACCTGCGGGAGCTAAGAGTTCGATCACCAAAAAACACCAGAATCTGTAATACACACCCACATAAGGTCATTAACATGAAAGAAGAGACTTTGAAAAGAAGTCAGTTTGGTCGACACTTACCATCCCCGGGTCAAGAACAGTGTGATCAGAATCGCATGAAGGATCATGATTAGCGGAACCAGAAGTGAAAACCGCATTTTCTGGGTTTTATGTCTAAAGATTTGTATTGCCAGGAATGCACCAAAAGGACCAAAGAGAGATCCGATCAGGAGGTTTTTCTCTGAAATCCGCCATCCATCACGGCGTGCCTGCATCTTATCATATCCATAAAGGAGGAAGATGCCACCATTCACGAGAGCGTAGGCCGCCTCAAGGTATGGCAGCAGTTGATCAGACATAATACCCATTGATTAACCGGGCTGCAACCTATAGATTACTCCCCATAACATCCGATCATAACAAGTTCAATTCATGAGCGAAAATTCGATACTATTTCCAGATTTTGAATGTTATGGTTGTCTGTGCAAAATAGTTCCAGAGAAATGCAAACATGGTTGCCCCTGCTTTGGCAATAAGATATTGAATCTGAAAAATTTCAACGCCAATTGACAGGATTGCAAGATTCAAGGTGAAACTACTGGCTGCTATGACCAGAAAAGACATACCCTGTCGTACAAAATTTCTGCTCTTGTTACGATAATTCAATGATTTATTCAGGAAGAAACTGATTACTGAACCAATGCAGTATGAGATCGTGGCAGATGCCAGATACCATAATCCTATCTTTTCGGTGAGAAACCAGAGAAACCAGATATCAATGCAAGTTGTTAACACACCGATAAGCAGGAACCCCGGAAGATGTCCCCCAAGATAGGGAAGAAGAACATCTTTTTCCTTTCCCCGCGTTTTATTAGAAAAATCTGTCATCTCTACCTCCTCTTATTTTAGGAAAATTCGTTTTTGTCAAACAACAGCAGGTATTGATCATACTATTGGAGAACTGCTCATCACCAGGAAATTCTGACAACCAGAATTTCATCAGGATCAGGGATATTAACAATCTGCAATTGATAGAGTTGAAGGACACAACCTTGAGGTAGGAAATAATATCCAGGCAATAGGTGCTGACTTTCAGGTGATAAATATCAACGAAAAGGAGAAAATTACAAAACCGGTTATCGGAATTTAAAAAAAAATAAAAGAAAAGTATCGGTGCACCTGATGTTTTCTACGGATTATAATCTTCGTTTTGCATAGAACCCACCAACAATCAGAGAGATGAAAAGAATCCCTATTGGCAGTGGTGACTTCGTTGTCTCCGGGACAACGGTTACTATTGATTGTGTGGAGTTCTGATCAGGTAGTACAGGATTCTTGGGAGTAAGCACTGCAGAAACTGCTGTAGTCTGACCTGCAGTGATGGAGATGTCACGTGCATACCAGATGTAGCCATCTTTAAAGATGGTCAGATTGTATGCACCCGGACTGATACTTTGGAGAGTCAGTGGACTGCTGCCCCTGTACACATTATTGAGGAGTACACCGGCACCGGATGGGCTTGACTGAACATCCAATGTCCCTCCATCAGTACGGGATGACGATGACCCTGAAGCCATAGGTTCCAAAGCGGCATTTATAGTCACGACCTCATTTCGGTACACTGTAATTACTGAGGTATAATCATAATAACCAACACTTGAGATAGTGATCTGATACGTTCCTGGTGTCAGACTTGAAATTCCTAAGTAACCTGATGCCGGTGTTCTTCCTTCATAATTATTATTCAGGTACACTGTAGCATCGGTCGGTGTACTGATCACTTGAATCGCACCGCTATCCCGATCATACCGGGGTGCATACAGGGGACTCGATTCATATCGGTAATGACCAGGATCAGGATTCGAGTACCTTCCATAATAATAGTTGGGATCACCTCTGTGAAGAAGGATATCTGACATAATTGGGTCTGGATCATTATCACCAGGTACATGAGTGGGTTCATAATACCCTTGTTCCGGGGTTGGGGTTACGGTTATAGTAACAAGGGAAATTGTCGGTACCGGACCCGGAGGATATCTACCATCCGGATAGTCAGGAGGATAGGATACATCAGGGGCCGTAGGCTGGGTGAAGGTTGGTGTTGGAATTGGGTGTAATGGGTTCAAATCCGGACCCCGATATGGATCATTAAACTGATCTGGTACTTGTGTTATCATTGGAGTGGGAACATCAGTGACAACCGGAGAATAACCAGGATGACTCAAATTAGAACCGGGACCAAAGTGGGTACCGTCAGGAAGACCCTGGCCCGGGGTTACGATTGGAGTAGGGACATTACTCATTACCGGAGAGGGAGTAGAAACAGGAGTTCCAGAACCAGGTGAAAAGTGGGGACCATCTGGAAGACCCTCAACTGGGGTTACGATTGGAGTTGGTACATTACTTATTACCGGAGAGGGAATAGAAACAGGAGTTCCAGAACCGGGTCCAAAGTGGGTACCATCTGGAAGACCCTCAACCGGAGTTACGGTTATTGTGGGTTCACTACTCATTACCGGAGAAGGAGTAGAAACAGGAGTTCCGGAACCGGGTCCAAAGTGAGTACCATCTGGTAGACCCTCAACCGGAGTTACAGTTATTGTGGGTTCACTACTCATTACCGGAGAAGGAGTAGAAACAGGAGTTCCGGAACCGGGTCTAAAGTGGGTACCGTCTAGAAGACCCTCGATCGGGGTTACGATTGGAGTCGGTACTTTACTCATTACCGGAGAGGGAGTGGAACTCGGGGTATTGGAATCAGAACCTAAGTGTGTTCCAGTTGAAAACCCTTGAGTTGGTAACGCTGAAGAAGTTGGAATCTCATACCCAATATAGCCAGTTGAGGGATTTGTTTGATCACCAGTCAGCTGAGTGACTACTTTGGTTGATGTTCCAGGTATGACAGATCTATCATTCTCCCTTGTAGATGAACCAGTCTGAACTGGTATTCTTTCGTCTCCGTTTTGATTCAGAGATTGGTTTTCTTCTCCAGCAAGATGTGAGACAGTTCCAGAAGAATACTGAGGGTTCGATACGGTTTCTGAAGATGAATCAAGATCTGCATTAACCGAACAGAGGGTTATTACAGAAATAATAAGAAACCCTAAAAAAACGGTGTAAATATTCATGATATCAACATTTTTGTTAATTAATCTGCACGAAGTGCTTCAATTGGATCCATATTTGCTCCTCTCCATGCCGGATATATACCAGATATAATACAGATAACCAGACCAATAGCCATTGCATAGGGAAGGTGAATCAGACTGTCAACCGTGAAGAAGTACTTAGTATTACCCACCATGACCTGAATAAATACATATCCAATAATCAGACTGAATGTCATCCCTGCTAATGCTCCAAGCACTCCAATTAGTGTGGCCTCATAGAGAAAAATTCTAAGGATCTCTTTCTTCTGAGTACCGATACTACGCAGAACTCCAATCTCTCTGATACGCTCAGTCACTGACATCATCATGATGTTGAAGATGGAAACCGCGGCCACTAGTAATGAAATCCCAGCAATGAGGGAGGCAAAACTGGTAATCGTAGTAACTGATGAGGATATCATCGTCACAAAGCGGCTGCTATCCTGAACCCGTACAATTTCTTCCCTGCGGTTCATCTGTTTATCTATAGCTTCCACTGCAGCGGATGCATCATCGATATTATCAAGAATTATATTGACCTGATTATACTCATCTGTTGCCCCGAACATTGACTCGTACTTTGATTTAGTCATAACAACCGCACTGTCAGTGTTAAGATCCATGGACATACCTCTCGTTGCAATGATACCGGAAACCTTTAATCCTTGTCCTGATACTGTAAATTTGCTTCCGGGTTCTAAATTATTATCAGAAGCAAATGTTGCTCCAATTAACACGGAGCCATCACTGCTGGGATACCCGCCTTCAGATAAATTTTCCAGTACCCTCTTCATTGCCGGGGTTTCAAGGCCATATATTGAGGTACTCCATTCATCTTTTCCTTTCTGGACCTTAGCACGGATTGAGTGTACTCCATACGCATAACCATATTGATCAGCAATTTTCACGATATTTTTATACTGAGATTTGGTAAGGTTATCAGTAGAACCCCCGCCTCCAGGAGCACCACCACCACCGCCTTTTCCACTGTACGGAGCAACAGTGAGTTTATCAGCCATGGACGAGAGGGAATCCTTAACAGAATAGGTCATATTTGTTCCAAGCATACCCATGGAGGCAATGGAAATAATCCCAATCGTGATTCCTAATGCAGCAAGAATGGATCTGAGATAGTTAATTTTTACATTTCTCAAAGCCATTGCAAAGATGATATCTTTCATTGCTACACAACTCTCCCATCTCTGATGGTAACTATCCGATCTGCCTGTTCAGCAATTGTCGGGTCATGAGTTACAATGATCAGGGTTTTTCCTTTTTCATTGAGTTTTCTGAGCATACTCATTACCAGAACTCCAGTCTTGGAATCAAGGTTCCCGGTTGGCTCATCGCACAGGAGTATCTTTGGATTATTAACGAGAGCTCTGGCAATGGCAACCCGCTGCTGTTGTCCACCAGATAGTTCGGGGGGTTTATGTTTGGCACGATCCTCATTGATTCCGACCATCGCAAGAAGTTTGGCTACTCTTCCTGACGTGTCTTTTTTTCGATACTTCAACGTGTATGGGTATTCCACATTTTCATATGCCGAGAGAAGAGGGAGAAGGTTGAATTTCTGGAAAATAAACCCGATGGTAACCAGACGAAGATCGGTCAATTCATAATCGGTCATATCCCGGACCAGTTTTCCTCCAATTTCAAGGTCACCATACGTTGGCACATCAAGACATCCGAGCTGATTCAGTAGGGTTGATTTCCCAGACCCGGATGGACCGATTATTGCAACAAATTCCCCTTTCTTAATAGTAAGAGAGAGATGATCAAGAGCGACCACATCTCCTGAAGGGAGAGGATAAATCTTGCTTACATCTGTTAATCGGACGACGATCTCATCTTCCGCCATGATTCGCCCGATTTATTTTACTTTTAATGAAATTTTCTGACCTTTCATCTTCCGCTTCCACAACACCCAGATGACGATGACAACTATGAGGATGATAATACCATAGATGATCTCCATAATCGGAAGACCACTCAATCCCGAACCCATTCCGGATAGAGGGTTCATTGGATTTACACCACCGGTTCGTGAAGATGAAGAACTACTAGTACGGCTGCCTGATGAACTCCCGGCCTGTGTTGCTGATGGAGCTCCACCAGCTCCGGGTGGGCCGCCTCCTTCAGGCATTGTTACTCCATTAATGGCAGAACTTTGAGTATTACCAGAGATCTTCTCCATATCCAGCGATAAGGATTTAGAAAACTGATTCCCGGATGAATCTTTATACTGGATTACTATTGGAACGGTTTTTGACCCGGCTGGGATCTTTAAATCAAAACTCTCATAATCACCAGCACTTATGGTACCAATGGCATACTTTTCATTTGGATTTCCATTCTCTCCGGCAGCACTTTCCAATGCAACAACTACTCCATATGCATCAGTTATTCCGGCATTTGATACATCACCGGATAGGGTAGTCTGACCTGACTCTGTGGCAACCTCAATGTTGTTAATAAGTGGATCTGCTGCGAGTTTATCTGTTCCAAGCGTTATCGGTACAGAATATGAAGTTTGATGTGAGTTCATCCCACAGGAATATGTCACATTGAAATTCAGGTTGGAAGATTCTGATGGAGTAATATCAAAGAGAACGGATTTTTCTGAATGAGGATACAAATCACCGATAAAGAATGATGTCTGATTACACTGGATTCCATCACCTGCGGGAATAATTGAAATACCCGTCATGTTTACGCTTTTAGCATTACCAACATGCAAGGTAATTGAACTCTTAACCCCTTTTGCATAATTCTGGGGGATCCCTGATACAAAGAGTTCTAATTCCGGTGTCTCCACCCTGACTGGTATATTATATCGTAAACTTCCTGCATCCTGATAATTGAGATAAAATGCCGGATAATATATGTTCTCTGGCTGGTTTGCAACAATTGAGAATGAGAACTGCATCTTAGTTCCCGCCCCAATTGTACGGGTACTCTGGTAAGTCTCCGGGTTTAGAACAGTTAATTCCTTTGAGATTAGACGGGCATCGCTGATAACCACATTACTGGTACCGGTATTTTCCACCGTTACAGTAAGTAAACCAACGTCACCAGTCATTAGAACTGATGGTTCAATAACTGCATCAGTTACTGTTACCTTACCAGCAGCATCAATTGTTTCGTTTGTTGCAATAGCCAGGCAACATTGAGAACCTGTTATTAACAGAAACAATATTAATCCTAAAAAGCAACGCGAAATATACGGAGATTTTTGTAATGACCCATCTGATTTCTTAATCCCTATTGCCAATTCAGATGATATTTTCTGATTTTTGTGTCGTAAATACATATTCAACCCCACGGACCTTAGAGGATCCTTGTATTTGTATAACTAATACTTTCTGCAACCAAGTAGGATGATATTCATGCATCCAGCCCATTATACCATTGACCTTATTATTCCAATTTGAATTTAAATTTATTAAATCAAGAAATACAGGTAGAAAAATAAAAATTTAAAAAAAAAAGGAAAAAATCTCTCTGATTATCAGAAAGATTTACTGTGTAGGTTTCTGACCATCAGCTGGTGGAGTCGGACGGGTTTCAGGATGTGCTTTGAAAAAATCATCCAGAAGTTTCTGTGCACTAGTAGTGTCTCCGCTATCTAATGCAGTTTTAATCTGCGAAACATCGCTACCTTTTGAGGCCAGATCTTCAACAATCTTCTTTATCCGATCTGCATCCATTGGATGCATCTGTGGTTTGGCATCGGGATGTGCTTCAAAGAACTTGTCAAGAAGGGTCTTGGCAGTATCCTTGTCGCCCTTGTCAAATGCTGCCTGAATTTCCGAAACATCAAAGCCCTTTTCGGTAATATTCTTCAGGAGGCCACTCATTTCTCCTCCGGGTCCGCCGCCTTCCGGAGGTGCCTGAGGAGTATCTTCAGCCACAGCACATGCTACGAAAACACTGAAAACCAAACAGGCCAGTGCAATAATCCATATATTCGATTGTTTGCTCATACTTACATCTCTTTAGAGAATATCCAAAGATATTCACGTCGTTACCATTATTCGGTATACATCGCGAGGAATAAATTAATCTTAACCAGGAAGTAAAATATTCAACTACCTGGTTCATTCTTATAAAACAGTTAATGATGGATTTTATTAATAGTCTAGAATATTTAATAAAAGACTTGGTAATATTTATTTTCAGAGTTTTGGTAAACCTGAAAAGAGAAACAACAATACATGAGCACCTTCCTTTTATAGAATTATAGAGGAATCATATCCTATGGGATCTAATCGCAAAATATCAACAACCACATTCCTTTTAATTTTAATTGGCTGCTTTGTTTTTCAGATTACAGGAGTGTACGGAGATGAACAGTCCAAGGTACAAATATCAGAGGTTGTTATATTCAAATTGACAGAAACGGATGGAAAGAGCATCGATCATGTCACATTGATGAAATATGGAGAAAACTACAAGGACGGAAACTCGCGCCAAATATTAAACACTCAATTCAATCGGGATACTCACGAGTTAGTTTGGACGCCATGTAATGATTATTCATGCACATATATATCACTCCCTACTTCAGGCGGAACTACTGGAAGAGACGAACTTATTCTTGAAGTAAAATTATCAGATTCCTCTATTGATCTGACAACCTGTTATGCTGATCCAACCTGTGAACGGCTTCGGGGAGGAACCAGTACAATAAGTGGAATGGTTGATGGAATATTTCAAACAGGGAAAATGTATGAAATATCCATTAATAGTCTGAAACCCGGAATAAAAGAGGGATACACAGTAAATGAAATCACTAATTAGATCAGACAAATTGTAATTCTTCAATCCCTTTTTGCTTATCTTTCATTCAATTCGGAAATTCGAGTTATGATTCATTCTGGAGATATCAATTATTAATCCTACAAGGTCGGATCAACATCTGTAACCGAATGTTACAAGGACTTACAATAGAGTTTACAGTTTTTAGAACAATAGCAGCGTAGAAGTTCTCCCGAAGATTTGCGTACCTCAGTGTGAGGTGTTTTAACTTCCGGGTTCGGAAAGAGACCGGGTGTAACACACCTGCTTTGGCCGCTATTGAGAGCCTTCAGTTGGAATGAACCAACAGGTGTAACCGAATGTTACAAAGACTTACAATAGAGTTTACAGTTTTTAGAACAATAGCAGCGTAGAGGTTCTCCCGAGGACTCGCGTACCTCAGTACTGGCTTCTACGTGAGGTGTCTTAACTTCCGGGTTCGGAAAGAGACCGGGTGTGACACACCTGCTTTGGCCGCTATTGAGAGCCTTCAGTTGGAATGAACCAACAAGTGTAACCGAATGTTACAAAGACTTACAATAGAGTTTACAATTTTTTAGAACAATAGCAGCGTAGAGGTTCTCCCGAGGACTCGCGTACCTCAGTACTGGCTTCTACGTGAGGTGTCTTAACTTCCGGGTTCGGAAAGAGACCGGGTGTAGCACACCTGCTTTGGCC